>BNJS01003100.1_pt1 | contig 254934 bp, 308 predicted proteins | sample 8540461 | NCBI WGS metagenome assembly BNJS01 (sample SAMD00202454, study PRJDB9452) | human saliva metagenome | isolation source: human saliva | place: Japan | reverse complement strand
TGGGATTTCTAATCCGATGGATGTGATCGAGCAATTCACTTACCTCCTATTCATCCGCCAACTAGACGAGCGCCAAAAACGAGTTGGACCAGAAGAAACTCCTCGGCGTGCCCATCCATAACGAGGAAATCATCTTCACCACAGAGCAAGAAGACCTACGCTGGAAAAAAACCTCATACAGATCGGCGACCCCACCGAACTACACAACACCATGGCAACCCGCGTGTTCCCGTTCCTGAAAACCATGGGCACCGGCACCCTAGCAGCCTTGTTCCAGGATGCTTCGTTCGGGATCAGTAGCCCATCAACCCTGCGGAAAACCATGGAGCTGATTAACGACCTAGACATCAAAAAACCGGGATATTACCGGTGACCTGTACGAATACATGCTGTCCAAGCTGGCGACTTCCGGTACGAACGGCCAGTTCCGCACACCCCAGCACATCATCGACCTGCTGGTCGAGCTCATAGCACCAAAGCTAGGTGAGCGGATCATCGACCCGGCCTGCGGTACCGCGGGGTTTCTTATTAACGCTTCCGAGTGGATGAAACGCACCTACCGGGAGGATCTTTATAACACTAATGAGCGGGAACGGTTCTACCGTGACACGTTCACCGGTTATGATTTCGACCGGTCCATGGTACGCATCGCCGCCATGAACAGCTACATGCACGGGTTTGAAAAACCCAATATCTCCTACCGGGACTCCCTGGGTGAATTTCCCGAAATGAGCGGGGGGGGGGCGACTTATATGATGTGATCCTAGCCAACCCGCCCTTCTCAGGCAGCCTAGACGCCGAGCGGGTTGATCCTGTCATCCGTAAGCTGGCGAACACGAAGAAAACCGAACTCTTATTCCTCGCCCGGTTCCTCACCCTGCTGAAGGTCGGCGGCCGCGCCGCAGTAATCGTCCCCGAGGGCGTGCTATTTGGCTCCACCAAAGCCCATAAAATCTTGCGGAAAGAGCTGGTAGAAAACCAGAAACTCGACGCCGTCATCAAACTCCCCTCAGGCGTATTCAAGCCCTACTCTGGTGTGTCAACCGCGGTTCTGTGTTTTACGAAGACCGATTCCGGTGGCACTGATGAGGTATGGTTTTATGACATGCTTGCCGACGGCCGAAGCCTCGACGACAAACGCACCCCGCTGCTTCCCGAAAACCTACTGGGCCCAACACCCCACGAACCTATCACCGCTGAAAACCAGTTTGAGGATCCCGCCCCTGTCCAGCTCACTGATGAACAATTGGCGAAGAATAATCTTCTCGATTTGCTGGCTAGGTTCCGTAATCGGACCACCACGGAACTTGGCCGGGCCCGCACGGAGCAAAGCTTCACCGTGAGTGTGGATGATATCCGCGCCGCCGACTACGAACTATCCATGAACCGATACAAAGAAATCGTGTTCGAAGACGAAGACACCCGGGACCCCAAGGATATTCTCAACGAGATCACCCAATTAGATAGAGAAATCGCCGATGCATTATCCACCGTGAGTGGACTGCTAGGGGGTGCATCATAATGAGTGAATGGCCAATGGTGAAATTGGGGGAAGTTTGTTCAATATCTATTGGTAAAACTCCTGCCAGGAAAGAACTACGTTATTGGGGAGAAGGGCTTCCATGGTTATCAATTAAGGATATGAATCAAGGTTCTTTGATTTTAAAGACCACCGAAAGTATTTCGCAAATAGCTCTTGATGAATTGAAGATAACTCCATATTCTGTAGGAACAGTTCTATTTTCCTTTAAGCTTTCAATTGGGAAAGTAGGTATCACTGCTGTTCCATTATTTACGAATGAAGCAATTGCTGCCATCGAGCCAAAAGAGCAAGAATCTTTGAATAAATACTACTTGATGGAAGTTTTACGGGAAGTGGGCAAGACTGTCGAAGGAAATGCTGCGGTTATGGGGGTCACGCTCAATAAAAAAAGTCTTGCTAAGCTAACAATCCCCTTCCCTCCTCTCGAGGAACAGAAACGTATTGCAGAGATCCTTGGTGGAGTCTCTAAAGCAATAAATGAAATTCACACGGAGATTAAAAGGGTTGAATCATTGTGTGGCACTTTAGTCTCACTTTATGCTGAAGATCAATCCACAAAGAAACTTGAGGATTTGGCAACGCTCTCTGGGGGATTGTCACTGGGCTCTCATCGAAAGAATAAACCACACAGCGTTGGATATTTGCGGGTTGCAAATGTCTTTTGGGGGAAAATCTTATACGATGAGATAAAGGAGCTAAACTGCACTGACCAAGAGTTTGAGCGCACGCTTTTGCAAGATGGTGATGTTCTCATTACTGAAGCTCACGCAAACCGATTTCAGGTGGGTAGGTCAGCAGTTTTTAGGGGTGAGGAACAAGCACTGGTTTTCCAGAATCATTTGTTCAGGGCAAGACCGAATAAAAATATCGACAGTGATGTGCTTGCTGCAATGCTTAGCAGCGTTGCGGTTCGTCGTCAGTTATACCAAATGACGAAAACCACTTCAGGATTAAACACTATATCAATTTCTCAAGTGCGTTCCCTTCGAGTCCCCGTTTTAGATACTACGAAACAAGCGGAATTGCTTTCATTTTTGCAAGAGTCAAATAAACTAAACCACCTCCTCCATCGCAAGCTTTCCCTCCTCCAAGAGTTGCAAAAATCGTTGGCTAACCGGGCATTTGTGGGTCTGCTTTAGGCCACTTGAGGCGTCGAAAAGCTTGGGTACAACTAGCGTGAAAGGAATATGATGATTACGCCGCAGCCATCCAACTTCGCATTCATTGGCCGGGTGTGGCCGGAGCTACTCATTCATTGCCGCAATGCGGAACAGTCGGCGGTCAGCAACCCGCGGGTGGCAGGTATCGAAGCGCGCTTCACGCTCGAACGCCTGGTCGATCACATTGTCGAAGCGTATGGGCTGCGTAGCGTCAGTGATTGGAACCTTAACGATAAGCTCAACCACCGATCCTTCAAGGATCGTGTCAACCAGCGAATTCACGACAAAATGAATGTGCTGCGGCGTTTTCGGTAACGATGCCGCCCACAACCCGGATCACATTGACCCGGAGCGAGCCGTGCGAGCAATCGGACAATTGTTCGATATTCTCGTGTGGGCAGCTGTCAACGTTGCCCGACCGCCGCTGGAACGCACCAAGCTGCCCACCTTCGACCGCAGCATCGTCTACAATGCCCCCAAGCAGCGACAACAAAGCCAACAGGAAATCGCTAAGCTCAACCAGCAACTCCAGCAGGCTGCTGACGAAATCGAAACCACAAAACTCCTGCTTACCGAGCGGGAAGAAACCTGGCGGCAGGAACGCAAGGCGCACCTTGACCAAATCGCCGCCTTCAAGGGCAAACCGAAGAACTCACCCGGGCCCGCGACCAGCTGGAAGCCGAACTCGCGCAGCTTCGGGCCGACATTGCCGCCAACACCCGCAGCATAGACACCAGCGGCAACTTTGCCATTAGCGAGGCCGAGACGCGTCGGGACCTCATTGACCCCGCCCTCGCCGAAGCCGGTTTCAGCGTGGCGCGTGGCAACCTCAAAATGGAATTCCGTTTGGCCGACGACAAGGGTGTTGTCGACTATGTGCTCTTCGGTGATGACGGTCGGCCCTACGCCATTGTGGAGGCCAAACGTGCAGGTAAAGCCATCGATGCCGGCCGGCAACAGGCGGAATATTATGCAGACGAACTAGAGAAGCAATTTGGATTGCGGCCAATCATTTACTATACCAATGGGCACGAAATCCGGTTGTTGGATGATGCCGCAAACCTCCCCGGGATTGGTGCCGGTGCTGGGTATCCATCGCGCGCAGTCGAAGGGTATGCCACGAATGATGAATTGTATGCGATGATTCGCCGGCGGACTCAGCGGCAGGACCTCAACACTGTGAGCGTCGATACGCAAATAGCTGGCAGGCCCTACCAAATCACCATGCTGCAAGCCGTCGCCGAACGATTTGGGGTGGGGCATCGGCGGGCGCTGCTGGTCATGGCGACCGGTACCGGCAAAACCCGCACCGCAATCGCCCTGGTCAAACAGCTTGCGCAGGCTGGCTGGGTGAAAAATGTCCTCTTCCTCGCTGACCGTAGAAGCCTGGTTAAGCAGGCTGCCGAGGCGTTCAGCGAGCACCTGCGCGACATGCCCGTCGTGGATCTCCTGCGCAACCAGTACGGCACTGGCCAGGTCTACTGTTCCACCTACCAAACCATGATGGACCTGCTCGGCAGCCTGCTTAACCCCTACCAGTTTGATCTCATCATAGTTGACGAAGCCCACCGCTCCATTTATCGATGTTACAGTCGAATATTTGACTACTTCGACTCGCTACTGCTGGGGCTCACCGCCACGCCGCGCTGCGACGTCGACCACAATACGTACGCACTTTTCCAGCTTAACGATGGCCAACCCACAGCCAACTACTCTCTGGACGAAGCCGTCGATGACGGCTACCTGGTCCCCTTCAAAGCCTTTCAATGCTCCTCCGTCATTCTCCGCGACGGCGTGGCCTACAAGGACCTCAGCCCCGAAGAGCAGCAACAATGGGAAAACCAGGACTGGGGTATCGACGACGATGGTCTTCCGCTCGACATCCCTCTGGAGGTCGAGTCCGAAGAAATCAACCTCAAACTGTACAACAAAGACACCATCCGAAAAGTTGTCGGCCAAGTCCTCCGCCACGGCATCAAGGTGGCCGGTGCTGACCGAATTGGAAAAACCATCTTCTTCACCCGCAGCAAGAAGCACGCCCAACTCGTTTGCGACATCATCCATGAGACAAACCCGCAGGTGCGGGCGGCTGTCATCACCCACGATGCCTATGATAGTCTCGGCCTCATCGACCAATTCAAGGCCTCCGGCAAAGGCTCCCTCGATGTTGCCATCAGCGTGGACATGCTCGACACTGGTGTGGATGTGCCTGCCGTGGTTAACCTGGTGTTTTTCAAACCTGTGTACGCCAACACCAAATTTTGGCAAATGATCGGCCGTGGCACCCGATTGGCGCCCAACCTGTTTGGCAAAGGCCTAGACAAACGAGAATTCTATGTCTTCGACTACTGCGACAACCTTCGCCGTTTCGAAGATACCGACCACATCATGCCCACCACTGGCAGTCAACAACGCCCTCTATCCGAACGTACGTTCCTGCGACAGATAGAGTTGGCCTCACTACTGCCCGCTGACGACCCAATCCGAGCTGACCTCGTGTCGGGGTTACGGAATCAACTCCAGACCGTTCCCACCAGTAGCGTACTTGTGCGACCCGACGATCGCGCCGACCTGGAACACTACCTGCGTGCCGATGCCTGGGGATCTGGCACGGATATAGAATCTGCAGGTAAACTGGCATATCTCCCCTTCGCTGACGGTCCCGAAGATGAAGAGCAAGCCAAACGATTCGACTATCTCATGCTCACCCTGCAACTGTCCCTCGCCCGGGGCGAAGCCCTACCCACGCGTCACCGGGATCGAGTGACCAACATCGCGCGCCACCTATTGAGTAAAACCAATGTGCCCCGTGTTGCGGCAGCCGCCAGCACACTCGAACACTATAGCGAAGACCTGTGGTGGGAAGGCGTCACCATTGCCGACCTGGAACTTGTCCGCCGAACCCTACGCACCCTGGTGCAATTCATAGATCCCGGCTACCGCAGTGAGGTGATTCTCGACATCGAAGACGAACTGGCCGAACCCTGCAGAGTTCAACCTACCCACCGAAACCGCTAACCTGAGCCACAGCAGTGTTGAAGACCAACTCAGAGAAATCCTCGAAAAACACCTAGACGACCTGCCCATCCAGCGGGTACGCAAAATGAAGCCCCTCACCGCCATGGACCTGGCTGCCCTGGAGGAGATCATTGCCGGGGTGGAAGACCTCGACGAATTTCGGGCCCGCATCGGCGACCAAAGCATTGTTGGATTCGTGCGCGGCCTCATCGGGCTGGACCAGGAAGCGGTCCAGGAGCAATTTGCCGACTTCCTCAGCCGCTCCAACCTCACCGCCAAACAACAAGAATTCCTGCGCCGCATCATCCGGGTACTCACTAAAACCGGTTCCCTGACTACAGGCCAACTGTTCGAAGAGCCCTTTAAAGATCTTGGCAATGTCTTTGAGGTCTTCCCTGGCGACGATACTATTGTGTACGACCTAAAAGACCGGCTAGACCGAATCGGCAGAATGGATGTGGCCGGTGGTGGAGTAGGCGAAGCCGGGTAGGGGGTAGTGAGGCCTGGTTTGGCTTGGGCTTTGCCAGGTCCCCGGGTCGGTAGTTCTAGCTTAGCGGTCATGCAGCCTTGTGAAGTTGGGATATCGGTTCTGCTGAGCTGGAGTTCTGGTTTGGGTCGCTCCGGGCCCCTGGGCATATGGTGCAGCATTTTTGAAACTACAGCTCAGCACCTGTGAAGCATGGCTGTGGTGGGGAGGTGGTGGCCATGTGGCGGGGGCTGCAAGTTTGCTGGGCTGGGGTTTTGCTGGTGCGGTTATGCCGTGGAGCTTGCTTTTCTACAAGTCCCAGCCCACCAAACCTGAAGCCCCGCAAGGTATCAAGTTTCCTGAGCTGGAGTTCCGGTTTTGGGCGTTTCCGGTTCCTGGCCGTATGGTGCAGCAGGTTTGAAACTACAGCTCAGCACTTGCGAAGCATGATCGCGGTGGGGGAACCGGCGCAAAAATATGATCTATACCACTTGATACCGGGGTTATGGGTGTTTGTGCCGGTAGTAGCAATTTTGCATGCGATGGTAGGGGAGAAGGCACACTTGCGGCATATCGAATAACGATATAACATATTGAATAACGATATATCGAAAAACGATATGCGGATGATTGTCGAAAGGAAGGAAATCATGAACATCATGAACGACACAGGTAAGGGTGTAACGGCATTGTGGGCTGGCCTGGGATTCCCCCTGTACACGAAGCCTCGGTCGCTGCGGGGTTCGTCGCAAAGCTTGGTGCGCAACAGTAGGGGCAACTCGAAAAACAATTGCGCAAAACCAGGCGGGTTGGGTCGCCCCAACCGCCCGTCGTCAGGCACTGCGACTCGTCGCGGAAGGACTACTGCCATGAAAGTCGTCAAAACTCTCACCATCATCATTGCGGTGATCGCCGTTCTCGCCGGCGCCATCACCTGGTTCTTTGGGCCAAGCTTGGGGGTCGCGCTGCTCGGCCGGCCGATCCTCATGGTTTCCACACCGCACCGCTATGGACAGGCCGCCATCGACATCGGCCGCAGCTGGGCGATCTACGCGGACACCCCGCAAGCAACCGCAGCCTACGAGGAAGCCAAAGCGGAAATTGCGAACGTCCATTCGGTTGAGGAAACCTACCCGATCATCAAGAAATACCTCAAGGTGGCTGGCGGAAAACACTCCAACTTCCTCACGCCGGAAGACAACGCAACCAGCGATGACCTTGGTAATGATGCCCCCAACCGTAACTAAGAATGACAACATCGTTACCGCCATGCTTCCGAGTCTGAATCTCGGGCCGGTCGGACAACAATATGCGGACATACTTGCGAACGGGTTGGCCGAAAACGTTCCGAATTCATGTGGTGTCATCCTTGACCTCCGCAAAAACGATGGTGGCGACATGGGCCCCATGATTGCCGGCGTCAGCGGACTCCTGCCCGATGGGACCGTCGCGAGCTTCAAGAGCAAAAAAACTCGACCAGCCCGGTCACCCTCAACAACGGCAGCATCTCTGGCGGCGGCACACCCACCACCGTGGGGCCGAAAGACAAGTTCCAGGTGCCGGTCGCCATCCTCACCAGCAACGTTACCGCCAGCTCCGGCGAAGCCACCCTCCTCAGCTTCCGTGGTCTGGAAAACACGCGCACATTTGGGCAGCCCAGCGCCGGCTATGCCAGCGGCAACCTGATTATCGACATGCCCGACGGCGCCGGCTTGATGGTCACTACTGCTAACGACGTGGCCCGCACCGGGGAAGAATTCTCCGAACACCCGATCGTACCGGACGTGTCGACCGACCGGCCGGAACAGGCAGCAACCGAGTGGTTGCATTCACAGTGCGGCCAATGACTGGCCTTGCCGTTCGCCAATAAACCATCCGAGGCTTATTCACAACGGTGGAAAGTACACCAACACGTTCCACCAGTCGAATAAGTCTCGAACTATATTCACCAGCCATGAGGGTAAGAGCATTCACGTAGAATGAACATAATCAAGACAAATATATGCCAGTTAGGCAGCTAAAATAATGTGTTCCCCAGCCCAAGGAGGTACAACAATATGAAATTGGGCAATATTTTCCGAGGACCAAAATGGCCCAGAGACGCCGCTGAATTTATCGCAACACATTTTACGGACAAGAGTGTGACAGAATTCTTTGACGAACCACGCTTCGAACGATTCCTCTATCTGGCCAAAACCGAGACATGGGTCGAAGCCGCCCGGGAATATCGTGATGTCACAGGCGAAGACATTCAATCAAGCATTATTGCTGCCGAGGTGGCTCGCCGGACGTTCCGGTAAGCGAGACGCGGTAAGGGAGTTTCAAGCTGGGGAGGGAGCGGGCAAAGTTTGCTGAAATCTGCTGTTGGTACGGGGCTGCAAATGTGGTGGGCTGGGGTTTGGATGGGCCTACTACCTCGTGCGTCCTGACTATGCTGACAAACCCCAGCCCACCAAACTTGAAGCCCTGTGGGTTTGAAGGGTAGTAATTTTTGCTGAGCTGGAGTTCTGGTTTTGGGCGCTTTGGGCTCCTGGGCGTATGGGGACAGCAGGTTTGAAACTACAGCTCAGTAGTTGTGCGGTATGGCTGTGGTGGTGAGTTTGTCGGGGCTGCAAACTTGGTGGGCTAGGGTTTGCCGTCGCTGTCAAGGCATTCGAGAGAACGACCCATCCAAGTCCCAGCCCACCAAACCTGAAGCACCGCAAAGTATCAAGTTTCCTGAGCTGGAGTTCCGATCTACAGCCGGCAAGACCAGCAGCAACACGAAAACCAAGCTGTGCTGCCCTGAAGTTGCCCTAGGTGCAGCTCTGCAGCCCTCCAGCCACGCCTGCAGTTGCTCTGAAACCGGCTTGAACCTACATGGGGGAGGACCCTTGCGGCATATCGAAAAACGATATAACGTATTGAATAACGATATATCGAGAAACGATATGCTTCTCGCGGAAATAAGCGGGAATTGCAGGAAGGACAAGGACTTACGTCATGGACGTTGACAAAAAAGATCGCAACGAAATCCTCGTCGCCATGATTATCTACACATTGATGCTGGTGCTGCTGGGCCGTCGGCTGCTCGATCTGGTGATCTGGCACCGGATTCCCCATTCCTTCGGGGTACTGCTCGCGGAGCGGGCAGACGAGGGTATGATCCCGCTCTCCCTGGCGGATTCCGTCGCAAAGCCCCTGCTCATTAGTGGTTTTCTGCTGTCGTTCCTGGGCATTGTTGCGGTGGCTACGACGCTGATTCTGCTGGCCCGGCAGCTGCTCAAGGGTCAGTTCTTTACCGCATATAATGTGAAATGCTTCACCATTGGGTCGCTGTCATGTGGCGTCTATTTCCTGGGCGTTTTCGTACAGAACATGGGGGCCAATGAGATGGCCGCAAAGCTGAATCTGCGCAGCTGGTTTGACTACTCCGAGGCGCAAAGCTTGGATTATATTGCTATGTTTCTGTTCATAGAAACACTGGTGCTGTTAGCGGTGGTGATTCGCCGCGGGATCTCCATGCAAGAAGACCAGGAAGGGTTGATCTGATTGGTAAAGCTACAAAGAGTGGTCTGCCACCTTGACCAACTCCTTGCCGAACGCGAAATGACGCTTGCCGCCCTCGCTGACCAGGTCGGGGTCACCGTTGCTAACCTTTCCGTGCTCAAGAATAACCGCGCCAAAGCCGTACGCTTTACCACGCTCGTGGCGCTTTGCGACGCTCTGGGCTGCCAGCCCGGCGACCTTTTTACCGCCGAATAACCGCCATCAACCCAGCTCGTCAAGCTTAATGAGTGATGAAGAAAACCGTGGCTAGTAGCAGTGATGTGATGTCCCCGGAACCCAAAACCATAATTAGCATCTCTTCTACTTTTCTGTGACTGCGATATTAGTAGATAAATTGCTACCAACAAGGGGATATGGGACCCATTGCGGCTTTTTGCGCCAGCAAACGCTCTAGGCAAATTTATGCAATAGAAATTGAATCTTACTATAAAATATCGACACTATTGCTTGCTCATTAGCGCAAATTTGGAGCAGTATTATTCTCTTTAGCGGGGAGTTTTAAACTCAAGTTTAGTAAAATTTAAGGATTTTTAACCCGATTCTGACCCATCTTGCTCGCGGGGTGCTAGCAAAAGTGATACAGCCATAATGTTGTGCTGCACTTCTGCTGATATTGCCGAAAAAAGCCCCCGATAGTATGTGTGCATGTCAACTACCCCTATATGGTTACCCCTAGTCTTTTGCGGAAAAATCCCTGTTCATTGGCTTGTAATCGGCCTAAATTACCCCCAAAAGATAGCAGAACTGATATATATCAAGTCTGCTATGGACATTGATTGTCGCGTTCGTTATTATCGAAATCAGATCAAGAAAACAACAACAGAAACATCGGAAAGGAGCAAATCAGTGCGAAACTTAAGAAAGAATCGCAGAATGATTACCAACACTTCTTGACTAGGGATTCAATGAAGTAGGTAATTCCTAAGAAAACTGATAGTCTTCACCCCTCGGCTCGTGGCGCACTGTCAGGCCTGTAAAAAGCGAGTCGTCACGGTCACCAATAGTCGTGACATACAAAAATCATTCATTCCCGAGATACTTGAAGGAATCTCTCATGAACGCCTCCACGGCCGTGCTTGACAGCACAATCCTCGATGAGCTCGACAAAGAGCTCGAAGCCCAAATCATCAAAGAGCTGGAACCGGAAATGTTCGGCCTCAGCCGCCTGCTTGGAAACAACGGGCGCTGGTGCACCATCACCAAAGAGTGCATGCCTTCCTGCAACTAACACAACACCCAAGAAAGAGGTTTTCACTATGAACCAGCAACCCTCCAACCACGATCGTGTCCAGAACTACTCGCAGGATGAGCTGCGAGCCATGATCGAAAACGAAGAAGCCGTCGACGGCGGTACTCACCCCAGCACCCTCATCCCCATTTCCATCGCTTTGTGCCCCACCACCCGGTGCAGCAAGCGGTGCTAAAGAGTAGGCTTGGTGTTCCACGGAAACTGCTGCAATCCTGAGAATCTGAAGGAGAAAAACCATGAAGAAATATACCAAACAAGAATGGGCATACACGACCATTGGCTTGGCGCTAGCGTCGCGGTTGCTTTGTCCCTCGGCCAAGGCAACTACATGATGGGAGCGCTCTCCGCATTCTTTGGAATCTGCGGCTACTTCTTGGCTAGGAAATCTGCCCGCAAGCAGTAGTTTCCTGCTTCGAGGGCGCAAGCCACCACCATTAAGGGCCCAGTTACTTCCACTCTAGGTAACTGGGCCCTTTTTCTATCCTCAAATACATAACAACAGACTTAAAGGGATTAAGCATGCATTCCGAATTTCCCAATTACTATCATGTGTTGAGTAAATCGTTTAAGAAAACATTGCTCAACCGCCTTACCTCTGCCGATCTCCCCGTGACCGGCACACTCATTGATGACGCCAATAACTGGTTCCTGTCACGAAGCGCAGAATTCGCCCAGCGTGCGCTTATCGATGCCTTTCACGCATGGCGGGAAACCACAGGTTATCCTGATAATGCCGAATCCAGCACTGCCTATGACGACTTCAATCGGCTCCTTCTCGACCCCAACCAGCGCACCACCCTGGTGAATGACCGGTTCCCCAAGCTTGGCCAACTACAAGAAAGAGTGTTCTCCTACAGCGTCGACGCAGTTGTTGAGGCTGTTGAACGTTTCTACGAGGACCGTCCTCACCTGGCCATGCTGAATGTCAAGGCGGACGACACCATCGTTTCCCTGGGCTTTCATGGCGAAGAAACCCACAACCATGGCCGCACCGCCATTGTCATCACCACCGACTCGGCAGTGGTCGTGTACAAGCCCCGCAGTGGCATGGGAGAAATCGCCATCGACATGGTGTGCCGTCACCTGGGTGCCGCCCCATTCTCCCTGGTAGCGCCGACCATTGACATTGGGGACTACTGTTGGCAGCTCTTTATTAGCCCGCCGGCCACCGGTGAGGTCGACGTTCCCGCCTATATGCGGGCCGCCGGCACGCTGCTGGCCGCCTGCCATATTCTGGGCACTACCGACCTGCATGTCGACAATATTTGCTGCTCCTCGGCCGGGCTTCCTACCATCATTGATGGTGAAACCGCTCTCCAATTTCGGCTTCCAGCCGGCCTGAACCTTGACGCGACCGACGTGTTGGCCTCCGGCATGCTACCCACCGTGCTCTCCCGTAGCGAGTTTTGGCGACACTTCTCCGGTCTGAACCTCTTCCCCCATGAAAAGACCGCGACATGCGTGAAACATGCCGTCACCGATTCTGGTACCGATGCCGTGGCCTTCCTGCGGGTCAGCTATGAGCACCCCCGGCCGCCGATCGTTGCGGATCTGCAAAATATCGATCCGGCTCAGGCCATGGGGATCCTCATCGAAAGCTTCGAAAAGGCTCGGGTGCAGGCAGCATTATCGCCCACCCTGGCTGCCTATGTTCGGGATATGGAATGCGTCTTGCGTTGGCGCCAGGTACTGCGAGCCACCGGCACCTATCAGTCCTTCCTGGAGGCATCACTCATGCCGGCAGCCCTCGCTGGCCTGGATGATCCGCTCACGCTGCTGGACAAGGGGCCGCGCGGTATGGTCGACGGTCCCACCATCGGCGTGCAGGAACGACTACAGCTTGCCGACGGCGACGTGCCGTTCTTCCAGATGGATGCCACCGGAAAAGTCTATGACGGTGCTGGACATCACGTGGGCCAAGCCTCCTTCACCGACCGGTTCTCCCTGCCCAGCAGCAGGCTGGCCGACTTTCACCAGCATTGCTGGACCGGCCTACGCCCAGGTTCTCGACGCCAACGCCCACGCTCTGACCCTCCACCAGCCACTCGATACGGTTGCGCGAGTCACCGAGCCAAACATGCGACAAGAGATTTTGAAAAAATCAACTGCGCTACCCGACTCTGGGGGTGATCGGTGGCTCTGCTTCGGTATCGGTGACGAAGATCTCACCATTGAGGCTCAGTCCATTTCCTTCCTCATGAGCGACGGCACTTCCTGGGCGCTCAGCGACGCAGACGAGCTGCAAAACCGGTGGGAGGAATTCGTGCGGGAAGCCCCCGAAGTCCCAGCAAACTTCGTAGGATTCGGCCCTGGAACCTCGCTGCTTGTCACCCAGAAAGCGGCTGGCGACGCTACGATCGTCGACAAGCTGCCCGGTGTGATGGACTCGATGGACACCACCACCGATTTCCTCGGCGGCATTGACGCGGCGCTTGCCGCATTGGCGCACGTCACCGCCGATGTGAACCCGCAGCCGATCGTGAAGAGTGCCATGACGTTCATCGGTCACCAGCTGCAAGCCGCCCAACCTGAAACCAATGCCGGGATTGCCCACGGCGCCGCCGGCCTGCTGCTCGGGGCACACGGGCTCGTGGAATTCAGCCGCGCCCGCAACCTGGTCGTACCCTGATGCCATTCGGTGCAGCATGGATACTATCGCCGACGGCATTGCTAAAAACCGCGCTCACCATGCTTACCGACCCAAACATCACCAACGGCTTGGCCTGGTGCAACGGTGCCTCCGGTATCGCCGGCGCTCTCGCCATCACCGGGCACCTGGTCCACTATCCGGGTCTGGTCGACACTTATTTGACCGCCACCCAGGCGAAAACCACCGAACCCGCCAGCGACGATGATCAGGTTGGCATCGACGTTTCCCTCTGCCACGGTCTGGCTGGCACGCTGAGCACCCTGCAATTATTGCGTGATTTTCGGGTACGCCGACCCGAAGATCGTCGACAAGTTCCATGCCTATGTGGAGCACATTGCGCTCACCGCCCCCATCTGCTTCGGATACCCCAACAACATCCATGACATGGGGTATCTCAACGGTCTTGGCGGCACCTACCATGCGCTCTACCCCGAAAACCATGGGTCGATTCGGCCGCTCTTTGCCGGAAACTAAAACCGCGATGGAAAGGAAGAAATTCGTATGAAGTACCAATTATTTCTGCAATCGCGCTCCGCCGAATGCGGCCTGGCGTGTGCCGCAATGATCCTGCGCCGGCTGGGCATCGACACCGATCTGCACCGGCTTCGGACCCAATACGAGGTTGGTCGGGACGGCATGTCCACCACCGCCATCCGGTTCCTCTTGCTCGACTTCAACGTCCCCTCCTTCCAACACAAGGGACGGGTTAGGGTCATCGGCGAGGCCCTTAAGCAGGGCAAACAGGTCATGGTCCATGTTGACGGCGATCACTTCTGCCTTGTCGAAAGTGTCGACTCCCGATGGGTGCGGCTCGCCGATCCCGGCCGCGGCCGCGTCAAAATGAGCCGCGAGGACGCGATCCGCAAGATCGGTCGCACCTGGTGGATCATGCCCGACGCCGGCATGAGCACCGCCTTCCGCCGTGCCCGGCTCATGTGCCGTGACCTGCGCACCTCCCCCTCGCTGCGCATTGTGAAACGAACTCTTGTTTCTAGGCCCTGGCTGCTGTTGGGCGTTTTCGCCCTCAGCCTCACCCTGCTTGGCGCCTCCGGGGGCGCGCCGCTCGTGATCTCTGCGTTGGTCAACTCGTTGCAGGGCAAGTCTGCTGCACCCACCCAAGCCACAGCGCTCATGCTGGCGGCGGCGATCGTCACCTTCATCGGCCTGGCGGTGAGCCGCACCCTCGTCGAGGCCCTGCTGCTCAAGGTGACCTCCAGGGAACTCAGCATTGAGGGCATTCGCCGCAACATGGGGGCGAAGCTGGAGTCGTTTTCCACGCACTCACCTGGGGAAATGATGTATTCGTTGGGGTCGGTCTCCATGGTGTCCACCGGACTATTCACCAACGGTGTCACCACCGCGTTTAACGCGCTCACCGCCATCACCCTCCTGGGGGTGGTCGCCTTCCTCTGGCCCCTCATGGCCCTCGTGCTGGTGTTGGTGTTCTTCCTGCTCATCGGGGTTTTCGCCCTCACTGTGGCTAAATCACCCAATATGGTAGCGAGGAGGCGTCTGCCGGTGGCGCTCTTTCCAGTCAACAGCTGGAAATTATTGTCACTATGACACCCATTCGGATGACCAATAGCATGGATTCCTTCTTTGACAAGTGGTCAGTGGCGAACGAACGATTCCTCAGCGCCACCACGAAGAAGGCCGTGTGGTCCGGCATCGGTGGCGCCACCACCATGGCGCTGACCGTGTTTGGGCCGCTCATTCCCCTGGTGCTGTCCACCCTGTTCCCCGACTCGGTGTCCGACCTGGGTGCCGTCGTCGCCTCCAGCGGGCTGTTCTCGGTGTTCATTTCCTCTGTTTCCCAGGTGTTCACCGGGGTCACCGGTCTGGCCGGCGTCCAGGCATCCATCGACCGAGTCGATGATCTGTTGCACATGCAACAAGACCCCATTGGCACCGAAGATCCCGGTTGCGCCACCCCCATCACCACTCATCAGGCCTCGTACCATTATCCGGGGGCGGCAAAGAATTCCCTGGACAAATTGGACTTCAGTATCCGGTGCGGAACCCACAACACCATCGTTGGCGCATCGGGCAGTGGCAAGTCCACTTTTGCCCGACTCATTACGGGGTTGGTGCAACCTTCGTCGGGTAGTATTCGAATCAATGGCATAGATGTTGCTGATATGTCACCAGAAGCGCGTGCTCGTCACATTGGCTTTGCCCCCCAGGAAAACTACCTGGTCTCAGGCACAATCCGGGATAATATCGCCTTTGGTCGGGACATTTCCGACAAAGAAATTTGGGCGGCCCTCAAGATCACCCAAATGGACTCCGTTGTGCGGGAACTCCCCCTCAAATTGAGCACCCCAGTTGGTGACATGGGTAGCGCCTTCTCCGGCGGCCAGCGGCAACGGTTCGCCCTCAGTCGAGCAATCGCCGGCAAACCATCGCTCCTCGTGCTGGATGAGGCTACCAGCGCCGTCGACGTGCCAACGGAACGTGCCATCACCGCTGCGCTCCGCGATTTGAATATGACCTTGATCAGCATTGCGCACCGACCCACCGCGGCAGGACCCGACGATACTGTTCTCCGCTTTACCGAGGACGGCACCATCGTCACCGAGTCTCCCGATTATCTCAAAAACTTGATGGAGAGCCGAGGTTAACAACCTATGACAACTGCAACGACAACTGCAACCAAAATTTCCGTTTCCCATCTGTACAAACGCTACGGATCGCACCAGGTCATTGATGACGTATCATTCGATGTTCAGGAAGGCGAAGTCACCCTGCTTGCTGGGCCGAATGGTGCTGGTAAATCCACCCTCCTGCGCATGATCTGTGGCCTAGACACCATTGACAAGGGTGACATCACCATCATGGGCCAGCGTTATGCGCAGCTCTCCGACCCCAAACACACCATCGGGGCGCTGCTCGACGCCACCTGGTTGGATACCGCCCTCACCGCGGAGCAAAACCTGCGGGTTCTCGCCGACCTGGCTGGCATTCATCGCCGTAGGGTTGCCGACTGCCTCGATATGTGTGGGCTCACCAGCGCGGCCGGCCGTAAAGTTTCCGACTTTTCGCTGGGCATGCGCCAGCGCTGCGGTATTGCCGCCGCCCTATTGGGGGACCCGGAGCTGCTCATCCTGGATGAGCCCGTCAACGGTCTGGACCCGGCCGGCATGCGCTGGCTCAATGACCTGCTGGAATCCCACACGCGGGCCGGGGGGACCACGCTGCTTTCCAGCCATTTTCTTGCCGACTCTGAACTGATTGCCTCCCGGGTGGTCATTCTGGGCAAGGGTAAAACTCTGTGGGAGGGGTCACTGGCCGAACTCACCGAAGGTACCCAGTACACCGTGTTTGCTTCCTATGCCAATGATCTCATTGTGTCCCAACTGCATGCGATGTACACCGGCCTGGAGGTCACACCAATGGATGATGGAAAAACCCAGGTCAATGTGGCCCCTGAGGATGTGTCTATCGCCGCGCGAATCGCCGAGGTGGACTTGACGCATCTCACGGTTTCCCGCACCACCCTTGCCGAAGCATTCGAACAAATTTCTGAAGGACAGGTTGAATTTCAATGAGCACAACTCACTCTGCCTCCCGTACCACTTCCCGCACCGCCACCCGATCCGTTCCGCGATCATCGGTGCGTCCGGCGCCACGCCCAGTGCCGCACTCGTCGCAGCCTGCGCATGCCTCGGCATTTGCCGCCACCCGGTCTCCGTTGCTGCGCGCCCTGCGTGGGGAATGGTCCCAGCTAAGATTTGATGCCGCCGGCTTCTACATTCTTCTTGTCACCACCATGATTGCGGTGGCATGGTCGGCGGCCTCAAGTAATCTGGTGATCCGCTATGGTGGTGAGGATGCTGCCCCCTCGGCACGGGCTGCCATCAGCGGAGTATTCCAATTCGCCATGTATGGCCTGTTCATTTGGATTGCCCGCTACCTGCTGCGTGAGGAACGCACCGGGTTTGCCAAGCTGAAACTGTTAAGCCTGCCCAATAGGTTTGCGATCTGGGTAGCAAAATGGGTGTGGTTGACCATCGTTGCCATTGTATCCATGATGGTCATGGCGGTGTTATCCACCGCGGTAACATTGGGCAGCCTGGCGCTTACTGGCCAGCCGTGGCAGCGGTTTGTTGGCGCGAGCGTCACCGAGTACCTGAAGATGGGCGTGATGATTACGATCATTGCCGTCGGCACTGTTGCGTTCGGGGTTGCGGTGGCCATTTTCACCAATAATTTGTCTTCCGCGCTCACCATGTTATTCATGTGGGTGTTGGTGATTGAGGGCATGCTGAATGGCGCGGACGAATCCACCCGGATTCTCTATAGCCTGCTTCCGTTTAAGAATGGCACCCGGGTGTTCGAAAATCCGCCGATGGAATGGTTCATGTGGAATCCCACCGTGAGCGTCGGGTACTTCCTGGTGGTGACGATTGGCCTGGCAGCGCTGGCCATCGCACTCAATAAGTCCAAGATGACCCGGGACGAGTAGGGGGCGCGTGGTTATGACTCTCGAACGTGCAATCGCCGATAAGCTCCTTGCCCGCCTGCGGTCCGTCGCTGGGCCGGTACGGGATATTCCCCCAGAACGTTTCGTTTCAGAAGTGCGCAATCGAACGGCGGACTTTTTGACCCAAATTCCTATTGAACTCCGGCGAGCAGCTTCCGATGCCGTGGCCGACTGTTTGGGTCGCATCATTGCCGGCAATCTGTCACGCGCCGACTTCGCCGCAGCTATGCACGACCAATTGCTGAAAATCGACGAGGTGGGGGAGTGGCCGCAGAGCACGGTGATGGTGGATGCTGCCGGTGAACAATGGCGCAATGTGGTGGCTCAGATTGCCGGCCGCTGGTACAATGACCTGGCCGTCGCCTCCAAGTATCGGGTTCGCAGCAACTCGGCGTTGGCGATTCGCCTGGTGATGGCCCATCGGAATGTTGGTGCGGCAGCATCCCGCCTGGAGCAGCGCATCGCCGAAGAACTGCCGGATACCCCAAGCCGGGTGGTTTTGGGGTTGGGGGATGCCCATTCACAGCAGCAGACTGTGGCCCGCGTGGAATTTGCGGACCATCAGCTCATCTACCGGCCCCACTCCATGGCCACCGACCAGGTTATTGCCGACATTTGTCGGCTGGTGGGCGCGCCCGAACCGCCGCGTGCCTTCGACATGGGGGACCATGGGTGGAGCGAGTTTTTGACCGCCGGACCGGGCGTGACCGATGAGGCCGAGTTTTATGCCGCCGTCGGCGCCTGGGCGGCCGTGGGCTATCTGTTCAATGCCAACGACTTGCACAATGAAAACTTCATTACGGTTGGCAATACCCCGCGGCTTATCGACCTGGAAACATTCTTCCAGCCCGAATTTTCGTTCCTGATGGCGCCCAATAATCGTCGGTGGGCAAACTCGGTACTGCCGATGGGGGTACTGCCGTATCGGATCGGCAACGGACCCGATTCGATTGATGTGGGCCTGGTCCGCAGCCGCCCCACCCCTGGCGCCCGGCATCCGTTCCCCTCGTTTATGGTGCGCACGCTTGACGACGGCTCCCGCACCTTCATCAAGGAGGATACCCTGCCCACTGACCCGGAGGGCACGGTGTTCCTGGGCACCACCATCCCCGAGATTGATCGGGTGAAAGATCAGGTGAAGGCGGCCTTTATCGACACCGCACGGCGCATCGTCGACAAGCTCGATGAGTGCGGCAGATCGTGGCTGCGGCGCAAGGGATTCGCACCCGGGTGGTGCTCACGCCGACATTCCGGTACGCGCAGGTGCTTGCCACCGCCGGGCATCCCGCTATCGCGGACGACCCGTTCCTGTTCACGCTGGCCTGTGCGCAAATCAGCCTGTGGGGGAACGACGGCGTGTGGCGGTCGGAATGGGCCGGCCTTATGAACGATGAGATTCCCCTGTTCACCATGGGCATTGCAGATACGGAGGTGGTCCTGGGGGACGGTACTCCGCTGCCGTTCCCCCAGGAAAAACCGGTGGCATCGGCGTCCCCGGCGGCACACCTGGAGTCAAAGCTTGCCGATGCCACCGCAGGCGGGCTGGCCGAACAATGCCGGTGGATCGACATGTCGTTCGTGGGTCGCTACCCGGAGAACCGCATTCATACCGCCACCGCCGAGGCCCGCAGTATGTCGCATCCCCTGTTCGAAACTCGTGTCCCACATTGTCGACACGGTGTTGCAAAGCCGCCGGCGCGAACGATGAGGCCGTGTTCGGCACCGATTTCTTGAGCGCCACGGTGGGGGAGGAGTTCGACCGAAACTGGCAGGTTGGGCCGAGCAACGACGGCTTCTATGGGGGCAGCGCCGGCACCCTATACTTCCTGGCGCACCTCATGCAGCATTCCTACCGTCAGTGGGTCCCCATCGACCAAATCGAACAATTACTCGAAAAAGCGGTTGCGGGCATGGTATCTGCCACCACCCCGGAGCCGCCCCGAGCCGACTATCCGACCGGGCTCTGCACCGGCAGCAGCGGGCCTGTTGTTGACCGCCGTGGCCTGCGGTGACGCCATCGATTGGGTGTCCGGTGGGCGGGAACACATTGCCCGCCAATGCGCCAATGGTGCGATCGCGGCGGCAACCCACGCCCGGGACACCAACCTGGACGACATGAACGTGGACGCGATCAATGGGCTGGCCAGCCAGCTGCGCGCCTACGCCGAAATCGCCGAATACCTCCCGGAGGTTCGGCCCAACCTGCGGGAACTCGCCCGCGTCACTAGGCGAGTGACCCGAAAATGGTTACGCAACTACCTGGAGTCCCCCGACGATGCCGGCTACGCCCACTCGACCGCCGGCGTCCTCGACGCCTACCTTGCGGCCAGCCACCTGTGTGGGGCCACCGTGGACACGGGCCTGGTTGAGCAGCAGGTTCAGGCCATCCTCACGGCGATTCACGCCACTGGGAACGTTTCCCAAGGGTGGTGCCACGGCATGGCCGGGTTCGGGTTCCTTGCCGCACACTTGTGCGATCATGCCGACACCCGGGCGGCCGGCGAGTCGTTGCTGAGTGCCATTCGACCCCGACTATTGGAACCAGTCGACCACTTGGGGCTGTCGGTGTGCCATGGGGTTGCTGGCCTCGCCGAATCGTTGATGAGCCTGTACACAGCAACCGGGGATGAGGAAATCTTGGACCGGGCCCGGCATCTCATTGACGAGGTGATTCCCGCCGACCTGGTGGAGGGACGGGCTCACCAAGGAAAACTATTCCGTCAGCCTCATGTGTGGGGTGGCCGGGGTAGGCCAGCTGCTCCTGTCTGCCCCGATCGTGGCTGCCCCCTGGCACCCCGTCGAACGAATGAATGTTCTATGGCAGAAGACGGCGTAATCGTCGCAGGTGTTACCATCGCTCTGGGTGGTCATGGGTGCAACACCAGCCGCACGGTTCATCGTGCCTGGTGTGGCATCCCCGGCTGTCCCGGTGATCCATGGGTGTGAAGAGCTCATGGCACATCTGAATGAATGACTATGACGCCACCGGTTCCCCATTCCGGTGGCGTCATATTTCTTGTGCGGCCGGCCGCCGCTTGGGTGTCGATAAGCGAAACGCTAACGGTGGGGTTGGGCGAATACATATTCGAATATTCCGGGATGATTGTTCGCTCACGGCGAACCAATGGTGGTGAATGGCACAGAATGCGCTAAACTTTAGTCTGTTAGACTCAACTATGATAATGACTGGCAATAACACTGGAGGAAAACTTGGCCGCCAAAAATGAATGGGTAGATAAAGATTACTATGCTGACCTTGGTGTTACATCCAGCGCCTCGGATGCAGACATTAAGAAGGCCTATCGGAAACTCGCGCGCGAGAACCACCCGGATTCCCACCCGGGCGACGCGATCCGGGAGGAAAAATTTAAAAAGGTCGCTGAAGCCTATGACGTCGTGGGCGATCCGACCCGTCGGAAAGAATACGACGAGTTTAAGGAGATGCTGCGTGTCGGCGGTGGGTTTCGCGGCGGCGGCCAATCCTTTCAAGACTTCTCGGACATTTTTGGAGGAGGTCGTTCTACCGGCGGTTTTAGTGACATCTTCGGCGGTTCTTGGGGTGCTACTCGCCGATCGGCTCGGCCGACGCGGGGGTCCGACGTGGAGACGGAAATCACGCTAGATTTCCGCGAGGCAGCCAAAGGCACCACGTTACCTGTCCAACTCACCGGCGACGCCCCCTGCGCTGCCTGCCACGGCTCCGGGTCCCGCACCGGCGCCACCAGTGCCTGCAAAAATTGCAACGGCACCGGATATGTCACCGAAAACCGGGGCGCCTTCGCGTTCTCGGCACCCTGCTCGGACTGCGACGGCACCGGCAAAGTCATCACCGACCCCTGCCCGGATTGCCGCGGCACCGGCACCGTACGACGCTCCCGATCCATCACCGTGCGCATCCCCGCCGGCGTGGTCGACGGGCAGAAAGTACGGCTCGCTGGCCAAGGTGAAGCCGGCCCCCACGGCACGCCCGCCGGCGATCTATTCGTCACGGTTCACGTCCGACCCGACAAAGTCTTCACCCGGGACGGTGACAACCTGGAGGTAGAGGTGCCGGTCTCGTTCGGCGAACTAGCGCTCGGCGGCACCGTGAGCGTGCCCACCCTGGAAAAACCAGTGCGGGTCCGCATCCCCGCCGGCACCCCCGACGGCCGAGTGCTGCGGGTTCGAGGCCGGGGCGTCCCCAAACGCGACGGCAGCTTCGGTGACCTCTACGTCAAGGTGAAAATACAGGTACCCAAGGACCTGACCACCGACGTGAAGGATGCACTCCGCAGCTACATGGAGGCGGAAAAGCACATGGGGTTCGACCCCCGCGCCACCTGGGCCGGAAATGAGTCATGACCATGAACGACCCATCCAACTAGAAAACATGTGAGGGAGAACAAATCGACAATGTCCAAAAACAAAAACCAAGAGTCTATGGGCGAGGTTTTTGTGATCTCGGTTGCGGCTGAGTTAGCTGGCATGCACGCCCAGACTCTCAGAACATACGATCGAATGGGGTTGGTGACCCCCAACGAACCAGCGGGGGTGGTCGCCGCTATTCCCGCGAGGATGTCGAGCTGCTCCGCACCGTGCAGCGGCTCAGCCAGGAAGACGGTGTTAATCTCGCCGGCATTAAAGCCATCATCCAACTCAAGAAAGAAAACGAAGAACTCCGCACCAAACTGCAGGAGGCCCGCGCCGAAAACGAAGTACTCAAACACAACCGGCATCGCGGCGAAATCGTGCACGTTCCCCGCTCCACCGCGGTAGTGATGTGGGAGTCTCGGCGGGGGCCGCGGCGTAAAAAGCAGAGCTAGTGCCCATAATCCGCCGCGGTTCGCTCCTGCGGCGACTTCCGCACCCAGTGGCCAATTACCCCGGGAACGGTGGCGGGCCGCGGGCCCAACAACTCCTGCTGATTCTGGGTTTGCTCCACCTGCCGCAACACCCCTTTGACGGTAGTGTCGCAGGTAGCCTTACGACGCCTACCCCCGGCGCGGGAGTCCCGGCCACCCGGCAGGGACCCCACCCATCATGGCGCCACCACCGGCAACGCCACCACCACGACCCGCGGCGGCTGCACCCTGTGCCACCCATGCCCTGCACTACCCACACGGCTGCACGATTCTCGAAAGTTTGAGCTAACTCCCCGAGGTGTGCCACCACCGCTGCCGGACACCCCGATCCCTGCGCCACGCGGCGCAGCAAGCCTTGGTGTGCCGGGTAATCCGCCCAGTCCGCCGATGCCCCCGATTCCGCCATGACCGGTGGGCATCGGCCGACCACTCACACCACCCTATCCCCGGAGCCGCGGGGGCCTGCCCACCACTAAGAGGGGTTGTGGAGTGGGCGGCCCCAGCACCTGTGATTTCCGCGGGCGGGGCATAGGCGGCGCGTTCGGTGGCTATCTGGTGAGCGTTTGTGGTTCCCGGGCCACCATAGGGGCCGGGTGTCGGGTGGTAGTGGGGCGATATCCCGCCGTCACCAGGGGTGGCGGGCATGTTCGTTGGCCCCATCTGTCCTGGCTGCCCCTGGTGGGGCATGGTTGAGTGCGAACCGTATGTGCGGCATGTGCTGGCCCGTGGGGTTGGGGTGGTATTGCTGGTGCAGTTGTTCCACCCCGGAGGTCATGCTGTGGTGTAGTTGCTGCACCGTGGGAAAATCTTGGCTCACTTGCTCGGTCATGCCGACGGTTCCACCGCCGCCGCCTCTGCCGGGGAGCGGCTGGGTGAGGTTTCGGGTTGCCGGTATGGCCGCCTGGATGGCTGGGCCGTACACGCTGTAGAAGTGGGTGAGGGCGAGTTTTTCTGCCGCGGTTTTCTCCACCGGGTCTTGGATGATGTCGGTGGCGGTTTTCATGGCGACCAGGCTGGGGGTGAAGGCGGTGGGAATGGTGGCCAGGTAGGTGACGGTTGCCGCCATGTGGGCGGCGTTTGCTGAGAATTGGGTGGCTACTTGGGCCATGTCGGTGATGACCCGGCAGGCCGCATCCACGGCATCGCTGTCATTGGTGGCCTGGAGTTGGGCCGCGGTGTCGGTGAGCTGGGTGGCGATGGTGGCGGCCTCCGTGGCCATGGCGTTCCACGACTCACTGGCCTGGGCGGCTTGGCCGGTGTCGGTGCTGGTGAGTTTGGCGATGACGTCTGCGAGTGAGGTGTTCGGGGTGATGGTGGGTGTGGGAAAGCTGAAGTTGCCGAATCCGCCGTCGGGTCGGGCCGTGGCCAGGTCCTTGATGGCGTGGACCGCCCCACCCAGGTCACCGTGGGTGAATGCTTGCGAAGCCCAGTTCGTGGTTTTCGAAAAGGTCATGGTTGCGCTCTAGGTTGTAGCGGCCCCAGTCTATTTGTTGGGCAAAGTTTTTGAGGATGGTGAGGGCGCTGCCGGCGCCGCCGGCGAGGACGGCGCCGTGGGCCGCCCCTAATGCCGACAGTTCTGGCATGCCCGAATAGCCGGCGCCTAGGGTCGTGCCTTGGGCCAGTGTCGACGAGTGCTCCGCGGCATCGAGTATGCCCTGGAGGTTTCCCGCGGCGCTGGTGAGGGAGGCAAAGTCAATGCGTAAATCCATGAAGAAATCCTTTCGTCGAGTAATGGGACTGAGTGGGTGGGCATTATGGGGTTATTTCGGCGGTATCCGCAGGTAGCGACGGTGGCGAGTATCGCGCTGTAATCACACCAGCCTCAGGGGTTACCGGTGGTATGTGGCGAGTTTGTCCCGCATGTGGGCCCGAAAATCCGGGTTGGTCAGATAGTCGTGGCCACCGATGCCCGTCCACACCTCCGTCGCGCCGAATAGTTTGTCGGTCGGATCCGGGCCGTGCACCCCAAGGTCGGGAGTGTGCAGCATCCGGGCCGGGTCGGCGTCGTTGAGGGAGGAGATCACTTCGGGGTTGCTGCTATTGAGATGGAGGTCCCGTGTCGATCGGGTATGCATCCGGGACTGCCTGCGTCGATAAGCACATCGGTTTCCAACCCGCCCGGTCGTTGTGCCGCGGTGCCGAGCAGCACCGACCCGTAGCTGTGCCCCACGTCCATGAGCTGGGCGTCTGGGTATTTTGCGCGGAGTGCTTTCTTGTAGTTTTGGTAATCGTTGGCAGCCTTGTGCGCGTATCCGGGATGGATGCCGCTGACGATGCCTTTCGGCGCCGCATAGTCGTACATGACTACCGCCACATTGCCTTTGCCTCGGTTGAGGTCCTCGTAAAAATCCGCCACATTGGCCACGTTGGTGACGATTGTGTCCGGGTTGGAGGACGTTACGCCTTGGACCACGGTCACGATCGTTTTCGCCTGGGCGGGGTCGCCGAAAACCAGTGCTGCTTTACCGTTGATAACCTGTATGGCTTGGGGTTTCTTCCTTCCCGTGTAGTCATCTTGGCCGGCAATGCGGGGATCGTCCACCAGGGGGCGCACCTCGGGACGAATATGTTTGAACGCTTGGGCGTTGAGTTGTTCCGGGGTGAGGCTGAGATCGTCCCCCAGGTACACGCCGTGGGGATCGTTGTGCTCGACCGCGATGCAACCGATCTGGTGGGCGCATTTCTTGTCCAGGATCATGCTGATGCCGTGCAGAAACATAAGAATTTGGTAGCAGATTGGAAGCGTATCGATGGCCTTGTCGCCAAGGATCGCGCCGTGGTGAAGGGCTGCCGATATCAAGGACTTCACCCCGCACCACTTTCTCGAATGCTTTTTTTCGATGTCTCGTTGGGCGAGCCCCGTTTGGTACAACACTTGGGCTAGATCGGCAGATTTCTGCGCCTGCGACGCATAGTCCGTCACCAGTGTTCCTAGGGTTTGCTGGCCGGCGGCGAAACCCGGGCCGGCGAGCGAGTCGGCAAACACCGCTTCCCACCCCTGATGCTGGCTGTTCATGGCCGTTGTTGCGGCCTGTGCGAACTTTTGGTGTTCCGCTGCCGCAGCAAATAATTCTTCGGATTTCAGCGGGAACATGGGCGTCCGCCCCAGGTTTTGGCTGGTGTCGGCGTCGACATGGGTTTTGGTCGCTGATGAACCGGTGCAGTTGGGTCAGGTGATCCGCGACCGAATCGTCTGTAGTGGGTGAGTGCCGACCCTAGCCTGGATTGGAATTGGGTGAGTGCCTGCGCCGTGTGGCTGGCCGACAGCCCTGGGGTGGGCAGTGGGGCCGCGGGCTCGTGGGTGAAGCGGGCTTCGGGGTGAAATGATGTGAACGACATACCTTCATTCCACGCGCCCTCATGACGCTGTGGCTACCCCATCCAAAAAATATTCGGGCCTGTGGAAAACTTCGCGGGTGAACTGGGGTTTTGTCGGCTCCAACACCACACCGGGCCTGTGGAAAACCATTCGAACATAATAGCTAGGCGTTGTTGGGTGTTGCGCTGGGGTCGGTTTTAGAGGTACACACGGCGTCGAAAAAGCTCTTAGTGGGAAACCCTAAATAAAATAGGCACTCTGATAGTTTTGGGTTTGGATGAGTTCCTCGGGGGTGCCCCGCGTCAGCAGTTTCTTCTTCGTGCCTGCCACCAGCTTTTTCGGCCCGGTAATGATGATCTGCTGGCCCAGCCACGTGCCGAAACTAGCCACAATGGTGCCCACGTCACCCACCTGGGTAAGGTGCAGACCCCGCGGCGGCTGGGACGATTCGGTGGCGCCCACCCACCAGGCGTCGGATTCGTGAGTGACGACTGGTTGAATAAACAGCCATGGCGCGGTGCTGGCCAGCTGCCACAGCCCTTGCAGCTCGTAGAGCTCGCCGGGATAGTCCGCGCTCAAGAACAGGTGGGTGTGCGGGGTGCGGCCCTTCATGAGCATGTCCACGATGATCGCGCGGGCCTCCGCCAGGCCGGTGCCGTGCGCAATCAGCAGCATGTCTTGGTCGTAGTCCAGGTCATAGCCACCGCCGGCCGCGGCAATGCGGATGCGGTCACCTTGCCGGGCGGTCGACAACAGTGACGGCGCGTGCACGTGAAACTCGATCTGACCAGCATCATTACAGGGTATGCTGGGGCTCAGATTGGTCCACCGGCCGCCCGAATAGTCGGTGTTGACGCTCAAATACTGGCCGGGCTCGTATTCGATGGGGGTGTCCACGATGAGTCGCACCACCGCAATATTGCGGCAGCGTTTTTCCACCTCGACAATTTGCCCAATGACCGGGTGGAAGGGACATAATGCGGCGGCCTCGTCCATGACCTCGGCGGCCTGTCGCACGGCTCGTTTGATAATGAACACATCGTAGGCGCTGATGTCGAGGCAATACCGATCCAGTACTGGCGAAATCGCATCCGCTAGTGGCCGGTAGCTGCGGAAACCATGGGCGGCTAAAATCTCCGTAACATCGCGCAGGTGTTCGATGGTTTCCGGGTAGAGATTTCCCTCATTATCTGAGCCATGAAATAGTCCCACTAATGCGTCCCCGAGCGGATAATCAGGGCTTACGATTAATTGGGCGTCGGGGACATAACGGAAATATGTAGTGAATACCTCACGGGAAAAACCGTCGCCGATCAATCGTAGCTGGTCGGCTACTTGGTTTGGTGGGGTAGCTATCGTCACATTTAATATTCTAACCATTTGTAGTGGTTTAAAAAAATAATGCGTGACTTTTTGGTTCTGAAATAAGCGATAAACTCGAATTTTTAAAAAGTAGAAGATTTATTAAAAGGGACTTCACAAAAAGCATTGTTGTTATTGAAAATAATCATAATGCCAGCATGTCAGCATTATTGGCGGTTTTACGGTTTTACTGAAAACGGTGTGGGGCATGCGGCAGTTAAGTCGTGGCTGATTTGCTTGTCGACGCCGGGTCCGGCCATGGTTGTGATTGGCTATAGAAATCGCCCAAATTATAGGTCAGTAAACAAAAATATATGCAATGTTCATTATATAAACAGGTAGCGACCTTGGGATTAGGCTATTTTTTTCCGATGGTTTTCGATCCGCCGGGTGATAGTCTCATCATTACAGGGGCAAGCCGCATTGATTTGATATTAATCAAGCAACTTGGGGGTCAGGGTAGCCGAAAGCGGGGGTAGCTTTTTGGGGTAATAAAATAATTGATTTCCATTTTCCTATCGAAGTACTTTGCATCCGGGGTGAACTTTGTTAAGTTGAAGCCACGGAACAATCACTTGCTCAGGTTTCATCTTTAGTTCTTATGAAAAGGGCATGTGGCAGGGTGGTGCGTGGATTTTTCGGGCATCGTAGGTATCGCAACAGAATAGGTTGGCTGCTAATGTCGTCGAAAGCAAACTTAGGCTTTGTCAAAGCGGCTCTTAGGTTTGCCCCAGCCCTGCTACGGACCCCGGCATGGCGCCTCTCTGCCGTCTTCCTGACCGTAGTGGTGGTCGCAATCATGACCCTGATCATCGGCGTCACCTCGATGAAACTCAGCCCGGACCAGGAGCGTGAGTACTCCCTGGGGGTTGCCGACTACACGGCAAACATGCCGGGCGTGCCAGTCCGCGGCTATAAGAAGCTCAACCTCGACCACCTGTCGACGCTGGGGCGAGTCGAACTCATCACAACCCTGCCGGTTGCCGGATTGGGCTCGGCGGCGGAAGGGCATCGGGAACTGCGCATTGCCGAAACACCGTGGGACGCATCCCCGTACCCCAAACGGTACGCACTCGCCGAAGGCCGATACCCATCCGTCCCCGGCGAAATAGCCATATCCACCACCCTGGCCCGCAGCGGCGGCGCCGTGAGGCAGTGACGTGCGGATTGCGGTCCCCGGGGTGGATACCAGCTGGAAAATCACCGGCATTATCGCCGATAACTACCTTGACGACGCCACCATGTATGCGGCACCCGGCACGTTGAGCGATGTGTATCGCCGCATTGAAGACCTGACCGGCATCCCCCAATATCTCAGTGGGAGCCTGTACTGGTCGGCGCCCAGCCCGGAACCCGTATTGGCCCAGCTCAGGGTGCTCAATAGTATCTCCGCGGCGTTGCAGGAGCTGCCGGCCGCCACCAGCGCCCAGGTGCTGCTGAGCGCCGCCGATCTTCACGGCGACCGGCCGGCGCCCGGCGGAAACCCGGTGATTTATGTTTGGCCAGCGGTCCTCATGCCCGCACTGGTGGTAATCATGGCGATTCTACTCCTGAGCGTCTGGCTGCGGAAACAACAGGTTACGCTGGCGGCGATGGGAATTCAGGATTCGGCGCTGATCCTGGCAATCATTGGGGCACTCACCATCATGGGGCTTGCGGCACTGGCGGTGGCATCCCCCATCGCCCTAGGTATTGGCACTATTGTTCGAATAATCCTGTCGCGGGTCTATGAATTACCGTTGTCCACCTTCGTGTTCCCTTGGGGCCTGCTTCCGCTCTTCCTGCTATCTATCATCGGCGGGATTGCCGCTGGTCTGGTGATTGCTGGGGGTTGGGCAAGACGAAAACGCAAGATAACGGTGGGAGCAGCGGCAACCACCTGGGCCATGGGCGGCATTAGCTGCCTTGGTTTTCTCGTGCTGAGCGCACTCTTCCTATTCCCCGACATTCTTGACGACCAGAACCAAATCATTGGCGCCAGCTTCGTGGTCATGGCCTCGGCACTTATGGCGTTGTGGCTCACAAAAACCCGACGCCTATGGCCCGATTCCTTAGACGGCGTACTCAGCCGCCGCATGAAGGAGCGGGACGCGTTCAGCGGTGCCATCACCTGGCTGCTCTGCGGCGCCATCGTTGGCATCCCCCTGATGCTGGTCACCACGGCTGTGACCACCGAAAACACCATGAATCTCACGCAAATCGATAGCGTCCCACCCAACACGGTTCGGATCACCATGACCGACCGATTGGGGAAACCCATGGAAATACCGGAAACACTCCAAGCCCAGGTTGACGCCGAGTTCCCCCAGCAACCCATTCGGATTCGGCGGGCTGCCGATGAACAATCAGTACTGCCGCAAACCACCGTTCAGGTCGGCTTCGACGCATTCCGAATGGGGCAGCTCTGGGTATCTGAATCCGTGTCTGACATCGACCGGTGGCTGGGCGGACTGAGCCCGGAACAGAAAGCAACCCTCAACAACGGTGGAATCCTAGGCGTTGACGCCCGCGATGGTGCGATCCCGGTGCACGTGTCGTCGCTAGACGGGACGACCCACACCGAAACAGTCACCGCCGCCCCGGTAGAGCTGCCGCGCGAATACCTGGTAGGCATGAGCGTTCGAGCAATCGCGCTTCGATCCTTCGCCGAAACCCGCAACCTGCCGCTGGGCCCAGCATTTGTGGAGTACCCGAATCTCGACGAAGCCGCCCAAACACGTGCGGCACAACAACAACCACAATTTTCCATACTGGGCCTCATCGTTGATGTACACAACGAACTCCACCACATTTCCGTTCCCCCAGACCTGAAAGCATTGGTCCTGGTCAGCACCATCATCATGGGCGTGTGGATTCTGGTGTTGGCCCTGGGGATCGCCGGGCGACTATCCAAACACCTCGACAGCCTCTTCGCCTTGGGCGTGCACCGTCGGTGGGCCGGGAAAGTATTAGCGCTCTCGCTCTTTCCCACCCTCATCCCGGCCATCCTCACTGGCATGGTCTCAGGATATGTGGGGGTGTGGATCCTGAAACTACGGCCGGTGCAGCAGACGGAGGCGCTGCCGGTCGCCACATCGTGGCCAACCTACGGGTTCGTCGCCCTCGGACTGGCGGCGGTGCTTGCCCTATCGTTCGGGTTGGCGGTGCTGCGGATCTCCAGCGAAAAACGGAAATGAGGATTACACATGTCGGCAATCACCCTGGATAACGTGTCGAAACGCTACGGCGACGTTCACGCGCTACGCCCACTGTCGGTGGAGTTTCCGGCCGGGAAACTCAGCACCATCTTCGGCAAAAGCGGCTCGGGCAAAACCACGCTGCTGTCGGTCATCGCCGGTTTACTGAAACCCACAACCGGCGCCATTTGGTACCAAAACAAGGACATTGCTGCGCTCACCAAGGACGAATGCGCGGCGCTACGCAGGACCGACATCGGGGTGGTGTTCCAAGACCACAACATCATCAACGAACTCACGGTGTTAGAGAACGTGCGGCTACCGCTTGAAGCAAACGGCATGAGCCGAACCGCGGCGATAACGGCCTCGGAGCAGGCGCTAGCGAAAGTCGGCATCGGCCATCTTGGGCGCCGGTTCCCCGCCGAAATCTCCGGTGGGGAGCGGCAGCGGGTGGGCATCGCCCGGGCCATCGCGGGCACCCGAACCGTGCTGCTTGCCGACGAGCCCAGCGGCGCGCTTGATAGCGAAAACTCCACAAAAACTCTTTGAATTGCTTCACCAGCTCACCCAGGAAGGCAGCACAGTGCTGTGCGTTACCCACGACCCGCTGGCAATTAAATATTCCGACCAGGTGTTCAGCATGGACGCCGGGATCTTAAGCCCAATCAGCCACCACGACATTTCCCAAACCTACGATTTTTTGAGGTAAACATCATGAATTTCACCAAAACATTAGGGCGTCGTAAGCCTCGCCTTGATCCTGGCCGCCTGCTCCAAACAAGCGGAAGAACAGCCCACGCCGCCATTCGCCACTGTCCGGGAAGACCTCCCCAAGCAGGCAGTTTCCCCGATGCCGCGGTCTGTAGCAAGGCGGTTGGGGTGCACAAGTCGGTGGCTTGCACCAAACTTGCGGACCTCTATGCGAAGCACGGGGTAACCACCGTGACCACCCAACCGCGGGGGTTGGAAACCATGGGTAATGAAACCTGGAATGTTGATATGAATGTCGAGTTTGAGGCGAATGGTACCCAGTACTCGGTGCCGGTGAAATTACTGCTGGAACATGCCGTCACCGAAACCGGTTGGAAAGTGCGAGAAGATGGCGTCACCGCGCTGCACGACACGTTAGACATGCTGCTTTCTAAGTAGCTGGGTGCTTTTCGACGCCGCCGCCTGCGGCTACTGAAAACGGTTGTGCGGTAAAAGGGTATTGCCAGGTGATCCCTCCCGCACACATAATTTTTGGCCCGTAACTGCATGGGCGGTATAGTCGGTGGTGGTCATCGACCGTAACTGTCAGTAGTGTTAAGGAGGCTTACTGAAAATGACTTGCCATATCCATGAAAACCATCCTCACGTTCACGGCGAGAACTGCGGCCACGAAGCGGTCAAGCACGGCGATCACGTCGACTATCTTCACGACGGTCACCGTCACCGCGCCCACGAGGGCCACTGGGATGAGTGCGACGGCAAATAATCTAGCCGCTAGCCGCAGGTCCGGTTGTCATACTCGACGACGATCGGGCCTGCGGTTTTTCTATGCCTGCCGGCTGACCGGGGTGAGGATATCGCTCCCGGCGGGGGACATGCGGATCACCTCGGTGTGGCTCACGAACTTCCCTGGATCCGCATCAAGCAGGCCAGCAACCGCCTCAACTGCCGCATCGGGGACCAGGATAATGGCGGAAAACACGAAGAGGCTGCACTCATCCTCCGGGACGGCGTCGTATGCGGTAGTGCGGTGTACCAGCCGGTTAAACAGTGCACTATCGGTTCCATCACCGTAGGCTTGTTCAGGAGCAAACACGACCTGATAACGCTGTCGTACCATATCTATTCGGCGTTGATAATGGTATTTTGCTGCCACGAGATTATCGTAACGGCTCACAAAAAACGTCATGAAGCATCGGGGTGGCATAGTTGTCATTCTGTTTTCTCCTAGTTATAGCTGCAGTCATTGGGGAACTCATTACCGCTGGGGGTCATGAGCACCGCAGTGGTGCGGGTGGGGGCGATGGCTGGAAAGTCGTCGAAATAGTCAAAATCTAATAAGTCTATGACATCCCACACCGGATCATCGGTGCCGTCGTCGGGGAGGTCAATGATGGTGGTGAGCATAAAAGTGGAATAGGATTCGGCTTCTTCCGCGGTCCAGGGTTCGTCGAGAATTTCCTTGATAAGCAGGTCGAAAATCAGTGACTCGCGGCCAAGGTCGCACACCTCCTCGGCGGCCAGCACAATGGCGTGACCAGGCAGTGCGGCTACGGCTACCTGGGCGAGCTGCTCCTGGTAACGCTTTGCTACCAGCGGCAACTGGTCGTAGTGACAAACAAAAGTCGTGAAATAACACAAGGTGTCGGTCATGAGGATCCTTGGGTTTGGGGTTAGGTCCCGTCAGGATAACGTCGTAAAGCCAAAATAACCAGCAAAAACAGAAAGTTGAGCCTAAGTGACTTAACTTTTTTGGGAGAGTGGTGTATGCTAGGAAAAAACTTGAGTAATACCCGCTCAACCTTATGGTTGGTCGGACCTAAAATAGTGAGAACTGGTAAACAGGAATACGACAGAAAAGGACAATAATGAGTTCATTTAAACCAACAACAAAAACCCAAGAAGCATTACAAACCGCGCTGCAACAAGCCTCGGCAAACGGTAACCCCGACATTCGGCCCTGCCCACCTGCTGGCCGCTATTCTCGGGCAAGAAGACGGCATAGCCGCGCCCGTGCTGCGCGCTACCGGTGTGGACCCCGAAACCGTCCGCAAGGAAGCAGAAGCTCTTATTAAGGGCTACCCCAAGGCCGAAGGCTCCGGGCTGGCCAACCCAAACTTTAACCGTGACGGCCTTAACGTGCTCAACGCCGCCCAAGAACTCGCAGGCGAGCTCGGTGACGAATTCGTCTCCACCGAAGTCCTCCTGGCCGCTATCGCCCGCGGGCAATCCGACGCCGCCGACCTGCTCACCAAACGCGGCGCCACCTACGACGCCATCAAAGGCGTCTTCCCCTCCGTCCGCGGATCGAAAAAAGTAACCACCGAAGACCCTGAGGGCCAATTCCAGGCGCTGGCAAAATACTCCACCGACCTCACCGCCCGCGCCCGCGAAGGCAAAATCGACCCCGTTATCGGCCGCGATTCCGAAATTCGCCGAGTCGTCCAGGTCTTAAGCCGCCGCACCAAAAACAACCCGGTGCTCATCGGCGAACCCGGCGTGGGTAAAACCGCCATCGTCGAAGGCCTCGCCCGCCGCATCGTCGCCGGCGACGTGCCGGAATCCCTCCGCGGGAAGAGTCTCATCAGCCTCGACCTGGGTTCCATGGTGGCCGGCGCTAAATACCGGGGCGAATTCGAAGAACGCCTCAAGGCCGTTCTCGACGAAATTAAGGAAGCCGAAGGCGAAATCATCACCTTCATCGACGAACTCCACACCATCGTCGGCGCCGGCGCCTCCGGCGACTCCGCCATGGATGCCGGCAACATGATCAAACCCCTGCTGGCCCGCGGCGAACTCCGGTTGGTCGGTGCCACCACCCTCGACGAGTACCGCAAATACATTGAAAAAGACGCTGCATTAGAACGCCGGTTCCAACAAGTCTTCGTCGGTGAACCCTCCGTCGAAGACGCAATCGGCATCCTCCGCGGACTCAAGGAACGCTACGAAGTCCACCATGGCGTGCGCATCCAAGACTCCGCCTTGGTCGCCGCTGCCACCCTGTCCGACCGGTACATCACCTCCCGGTTCCTGCCGGACAAGGCCATCGACCTGGTGGACGAAGCCGCCTCCCGCCTGCGCATGGAAATCGACTCCTCACCACAGGAAATCGACGAACTAGAGCGCATCGTCCGTCGCCTCGAAATCGAAGAAGTAGCCCTGACCAAAGAAACCGACGCCGCCTCCCGCGACCGGCTGGTCAAACTGCGGGAAGAACTCGCCGACCAGCGCGAACGCCTGGGCGAACTCAAGGCACGGTGGAACAATGAAAAGGCCGCCATCGATAAGGTGCGGGGCGTGAAGGAAGAACTGGAAAAGATGCGCCAGGCATCCGAAATCGCCGAACGCGACGGCGACTACGGCAAGGTTGCCGAACTCCGCTATGGCACCATCCCCCAGCTGGAAAAACAGCTGGAGCAGCTGGAACAACAATCCCTGGCGCCCACAATGCTCTCCGAGGAAGTCACCCCCGACACCATCGCCGAGGTCGTGTCCGCCTGGACCGGCATCCCCGCCGGCAAAATGCTCGAAGGCGAAACCGAAAAACTCCTCCACATGGAGGCCGAACTGGGCAAACGAGTGGTCGGCCAGCTCGACGCGGTGCAGGCCGTCTCCGACGCGGTTCGGCGCGCCCGCGCCGGGGTTGCGGACCCCAACCGGCCCATGGGTTCCTTCCTGTTCCTCGGCCCCACCGGTGTGGGCAAGACGGAACTCGCCAAATCCTTGGCCGAATTCATGTTCGATGACGAGCGTGCCATGGTTCGCATTGATATGAGCGAATACGCGGAGAAACACGCCGTCGCCCGCCTTGTCGGTGCCCCTCCCGGATACGTCGGTTACGACCAGGGTGGCCAGCTCACCGAGGCGGTTCGCCGTCGCCCCTATACCGTCGTGCTGTTCGACGAGGTGGAAAAGGCCCACCCGGATGTGTTCGACATTCTCCTGCAGGTGCTTGACGACGGCCGCCTCACCGACGGTCAAGGCCGCACGGTGGACTTCCGCAACACCATCCTGATCCTCACCTCCAACCTGGGTGCCGGCGGCACCCCAGAGCAGATGATGGACGCGGTGAAGAAGGCCTTCAAACCCGAATTCATCAACCGCCTCGATGACGTGGTGATCTTCGACCCGCTCAGCAAGGACCAGCTCACCAGCATCGTCGACATCCAAATCCGGGACCTAGCCGAACGGCTCGCCAGCCGCCGGCTCACCCTCAACGTTTCCGACGAGGCCAGGGTGGTTGGCCGATCGTGGCTACGATCCCGCCTACGGTGCCCGGCCGCTGCGCCGGCTCATCCAGCAGGCCATCGGCGATGCCCTGGCCAAGAAACTCCTGGCTGGTGAGATCCGCGACGGCGACACGGTCAATGTCGCCGTAAGCCCCGCCACCGACAACCTCACCGTGGGCAAGTAGGGGTGAAATAGCCACCTAGCACTGCGGCCCGTCCGGCCGCAGTGAAAAGCGATAAAGATCACCTATGAATTGCCCCACGGTGGAAGTCACATCTATGTTTCGTGGTCAAATATAATCCACCTGGGGCAATGCTGGTTTTTCACCCAAAAACGGAAGCGGATTTCAACACTACAGACGTTATGGCGCACCCGGCGCGGTGAGCGTCGAAAAGCTTCGAGTGCATGTTACGGGTTTGGCCTCAAGTGCACCCTAAGATCAGTAATCATGATAGCCACCATCATCAGCACCGATGAACTCGAATATCGCGTTCGGACAGGGCAAAAAGCAGCTTGTCCTAGCCAGTCTATGGGAGCCGGACGAGCACAGTAACTATGAGCATTTCAAGGCTGGGCACATTCCCACCGCCCGGTTCTGCGACGCCGCATTGGCCCTCGCCGACATTCCCAGCGCATCCAAAGGCCGCAACCCCTTGCCCACCAAAACCATCCTGGAGAGGTGGTTTAAATATTGGGGGCTTGATGACACCCACGAGGTTATTGTTTACGACGACAAGCGGGGGTTTTTCGCCGCACGCGCCTGGTGGACATTGAAATGGGCGGGCGTGAGCAATGTGCGCATCCTCGACGGCGGGCAGCAGGAGTGGGCGCGCCGGGATTACCCGATGGCTGCCGGCCCGGGTAACCCCTGCGTCTACGACAATATTGCTCCCAGCTCCGGTCACATGCCCACCGCCACCATCCAGGACGTGAAGGCCCATACCGGGCTGCTCATTGATGCTCGGGAAACCAACCGGTTTGCCGGCCGGAAGGAATATTTGGATTTGAAGGCCGGCCACATTCCCGGCGCCATTAATATTCCCACTCGCGCGGTCATGAACCCGGAGCAGAGTTTCAAACCGCCGAGGAGCTGCGGGAGATTTTTCGCCAGCCACGGTGTGACCCGGGAAAATATTGCCGACGCCATCATCTACTCGGGTTCCGGCAACCACTCCGCGCAGGTGATTGCCGCCATGAACATTGCCGGCCTGGGTACGCCCCGCCACTATGTTGGCGGCTGGTCACAGTGGTGCGCTAACCCAAATAATCCGGTGGAGCGCGGCATCTAACCACACGCCTAGGGCAGGTTTTGCCTGGCATATTACCGAAAAACTATCCCATGAAAGCCGCGGTGGTTGGGATAGTTTTGTCATATTTGCCTTAGACTTAAAGGCATGTTTTTGTACTTGCTGCCATTATTGTCGCCGGTCTTGGCGGCTAGTTTGCTGTATCTTGATGCTCGCCGAAAGCGTGCTCGGGGAGCCGATGATGCTGAGCTTTTACGACGATTCCGCTCAGGATTATGGCCATGAGCCTATAGAATCCGCCGGTGATGGGGTGGAAGAATTCGCCGATCACCATGATTTTGATGTGGGGCAGGGGTCCGGGGCGGGAAAACCGATTATGGTCAGCCGGCTTCTCCGAAACCTGTGGATCGTCCGGCGCAGCCGGGGCCTCGGCGGGGGCGTCGTATGGGCCGAATTCTGGGCAACCAAAACCAACCAAACCAGCCTGGTGGCCAACCGGGTCATGCGCGCCTGCGGCCTGCGGCCCAGCAGCCCACGCCACAATCGGTGCCGCCGCAGCAGCCGACCACCCGGAACGCCAGTCATTCACCATTACAAAAACCCCGCACATCACTCGCCCCACTGGGGCTCGCGGCTACCACCGGCGCCGCAGGTTCCGGCGGGGAGACGGGTGCCGATCACGATGCCGAATCCCACGACGATGAGTCTGGTGGTTCGGGGGATTAGGCGGCGGTGGGGTGGGAGGGCATGAGCCGCAGGACACCACCGCTACCACTGGCCGGCCCAGCCTGCGGCCCAGTCCGATGCGCCAGCTGGGCCGGCCGCGCGGGAGAAAACCGTTGCCCCGCCCATGGTGTTGCCCTCTGCTCACGCCCGGTTGCCGAAGTCAGCATTCACCGGACTGTTGCGGTCCGCCACCCGAGCCCGCCGTAATTGGGCCCAAGAACACCAGTTTGAATACCAGAAGGAAGACCCCTATTTGAGCGACGAGTGGTCGCATGGGTTTGCCTCCAGCAGCCTCACTGCCAAGGATGTGGTCAGTGGGGTTTGCCGCTGGTTACGAATTATGGCTGGTGGATTTAGGCCAGGTGACGGTGATGGCCATGCGTCGTAAAGCCACCAGCGATGTGGTCATTGACATCCGCCGAATTTTACAGTCGGACACATACCAGTTCGAAAAACCTGGTGTCGGTGACCACGTTCCAAGGTTTCCACGTGTTTTCCAATAATCCTGGTGCGGCGCAGCGGTTCATTGACGACCGGGTGGGGACCGCGTTCGCCACAATGCCGGCGAAGGTGACCGCCATGTGGTTGGAGTCGAACTGGGTGCTGGCCGCCACGCCGAAGGGGAGCGTGGAGGAGGATTGGGACGCCATGATCCAGCCGTTGGCGCTGCTTGCGGATGCCGCCTATGTGTTGCCGCCGGCGCCGGGTGTGATGCCGCCGATCAGCTATCTAGATAGTGATCCGACTCGGGTGTTACCGCAGGCCCCGGAGCTGCCGGAGGATGAGGACGAGCCGGAGGTGACCCCGCCGATGCCGCAGTTGCGGCCGAAGGAGGAGCCGGTGGTGTTGCCGTCGCGGGTGCGGGAGGAGTCGCGGGGGAGTGTGAATTCTCGGCAGGTGGGCATGGATGATGTGTCGCCGATTGCGGATGGTGGCAAGCCTGCGGATCCGAATGATTATTTTGGGACTCGGGTGATTCGGGATACGTCGCAGGGTCCGTCTATTTTTACCGATGGTAAGCAAAAGGATTAAAGTGGGGATTCATGCTGAATGAATCAACGTCAACCGGGGCGAAGAAACAGGGAATTGGCCGCATTGGTGCGGGAGTTGGCCGTGGTGCACGGCAAGGTGATTTTGTCTTCCGGGAAGGAGGCGGATTACTACGTGGATTTACGCCGGGCCACGTTGGAGCACCGGGCTTCTCGGCTGATTGAGGGAGTTATTGCGGGAGCTCACCGCCGATTGGGATTATGCTGCGGTGGGGGATTGACGTTGAGGGGCGGACCCGGTGGCAACCAGTATTATGCATGCCGATGGTCGGCCGATTGATGCGTTTGTGGTGCGCAAGGAGGCGAAGAAGCATGGCATGCAGCGCCGCATTGAGGGCCCGGATGTGGCAGGTAAGCGGGTGTTGGTGGTGGAGGACACTACAACGACGGGGAATTCGCCATTGACCGCGGTTGCGGCGTTGCGGGAGGCCGGCGCCGAGGTGGTGGGGGTAGCCACCGTGGTGGATCGGGATACTGGTGCTCAGGATGCGATTGCGGCCGCTGGGCTGGAGTACCGGTATGTGTTGAGGGTTGGCGGATTTGGGACTGTAGCCGGTTGGGGTTTTGGGCATGAGCGCGAATATGGGTGAGTCGGAGTTGTCGGCGACACCGGGTCCGACGGAGTGGGGTCAGGGCCAGCACGGTGTGGGTCCGTGGGAGGTCGAACATCCGGGCGAGCCGGCCCCGGTTGATGATCCGCGTTATGACCCTGAGCTGTTGGCTATGGGGGATCGTCGTAATGTGGTGGATGCGTATCGCTATCTGCGGCGGGAGGCGATTATTGCGGATATTGATACGCGGCGGCATGCGTTGCATATTGCGATTGAGAATTTCGAAAACGATGCCAATATTGGTACTGTTGTGCGAACGGCGAATGCGTTTGCGGTGGATACGGTGCATATTGTGGGTCGGCGCCGGTGGAATCGTCGGGGGGCGATGGTGACGGACCGGTATCAGCATTTGTTGCACCATGACACGACGGATTCGGTGGTGGCGTGGGCTGTAGGGGCATGGGTTGACGGTGGTGGCGATTGATAACACCCCGGGGAGTGTGCCGTTAGAGACGGCGGAATTGCCGAAGCGGTGCCTGTTATTATTCGGCCAGGAGGGGCCGGGGGTGACGGCGGCGGCGCAGGCGGCAGCGGTGATGACGTGCTCCATTGCCCAGTTCGGGTCGACCCGGTCGATTAATGCGGGGGTGGCCGCGGGGATCGCTATGCATGCGTGGATTCGGCAGCACGCCGATTTGTCGTTGGCGTGGTGACACGGCGGGGTGAATATGGTGTGGTTCGGGGGTAGCTAGTTCATCTGAATGATTAGCAATGCATGCGTTATGGTGCGGTTGGGGTGCCGGGTTGTCACACTGGTGGGGGAGGCGTGAAAAATGTTGGAAGAATTGGAATTATGTCCAGCATATCCGTTATCTTTATGTTATATTTTTGAAAGTCCAGCTATATGGTTTATTGAGCTGTTTAACGACATATTTTCTTAAAATTAATTAGGTGACAGAAGCGGAGAATAATCAGTGAATGAAAAATGGCTCCATCGTGCCGACCTCGCTGAATCCGCCATCAACGAGCGTCATGCTAGCCGGGTGTGGGGTTTGCCCAACACGAATTTAGCGGTTGCTGCCTGGCCGCCGCACACGAAAGAAAAACTGTTTTACCGTTGGCATTATTGGTGGCAGGCGCATTATCTTGATTGCTTGGTTGATGCCGCCATTCGTCGCCCCACTAAGGCCCGTAAGCAGCGGATTCAGCAGACTATTACTGGTATTCGGGTGCGTAATTTAGGCCAGTTTACCCGTAATAATTATTATGACGATAAGTTGTGGTTGGCGTTAGCGTTGGGGCGGGCCCATAAGGTGCTGAATCCGCGGCGGATGAAGAAGAAGTCGTTGGTGGCATTAGAGGAAAACATTTTGGACGGCATTGACCCGGTCATGGCGGTGTTGCCGTGGCGGGTGGGGGGAAATGTTTTTCAACGTTCCCACGAATGGTCCCGGCGCGATCCTGATGGCGCGCACCGGCCAGGTCGCCAAGGCGCGGTTTTTAGTCGATTGGGTGTTCGACGAGCTTATCGACGACCATGGGTTGGTGATGGATGGCATTCGTATGTCGATGGATGGGCCAGAAGTGGTGAAAAACCTGCATCCCTACTGTCAGGGGGTGATGATGGGTGCCTGTTTGGAGTTGACGTTGCGGTTGCGGGAATCGCCGGAAACCTACGAGGATTCCATGGCTTACCAGGCGCATGTGCGTAGTGTGCTGCATGCGGTGGAGAAAGACATGTCCGCACCGACGGGGGTGATTAACTGGGATACCCGTGATGGTGATGGTGGCCTGTTTAAGGGGATTTTGGCTCGGTATTTAGCCGATGTTGCGGTGCGGTTGCCGGATGATAGTGAGGCCAATGTGGCGGCGAAGAAGCTGGCCCGGAAGCTGGTGCTGTCGAGTGCGGAAAGTGTGTGGAACCATCGCCTGGAGGTTGATGGGTTGCCGGTGTTTGCCTCTGACTGGTTGAGTGATGCGAAACTGCCGCATAATTATGGGTTGACGACGAAACCGTTGAGTGATTTTGTCCGGTTGGTGCGTATCGACGAGCGGGATTTGTCGGTGCAGCTTTCCGGGTGGATGCTGCTAGAGGCTGCTGCGCGAATCTCGGCCGCGGACCCGGTGGAAGGGGAATAGCTGGAGGTTTATTTCTGGCCCCAATCTTTTTCGTGAAAGAGGTTGGGGTATGAGTTTTGGGCCATGGGGGGTGGTGCGGGGGATAGCAGAAACCAGGTATTTTAAATAGGGTTTTAACTGTGGTTTTTTCTGGGTGCCCCAAAGAAGCTTCAGGATCGGCTGTCGAAGTCTAAAGCAGATGTCTGGCATTCAGCTTAAGATGACGAGTGTATCCATAACATCATATCGAGACATCGAAGACTTTCTGTGGCTAAGATTTGACGTGTGGGAAACTGGAAGTGATTGGAGATCAACCTCATGACATACCCTTACAACAGCGGTCAGCAACCTGATTCGGTGAATAATCCATTTTTGGGTAGCCAACCGTCACAGTATGACCCTAATGGTCTCGCCGCTAACCCTTCGTATAGTCCCGATCCTGTCGCGGATTATGGGTATAATCCTGCGACTGCGGGGGGTGCTGATTGGCAGCAGGCGGCGTCTGGTTATGATTATGGTGCGCAATATGGGGTTCCGGCGCAGCAACAGCAACCACAGTATGGGGTGTTACCGCAGCAGCAACAGTTTTATGCGCAGGCGCCGATGCAGTCGAAAGATAAAGCCATCGCTATCCTGTTTTGCCTGTTCTTCGGCGGTTTTGGGGCACATAACTTCTATACCGGGTTCAACGGGATGGGGGCGGCGCAATTAGTGCTTTTGCTTGTGGGGTGGTTACTTTTCCGTCCTTCTCATAGGAATACCCTTGTTGATTGCATTGGGCATTTGGGTGTTTGTTGATCTGATTATGATTATCGCCGGCAGCGGACGGTTTGCTTATGTTTTCCGGTCCTGACCAGTAAAATTATTAGAATCCTCGCATGTGTGTTTCATGCGGGGACTACTTTGGGTTTAGGGGCCGGAAAAAATCTATCGGCACATCCCAGAAACCAACTATCAGTTTGAGGAGAATACCGCACATGTCCGCTTCAACCGGCGGTGGCGCTGGCGACCCGTTTAGTAACTCTGCCCCTAGCCAGGCGCACGACCCGTTTTCCCAGGTGCAACCGGCGAAAACTGGGGACACCACTGTTCGAAAAGGCCAATTCGATCCCTTCGGCACCACCAACCCCAGCACACCGGCTGATGCCTTCGGTGACACCGCCGCCCCCGTGGCGCACCGCACCCCGGTGAGTGGGCCGTGGTGTTACGTCATTCCGGCATTCGTGGCCGCCATGATCGCCGCGGTGCTCGCTATATTGGCATTCGCCGTTGGTGGGAGTGCGACCGACACCATGTTCCATAACTATGCGATTGGCGGCTGGGTCATGGCCGGTATTGTGGGTTTCCTCCTGATTGGGATGCACATGCGGGCGGATAATCGTCGACAAGCGGAAAACTTCTATATCGAAAAACCCCATGCAATATGTGCTCATGCGGGCCACCATTATCATTGGGTCGTTGGCGGTTGTGGGCACCGCGTTTGAAATCGCCTTGTGGTTATCAAAAACAGTCGGGTAAAAACGGGTAAAAAGGGAACCAATATGAAAAGTTTGACTGCACCACCCCTACGGCGAATCCTCTCCGCGTTCGCCGTCATCGCCATCACTGGTATCCTGGCCCTGCCCGGCGTGGTCCAGGCGGAAGACGCCGAAGTGTCACCCTCGGGTAGGGAGAACATTAAAAAACTCAATACCTGCATTGACAATAAGAAAAAAGCCGACCTGATTTTCGTGATTGACGAATCGGCGTCGCTCAAAGGGCACGGCGGGAAAATCGCCACCGACCCCAATAACATACGTGTTCCCGCCATGCAGGACCTGGTTACTCAACTAGGAAAATTCGCCCAGGAAAGCAACGCCGACATTAATGTGAAACTGTCCGGGTTCGGTCAGGGCTACCGGTCGCAGCCAGACGTGTATGGTGGTTGGGTCAATGTGCGGGACCATGCGGGGGACCTCACCCCACCCATCCAAGGTTTTGACCAGCGCAATAATGATGTGTTCACCGACTACGGCACCGCCCTCAACGGCGCCATGGCGGACCTAGCCAGCCGGCCCGAGCCGGACAGCTGCAAGGCCATCCTGTTTTTCACCGACGGGAAACTCACCGTTCAGGGGGACCAAAAGGCCGACATTGTGGCCCAAAAAGCCATTTGTTCCGCCGACGGGCAGGTGAAAAAACTCCGGGACGCTAACATTCAACTGTTTACCGTGGGCCTGATCCCCTCCGGGGAGGAATCACCCGAACAGCTCCTGCGATCCATGTCGGAAGGCAATGATTGCGCCATCGACACCGTGCCCAATGGGGCGTTCTTCAACGCCGAATCCAATGCAGCATCGCTGTTTAGCGCCTTCCGGTCCATCCTGCCGAATAACGCGGTGGTGGAACACCATGGTAATACGGCAAGCAAGATGCGGTTCATGTTGGACAACTCCATCACCGAGGTGCGGATCTCCGCGGTGCCGAACGAGATCGTCGACAATGATGCGCTCATCCCCGTGCTCATCACCCCCCGGGGCAGGAAATCCCCTCAAGGGCAGCTCCGCATCCAGCGATGATGTGAGCATCAAGGTAGAGCGGGGCGACAGCGTGCCCGGCATGGTAGACATCACCATGTCGAAAGACCAGGCGGGCGACTGGGCTGGGGAATGGCTCTTCGGCTACCAGGCCAAGGAGGGCACTAACACCCAATACTCGGCGAAAGCCCAAATCTTCCCCGGCCTCACCACCGTTGCCGAAGAACTCAACGACAAGGAAGTCATTGGGCTCAGCAATAACGAAGTCATTCACGTGGCTCTGGTGAACCGGGATGGGCAGCCCCTAAAAACTTGAAGGCGAAGCCAAACTGGAGGCAAAAATTCGCCCCGCCGACGGTTCCGAACCCATCAACCTTATTGAACCCACCTCCATTGGTGATGGGTTCCCCGTGGTTGTGCCGCTGAAAGTCATCGACAAGCCGTCGACCGGCGAAATCACCTTGAGTACCGCCATCGTGACCAAGGGCAAGGACAACAAGCCCGGCACCCAACTCACACCCGTGGTGGCCCGCTACCCGGTGGCAATCAGCCCTAGCAACTTCCCGAAGGTGGCTGGTCAGGTTGATATTAAAGTCAACCAGCTGGAAACCCAGGTGTCGGTCCCCGTGGAAGGCCCCGGCAAACTGTGGATCGATGAAAAAGCCACCGGCACGAAAATCACCACCCCGGAGGGGGCAACACCGCTGAAATTCGAAGCACCGAATAACAGCAGCGAAAAAGCCCTCACCCTCCAGGCCGGGCAAAAAGGCTCCCTGCCGCTGATTATCCGCACCGACAAGCTTGTCGACGGGCCAATTGCGGTCAATAGTTTGGTGAAACTGGAAAGCCTGAAAACCGGGGAAGAAGGCGAAGTTGCCGTCCAGTTCACCGGCACCATGCAGGCACCCGTGAACAAACCAGTGTTTGCCGGCGTGTTCGTACTCGTGCTCATCCTGGCCATCCTCATCCCGCTCATCATCCTCTACCTCATCAAATACCTCACCGGCCTGCTGGTGCAATCCACCCTGCACGCCAAGAGCATCCCAGTGGCCATCAAGAACGGCCGGCTGGTTCGGGAAGACACCGGCCAAAACCTCACGTTCACCTTCGACGAACTTGTGCTCAACACCCCTGGTGTGAAACCGCAATCTCGTGAAGTCGTGCTCGCTGGCAAGAAAATCCGGGCCCGCTACGGGTTCAACCCGTTCAGCTCCGCATAGCGGCGGCGGAAGACGGCCCCTCCATCGGTAACTGGATCGGCAAGTGAAAGGCCGGGCAAAACTGCCGCTCGCCCTGCGACGCACCTGGGTGCTTTACGCCGACAAATACACCAAGGACAAGGGCCAACTCTCGTCATTGTCGACCCCAACATTCAACAACCTGACATTGACGCCCTCGCAGCCGAAGCCCAAGCCAAGGCCAAAGACTACTTCGACCGGTTCCCCGAACCAGCCCCCGTCGACGCCGATGGGGTGGATGGGCCGCACGTCGCAGCGTCGCAAAGCATGGGTGCGAAACCCGACCCCTTCGGTGGCGCCCCCAGCAAACCCGCAACCGCCGCGCACCAGCCGGAACCCTCAACCCAGCCGGGACGACGACGATGTGCACCGGACAGCGTCACTCGACCGGCCCACCGAAAACGACAGTAACGACCCGTTCGCGTAACCCGCGTAACAAACGGAAAACCCCACGGAGGTAAGAGACAATGCGGAAGTTTTTAGTTGTCGGTTGCGGCGGCTCTGGAGCTAAAACCCAGGCCTACATGATGGACCAACTAAAAGCGCTCATGCGCAACATCGAACCTGAACGCACCGAACTGCCCAAATGCTGGCAATTCGTCACCATTGATGTGCCTCTCACCCCCGAAAACGGTCCCAGCAAACTCCCCAATGTTCCCCAAGCTGGCGGCCGCTACATTGGTATCGGATCCGCGCAACGCTACTCCACGTTCGACATTGGGGTTTCCAGCGAACTCGTCAACAACGGGGGCCTGAAAGAAATCGCCACCTGGGCCCCCGCCAACCCTGGCTCCATCGCCACCCCGGTCTCAGACGGTGCCGGCCAATACCGGGCCCTCGGGCGCATGCTCACCATCCCCGCCGTCAAAAAAATCCAGGAAGGACTCAAACTCTCCCTCGACGTCCTCAACAACGCCGAAACCATCAAAGAACTCAACGAACTCAACTACAAAATCACCGGCAAACGCGCCGACGCCAACCTGCAATCCCCCGTCATACTCATCATCTCCTCCATGGCCGGTGGTGCGGGTGCCTCCATGTTCCTCGACATTTGCCGCATCCTCTCCACCCTCCCCAACTCCAAACCCCAACACACCGGCGTCTTCATGTTCACCCCCGAGGTGTTCTCCGAAATACCCAAAGAAATGATGATGGGCGCCTGGCCTAACTCGCTCGCCATGTTCGGCGAAGCCGTCGCCGCCCAATCCGGGGCCGCCGTCGAATCCGACACCGCACTGTTCTCCGCCCTCGGCATCAACAGCGCCAACGAACCCTTTACCTTCGCGCGCATGTTCCCTATAGGTAACCGCATGGGTGACCAAGGTGCAGTCTTTGGCGACGGCAGCTCAAACGGGGTTTACCGTGGGCTAGGCCGCGCCCTCAGCGCCCTCATGTACTCCGAACAAGCATGCGAAAGCTTCGTTGCCTACTCGCTCGGCAACACCGGATCCCCCGACGCCAACCGTAACTACCTCGGCTGGGCCGAACCCAACGGCCTCCCCTGGGACGGCATGCCCTGGGGCACCATGGGCTTCGCTCAACTCTCCATGGGCCGCGACAAATACGCCGAATACGCCGCCCAACGCCTCGCCCGCTCCGCCTTCGACCGGCTCCTCCGCGGCCACCTCGACCCAGTCAACCCCGCCACCGCCGAAGAACAACTCAAAGCCCGACTCGAAGAACGACTCCCCAACGTCTTCACCTCCCTCAAATTCCTCCCCCAAATGCGGACCACCCAACCCACCGGCCACATGATCGGCCAATGGTTACGCAGCATCTTCGGCCAAGAACTCGCCACCGCCGCCGGCACCTGCGTCGCCACCCTCCGCAACAGCCTCCCCCAATACGTTGAAGGCCAACGCGGCCAAGAATGGGCCGCCGCAGTCTACGATCGGCTCGCCCACCCGGCCCTCGCAACCAGCATCACCGCCAACCTCAACAACGCCGCCTACACCGCCATCTACGCCTACGCCGACGAACTCATGAACAACCTCATCAGCGTCTGCGAAGTAGAACTAGCAACCATGGGCGTCCCATTCGTCGAAGCCGTCCTCAACGAAATCACCGACCTCATCCAACAACGCATCCTCCCCGCCCTCAACCACATCAGCCACAAAACCACCAACTACAACCCCCTCGCCAAACCCGGCCAAGTCGACGTCATACTCCAACCCATCAACGGCCGCGGCCGCGCCTACAACCTCGACGAAACCATGGGCGAAATCGCCCACGCCTACCACCACCAATTCGAAACCGGGTTCCTGTCCGCCCTCGCCCTGCAACCTCATGCCCGTCCTCGACGACTTCCGCGTCTCCGGGCTCAGCCGACTCGTCCGCGAAATCAACGATGCCCACGCCGACCTCATCGAAGCCGACCGGCGCAAAGACATCAACACCAACCTTGCCGACGTCTCCACCGACGACCCCGTGGCCTGGCCCACCGACCTCGACGAACGCATCAGCGACCGGTTCCACGGCTCCTACAACGAAATCCTCATCACCGAAGTCGACTCCTTCCCCCACGACTACGACTCCCACCTAGTCGAAACCGTCCGAGTCTCCGAACCCACCGTCTTCGACGTCACCCAAGCCTCCCGCCTCGCCGCCCGCTCCGTCATCCTCGGCGAATGGGAAACCACCGACGCCCTCAAAGCCCCCAAAAACACCCTCGCCCCCAACCCGGCCCGAAGTCAAGGCAACCGCGCCGGGTGGTGTGTAAACACCTGCAAAACCCGCCCCTCGGGTCGGGCCTGCCCACCCGGGAATCCAGCCCGGCCGTGTTCCGGGCGCTCATCCGCCCAAAACCTCCTGGGCCGGGCCCGCATTTGGATCAACCGGCCCGGCTACCACTTCCAACGCTTCATCGGCATGGACCTGCGCTCCTATATGACCCAAGACCAGTCCGTGAACGATGTGGAATACCACGAGCGCATCAACCGGCTGCGGGCCGCATTCGAAGTGGCATTAAGCCAGGCCCGGCCGCTGGCCGCCGTGAACGCCGCCATGGTGAACCTGGTGCACGGCACCGACGTGACCTACCGGTACAGCTTCTCCGAAATCCCCTTCCGGGACCTCAGTGCCGCCGCGGAACTGGGTTCCGTGCTTGACGGGGTGCAGGCGTTGGACAACCACACCAAGGACGTGTTCGAAAAATCCCTGTCGGATACGAAGAAAGTGCAGCACATCGACATTTTTTTGGTTCCCTACCCGAACTATTCGCCGATCGTGTTCAGTTCGCTGCTGCCCCGCATCTCGGACGATTGGGCGTCCCGCATGGACCGGGTCAACGCCTGGAAGCTGCGCCGGGCCCGCCCGCTCACTGGCGCCCTGCCGCTGTCGAACGACGAACGCAAGGCCATGGTGGCCGGCTGGATCCTGGGGCTGGCGGTTGGCCGCGTCCTGGTGTACAACCAGGGGGAGAAAGACGCCCGCGCCTACGTGTTTGACGCAAAGCATAACGAATGGTTGAAATTTCCCCACCCGCTGCTCACCGAGCCGGGCAATATGCGGAACCCGGTGGACTGGATGCCGGCGGTCATCGAATCGGTGCTCTTGGCCTACGCGGATTCGCATAACAAGAACGCCACGGCGGGCTAGCCGGGTCGCTCATTCCCTACCGGGTGCTGCGCGGCATTTACGACGATTCCAACTACCAGCCCACCAATAAAGATTCGGGTATCCAACACCCGGCGGTCAAGGTTATGGCGGAGTTCATGCGCACCGGCGTGTTCCCCGCCCGGCAAAACGAAATAGTGGGTGAATCAATTGAAGAACGTGCACAATTGATTCGGTCGGCGTTGAATAAAACCAGTGGGGTGGCCAACCAATTCATCCCCAGCACCACATTTGGGTTCCCGGGTGCGGCGGCGGCCAATAAACCCTGGGCGTTGCCGCCGGATCGGGAGTATGCTGCTAAAATGCCGTTCTATCGAGACTTTGCCCAAGATGTGGTGGAAATGTCGGCCCAATTGCATTCGCTTATCGACGAAGCCCAACGGGTGGCGGAGCAGCCGCAACAAACCCAACCGGCGTTTGATCCCAATCAGCAGACTGCAGCGGCGCAGCCAAGCCCGAACGCGCCGAAAGAATTCGACTTTGGTGGTGGCATACTATGACATACAACGGAAATGCCAATGTGATAATCCTGGGCCACGGGAGCGTGTTCGAAGAAATTCGATCGCACGTGGCCGACCTGGTGGCCATGAACCAGGTGCGTCGATCGTTTTGGATCGACACCGCCACCGGCCTGTCCGACGCGGCGGTGCGGGTACTGGAGTACCGCGATGATGGCAGCCAGGCGTTTATCAACCTGGACCAGGCGCTGCGTGAAATCACCGGCGTGAAACTGGTGATCGCCCTCGACACCCTGGACGACATATCGGATCGCCAATTCGACGCCCTCGACACGTGGACGTACGCGATTGAAACCCGGGTATCGGGTCGGGTGTCCAAGGTGCGGCTCTTAGTGCCCTGCCTGCCCCTGCCCACCACCCCGGTGGACTGGGATCGGTGGAGTGCCTGGTCCACCATAGCGATCGCCCCGGAAGACTCCGACAGCCCCCACTCGTCCGCCAGCCCCATCAACCACGCCGACGACCCGTTCACCGTGGCCAAGGTGGTGGCCCCCACCATTGTGAGCCTCGCCGGCCTATGGAGCAGCTCGACCAGCGTGCCCCTGCTGGAGGCCTCCGGGCAGGAAATCTCTTCCGGCCAAAGCGGCTCCTTCCGGCTGGCCCGCGCCTACCACCGCAGCGTGGATGCCTCCGAGGTGGAAGAAAAAAACTCCTCAAACGAGTCGTTGACATTAGCGAACAATTACCGCTCACTAACCTGGTTGATGGCCGGCAGGCCGTGTACATTAACGACGCCGGCCCCGTGAACGAATACGCGGAACGTCTGCTGCACCAACACCACAGCAGTCTATTGAGCGCAATGATGCCGGAGAATAATCAGGGCACCATCCGGCAGGAGGGGTTCGCTGCGGTGCGGTCCTTCCTGAAAGAATTCTTCCTCGCCGTGGTGGGCACCCCCACCATGTGGAAGCAGGCCCTGACCAACACCGTGTCCGAGCGGGTGGCCAAGAACATTCAAAACGGCCTCTATGGGGAGAAATCCGTGGTTGAGGTCGTGATCGGTAATTCCTCCGGCAAGTCTGTGTCCCTGGATAACCTGCAAAACAGTTCGCTCATGATTCAGGAGCGCACCCGCCAGCAGGGGTTTGTGGTGGAGCCGCCCCCCAGCCTGTCGGTGCTGTGGGAGGGCTACACCAGTGCGGCGCTCACTCTGGTGGATGGGGCGGACCGGCTGCAAGACGACCTGGCCGGTCCCCGCGACCACAACGGCAACCCGGCAATTGTGCGCAAGGGAAATGATTCTGTGCCGGATGTGACGGAATCCTTCGACGGCTACCATCCGGTGCTGGCCGATATTTCCGGCATGTCCCCGGAGGACTCCCGGGTGCTGCCCTTTGATGTGTATGGTGCGCAACGGTTTAAGAGCGAGTTGGATTATGCCCTGTCCCAAACCGCGGACGCCTCCGTGACCCGGGTCAATAACGAGTTCGCGGCCTGGCGGGAGAAAATGTCCACCAGTTTTGCCTGGCGCACTGGGGAAAAACTCCTCGGCCTGCTGGATCAGGCCCGGACCAATGCCCGCAACTCCTGGTATCGGCTGGGCGAATTGCAGCACTATCTGAAGGAATTCACCAGCCGGGACTATGAAGCCGAAAACCGGAAGCTGGTCAAAACCCTCCGGTACCTCACCTTCGTTTGGGCGGTGCTGTTCTTCATCGAGATTTACTGCACCGGCCGCTACTACCAGCCGGATTGGCGGTTCTTCCTGCCCAGTTGGGAAGGCATCGACTGGCGGTGGGCTCTGTTTTTGGTGTTCATCACCACGGTCATCATCATGGGCATCCAAATGCAGATTTTCATGCGTGCCAGACGCGGCATCATTGACGAGATCGAACGCAAGAAACTGTTGGAAAGTAACCTCACCATTGCGAGCGATAATTATCTCAATGCGAATAATGACGTGGTGCGGATCGCCTCGGCCTACTATCAGTTCCTGTCGTGGAGCACCCTGTTGGGGCGGGTAATCTCCCAACCGTTCGGCAAACCCCACAAGGAGGCGTCGGCCCCGCCCATCCCCACCGATGGCATGCCCCTGCTCCACCCAGTTGGGGCGCGCCGTTGTGGACGATAACGCCATGGTGTCCCTGGTGAATGATGTGCGGTCGAAAATGTTCCAAACCAGTTGGGCAGGCACCGCGCTCACCGCCTTTTGTCGATGATGTGTTTACCATCATCAAGCAGAAGGAGGGCATTAATCCGTCCCGCATCAAGGAACTGTATGGGCAGCCGGGGTTCCGCAGCAATTCCACCCTGGACCGGTTGTGCACGTGGGCCATTGGGCCGGAAATGGCGGCCCGGGACCGGATTCACGAAAATTGGGAAACCGCCATTTCCGACCAGTCGGTCATCGACCCACATCAACCAGGCCCTCAACACCGTCGAATACTACGAAAATAATGAGCTGAAACGGGTTCCGCGGGAACAATTCCTGTTTGCCCTGCAACAGGCGGACGTGTCCCAGTCGCGGTTCTCGAACGCATCGGTGTCCCCGGTGGGGGTGAACCGGGGGGCCACAAATGTGGAGCCGGCATTCTCCCACACGGACGCCAAGGATCCCTCCAGCGCCAACCTCACCCGGTTCGTCACCGTCTCCCAATTCGGTCCGGCGGTACCATTGGGGTACCTGGTGGGCACCGGGGAGGCCCGCACCAGTGGGCCGGTGGAATTCCACGTTCCCGACCTGGCAGACACCCAGACCAACCAGTTTGGCCTGGGGGGAGCTGGTGCGCCCAGTTTCAATTTTGATGATTCGGACGGGACGATTTAAGCAAGAGGGTAGATTTATAGTGGCTCAGTACAACACAATTTCCGCGATTCCGTTTCCCCGACCTGTTAAAGGTGTCCAGCCTGGTCAACCCCACCCGGGCGAATATTACCGAGGTCCTCCAAGGCTACCCCGATGAGGTCGTCGATAAGCTCGTGGCATTATTAAACGGGCATGCGGACCAGGACGAGCCCGATGAGCTTGTCGACGCCGAACCGGTGGAGCCGCCCGCGGATCACCAGCCCGACCCACGACGCCCAGGAAACCGTGGTGTTTGATCGGCCTGACACCATTATCCACAATGCGCAACAGTCCGCCGCCGTGTTCCAGTCGGAGCCCGCCGGCGCCTACCGCAGTGGGGCAAAAGCAGTCGCTGTTCCAGGACTTTGAGGAATCACCCGAGCCCGCCGGGCCGGCACCCCAGGAGACAGAACCCGCCGACGTGCCCGCATGAACCCCATGCCCGCCGACGCCGCCTGGACCAGGATGCGAGTCGGAAAACCACATCAACGGATATGCCGCACGGCACCCGGAGCCCGCCGCCGATACCAGCCAACCGCAAGGGGCCGCAGGCAGCCCGATACGCAGCAGGCCCCGGCCGCCACCCCGGCTCCCACCGGCCACGCCGCCGGCCCAGGCTGCGACCTGCGGCGACCACCGCGTCGACAAGCACCAGCGTAGAGGGCGGTTTTTCGCTCGCCGCCATGCTCAAGGCCGCCAAAGACGCCGAAATGAGCGGCAGCGTCGGGTCGACCCCAACGATTTTGAAGACATTGAGCGTAGCTATTTCGCCGACTACGACTGGAGTGCGCAGGAAGTCACCCGCGACACTGTCCACATCATTCCCGAAAACCTGTACAACACCGATGGCGGCGCCGACACGCCGCCCACCATGCTCATTTACTGGGATCCTGTCGACGTCCCCGACGACCAGATTGTGCTCTACCTGTTGGTTGGGGATGATTTCGAACAGGAACCCAGTCCCCGAAAACGGTCACGAACTCGTGGTAACTCGGGGACGGCCTTCCGGGAAACCATCAACGAGGATGCCGGCATGCGCCATTACATGGTGTGGGCATATATTGCCCCGAAAGCCAGCCCAAAGCAGCTACTGACGGTTCAGCCCGTGTTCGTTGGCGAAAACGCCATCGCCCTGCCGCCCTCGGATTTGAAGGTGGTGGAATCCGACGGCGTGGTCACCGGCACGTGGACGCCCAAACGGGGGCACGCCAACGTCATGGTGTACGTGCGGCAATCCTCGGACCGGCGGCCATTGGACTCGCCCGAAAACCGGTTGCGGGACAAAGTAGATGCCCGCGGTTTCAGCTACACCGTGCCCGTTCGCGGCGTCACCTATGATTTCCAACTGTTTCCCGAAATCGTCTTCCGGGGCAACACCATGCGGGGCGTGGGCGGCGAGGTGCGCCAACTGACCATCAGTGCCAACATTCAGCAGATCGAACTGCTCGAAGCCAGCCTCATGGTGCGGGAGGAAGGCACCCGCGGGTCCGGCAACGACACCATCCTGCTCAGCTATATCCATCCCCCCACCGGTGAGGTTAAAATCTACCTCACCAAGACGGAACCCGCCCCCGACCTGATTGGCCAGGAGGTGGACAGCAGCTACCTCGACGACGATGATGCCCTGGGCAACACCGAATGGAGCAAATCCTACGAGGGCGACCCTGGCGAGGAAATGATCAAGGAACTTTCGTGGCCGGCCGGTTGGTCGCAAGTGTATTGTGTGCCCGTCAACGTGGTGGGGGAAAAATCCATGGTGGGCGAGCCCAAGCAGATTCGCCGGGTGGAGTCTATCAAAGATTTCGACCTGATCCAGCGGGTAGACAGCCAGCTCATCACGTTCGACTGGCCCAGTGGGGCGCAAATGGTGGAGGTGCGGCAGGAACAAAAACCCATGCTGGAACTCACCGAGGACGACTACCGTCGGCAGGGCGGCATTCGCCTGCACCTCAACCCGCTGCACGACAAGGTGACCCTGCTGCCCAAGGCCATTCACGAGGGCCGCTACACGAAGGCGGACCATTCCACCAGTAAGGATTATCCCGGCCTGAAACTGTACGCCTATAAGATTGAGGTGCCGCAGGAGCCCGGGGAGGGTGTGCTGCCGAAACTGTGGATTTGGCGTGAGGATTTAGAAGACCGAAACCAGGCCCCCCGATTCTCCCTGGTGTACCGGTCAGATCGCCTGCCGCTCTATAACGAGGACGGGGAGGAAGTGATCCGGTGTGCCCTGTCCAATGATCAGCGGGGCACCCCCGGTCAGCCCGCGCCGTTTTTGAACCCGGACACGTTGGCCCACGGGTTTGATAAAGCAAAATCGTGGGGCGAGTATTGGTTGATTGATTTGCCTTCCGAGGGGCCGAATGCGAAAACCAGTGGGTTTATCAGGCTATTTATCCAACCGGATTCGGATGATGCGACGGCGGAAAAAGGCGCGTCGCGGGTCCTCATTGATGATGAGGCCATTGACTCGTTAAATCTGGATGATGGTAAGTGGTCTGCGTATTTCCACCAGCGAGGTTATTAAAGGGTTTAGTGAAGTTAAGGGATGAGTGATAATGGCAGGGGCATTTAGTTTTGCATCGTTTTCTCGTACCGCGGGACGAAATGGTGGCTGGGGCATAGGTGAGCTCAAGGGGGATATCACGCTCGACCAGGCCCACCGGCTCCGGGAGTTGATTCCGTCGTCGATTAATGATGGTATCGACCCGGGGAATTACCGTCGAAGGAGGTGGTTGCCCAGCTGACCCGGCGGTTTGCGTGGCTGCCCAATGGGGATGCGGGTCCCGGGTTTTCGTTTTATGCGTCGGCGCAGGCGGGGAAGGATTCCACGAACCGTCCCGGCAACGTCTTTACCTTCGTACAGGTGTGCGATGATGATTCGATGGGGGTGTATCAGCCCACGGAGTTTTTATACTCCGAGGAGATTCCCATTCCGTTTGGCAAAAACCAGGTGGATCGCGCCGAGATTCCCGAAAGGTTAATGCTGCCCGGCCCGATCACGCCGGAGGTTTTAGACCATTTTCTCGACGGCTGGTCGGGTAGGAGCCCGCTGCCACTGTATTTCCAGGCGGTACGCCGGCGGAGCGGCGCCGGCTCGCCCAGGCTATTGCCGCAGCCACCGCCATAAAACAGGTGGTGTTAGCCTGCCCGCTGGCGGAGTCTGCCCTGTGGGTGGCGGCGGTGGCGCGCAGCACGGCGTATTCCCGCGACTTTAGCTTTTCGACGTTCGAAACGGCGGACCGTATCGAATACATTCTCCGGGCCGGGTGCAAACTCAGCATCGTGGATGTGGCCCACGCCCACCACGTGGCCCCCAAAGTGGCGGCCATGGATGCCCTGTTTATTAGGTCGGACGACCCGGACTGGGCAGAGCTGGAAAGCTACGAATCGAACGAAAATTCGGAGTTATTATCCATGGAGATCCCAGCCTGGATGCCGGCCCCATGGGGGGCGCCGCCGCTGACCCGGCGGCGGGCGGTGGGCTGCTGCCCAGCGCGGAACTCTCTACGGTGGATTTGACGAAGCTGCCGGAATTATCGACCCTGCCGGAGCAGTCGGTGCTGGACTACCGGCTGCAGCCGGCATTGGGGAGGTGCGACCACGGATTCGCTGCAGCAAAACTTCAACACCCAAACCATGCCCCTCAACAGTAGGGTGATGGAATTAGAAGACTTCGAACGGCACATTATCGAATCCCCGGAAATCTACTCCTACCTGCGTATCCTCAATGAGCTGGACGATAATTTAACGTCGTGGGCGGCAAAACTGGTGCGGGTGCACGAGCTACTCACCCTGGACCCGAACGATGCCACCGGGCTGCATGTCCGCTCGGCGTTTTTGGCCCTGGTGCTGTTGGAAGGGGTGCCGCAGTATTGGTCCGGGGTGCACAGTTTTGTGCATCTTACCGCGGAGGAAAAAACCACCCTGGTGACCACGGCAAAGAACTATGTGGTGCAGCTTCTCATGACGTATCAACTGTCCCGCGATAATTGGGAGCAGCGCATATCCGAAACCAACACGTATTACGATAACCTGGATTTGGTTGGGTTATTGGAGGCGGTGAAAACCCAGGTGCTTGCCGAGTTAAAAACCGAATCAGTCCACCATCATCCCCCGCAATACTAGTTTTAAAGGATCATCGTCATGGCGCCTAACACTATTATCTTGGGCAATAATGAGTCCCACACCATTGCGCTTGGCAGCTTCATTCGCCTCAAGGCCTGGATCATGCCCGATGATCTCAGCGGCATTAAGCTGGAGGTCAGTGGGGATGTGAGTTATAACCGGTCCAATGATGCCCAACTGTATGTGACCGACTGCCGGGGCCGGGTGGAAATCATTGTGAAGCCGGCGTCGGGTGGGGAATTCCCGCCGGACCATTCCGTGATTCTCATGGTGGACCAACCAACCGCGGGGGAGCATATTTGCCTGGAGTTTGAGGAAGCCCGGGTGGATGGGGCCGCGGAACGAGTCCTGGGGGAGATCACCCCGGTGGATGAGGATTTTGTGCTGGTCAAACGCTACCAGTCCGGTGATGGTGGCAGCCTGCCCCGGGAGGCAATGACCGTGGTGTCGGCGTTGCGGGCCCAAGGGGTGTCGCACACCAGCACGAAAAAAATTTGCAGGTGGTTTTTGACGCCACCGCATCAATGAATGCGTCGGTGGCGCCGGATGACCTGGAGATCGTGAATAATGTGATCCGGGGAATCGCCTACCACCTGGATATTGATGTGGCCGGCGACCTACAGTCACAATTGGGCGCTGTACCAGGCGGAAGCTCCCTCCCGGGTGGGGTCCCCGGCAATGGTGATCAACCCGCAGGCGTCGGTGGCGGTGGTGACTAATTCGCCGAGGCCCTACATGTCGACGTTTCCAGTCCCTACCTTGGTGTTTGTGGTGGGCAAGCAGGCCACCCCGGAGGCCTGGGTGTACCAGAAATCCTATGGGGAGAGTCAACCGTTGCACATCATTGTGATTGATGATGCGCAAAAAGAGGCACTACAATCAGGCAATCATGCGGCCTTTCACCATTATGCGACCGTGGTGCAGGCTGCGCTTAATGCGTCGACAAGCGTCGGCGATAACCAGCCCGCTAACCCGTTCGGAGGTAACTAATGTTTGCCAGGTGTCCAGAAACCTATAAGCCTTTAGAGCCAGGTCAAACCACCACCTATAATGGCAACCCATTATTACCGGGTTGGGAGGATTCCGTCACGCATTGCGTGGTCATGGCGGGGGCGCGCGCGTCCGGGAAGAGCCTGTATTTGGCGGTGCTCATTAAACAGTTAGAGCTCATGGCGTTGCAGCGGTTCACGCGCGTGACCATTAAGGCTGCTGACGAATCCACCCGGCAACGCTATAAGGAGAACTATGAGCGGCCCCTGTATGAGGAAATGAAACACATGGCGCCCACCCCCACCAGCGCCAATGTGGACGCCTACCAGCGGGACCCATTCATTTTTAAGCTCGGCAAATGGCCGGACGCCAATAATGATCTGCGGGAGCACTATTTAGTGATCCGCGACGTGGCGGGCGAAGATTTGGAAAACCCCAACCTGGACCCCAATTCCATGGAGTTTTTTCGCTACGCCGACCTGGTGATTTTCCTGTTCGACCCCACCCGGGTGCGCAGCATCGCCCCCTACCTGGAGGGCATGTATGCCCGGCAAAGCCAAACCGGTGGGGAGCCGGAGCGCGTGCTGGATAATATAGCTCGATTGATTGGTGACGAGCGGCCCAAACTCGCGGTGACGATTGCCAAGTTCGACATTTTGCAGTCGCTGGCGAAAAAGAGCGTGCAGGATAATAAGTGGAAAAGCATCATGGCCAATGAGGGCGCGGCGTTTAGCCGCGACACCGGCTGGAGCTACCAGTACCACAACCAGTGGATTCTGCACCTGGAAATCCAGTCCCTGCTGCGGAAATTTGAGGCCCACGAGCTACTCAATACGATCGAGGAATTATACGCTAACGAGCCCAGCAAATACTCCTATTTTGCGGTGTCCGCGCTGGGTGAAGCCCCGAAAGGCCAGGATTTAGACCGCAAGGGCATCGCCCCCTATAGAGTGTTGGACCCGGTGCGGTGGCATTTGGGCCGGTTTGGGGTGCTCATGGGTAAGGAAGACACATATCAATGAGTCAACAACATCCGTTTGACGACCCCTTCGCCGCCGACCCCGGGCCGGCCACATATGTGCCCTCTGTGGGGCATGATTATTCCCGCTCGGTGGTCAGCCATACCGGCCGCAGTTTCCGCCCCGGGTTTCGCGCCACCTCGGGCTGCACGCGCCACTGTTATTGTGGGCGGCCAGCGCCTGCTACATGCTGGAATTATGCTATATCCTGTGGCTGGTGTACCGGGTTTACGAGGAATCCCACAGAATTAATTCCATTGCGGGCGCCCTATTATTCCTCCTCATCGCCGGGGTCACGACGCTCGTAGTGGGCATGATGAAAGCCCAACTGTGGGGCAGGTGGGGGCTGGTCGCGGTCACCATAGTGGGGATTCTCGTCGTGGTGGTTCCCGACCTGTGGCCGATCACCCTGTTGGGCATCGGCGGGGCGATTCTCGCGTGGCTACCGAGCAATAAATACTGGTTCGGCTACCGGTAGTCCATGCTTTACGACGCCCCAAGGCACCCAGCCATGAGCTCATGAGAAGGTATTACTGTGGCACGACGATATAGTCAGATTGATCCGTGGTTTCTTCAACGTGGGTATAAGCGTGTAGGTACTCGCATGTGCTATTACCGGTTGAAGCAGGGTGATTTACTGTTCGAATTGTCTATCACTGCTTCATCATCGAAATATGATCATACAAAATGGCGTACACGTATCACATATTATGCGTCGTTACCAAAGTTTGGGAAGTTGCATGTGGAGTTGTTGAAGAATAGCAGCTTTTCACCTCCGCCGACAGGGCCTAACAGTAGTTTTAAGGGATTGTTTGCGATATCTAGAAATTATGATGTTTATGCTCACCGTGGGTTTTCCATGGGCGAAGAATTCTCTTCGCTGGAGAACGAGACGATTGGCCCTAGCAGTGGCGTAGTTTGTTGCAGCAGTTTGATCACGACTTGCCGGTAGCGTGGGCGGATTTGAGTGTTGCCGATGATCTTTACGAGCAGATGTTTCAGAGTAAATATTGGGCTTGGTACGATTTACTCCATGGACAGTTATTTACATTGTTGCACCAGCAGCGGTGGGATGATGCCCTAGAACACGTTCATTCCTGGACCGAGAAAGATATTAATGAACAGGGCTTAGATGAAGAACCAGCAAAATGGACGGCACAAGAGGAGTTGGACAACGCCATTCGGTTGGTGACGGAATACGTCGAAAAGCATCGGAAATAGGGTGGGGGAGGGGAGTGACGCCCGCGCCTTGGGGTGTCGACAAGCTCATAATTTATGCTGGGCGCGCAACTTCAACGCATCATTAAAATAGCCGATCGAATCATATAAATCCGCAGCCTCATTCAAAAGAGTGATGCGCGATCGTTCCTGGCCCGCCTCCTGGCACAACCCCGCCAACTCGATACGCGACAGGATATAATTCACCTGCGACTTCGTATCCAACTGGTTAAACGGGAACTCCTTAGGGATCGACAGCAATAGATCCGCGGCCTGCACCTTATTCTTAAACCACGAACTCAACTGGGAAAAACTACGAGTCGACCACAAGGCCTGGGCAATCACCTCGGTGTAGCCCTGCTTGAGCAGCTCGCGGGAATACCGGTAGGCGTCCTCCGCCGCCGCCAACGCCGCCACATTATCCCTACTCAATTGCGCCCAACGTATCTTCTTATTGGCGGCATCCAGTGACGTGGTGTAATCCTCCATCCGGGCCGCATACGTCCGCAACAGGTCGAACCTACGCAACGCATCCAACTTATCGCGCCGGGGATCAAACTCCAGGGTTGCGAACTGCTGCAACGCAAAATACGCGGTCCTGTCAGCTCAACAGCTCATATATGCCCACCGGTGCCGTGGACAATAGTGCATACCAACCCGCCAGGGCCGTATCATAATCCGAATACTGCTCCTTATTATCAGAGCGGAACAGTCGCTTATTCATGCCCGAATCAATATCCCCAAGAAACCGGATGCTGGCGGGCCGATTCAACCGCAATTCATTTTGCGCAACCTTAATGATGAGGGGGATGAGTTCCGAGACGTCCGTTGCGCTCATGCCGTCGAAGTCCTGGATGAAATCGGATGCCGTCACCCCCAATGGGGTGAGCGCGAGCCGATTATTCACTAATGCGTCACCAAAATACTTGGCAATATTAGCCCCGGTGGTGGCAGTGCGTGATGGTGCCGACTGCTGTGGTTGCTGCGACGGGTCGGAGTTAGGCTCGGCGGCAGCGGCAGTGCGGGCATCATCGGAATCGGCGGTGTATTCCATTATGTCTTCTGCTAAGCCCCCCTCCCAATCCCGTTGGTCGGCGGCCTTCTTGCTCTCCAGAAGCGTCACCAACGCCTCAATATCGACCAGCCAGGTGTCTGTGCGCTCCTGCAACCTGTACACATGTTCGATAATGGCATCGGCCTCCCGGTAATCCCCGGCATCAATCAGGCTGCGAATATGGTGGGCAAAACCCAACAATATTTCCGTTAACGTGTTCGAATACACGCCGTGAGTGATGCGCACCGACCCCATCCAATACAACACCTCTTCGGGGGTGGCCTTCACCGGGAGATATTTGTCCTGCAATATTTGGTTGAGCATGAGCCCATCCTTGCTGCGGCTCTCTAATATCTCGGCCAGATAGTTGAAATGCTCGGGAAAGTATTCCAGCACGTCGGCCGGCAATTGGTGCGGGTCGATAAAAATAAGTGGGGCGAAAGCCAACACCGATTCGGGGTAGGGGCGTTTGAGACACCGGTAAAAATTATTCACCATCAATTCAATATCAGTGTCACCCGTGATGATCGGTGGTGGTTCTACAATCCCTCGCATGAAACATAATTTTAAAAGAAAATCGGGCCCAAAGCCCACCTTGACCCCACAACGACCCCACTCGTGTGTCACTGGGACACGCCACCATCCCCGTGCTGCCACTATGCCACCCACCGGTGCGGTGCGGCCTGCCCATCACACCCATGCCACCCCGCATTCTAGGGGAGGCAGAATGTCATGGGTTGCGGGGGATAATCATGAGTGGGTCGCCCGCATTAATATGCCCCGGCAGCGACACCTTGGGCGCCGGCTTGAATGACCGGGACGCCCGATAATTAGTAATGACCACCGGTGAAGAAATATCCCCACCACCAGCATTATTAATGGCATCCAGGTCGAATTCGCACAGCAAATCCCCCGCGGTGACCTGCTCGCCCACGCCCACCGCAACCCGGAAATGCTTACTGCTCAACTTCCACGTTTTAATACCAATATGGATGAGGATCGTGACCTCCGGGCCGGCCTCCGTGCCCCCAGCACCATTAGGGTTAAGCGCTTTAATCGTGTACGCATACCCAAACGAATTAATGGCCACCACCGTGCCGGTCACGGGCGCATACAGGCGGCCCTCGTTCGGCTCCACCGCGTAGCCCTTGCCCACCAGACCGCGGGCGAAATTATTATCCGACACGTGCGACGGGGGCACCAGCCTGCCGCTGAACGGGGAATACACCACCAGGCCCTCCGCGGGGGGTGTCGGCGGGGGCGCTTCCGCGGTTGGTGCGTCGCCTTGGTGTTGGGCGTGATTGTCGAACTCGGCGAAATGCTGCTGCAACACATCCACCTTCGCCACCTCGATACCATAGGCGTCCTGTACCGCCACAAGATGGTGAAACAGCTGCCGTGCGTGCGCCAACTCCCCACAGCCGGCTAGCCCCATCACCTGGTGCTGATACCCCAAAAGCACCCCGGGTATGTCCGATCGGTACATGGCATGAGTGACGCGAATAACCCCCACCCAGTACAACAATTGCATGGCGGTGAGGTTAAATGGGAACCCATTTTTCAGTCGGGTCTCTAAAAACTTTGAGGCCTTCGAACGGTTGGTGAGTAGCTGGGTGAGCTCCGAATATTTCCCCGGGGCATCCTGAAAAAACTTTGCGGGTAGGTCGCGGGGGTCGATAAAGAGCAGCACGCAAAAATGCGTCAAACTTGGCGACTGCTCATAGTCCGCCAACGCTTGAGCAACCTTCCGGGGGTTAGTTGCGCTCGATGCAACGTGATTGAGAACGAAGATTTCACGCATGGGTCCAATACTACTTGTCGTCCTTAGTAGAAGCCGTGATTGACCTAGAAGTTATGTTAACCGATTACGTGGTTATCATGATAAGCGGGTCGCCGGCATTAATCTGTTTCGTCGAACTAAAACTAGGGATGGGCCGGATAGTGCCACTGCCCGCATAATGCTTAATCACCACCGGCGAGCTACTGTTATGGCTATCGTTGCTGGTCATGGCCTCCATGTCAAACTCGCAGAGGGGTTGTTTGGCGGTCACCTGCGCCCCATCGCGCACCGCCACCTGAAAATAATCGTTACTCAGCTCCCACGGGTGGGCACTAATATGGATGAGCACCTCCACATCCGCCCCCAGCGGGTCCACGGTTTTCAGCCGATACGCCCCACCATGCGATGTAATCGCGGTAATCGTCCCCGCCGCCGGTGACTGCAACGTGCCCTCACTGGGGTAGATCGCATAGCCCTTGCCCGCATATTTCTCCGCAAACGACTCCGAAACCTGCGATAACGGCACCAGACGTCCGGTAAACGGCGAATAAATAATGACTGCGTTCGACGCTCGATGCGCCTGCTTATCGACGGTTTCCGCATGGCGAATATAGTGGTCTAATTCCTCTAACCGCACCACCTCGGCGCCGTATTCTTCCTGCGCTGCGGATAATTGCTGGAATAATTCCCGGGCCTCATAGCGTTTCCCCCGGCCTACTAGGCCCAGGATCTGCAGTTGATAGCCGGCTAACACCCACGGTATGTTCGTCTGGTAAATCCCATGGCACACTCTAAGCACCCCAGTCCAATACTGGAGTTGCCACGTGGATAAGGTAAACGGGAAACCCTGGGAGGCGTGATCCCGCAGAAACGTCGCCGTCTGCTCCGAATCCACCAAGAGCTGGGTGAGCTCGGTAAACCGCCCCGGTACGTCGTCAAGCACCGTGTCCGGCAGATCTGCCGGGGGAATGAACAGCAATGTGCAAAAATTGGTAAGATTCGGCGTGCTTTGATACTCTGCTACTGCTCGTTCCACCGTTTCTGGGTCACTATTCCGCGACATGATGTGGCCCAACACAAAGCTTTCATTCATGGGGGATAATACTACTAGTTTTTAGCATCACCGGTTATGCCAACCGGTGCGCTCAGCGTACTCCGCCACACACTGCCGATACGGTTTAAACAACCGCTCACCCTGCGTGGCAAGGCTCTTGGCGAGTCGTTCGATCTTTTGATTGGTCTTCTTATCCGTCCATCCCAAAGTCGCGGCGATCTTCTTGACCGGGGGCACATCTTTGGTTTCGTGCTGAAACTTGGCCAGGATCTTCAGCAGCTGCTCCTGCTCCTCATTAAACCGCTGCGGTAGCACCGTTAAATCCCCAGACACCGTCCGTATTCTCGACGGTTTATTCATCACATGCACCGGAATCAAAATCATCACCGTGTAGCTTCGGGTCTGCGTGGAAAACGTGATTCGGCTTTCACCTGGTGGTAGCGACGTTACTGACTTTGGCCCCATGGTGGTGACCGCTTGGGAATGTTGTAGGTTTGGGGTGATAGTAAGCGGAAGATAACTGCTTTTATTTCCAATCATCCAGTTTGAACCGTTATGCCAGACCACAAACATGATCCGGTGCAGATTCACATCATTGGCCCCAATCCGCACATTCCCCTCGCGGCCCACATGTGCTTCCTGGTTTGTACGAAACACCTGCCTGTGATTACGGGCAACACTGATAATAAGTTCATCCCGATGTGATGCGGGCATGGTTAATCTCCTCCTATGTGCATATTGGTAGCTTCTCCAACGTTCGCTTGGCGTCCCGCGCCTGCACCGAAATCGCAAACTCGGACAAATCTTCCTTCGGAAGCAATAACGCCTCATCACCACTGTCGGATAACAGCACCTCAGCATTGCACTTTACGCCGTTCAACACCCATCGGTTATCGTTATGAGAAAAATTCGCCATGGCATCCCGATCCTCCTGTGAATTATATCGGTACACCCACACCCGCTGCCGGTAGTTTGCGCAATCCAACCCCAAACGCTGACTATTCGCCACCGCCTGGCATTTCATGCCATCCCACCCAGTATCATCCGGGCCGGCCGGCAATAACTCGGGAAATACCTTGGCTATCTGCGCCTGTTCTTCCGGCCACGTTGTCGAACTTTGGGGTGTCTGCCCGTTCGTATCGGTGGGGTGATACAACATCACCGTTCCTGCTACCAACGCCGCCGCTATGACAGCCGCGGTCGTACCCCAGATTCCCACCCGCATCCGATACCGCCGCGGATCCGCGGACTGCAAAGCTCTAATGAAAATCCGTTGCCTTCCGGTACCGCCGTGCCGGTATCGTATCCAACGCCCGCGCAAACACCCGCTGAAGCGGCCGCCCCATCAGCCGTAATCCCGGGAGGCATAGTCGATCGTATGTTCGGGACCGCCCGGTTTGTTGTTTGCCACCCCGTGGTGCTCATCGTGTTCCGCACCTTATCCAACGACAGCATCTCATACGCAATTAGCGCCAATGCGTAATTATCCCCGGATTCGCTCGGCGCCGAGGTGGGTTGATAAAACTCCGGCGGCACATAATTCGGCGTCCCCAACTGCAAACTCAAATCAGAATAGCTTGTCGTATCCGTCGACAAACTAATCCCAAAATCCGTCAATAAGCTTTTCGACGGGGAATCGCTATCCGCCGGAACTAAAATATTCGCCGGCTTAATATCGGTGAATAATCCGAGGATTCGCATCATAATGCAAATAATCCAATGCTTCCGCAATAGGCTGTAATAACTCCACCGTCTCTTCGACGGTAAACGGCCTATTCTGCTGTTGCCGTTGGGCAATAAGATGCGCCAGATCTGTGCCCTCCACATAATCCATGACGTAATACAACTGCCCATTGGGCAAAGAACGCCCAGAATGCACTTGTACGATCGCCTGATGCCGCAGTTTCGCTAGATTTTGCATTTCCTTTTTGAACCGGGTAGCCAAATCTAACCCCGAAAGATGGGAGGGCAAGGCCTTAATCGCCACAATTTTTTCCAGGTTGGCGTCCTTCGCCTTATAAACAACCCCCATGCCACCTGCGCCAATGGTCTCTAAAACCTCAAAGTCCTGTTTTACCAGGTGTGCAAAATTGTCGTCTTGCACCATGTTCTCCGATCTTTAACAGCTAAGAGCCGTGGGGAACGTTCCCCAAAAACATACCCTGCTCAAAACCCAAAGTTTATACTAATGTTTGAATCATTACTGCACCTTATCACCTACTTTTGGAAAGAAGTATCATGACCTCTTGGCATCTCAACCGCGGCGATGATTCCCCACGACCACATCGGCAATCTTGGGCGTCGATAAGCAAGACATGATAATGCCCAAACAACGTCGTAATTGGGGGCTGATCATCGCTATCATCATCAGCGGTGTCCTCCTGTTCGGCGGAATTGGTGCGGCTGGCTTCATTATTTACCAGCGCGTTACCCACACTATGACTGCGCTTGGTGGCATGGCCACAACTACCCCCGTGACTGCTACCAGCGCTGGAAATAACGTCCCCTATGCCGCCCGCAGCGGCAACCCCACCGTCACTGTCACGGAAACCGCAGTCCCGGAACCCCCGACTTCTCCCCAACTAAGCGGCGCCACCATTTCCCTGCGATGGCCGCGGTGTGCTCATCATCCACTCCATCGTTGATACCGGCCAAGACATCGCAGCGGAAGCCAGAAACGTGCTCACCGCCAACCCTGGTGCCCAACTCCTGCAACCCGGCGCCTGCTCCTCACTGCGAGCATCCGTCGACGGTAATGACGTATACGGCATTGTTATTGACTACGGTTTTGACACCGATAGGGCTGATGCCGTGCCGCCGCCAGCATCGGCGGAAACCCCGCACCATGAATAATAACGGCGACTTCACGTCACCCTGTTGATGAAACGAGATACATCAATGAGTAACTATTATCAATCACCCAATAATTTCCCAACCATTCGGCCCTGCACTCCCAACCCCCGCAACAACCAGTGATTATGGTTGCCGCAAATAGGGAATAGGGCCCTCAGTATCGTCATGGTGGTGCTGATGGTGCTGCTCGTGGCGGCCTTGGGCACTATCGGATGGCTGTATTTCAACCGCAGCTACCAGGGCACGCCCCAGTGTTGCTCAAAAACCAGGATGAGATTGAAACCACCGCCCCGTCGATAATGAGGAAGAAGCCCCAGCGGCTCCCCAAGCGGCACCCGCCGCGCCGGTGACCGTTACCGTGCCTGCCCCCGCAGGAAACAGCGGTGGGTCGAATAATTTCCAATCAGCGTGGTAGCACCTATGAGACGTTGACCACTCTAGCTACTCGATGCGCCGACTATGCCTACGCCGGCACGAACGGGAGCGACTTCGTGTCCGTTTGCAACGACGGTGGGGGATACACCTATAAGGCATACGTCAACGACGGCTACCTGGAGCGGCCGGCCACCGCTAGTGGCTCGGGGCGGTTCGTGGTGGACGCCAGCCCCCACACCATTATCGTTTCTGGGTCGGCCGTGTTTGTCCAAGACTCCAGCGGCACTACGGTTCTCACCGTCCCCATGACCAATTGGCGTAGCTAAAACTACATATACAGGCACATATCCGAAACGAGATCTACCAATGAGCATCGCCGGCCCCCATCCTGATTCCCGTCAACCATCCTCCATGATTGTGGTTGTTCCCGATAAGAACCAGTCCATCATGGTGACCAGCATTCTCATCATGGCTATCCTCGTGATACTGACGGTGGGGCTGTTAATGTGGATCCTCATCAGTGGTAGGGGCTGTCACCAGACAGGAGCAAGATTCATTACTACTCCGAAGCCAGGGGTGTGGTCCCTACCTCGGAAAATCAGGTCCCACCGGCAGTCCCTCAAACACCAGCACCAGCGCCGACGGTCCCCATGGTGGCGGCGTCGACAAGCACCAAAGCGGCGGAAACGCGGCAGGGGCGAAGCTACGACAGTCTCACTGTTGCGGCCACGCGATGCGGCAGCTACGACTATGCGGGCATGGCGGACTATTACGACAGTTACGTGTCAGTATGCCGATCCAGTTCAGGGATACCTTTACCGGGCGCATGTCGGCGATGGCGATTTGGAGCTACCCGCCACCAAAGTTGGCCCCGGCCAATACCTGGTTGATGCCGACCCCCATGATTTCGGTCCATGAAGGGATCGTGACGGTCACGGACTCAATGGTGACACTGTTCGTACCGTCCCGCTTTACGACTGGAAATACGAATATTAGATAACTTCAAAATTTAAGGATAAAAAATAATGAATAACCCACACAACTACCCCAACCCTCATCGGCCTCAGCGTCCTTACGAACCACTACCCCAACAATCACAGCAGCCGCAGCCCCAGCAGCAACCCCAGCCTTGGCCACCCCAATACCCACGGCAGCCCTGGCCGCCCCAACCGCCGCAACAATTATGGCGGCCGCCGCAAAACCCACAACCGCAACGCCAACAACCACCACAGCAGGTTCCGCAGCGTTCGCAACCATTACAGCGCCCACAACAATCGCAGCCCCACAGCGGTCGCAATCATTACCTCGCCCACAGCAAACCCGCAACAGTCGCCGCAGCGACCACCACAGCAACCGGCCCAACCGGTACGTGGGGGCTACCCACCCCAGCAACAGCCCCAATTACTCCAAACCCAGCAGCTGCAACGACCCCGCAGCCACCGCAGCCCCAGCAATCCGTACGCTTCCAACAATTCACCCAACGGGCAGAACGCCAGCTCTTGCAGGCGAAAGACCAATTAGCCCAATGGTTCTCGCGCGGAAAACGCTACCTGTCAGAGGAAAAACCCAAACTAGCCCAAAAAATCTCGCGTGGAAAACCCTACCTTGAGCGGCAAAAACTTCGGGCAGAAACCGCATGGTCCGCTTTCTCAGCCAAACTGCATGGCATGACTCGCCCAGCCATGTATGTTGGGGGCGGAATGATCTCGGCCCTGGTACTTCTCATTGTCATTGGGGTAATAACGGATAACTCGTCAAGCAGCTCCACCGCGAAATCATCCGGCTACACCTATGACGACATCACCATCCCCGCCACCTGGTGCGACAATGACGACTATGTCTATGCCGCAACAAATGGCAAAGACTACCTCTCCGTGTATAAAACCGACTCCAGGTACCTATTCCAAGCCCTGTCGAATGATGCCATCACCGAAGGGGAGGCGAAAAAAGTAAAATCCTCCTATGTGGTCAATACCGAAAACCATGTTGCCATCCTGGAAAAAGACACCATGACCATTACGGACACCAACGGTAACGTGGAATCGGTTGTTTCCCTCAACCGTTGGCTGACCAAATAAGAGGCATGTGCTCGATGTGACCTAGGTGATATATACCACCGCATTAATGCCACCAGTGCAGGTCACATACTGGCTATTATCGGAGCAGTTCATCTCGTAAAGCTGCCCGGTCACCGGGGAAACAACATACAGCGTCTGCGTCGTGGACTTGGTCAACTGGTACTGGCTAAAGAATGACTTCTGTACCTCGGAAGCGAACTCGCTACTGGTGACCGATGAGCCCACATATGCGTTCTCGAATTTTCCGCCCGGCGCATTACTCCACGCGCTCGCATTCGCTGGAACGGCCCCGGCCGGCAACGCCGGGGATGTTGGCCTATTTACCTTTGCCGGGGCGGCGCTCCGGCCCTGATTATCCGGTACCACCCGGTTCTGATTCTCCGAAGCACTATTCGACGTATTCGAACCCAAGAACGGAATATTGATTACCCCCGTCACGTGGAGCACATAAGAGACGCAGGCCAGCAGTACTACCGCGAGCACAACCACGAGCGTCAATAGCACTGGGTTGGCGGAATTACGTGGGGCCGTTGGTGCCTGCTGATACGGTGTCTGATACTGCGGCGGATACGGCGCCTGCTGCGGATAGCCGCCTTGTGGGGGATATGACATGTTTGGTTCCTGAGAATAGTGTTGTTGGGGGTATGGGCCCTGCAGTGGGGGCTGGGTAGGTTGCGACGGGGGATAGTCATTGCGGAACTGTCCGATACTCTTTTCAAAACGAATCCGTATGATACGAACGATCCATGGATTGTGAATCATCGGCAAAAGTTCTCATCGGCGTCCGAGGCAGCATATTCCTCATCCTCAACCCGAGGAAACTGGGTGGTTTCTGCCGCCGATGGTGATGGTGGCGTCTGGTTTCGAGCCGAAGACGCATCATCAGGGTCAGGTGGATACTGACTTGCCGGTCCGGTAAGCGGCTGCGACTTTTCTGACATAAAACTGAACCCTAACCTATAATTTGGCCGATATTTTTAGGTCATGCCGTTAAGGCAGTAACGAGTAACCTCAAGATACCAACGACTCGGGGGTAACAGAAATGGGGTAATAAAACCGCAAGATAGTGTATGTGCTCATTGTGTCACAAAAACTCATGCCTGCAAATACTTAGCCGCCAAACTCAACGCATACTGGCCACTTTGATAATTATCGGTCACCACCATCACCGCAATCCCATACGGTTTCGGCCCGGGAATGAGCCCAAACTGCCGAACCACATAGCCACTATCCGGCTCTGGGCCCCAGCCGCCCTTAAACACCGCGCCGGGAATGGTACCCAGCCCATACCGTTGATCAGCGGCAATATTGCTCCATAGCTACGAGGGACGTCGGTGCCGCCGGCGATGGTGCCCAGGTGCTCCGCGAAGCCGGCCTGATCGATGAGTCGCCACTGTGTTTGACCGAACGCCGAAAACCCTGGCCGTAAAACTTGTGATTGGGTGTGGGTAGTGGCATCCCCACCATCGCGTAATACCTGGTCGGTGGCGTCTGCTGCGGTAGTGGGCGGGCCTAATGATTCCCATAACGATGCGGCAGCCTGATTGTCGCTAGTGGTGATAGCCGCCCACATGTTCGATTGTGTGATAGCGGAATTCTTCCGTAATGCCGCGATTGCTACCGGTACTTTTGCCGTGGACCATGCGGGGCCCGTGCTGATTGATCCCGCTGTCTCGGTGCTGGTGGCAATACCGATTTTGGCGCCTGTTTGCTGTTCTACCTGCGTCACAACTGTTTTGAAGCTTGGCGACGTCGGGGATTGTGGATCCCGGTGTTGGTGGTGGTGTATCTGGTTTGTGTGACAATCGGCGTGTTAGGGGCCGCCGTGGGTTGGGGCGGGCGCGTGGTGGGCAGGACGCAACTAGCTACGCCTATCACAATGGTTGGGTACGAGCAACACGGTGAGGAGGGCACGACGCATGGCTCAATCATAAACGTGTGGGCGTCGAAAAGCTGGTTAATGCCGTTGCTGCGCCAGCATCTCGTGGCGGAAATCGTCGATTACCGACGTTAATTCCTCTAAATCATCGCGGGTGAACTGGTAATTCATCGCTGCATCCTCCTCATCAGCGGCCATATTTGTCTCCATGGCGGAAATATGCCGCCACAGCTGCTGTGCCCGCGTGTGATCGCCCAGTTTGCGCAGTGCCCCCCACTGCCACCGGTAGCCGCCCACAATATCTGCATTATTACCGGTCATGAGCCCGTGCGCCACGCGCCGCACCCCCAAAAAATACTGCATTTGCGCGTGCGACAGCGTGAATGGAAACAACTCGGGATTCTCCTGCTCAAACAGGTCGTGGGTGCGCTGATACCCCAAATACACTTTGAGACGCTGTAATTCCGATCCGAAATCGGCCCGCACTCTATGCGGAAGCCGATCTGGGTCAACAAACGCCAAAAACAGCTGCCGACCCACAGGATCATCGGGGTAATCCGCCCCAGGTAGTGTGGGAAACTCTGTGCCCAAAATGGCATCAAGGTGGCTGGTCATGGGTTCAATACTAGAGATTATTTGCTTTTGGGGCTGGGCGGTGGTCACCAATGGGGGTCTGCCTTCTCGCATGCTCAATCACCGTATGGGGGGCTCAATCGTGATATGTGGTGTCCGAATGTGTGGTTTTTCACCCATAAATACTCTAACGCTTGTGGCTCGTTGCTGGCATAATTGAATTCGGTACGTCACTAACCCCCAATATGGGTAGTGGCTGTCACAATCAGTTTTCGGTTTCCGCCGAAATAACAATCTCTTTGGAGGATGATATATGCCAATCGCAACCCCTGAGGTCTATAACGAGATGCTCGATAAGGCAAAGAAAGGTGGTTTTGCCTTCCCAGCTATCAACTGCACCTCCTCAGAAACCATTAACGCCGCACTTCGTGGCTTTGCCGAAGCAGAATCCGACGGCATCATTCAATTCTCGACTGGTGGCGCTGAATTCGGCTCCGGCCTTTCGGTGAAGAACAAGGTAGCTGGTGCCTGTGCCCTCGCAGCCTTCGCCTACGAAGCTGCCAAGCACTACAACATTAACGTTGCCCTGCACACCGACCACTGCCAAAAGCATGTGCTTGACGAGTATGTTCGTCCGCTCATCGCCATCTCCCAAGAGCGAGTCGACCAGGGTTTGCCCCCGCTATTCCAGTCCCACATGTGGGACGGCAGCGCCATTCCGATTGATGAAAACCTAGTCATCGCCCAAGAACTCCTGGAGAAGGCCCACAAGGCTCACATTATCCTCGAAGTGGAAATCGGTGTTGTCGGTGGTGAGGGAAGACGGCGTGAGCGCTCACGCTGGCGCTAACCTCTACACCTCCCCGGAGGACTTTGAAAAGACCATCGACGCCATCGGCACCGGGGAAAAGGGCCGCTACCTGCTGGCCGCTACCTTCGGTAACGTTCACGGCGTGTACAAGCCCGGCAATGTGAAGCTACGCCCAGAAGTGCTCCTCGAAGGCCAAAAGGTAGGCCGTGCCAAGCTTGGCCTTGGCGACGACGCTCTGCCCTTCGACTTCGTCTTCCACGGCGGCTCCGGCTCCGAGAAGGAGAAGATTGAGGAATCCCTCGGCTATGGTGTCATCAAGATGAACGTGGACACCGACACCCAGTATGCCTTCACCCGGCCCATTGCCGGACACATGTTCACCAACTATGACGGTGTGCTCAAGGTTGACGGTGAAGTGGGCAATAAGAAGGCCTACGACCCACGTTCCTACATGAAGCTTGCCGAGCAGGGCATGGCTGACCGTGTGGTCGAAGCCTGCACCGACCTGCACTCCGTTGGGAGCACCCTCAGCAAGTAACCAAAAGTGACGGTTTCTGACCAGCACCTTTCAGCGCCACCACACATAGGTTGTGGTGGCGCTTTGATCGTCGATAAGATAATAAAAACCTATACTTTATGCCTTTTTACTGACTCTCACCAGGACCCATGCCGAACCCAGTACCCAAACAAGCCAGTTACGCCAAAGCCCGCATCCATGAGGTGGGTGCGACTGCAAACTAAATGGTTTTACATCCTCCAAGTCGCCGTTGCCGCCGGTGCCGCCTACGGAACCGCCCATGTCGTGTTCGGGCATGAAGTTCCCTTCTTCGCCCCCATGGCCACCATTATTGTGCTCTCCACCACCGGCGGTGAACGCTTTCGACGCTCTGTCGAACTCGTGGTCGGCGTCAGCCTCGGGGTGGGGCTTGGCGATCTCATCATCGCCAATATTGGCAGCGGGACGTGGCAGATAGCCGTCGCCGTCGGCATCGCAATCGCCCTCGGGACCTTCATCGACCGCAGCGTGCTCCTCGCCAACCAGGCGGGTTTCGCCTCTGTGCTGGTGGCCACTATAGCCCCACCCGGCAGCGGGGACGGAATCGAACGCATGACCGACGCCTTTATCGGTGGTATGGTTGGGCTCATTGTTATCGGACTCTTCCCCGAATCCCCCCTGCGGGCCGGCCGGCGAGAAATCGCCCGACTCATGGGTATTACCTCCAACGTACTCCGGGACGTGGCCGCCGCCCTCCACAGCGGCGACATCATCGTGATCCGTCACGCCCTCCAAAACGTTCGCGGTACCCAAGGCCGCATCAATAACATGATTGCCGCAACAAAAACGGGGGAAGAAAACCCGTCCGTCAGCCCCATCCTGTGGCGGCAACGCGGCAAGATTCGTTCCCTGAAACGCATCCTGCACCCCGTTGATAATGCCATCCGTAACACCCGGGTGCTCGCCCGCCGCGCACTTGTGCTCTCCGAAGACAACGATACGGTCTCGAAGAACAAATCGCCATCATCTCCGAACTCTCCGACATTGCGGCGGAATTGGAACGATTGTTTGAAGGTGCGGATCGAGGGCATGAGAGTCATGCCGCAGTTGATTAACCGACTCCGCAAACTGGGGAGTCGGGTTGGTCTGGGAGATCGCCGAAGGGCGGGTGCTTTCCGCACAGGTCATCCTGGGCCAATCTCGATCCATCATTGTGGACCTGCTGCAAATCTGTGGCCTATCGCGGAAATCGGCCGCTGCGGTGCTGCGTCCCACCTCGCAACATCCGGCCCAGCCCCCAGAAATCTGGGATATGGATATCGAAGACTAGTCGTTAATACGTACGGGGTAGGGGGGTGGCACTGGGAACATTGGAGATATCTTGGAGCGCTGAACCGATCATGCTCATGACCAACGTAAACCAGCTGAGGAACGCTATGAATGTGATCGCTATCATAATGACCCGGATGATGAGGGCCCACATGCCGAACTTTTTAGCTCGCTGTGCAGTATCGAGTGCACCAGTGTAGTCGCCGATCGCCCACAGAAGATCCACCCGTGATGATAAAACGATTGCGGCGAGGGCCAGTGGGAAAAACCCGAAAATGCAGGAGAAGATGGAAAACCCCATGTAATCGTTTGGCTTGCCGGACATTGGAGGTTGTTGGGAGGCCCCCTGGAGCGGGAGGCTTGTCGCGCCCGCACCGTAGCTGGGGTCGAAACCAGGCTGATAACTGTTGGTCATAAGATCACACTTGCCTTCGGGTCGAAGTTATTGGTCACATGTGAAAGCCATTGGATGAATGATTTGTTCCTGAAGATCTCATGTGTCGCATCATTCGACTGGTATTTGCTGGGCAGGTGGCAAGTAGCTGGGAAAAGGGTGGTATTACCCCCAATATGATTTAATCATTGACTTCTCAGGTAGCATTTGCCAAACTTCATGAATGTATAGGGGATACCAATTGAATATGAAATAAGAACGTGAGTATTTTTCTATGAAATCACTAAATAAAAAACTAGTTTCGGTTGTCGCATCCGTGGTCATCGCAACGGGGGTGATGGCACCTGCCGCACATGCGCAAGACCCAACCGGATCCACCGGACGATGCGGAACACTCATCGTGCTTCCCCGAGTGTTAGGGAAGATAGGTATGGATTATGCCAATGCAATACTGATCGCTCTCGAAGTTTTGATTGGCAAGCGAGACATCCGCGACAAGGAAGTAGATGTGTTCCCGGAGCAAGTTGGTAAGGCACCTCGCTTATCTATGGAGAGCTCGTCCACAATACCATTTATGGACGAAGCTACTCGGGAACGCTGGTATAGCCAATTCTGCTTGTAAAAGCTAACCCCAGCTCTCAATAAGTTTCACTCTTCAGAAGATCCGCGTGAGTTTCATTGTTCTTGATTGAAGTTTTGATACCTTGGATGGAGGTGTTTCATCATGTCGTGGTTGCCCGAGGGTGATGGTGTTGTTGATGAGCGTGGGGTGTTGGAGTTTTTTGAGGGGGTTGATCTGGAGGATATCCAGGTAAGGGTGGTGATTTCTAAGACGTTGAAGCGGCCGGTGTCGCCGGTGTTGGCTTCGGTGCTTATTACTTCGTTGAAGCTTCTAGTTGAGAACGGAAGATCGGGCTTGCCGATTTGGTTGAGGATTTTGATCGGGGTGATGCTGCTGATTTTTGGGCATGTGCCGCAGGGAGTTGAACGTGTATGTGACGGAGGGGAAGTTGCATCCTGCGAGTAAGCGAGGTCGGGATGTGTATTTTCGGGAGGAGTTGTTGGCGTTGCGGCGTGAGCGGCTTGTTGAGGTGGCGCCGGTGACGAATTTTCGGGTTTTGGGTCAGCGTAGTGCTCGTGGTTTGGAGGCTTATGGTGGGGATGTGGTGGCGTTTGGTCGTGATGTGTTTGAGTGGGTAATACTTCCTGCCGATGGTTCGGTGGTGAATATGCCAATTTTGTTGAGAAATATGGAGTATCACGAGGAGCGGTCTGGGGATTGTCGGGTTGAGGTGACGACTCCGCGGGGTGAGGGTGCCGATGTCGCAGGTGTTGCGTGAGTGTTTGCGTCAGGGTGTTGTGGTCTGTGTTGCGTAATGGGATGGTTGAGGTTGCGGGAGTGTCGCGGTTTGTGTCGATGTTTGATGCGCAGGGGCTTGGTTTGACGTCGGAGGAGGGGTGGAGAGTTGGTTGCTTGTGGTGGGGTGGGAGTGAGGTTGGTTGATGGTAAGCGTCGGTTTGATCGGGAGGATTTGCTTGCGAGTGCTCGTCGGGAGCGGCAGCGCCAAGATGATGCGTTTGAGCGGTTGCGGCAGTTTGACTTTGGATCATCCAGAGGTATGGCAAACGTATTTCAACCCACAATATGGTGCCGATTCGAAACCACAGAAGAAACCTAGATCAGGGCCGAACCACCTGGGCATCTCGCAAATGGCGGTAAAACGTGACCCGCTCCACCGGTCGCTTCCGAGACACGCCATCCACCATCACCCGCAGCGACTCACCGCCCGCCTGCAACGCCCGGCCCACCAGCCGGGAGCCTTCGGTAATCGAACCGTACTCGTTTTCGAACCGGCCAAACAGCCCCCGGCGCGTCGGCATGATCGGGGTATCCAACACAAACCCGGCCAACCCCGGCGCATCCACAAGCGGTTGCACCCGGGCCCCAAAAACCCCGGTGCGGGGAATCCGCCGACCCGACTGGTGACGAGCCAAAACATCATCATCAACAATGATTTCGGCGGTGAGCTCCCGATTCTCCCAATCCGAAACCGAAGCCCTACCCGCCACCGCTGTGGCGGCATCATCCCGAATAAGCGGCAGCGGCCGCACCCGGCCGGAAACCGCACAATCGAACTGCTCTTCGACACTCAGATGAGTGATGCCCCAATAGTTGGCGGTGGGGGAGTCATCGTCGGTGGGGACAAAGCCCACCTCCACCCACATTGTGTCGGCCCGCATCAGCCGGGTCAACACCGCCGACAAGGCCGCATCCGAGCCAACAACAACCACCCGGAGCGGGTCACTAATAGGCTGGGGGGCATATTGTGGGGCACCCAAATGGGCCACATCGGGTTGGGCCGCGATCTCCGCCAAACTCGGGGTAGGATCCTCCGGCAACACCTCGGCGGCCAGTGAGTCCAGAGCTTTTAATTCTTGGCGAGTGGGCACGATCCCGACGTCGATAAGCTGCGTGGACGGGGGGACCGCAATATCAGTGCCGCAACGCAGCACCACTAACCGCATTACTGGGCGAACCGAGTATCGGGGAACTTCTTATCCAGCGACTCAAAGAAACTCATGGAGGTAGCAATACCGCAGTCGAGAGATTGCTTGAGCTGCAAATCGCTGGCCCCATACTCCATGTCAATGTTCAGCTCGGTGCGCACGCGCACCGCACCGTTGTCCTCCACCGTGACATAGGTCTTCGGCCACAACTTATCGCGGTTCCAATCGTTACACAGATCCACGAGGCGATCACGCATCTCGATCGGTGCGGTGACCTGCCAGGCGCCCCGCACCACTAGGATTTCCCGTTTCTCACCGGTGGCCAGCAGCGCAAACCCATTGCCGTCAAAGTTGGTGAACACGTCACCATCCTCGTCACGGTTAAACACCAGGTCTTTTGCCTTCAAATAGGCGGCGATCCGGTCGGCCGATAGCGGCTGCACAACATCCTCCCCGGAGGTGGGAATGATCCGCTCCACGCGGCCCGAAATGGAGGGGTTGTTCTCGCTCTGGTTGTTTTGGTCAGTCATGTGTAGTCCTTCAAGAGTCTTGTCGTGATTCACCATGGTTTTTACCACGGAGGAAGCGTAATAAATATACCGGAAATATACCTGGTTAATTTTAGGGGAATTTTCCGATAATCGGTATTGTGCAGACCCGGTTAAGGGTAAGGATTCCGGGTGAAAGATTGTTCAAACGTACTTTCAGTGAGACTTTACCCTTCTTTGACTTCACTACCAGTCCCGTCTTCGTGATATCAATCGTGGCATCGTCATTAACAATCTGAAACGTGCCGGTATCAGTGTCGCTGGAGGTCACTTCTTTGCGGTAAATTTCCGGCATATAGTCGTGCGTGTAATACAGTTTGCCGGACTCCGCAGACTCGCAAATGAGAACATGTTTTCCACCGGTCGAAATCGACGCAAACTTCCACTTGTCGCTGGCCAAACAACCCAGCGAATCAAAACCGGTCGCTTTCAGCCCCGCATCCGACACAAGTTTGCGGTACGCTTCCTCCTCCGCCGACACCGAAGTGGTCGTGGGGGTGGTGCTGCTTGCCGACGTCGAAGTCGCAGAGGTGGTTGTTGCTGACGTTGCGCTCGTGCTTGTCGACGTCGCAACGCTTGTCGACGTTGCCGGCGGCGCCACTGGTGCTGGTGGGGCGGCTGCCTGGGTGCGGTGCTGCATCAATAACACCACCACGACGGCGGCCAAGGCCACAATGGTGAGAATCAGAAAAATAATCACCGCAATGAGCACACCCCGGCCGCGGCGTTTCTTCTTCTGCGAAGGCGGGGGTGTGGGTGGTGCTATCGGCTCAACCGGGACGGTGGGGCTCGGGCAGTGGTTGTGACTGTTGGGGCTGCTGCGACTGCTGATAGTGGGCATGAATTACCGACTCGTCAATCTTGTCGAACTCGGCGGTTGGGGCGTGGATTCCACCGGCTGAACTGGGGGAATCCGACCATCGTTGCCATATCGACCGTAGCGGCTATAAATATCGTCATAAATGTTTTTAGGCTTATCTCTGTCATCCGACATCTATCAATATCTCTCCTGAAAAACTCTGCTACTACTTATGCAGGCTACTGCATTTTCCGGTTTGCCCGTCGAAAAGCAGGTGTAGAACGGGCCAAGCAAGGTAGAATGATGCAACGTCTTCACTGGATATAAGTTAAGGACGTGTTACTTTCATGGCAGCAATTGTCATTGTCGGTGCCCAATGGGGCGACGAGGGTAAAGGGAAAGCCACCGACATCCTCGGCGGCTTAGTCGACTATGTGGTCAAACCCAACGGTGGCAATAACGCCGGGCACACGGTGGTTGTCGGCGGCGAAAAATACGAGCTCAAACTGCTCCCCGCCGGCGTGCTCTCCGAAAACGCCACCCCCATTCTTGGCAACGGTGTGGTCATTAATCTCGAAGCCTTGTTTGCTGAAATTGATGGGCTCACCAGCCGCGGCGCCGATGCCTCCCGGCTGCGGATTTCCGCCAACGCCCACCTGGTTGCCCCTTACCATCAGGTACTCGACCGGGTGCAGGAACGATTCCTCGGCAAACGCGCCATTGGCACCACCGGCCGCGGCATTGGGCCCGCCTACGCGGACAAAGTGTCCCGCGTGGGTATTCGCGTCCAAGACATTTTCGACGAATCCATTCTGCGGCAAAAAAATCGAATCCGCCCTGGACGTGAAAAACCAAATCCTGGTGAAACTCTATAACCGGCAGGCTATCGACGTGGAAGAAACCGTACAATACTTCCTCAGCTATGCCGACCGGCTGCGCCCCATGGTCATCGACGCGGAACTCGTGCTCAACCAGGCCCTGGACGCCGGGAAACACGTGCTCATGGAGGGCGGGCAGGCCACCATGCTCGACGTGGACCACGGCACCTACCCCTTTGTGACGTCCTCCAACCCGACCGCCGGCGGCGCCTGTGTCGGCTCTGGGGTGGGTCCCACCCGCATCACCAGCTCCCTCGGGATCATCAAGGCCTACACCACCCGGGTGGGGGCCGGCCCATTCCCCACCGAACTCTTCGACAAATGGGGCGAATTCTTGCAAGCCACCGGCGGGGAAATCGGGGTGAACACCGGGCGGAAACGCCGCTGCGGCTGGTACGACTCGGTCATCGCCCGCTACGCCTCCCGGGTCAATGGGTTTACTGACCTTTTCCTCACCAAACTGGACGTGCTCACCGGCATTGGGGAAATCCCCATCTGTGTGGCCTACGACGTGGATGGGGTGCGGTACGACGAGATGCCGCTCACCCAATCGGAATTCCACCACGCCGTGCCCATCTACGAAACCATGCCCGCCTGGGACGAGGATATCACCGGGTGCCGCAGCTTCGCGGACCTGCCGCAAAAAGCCCAAGACTACGTGCGGCGACTCGAAGAACTCTCCGGGTGCCGAATCTCCTACATTGGGGTCGGGCCGGGGCGGGACCAAACAATCGTGCTGCACGACGTCATGGCCTAACCAATTCGCGCGCCGGCCAGGGGCAGGGCGTCTGGCAGGGGTTGCTTGCCGGGACATTCGACCGGGATCTGGTCGTACTTATCCTACATTAAGCAGCAATTCTGCTGAATTACCTGGGGTGATTCCGGGGGCGAATGGGGTAATCGCTAGGAAAAAACCCCACGCGGAAAGCTTAAAATTGCAATCAAATATTCAGCTGACTGTAAGAGTGTGGGATTGTGGTTTTAGAAAAAGCTTTCCTAGACCCGGTCATCGTGGGAACCCTATCGGTGGTGGCCGTCGCCGTGCTATGGCTCATGGGGGTGCGCGGCGCCGACCTTGCCGCCGCCGGCATCCTCATTGTGGGGGTGATGACCCTCTTCGGCGATCGCTATCCCATTATGCGAGTCGCGGTCCTGGTCGGATCCGTCGTCGTATTCATAGCAATCATGACCGGAGTCATTCCCAAGACAGTTCCGCCGCTCATACTGTTATCCGCGGTGCTGCCCTGCGTGGTATTGGTCTACTCGCGGCCATTCTATTCGAATGAAGATACGGAATCGGCCGACGATATGGAAGAGGCAATTTGGTAAGAACTAGGAAAACGTCGTCAAGCAAAAGCTAGAATAGCATGTATGTATACTCCGCAAACTATTGGGACACCACTCACCCAGGGAGCCTTGCGCGTCATGCTATTAGGGTCGGGGGAGCTGGGGAAAGAGGTGGCAATAGCATTTCAACGACTTGGCGTCGAAGTGCATGCAGTCGACCGGTATGAAAACGCCCCCGCACACCAAGTCGCCCACTTCGCCTATAAAGTTGACCTAACCGACGGAAAAAGCCGTTGCGGAGCTTGTGGACTATATTGACCCACATTTCATCGTGCCCGAAATCGAAGAAATCGCCACCGCCACCCTGGTGGAATTAGAAGATTCCGGGCGCACCGTCGTTCCCACCGCCCGAGCCACCCGACTCACAATGAATCGCCAACGCATTCGAAAACTAGCGGCCGTAGAGCTGGGGCTACCCGTTGCCGCCTACTGGTTTGCCGACGACTTCGACGATTTCCGGGCCGCCATCCGCCACGCGGGGTTCCCCTGCATAGTCAAACCCATCATGAGTACCTCTGGTAGAGGACAAACCGTAGTCCGCAGCGAAGACGATGTGCTACTGGCCTGGGAGACCGCCCAAACCGGGGGCCGACCCGAACGAGTAATCGTCGAACGCTTTATCGACTTCGACTTTGAAATCACCCTCTTGGTGGTGCGCTCCATCGACCCCACCACCGGTGAACTCGCCACCTGGTTCTGCGAACCCATCGGCCACCGCCAAGACTCCAGCGGTTATGTGGAATCCTGGCAGCCCATGCCCCTCTCGCCCGCCGCCCTCGACTCGGCCAGGTCCATCGCCGCCCGCATCACCAACGCCCTCGGCGGCCGCGGCGTGTTCGGCGTGGAACTCTTTATCTCCGGGGACGAAGTGTACTTCTCCGAAGTGTCCCCCCACCCCCATGACACTGGCATGGTGACCTTAAACACCCAACGAGTCGACGAATTCGCCCTCCACGCTCGGGCAATCCTCGGGCTTCCCATCGACGTGACCTGCATTTCCCCCGGCGCATCGGCGGTCATCCACGGTGGCACCGATGCGACCGGCCCCCACTACAGCGGGTTAGCGTCGGCGCTCGCGGTACCGGAAACCGACGTGCGGCTCTTCGGCAAACCAGAATCGTTCGCCATGCGACGCATGGGGGTGGCGATATCGACCGCAGAAGACGTGGTCACCGCACGGAAACGAGCTGCCGAAGCGGCCAGCTACGTGCAGGTGTCCGGGCGGCCCGTGGACCGATCCGTGTCCTCCTAGTCGTGGCTTTGGTGGCGGGCGTGGACCACCATGTCCTCCCACTCCACAATCTTCTTCCGCTCCCGGCCCTCGGGGGCGCCCAACTCCCGCTCCGCGTTATCCAGGCGATGCCACCCCGCCCACGTGGTGTAGTCCACATCGTGGTCGGTGAGGTAGGTGATGATATCCGACGGGTCGGGGTGCAGCGGTTCCGGCAGCTTACCGGCATCATAGTCAGCCAATAGCATTTCGATCGTTTCCTTGGCGTCGGATTTGGTGTTGCCGATGAGTCCGACCGGGCCGCGCTTGATCCACCCGGTGGCATATAGGCCGTGGATGGGGTTGCCGGAGTTGTCGAGAACGTGGCTGCCATCATTGGGTATAACGGCCTTGGCTTGGTCGAATGGGACATCCGGGACTGGATCCGACCGGTAGCCGACGGCCCGGTACACTGCCTGGACTGGCCATTCGGTGAATTTGCCGGTGCCGGTGACATTGCCGGTGCCGTCTAGTTCCATGCGTTCGGTGCGGAGGCCGACAACGTTGCCGTCCTCGCCGAGGATTTCGACTGGGCTTTCCAGGAAGTGGATGGTGAGTTTGTGGGGTGCGCCTTTGGGGTCGCGCATTGCGTATTGTTCCAGGGTTTGGCACACCAGGTCTTGGGATTTTGAGGCGCGGCGGGCGTTGATGCTGGCTTCGTCGTAGTCGATGTCTTCCGGGTTGACGATGACTTCGATGGTGCGTGAGTGGTCGAGTTCTTTGAGTTCGAGTGGGGTGAATTTGGCTTGTGCTGGTCCGCGTCGTCCGAAGATGTGGATGTGGGTGGCTTGGTTGGTTTTGAGGGTTTGGTAGACGTTGTCGGGGATTTCGGTGGTGTGGAGTTCGTTGGCGGTTTTGGCGAGGATGCGGGAGATGTCGAGGGCGACGTTGCCTATTCCGATGATGGCGATGTGGGTGGCGGTGAGGTTCCAGGTGCGGTGGAATCGGGGGTTGCCGTCGTAGAAGCCTACGAAGTCTGCTGCGCCGTAGGATCCGTTGAGGTTTTCGCCGGGGATTTTGAGGTCGCGGTCGGCAACAGCACCGGTGGCGAAGACGATGGCGTCGTAGTATTCATGCAGCTTTTCGACGGTGATAGTGGTGCCGACCTCGATATTGCCGAGGAACCTCACGTTGGGTTTTTCCATGACGGCGTGGAGGGAATTCACGATTCCTTTAATGCGGGGATGGTCGGGTGCGACGCCGTAGCGGATGAGGCCAAACGGTGCGGGCATCTGCTCAAACAGGTCGATTTCCACGGTGCGGCCAGACTTCATGAGTAAATCAGAGGCATAAATACCAGCAGGGCCAGAACCAATAACGGCTACCCGGAGAGGGCGGGAAGAATTCATTGAGATCCTTATGGGAAACGAGGTGGATGATACGTGTCGGCACTTAACTTTAGCTGGTTGGCGAATAGATGATGAATCAAATGTCACTTGGCGCTTTTTCTGTTGCTAGTAGCGTCGAAAAGCAAGCCCGAAACCTGTACACTTATGGGGTGTCTCACAGTTTTTAGCGGAGCTCATTTTTCATCACAATTTCAGAAGGGACTAGCTTGTGACCCAAACCACGCATTCGGTGTTATTGACCGCGATCCGCCGTCGCCTTGACCAGGCAGAAGTGGCGGAATTCGCCGCCGCGTTAGGCCTTGACATCACGCCGCTCGTGCCAGTAGGGCACGATGAACCAACCATTGCGGACGTGCTGAAACATGCGCCGGCTGGTCCCGTTCTTTACACCGGCACCGGCAACCTTAACTTTGATGCGCGGGCCGCTGCGGCGTTGGGTGTGCCACTGGTGCTACAAACCCCGTCGGAATCGCTATCGACCGCATTGGCGCGCGTTGAGGCCCGTGACCTGGGGGCAGCAATCGCGGCAATCATCATGGGTGACGAGCCGCTCACCGCGGCGGTGACGGCGGCGCAAGAAACCCCGGCCGAAGTCGTGATGACCGCAGACGTGTTCGAAAACTGGCTGTTGGGTATGGCGAAAAAGCATCGCGCCCACATTGTGCTCCCCGAAGGGGACGACGATCGGATCCTCACCGCGGCCGGAATCCTCCTGGCGGAAGACGTGTGTGACCTCACGATTCTTGGCGTGCCGGAGGAAGTGACCGCCCGGGCCGCGGAGCTGGGGGTTACGCTAGATGGTGCCACCTTGGTGAACCCGTGGGCGGACGACGATCCCTGCCGGGAAGAATTCGCACAACAATTCTATGAGCTGCGTAAAACCAAGGGGGTGAGCCTGGAGCAGGCGCGGGAAACCATGACGGACATCTCCTACTACGGCACCATGATGATCCACAATGGGCTGGTGGACGGCATGGTGTCTGGTGCATCGCACACCACCGCGCACACCATTAAACCTTCCTTCCAGATCATTAAGACCAAGCCGGGCGTGTCCGTGGTGTCCTCCGTTTTCCTCATGGTCATGCGTGGTCGCCTCTGGGCCTTTGGTGACTGTGCAGTCAATCCCAACCCAACCGCGGAGCAGCTCGCGGAAATCGCCGTGGTATCCGCGGAAACCGCATCCCAATTCGGCCTTGACCCCCGGGTGGCCATCCTCAGCTATTCGACGGGCACCTCCGGCAGCGGGCCAGACGTGGACCGGGCCATGACTGCTACCCGCATGGCGCAGGGCAAGGCCCCGAAGCTGCTGGTGGATGGGCCCCTGCAATTCGATGCGGCCGTCGACCCGGTGGTGGCGGCGAAGAAACTTCCCGAATCGCGGGTGGCCGGGCAGGCCAATGTGTTTATCTTCCCGGACCTAGAGGCCGGCAACATTGGGTATAAGACCGCGCAGCGGACCGGGCATGCCCTGGCGGTGGGTCCCATTCTCCAAGGCTTGAACAAGCCGGTCAACGACCTGTCGCGGGGCGCAACCGTGGCGGACATTGTGAATACGGTGGCGATCACCGCCATCCAGGCTGCCAGCAGCAAGGAAGCAGGGGAGGAATAAGAATGTCGCTGGTATTGGTGCTTAACTCTGGATCATCGTCCATTAAATTCCAGCTGGTGGACCCGGACCAACACGCCACGGATGAACCCTTCGCCTCCGGGTTGGTCGAACAAATTGGCGAACCTATGGGTCGGGTGACGCTTAAACATGCGGGCGAAAAGCATGTGGTAGAAGCCCCGATTCCCACCACACGGTTGGCCTGGACTTGGCGTTCAAACTCATGGCTGAACACGAATGCGGCCCGACCGATGTGGAACTCGTGGCCGTGGGGCATCGCCTTGTGCACGGTGGCCTGGTGTTCAGTAAGCCGGAACTCATCACCGACCAGATCGTCGACCTGGCCCGCAGTCTCATCCCACTGGCCCCACTACACAACCCGGCTAACATTGATGGCATCGAGGTTGCGCGCAAACTCCTGCCCAATGTGCCACACGTGGCGGTGTTTGATACCGGATTCTTCCACGGCATGCCGCCGGCCGCGGCGCTTTACGCCGTGGACAAAGAACTGGCGGCCGAAACGGGTGTGCGTCGCTATGGCTTCCACGGCACCAGCCACGAATACGTGTCCAACAAGGTTGCCGAACTCATGGAGCTGCCCAAAGCAGCCATCAACCAAATCACCCTCCACCTCGGCAATGGGGCATCCTGCGCCGCTATTAAAGGCGAGCAGCCCATCGACACCTCCATGGGCATGACCCCCCTCGCCGGGCTGGTCATGGGCACCCGGTCTGGTGATGTCGACCCGGGCATTGTCTTCCACCTGCACCGCACCGCGGGCATGCCCATCGATGACATCGACGAACTATTAAACAAAAAATCCGGAGTGAAAGGCATCGCCGGGGTCAATGACTTCCGCGAGCTCCGCCGCATGATCGAGGAAGAAAACGAAGACGCGTGGCTGGCATACAACATCTACATCCACCAGCTGCGCCGCTACATCGGGTCCTACATGATCTCCCTGGGTTGGGTCGACGCCATCACCTTCACGGCCGGCGTGGGCGAAAACGACAACTTTGTGCGCGCCGACGCCCTGGCCAACCTGGAAATGTATGGCATCAAGATCGACCCCGAACGCAACGCCCTGCCCAACACGGGGCCGCGGCTGATCTCCACCGACGACTCGGTGATTAAGGTCTGGGTGGTGCCCACCAATGAGGAGCTAGCCATCGCCCGCTACGCCAAAGCATTCGCCTAATCGGATGCTTTACGACGGGGGCAGTATGAGAAAAAATCAGGTGGGTGCCCCCGTCGACCAAAACCCCCTAAAAGAATAATAGGACTGGGCGGAATGAAGATTTTTGGTCAAGAAATTCAGAAATCTTGACCAAAAAAATTTACCTAAAAATCCCAAACTGGGATAAGTCCAACAAAAACCCCTAAAAATAACCTAAGTTCCCTGGTGGCAGGGTGTACCTTTAATGGCATGAGCAGCCTCATTGATGCCTACGCCCGACTAGCGCCCCGCGCTAGTGAGCTCCTGCTCACTATTAAAGAAATCGGCATCAATAAAATCGAGCTGGCCGCCCGACTCGACGTGTCCAGTGCCACCGCCAGCCTCATGATCTCCGTGTCCAAGGCCTTCACCCCAGAAGAACTTGGGCAGGGGGCCGGGCTCAGCTTCGAAAAATTCCGCATCATCGCCACCAGCGGCAAGAAAATCGCCAACCCCGACATTGATCGGGAACAATTCCGAAACGACCTCATAGAAGCCGCACACGAACTCAGTGTTGACGAACTCAAAAGAACACATCGTCGACAAGCTGGCAGCATTAAACAAGGGGTACAATCGTGCGCGCAAATGGCACCTACGCTACGCCGCCACCGCCGACCCCGACGGCATGAGCCACATGCTCATGAAAATGCCCGTGGAACAAGCCGAACAGCTACGCACCTCACTCACCCCCGAAGCCCGAACCCTCGTGCAGCAAGGCGCCGCAGTCGACGAAGCCGAAGGCCACGCAAAAGCTTTAATACGGCGGGTGCTCCACGGCTATGACCTCACCAAACTCGAGCATGTCGAAGACTGGGAAGACCCCAACAATCCCCGAGACCTCCGGCAGCGCCCCTGCATCATTATTCCCGACTGGGAACACACCGCCCACATTGATGGAACCGTTGTTGACACCAATGGTGTTGTCATCCCTATTAAAGACTTGGTTGATCGTCGAATAGCTAAATATGGGTTCGCAGTCACCGTCTATAATGACGCCAACGGCGTTATGCGGCCCCACGACGTCCTCCCCATTAAACGACTCGCCGACGCCGACGACCGGTTCATCAGCATCCTGTCGCACCTCGTCTGCCAACACCCCGACTGCCGGGTGCCCGCCGTGCGCTGCGAAATCCACCATATTCAATCCTTCGCCTCCGGCGGGCCTACCACCCCGGAAAACCTGTGCCCCCTCTGCCGCGTCCACAACCTTCTCAACGACGACAAACCCGACGAAATCCGGCACGGGCGCGTCTTTAATGACCCCAAAACCGGGCTCACCTGGTATGAAATGCCTGATGGTCGGATTCGCCGTAACCGAGCCCGCAGCAACGAACGCGGCCTCAGCGCCTACTGCGCCCGCATGTGCAAAGAAGCACTCACCGAACTCCACCGGCCCGGATGGATGCCGCCCCGGCCACCCCGAGAATAACCAGCCAAAACCATTCCTTTAATAGGCCGTGGCCAACAGGGTTGCCGGCCCTAAAACCATGTCCGCGGTCGAATCTTATTACTCGTATCCACCAACTGATACCGGTGAGCCGCCGTTGGAGCGCTCCGTGCCTGCAACCGCAACGCCCGCTCCAACCCCCGCCGCAACCCCAACTGGGTAAACGGGTAATCAAACAAATCATTCCGGCTCGCCGAAGCCTCAAGCCCCTCCGACCGCAGCCAATGCAACGCTGCATTAAGGACCGCGATCTGCACCTGCAAAAAAACCGCGGCTCATTCGTGGGAATCTCCTCCAGCCGGCGGGCAGCCCGACGAATCCGCTGCTCATTAGGCATATCCGACACCAGGTACAACACGCTCGTCAACTCCGCCATCCGCCGATGCATTGACGACGCCGGCACCTTATCCAATGCCTGCACTGCCACATCCACCTGCCGCTCCGCCATTAACTGCCGCGCCAGGCCAAAGCCCGAACTCACCGTCGCCGGATTCGTCGCCCACACCAGCGAATAAAGATAAATCGCCTTATACCGCAACACCGCCGGATCTTGCGTCAAATGAGTCCACAACCCAGCCAACTCATTCACAATCTCACCCTTTAATGAGGCCACCTCAATAGCTGTAGCCGGCTGCAATAATGGCTTACTGTCCATGCCCTTCGACTGCAAAATCAACTCGCACACCGCCGCCCGGGCCAATTTTGGGGCCGCCTCCCCCGGCAAAATATTAAACACCTTATTAAAGGCATCCTGGGCCGGGAGGAAATCGTCGAGAAGCAAACTGGTGATCCCCGAATACCATTGATACCGCCAATCATCGCCCAGCGACGACTCCAGCTTTTTCAACCAATCCTTGCTCTCTGTGGGAAACCCAAGGTCTAATAGGGAGCGAATAATGCCCAACGGGATCTCCTTGCTTTGCGCAAACTTCTCCCGCGCCATGGCCTCCCGCATTGTCTCCAACGCCTCCGACGGCTCAGTGTAACTAGAACCTGCAATCATTGCCGCGCCCGGATCGCTACGGTCTAATAGGGGCACATGCAGGGCAGCCACCACCTCCGGCGGGGTAATACGCACACTCCGCTCAATACCATCAATAAGCTGATCCGTCTTGAACACAATATGCTTCGTGCCAAACGTGGAACGCTGCGGCGAAAACAACGAATGCTGCGCCGGAAACTGCCGACCATCATGCACCGCAAGATACTCCCGCAACACCCCATACAACTGGGTCGTCAACTCCTGCACCGTAGAAAACCGCTGCTTCGGATCCGGGTCCGTGGCCCGCCTTAATAGGCGGTAGTACGACAAATACTGCGCAAACAGCGGCTCCTCGTCCGGGCCAGGCAACCCCGGCGCATATGCCCCATCTTTCTTCGGCATATTAATGGTCATGGCGGCCAGAGCGCGGCCGACGGTGTAAATATCACTGGCCACGCTGGGGGTCCTCAGTAGCCACCTCCGGGGCCTGAAACCCCTTCGTGCCGAAAATATAACCAAACGCCCCAATACCGGTGACCGCACCCAAGTCGATCAGTTTCACCTGGTCTTCCGTCACAATAATGTTGTCCGGTTTGAAATCGTTATACACCACGCCGCGCGCATGCAAATACTCCAGCGCCGGCAAGGTTTCCAAAATATATCCGATGGCAATGTCGATGGCGAACACCCCGCCAGGTTGCTCTTGACGACGCTTACGCAACGACGGACCCGGCACATACTCCATGACAATGAAACCGGCCGCCACCCGGGGATCATCAATAAAATTGTAGGCCTTCACAATCACCGGGTGGGTGATGTCGGCCAGAAACTCACGCTCTGCAATGGCCGCCCCAATATCATGCGGATTCCCCGACCCTATTAAACCTTTGAGAACCACAACCCGGCCAGACACATTTTGATCCTGCGCAAGATAAATCCAGCCCATACCACCGTGGGCAACCACCCCTAAAATCTTGTATTGGTTAGCAACAATATCGCCTTCCTTTAATAGGGGAGGCTCTAGGTTTGTGGTTGCCGGATCCATGAGGCCGGTTTCTTTAATAGGGACGAAGGGGAGCCGAACCATGCCATTCGCAACCGACCTGCCCTCCCGGGTGGTGCTGCGCCGGGAACGGAATGTGTTTAATGCTTCGGTGCGTGACCTGGCTGATGGGTCGGGGAGGGGATCGTCGTCATCGTCGTCGAAAGGGTTGAAGGGCACAGCCGCCGTATTAAAGGTATCGTCATCGTCGTCGAAAGGGTTGAAGGGGACCGCTGCGGTTTGCGGTTGGGTGTGGTCGGCCGTGCTGTGCGGTTGGGTGTGGTCAGTGTCGGTCATGGGCGTTGTGGGGTTTCTTTGCGGTAGTGGGTGGCCGGTGGGGTTTGGTCGGGAAGGTAGGCGCTGAACCAGTGATTATAATATTTTTGCCAGGTGCCATCACCATAAAATGCGTTCCAAGGTGGCGTTAATTTGCCTAATGAGGCCGTCGGTGTGGTGTCGGTAGCCGGGTTTGGCGGTGGCAATGCCGTAGTTTTCGTTGCTGAGCGAACCGCCCTCGATGGTGGTGAATGGGTCTTGGGCGGACATGCCGGACAGGATAACGTCGTCAGTGATGACCGCACTGGCCTGGTTTTGCTGCATGACAATGAGGCAGTCTGCCGACGAGCGAACGACGACGAGGTCGCTGGTGGGCGCTAAATTGCGGGCGTAGTGGATGCCGGTGGATTGGCTAGTGACGCACACCGGGCGGCCGCCGATTTCGGAAATTCCTTTAATAGCGGAGGATTTGTGGACCAGGATTTTTGTGGAGCCTTTGAGGTAGGGGGTTGAGAAAAATACTTGGTCTTGGCGGTCACGGGTGATAGAGAGCGTGCGGATGGCCATGTCGATTTGGTGGGATTCGAGGCTGTCGATCCAATTGGCGGAGTCCACATAGCGGAATTCAATTTTGGTGGGGTCGCCAAAAATATCGGTGGCGATTTCCTTTGGCGATGTCCACTTCGAATCCTTGGAGTTCCCCGGTGATGGTGTTGCGGAAGGATAAGAGGTTTTGGGACTGGTCGATACCAACAATGAGGCGGCCCCGGCTGATGATCTCCGGTACTCGCTCTCCCGGCGACCGATTGTCGGGGGCTAAAACTCCCCTAATAGGTTGGTGGTGATGATCTTATTGGGGGGGTTCGGCGCCGGCCCTGCTCAATGGTGGCCCCCTGGGGAGGGGCACGAAAGGGAGGGATTCGCTGGTGGGGGCGGCGGCGGTGCTGGTTTCGGTGGGGCGGGCACACCCGGCGGTGAGGCTGACGATGAGGAGCAGGCAGGTGAGGAGAATGCGGTTGGTCATTAGAGGTATTCCTGCAATCGGGGTCGGATGCCCAACCAGAGGCAAAATACCGAGAGGAGGGACAGTATGAGGACCATGGTGGAGACAAAGGTGGAGGCGGCAATGCCCTGGTTGATGTAGGAACGCATCGTGCCGCGGGTGGCGTCGATAAGCGTGGCGAGCGTGCTATCAAGCTTGGGGTAGGAGCTTTCCCTCGTTGGTTTGTAGCGCCAGGCGTTGGGCGCGCTCGTAATCGCCGGCGTCGAGGGCGGCAATAATGTGGTTATGCGCATCCACCCACCGGCCCAACGCGACCCGGGCGGCGTCGGCGGTGGGCCCGGAAAACCCGGCCAAGGTTTTTCCAAGCTGCGGGCCGTGGCCTCGAAAGTGTTCGTGGAATCCTCTAATGATTGCCGCCACACCAAGGCCAGCATTTCCTGCGTGCGGGCCTGCTGCGCCATCACCCGCGCGTCCGTGAGGGCGTTCAACGGCGCCGCGGCCCGCTCGTAGCCCAAGGATCCGGTGCGCCACGTGATTGCGTTCGCCGTCCCACCCTCACAATGTGGCCACCACCATGAGCACCGACGCGCACAACATCCCCCTATTAAGGCGCCGGTTCGTGATGTTGGCCAACCAAATCTGCCCCAAAAACAACGCTATTAACGCCACAACCAGCCCAGCCAGCGGCACCCACAACGGTTCGGTCAGCGCTTTTTGTTGCTTGTCGACGTTCTGTCCAGTCAAAACATTCAACTGGGAGGCAGTCGGCAACAAATCCTCCCGCATCAGTGTTGACGCCTCCGACATGTAGGCCACCCCCACCGGATTCCTCTGCTGATTATTCGCCCACGCTGTCTCCACCAGCCCCGTGTACACCGGTAGTTTTTGGGACAAGTTCTCTAATAGGGCAAGCTCCGGGTCCCCCGTATTAAAGCCTGTTGCCGCCTGGGCGATCGCCTGCCCCGCCCGCTGGTAGGACCGCGCATAATCCGACCGGGATTGGGAGGAAGCATCCCCCACCAGCACGAAACTGGATGAGGCTGCCGTGTCCGCTGCCGACAGGTTTGCGTACAGGCTTTGTGCCACATAATTCACCGGCTCCGTGTTATTAATGAGCGTGTCAAAACTGGCGCGCCGCTCGGCCGCCATGGTCGACATGGACCAGCCCGCCGAAGTAATAATCACACTGAGCACCACCACCATGGCGGTCATCTTGCCGGGCGTGGTGAGTAGAAACCGAATAAACTGCTTCGCCCACCGACGGGGATAGCGCACATACCCGTACCACAGGCGGCGCGCAATCGTGTGCCGCCGAGTCGCCTGGTCTAACCATTGGTCCTGGGTGACAGGGCGTGGTGGATTTATTTGGTCAGTGCTCACTACTTGGGCCTCAACAGTTTAAATTGGTATTTGTTTAAAGGATAGAGGATATGCAAAACCAAATGGCTTACGGGTGCGAGGTGGTGTTATGCGCGGCGACGGTGACGGTTGGGTCGAAACCCCCATTGGTCCCAGGTGGGGACGGTACGGTGCCGCAGGACTATTACTGTATTCCGTGAATAATGCGGGGGAGACCGTGATTTTGCTACAACACCGGGCGACGTGGGTGGCGCAGGGGGATACGTGGGCGCTCCCCGGTGGTGCTCGGGACAGCCACGAAACCCCGACCCAGGTGGCCCTGCGCGAGGCCTGGGAGGAGGCGGGCATCCCGCCGGCAGGGGTGCGCGTCGATAAGCAAAAAACCACGGCGGTGGCTGGGCCCTGGCACTACACGACCGTGATCGGCTTCATAAAAAATCCTTTAATAGGGGAGGGGAATGCGGAAGCGCACGAACACCGGTGGGTACCCATGAACGAAGTAGGCACCTATGATCTTTTACCCGGATTTGCTGCTGCATGGCCCGAACTGCATAAATGTGTGCAAGAATTGCTGATATGATTCAAGTGCAAGGCTTATCCAAACAATATGGGCATGTCCGCGCCGTTGACGACCTATCCTTCACCGTACAATCAGGCATTGTTACAGGATTCCTTGGGCCCAACGGCGCCGGTAAATCAACCACCATGCGCATGATCCTCGGGCTGGACACCCCCACATCAGGCACCGCGCTTATCGACGGGGTGCACTACACCAGTATTAAAAAACCCCTCCACAAAGTGGGGGCCCTCCTGGATGCGAAAGCCGTCCACCCCAACCGTAGCGCCTTTGACCACCTCACCTGGATCGCCCAATCCAATGGCATACCCAAATCTAGGGTCACGGAAGTCCTCGACATGGTGGGACTCACCGGGGTCGCCAAGAAAAAGGCCGGTGGGTTCTCCCTCGGCATGGGACAACGCCTCGGCCTAGCCTCTGCACTGCTTGGCGACCCGGAAATCCTCATCCTCGACGAACCCGTCAACGGCCTCGACCCGGAGGGCATCCGCTGGGTGCGGGAACTCCTGCGCGCCCTGGCCGCCCAGGGCCGCACCGTGCTGGTCAGCTCCCACCTGCTGAGCGAAATGTCGCAAACCGCCGACCATCTCATCGTCATTGGCCGCGGCAAACTCGTGGCCGACAGCTCCACCTACGACTTCATTAAAAAGCACTCGTCCACCACCATCCTGGTGCGCACCACCGACACTAACCGCATGGCTGAAGTGCTCACCGCGGCCGGCATTGGATTCACCAAGGAAGTGGACGAAGAAAAACCAGCCCACCCTTCACATCCCCGAACAAGACCCGGCCCACATTGGTCACATTGCCTTCGTGAACAAAATCGAACTGCAACTCCTGGGCGAACGCCACGCCTCCCTGGAGGAAGCATTCATGGAAATCACCGGCCATACCGTCCAATACCAAGCCAAGGAAGGAAACTAACCCCATGAATACTTTTTCTTTCCGAATGGACTAAACTCATGTCCACCAAGGCCATCTACTGGACCACCGGGCTCTTCCTGTTCTTCGGTGTCGGGTTCGCCGCAGTCTACGGCCTGGATGTGCCGGCCGACCCCATGGTGAAACTTTGGACCGGCATGGACATCCGCATTATTAAAGCAACCTCCGTCGTGGCCGCCGTGGCCGCCCTCAGCTTCTTCGTGACCATTGTGCAAGCCACCATGGTGGTCACCAGCGAATACCGCCACAACTACCAGTCCGTAAGCTTCATGGCCACCCCCAACCGGCTCAAAGTGGTCATGGCCAAATGGTTCCTCTACGCCCTCTTCATGGCCATCCTCACCTTCGTTACCGTCCTGGCCAGCCTCTACATGACCAAACAAGTATCCGGTGAGCTCTCCTCCACCCTGCCGGTGTGGTCCGATGAAGGCGCCATCCACGTCCTGTGGGGCTACCCGGTGGCCGCTGTGCTGCTCGTCACCTTCACCCAGGGTGTGTCGTGGCTGCTGCGCCAAACCGCCGGCGCGATATCCATCATGGGCCTATGGTTCTTCGCCCTGGAAAACCTCCTGGGCCTCCTGCCCAAAGTGGGCAAATACATCGTCAAATACGGGCCCATTAATAACTTCAACGCCTTCCTCACCAAAACCTCCATTGATGACATCCAATGGGATTACAATGGCTCCATTGCGTATTTCGGCGCGTGGGCGGTCGTCATCTTTATCGCCGGGGCGATTTTCGTGAAGCAACGCGACGCCTAAAGCTTTTCGACACCCCAGGGTACAATAACGCCCGCTATGTCTGAAAAACCTATCACACTCACTGCCGGCCTCCTGAGTCGGCCTGGCCCTGCTTTCTGCCGCAGGGCCGTTTTCTATCGACATGTACCTGCCCGGGCTGCCGCAACTCGGCCGCGACCTGGCCACCACCAACGCCCAGCTCACCCTCAGTGGGTTCATGATCGGCATGGCCATTGGCCAGCTCATCATCGGCGTGCTCTCCGACACCTTCGGCCGGAAACGCTTCATCGTCAGCGGCGCCGCCCTGGCCCTCATCACATCCCTGCTGTGCGCCATCGCCCCAAACATTGGCATCCTCATCGCCGCCCGCTTCCTCCAGGGGCTCCGGATCCGGCGCCTGTGTGGTCCTCGCCCGCTCGGTCATCCCCGACATCACCAGCGGCGTTGCTGCCGCGAAAGCGTTTAGCTGGATGGGCATCATCAGTGGCATCGCCCCCGCCGCCGCACCCGTCCTGGGCTCCCTGCTGGTGTCCTCCTGGGCTGGCGCGGCATCTTCTACGTGCTCGCCGGCATCGCCGCCGCCCAACTCCTCGTGGCCCTCTTCGTCATCCCGGAAACCCGCCGCCGGCCAACCGCACCCCATTAAGCTTTGGATCGTTCACCGCCGTCATAAAGGAACCCGTGTTCATCCGCTACGCGCTGGTCGTCGGCTTCGGATTCGCATCCATGTTCGCCTACATATCCGCATCCTCCTTTGTGATGCAGGAAATCATGGGGCTCAGCCCCCAAATTTTCGCACTCGTGTTCGGCACCAATGCGCTGGGGCTCATGGTGGGCGGCGCCCTCAACACCCGCCTATTGGACCGGTTCCCCGCCACCGCCATCCTGAAAATCGCCCTTATCATCATGACGGTGGCGGCCACCATAGTGCTGGTTTGTGCCCTGACCGGCCTGCCCCGAATCCCATTCTTCCTCGCCCTCTTCTTCGCCATCATGCCACTATCCCTCGTCATGGGAAACGCCACCGCCCTGGCGGTAGCGGCGGTGCGAACCCGCGCCGGGTCGTCCTCATCGGTGATGGGGTTTGGGCAGTTCCTCCTGGCCGGACTGGTGTCCCCACTCGTGGGCATGGTTGGCGGCAGCCAGGCCGTGGGCATGGGGGTCTGCATGGTGGGGGCCGCCGTGGTGGCGGTGATTATGTTTGGGTTGGCCCGTCGCGCAGGTTAATAGCATTTCGTGAGGGAGGCCTGGGCCAGGCTGCACACCGCGGATTTTTGCAGCTTCCATTTGCCATCCAGGTATTGGAAGCCGGAGTCGGGGAAGGTCCACGAACCCCAGTTGCCGGGGAACGCGACGGTGATGGTGGCGGTGGCGCGATCGCCGGTTTGCACAATGTCGGTGACGTCGAGGCTGGGCTGCCCGGTGGTGTTCCGCATGCGGACTATCTCGCTGAGGGTGGTGCGGGCGGTTTTGCCGTCCGCCGCCCATTCGGCGCGGTCTACCGGGCTGGCGCCGGGGTCGGTGGCAGCACCAATGGCATCGAGCAGTTGTTCCTCGGTGGAGACGGTGGTTTGCCGGGTTTGCGCGGCGACCTGTCCCGCCGCCCCTGGGGTTTGCCCGGTGGCTTGTTGCGGTTGGGCTTGGGCTGCCGTTCCCTGGGCCTGGCCGGCACGGGCCGTGGGCTCCGGGGTGCGGGCGAGCGCGCTGGCCTGGGCGCGGCTTGTCGACGCGCTTGACGACGTAGCGGCCCGCGAACTGGTGGCGGATGCGCTGGTGGAGGCACCGGTTTTTCGGGTGCTGGTGGCCGCCGTGGTGGTGGTTTTCTTTGCTGCGTTTTCTTCCATCACGGCCGCAAGTCGCGCTATCCGGGCCTCGTCACGCTCATTGCCGTATTTGAGGGTGTAGAGGGCCGCCACGGCGGTGATGAGTGAGGCCACCGACATCACTACGGCCGCGATCGTGAGGATGGTGAGTTGTCTAGAATTATTGTTCTCGCTCATAGGTTCTATTCCTTGTACTGTTGCGGGAACAATCGCGCAACAACAGACACGTCATTAGGTGAAAAGCCTTAAGAGGTCAGAATAATGTTATCTAAGGTTGCTTATCAAGACGCTAAAAAATACCCCTAGAATGTGGCATCATTTTTGCTGCCAAAGTGAGTGGGGCATTATGGAAAGGAAGGTAAGGGTAAATCAACATTTTGGTAATGACCCGTGGTTAATTCAGAAGAACTATCACTACCTGGCCAGTTACCCCCGAAAGGGTGGCGTCGATAAGCTTATTGCAGCGCCGATGTGAGCCGCATGATGTTATCCACGTAGCGGCGGGCGTAGCTGCGGTTATTCCACTCATCCAGCGTCAACTCGGTCGAATTGCGCAGGTATTCATTGGTCAAATCATCGAGCTGCGCAATAATATTGCCGCGGGTTATCATGAGCGAGACCTCATAATTCAGGCCAAAACTGCGCATGTCCATGTTCGACGACCCGACTGCCCCCACCGCATCCGGCGAATCCGGGTCCGCCAGCACATACTTTGAATGCAAAACATAGGGTGCCTTATACAGGTAGATGTGCACCCCAGCCTCTAATAATGCCTGGTAGTAGGATGATTGGGCGTGGCCAACGGCAAACTGGTCCGCCTGTTCGCTCACCAAAAGCTCCACCTGCACCCCGCGGTAGCAGGCCGACGTCACCGCCTCCAGCATGGACTCGTCGGGGATGAAATACGGTGAGCACATCACCAGTCGTTCCTTGGCGTGGTGAATGATGGAATTAAACATGCGCAGGTTTGGCTCCGTCGAATACCCCGGCCCCGACGGCACCAACTGCACCACATTGACCTGATCGTGGTCGATCTCGGGATGCACCTGGTCAACGATCTCTAAAAGCTCGTCTGACTCCATAAGCCAGTCCACCGCGAAGATCGTATTCATGCTGGCAATGACCGGGCCCGACAGCTCCACCATTACATCAACCCAATGCCGCCCCTCCCGGATATTCTTGGGCATGAGATAGGAAGAATCAATCATATTGAGGGAACCCAGGAACCCTCGCTCCCCATCAATAATCAGCATTTTTCGGTGGTTGCGCAGGTCTGGGCGGCGCCATCGCCACCGCAGCGGCAACAGGGGTAGCATCAAATACCACTCCACCCCAATGGCGTCCAGCCGGCGGCCCAGCTTATGGAACCCCGGGTATTTTCGGGACCCAATATGGTCCAGGAGCAGCCGCACCTTCACGCCCCGCTGTACCGCCCGGGCCAGCGCCCGGAAAAACACATCGGTCGTGTTATCCCAGGCCACAATGTAAATCTCCACATGCACATAGTGTTTGGCCTTGTCCACCGCCCGGGCCATTGCGGCAATGGTTTCCTCATAGTTGGAATGCACGCCATGGTTCGTCCCCGTGACCGCCGGCATGGCGGTGAGTGTGCGGTTGAGCTTAATGACGGAAGCCAGCTCCGGGTTGAGGTTCACCACCCCCTCCGGGTAGTCTGGCACATTCTTGTGCACGTTAATGATCTGCTGCGTCGCCGCCTCCTGCACCCGGTGCCGCCGCTGATTAATATAGGGAGAACCCATAGATAAAAACAGGGGCAATCCCAGGTATGGCAGGGCCAGAATCACCAAGAGCCACGCATTCGACGATGACGGCCGCCGGTTTTCCGGCACAAACCCAATGGCCACCAGCTTGATGCTGTAATCAATGATGAGACCAATTGTTTGCCATTGACCTAGTTCGATATTGATGTTCATGCGATATCACCACTGGCTTCTGTCGGAGTATTGGCCTGGGGATCCGTGGCTGGGCTCCCCGCGACACTCGCTGCCGCGCCGTCACCATCGCCCGTGACGATGGGTGCGTCGTAGTCGTAATCCACTACCACCGGTGCGTGATCCGATGCACCCGCCCCGGAACGCTCCGCCACATCAATGAAACTGCCGGTTGCGTGCAAGCCGCGGGCCAATTGGAAGTCGATGAGCATGCCCTCGTTCTTGGGAAACCGACCACCCTTATAATCCCAATAGCTGTAACCGCTGGTGGGGGAGGTGACCGTCAGGCCGGCCTCGATGAGTCCGGCAAACGCCTGCCGCTCCGCCTCAGTGACATGGGTGTGGTCAATGAAAGCGGTGATGTCCCATACATTGGCGTCGGTGGGGGCAATATTGAAATCGCCCCCCAACACCAGCGGTTGATTTGGGTCACTCGCCTGGTCTTCCACATGCCGGGCCAGGGCATCAAGCCATCGGAGCTTATAGTCGTAATGCCGATCTGCTATCGCACGTCCGTTCGGAACGTAGAGGGACCAGACTCGCACCCCGCCGCAGTCCGCGGAAATGGCCCGGGCCTCCAGGTTTTGCGGTTTCTTGGGGTCTTTGGCAAAGCCTGGCTGGTGGGGAAAGGATGTGCGAATGTCGGCAAGCCCCACCCGGGAGAGGATGGCCACCCCATTCCACTGGTTGAGGCCATAATGCGCAATCTCGTAGCCGGGGAACGCATCGAATGGAAACTGGGTGTCCTTGCACTTGGTTTCTTGCACCAACAGCACATCAATATCAAGGCGGGCGAGAGCCGCCGCCATTCGATCCACGCGGGTGCGGACGGAGTTTACGTTCCAGTTAGCAATGCGCATGCTTGCTACATTACTAAGAAGTCTCCAGGTTTTTCAGCAGGCCGTAACGATGTCGGTGATGTTCCAGAAATCCAAGTTTGGTATACAGATTAATTCCCGCCGTATTCGAAGCAATAACCTGTAAATATGCAGTGTGCGCCCCGTGCGTGCGCCCCCAATTCAGCATGTGGTTTCCCAACTGAGTGCCCAGCCCCTGCCGCCGATACTCCGGCGCCACCTCCACCGCCGAATAGCCCAGGTAGCCGTCGGTAATGGTCCCGCGCGTGATCGCCACGGTTCGCCCGTCGATAAGCAATCGCCCAAACCCCATCTCTCCATCAATTTGGGTACGCAATAATTCCAGCGCCCGGCGGGGGAGCGGCTTGCCCCGAAAATGGTAGAGCCGCAGCCAATCGTCGTCGGGTTGGGTGTCGATGCGGAACTCGGCATGCTTTTCGACGCCCACCTCGTCGCCCAGCTTCCGCGCCATCACAATAATCTCCGGGCCCAGCCGTTCGACCAGCTTTTCGACGACCCGGCCAATGCGCTCCGGGATCAACACCAGCGGCGGCAACCCATGGCGGGAATAAAACTCGTGAATCTCTGCCATCGGCACCGGATCGAACAGGGCCGATGGCTCCCAACGGCGCCGCCGAATTCGACCGTTCGGTAATGCCATCCCCGGCGCGCAACATCCACTGGCCCACCTGCTGGTGTTCGATACCCGGAAATGCTTTCGAATACGCCACCTCCAATTTGCGGATATCGGAGTTGCGGATCGTGCGGGGGCTGAGCTTTTTCACGATCTTAATGTCCGCCGCCGGCACCACAATGCCATCCTTGAATGAGGGCATACCCCCAATGTCTTGGGGTCGGATGACGGTTTCGGTGGGGGTGACACTCACAATATGGCCGATGATGTCGGAGAATTTATCCTCCATCTCGGGGGCGATGCGGCGCAGCACCACCCGGTCGCCTGGTTGCACCTCGTCGCTGCGGAAAATCCTAGACATCGTCGTGTCCAAACGGGTCGGGGTCAACACCTGGCATCCAGGTGAGGCCGGCATCGGGGGTCCAGCCTTCGCGTTTGATAGCCTTTTTCCCGGCGCGTTTCCACCGGCCTTGGAGCACATCGGCGTAGACGAATCCGTCGAGGTGACCGACCTCGTGTTGGAAGCAGCGGGCGAGAAAACCGGTGCCTTCCTCCGACACTTCTTCCCCGTTTTCGTTGAGCCCGGTGACTTTTGCCCAGGTGGCGCGGCCGGTGGGGAAGCTGAGGCCGGGGAGGGAGAGGCAGCCTTCGTCATCGGAGCCGTCGACGGCGGGCATGCCCTCGGGTATGTCTGAGGTTTCGAGGACCGGGTTGATGAAGCAGCCGCGGTGGATGACGCCTTCATCGTCGGGGCAGTTGTAGACGAAAATGCGTTTTCCCACCCCAATTTGGTTGGCTGCTAGGCCCACACCGTGGGCTTTCTCCATGGTCTCGAACATATCGTCGATGAGTTCGCGGAGGGTGTCGAGCGGCTCTGTCACAATCGCAGTTGGTTGATGTAAGACGGGAGTACCGTAAATAACGATGGGACGTACAGTCATGTCATACAGTGTAAACATGCTTGAGCCGATAGATCTGCTTGCCTTTGAAGAAACCGCTCCAAAAAGTATTGGGGCAAAGGAGGACGCCATTCGCACTCAGTTGGGGTTGAGCCCGGTACGCTATTATCAGCGCCTTAATATAGCCATTGATCTACCCGAGGTTATGGCACAATATCCCCAGCTCACTGCGCGGCTACGGCGCATCCGCGACCAGCGCGCCACTGAGCGCACAACCGGCTTAAGTAAGGAAACCGACTATGCCTGATATACAACCCCAGCGTGAACTGCCCTTGCGGGGAGTCGCCATGATTTTGATATCCGTCGCTTTGTTATTGGCGATGTGGGGAATTTATTCTATGACTGGTGGGAAGTCCGCCAAGGTGAATAATGCCGCCAGTACCGATAGTGCTGCAGCCAGTGTTGCGCCCGCTCAGCCGGCCACCCCGGCCGGTCCGGCCACTAGTGCCCCAGCCCCGAGTTCGAGGCTCCCGCCCCGGCATCGGCCCTGGCTGGCGCGCCGGCTTCGGGCGCTGCCGCCCCTGGCGCCTCGGGTGGTGCAGGGGACTGCCGGGGCTGGTGCTGCTGGCGCTGCGGGGGCGTCGACAAGCGCCGGTGATAAATCGGCGGTGACCGTGCACGTTTTGAATAATTCCACCATCCAGGGGTTGGCTGCGAAGGCGAAGGAGCAGCTGACCAGCCAGGGCTATCGGGTCGGGCAGGTGGGGAATTATTCACGCTCGGTAGTGCCACAGAACACGGTTTATTACACTGATAATGAGCAACAAGCCCGTGAGCTTGCCGAGAAGGTCGGTGGGGTTGCGCAGCAACGTCCGGCGGATTTGCCGGCGGAGACGGCTGGGCCGGGTTCCCTTGTTGTGGTTTTAGCCACGAGTTTTAATTAAAGATAAGGTTTTTATGCAAGAGTTTCACGCCTCCGCGCAGCCGACCCTTGGGGTGGAATGGGAGGTGGCCTTGATTGATCCTGGCACCCGCGACCTGGTTTCCCGTGCCGCCGATGTGGTGGCTTTGGTGCAGGCCGAGCATCCCGAGATTCATTTGGAGCGGGAGTTTCTCGCGAACACGGTGGAGTTGGTGACGCCGGTGTGCCACACGGTGCCGGAGGCGGTGGCGTCGCTGCAGGTTGCGTTGGATGCGGTGAAAGCAGCGGCGGATTCGTTGGGGCTGAAACTGTGGGGTTCGGGTTCGCACCCGTTTTGTGACTTCCGCACGCAGCCTACCAGCGATAAGGGCCATTATTCGGAGATTATTGAGCGCACCCGCTATTGGGGCAATCAAATGCTGATTTGGGGGATTCACACCCATGTGGGTATTTCCGATAAGGAGCGGGTGTGGCCCATCATTAATGCGTTATTGACGAAGTTTCCGCATTTATTGGCGTTGACGGCCAGTTCCCCAGGGTGGGATGGGATTGATACTGGTTATGCGTCGAATCGGACGATGCTATATCAGCAGTTGCCGACCGCCGGGTTGCCGTACCAGTTTCAGTCCTGGTCGGAGTGGGAGGATTACATGCGTGACCAGGATCGTTCTGGGGTGATTAATCATACTGGCAGCATGCATTTTGATATTCGCCCGGCGGGCAAGTGGGGGACCATTGAGGTGCGGATTTGTGACTCCACTTCGAATCTGCGGGAGTTAGCGGCGGCGGTGGCGTTGACGCATTGTTTGGTGGTGCACTATGACCGCATGCTGGATCGGGGGGAGGAGCTGCCGAGTTTGCAGGATTGGCATGTGGCGGAGAATAAGTGGCGGGCGGCCCGCTATGGTTTGGATGCGCTGGTGATTACGTCGCGGGCGACCGAGGAGCGGTTGGTGACGGACGAGTTGCGGGATTTGGTGGCGGAGTTGTCACCGTTGGCCCGCGAACTTGGTTGCTACGATGAGCTCCAATTGGTGTTGGAGATTATCGGCACAGGTGCCGGTTATCAGCGTCAGCGGGAGCTGTTTCAGCAGCATGGTTCGTGGTATCCGGCTGTGGATGCGACGATTGCGGAGATGTATCGCTGACAGCCTGGTCCGTTTCTCCTGCTTGTCGACGCGTTTCCGTGCGGCGCCAGCCGTATTGGCCAAAGATGCCGTACACACAGTAGCCAATAATGATCATCATGCCGGTTCCCAAATACCACACATTATTTGGATCCAGGCTGGTTGCGGTGTGGGGGCTCACAAAATACGTCATGTGTGGCGCCAAGAGTACGAATGATGCGCAGGTGGTGGCCAATTGGTGCAGGTTGCTTCGGCGCAGGTTGTGAGTGAGTAGCGCGAATAGTGGAACGATCCACACCCAGTGATGGAACCAGGAGAACGGGGACACGAGGCAGGCCCCGATACCGCCCAACACCATGGCCCACCCCATATCGTTGCGGCGTACTGCCAACCAGATGGCCAGGATGACGAGCACGAACACTGTAATCACGGCCACCGGCCACCATTGGGGAATGTGGAAGACTCGTTCCATGATGGAGCGGAGCGATTGGGCGCCCGGGTTGGTGTGGATCCCGACCCGGGAGGAGTCTGTAATGGCCCAGGTCCAGAAGCGGGTGGCGTCCGGTACGAACAACCAGCCGATAAGCACGGTGAACAGGAAAGTACCAATGGTGGTGGCCACGGCCCGCCAGCGGCGTTCGATAATGAAGATGAGAATAAAAAACGCTGGTGTGAGTTTTAGCCCGGCGGCCAGCCCCACCCCAACCCCGGCCCACCGGTTTCGGTTTTTCGGCAGGAAGTCGAGGGCCACGAGGAGCATGAGGATGAGGTTGATTTGGCCATAGAAGAAGCTGCCGTGAATGGCATCGAAGCCGAGTGATCCTATGGTCAAAAACAGTGCCGGAAGGAATTCTTTATAGATGAGCCATAGGACTATAAGGAGCCCCAGGGCGTTGAGTCCTTGCCATACTATGGTGCCCTCCAGGGGGCTGAGAAGTGACAAGAATCGAAATAACGTCCCGGCGAATGGTGGGTAGGTGAACGGTAGACCTGGGAGGAAGTCGCCGCTGTAGAGGTTGCGGCCATGGTTCAGTGCTTCCCCGGCCAGGCGATAAATGTGGAAATCCACTGGGTCTATCAGGAAGACGGTCAAGAGCTTTGGTACTGTGTAGAGCTCGACAACCATGACCCAGACGGCAAAAATCGACAGGGGGACGAGGGTGCCTAGCATCTTTCTCATAAAACAAGGTTATTAAAAAATAACCGCCGTGCGGTGGGAGGCACGACGTGTTTTAGTGAAACTACCCCTATGTGTGTAGTAAAAATGCCGCATTGCTTAATGCAGCCGCGGCTGATTGGGAGCGAGTGCCCCCAAAACCCATGGCCCACCGCTCGTCTTTGTTGTGACACACCCGAATGAACGTGACGGTTGCTTCAAAAACGTCGTATTGGTGGAACGAGCAAATCTCCACCCGCCGACCGGCGGTCGCCAAGAGTTGGGTGGCAGCCTGGACCGGGCCCGAGGCGATAATATCGTGGCGGGTTTCGCCGGATCGGGTCTTTATTGCCGCGGTGTAGTGAACCACCCCGCCGGGCAGTTTTTCCTCGGAAAGGAATTGCAGCCGCAGGTCAGGGGCGGGGGAATAGTGGCGGCAAACGTGCGCCACTGGAGACCACGGGCCTCTTGACGCAGCCCGCGGGGAAGCTGGTGGCCGAACCTGGCCAGGAATGGGTCGTCGGCGAATCTCCGCGTGGTTGAGGTGCGGCGAGGCTCCAAACCGAAATATATGCAGCGATTCTTATTGATAGCGGTAGCGATGGACATGTCGGTTCCTTTTAGAAAAAAATACAATTACTCACAAAATGTTTTTATTTCTGGCGTGGCCGCTTATGGTGGGGCAATGCCACGCCAGAAAACTCTCGGCTAATGGTGAACCGCCATAGTCGTTGGGTTTCTGCATGTGGAAACAAAACGCTACGTGACACAAAACATAATCCATACCACAGCAAAAAGCAAAATGGAAGCCGTTTCAGGCTTCCGTTAGGCTCCCCTGTGTGGGGGTAAAAGTTAGGTGGTCTTATGAATGGTATGTGAGGAGGAACGTGGCCTCCGCAATAGCAATATTCTCAATCTCGGTGGGATCCACCGACTCATTGGCAGAGTGGATGGTGGTTTGCGGCTCCTCCACTCCGAAGAGAGTCAGCTCCGCCGAGGGGACGGCGTCGATAAGCTCGGCGCACAACGGAATCGAACCGCCCGCGCCCACTAGCGTCAATTCCTTATTGTCGTAGGCGCCGCGCAGACATTGGATAAACGTGGTGACCGCCGGGCCCTCAATATTGGAGGAGAACGGATTATTCACATCCGACACCTGCACGCTCAGGCGAGCATTCCACGGCACATGCGAACGCAAATGCTTCGTCACGGCGGCCGCCACCCCGGAAGCATCAAGGCCCGGCGGCACCCGCAGATTCAGCTTTGCGCTTGCGGTTGCCGGCACCGCATTCACAGCCTCAGAAACTGGCGTGGACGTAAATCCGGTGACCGTGATCGCCGGCCGCGCCCACACCATGTCTGCCGGATTATCCGTCGAGGTGCCCATGATCTCTACCCCGTCCAACACCCCAGCGTCCTTGCGGAACGTCTCGGGATCGTACTGGGCACCCGACCACTTCTGGTCCACGGTTACGCCATCAATCTGGACGCGGCCATGCTCGTCCCGGAAGGAATCAATGAGGCGAATGAGTGCGGCGGTCGCATCCGGGGCGGCGCCACCAAAACTGCCCGAATGCACCGGGTTTTGCAGCGTATCCAACTGCACGGTGATCTGCGCCCCGCCGCGCAGCGAGGTGGTGAGGGTCGGCTCGCCCACCGCCGCATTGCCCGTGTCCGCGATGAGAATAACATCGGCGGCAAACAGTTCCGGCCGGGCCTTGATGAGCTCCGAAAGCTCCGCCCCGCCTTGTTCCTCCGACCCCTCGATGAGCACCTTAATTCCCAGGTCGGTGCCGCCCAGCTCGTTGACGGCACGCAGCGCGGCCAGGTGCATGACAACGTTGCCCTTGCAGTCGGCGGCGCCCCGCGCATACCAGCGGCCATTCCGCTCGGTGAGGGTAAATGGATCCGAATCCCACTTCGCCGGGTCGCCCGCGAGTACTACATCGTAGTGGCAGTACAGCAGGACGGTGGGGGCGTCTCCCTTCGCGGGCTTGGATGCGATGAACAGTGGCGCCGGCGTGTCCTCCTGGTATGTGGTGACCGTCAGCCCCACGGATTCGAACGCGGCCTTGACCCATGCGGCAGCGTGCGCGTGCTCTTCTACGAGTTCCGGCACTCCCTGCACAGAATTAAAGGATGTGATTTCCTTGAGGTCCGTGAAAATCCTATCGCGTTGCCCGGTGACGATAGGTCGCACCTTGGCGATTGTTTCTGTAGTCATAACTTAAAAGTGTAGTTGGGTCCCAGTATGTGCGGGGCCGGTTTCGCATTGCTTATCGACGCCCTCCCGGTTCAAAGCGGCCCGCTCCCGAGTCCGACCTTCCCTCCGGGAGCAGTGTGCTGCGTTTTGTGGGATGAGCGCCCGGATTCAGGGTCGAAATTTGAGATATCGCAGCACAGTACTCACCCATATGCGCCGTGAAGCCGGCGGTTCAGGGAAGTGTGCTGCGATATCTCCCGCCAAGAGGTGAATCTGGGCCCAAAAACAGGCAATATCGCAGCACACATCCCTGGGCTGTGAGTCATCGAACTTATGGGTGAACCACGTCACGCTCCTGTGATTCAGGGATTTCGGGTTGTCCGACAAGTACTGTGCTGCAATATCTCGCAAATCGGGTCCCAAACCCGGCCGAAAATCCAGATATCGCAGCACACTACTTTTGAAGCGTGGGCGTGAGCGGGTGCAGGGGAGACGCCGACGGGCGTGGGCGAAGTGTGGATGGGAGTTGACAGGCGCGATTGTGTGTGCTGCGTTTTTGTGGGATGAGCGCCCTGGATTCAGGGTCGAAATTTGAGATATCGCAGCACAGTGAGGTGAAAACTCCTGATACTCCTGGGGCTGGATGGTGAGAGGAGGGGCTTTGGGGTCAGGCTGGGCCAGGCTGGGTTTAGCAGGGTTGCCCAGGCGTGGCTCGGGCGCAGTGCGCGCGCAGTGCGGGGAGGCTGGTGCCGGGAGGTGGGCGTCGACAAGCGAAGGTAGCACAAAACGCAATGGAAAGTTCGCCCTAAGCGTATTTCCTTGCACTCGGGGCTAGCGACTGCTAAAACGGATTTAGCACTTGAACAAGGACAGTGCTAACTAACAATCGGACAGAACATATATTAAGGAGTCACCCATGGCAAAGATCATTGCCTTCGACGAGGAAGCCCGCCGGGGCCTGGAACGCGGCCTCAACACACTGGCAGATGCGGTTAAGGTCACCCTCGGCTCCAAGGGTCGCAATGTGGTGCTGGAAAAGAGCTGGGCGCCCCCACCATCACCAACGACGGTGTGTCCATTGCCCGGGAAATCGAACTCGAAGACCCCTATGAGAAGATCGGCGCCGAGCTGGTCAAAGAAGTAGCCAAGAAGACCGACGACGTGGCGGGCGACGGCACTACCACCGCTACCGTTCTGGCCCAGGCGCTTGTGCGGGAGGGTCTGCGCAACGTAGCTGCCGGCTCCAACCCCATGGGCATCAAGCGCGGCATCGAAAAGGCCGTGGACGCGGTGACCAAGCAGCTGCTCGATAGCGCCAAGGAAGTAGAAACCGAAGAACAGATCGCTGCCACCGCCGGCATTTCCGCAGCCGATCCGGCTATCGGTGCCCAGATCGCCAAGGCAATGTATGCCGTGGGCGGGGGCAAGCTGAACAAGGAATCCGTCATCACGGTGGAAGAATCCAACACCTTTGGTGTGGAACTAGAGGTCACCGAGGGTATGCGCTTCGACAAGGGCTATATCTCTGGTTACTTCGCCACCGACATGGAGCGACTGGAGGCCGTGCTGGAGGATCCGTACATTCTTCTGGTTTCCGCCAAGGTCTCTAATATTAAGGACCTGCTGCCGCTGCTGGAGAAGGTCATGCAGACCGGCAAGCCGCTGCTGATTATCGCCGAAGACGTGGAGGGCGAGGCCCTGTCCACCCTGGTCGTGAATAAGATTCGCGGCACCTTCAAGTCCGTTGCTGTCAAGGCTCCTGGTTTCGGCGACCGCCGCAAGGCACAGCTGCAGGACATGGCTATTTTGACCGGTGGCCAGGTCATTTCCGAAGAGGTGGGCCTGTCCCTGGAGACCGCCGACCTGCCGCTGCTGGGCCGCGCTCGCAAGGTTGTGGTGACCAAGGACGACACCACCATTGTGGAAGGTGCCGGCTCCCAAGACCAGATCCAGGGTCGGGTGAACCAAATCCGCGCCGAGATCGAGAACTCCGATTCCGAATACGACCGCGAGAGAAGCTGCACGAGCGCCTGGCTAAGCTGGCTGGCGGCGTGGCCGTGATCAAGGTTGGCGCAGCCACCGAGGTGGAGCTGAAGGAACGCAAGCACCGCATTGAGGATGCTGTCCGGAACGCTAAGGCCGCTGTGGAAGAAGGTATTGTTGCCGGCGGCGGGGTTTCCCTGCTGCAGGCAGCCCACGTGCTGGAGAACGACCTGGACCTGGATGGTGACGAGGCCACGGGCGTGAAGATCGTCCGTGAGGCACTGTCTGCCCCGCTGAAGCAGATTGCTTTCAACGCTGGCTTTGAGCCGGGCGTGGTTGCCGACAAGGTATCCCACCTGCCCGCTGGCGAGGGCCTGAATGCCGCCACCGGCGAGTACGTAGACCTGATGGCCGCAGGCATTAACGACCCGGTGAAGGTGACTCGTTCTGCCCTCCAGAACGCTGCCTCGATCGCCGCGCTGTTCCTGACCACCGAGGCCGTGGTTGCCGACAAGCCTGAACCGCCGGCAGCCCCCGCAGTGCCTGGTGCTGACGAGATGGGTGGCATGGGCTTCTAAGCTTTACGACGCCCTTACGTCGGAAATCCCCAGCGTCCCTCCCCAAATGGGTGGGGTGTGGGGGATTTATGCATAAGGTCACAAACCCATGTGGCTGGGGGGAATGTAGGGCTTCAGGTTTGTGTCTTCACCAATTGGGGAGCACGGCTTTCCCGCGGTTATCTACCCCTAGATGGGGGAGATTAACGAAATTTTATCCCTGAATTTCCACGAAATCGGTCGCTCATTGTACGTTAATCTTTCCGGGATGCACCCGCGTATACATTTTGCTATTTCTGCTTTTAGTGAACGTTATTGCCGCAGTTCAAATGAGGGTTGTAGAAGATCTGCATGGGAATGTGTGGTCGAAAAATAATATTACGACTTGATTAAAGAAAACTTGACGATCTGGAATTCTATGGGCAGAATGAAAATCAAGACATCCGAAGCGGTGTCCACAAACTGGAAAGATTTTGGCCACAGAATTTTATTGTTGGCCCCGTTGGAGGAGAGTGTTTTTATGGATTACGGACAGATTGCTGAGCAGCTTGGCAACTTTAAGAAGTTCGCTGAGGCAGTTGGTGGTATCTTCACCGAGCTACCCAAGTTCCTCAGCAACCTCGACAGCTTTATTGGTGGCGGTGGTAGCGCTGAGCTCGCCGAGACCAGTAGCATGCTGGGCAGCAGCAAGTAAGATTTTCGGAAAACTGATCTTTATATAAAAAGGAGAATTGGACAATGGAACATGAAGGCTCTCTAGCTTCGCCCCTCGGTACCTGGGTTGCTCTTTCTAACGATGGCATCATCGGCACCTTCATCAAGGACCTACTGTTGCCGCTAGCTAAGCTCGCTGGTTGGGCAGGCGACCTCGCTGGCCTGGCGAAGTAAATCACAAATAGTGAATAAAACCCGTCTGCGCATGTTGGGAGCTGCGGACGGGTTGTTCTCATCTTTCGGCTAAGCTGGGCTAGGATGAACAGCTTGGATTTTGATCTCGAAACAGAGTGGCCCGAGTTGATGAAGCTACTCACGCCACCCCAGTATTTTGCTATACGCAGAGCTATTGCGGCTGCCTGGCACGAAGGCTGGGACCCCAACCTCATGGATGTAGAGCTTTTGGTGCGTTATATCCGTAACGAGGGGGAATTGCCGCTGCCCGCACCTATAGACGGGCCGGAAACGGAATATGTCTTTGACACCTGGGATTCCTACTTCCAGCTGGGTGATCTGGGCTTGCCCGTTTTTATTAACTACTACAATGAAACCAACCCGCGGCTACTCCAACACAAGGAATTCCTCGCGGTGTGTGCCCGTAGTATCGAACTTGACTTGGGGCTCGCCACCATTGACCCCACCTTCGATGCCGCTCACCTTCAGACCATTCACTATTATCTCTTTGGCGATGTCTACCCGTGGGCCGGCAGGTTCCGCACGGTGAATATGAGTAAACCCGGGGGAGTGGCCTTTGCCGATTGCCAAAGCGGGGAAGTGGAACGCTACCTTGATGACGTGCATCGGATTGCGGTAGGAACTCCCTGGTATCAGCTGTCTGGTCTTCAGTTCGTCGAAAAGTCCGCGGAGCTTTTCGCCTATCTCAATCAGGCCCACCCATTTCGGGAAGGCAATGGCAGGGCGGCGAAGACCTTTATGTGTGCGGTGGCCGCCGGGTCGCCATACGATTTCGATTTCATGCGGGTCAACCCCATGGTGTGGAACCAGGCTTCCGCTGGCAGCAGCCCCGAACCATTCGAATACCACCCACACCCGGAAGCGTTGGTTCCAGTGTTTGATGCTGTGACAATTAGCCGTTAAAACATCCCAAATCGGGGTACTATCAATTTATGGCTGACTCTGATACCGATCTTCCCGTCATTGACCTTGCCGCAACCGAGGGGTACATCGTCGACGACACCGACGAAGACGATCCAGTGCTCCTCGCCCCGGATGGTACCCCCATTGATACCTGGAGGGAGAATTATCCCTACCAAAACCGCCTTACTAGGAACGAATACGAGCACACAAAACGTGCCCTGCAAATCGAGTTACTGAAATGGCAGAATTGGACTAAAGACACTGGTCAGCGCCATATAATCCTCTTCGAAGGGCGGGATGCTGCCGGTAAAGGCGGCACCATTAAACGCTTCAATGAGCATCTCAACCCCCGGGGGGCGCGTACCGTGGCCCTGGAAAAACCCTCCCCCAGGGAATCCACCTCCTGGTATTTCCAGCGCTATATCCAGCATTTTCCCTGCGCCGGCGAGATAGTGTTTTTCGACCGCTCCTGGTACAACCGTTCCGGGGTGGAGCGGGTAATGGGGTTCTGCACCGAATCCCAGCATGCCGAGTTTCTGCGTGAGGTTCCCATGTTGGAGAACATGATTCTGGGCTCGGGGATTTCCCTCACGAAATTCTGGTTCTCGGTATCGCAGAAGGAGCAGCGCACCCGGTTTGCGATTCGCCAGGTGGATCCGGTGCGGCAGTGGAAGCTGTCCCCCATGGATTTGGCATCGTTAGACAAGTGGGACGATTACACCCGCGCCAAAGAGGAACAGTTCCGCTACACGGATACGGATGAGTCTCCCTGGATTACGATCCGCTCCAACGATAAGAAACGCGCTCGGCTCAATGCCATGCGGTATATTTTGAGCAAATTCGAATACACGAATAAGGATCACGATTTGGTGGGGGAGCCGGATCCCCTGATTGTAATGCGGGGGCGCGATCAGATCGGTGATTGAGATTGGGCGGCCCTGGGTGGGCGTCGTCAAGCGTGAAGCTGTTAGTCTGCTTCGGCGGCAATGATTGCGTGGGCGAGTTTGCGTAAATGCTTGAGCTGCTTCGACGTGGACTCGTACAGGGCGGAATCCTCGGCCTGATTTACTAATTTCCTGAGCTCAGCCTGCTGTCGCCGTCCACGCTTTGTGGCACGCACAATCTGGCGCCGGCGATCCTTGGAATCCCGCTCCCGCTTCACCCAGCCCTTTTTCTCCAGGGCATCCACGAGCCGCACCATGTCGGACGCATCATACGCCAGCACCTCGCACAACGCGGATTGGCTGGTGGCGTCCGTGGACATGAGGCAGCTCAGAACCCAATATTCCCGCAAGGACACGTGTTTTGCCGAAATTTGGGACTCCACCGCGTCCCGGGTGCGCCGCCGCAGTCGCTCTAACTGAAACGACGGCGATTCCAGCAGCTCGGTGGGGATCTCTAAATCAGCCATATGTTTAATACTAGGGGTACGAAACCCGCCACAATAAAAACCCCCACACTGTGATAGTGCTGGGGGTTTCACAGGGTTTGAGGCTTGTGCGCCGCGTTTAGATGATGGATTGGGTGGATGCGATGGACACTGCGATGCTGGCTTGCTGGCCGGATACGGTTGCTTCGCTGCTGTTGCCCTTCTGGTCCTTCTTGAACAAGTCGGATAGGAATCCGAAGGGATCGCGGTGGGCATTAAAAACGCTGTTCAACGTTTACTCCTCACTTATTCTGCTGTGGTTTGTTGGCGGTGATTCATTCCCTACTAAACCCTTAAAATTGACAAACCGCAACTACGAAAATTCATATATAGTATTGAGGCGATAATATGATTCTGCCCCGCAGGGTTATTTCTTGCTGAACTGCGGTTTTACCTGCTTCACTAGTGGTAACTGTGGGGTGTAAATCACTGTTTGCGTTAATGTGATTTTGATTAATATACCCTGAATTTCTCGCTTTTTCGACGCCTAAAGCCTCAAGCCCCCACCCCATTTGGCCCGGCCCCGGCCCCGTGGCAGCCAGCGCCGCCCCAGGCTGCAGCTAGGCCCCGCGCCTCACCTGGGCTACCTCACCCCGCCCGCTCGCCGTGTGTGCTGCGATATCTGGCTGCTGGGGTTTGTGACGGCCCGAGAATCGGAGAAAACGCAGCACACTACTGGGGTGTATGACGTTGACTCGCTGAGTGCTGCATTTTTGAAGCGTTGGTGGGTGTGGAGGGGGTTGATTTGGTTGGCGTGTCGAGTACTGTGCTGCGATATTGGGAGTTTTGGGCCGGGCTTGGGACCTGATTTGCGCGATATCGCAGCACACACAGATGTGGGGATGTGGCTTCCTGCCTGGCGACGCCTCCCCTCCCGGCAGGGTGGCTCATGCCGCGTCGCACTGCGCCGCGGTGTGTGCTGCGTTTTCTCGGAATGCGGGCTGAAATGGGGCCCAAAAACCCCAATATCGCAGCACACAGGGCGGGACCCCTGGGACTCCAGGGAATCTTGATGCTCTAGAGGCTTCTGATGTTCCTGAGGTTCCAGGGGTCTAGGCATTCCTGGAGTTGGAGGGAAGGTGGGGACGTGAGAAACCCCGCTCGACAGAGGGCGAATGTCTCGCGTTCTGTGGTTCATTCCCTTGATGAGGTCTGATGAGTACTGTGCTGCGATATCTCGCAAATCGGTCCCCAAATCCGGCTGAAAATCCAGATATCGCAGCACACAGGACGAGGATGTTGCGGATTTCTGAGACTTGTGTGGCTTGCGGGGCTTGTGGTGTTGCCGGTGAGGGAGGGGCAGAATGCAATAATGCGACAATGCGACAATGCAGTAAACCCCGCTCGACAGGGGAGCGGGGCGGGGCCCAGTGCTATGGTGTGGCAGTGCGCTGCCAGGTGAAGGCAGGCGCGGGCGTGCTGCGGCTACGCGGTGGGCAGGCCGGCTGCAATCCAAGCCTCGGTGCCGCCGGAGATGTTGTGGATCGTAAAAGCTTTGGGGGCTTCAGATGGGACTCCAAGGCTTCGGCGGCCTTAGCGCTGCAGCCACCCAATTGGCAGATCACATAGATGTCCCTGGAGGTGTCTAATTCCCCGGAGCGCTCCACCACGGAGCCGAGGGGAATATTGATGGCGCCTTGGGCATGTCCCTGCGCATATTCGGAGGGTTCACGCACGTCAATGATTTGGGCGTCTGCTGGTACTTCGGATACGGTGACGTTGTTCATGGGTTTTCCTTCAATGAGCGGGGTGAGAGGTCAGCTACACATGCAGGTAGCTGGCTTCTCACCCCGGGCGGTGGGCGTCGTAAAGCTTAGGACTTGTAACGGGCGATGGCTTCGGCGTGGATCTTTTCTGCCTCGGCCTTATTGCCCCAGCCGGATCCCGTAACTTCCTTGTTCGGCTCCAGGTCCTTGTAGTGCACGAAGAAGTGCTCGATCTCGTCACGCTGGAACTGGGAAACATCCTCAATATCCTGCAGGTGTGCCCAGCGGGGATCATCAATGACACACAGGAGCTTGTCGTCGCCGCCGGCCTCATCAGTCATCTTGAACACGCCGAGCACGCGGGCGGGCACGATCACGCCGGGCAGCACCGGCTCGGGCAGAATCACGAGGGCATCCAGCGGATCGCCGTCTTCGCCGAGGGTGCCGTCAATGAACCCGTAGTCGAGCGGATAGGCCATGGGGGTAAACAGGTAGCGGTCCAGGTAAATCTTGCCAGTTTCGTGGTCTAGCTCGTATTTATTGCGGGAACCCTTGGGGATTTCGATGGTTACTTCAATGCTCATGCGGCACTCCTTTGCAGCTGTGTGGTGGGCTTTCCACCCTCGGATATTCTACCCCGCCATGTGCTGCGTTAGTCTATAAGAGATGAAAAACGCAAAATGGTGGGTGGCGACCGCAGTGGCCACCGTAGCAGTGGTAGCAACTGCGGTGACCGGTGTGATTGTGACCGAGAAAAACCGGCTCTATTACGATCCAGCGCCACAGCTTGTCGACGCTAAACCTGTCGCATTCCCCCTCAAAAACCCGGAGGGCGAACCCAACCTCGCCAACCTCGCCCCCATGCTTGACGACGCGCGCCTCGGTAAAGCCTCCATCCAATTCCGGGATGTTGCCACCGGCAATGTTGTGTTGGCCAAAAACCCGCAATTGCCCCTCCTGCCGGCATCCTCCACCAAGGTGTTGACCGTCAGTGCTGCGCTTCTCAAGCTGGACCTAGACGATAGAATCACCACCCGGGTCGTGCAATCCGGGTCCGATATTGCCGTCATCAAGGCCGCCGGTGACGTCTGGATGACCTACGAAACCGTCAAAGACCTGGCCGAACAAATACGCAAAAACCTCCCCGGCGTGAAGCAAGTCCAGATCGACACCTCCGCCTGGACCGCCCCCAGCTTTATAGAATCCTGGGGACGCGAAAACATTGCCGAAGGCTTCATCGCCCCCATGGAACCCGCCATGATTTACGGCGGCCGTTTGAACGGGGCCCGCAGCGGGGATGTGCCCAGATCAAACACTCCGGCACTTGACGTGGCCGGCGCCGTGGCCCGGGAACTTGGCGTGACCGCGTTCTCCAAGGCCGAAGGCACCGTGCCTGCTGGTGATGGCGTGAAGGAGCTGGCCAAGGTGGAATCCCCAACCCTGCGGGAGCGCATCGAAAAACTCATGGAGACCTCGGATAATGTCATGGCCGAGGCTGTGGGCCGGGAACTCAGCGGCAGCGATCCGGTGGGCGAAACCCTCCGTGTGCTGGGTGAGCATTTCCAAGTCCCCGCTGACCTGAAACTTTTCGACAACTCCGGCATGTCCAAAGCCAACCGAATCTCCGCCGAATTCCTGGACTCCCTGATGTTCGCCGCTGCCAAGGACAATTCCCGACTCTCGGCTATCTTGGCCACACTGCCGGTGGCGGCCGGGACCGGCACCCTGGAATCGCGCTACACAACCTTGCGTGGTCGCGGATATGTTCGAGCCAAAACCGGCACCCTGACCGACACGTCTGCACTGGTGGGGACGATATTATCCGAATCCGGCCGAGTGTACACCTTTGCGGTTATCTCCAATGACGCTCCGATTCTGGAGGCGCGGTCGGCCATGGACGAACTGGCCAGCGCGGTCCGATCCAGTTAGCTAGGTCTGAGCAGAGGGAGGGGAGGCCAATGACATCGCAGGAGGAATCAGCACCGCTTCGGCGGGGGTTAGGGGCCAGCGCAGGGGACAGGCAGGGGCGGGTTCACCGCGGCGGCTTCAGCCTTTCTGGCCGGATCACAGCCCAGCCTTCTTGAAGCTGCGTCGAGCGGTGCGGGCATTGGCTTCGGAGGATCCGGTACTGATCGGGCTGTCCGGTGGCGCGGATTCCCTCGGCCTGGTCGCGGCGGCCCTGGCGGAGGGGAGAGAACGTGTTGGCCCTGTGCGTCGACCACGGGTTGCAGCCAGAGTCCGCGACGGTGGCGGCCCGGGCGGTGGCGACGGCCCGCAGCCTGGGGGCCCGAGGCTCGGAGCGTGAAAGTACAGGTCAAACCGGGGAATATTGAGGCCCAGGCGCGAGAGGCCCGCTACGAGGCGCTCATGGCCGCCGCCGCGGCGGAGGGCCGGTCGGTGTGGGTGGCCCACACCATGGATGATCAGGCGGAAACCTACCTGTTGGGCAGTCTTCGGGGGCGTGCGGTGGGGATGCCGGTGTCCGGCACTGTGACCCGCCCGTTTTTGAGCGTGCGCCGGTCGGACACGGTTGCAGCCTGCGCGGAATGGGGTCTTGAGGTGTGGCACGATCCCCATGAATGCTGATCCGCGGTTTCGCCGCGTGCGGGTGCACTGAGGTCTTGCCCCTGCTTGCCGACATCCATGGCGGCGACCCGGTGCCTCCCCTGGCAGCGGCCGCGTCCCTGGCGCGTGATGATGCTGCGGCCCTGGACGCGCAGGCGATTGCCACGTCCCAGGTTGCGGAGATTGCCGGCCTGCCCGTTGCGTTGCGTCGTCGCGCGTACCTGGCGTTGGTGGATGCGCCCCTGGGGCCGCGGCATTTGGATGCGATTGATTCCCTGGTGATGGATTGGCATGGTCAGGGGCCCGGTGGCGGTGGCGGGGTTCCAGGTGCGTCGCCAGGGGTGCGGAGCTCCGTGTTACTCCTCGCAGCACATAAGCATAAGCCTGCCGCTGTGCCGTGTTGTGTGCTGCGTTTTCGGCTTTTTAGGCCCAAGCTGGGCCCGGTTTTCTTCGATATCGCAGCACACAGACGCAGTTCTTGGCTTTATGCTTGTCGACGCCCACCTGTCGGCACCTCACCACCTCACCTATGACCGGCTTCTCATGGTCTCCCCGCCCGTCGCCATCTTGTGTGCTGCGTTTTCGGGGAATTTGGGGTGAAATAGGGCCAAAAAGTCAGATATCGCAGCACACAGACCAAGGAGGGATGCCGCGTGGGGAAGCACAGGTGCTAGGCGCGGATGTGGGCGCCAGGGTCCGGGGCGCGTGGAGGCGTCCGGGGCTTGGGGTTTTGGAGCAGTGGAGGCGGCACGTGGGGCTCGGGGCCTGGGGTGAGTGAAGCGCAGGGCGGCGACATATGGGACCAGGGAGCAGGGGCTTCGAAATGCTGTGCGGGGCGAGGGTTGGCCTGAGGAAAAGCGTTCTTACCAGGGAAAATGGGTAGCAAATTTACTATTGATGGCAAAAATAATAACAGTTTGGGAACAGTCCGTGGAAATAGTTGCCAAGTAGTGTGACACGCGGGCATTCTGGAGGTAGCCGACAACTTATCCACCCTCACCCATGCCCATATGTAGGTGCATTATGACCCCCACCTCACGTCCCGATCCTCACCTGGAAAATGTGCTGCGGCGAATGCCGGATGCCCCAGCTGCCCGGAAGAAGGTCACCAGCAGGCCGGGGTGGTATAGGGCCAATGTGGAGGTGACCCGGCGGGTTTATGTGGATCGGGGCTGGTTCAATGGATTGCGGAACTTTGAGCGTCGTAAAGTGAGAGCGTGGGCGGTTGCACGCAGTGTGAAAACCGCTGTGCTGTGTGGAATGTCTGCGGCAGAAATTTATGGCCTGCCCATTCTCAACCGGAACCAGTACGAGAACGTGGAACTGTGCCTGCCCGAACACCGGCGGCCACCCAGCCGGCGGAAATGGCGAGACCACACCATCTACCGGGACAAATACCTCGCGCAGACCGATATTGCCATGGTCAATGGGGTGTATGTCACCACCATTCCCCGCACCTATGTGGATATTCTGCTTTACCACGGTGAGCTGGAAGCCCTCGTGTTTATTGATGGCGCGCTGCACGCAAGGCGCACCACCCGCACCGAACTGCACCGCTACCTTGCCGGCAGACGCGGCCAGTGGGGGATTCGGCGGGCGCGAAACCTGCTTGACGACGCCACCGGGCTGGCCGAAAGCCCGTACGAAACCGTGGCGCGCTGGCTGCTGCGTGGGGTAGAAAAACAGCTCGGTATCACCGAAATCGTGCCGCAAGCCTGGTTCAGCACCCGCTCACGCCAGGGAAAACCGCAGCGGCGCCGGGTAGATTTGCTGGTCAATGGGTTTCTGGTCATTGAGATTGATGGGCTTATTAAATACGACGAACGATTTTTGCAGGAACAGGGAGTGACGTATCGGCAGGTTATGGAGGATGAACGGCATCGGGAACGGCAAATCCAAAACCAGGGATACCAAGTATTGCGGCTCGCTCCGGGGGAGGTGTGGCGCGATCTTATTGCTAAAGTGACGGAAATCATGAAGCAGAACCCTCAGCGAGTTTCGCCAAAGAAGCACTTTCTGCCATGGGCGGCTTAGACAATAAATTTAGGGGCGATAAATAGGGGTGACAGGCATAGGCGAAGCATGCGCGGATCACAGGTAGTTTGCTGGTAGGGCGCTGGTGGGGTGCGGGAAGCACCTGGGTGTACCTCAAGTGGTTGGTAATGGCCTTCTAAACATGGCAGACTTTGGAGTATTGCGATTTTATTACAATTCTGTGAGAGGGCCTGCGATAAGCATGACTATTCTGCAAAATGATAAAAACTTCGACGTGCCACCGAACCGTTACGGCGATGACGTGGAATCCGTCCTTATCAGCGAGGACACGCTTCAAGCCCGCATTCAGAAAATGGCCGACCGGATTTCCGACAAATATCGTGACTCCGACAACGATTTGATCTTAGTGTGTGTGTTGAAAGGGGCGGTGTTCTTTATCACCGATTTCGCGCGCGCATTGACTATCCCATCGCAGGTAGAGTTTATGGCAGTGTCATCCTATGGGAATTCCACAACATCATCTGGTGTGGTGCGAATCCTCAAAGACTTGGACCGTAATATTGCGGGTCGGGATGTCCTCATTGTCGAAGACATTATCGACTCTGGTCTGACCCTCAGCTGGCTAGTGCGTAACCTCAAAAACCGCAAGCCCAAGTCCTTGGAAGTGGTGACATTGCTGCGTAAACCCGAGGCCATCACTGCCAAGGTTGAGCTCTTGGATGTTGGGTTTGATATTCCCAACGAATTCGTCATTGGTTATGGTCTCGATTATATGGAACGCTACCGTGACCTACCTTGGGTGGGAACCCTCCAACCACGCGTATATGCGGAGAGCTGACACGGGAACTACTGCGCGCCATGGGAACGTTAAATCGTTAAAGTATGCACGAAAGTATGAAAACAAAGCCAATAGGGTGAGTAAACGTGAAGAATAAAAATTATTCAAATTGGTGCCATCACGGCGATAGCGCTAATTTCCCTCTATCTGATTTCCCTATTGAGCTCCACCACCCGTGGTTTCGTCAATGTGGAGACCTCAGTGGCCATGACGCAATTAAAGAAGAATAACGTCACCGAGGCCAACATTGATGATCGGGAACAACGCCTCCGCCTCAAACTCAAACAGGGTATTGAGCATGATGGGAAACAGAACGTTACCGAAATCATGACGCAATATCCGGCGCGGACCTCCCCAGACATTTTTAAAAAGGTAGAGGCATCCAAAACCGATAAATTCACCACCAATGTGACCCAAGACAGCATCCTCGTGCAGATGTTGAGCTATATCCTGCCCATGCTCATTGTCTTTGGGCTGATTTTGTGGTTCTTTAGTCGCATGCAAGGCGGGGGCATGGGCATGTTTGGGTTCGGCGGCAACCGCGCCAAAGAGCTCACCAAAGACATGCCCACCAATACCTTCGCCGATGTTGCTGGTGCCGACGAAGCTGTCGACGAGCTCCAGGAGATCAAAGACTTCCTCCAGGATCCCTCCCGCTATGAGGCCTTTGGGGCGAAAATCCCCCGCGGCGTGCTACTCTATGGTCCGCCGGGTACCGGTAAAACCCTCCTGGCCCGCGCTGTTGCCGGGGAAGCTGGTGTGCCGTTCTACTCCATTTCTGGTTCCGACTTCGTGGAAATGTTTGTTGGCGTGGGCGCATCCCGGGTTCGTGACCTCTTCAAGCAGGCTAGGGAAAACAGCCCCTGCATTATCTTTGTCGACGAGATCGATGCCGTGGGTCGTCAGCGCGGCTCCGGTATGGGCGGCGGCCACGATGAGCGGGAACAAACCCTCAACCAGCTGCTTGTCGAGATGGATGGCTTCGGCGATCGCGAAGGCGTGATCCTCATGGCCGCCACCAACCGGCCCGACATTCTGGACCAGGCGTTGCTGCGGCCCTGGCCGGTTCGACCGGCAGATTCCGGTCACCAACCCCGACCTCAAGGGTCGTGAAGCCATCCTCAAGGTACATGCCGAGGGCAAGCCGTTTGCCAAGGATGTGGATCTGACCGCGCTCGCCCGCCGCACTGCCGGCATGTCCGGCGCCGACCTGGCCAACGTGCTCAACGAGGCTGCCCTCCTGACGGCACGCATTGGCGGCAATGTTATTACTGCCGACGCCCTAGAGGAGGCTACCGACCGAGTGATCGGTGGACCCCGCCGTTCTTCGAAGGTGATTTCGGAGAAAGAAAAGAAAGTCACCGCATACCACGAGGGTGGCCACACCCTGGCCGCCTGGGCTCTCAAGAACATCGAACGTGTGTACAAGGTCACCATTTTGGCTCGTGGCCGCACCGGTGGGCATGCCATGACCGCCCAGGAAGATGACAAGGGCATGTATAACCGGGATGAGCTCTACGCCCGGTTGGTGTTTGCCATGGGCGGCAGGGCCGCCGAGGAGCTGGTGTTTGGTGAGCCCACCACCGGGGCCAGCGCCGACATTGAAATGGCCACGAAGATCGCCAAGTCCATGTTGGTGGAGTACGGCATGTCGCCCTCGTTGGGCATGGTGAAATACGGTGACGAACAGGGTGATCCATTCATGGGCCGCGGCGGGCCAGGGGGCAGCTAGAATACTCCCAAGACACGGCGGCCTTGATCGACCGGGAAATGCAATTCCTGCTGAATAAGGCGCATACCGATGCTTACGAAATTCTGTCTGAGTACCGGGATTATTTGGATAAGTTGGCAGAAAAACTGCTGGAGAAAGAAACACTGCGCCGGCCGGATCTCGAAGCTCTCTTTGATGGAATCACCCGCGGGAAGTCGGGCGAGGTGTTCCCTGGTGAAGACTATCGCTTCCCCGCCAGGCTGGTCGGGAGCCGGTGAAGACCCCCACCGAGCTGGCTATCGAACGGGGCGAGGCCGCCGAAGCCGTTTAGCCTGCTTGAGGCTTCGAGGCAGCCCGCGCTAAGCGGGCAGCCGAGTTGGAGGCGATGAAGCGGAAAGAAGAGGCTGGACTGGCCGGCGCCGGGGCAGGAGCTGGCGCCGGGGTCGGTGCGGGTGTGAACGCGCCCAATGGGATTTGGCGCAAACTTTAATTCTGGCGGCCCCGGTGGTCCTGGCGGCCCCGGTGGTCCTGGCGGCCCCGGTGGTTCTGGCGGCCCGAATGGTGGCAGCCCCCAGGGTGGGCCCAATGGGCTCAACGGCCCTGGTAGTGGCCCCCCAGGGCGTGGTGCCGGGTCCACAGCCACAACAACCACAACAGTCGCAGCAACAACAGCAGCCACAGCCGCAGGTGCCGCAGAACCATAATGGCCAGCAGGGCGGCGCGCATAGCGCCGGGGCTGAGGTCGGGTCTGGTGCCAGCAATAATCAGAAGCAGAAAACATCACTGTCCCGTTCCGTGCTGGGTGCGAGCGCCAGGCGGCTGATTGAGCAGCCCAACAGCGATCGAGGCGATCGAGCTGACTCGAGGGCGATCGGGGCAGCCGGGAGCGATGGCTTGGGTGGATCCCTTGGGCGGGCACATGATAAGAGCCAGCAGCAATCTGTTTCCCAGAATACGGCTGGCATGCCGCAGGGGCCCGGCGTCGCAAAGCCCGCAGGCGGAGAAAGCCTGGTGAGCGGCGTTACGCGGGAAGCCCGCCGCCCGCTGGTTGGACGGTGCCGGGGGATCGCGCGCAATAACCCCTACGCGAATTCGGCGCAGCGTCACAGCGCGCCGGTGCCGCCGGAGGAGGAGATCGGTTTCCGCCTCCCGGAGAACGAGCGCACCGAACACCCGTGGCGCGATGAGGAGCCGAAAGGCCGATTCTTCGTCGCAGTCCCAGTCTCAATCGCAGTCGCAGCATTTCCGCAGCTGGGACAAGCAGATGCGGGACAACCAGGCGACTGACATTTTTGACCGGTTCCCCAATGATGACGACAAGAGCGAAGGAAAGCACCGTTAATGGCACAAGAGTTCGAACGGGCTGAGCCTGGTTGGGAGCAGTCGTCGGTGTCACAAGGGGTGGATCATGAGCGGGCGGAGCGTGCCGTCCGGGAGCTCCTCTTGGCCATCGGCGAGGATCCCGACCGCGAGGGGCTGCGGGAAACCCCTGCTCGGGTGGCGCGTGCCTATGCCGAGATTTTCGCCGGTCTGCACACGGACCCCACCGCCGTGCTGGATCGCACTTTTAGCGAGGATCACCGGGAACTCGTGGTAGTGAAGGATATACCTATCTATTCCACCTGCGAGCATCATCTGGTGCCGTTTTTCGGCAAGGCGCACATCGGCTACATTCCGGGGGAGTCCGGCAAGGTGATCGGCCTGTCTAAGCTCGCACGGGTGGTCGATCTGTTTGCTAAGCGTCCACAGGTGCAGAGCGCCTCACCCGGCAAGTAGCAGATGCGTTAGTGACTAAGTTGGAGCCGCATGGGGTGATTGTGGTGATTGAATGCGAACATTTGTGCATGGCCATGCGGGGGATTCGTAAGCCGGGAGCGGCTACGGTGACGTCCGCGGTACGTGGCGGTTTTGCGCATTCCGCGAAGTCGCGGGCCGAGGCATTGAGTTTGATCCGGGAGTAGATAAGTGTTCGAACAAGCGGGTCGTCGCACCCAGGTGATGGGGATTCTCAATGTGACCGAGGATTCCTTCTCTGATGGTGGGCGCTATATTGACTTCGACAAAGCTATCGAACACGCATTCGCGTTGCGTGATGCAGGTGCGGACCTCATTGATGTGGGGGGCGAATCCACTCGGCCAGGGGCGGTGCGCGTGCCCGAAGCGGTCGAACATGCGCGCGTTATCCCAGTTATCACGGAGCTGAGTCGGGCGGGCATTGTCACGTCTGTGGACACCATGCGGGCGAGCGTGGCATCCGCTGCCGTTGCGGCCGGGCGTTTCCCTCATCAATGACGTTTCCGGTGGTCAGGCCGACCCTGACATGCTACAGGCCATGGCTGATACGCAGGTTCCCGTCTGCCTCATGCATTGGCAAACCGACCGTTTCGGCGATGCGTCCGGGGCGCATCATGGGGAGCACGTTATTGCTGATGTTCGAACGCATTTGCTATCGCTTGTCGACGCCGCAACGCGGGCGGGAATCGACCAGTCCCGAATCTGCCTCGACCCCGGCCTCGGCTTCGCCAAGACCGCCGACAATAACTGGAGCCTATTGCATCACCTGGACGAGATTCAGGCCCTGGGCTTCCCGCTCCTCATCGGCGCCAGTCGAAAACGCTTTCTCACGGAATTGGGCGGCGACCGGGACGCCGCCACCGCCGCGGTGACCGCCATCGTCGCCCACCAGGGGGTGTGGGCGGTGCGGGTGCACGACGTGGCCGGCTCCGCCATGGCTGCGCGGGTGGCAGAAAGGATACGCTCTGGTGGCCGATCGAATTGAACTGACCGGGCTGAAAGCCCGCGGCTATCACGGGGTATTCCCGGAAGAAAACCGCGACGGCCAGGACTTCCTGGTCGACCTCACCTGCTGGCTCGACGCCACCCGCGCCGTAGAGACCGACGACGTGGCGGACACCATCAACTACGCGGACTTGGCCGAGATTGCCCACCAGGTCATAACCGGTCCACCCTTCAATCTTATTGAAAAAGTAGCTGGTACCATTGCCAATATCATCATGGCGCGCTATGAGCAGTTGTACGCGGTGGAGGTAACCGTGCATAAACCCCAAGCCCCGATCCCGCGGGATTTTATGGATGTGGCAGTGGTGGCCCGCAGGTCCCGGAGGCGCATATGATTCGGGCCGTATTATCCATTGGGTCGAACATGGACGACCGCTACGCACTGCTAGAAACTGTATTCGAGGAGTTCCGGGATGAGACCATTGCTCGGTCTCCGATCTACTCCACCCCGCCTTGGGGGGTGCCGGACCAAGACGAATTCCTCAACGCGGTCCTTATCGTCAATGTGGCCCAAACTCCCAGGGAGCTATTGCATCGTGGGCAACGCCTAGAGGCGGCGGCGGAACGCCGGCGCACCCGCAAGTGGGGGCCCCGCACATTAGATGTGGACATTATTCAAGTAATCGACGCCAATGGTGTCGAACTGGTGTCCGAGGACCCAGAGTTGATTTTTGCCGCATCCCTGGGCGCGCACCGGGCGTTTGTATTGGTGCCCTGGTTGGCGGCCGACCCGGAGGCCCAGTTACTGGGGGTTCCGGTGCGGGAGATCGTCGAAAAGCTCGATATTGCGGACGTAGAGGCGGTGGTTGAAGCGTGAAAACTACCTCAATAACCGCTCTCGTGGGGGTGGGCGGATTTTGCGCCGCCGCCACATTGATTGTGATACAAAACCTCTATAATGTTATGTCCACTGTTCCCATCTCTGTGGGGCTCACGCTCCTCATTATGGCCGTCTTATGCTGCATGTTAGCCTGGCGGGTCAAAGGGCAAATCAAAAGATAAATCGAATCGGTTTTGATCGCAGCCAACTAGAACCCACTCGGGTGGCAACCTTTCTTATCATTGGGAAAACATCGGCATGGACGGGGGCAATTTTTTCCGGAATCTATGTAGGCATGGGAGTGTATGTCATTCCCCGAATGGGCGACCTTGTTGCCGCAGCTAACGACGCTCCCGGTGTGATTACCGCCGCCATTGGAGGCGTGGTGTTATGCGCCGCCGGACTGTGGTTAGAACGTGCTTGCGCCGCCCCGCCTCCAACAGATGGTGATAGTGTCAGGTAGCTTGGTATTTATGAGTGTGCTATCAGAAGACCATGGCTTCGCACAACAGGACGATGCCCCCGCGACCCGCGACACCGGCCAGCTCCTTTTAGTTGGCCTGGTTGTTTTAGCGCTGGCTGCCAGTGTCATCATGATGCTCACTGGCAATATCAACCTGCTGAAAGTCGCGTTGCTTGCCGCATTGTGGGCCGCTGTTTTCGGCATCTTCCTTACGTATTTCTATCGCAATAAACTCAGTGAACAAAAACTAGAACACGAAAACCAGATCGAACAGGCTCGCCTGGCATTCCACGCGGAACAGGCGGCGCGAGAATTAGAATTAGAACAACGAATTACCGAAAAAACTAATGACGCTACGCAGGAGACCCTCGACAAGATCAAGGACCAATTAGACAACCTGCGGAGCCAATTAGAAATGCTCTCCGGGGTGAGCTTTCGAAGAACCCACCATGATTAGGGCCGAGGCACACCGAATTAAAGAGATTAAAGAAATCAGTGCTAGCGACGGCATGGACTACGGATCCGTGGATTTTGACACCACCACATCCCGAGCACGAAATGGCCGAGGATTACCGTAGTCCAATGACGTTTCGGCCGATTCCGACCAGTTCAATAATGCTAGGTTTGGGACTTATCCCACCTTTACCGGCTCTGGCAGCAATGCCACCGACATGACCGACGTATTTAGCCATGTCCCGGATCCCGAACCGAATTCGACCCCAATGCCGAGTGGGATGAGTCCAAACACTTTAGCGAATTCCCAGTCGAAACTGTCACGAATAGTCCAACGTGGAGGATTCTGCCGTCGACGGCGAGCCCATCCCCACCGACTACGATCTTCCCAGCTATAGCTCCTGGGAGGGCAGCGGCTATGCTTCGGAAAACTCCGAAGACGCCGAGGTGGAGGAACCCACCGGGTCATTCCCCGCCAACGCCGACGCCAACACTGGTGCCAGCGGCAGCGACAGCGCTAGCAGTGGTGCCCATTCCAGCCCCGACAATTCCGGTGCGTCTACCAGCGGGTATGGTGCCGACTTTCAGTGCAGCTCGCCTGCAAAACATTTACGGTCGAAGCGCCGCTTCCTCCCAAAGCGACCCAGAGATCCCGGGCCGCACAGGGCGCCCAGGGGTCGCAAAGTCTTCGGGTGGTCACACAAGCCACAGGGGCAGCGATTCCTTTGCATTCGAGAATTCCAGCAATGCGGCAAACGCCAACGCCGGTGAAGCCGACAGCCGCGACACCACCAACACTCGCAGCAATGACGCTAATACCCCCAATCGGGCGACCTATCCGAATTTTCGCCATGCCTAGTGGCTCACAGGAAAACTCTGACTACTCGGCCTCGAATCAAGACAATCGGGGCAGCCACCGCAGCGGCGGGCATTCCACGGATTCCAACCAGACCGGCTTCAGCTACTCCAACTATGGGTCCAGCGGATATTCCTCCCCCGACTATTCCGCCCCGGCCGCCGATTCGAACAATGATTCGGCCGCCACGGTGTATGAAGCTCCCAGCTCCTCAGGGTCGTCGTACGCCTCCCCGAACTGGTCGTCGACAAGCCCGGCGGTGGGGGATTCCGCGACCACCGACTCCACCGATTCCGCTGGCAGTCAGCAGGACACCGGCAGTTGGCGGCAGCGGGTGGCCGCCGGGTCGACCCCGAGCGAGGGCGGCGGGCGGCGTCGTAAGCAAAGCGAACCCGAGCCGGAGCCACAGAACCACCGGGGCTCGCACCGGCGACCCGAACAAGAAGCCGAAGATACGCGGCACGGGCGGCGGCGTCGGGATGAAGGCGGCGGGCTGAGCGTCGCGGATCTGCTGCGGCGAAATGACGGCTAATGACCCAGCAACCATACCGTAGGCCGCCTAGGCTACGCATCGCACAACTCGGGGCCATATTTGATGCTAGGGATTTCATGCAAGGACTGCGGGCCCAGGGCCATGCGGTGTTTGGGGGACCGCATGCCGTGCCACAAGCCGACATGGTTGTATTCAAATTGATGGACGTGAAATCGCTGATGCCATGTGTGCGGCCCGGACAAATTCTGATCCTGGTCGATTTCTGCCATTCGCTTGAGGTGCTCGAACCATTGGCGGCCCAAGGTTGTCACACAATTGTGCTCATGCCATTGGCGCCCAATCGCTATGCTTTCCTGGCGGACCAGGAAATATCGACTGTCGTCATGGAGCTCCTCACCACGGAATTAGCAAGCGTGTGTGAGCATGTTCCTGCGGAGCGGCAGCAGGAATTCGTTGCCGGTTTTGTGCTCAGCCAGCTTGCCAGCGAGGTATATCAGCTCGGTGCCACGCTACAAGACCCCAGCGGAAACTCGGTGAGCAGCATACTCGGTCCCAATTCTGAACCGGCCGAACCGCCTAGACTTGCCAAGCAAGATTTGCCGTCGTGGCTATCAATAACACCACACCAGCCCAAGCAGCAGGATCCGCAAGAGCAAGAGCATCCTGACACTAATGCCGCGCAACCCGAGCAGTCGCAGGAGCCGCACGAGGACGAACGGCCGCTGCTGCCCAGGCAGCTTCTCAGGGAACACCATCTTGCCTGGTGCGCCGAGGCGCTGCCCACTGACCACGCACGTTCCGTGTTTTTACACCCTGCTCTACTATGGTTTGTTGCAACACAACACCAAGCCGGAAAATCTGGTGGCATGGGCAAAGAAGCAACAGGAGCGGTACGGTGGCCTTTGAGCGTCGACAAGCAACACGCATAACCAGCGCCCGTCACATAGCAATGTTGGCGAGCGTCATGAAGAAACAGGGCACGCCCGTGGTACTCGTCCATTAACAACCAGCATCCACGCCGGCCATCGCGCCCTTGGTCCGTGCCGCCCAACGCATCCCCGGCGCGCTGGTCATTGTTGCTATCCATCCCGATGTTGATTGCACCCGCTTATCGACGCCCGGGTGGACGCGATCTTCACCTACACGGATGCCGAACTGTGGCCCAGCGGCCCCCGAACGCTGGTGAACAGTCCGCTGAGTCAAGCTGCCGGCGGCGCGGGCGCTAGCGTGCCGGTTACCCGAATAATGGCGTTATTGGGAATCATTGGCCCAACGGATTTGGTGCTGGGGGAGAAGAATATTCGCCAGTTGGTTCAGGTGCAGCAGGCGATCACCGACCTGCATTACCCGGTTGTGGTGCATGAAGTGCCGACGGTGCGCACGTCGGAGGGGCTGCCGGTGTCGAATCGTTATGCAGATATTCCGCCCGCGGATCACGATAAGGCGGTAGCGGTGTCGGCCAGCCTGATTGCGGGGACGTATGCGGCGCAAGATGGTGCGGCTGCGATCCTGGTTGCGGCTCACGAGGTGTTGGCGGCGGCTGGGGTGGAGCCGGACGAGCTGGTGCTCTATTCGCTCATGTTGGGCCCGGCCCCGGAGTCAGCCCCAGAAGCAGGGGACGCCCGCCTGGTGGTGAGCGCTACGGTGGGTGAGGTGTGCATTACCGACAGCGTGCGAGTGGTTCTGGGGGCCAAGCCGCACTGACCGGATCTTGACTGGCCCTGGGTAGCTGGGCGCCTATGCTCCAATACTCTTCATACCGCCAACCTTCTGCCCTCCTGCCCAGTCGGCGCTAGCGAAGAGTCACTCGGGCAGTTGTTCCATTTCGGCCCGGGTGGGCGGGTTGGCGCCAACCCGGGTGCAGGTCACGGCGGCGGCCCGGGCGGCATAGCTGGCGATTTCCGCCCAGTCTTCACCAGTAAACTCCATGGTCTTGCTTCGAACGTTCTTTCCCCCGGTGCGGCGGTGGATTTCGGCCAGTAAACATCCTATGACCGTGTCGCCGGCCCCGATGGTGTCGGCCACTTCGATGGCGGGGGCGGTTACTTCGATGGTTTGCCCATTGAAGTGCACAATCAACCCATCCGGCCCGCAGGTGATTACCTTGATGGGGGCTTCGGGCTGGTCGAGGAACTCCTCTTCTTCGTCGGAAAAGCTTGAGCAGGTCGACGGAGGGAGGAGGGAGTACAGAAATCGCTGTGGGCCTTTGGTGGCGTAGAAGGGGCCGAATGTTGGGGTCGAGGGCAATGAATGTGCCGTCGCGGTGCAGGTTTTTCAGGAGGGCGGCGTAGCGGGAGGCGCCGGGTTCGAGGGCGAGGGAGACGGTGCCGAAGCAGGCGATGTCGGTGGTGAGGTCGGCGGGCGGGTCGACAAGCCGGTCGGCGGTGCCGTCGATATAGAAGGAGTAGGAGGCGCTGCCGTCGGGGTTGAGGGAGGTGACGGCTAAGGTGGTAGGCTCTTGACCACGCTGCACCAGGGAGGTGTCCACGTTTTCGCTGGTGAGACGGTCGACGAGGGCGTCCCCGAAGTTGTCGGTGGAGACGCGGGAAAGAAATTGGGTGGGTTCTCCTTGGCGGGCCGAGGTGATGGCGACGTTAAACGGGCCGCCACCGAGGGCTGGCGTCAGGGGAAGTAATCGGGGATTGGTGTTGGTTGAGAATGGATGGGTACGAGATCAACAAGGCCTTCGCCGCAGACAGTAATCATGCTTATTAGTTTAATGAGCTGCGGCTGTTGCTGTGGGGTGTTGGTGAAATGTGCTAGGTGCACTATTGTTTAATTGCGTGACTGACGCAAATCAAACCTCAAAGAATCGCCAGATGCCGGAGCAGCAACGGATCCGTCGGGAGAAACGGGAGAAGTTGCTTCAATCCGGTGGTGAGGCGTACCCGGTGATTGTGGATCGCACAATCTCTATCACTGATTTGCGGGATAAGTATGTGGTGTTGGCTGAGGGGAGAACGAGCCGGAGTCGACTCCTGCCCATGCCGCACCGGTGACGTATTTGCGGGCCGGGGATGAGACCACGGATGAGGTGGCGATTGCCGGCCGGGTGTTGTTTATTCGTAACACCGGCAAGTTGTGCTTCGCCACTATCCAGGAGGGGAGTGGCACGCAGATTCAGGCGATGCTGTCGTTGGCCGAGGTGGGCCCGGATTTGTTGGCGGCGTGGAAGTCGGATGTGGATTTGGGCGACATCGTGTCGGTGCGGGGCCGGGTGATTGTGTCGAAGCGGGGTGAGCTGTCGGTGCTGGCCTCGTCGTGGCATATGGCGGCGAAGGCCCTGCGGCCGTTGCCGGTGGCGTTCGCTGATATGAGCGAGGACATGCGGGTGCGGCATCGTTACACGGACCTGATTATGCGGGAGAAGGCGCGGGAGAATGCCCTGACCCGGATTAAGGTGATGCGGGCGCTGCGGAATTATTTGGAGTCCCAGGGGTTCCTGGAGGTGGAAACCCCCATGTTGCAGACTTTGCATGGTGGTGCGGCGGCCCGGCCGTTTGTGACGCATTCGAATGCGCTCGATATTGATCTGTATCTGCGGATCGCCCCGGAGCTGTATTTAAAGCGCTGCGTTGTCGGTGGTATCGAACGGGTTTTTCGAGGTGAATCGGAATTTCCGCAACGAGGGTGTGGATTCCTCCCACTCCCCGGAGTTCGCCATGTTGGAGACCTACCAGGCGTGGGGCACCTATGATGATTGTGCCGAGCTTATCAAGAACCTAATCCAGGATGTTGCCATGAAGTTTTTGGTTTCCCACAACGGTGACGTTGGCCGATGGCTCCGAATACGATTTGGGTGGCGCGGGTGGCCCACGATCGAAATGTACCCGTCGCTCAATGAGGCGTTGCAGCGGAAGTTCCCAGGTCAGCCCGAGGTGACGGTGAATTCGACCGTGGCTGAGTTGCGCGAGATTGCGGATGCCGTCGGCTTGGACGTGCCGACCAAGGGCGGTTGGGGCCATGGCAAGCTGGTCGGGAAGAGCTGTGGGGAGTTGTTGTGCGAGGATCAGCTGGAAGGGCCGATTTTTGTGCGGAATTTCCCGGTGGAGACCTCCCCCTGACCCGCCAGCACCGGAGCGAGCCGGGGGTGACAGAGAAGTGGGATTTGTATGTTCGCGGGTTCGAACTGGCTACCGGTTATTCCGAACTTGTTGACCCGGTGATTCAGCGCGAGCGCTTCGAGGACCAGGCCCGTTTGGCTGCGGGCGGTGATGAGGAGGCCATGGTGTTGGATGAGGATTTCCTGGCCGCCATGGAGCAGGGCATGCCGCCGACCGCGGGTGCGGGCATGGGTATTGATCGCCTGCTCATGGCCCTGACTGGTTTGGGTATCCGCGAAACCGTGTTGTTCCCCCTGGTGAAGCCCGAGCGCGACAACTAGCCCCCAGCTTTACGACGCCGCAAGCGTGGGCACCCCATCACACACCTTCCGGTGGGGCCGGGTCTTTCGTCCAACCCAACTTGTCTGATAAGTAGTGTGCTGCGTTATTGCCTGTTTTGGGCTTGGATTCGACCTCTGGGATGAGATATCGCAGCACATCTTCCAGGGTCAGGGAATGCTGGAGAGTTGGCTCTCTCCCGTTCGCCCCAGCTTGTCTGGCAAGTAGTGTGCTGCGATATCTGGGTTTTGAGCCGGTTTCGGGCCCTGTTTTTCCCAATATCGCAGCACACATCTTCAGGGGTCGGGATAGGGGTTGTGATGTATCAGTAGTTGGTGGGGCGTCACGTAAATTCATGTTTCAAGGTTGGCACTTAGGGACTAGGACATCTGACAAGTAGTGTGCTGCGATATTGCCTGTTTTGAGGCCCTCGATTCGGCCTCTGGGTGAGATATCGCAGCACAGTGCCCGGGCGTGGGGTCAGGGAATGCTGGAGGTTGGCTCTCTCCCGTTCGCCCTCGGCTTGTCTGACAAGTGAGTGTGCTGCGATATCTGGGTTTTTGAACCGGATCCGTGCCCTGTTTTTGTTCAATATCGCAGCACACTACCCGCAGCCCCGGATCTTAGGGGACTGGGCGGGGTGGGGTGAGGGTGTTGTCCCACGCGCCGGGGCGGGCGTCAGCGCGAACTATTTCGGGGGATGTTCGGTGGCGCGCGTACTGTTTAACCGGATGAAGGCAGAAAGGAAATATATGGATATGGACAATCCGGGGGCTCACCAGGGAATCCAAAGCTGTGCTCGGAACCCTCGTGCTGGCCGCGACCGTGATGCTGCTGAACGAGACCACGCTGTCGGTGGCGTTGCCGGTCATCATGGACAGCTTCAGTGACTGCCGCCACCGCGCAATGGCTCACCACCGGCTTCATGCTCTACCATGGCGGTCGTGATCCCCACCACCGGGTTTGTTATCGAGCGGCTCACCACCCGGCAAGTCTTTATCACCGCCTTCGTGTTCTTCCTGGGCGGCACCCTGGTGGCGGCTCTCGCACCCGTCTTCCCGGCGCTGCTGGGCGGTCGGGTGCTGCAAGCTACCGGAACCGCGTTGATTATGCCCTGCTCATGACCACCGTCATGAATGTGGTGCCCCCTAGCATGCGCGGTTCCTTCGTGGGCATGATGTCCGTCGTGATTTCACTCGCCCCCGCGTTCGGCCCCACCGTGTCCGGGTTCATCCTCAACTATTTCAGCTGGCATTTCGTTTTCTGGTTCATGGTTCCCTTCGTTGTATTCATCCTGCTGGTGGGGGTGAAATACATTAGTAACGTGGGGGAATCCACCGAAAAACCATTCGACATCATATCGGTGCCATTGGCGGCCATCGGGTTCGGCGGGCTCGTCTACGCACTCAGCGACATTGAAACCCTCATGGCAGGCAGTTTTGTCCCCATCATTGTGGGGGTGGCCGCCATCATCGCGCTCGTCGCGTTCGTGCTGCGGCAGCTCAGCCTGGGCAAACGCGACCAGGCTTTCCTGGACTTGCGGGTTTTCGCGGTCCCGGGTTTTGCTATTGCTATTGTCCTCGTCATGGTGATCTTCGGTCTGCTTCTCGGGCTGGTCACCGTGCTGCCCATCTACCTGCAAAAAGCCCTACTGGTCACCACGGCGGTGTCCGGCCTGGTGGTCATGCCCGGCGGGCTACTCCAAGGCCTTGCCGCCCCCTTCATTGGCCGACTCTACGACCGGGTTGGGGTTCGACCCCTCATGATCCCCAGCATTATCGTCTTGGCCATCAGTACCGGGCTTCTCGCGTGGGCCGCCTACCAGCGGTTTGGTCCCATCGCCATGGCCATGCTGTATGTGCTCTTCGAGGTCGGCATTGCGTTCAGCATCACCCCGCTGTACACCGCGTCGCTAAGCAGCCTGCCCGCACACCTGTACAGTCACGGTTCCGCCACCCTATCCACCGCGCAGCAACTTGCCAGCGCCATCGGGGTCGCTATTCTTGTCGCGGTACTCACTCAGCAAACAAACAGCAAGGTGGCAGCCGGTGCTCCGCTTGTCGACGCCACAGCCCACGGCGCAACCAGCGCATTCTGGTCGCCACTATCTTGGCTGTAGTAGCTGTACTATTAAGCTTCTTCATTAAACAAGCCAAAAAAACTAGTAGCTGTTCGCTACGGGCGTACACCAACAAAAACCCCCAATCACCAGCAGGAATGGTGCAAAAGAAATTGGGGGCTGTGACGTGCGGCGTGTCTCATAAGCTGGTTCAAAATGATGAACCGCTATAGAGTTGGGAACATTACAACTATTAGTACAGCTTAGAGTGAACATGTTCGAGGCGTTTTACCGACCGTGCTCGCCGCGTCATTGTGCTGGCACAAGAAGAGGCACGCGGTCTCAACCACAATTACATCGGCACCGAGCACATCTTGCTCGGTCTCATCCTCGAAGGCGAAGGCGTGGCCGCTAAAGCCCTGGAATCCATGGGCATTTCTTTGGAAGCCGTGCGCCAAGAAGTAGAAGAAATTATCGGCCAAGGTACCGAGCCTCCGGTGGGCCATATTCCTTTTACCCCCGCGCTAAGAAAGTCCTGGAACTATCCCTGCGCGAAGGCCTGCAAATGGGCCATAAATACATTGGCACCGAATTCCTCCTGCTCGGCCTCATCCGCGAAGGCGAGGCGTAGCCGCCCAGGTGCTGGTGAAACTCGGCGCCGACCTGCCCCGCGTGCGGCAGCAGGTTATCAATTACTGTCCGGTTACGAAGGCGGCGATAGTCCCGAAAACACCTCCAACGACAGTAATGACGCTATCGGTGCTGGTGCGGGCCCCGGCGCCTCCAGTTCCCGTGGCTCCCGTGGTGCCGGCGAGCGCTCCACCTCCCTGGTGCTGGACCAGTTCGGTCGGAACCTCACCCAGGCTGCTAAGGAAGGGCAAACTCGACCCCGTGGTGGGTCGGGAACGAAAAATCGAACGCATCATGCAGGTGCTGAGCCGGCGCACAAAGAACAACCCGGTGCTCATCGGCGAACCCGGCGTGGGGAAAACCGCCGTGGTGGAAGGCCTCGCATTAGACATTGTGAACGGCAAGGTCCCGGAAACCCTCAAGGACAAGCAGGTGTATTCCCTGGACCTGGGCTCGCTGGTGGCCGGCTCCCGCTACCGTGGTGATTTCGAGGAACGCCTGAAGAAGGTGCTAAAGGAAATCAACCAGCGCGGCGACATTATCCTGTTCATTGACGAAATCCACACCCTGGTCGGCGCGGGTGCGGCCGAGGGCGCCATTGACGCGGCCTCCCTGCTAAAGCCCAAGCTGGCCCGCGGCGAGCTGCAAACCATTGGTGCCACCACCCTCGACGAGTATCGCAAGCACATCGAAAAGGACGCTGCCCTGGAGCGCCGGTTCCAGCCGGTGCAGGTGCCCGAGCCCTCCGTGGAAATGACGATCAATATTCTGAAGGGCCTGCGGGACCGGTATGAGGCCCACCACCGGGTGTCGATCACCGATGGTGCCCTGACCGCCGCCGCGAACCTGTCCGACCGGTACATCAACGACCGGTTCCTGCCGGATAAGGCCGTCGACCTCATCGACGAGGCCGGCGCCCGCATGCGTATCAAACGCATGACCGCCCCGAGGGTATTCGGGAAATGGATGAGCGGATCACCAAGGTGCGGCGGCAAAAAGAGGCCGCCATCGACGCACAAGATTTCGAAAAGGCCGCCGGGTTGCGTGACCAGGAGCGCCAGTTGACCGAGGAGCGCCGCGAGAAGGAAAAAGCAGTGGCGCGCCGGGGGAACTCGACGACATTGCCGAGGTGGGCGAGGAACAAATCGCCGAGGTGTTGGCCCACTGGACCGGGATTCCCGTGTTCAAGCTCACCGAGGAAGAGTCCTCCCGCCTGCTCAATATGGAGGATGAGCTGCATAAGCGCATCATTGGTCAGGAGGATGCGGTCAAGGCGGTGTCCCGGGCGATTCGCCGTACCCGTGCCGGCAGAAGGATCCGCGCCGTCCCTCCGGTTCGTTTATTTTCGCCGGCCCCTCCGGTGTCGGTAAAACCGAGCTTTCGAAAGCGCTTGCGAACTTCCTGTTTGGTGAGGATGACGCCCTGATCCAGATCGACATGGGTGAGTTCCACGACCGGTTCACCGCCTCCCGCCTGTTCGGTGCGCCCCCCGGCTATGTTGGCTACGAAGAGGGCGGCCAGCTTACCGAAAAGGTGCGGCGTAAGCCGTTCTCCGTGGTGCTTTTCGACGAGATTGAGAAGGCCCACAAGGAAATCTACAACACCCTCCTCCAGGTGCTGGAAGACGGCCGGCTTACCGACGGCCAAGGCCGCATTGTCGACTTCAAGAACACGGTCCTGATCTTCACCTCCAACCTTGGTACCCAAGACATTTCCAAGGCTGTGGGCATGGGCTTCAGTGCGGTTGGTGAGCATGATGCTGACGGCCAGTATGAGCGCATGAAGAACAAGGTCAATGACGAGTTGAAGAAGCATTTCCGCCCCGAATTCCTCAACCGTATCGACGATATTGTGGTGTTCCACCAGCTCACCAAGGAGCAGATTGTGGAAATGGTCGACTTGCTGGTGGGTCGTGTCGAAAAGGCCCTGGCTGCCAAGGACATGGGCATCGAGCTCACGGAGCAGGCCAAGAACCTGCTGGCCGCCCGTGGTTTCGACCCGGTGTTGGGTGCCCGGCCGCTGCGTCGCACGATTCAGCGCGAAATTGAAGACGTGTTGAGTGAAAAGATCCTCTTCGGCGAGGTTGGCGCAGGTGAGATCGTCACCGTGGATGTCGAGGGTTGGGACGGCGATGCCAAGCACAACGACAAGGCCACGTTCGTGTTCACTCCCCGGCCGAAGCCGCTGCCGGAGGAGCTGGAATTGCAGTCCACGGCCCCGGCTGCTGTGGAGGCCAAGCCGGTGGGGGCATCCGACTCTGCCGCCGGCACCAGCACCAGCGATTCGGTGACGCCCCGGCACGCTGCCGAGGACTAACACCCTAGCGGAGCAGCACCAGGATCGGGGCTGCTCCCGCGGAAACGATCATGAGGAGCATGATGAACTCCACCATTCCGGTCCGGGGCAGGTCCCGGACCAGGGGATGGCAGGGGGCCTGGTGATCCGGCGATAATGCCACCTTGGCCCAAAACACTGAGGCCAAGAGGAGGGCACAGCCTACACCAATCACATACCCCCAGGTGGCGTCGATAAGCGAGGCGAGAGCCCCGAGGCCGACGGCACCTAGCACCAGCCCGGCCTGCACCGGCCAGAGCCGCCACCCGAAGGCCGACCACAGGGACAGGCCGGGTCGATCGTCGTGGCCAACATACACGAAGCTCACCACCAGCCACAGGGGCTGCCCCATGGCAGAGGGCGGCCGGCAGTGACATGCCGCGGACCAGTGCCATGGGGAAGAGCGCCGCAATCAGGCACACGAGCCCGAAGTACCCTATCGGCATGACCACCCGGGTTGCCGGCCGGAGGAGTCGGCGGCGCACATCGAATTCGAAAAACTGCCACACCCCGCCGCGTCGGGGCGTTACCGCGATCGCCCCAGCCCTACGAAAATGTTTGCGTCGCGGTATGTGGGCCATTGTTTTGGGGATAAGCAGGCCGGCCGTGGTTCCGACCCCGACGCCCACCACCGTGAGCGCCAGCGCCACCCAATTACTGTTGGCCGCGGCGACAAGAACCATGCCCCAGAATGACGCAGGCAGAATCCGAAGGCCAGGCAGCTGGGCAGCAATTGGCGTGCGGTCAGGGCGATGGGCGGTGTGACCAGGGCCGATGAATACCGGCGGGTCATGCTGAATGAGATACCGGTGCATACCAGGAAGGCAAGCAGGCATTGCGGCCCGGTTGCCGATTTGGTGAAGAACACGCCAGCGTAGAAGGCGATGAGGAATTCAGTGAGCGGCCCAACACCGTTCGATTCGCGCCCATAGTGTTGGCGCAGCAGAGCATGGTCATTATTCGCCCCGCCCGTCCGCCGCCGTCCCTGCCGCCGGGCTGGCCCCGACCCCACGGTTTCGCCTCAGTTTTCACCCGCCCGGATCGGCTAACCAATCCGCCTGGCAGTCGGTGAATTCAGCCCCGGATAGCTCCATGAGCCGGGCGAAAGGGTCGTTGCCCAGCACCGCGCGGGGCATGCCCTCCGCCACCACCTCCAGGTCGGCCATGACTTCGATTGCGTCGCACTGTTCGGCAATGGTGAAGTCCTGGGTGGAGATGGTCACCGGTGCCCCAGGTTGCTGATGCGGCGCAGTATCCGCAGGATCCGAGCCCGAGAGATTGCATCCACCATTTCCAGAGGCTCATCAAGATACAGGTGTTGTGCCGGCTTGATGAACACTATGGCCAGGGCGGTCTTTTTGTAATTACCGGCAGAATAAGTACTGATGGCGCGGGTCGTACCACCGTCGATAGCAAGTTCGTCACACAGGATGGTGGCTCTGCGTTTTGCTTCGGCGCGCGGCAGCCGGTGCATCCTGCCCAGCCGGTGCAGCAGCTCGTGCGTGCTGACTTCGATGGGAATGATGGGGTTGTCGAGGGACGAGTGCGCGGCCCCTGGCGTGTGTTGGGCATAAAGGTTCTTGAGTCGGGTGGTTTTCCCGGAGCCGTTGATGCCGATGAGCCCGGTTATCACAGGTAGATCCTCTTTCTAAAAATATTGTGGTTGGGTGCAGCGTACTATATTTTGATTTCTAACAATTGGTTTCTGGCAGTCATTGCCCGGGGTTTTTATGGTTGATGCCAGGTGCGGCGGGGAGTTCACAGGCTGGCTCGGGAAAATTTGAGCAAATTTCGGGAGGATTAGAAGCCTTCTGCCACGAATTATTCAGTAATGCTCTTTATCATCATAGGCAGTGATCGGTTCACTGGAATAAGGAATCGGCTACGCAAATAACACGCACCTACGACATTGAAGGAGACAAATCATGCGTGCGTTTTCTAAGACAACTAAGTTGGCGATCATCGGCGGTTCCTGGCGGTTGCCCTGGGGACTGGTGCCCTGGCTGCCCATGCCCAAAAACGCCACCGATGCGCCCGCGGCATCCGCAAGCGCCAGCCAGCTGCCGAGCAGGACCGCGACAAGGGCAACAAGGACGACAAGGGTCCCGCCGAGCTGGCCAGAAGCTGGGCGTGAGCGAGGACAAGTTGAAGGAGCCATGGATTCGCTACGTTCCGAGGGCTCCGGCGAGCAGAAGGGCGAGCGCCCCGATAAGTCCGCCATGGACCAGAAGCTTGCTACCGCCCTGGGCGTTGATGTTTCCAAGGTGGAGCAGGCCATGTCCGAGATGCACAGCGAGCGTGAGGCGGAGCACCGTACCGAGTTGTCGTCTCGCCTTGACGAGAGCAGTGTCCAAGGGCACCTTTGTCGTCGTCCGATAAAGGATTCCGTGCTGAAGGCGTTTGACGCCGGCGTCCTTGGCAGTGGCCCCGGCGGCGGTCACGGTGGCCCGGAGCGCGCTGCTCAGTAATCAGTTCCCCCCGCTTTACGACGCCGCAAGCGGGGGCCATCATCTCACACCCCGTCTGGTTGGCTTCATTCGGTTGGTCGTGATTTTGTGTGTGCTGCGATATTTGGGTTGCAGGCCGGTTGTGAAGCTTCATTCGGCCAATATTGCAGCACACTTCACCTCACCCGTGGTGGGGTGCTTTTGCATAGGGCAGCGTCCGGTGTCGAGGCACTGTGCTGCGATATCTGGTTTTAGGCCTCCTCCAGGGCTCGTTTTGCTCAATATCGCAGCACACATCTTCCGGTGGGTGGGGTCTCCCGTCAACCCGGGTTGTCTGACAAAGTACTGTGCTGCGATATTGCCTGTTTTGGGCTTGGATTCGGCCTCTCGGGTGAGATATCGCAGCTCACACCCCGGCCGTGGGGCCAGGCATGTTCGGGAGTTGGGATCTCCCGTCCAACCTGGGTTGTCTGACGAGTAGTGTGCTGCGATATCTGGTTTTTAGGCCTCCTCCAGGCCCTGTTTCGGCCAATATCGCAGCACAGTACTCGTGGTCCCGGATCTCGGGGTCAAGTGGGGCGAGGTTGCCGGCCTGTTCCACGCGCCTGGGGGAGCGTCGTAAAGCAACAGGGGGCACATGCACATCAGCAGTAACAGCGAACTGCGCACGCAACTCACATTATATTATGATTGGGTGCAATGAAAATTAGGAAGCCAGTGCTTCTGCGATGGGAGTGTCCCCACCGGACATAGTGATGACCTTGCCCACGGTCTCTGGGATCGTAATGATCGCCGCCAGGGTTGCGGCCACATCATCCATGCTATTGCCGCGGGGCTCTGCCACATCCACGGCGATGCGACCCGTGCCCGGGGTGTCCTCCAGAGGACCAGGCTGCAGGATCGTGTAGTCCAGGTCGCTGTGGTGGACCAGCCAGTGGTCGGCAAAGAATTTTGCAATGTAGTAATCCGACAGGTCCGCCAGGATTCCTTCGTTCCACCGCTCCGGCTGTAACGCATACACCGTGCTCAACATGACAAACCGGGGTACCCCGGCCGCCTTAGCCGCCTGGATCAGTTTGACCGCGCCAAACGCATCCACCTGCAACAAATTCTTCCCCCGCGACCCGGCGGTGAAATAGATAACATCCGGTTGCACGGACTTCACCGCCTTGGTGATCTCCGGTAGTGGGGCGGTCAGGTCGAGCGCCACCGCATTGGGGGCCTCCGCGTTCCGCACGCCGGCGTACACCGTGTGGGATTCGGAGAGTAACGCCATGAGTTTGGTGCCAACGCGACCGTTAGCACCAACAATAAGAATCTTCATGCGGCCTAAGTGTATAGATTGCAATAACCCTTGGGGAGAGCGCCACCCCGAAAACGGGCAAGCAGATGTTCTAGGACGGCGTTCCCCGGATTCTCACAGTAAGCCCGAATCCACTTTTCAGCATCGCTCAGGAAATTAAAAGTAAACCCTGCGGCTTACAGAAGGTCATTTTCCATTTTCTGCCCAGTCATGCCGCCTAATCTTATTATTAATGTTCTTAAGAGCCCTCATGCTCCACCGATGATCCTAAGGAGATTCCTAATGCGTACCCACTTCGCTAATAAGAAACTCGTTCTTGCTGGTAGCTTCGCTGCCCTCGTTCTCGGTGTCGGCGCTACCACCGCCTATGCGCAATACGCAGCAACAAGCAGCGAATCCCCCGTGGCGGCAACCAGTCTCCAGCCCGCTCGCGCCACCGAATTATCCGGCTTGGGAGTCACCGCCGATATTCCGTCCGAACAGCTGCAAACGGCCGACCCCACCAACACCGCCCAACGCGCCGAACTGGTGAAACAGCTGGATAGGTCGGTAGCCGCCGGTGTCATATCCCCAGCCGGCAAGGATCGGGTGCTCAAGGAGTTCGACGAAGGCACACTGATCCTCGGGCCCAGCAATCCTGCTGCCGGACAAACCACTAACCAGCAACAAAGCACCCCTACCTCTAGCGATTACCTCGATGCGGCATAGCACCTCGCTTGTCGACGCCCTACAGTGACGAGCGCGGGCTTTGATAATTGCCGCAATCATTCCGTACCGGATCGCCCCGGAACCTGGCCAGCAAATACTCCATGGAGGGCTGAATATCTTCCCAGCTCGACGGCGCGTGATTAATGCCCGAATTGAGCGTGGGCGTCACCCGCGGCAGCACCGATTGCGTCGCCGACACCGTGGCTCCGGCCCGACAATGTTTATCGGCCAGGCGTGCGACTTGATCCGTGGGAATAATATCGTCAGATCGGCCGGTCATCATAAGAATCGGGGTGCGTGGCGGCTTTTTCCCCAGGCTATTGCGTTTCAAAGTTTCCGCAATCACCGGCTCCTGCTGCACTACCTCCTTGAATGTGATGCCGGTCTTCGTAAACACATTCGACTTCATAAACCGTACTTTCCCACCGAATCAATCACGCAACTCGTGGCAACCGTCTGTAAATATCGGCGCCCCGCATCCGACACATGCCGATCCACCGCCGCCCGAAACTGGGCGTCGCGTGCCGAAAACCCATTGATGGCCATCCCCAACACCCCGCTGATCGATGACCCATCCACCGTGGTGAACACCTCGAACAAATCCGCCGGCGGTGCCCCGCATAGGTTCCCCACCAGCCGCACATCCGGGGCGTACTCCTCCCGCTGGTTCCGCGGCCGCCGCCACGCGCCCCACCCTGCGAATACCCGTGTAACCCCACCGGGGAATCCAGCGGTGCCTTCGCCACCCGCAGGCCCGCCCGGGCCGCATCCAATACCGCGTGTGCCTCTTCTGCCGCGTTCACGTATGTGTGAATGCCCGGCGTGCCCAGCCCAATATAGTCGGTGACAATCACCCGTAACCCTAGCGACACCGCATAATACTGGATCGGCGGCTCATAATTCACCGACATTGCCGTCGGGACACCGCCCCCACCAGCCACGGCCCCGCAGTGCGCACATGTCCCCCTGGCCGCGCGTCCCCGGCGCGAACACCACGGTCTATTGCCCGGCCGGTCGGGTTCGATCACATACCCGGATACCGCCACCGGTTTTTCCGTCCTGGTCGGTGGACGCATACAGCATTTTTGTGGCCCGGGTGTTGTCGACCGGCTGGGTGCCAGGACCGTGCCGAGGGGCTTGATGGGTGGGCGGAAAACTGTGCGGGAGGTTGGTAAAAATCATCATTGTCGGCGGTGGCGGCAGGGGGTATATGGCTGAGACGGCGAGGAAGATGATGGACCATACGCACATAGTTTTCTTTGCCATGGTGGCTTATTGTAGAGGGTTATAAGCGTGGTAAGCCAGTCCGGGTGGTGCGTTTGGGTGGGGCTAGCTGGGGGCTAGTTGGGCGAGGCGGAAGCCGCCGGTGACTTCCTGCGCGAGGCCGTCGTCAAGCAGGGAGGCGAGCGCCCGGTTGCGTTGCGTGCCATCCGCCCACACGGCTTCGATGCGTTCGGGCGGCACCACGCCGTCGGCTGCGCGGAGTTCCGCCATGATGAGTCCTCGGACCTGGCGGTCTGTGCCGGCGAATTTTTGCACGCGGCGGCTGGGGCGGCGCGGGGTCTGATCGACCCGCCGGCCACCCATAGGCATGACGACCGGAGGGGCAGTCACCACATTTGGGGGTGGTGGTGCAGATGAGTGCCCCGAGCTCCATGATCGCCGTGCTGAATTTTGGTGCGTCCACGTCCCCGTCGGCGTCCGGCAGTAGGGTTCCGCAACCGCCAGTTCCCGTTTCGACGGGGATCGCGGCTCGTATTCGCCGTGGTAGAACCGGGCGGTACCGCCGCACATTCGTGTCCACTACCGGCACCCGCTGCCCGTAGGCGAATGCGGCAACGGCCCGGGCGGTGTAGTCGCCGATGCCTGGCAGGGCCAACAGGTCGGCCACATCCGCCGGCACCACGCCATTGTGGTGCGCCACAATCTGTTGGGCGCATTCGTGCAGGCGGAGCGCGCGCCGCGGGTACCCAAGACGCCCCCAAGCGCGTAGCACATCGTCAATGCGGGCCGCGGCGAGGGAGTCGGTGGGGGTGGGCCAACGGTTGATCCACCCCAACCATATGGGTTCCACGCGGGCGACCTGGGTTTGTTGGCTCATGACCTCGCTGAGCAGCACACCCCACGCGGAGGTTTCCGGGGTGCGCCAGGCAATATCGCGGGCGTTGGCGGCAAACCACGCGGGGAGCCGGCGGTGCAGGACGGTTCGAAGTTCGGCGGACTTTTCTGGGGTTATGGTAACTGGTGTGGTCATGATTGCTAATAATCTATCCGCAACCTATCCATCGGTGCCACAATAATACTATGACTACAACACCCAGCAGCCCGTCTGAGGCTCGCAATCCAAAACTTGTGTGGGAAACCCTACTCGCCGGTAACGCCCGATTCGCCGCGGGGAAAACCACTGCATCCCAACCAGAGCGTGAACCGCCGTGAGGAGTTACGCATGGGGCAATCCCCAGGGCGGCCGTGTTTACCTGCGGTGATTCCCGGGTCCCCGTCGAGTTGCTTTTCGACGTGGGACTCGGCGACATTTTCACCATCCGCACCGCCGGGGAAGTGGTCGATGCCGCGGTGCTGGCGTCGCTAGAGTTCGCCGTTGAGGCGCTCGACGTTGAGGTGCTGGTGGTGTTGGGGCACGAATCCTGCGGCGCGGTCAAGGCAGCCGCGGCGGTGGCACTCGATGGCGCGGAGGTGCCGACCGGCCACCAGCGCACCATTGTGGAGCAGATCATGCCCAGTATCCTTTCGGCAGCGCCGGGGAAGCATACTCCTTTCGATTTTTGAGCGCGCCCACGCGGAGGCGATCACAGCAAGATCATGGGTATTTCCCCAGTGATTAAGGAGGCGGTCAAGAGTGGTAAGACCGCGTTTATCGCCGCCCACTACAGCCTAGCGGATGGGTCGATCGACTACCTCTCCGTCGAAGGTGTGTAACAGGGGAAGGTAACAGGCGCACAACAACACAAGCCTGACGCACGCAAAAGGGGTAACAAATTCATAAAAGCAGTGTAGATCACACGGTTTTGCAACACACCGAGGAAGCTCCGCTGAATCCCGTAATTTTAGCTTTAGGCTTTAAGCGTGGATCGCCGAAATAATTACCCCCGTCGCCCGAATATACGCAGCGCCGCCCGTCCCAGCTACGACGGGCGGCCCCTACCAGCGGAAGTGTATTACCGCCGGCGGCGTCTCGCTGCCCTCTTCGCACTGTTAGTGATTATTGGCGTGATCGCCACCCTCCTTGTTATAAGGGCAACCACGGGTCCGCGACGGTGGCGGTGACGGAGCCCATCGCATCCACGCCACGCGCCACCGGGGGTGCCCCCGCAACCCCCACTGGTAGCCCTAAAGCTACTTCCGCTTCTGGTGGTGGGGCTGGTTCCGAGCCGGCCGCCGAGGTGGCCACGGAGGTCGCCACCACACCCGGCACGGCGGCCGGCACCCGCACCGGCAGCACCGGCGGGGCAGAGTGGTACAGGTGGGGAAGAAATCCGTCACACACACCACCGCAGCAAGCGATGACGCCCAAGCCGACGACGCCAAGGATGACGACGCCGAGTCAGAGGCCGCGCAGGCCAAAAGAGACCTGCGACCTTTCCGACCTCAAGATTGAAGCCTCCACCGACCACTTCAGCTACGAGGAAGGCCAACTCCCAACCTCTACATGAAGGTCGCTCAGCCCCACCAAGGCCGACTGCATCATCGACCTCACCGACAATGTGATCCGGTTTGAGATCTACCATGGACACTAACCAACTCCTATGGTCCGACGTCGACTGCAACGACCCGGCGGAAACCGGCAAGCAAACACTTCAAAGCCAACTCCGAACGCTACTTCAGGTGCAATGGTCCCGCACCAGCTCCGCACCCAACGCCTGCATTGATCGAGGGCCCGCCCCAGCCGGCGACTACTACATACATGCGGCCATCGGCAAACTCCACACGGAAGAGGCGTGGTGCACTCCGACGCATTCACCTTCAACCTGCAATAATGCGCTAACCACCCGGCTTTTCGGCGATCACCCAATTATTGAATAAGCCGCAGCGCGTCGGTGGATCGTGGCAACCTCACCACCCGCAACCCGGTAGAGCAGAATCATCACATCCGACCCCGCCGGTATCACCGCCTGCCGATACCCCAGCCGCTTCGCCTCCACGAGGCGGCGCTGCACGATTAGGCACCCGCCGAGTTTCCCAGCCAACCCCACCTCACCCAACACCACTGTTTTTCGCCGGCAGTGGTTTTTCGTTATCGCACTCACCGTGGCCATGGCAATGGCCAGATCCGTAACCGGCTCACCCACCTTCATACCCCCAACCGTGGCCCATACACCTCGCTCGTATTGGGTGCGCCGCCCAGCCAGACCGCCAACACCGCCAACACCATGGGCACCCGGGTGGCATCAAGGCCGGTGACGGCGCGCCGAGGATTTTTTTCGACTCGGTGGGAACCACGGGGCCCTGAACCTCGGCGACAATGGGTCGCACCCCATCCATGGCGACGGTGACCGCGGTGCCGTCCGGGGTGGCGTCGGTGGGACAAAAACAGGCCGGACGGGTCGGGTGTCTCCTTAATGCCATCGGATTGTTGTTCAGAAACAACCAACCTCGTCGGTGGCGCCAAACCGGTTTTTAATGCCGCGCAGCATGCATGAACTCAAGTGTCGGTCACCCTCAAAATTCAGCACCACATCAACCAGGGTGTTCGAGCACCGGGGGCCAGCAACATTCCCGTCCTTGGTGACGTGCCCCACCAGCAGCACGGGGATGCCGGTGGTTTTTCGCCAGGGGTGGTGAGGCCGCAGTCACCGCCAGGGATTGGGCGACGCCCCGGCAACCTTCCACATCGGTGGCGTTCATGGTTTGAACCGGGTCCACAATGAGCAGGCTGGGTTTGAGCTGGTCTACATGCCCGGGCTTACCACATCGAGGTTGGATTCCGCCGCAAGATACAGCGAGTCGTGCAGCGCGCCTGTGCGCTCGGCTCGCATACGCACCTGCCCGGCGGATTCCTCGGCGGTCACATGAGGGCGACCGGTCGAGTTTCGCCCACCGGCTGGCGACCTCCAGAAGCAGCGTGGATTTACCCACCGGGTTCGCCGCTAACAGCACAACGGATCCGGGAATAATGCCGCTGCCCAACACCCGGTCGAGCTCCCCAATGCCGGTGGTTTTGGCTGGTGGCTTTTGTTGCGGAAATAGTGGTGATTTTTGGGCCGGGGAAGTGGGCGTGAGCCCCTTGGTGACCACCCGGTGGTTGCCGCCTGGGTGGCGCTGCCGGCTGGGGCGGGTTGGTGTTCCTGCATGGACCCCCAGGTGCCGCACTCCCGGGCAGCGGCCCAGCCACTTGGGGCTGGAGTAGCCGCATTCGGTGCAGCGGTGAACAGGGCGAGGTTTTTTGGCCATGGACTTACCCTAGACCATGCGGCGGACATCCGGTTTCACCCCCCGCTTTACGACGATCCCAAGGTGGGCAATGGGGCCTGTCGTATACATGTTCTAGATATGTTATTGATGGTGATTTTGCATTCCAGCGATGTGTAGCGCGATATCATTATGATTGTCCACGGTTATTTTCTTATTGCCGGAAAGGTGAATGTTGACGATATAGAGACTATTGTTATTCAACACTAAGGATTCTTTGTGATTTATAGTATGGCATGAAAATGTATATCATTTGTATGATTTGAATAGGGAAAGTATGTTCTAATTATCAACTTCTGCAATAAGTTTACTTGGCTCCCGTGGCGGTAAAGTCCTGTCTATTTTTCTACTGTTAGTTATTTTCAAATGATATTGATTACCTTACTATCGTCATGGTTTAATGTTTTCGCAGCTTATATCGTCTGTATCGTTTTTATGTGCGGTAGCATATGAGCGACGTTGGGATATATAAATTATTTTTTTATAGGTCAGTACGAATGCTGTAACAGGGGTAAAAGCCTATTAATTGTGTTTTCGGATAAGCAAGGGTTAATTATGAGGTAAGATGTCCTGGTAGTGTGATATGTTTTTCCTTAAAATTGCTGGTTATTGCATGTCGATTAGGTGTTCGATTCGTACCCCGTGCTGTTGGTGAGGGGTAGACGGTGTGACGGTGCATGTCGTAGGGTCGCGAGATGTGTTGATGTTCTCAGCATTGCATATAGGTTTAAGTTCTCTAGATTTTTGGGAGTAAGTCATGAAGTCGAAGCTTCGTTTGTGGCGTGGGGGACGCTGATTCTGGCGGCCGGTCTCGCGCTGGGGTCTGCCAGTGGTGTCTGCTGCTGGTGCTGAGGTGGATCTTGATGTGGTGACTAAGGTGGTTACTGCGTATCAGGATTTGTTGGATTCGCATTGGACGGATTCGAATTGTTCGTTGTCGAGTTGTGCAGAATGCTAGTAGTTCAGTGTTTGCATCATCGGGGGATAAGAAGTCTCAGCGAGGGGTCGAGTTTTGGGGTTCCTCGAAGAAGGGTCAGGGATGAGAGGAAGGATTCCGGCAAAACCCGAAATTCACAAAGGCTGAAGCTACAATTTTGCGGGTGCGGGATGCTATGAAGGAATTTGGCATGCCGATTAAGACAGCAAAAAGTACAATCAACGTTGAAGATGCTAAGTTGGATGCTAGCGGAAAAGCGACAGTTTCCGTTGCGGTTGGCACAACGAAAACCTATGAGCATAACGATAAACCTGGTTATATGGTCAACGTCACACTGTAACACTGGCTCCTAGTTCCGGAAAAACTTGTTTGCTGTGATTGAGGATATTGTTGATCCAATTCCTCAGGAAGAAGACCCGGGGGATGTACAATTGCCGGAGGGGGTTACGTTTGATCCGGTGCCAATAGACCGAATTCTGGGAACAGAATCGTCTGGTGGGAATCGTCCAGCTGCGAATACTTCAGGTGCGGGTTTTCTTTGTTGCCTGCTCATAAGGATTCAGATGTTGTGAAAGTACACACCAAGTGCAGAATATTCCAGGGCAACAACCTCATAAGAAGCGGCAGGGGAAACCTGATGTTCGGAAAATGGTTGAGTATGCGACTTTCTGGACCGATGAGGCACAGAATCCCGATAAATATAAAGATGTGATCAATCCTGCTTATCCGAAGTATGAGTATAATTGCGCGAACTTTGTGTCTACAAACCTTAGAAGCAGGGTGGATGGAAACGGCAGGGAGTCTTTGGCGAAAAAGATCCTTATGCCTGGAATCCGTATATTAAGAGCGTTATGGGTGGTGTCACAGCTACACGTACGTGGAGTTACGCTCCGTCGCTGTATGCATATGCAAAAATGGATAGTCCATATCACACTATGCAAGCAGGTACTATGGCGGCGCAGCCTGGTGATTTGTTATTTGTAGATTTCCATTCGACTAAAGTGATTGGTCATGCAATGGTAGTTACTGGAAGAGGTTTGAGAGAAGATCAAGCCACAGGCAAGATCATTGACACTCCATTGATTTCTCAAAAAACTATCAATTATCAGAACCATCCACTCTTTTGAGTCTATTAAAACGACTGAGGAAAATGGTAATCCTATTTGGTACGCGTTAACGACTCGGTGATGGGTATTTTATCGGTGGTGTAATAGGGAAAATGGTCTCTGTTGCACCACGGTTTACTGTTTGAGGTGTGGTGGATTGTGAAGTTATTAGTGCATTGGGAAAAGAATTGTGGTTGTTGGGACAGGGATTTTTCTTATATTAATGATAATAATTGGCTGTGTTATGTTTCAACATCAAGAATATAAGAGGTTACATCCTACTGTCTACCCTGAGCAATACACTGCTGGTGCAGTAATTGATCAATCGGTTGGTAGAGCAATAGAGAAATATCAGGCAGTTCTTGATTCTGAACAAAACAATCCCGATTGTACGCTATCTAATTGTCCGATCTCTAGCAAATACTTACCAGGAGTACCGGAAGATCGAGCACTGTTTACTAATGCAGAGCGAAATAATGTACGGTGGTCATCTTCGAATGAGCAGACGAAAAGTGATTTTAGTATTTACAGCGTCAATGTTAAGGAAGATAAAACAGTAGAAGCTATTGTTTACGTTAGAAAAACTACATGTATTGCAACTAAAGAGGGGGAAAAGCATAGTGGTGGCACATTTCTGCATCGGATGATTCTTATCCCTAGCCTTCTTGATGGGAGTGAATATGTAGTGATGGAAGATGTGGATTTAGGTCTGGAAGCAGGACATCAATATCCTGGTTCATTTGATCCACTATATTCTAGCCACGAAGAAACAACAGCTCTTTATCCACCATGCCCAAATGTGTCAGAATCAAATAAACATTAAAGTTTATTTCGTTGCTGGGAACTTTGGTTCAGCTTCTCAAGGTATTAACATGCATGACCACTTTCTGGGGGTAATGAAGAGCAAGGCAGATTATATTTTCCAAGTAACCGGATAAGCTTCTATCGTTGTGGGTGTAGTTGCGTGAAGAAAAATATCATTATTGCTTTGGTACTGTCTTTATGGTTTACAAGTGCGTATTGGCTTGGTAGTTATTATCGGCGGGCGCAGGTAGCGGGTGTTGCGATACAAAAATATGTAGATGTGCTTGATGCTGAGTCGACAGATCCGCAATGCACCCTGGAACATTGTCCGAATTCTAGTAAGTCACTTCCTGGGATGCCGGAGGATAGGGCACTGTTTACGAGCAATGAGCAATTTAATGTGGAAATGAAAGATTCACCAACAGGTCCTCCCACAGCTACCGAGTTTGCCGTTAAACATGTGACAAAGAAAGATAACGGAATGGTGGAAGCTATTGTGTATGGGACAACCATTAAATGTTATTTTCCTGGAGATATCGGTAGTATTTCGGATCTCTTTCGAATTACTTTAGCCCCCAGTACCATCAAGGGTGAATATGTTGTTATAGAGGACAAGCGTCTTGGAGAGAAAGAAAATCCGGTGCCATACGCTAGGACCCTTTACAAGGGTAAAAATAAAGGGGAACCATCCTGTTCTCGGAAGTCAAAAGCTTCATAGGGGTGTAAAACAATGAATCTGCTTTCAGATAACCATTGGTAATGATAAAAATGGGGTTTTCTGCTGGTGTGATACGTTTTCTTTAAAAATTCTATTGGGAAGCTGATTGTCCATCATTTGTTAGATGGTCGCGGGCGTGGTGCTAGATAATGAAAGTATTGGCGCATTGGGAAAAGCTTGTAGTCGTTGGGACGATAGTGTTTCTTATGCTGGTGTTAGTGGTCGGCTACGTCATTTCCGAGCGACAACAGTATAGGATGCTGCACCCAACCTATTCCGAACGGCATTCCGCTGGCCCTGCCATTAATCAGCTGGTTGGTGCAGCAATAGAGAACTATGAGTCGGTCATTGATGCGGAATCCCAAAACCTGGATTGCACCCTGCAACACTGCGAAACCTCCAGCAAATCAATCCCCGGGGTGCCAGCAGATCGGGCGCTGTTTACCGAAGCGGAACGATTCCTCTTAGGCTGGTGGCCGGGCGCCGAGTCTGCCAGCACCATTCGCATCTACAGTGTGGCACAGCAGCCCGATAAGACAGTGGAAGCCATCGTCGATGTGACGATTACCAAATGCGCCTATCCAGAAACCAAAAATCCATACATGGTTGTGACTGATCCCCACCGGATGATTCTTGTGCCCAGTACATTGAACCAGCACGAATATGTGGTGGTTGAAGACGTGATTTTAGACCGGCACGAGTCGCAAGAATACCCCGAATCTTTCCAGCCACTCTATGTGGGGAAAGGCAAGGAAGCACGATGCTAGCAGCCTCTGTGAAGAAGCGTCACTGGGGTAGGTGGGTGGTTTTCGGTTCACTATTCCTGGTCGTGGCGGCAGTGGCCGTGAGCTGCTATTTCTACGAGGACGAAGTGGTTCCCGCGGATAAAATGGTGTTTCAAAAACAATATTCTGCCGACCCGGAAGTGGATCGAGCGGTTGGTGAAGCGATAGAAAAATACGTGTCGGTTCTCGACGCAGAATATACGGATCATGATTGCTGGGTGGATCATTGCCCACGATCGAGTAAATCAATTCCCGGGGTGCCGGCGGATCGAGCATTATTCACAACGCAAGAGCGTGCTAACCTCGAAGGTCACAGGGGCAGGCGAGCCATGGATCGCGGACCGGTGAGTAGGGTACGGTTGTACAGTGTTGCGCAGCAACCCGATGGGGCGGTGGTTGCCATTGCGGAGATTACTACCGTCAAATGCCTGTATCCGGGTAGTAAGGATCCCTATAGTAGCAGTTCCGATTATTATCGGATGATCCTTACTCTTAGTCAGGAAGGCTATGTGGTATTGCAGGATTCCAGCATCGATCCGGTTCGGGAGCGGTTACCCGAGGGTTTCATTCCTTGTACCATAACACAGTAAAGAAACCCGAATGTGCTAGCACGTGATCGTATGAAGAAAAACATCATTATTGTTTTGGTACTGTCTTTATGGTTTATGAGTGCGTATTGGCTTGCTAGCTATTACCGGCTGGCCCAGGTAGCAGGCGTTGCGATACAAAAATATGTGGATGTGCTTGATGCTGAGTCGACGGATCCGCAGTGCACCCTGGAGCATTGTCCGAATTCTAGTAAGTCACTTCCTGGGATGCCGGAGGATAGGGCACTATTCACTAGCAATGAGCGGTTCAATGTGGAAATGAAATATTCACCAACAGGTCCTGCTACAGCTACCGAGTTTGCCGTTAAACATGTGACAAAGAAAGATAACGGAATGGTGGAAGCTATTGCATATGCTACAACCACTAAATGCTATTATCCTGGGTCTGCTAGGCCTTACGGTAGTGCTACGGATCTCTTCCGAATTACTTTAGCTCCCAGTACTATCAAGGGTGAATATGTTGTTATAGAGGACAAGCGTCTTGGGGATACAGAAAATCCGGTGCCATACGCCAGGACGCTTTACAGGAGTAAAGATAAAGGGCATCCATCCTGCTCTTAGAGGTTCGTTTGGCTAGAAGATTACCCAGGTGCATTTATGGGAAGAAGCTATACGTTAGATGGTAAATTGTGCAATGCATGTTATCTAGCGTGTCCTTATCAGATTTTCTACCTGTTGGTGTGAATAGATTTTCGCAGCGGCTGAATAGGCTTCTCTTATTCTTCAAGAGGTGGTTATGTGCTGGTGAGTCAGATTATATTTTCCAAGTGACCGGATAAGCTACTATCGTTATGAGCATAGTCGCATGAAGAAAAATATCATTATCGTTTTAGTACTGTCTTTATGGTTTACAAGTGCGTATTGGCTTGGTAGTTATTATCGGCGTGCGCAGGTAGCGGGCGTTGCGATACAAAAATATGTAGATGTGCTTGATGCTGAGTCGACGGATCCGCAGTGCACCCTGGAGCATTGTCCGAATTCTAGTAAGTCACTTCCTGGGATGCCGGAGGATAGGGCACTATTCACGAGCAATGAGCGGTTCAATATGGAAGTAAAAGGTCCTGCGACAACCACCGAATTCGCCATCAAACAAGTAACAAAGAAAAATGATGGAACGGTGGAAGCTATGGCGTACGTGACAACCACTAAATGCTATTTTCCTGAAGATGCTAGACCTTACGGTAGTGCTACGGATCTTCTTCTAATTACTTTAGCTCCCAGTACCATCAAAGGCGAATATGTTGTCATAGAGGATAAGCGCATCGGGGATACAGAAGATCCGCTGCCGCCGCACCCAACCCTGTACAGAGGCAACCGCAAAGACCGACCCGCCCTGTTCCGTAGGCTCCCAATGAAGATGATTGCGCACAAAGAATACCACTGTGGTGAATAAGAAATTTATCGCCATTGGCTTTCTCCTATGGCTGGTCAGCGCCGTGGCCTATGTGCTTTACACGGTGCCGTTCTATTCCGAGGAGGAGCGCCAACGTATCCGTGCAGTAGGGGTCGCCGTCGAAAAGTATGAGGGCGATCTTGGACGCCGAATGGACGGATGAACACTGCACCCTAGAGCATTGCCCAACTCCAGCAAGTCGCTTCGGTATGTCGCCGGATCGGGCGCCGTTGACTACGCACGAACGCACCAACATGGAGCGGCACGGCCCCTATGCGCATCTCCCGCCGGTGACCACCATGAATATTTTTCGGATAACCGCACGCGACGACGGGACGGTCGAGGCGCTCACTCAAACTACCGTCACCAAATGCTACAGCCCTGCCGACTCCGATCCTTATGGCAGCGCCTTGAATTTCTATGCGATCACCCTCGCCCCCAGCACGATCCGCGGCGAATACGTGGTCGTGGACGATGTGTATTACGACGTCTTGAAACACCCATTGCCGGCTGATGCCCGCCCGGTATATGTTGGCGGGCCGAAAAATCCGCCACCATGCGCCTGATTCTCATGATAAAAACCTTAAACTACCCCCGTTTGTACTTAGTGAAAATTTAACCTTGATGGTTGTTGTGGGAATTATGTATAAAATTGCCTTCAGCTGCATTATTGGTTAATTAAAGCCATTTCCCAAGCATAACGATAGGTTTACTAAAGGTAGAAGTTTACCTAACTGTAACAGTATTTTAATTATTTTTAAGCTTCGGAGGCTTTTCTTCTAGCTAACTCTTATATTATAGTTAATTTATATTTGAGCTTTGACTAATAGGAGACGCATGATGAAAAGGGTAAGGCTGGCGTACCTGACAGGGGCGTTGACTGTGCTCGATAAGTATGCTTGGTGCGCCAGCGTTGGCCGTCAGCAGATACGATTATTTCCACCACTCCATCCAATACGGCCGAAAATTATTTAGATCCCCACTCTGCTGTCGAACTGAACCGCGATCAACAGGCTGTTATGCCTAATTTTATTAAAGAATTTCTCAATTATGGCGATGATGCGTTTGTGTTAAATATGGGGGCCATTATCCTAGTGGTCATGGGGATTGTGCTGTTATTCCTGGCCTGTTGGGGTTACAAGCGTCCGGTCAAACGATAGCAACGAAACTACGCAATCTCTCAAAGAGGTACACTCCAATCATGCTAACGAACCCCCGTTCGAGAGGGTGGGGGGTTGGGGGGCGCCGCGAGATTTTTATCAGCTGAGCAGCCCCGAACCGATCGTACCCCTAATGTCAGTGCCCCCAAATACTGGGTGGGAAAACTTGTTCGAATGAACTGGAGATGGGGTGCGGGCATAAGAAAATCCCGAGGCTAGAGGTAAGCCAGACAGCCTCGGGATATTATCTGCAATCAGTAATTCTGTATTCTACTCACTATTAGCGGCGCTCGTGGTCGTCGTGGCAGTGGTGCTCGTCTCATTTTCATGGTGGGCCTCGGCGCCGGTCTGCCGATTCACCTTGCCCGACTCCAACACCGGTGCGGCCACAGCAGCCCGGGCGGTCACCTGGCCGGAATCGAAATCAAACACCACATCTTTCGTACCACCCAGCGGGAAAGCCGGGATTATCCGCGGTCGTGGTCACATGGGTGACGCAGGCGCCTTCCGGCTCGGTCAGCTTTGCCATCTCCGAGGGAATACCACCAACCAGATTGCAGCCGGCCTTAAACTCGGTGGTGCCATCAATGGCGACCTCCTGGCCGTCAATCGTGATCTTCTCTAACGTGTGGGTGGCGTCCCGCTTCTTGTCCTGGTTGATGGCGGTGAACTTCCGCCAGTCTCGCCATCTTTGGTCACGTGAATGGTGACATCCCGAACGGCGATAGTATTATCGCTAGAGTTCACTGAAGCACCATCGACGGCGGCAACCTGATCCGATGTTTGGGTGATTTGGCCAGCAGAGCAAGCAGCCAGCAATAGCGCAGAAGTGGCCGCAATAAAAATCTTCAGGGGCTTCACGTGTTCATCCTCCATCGGGGGTAGGGATCGTTAATCTTTTTACACCTTAGTCTGTTTTTCCGTGGTAGCACAGTCAAAACCCAACAGATAAAAACCAAACGGGGTGAACCAAAAGGGGAGATTTGGGTTTGGAATCTCACATTTGATCCGTCGAAAAGCAAGAAAACCACCGTGGCATGCTAAAAATCGGCCGGTAACTGTCTTTGGGAGGAACATTTTATGGAATTCAAGGTGGGCGACACTGTTGTTTATCCCCATCATGGTGCGGCCGTAATCGAAGCGATCGAACAGCGGGAAATGGGTGGTGAAACCCTGGAACTACCTCGTGTTGCAAATCCACCAATCCGATCTTGTAGTCCGGGTACCCTCGAAGAACGCCGAGACAGTCGGCGTGCGCGACGTCGTGGGCGAGGCCGGGCTGCGGAAAGTCTTCGGCTTCCTGCGCGAAACCGATGTGGAAGAGGCCGGCAACTGGTCCCGCCGATTCAAGGCAAACCAGGAACGCCTCGCATCCGGCGACGTCAATAAAAGTGGCCGAAGTGGTGCGGGACCTGTGGCGCCGCGACCAGGGCAAAGGCCTATCCGCCGGAGAGAAACGCATGCTCGCCAAGGCCCGGCAGGTGCTCGTGGGTGAGCTCGCCCTCGCCGAAATCAAAGACGAAGCCAAAGCCAACGAACTACTCGCCGAAGTCGACGCCACCATCGTGCGCCACCGGCTTCAGGGCGGCGACGATACCCCCGAACCCAAGCACCCACAGCCAATCATCGACGAAGACGATACCGATCTCGACGACCTCAACTTCGACGACTAGCCCATGCCCGCAAACCCCCATGGTCATCGCCATCATTGCCGCAGCCGGCCAAGGCACCAGGCTGAGGCCGACCTGCCCAAAGCCTACGTGGAATTAGCCGGCCGGACCCTCATGGAACGCAGCGTGCGCGCCATGATCGACGCCGGAGTCGACCACGCATCATCGTGGTCATCATGCCCGCCATGGAAGAAACCGCCCGCCGCATCCTCGCCGACTATCGATGTGCAGTTAGTGCACGGCGCCGGCGAGCGCGTCGACTCCGTGTGGCGGGGCATCCAAGCCATCCCCACCACCGACGACGATGCCGTCGTGCTCATTCACGACAGCGCCCGCGCACTCACCCCACCCGACATGATCCGCCGAGTCGCCCAGGCCGTCACCGGTGACGTGCGGGCGGTCATCCCCGTGCTGCCGGTCGCCGACACCATCAAACGAGTCGCCGACACCGTGGTCGTCGACACCCCGGCGCGCGCCGACCTGCGGATCGTGCAAACCCCCAGGCCTTCCGGCTCGGGACCCTCCGCGAGGCCAATCAAACATATTTTCGGGACCTGAGTTTTGTCGTCACCGACGACGCCAGCCTCGTCGAACACCTCAATATCCCGGTGCATTGCGTGCCCGGGGACCCGCTCGCCATGAAGATCACCACACCCATCGACCTTACGTTAGCTGCCGCATTATTATGATCATTCCCCGTGTAGGTATCGCCGCCGACGCCCACCAGATTGAGGCAGGAAAACCCTGCTACATCGCGTGTCTTCACTTCCCGGACGTTGCCGGGTGCGAGGGCCATAGCGACGGCGATGTGGTGGCCCACGCCATGGTTGACGCCCTGCTGTCCGCCGCGAACCTGGGATCTGGGCAGCTTCGTCGGCGTGGGTCGTAGAATACGACAACGTGTCGGGGAGCGACTCTTGCGGGAGTGCCGCGAGCTCCTGGAGTCGAACGGGTTTTCCATCGGTAATGTGGCTGCCCAATTGATTGGGCAAACCCCGAAGCTGGGGCCGCGCCGGAAGGAGGCGGAAGAAAAGATCAGCGACATTGTAGGGGGCACCCGTGTCGGTTTCCGCAACCACCACGGATCACATGGGGTTTACCGGCAGCGGTGAAGGTCAGGGCCGCCATCGCCACCGCCGTCGTGTGGGTGGCCGACAATCCCCTGACCAAGCCTTTGACCAAGACCCGGCCCGGCGTCGATAGGCGCGTCGAAAAGCAAGCATCTACTACACTGGGACGTGTGACTTTACGCATATTCGACACCCGAACCCGCAGTCTTCGTGATTTCGTCCCACTCACCCCAGGGCACGCCACCATGTATCTGTGTGGCGCCACCCGCAAATAACCCACATATTGGGCATGTGCGCAGCAGGGTTGCCTTCGACATTGTGCGCAGGTGGCTCATGGCGTCGGGCTATGATGTTGCGTTTGTCCGTAACGTGACCGACATCGACGATAAAGATTCTCACCAAGGCTGCTGAGGCGAATCGCCCCTGGTGGGAATGGGTGTCTACTTACGAACGAGCCTTTAGCCACGCCTACGACATGTTGGGCGTGCTGCCGCCGTCCGTGGAGCCTCGCGCTACCGGACACATGACTCAAATGATTACCTACATGCAGCGGCTTATCGACGCCGGTTTCGCCTACCCCGCCCAGGGCTCCGTCTACTTCGATGTGGCCGCCTGGTCGGCCGCGGACGGCTCCGACTATGGGTCGCTGTCCGGCAATAACCTTGTCGACATGGAGCAGGGCGAAACCGACAATGTGGGTAAGCGCAGCCCGCAGGATTTCGCCTTGTGGAAGGCGGCGAAACCGGGGGAGCCCTCGTGGCCCACACCGTGGGGTGATGGCCGGCCGGGCTGGCACCTCGAATGCTCCGCCATGTCCACCTGGTATTTAGGCCCCGAGTTCGACATTCACGGCGGTGGCCTCGACCTGCAATTCCCCCACCACGAGAACGAGATCGCCCAGGCGCATGCTGCCGGCGACGGGTTCTGCCCGCTATTGGATGCACAACCACTGGGTGACCATTGCCGGGGAAAAGATGAGTAAGTCGTTGGGCAATGTGCTGTCGGTGCCAGGAGATCGTGAAGCTGGTGCGGCCGGTGGAATTGCGCTACTACCTGGGGTCGGCCCATTATCGTTCCGTGTTGGAGTATTCCCCGGACGCGTTGCAGGAGGCGGCCCAGGGATACCGGCGTATCGAAAGTTTTGTCGAGAAGGTGGATGATCTGCCCGGCCAGCCGCCGGTGCCGGTGGGGAGTGGACCGATGCGTTCGCCGAGGCCATGAACGATGACATTAGGGGTGCCACGGGCGCTCGCCGAGATTCACAACACGGTGCGGGCCGGCAATAGTGCCCTGGCCATGAAGGATTATGGTGAGGCCCGCAGGATGGCCGCCCGGGTGCGGGCCATGACCGAGGTGCTGGGTTTCGATCCGCTTTCCGACCAGTGGCAGGACGGCGAGATCCGTGCGGTTCCGACGCGCCCATGGTGGCGTTGGATGCGCTGGTCCAGGAGGAGCTGGATCGGCGCGAGATTGCCCGATCGGTCAAGGACTGGGGAGACCGCCGACGCGGTGCGTGACCGCCTGCTGGAGGTGGGGATCATTGTCACCGACACCCCCGAAGGCCCAACCTGGTCGTGGGTGCCCTGAGCCACCCAAGCCATCCTCAGCGCCGCCACGGCGTGCGGCCTGGGCAGCCGAACTAGTCGAATTGTTGAATCAAGGAATAATCACATATGTCTGGAAACTCTAAAAATCGTCCCGGTATCCGTAAAACCAATAAAAGGGTGCCGTGAAGGGCTCCGGTGGGGCGCGTCGCCGTGGCCTTCGGGGCAAGGGGCCCACGCCGAAGGCCGAGGATCGGGTGTACCACGCCGCTCACAAACGCAAGCTGGAGCGCCAGCGGCGCGACCAGGGGCGACACGACCGAAGCGCCAGCACCGAGCTGGTGGTGGGCCCGCAACCCGGTGATCGAATGCTTGCACGCCCGGGTGCCGGCCACCGCCCTGTATATCGCGCAGGGCACCCGCAATGACGATCGGCTTACCGAGGCGGTGCAGCTGGCCCACAGCCGGTCGATTCCGCTTATTGAGGTGCCCCGCATAGAGCTCGACAGCATGACCGGCAATGGGCTGCACCAGGGGGTGGTGTTGCAGATTCCGCCGTTCGAGTACGCCGATGTGTTCGACCTCATCGGCACGGTCGCCGACAGCAAGGAGCGGGGATGATCGTGGTGCTCGACAACATCACCGACCCCCGGAACCTGGGGGCGGTGATCCGGCTCAACCGCGGCTTTCGGCGGCCAGGGTGTGGTCATTCCCGAGCGGCGGTCCGCGTCGGTGACGGCCGTTGCATGGCGCACGTCGGCCGGCACCGCGGCCCGGCTGCCGGTGGCGAAGGCCACGAATATCACCCGCACCCTCAAGGAGTTTCAGCAAAACGGCTACCAGGTTGTGGGCCTGGACGCGGGTGGGGACACCACCTACGATTCGTACGATGGTACCGGCCCGGTCGTGATCGTGGTCGGCTCGGAGGGCAAGGGGCTGTCCCGCCTGGTTCGGGAAACCTGCGACGTGCTGGTTTCGGTGCCCACCACGTCGTGGGTGGAGTCGCTGAATGCCTCCGTGGCCGCCGGGGTGGTGTTGAGCGAGTTTCTCCCGGCAGCGCCGCGCCGCCGGCGTGAAACCGTCGGAATCGTAAAGGCGGCGATGAATAAACCACCCTGGCCACTGGCGTGATCTTCCTGTCCTTCGGCGTGCCGTTGGTGATTCTATGGCTGGTCGTGCACCTGTACCCGGGCGCCGGGTGGATTATCACCTGGTCACACGTGTGGTATTTGCTGGTGTATCCGGTGCTCGCCAGCGCGGCCACTAGCGCCGGCCGACTCATTCCAGGGCGCGCCGGGGTGGTCGTTCAGGAGGTGCTAGAGTTCGCGGCCTGGTGCATGCTGTGCCACTACCTCGCTGGCCCCGGTGGGGGCGGCGCTCGCGGCCGCGTGCAGCTGCTGGTTTTACGTCAAACTCGCGGCCCCCATGGTGACGAAGACCCTGCGTCCCCTCAACGAGGCCCCTAATTTTGCTTGTCGACGCCGCTATCGGGGAGTTCGTCGATGATTGGCCGAAGAGCTTTGCCGCGTCCACCGACTCGTTTGCGGGGCCGAGGAATTCGGAGATGACGCATCCGGGCCCGGGGACCACGTGCCCCGTGTTTCGGCAGCGTGACGAGGCCGCACCGGGGCGGCGTCCCCGTTGAGTCGCCGATAATAGTCGGCTGTGGCCTGCGCCGATTGGGTGCCGCCGCGCACGGTGCCGCCCGCTATGGGTGCGATGGGGTCGGATTCCCCGTGGATGAGGTAGAGGGGTGGGCCGCCACCGGTCGGTGGTTGGGAGGGTGCGAGGAGAGAGTTTTCTGGTGTTGGTTGGGTTGCGGCGATGACGAGGGCGGCGTCGAAAAGCCCAGGGGCTTCGTGGGCAGCCGGTAGATCATGTGCCCGCCGTTGGAAAAACCCGCCCCAAACACCCGGCCCGTGCATTCGAAAACTGTGTACGAATTCCGTGAGATATTCTACGTCGTTTTGTGCCTAATTCCCGGGTTTTTCTCCTGCAAAAAGCCTCCGCCCATCATTCCAATGTCGCGCAACCCCCTCAGGATGAGCCACTGACATGCCTAAATGCTCGAATCGGCGGTTGGTAAACCTGCGGGTTACCGTCGCCGATTGGGTGGATCCATGCAACCACACTAAGAGATCATCACGGTGACCCCCCGACGCCGGCCCCGGTACAAAGCCATATCGACGAGACCGAAAACACGCATATCCATACCCAGAAGCATATCTGCATTGCCCCCACTGGTGGGGGCGTTCCCCTGCTGAAATGAACAATTTTTCCACAATCTGCAGATTTATAAGAAATCTTTGCGTCTTTCCACTAAGTTGTGTGGCATGGCAAAACGCAGCGCACGTAGAACTTCTCTCGCCTCACTCGCCGAAGAACTAGGTGTGTCCCGAACGACAGTCTCCAACGCATACAACCACCCGGAACAACTTTCCGAAGATTTACGAGTCCGCATTCTCGACACCGCCGAACGACTAGGCTATCCAGGGCCCGACCCGGCCGCCCGCTCTCTTCGCATGAAACGCGTCGGCAGCATTGGCGTGCTCGTTACCGAACATCTCGCGTATGCATTCGAAGACATGGCATCGGTTGATTTCCTCGCTGGCCTGGCCGAAGCATGCATTGGGTTTCAAACCACCCTCACCCTGGTTCCCGTGGGGCCCACCGCAACCAATCCCTCCGCCGCATTACAGCTGGTCAACTCGGCCGTGGTCGATGGTTTCGTCGTCTATTCCGTTGCGAAAAACGACCCCTATTTAGAAGCAACCCACACTCGGGGCCTCCCCACGGTTGTGTGCGATCAACCCATTGATGACAACCGATTCCCATTCGTTGGCATTGATGAGGGCGGCGCCATCGCCCCCGCCGCTCAGGCGCTTGTCGACGCCGGCCACCGTCGCATCGGCATCCTCTGCCTCCGATTGTGCATCACCGACAACGACGGCCTAGTCACCCCCGAAAGGGTGGAAGATGCGCAGCATCATGTGCAACGAGCCCGGGTGCAGGGGGCGCTCCGTGTGTTTGCCAACGCCGGTATTGCCACCCACACCATCCCCATTATCGAACGGCACACCAACACGCCCGAAGCCACCTACGCCGCTGCGAAAGAACTCCTCACCAACTACCCGGACATCACCGCAATCCTGTGCACCGCCGACACCATGGCGCTCAGCGCCATGCAATGCGCCCACGACCACGGCATGAGCATCCCCAAAGACCTCTCCATCACCGGATTCGACGGCATCAGAGAAGCCCGCATGCGGGGCATCGCAACCGTTGTGCAACCCAATAGGGCCAAGGGGGAATATGCCGGACACACCCTCATGCACATGATCGACGGCGAATATTATGACGACAAAACCACCCTAGACGTTGCCTTCCACCCCGGCACCACCATTGGCCCGCCGCGCTGCAACTAGCTGGGCAAAAAACTCCCCGGCACCGGACACGTCCGGCACCCGATACTGCGCCTTCGTGTCCCCGGGCCCCACCTTCACTGACAGGTCACCCGGGCCAAGCACCGCAAACCCGTCCTCGTCGGTGCGGTCATCCCCCACAAAAATCACCGCCGTGGCCCCCAATTGTTCCCGGGCTATGGTAATCCATGTGCCCTTGGTCATGTCGATAGCCGACCCCTCTACAATCCACTTGCCCGGCTTCAAATGCGCCCCCGGAATATCAGCATGGCTGGCCCGCTCATATATTTCGGCGGCCTTCGACTCGTCCGTCGCCCGAATCAAATGCAACACCCGATGGTAGGGCTTATACTCCACAAACGCCCCCTCCACCTGCGCCGCCAACTCCTCAAATGTCGTGGTGATCTGGTCGAGCACCGCCTGCTGCCCAGCCGTCAACGCCCGAATTTTCCCAATATTTGACTCCGCACCGTGCGAACCCGCCAAAATAAAATCGGTCTCATTAAAGCCGGTGACCTGCTTCAACCCCTCCGTATGCCGGCCGGACAGGATCGCCACCTCGGTATCCGGCAACGCCGCCAACTCCTTGAGAGGCCCGTTCCGCGGTGGGATTTGTGGACACCACGCAGGCGTCGAGTATTGAATTCGGCGAAGCGTGCCATCATAATCAGAAACCACCAACAACCGTGGTGTTGCGGCCACAGCGGCCAATGTAGCATCCAAGTTCATACAGTCAACACTAATGCACCAGCCGCAGCGCTGGAGCATCGTCGTAAAGCTCGCTGCCGCTTACCGTCAGCAATAATTCGCCCCCGGTCGGCCGGGACACCGCGAAATCATGATGCTCAAAAAACTGCACAATCGCATCGTGCACAAACCGAATATGCCCCGTGCACTGCTCCTCATCAACCTGCCGATACGACACCTTCTCCACATGCAACGCATCACCATCAACTGAATTTGCCGGCTTGCCCGCCTGCGTAAAACTCACCGTCCCCTGCAACGGGGCGCACCCGGTAAACCCGCTAATGGTCGTCGCCCCAAAATTCACCGCAACCGCGCCCGCCACCGCATCCGGCACCGTCGCCGGATAATTCGGGGTCGTATACACCCCAACCACCTGCCATGAGGTGTCCGCAATCTCCTCCTGTTTCGCCCCACACCCCTGGAGGACAAACCCGGATAACAGCACGGCACACACAACAGCAACGGTTCGACGCATGCTCCTATCCTAAGGTAAGGCAGCGTAAAAACGCGGTTGCCCACACATTCACATCGTGACTAATTACCTGCTCAGCCATCCGCAGCATCCGCGCCTGCTTCTCCGCGGGCGACGCCGACAATGCCGCCAACAGCTGCTGCTTTTTATCGACTCCACATCAAACGGATTACACAAAAACGCCTCCGATAATTCCTCAGCCGCCCCCGCGAACTCGCTCAACACCAGCGCACCGGAACCATCACCATGGCAGGCCACATACTCCTTCGCCACCAGGTTCATACCATCCTTAAACGGCGTGACCAGCATAATATCCGCCGTGGCGTAAAGTTTCACCAACCGTTCCCGATCAAACGACTGGTGCTGGTACAACACCACCTGCGACCCCAACGACCCAAACCGGCCATTGATCCGCCCAACCGCCTGCTCAACCATGTTCCGGGTTTCGCCGGTAATGGTCAATCCGCTCCCGGGAGGGCGTCGCAATCTGCAAAAACACCGTTCGGGGTGGCATCATACCCGCCTCGTGCAGCTCCTCCAACGCCTGCAGCCGCTGCAAAATCCCCTTGGTGTAATCCAGCCGATCCACACCCAAAATGATTTGGTCGGGATTCCCCAGCTCAGCCCGCACCTCGGTCTTATCTATATCCACCAAAAACGGCGTGGGGTCAATGGCAATCGGAAACGCCCCAATCCCCACCTGCCGGTCGTCTGACGATGTGCACGTGGGCGGTAATGTCCCGCACCGACACCGTGCCGGACACATCATGCTCGAATAGTGTGCCACCACGTGGAGGAAATTCCGGGCGTTCGACGCCAAATGGAATCAACCATATCCGCCCCCAACACCCCGGTGAGTTTCTTCCCGCCACGGCAACTGCCGGAGATCAAATCAGGGGCGGAAACGGAATATGCGGGAAAAACCCAATGGTCAAATCGGGTCGCAACTCCCGAAGCATGCCGGGCACGAGTTGCAGCTGATAATCCTGCACCCACACGGTGGCATTGGGGCGGCAACCTGGGCCGCGGTTTCCGCAAACTTCCGGTTCACCCGCTGGTAGGCGTCCCACCAATTGCGGTGATACCTGGGGGTCACAATCGAGATCATGGTACAGCGGCCACAAGGTAGCATTAGCGAACCCCTCGTAAAACTCCTCATAGTCTGACTGGGAAAAGACTCACTGGTTGAGCAGAATCCCCGACTCGGTGCGGAACGGTTCGGGGGCCTCCGTGGTGGTGCCGGGCCAACCAATCCAGCAACGTGATGCTGCGCCAACACCGGGGTCAGCGCAGCAACCAGGCCTGCCGGGGCTGGGCGTCCACACCGGCGCACCATTATCGTCATAGTGCAAATCGACGGGCAGCCGGTTGGCAACCACCACAAAGTCATTCATTTATGCCTTCTTCGTGGTCTTTTTAGTAGTCTTCTTCGCGACTTTCGTGGCCTTCTTTGTGGTTTTCTTGGCGGTGGCTTTCTTCGTTGCCTTCTTAGTAGCCTTTTTCGTGGTTTTCTTACTGCGCTTCGTGGTCTTCTTCGGCGCTATAGTATCCGCATACTCCGCATAAACCTTCTTATACGACAAGCCTGCGGGCTCGACACCCAACATGCACATCAATGTCACACCGTCGAAAAAGTTTTCCGCATAAGACGCGACAACCTTGCGGGCAGCGGCAGCGGTTTCCTCCTCAACGGCGTGCAAGGGCTCCGCTGGGCTGCGGGTATCAGTGACCTTTGGTGGCAAGGGCCGCCTCCTTCATTATCAGAAACTCCAAGCTATGCAAAACCAATATCTTACGCTATTTCGGCCCCGAATGTGAACCAAACTGGCGGTCGACGAAATGCGCGGTGGGGACTGTGATCTTCGGCGGGCGACGCAGCTTCCGGGCCGCCCACTCACCCAACACCACACCGGACGCCAACGCGGCCGCCACCGATCAACGCCACCGCCATATTGGCGAACCCCACCAACAGCTGATTATTCAGCGCCGCATACATGCCCCGATACAACGCCAGCCCCGGCAGCATGGGGGTGATACCGGCGACCGCGGTGAGCAGCGGCGGAATGAGAAACCGCCGGGCCAGCAGGCCGCCACCAAACCCAATAGTGGTGGCGGCAATCGCGGCCGACGTGATATGCGACATGCCCAACACCAGCATGGATACGTAAAACATGCTGGTGCCAACCGCTGCCGTGGCCCCCGCAACAAACACCGACGACAGCTCCGCATAGCAGGCAATAGCGAAGCTTATCGACGCCGTGGCCCCGGCCATAATCCCCACCAGGGCCATGGTCGTGGTCGGCTGGTGCAGCGGCTCCAACGGCGGTGAAATCCCCAACCACCCCGACGCCTGAATCCCCGCACCCACCCCGGCACAATCGCGCTGGTCAGCAGGAACGTTTCAAAGAACGGGCGCTCGCCGTCACCGGTGCCCCAGTAATACCATCCCTGCAACGACTGCACCAACGACAGGTTCGCCAACATCACCACAATGCCGGCCGCAATAATATGCGACGGGGGTCACATTATCCGGCGACCAGGAATATGCGACAGCAGCCAACAGGTGGCAATAAACCCACCAAACACATTATGAAAAACGGCGGCAGCTTCTGCCGGCGCAACACCGCATCCATGCCAATGATGACCACCCCCAATGAAACGACACCACCGCCGGCAACCAACCCCACCGATCATGACCGACACCAATGCGGCCAACCCACCCCACCCCACCAGGGAAGTCTTAAACCCATAGGATGCCGGCGACCGATACAGACCATCCAAAATCTTCGTGGCAATATCCGGGGACGTGGCGCCCGCCTGAATAGACCGAATAAGCCGGTCCACCTCGCTCAACTTCGAAAAATCCGTCCGCATATTCGACACCACCCGAAACACGCTGACGGGAAGCTTCCGCTCCACACCAATTGTGGTGAACACGGTAATGGTATTCAGCGTGATATCCACATGCATATAGTGCAAACCATAAGCAGAGGCCACCGCATGAACCTGCACCACAGTATCCCGGTTTGAGGTGCCAGAAGCCAATAAAATATCACCAACCCGTGCAGCCAAATCCATGACACCGGCAACCTGGGCGGGATCGGTCAAATCCACCGGGGCTAATGGTGATGGGGGTGGCGCGGCCTTGGCCGCGTCAATCGTGGCAATGCGGCCCCCACCCGTAGCCAGACGGCGCAGTACAGTAAAAACCGAGCTCACAGCAGGATTACCACCATTCCATTATCGTCATTACCTCAAGCGTAATGCATGAATACGGATTGAACGATGATAGCGCCTCATAGCCTTATTGTCCGCCACATTGGATTACCGGCAAAGTTTTAGTACTATTCACCTCGTGCCAGTTTTCATTCTCGGCATGTGCTGGAGTGGCGCAATCGGTAGCGCAACGGTCTTGTAAACCGTAGGTTGTGGGTTCAAGTCCCATCTCCAGCTCCACTGAAGAAAATTGATAGGCCACCCGTGTTTTCACATACGGGTGGCCTTCATCTCTTCACAGAGCATCCAAATAAATGGCGTGTGAATTGATGACCGCGTTGCCTCCACTCTAGCGGCCACATCATGCCGAGACCAATGATATTTATCATGAATATGCGCATTGCTCATGGGGCCACGAGAAGAACCGGCTGCATGTTTGCTGAGTTGGGATTCTGGTGGGTGGACAGCAGAAAAAGCTGGGGTTAGCTACAAACTAGAGCTCAGCGAATGTGCTGAGCTTGATGTTCTCGATCCAGCGTGGGCGAACTAGTACCACCAAACCTTAAACCCCAGCGCAAAAAATTGAAACACGGGCCACCTGCATCGGCTGACAGGTGACCCGTGGTTCTCCACAATGGAAAGCGGTCGATTCTTCATTGTAGAAGCCCCATAACACCCGAACAATGATATTTATCATGATGTTTGGACCAGATTCTGCAAGATTACGGTCGCATGCTTTCGCGGAAATACCCAGAACCTAGACCAGAACCCAAACCGGCCCGGAAAATAACCGAGAGAAGAACACAAAAATGATTGACGGCATCTATGACGTTGCACTCCGTTATACCCGGGATGCCAGATGGGAAGCATATGCACTCTCACATTCAGCCTACGGCTTCGGTGATACCCTGGCGGAAGCCCGGAAAGACATCACCGAGGCGCTCGCGCTGCTAGTGGAACAACCCGAAAACCACATACGACTCAACGAGCACCATGAGCGACTCATCCTCGCAGCCGACGAGCATCACGCCGATGTATGGCTCCGCGTCCACCACGATGCAGATCCCAACTGTGCACTCTCGCGCCGGGAGATTGTTGGCAAGCTCCAGAACAGAAACCCGACGCATGGGGCAGTTTCGATAACGGCTTGTCACTCAACGGTGACATCATCGTGCTGGCATGCCTGCCCGACGATATACTCGGTGACGTTTTCGCACAGGTGGCCAGCGTCCACCGACTCTACCTGGCTGTTCCCTACCCCAATCGGCTTTGTCTGCGGCGTATGCAGACCAATGAGGCCACTGGCCGGACACCCGAATCCGAAATCAACATTGCATCCTTCAACCTGGGCGCAGGCTCCACCGTCGATGACTTCATTCAGTCAACAAGCGCCGACCACAACCACGATGCCACCCGCGAGGAATACCTAGTGGCCTAGCCCGGCGACCTCCGGCCCCTCACCGCCGGCGCGTCGGCGGCCGCAGCGCGCTCATAACAAACAGGTTGCCGAATGCGAGATACGCCATCCCGAGCAGCGGATTGCTGGGAAGCAGGTTGCTGCCCGCGGCTATCCATATCCCCGCCGCGGCAAAAAATATCGCAAACGCCCAGCCCAGGAAGCGAGAAGCGGTCATGCGCCACCACGGTCGCGGCGCATTCCCCTCGGCCATGGTGCGAAACCTCCTGCTTACAACGTAAAGAGCCACAAGCCAAACGATGCCCACGACAGTGTACTTGGCCACTTCGCTCATGTCGGTTCGCGGGGTCAGTATGAGTGCGACGCCCACAGCCAGCAACATCGTGGCAAAAATCATCATTGCCCTTAGGAAATTGGAATAAATATAGGTTCTCCCCAATTGCATGGTGTCACCTCGTCGATAGTCATGGGGTTATAACGATAATGCTAGGCGCACCGCGTTAGTGGTCAGAGCTCGACCTCGACACCGGCCGGCGTTCGAACTCACGTACTATGACAAGATTGATGCCTATGACCCCCACGACAATGACCTTCAGACCCACGGTGCCGGTTCGCCTCACCCTCATCATCCGGGCGTCGCCATCATCGCTGCCCTCGTCGCCTACTTCCACTGGACACCGCCCACCATCGTCACCGCCCTGGCCGCGCTCGCGCTTATCGGATGGGCAGCGTGGGGCTGCACCGTTCGGATCACCGTCGACGACACCACGGTATCGCTGGTGGCACCCCTATGGTCGAGGGAAATCCCCTCGACAGCATCAGATCCGTGCAGGGTCATCCTCGACGATGGCCGCAACCGCGGGTGGATTAATTGGATCGTCACCAAGTCGCGCGCCGGGGTGCGCATCAACGCTGGCGGCACCGCGGCGGTAGTCATCACGGCGCGTGCCGAAACCACACAATCGTGTGCCCCACGCCCGAACAGGCGAGGTTGTGTGCTCAGCTTTTCGACGCCTAAAAAGGGGGAAAATCTAACCCTAATGGGTGAAGCGAATTGCTAATAATCATTACTTTTATGGTGAATATAATGTGTCAGACAATGCCGAAATGGTATGAGGGGGTAAATGTAGTTACCCCTGATACAAATGATTCTAAGAGAATTATTGCCTGATTTTTCCATAGGTAAGAGAAAAGTCATTCACCAGTGGTAGTTAGCGAATTGTTATGTTGCGGTTAGTATTTGTTATTGATTTGCAACGTTTATGTAAAAGCGTGTCGCCGCCAAGGAAAAGAGCTGGTTATCTAAGATATTGGCCTGAGGCTCTGTGGAGAAAGGTTTGATATTACCTAGTGGTATTAATGGGGAAGAATATAGGCTGTATGCTGGGATATTTCTCACCTCTTTACACCCCATCATTTACCCCCTATTTACATTCTTTTTAAATTTGATACCGTCAGCATGAGTCTGAAATATTCATTTTTCTTTTCATTTTCGCAGGAATGCTTTATGAAAGAATTTTCATCTTTCCAGGAACGGTTTATGAGTAAAAAATTGCGCTGGCTTTTGCCGCATCGTGCCTGACCGCTGTCGCAGCGGTCGTTCCGGTAGCTGCATCGGCTCAGGACTTGGGTTCCCTGACGGACCTATCCAGCTTGTCGGTATCCCTGTTTGATGGCCCCCAGAAACAGCCGTCGCCAAGCCCGAGTGCCGCCCCGTCGACCAGTGCAAGCGCTGCGCCGTCGACGTCAACTACCGCGCCCTCAGAACCCGCACCGGTCGTGCCCGAGCCGACAGTGCCGCCGCGTCAGGTCAGCGAGAAAACCGACTACGATGCCCAGGTGGGGGCATTCCGCAAGTACCTGATGGGGCCGGCAGGGAAGCAAACTTTCAATGTGAGTATCGCCACTGGCGAGAACGCTTCCGGCTACCTCTTGGTTGCGGGTAACCACTATAACCGGATCGTCGCGGGCCAGGGCTACACTCCATCGGGTCGGGAGGACACCGCAAACCTGGATAAGCTGGTCAAGCAGCATAATTGCGACGCCGATGATAACGCTTGCGGCACCAAATTGCAGCAGGACATCGCAAAGAATTTCACCAATTTTAAGGGTTTCGCCGAGAAGTCTGTGGCGCTGGCGGTGGCAAACTACTACGGTTACCGGACGCAAGACTAGACGTAAGGAGTCGCATTACAAGCGTAAGGATTGATACTTTAGAATTTCCTTCCCACTCATAATCCCCATCGCACGCAAAGGTGCGGCGGGGATTATGGGGTTTTCAGGTATTGGTCAATCCGTTATTTCTTGTGGTTATATGTAGCAAATCACGGGATAATATTGGCGTATTTTAGGGCTGGTCTTAGTAATCGTCTGACTTGTGTTAATGAAGACGTCTAATGTTACTCATGTGATTATTTAGCGATGGTGCGAAAAAGGTCTCAAAAATATTTCGCTTCCGTATTCTGGCAGCATAATGGGGTCGACCATCCCACCAAGGTGGCCGACACACCCCACAACGACCGTCGCTTAACGAACTTTTCAGGCATGATCGAATACATGCAGCCCGTCGAATTCGAACAACGCAAAAAAGAAATCCTCCGCCTCTTAGAAGAACAAGAACGCCTATTTGAAGCCGAAAAACACCGCATCGAAACGGAATTTGTAGAAAAGACCAAAAAGCTGGAAGAAAGCCACCAACAAATCGAGGCCATACAACAAACCATTACCGAGGCCCAAGAACGCGGGGAATCCCTCGACGTGGTGCTAGCCGAAAAACCCGAGCCCATGGTGGTGCCCGAGGAATTCACCGAACTCCACGAGGCCCTGACCCACAAACACGCTAGTTAAACACCCCGGACCGTCGCCCCAAAATTCGATATAGCCGCATGTATTTCCCTAGCCCCCGAGGGCGACGAATCTTCCGGGCAATCCACTCCCCAAACACTACCCCGGCCGACAACGCCATTGCCGTCGACATGGCAATTGTCAGATTGCTCAACCCCACCGTCAATTGGTGATGCAGCATCCCATACATGCCCCGATAAATCGCCAACCCAGGCAGCAGGGGAGTCACCCCGGCAATCGCCACAATCAGGGAGGCACCTGATAGCGGCGGGCCAAAAGCCCGCCAATGAGCCCGATCAACGTGGCGGTTAACGCCATCGCCATCACGTCGTCAAGCACTGTGGGCAGCAGCATGAAATAAAACACGCTCGAACCCACGAGCGCCGTCAACCCCGACACCCCAACCGACAACCAGTCGGCGTAACACGCCCCGGGCACGCGGCGGACGCCACCACACCGCCCAGCACGAATCGTGGCGCTGGCCGGGTTCGGGGCCGCAATGGTTTCCATCGGCGGCAGCGGCACATGCAGCAGCACCGACACCTCGATGCCGATCGCCACCCCGGCAACCACCCCGCCCGTAATCAGCATCGTGTCGAAAAACCGGGCGTTCCCCGTCACCGGCGCAAACGACACCCCATTATGAATCGCCTGCACCAGCGTCAGCGCCAATAGCGCGATAATGGACGTGGCAATCACCATGCTCGGCCGCAGCAATCGTCCACCACGAGCCCGGCGTGATACACGGCAGACGCAAACACCGCCGCACAAAACCCACCTGCCACATTCTGGAAAAACAGTGGCAACCCCCGCCGGCCTAACACCGCCGCCAACCAAATCACCAGGCCCGACGCCACCGTTGACGCCGCGGCCGCCCACACGTCACCGCCGAGGAGCAGGGTCACCGCGCCACCCAACACCATCCAACTGCACACCACTCCCACCAGCCCCAACGAGGGCGGCGCCGTGATATTGCCATTCAGCCGCGCCTGCGCGTCGACAAGCGAAGCCCGGCCCGAAAGAATATCCCGAATCAGTGTGTCCACCCGGCGCAGCTGCAGAAAAATCCTGCACCGGTGCCGGCATCACCGCACCACCGTCGCGTTCCGGCGCGAATCGGCCACACTAGCTGAATAATCGGATGCGCGTGCGTCGAGATCCACGTGGCAGTGAAAGACGGCCCCATGCGCTCCGGTCACCGCCACCACCTGGTTTTTCGCGTCGAAATTCGTGGTCCCCCGCCGCAATCAGCACCTGGCCGATGCCGCCGCGACCCCTAGCACCGCCGACACCTGCTCGTGGCTGGTTAAATCGACCGGTGCAATGGGTGCAGTGGCGGGCTGGTCGCCACGTCAACCGTTGCCTGCGGCATCGCTTTCTCGACGCCCAAACATGCGCTGCTCCTCACGCTTCGACCTTGGTCGGTCCTTGACCTACCACCAATAGCTAGGGGCCCCGGCCCAAGAGGATGACCGCGGTCCAAAAATGCCGCCCGGTCCCCACCGAAAAGCATGCTGAACAGGGAGAATGCTGCAGGAGCCATCCAGCTGACAGCCCGGCCGGTGGTTTGCGCATGCAGGCCAGACATTTGCCCCTCCGCAGCCGGGTGGGGCCATGCGGGACAGGAACGTTCGTGACGATGATTGTGCCGGACCCACGAAGAGCGTCAAAATCAGCCCGTAGATCCAAAAGTTTGTGGGGCCGGACACAAAATAGAGGATAAAACACATGGCGATCATGGAGACCAGCGACACCACAATCACGGTTTCGGCCCGAAAATATCGTCGAAGTAGCCGCACACCACCGCGCCGAGGGCCGAAATTAGGTTGGCGGCGATCCCAAGATGAGGACGTCGCCGGCGTCGAGCCCGTACACCGAGACCGCTAGGATGGCGCCGAAAGGTGAACACCCCGGCCAGGCCGTCCCGGAAGATTGCTGAGGAAATAAGGAAGAAGACCGAGGACCGGTCCTTGCGCCACAGTCGCCGGAGGGTGTGCCATAGTTCCTTATAAGATTCGACAAAACCATCCGAACCAATGTTCGGATTTGGTGCCTTCCGGCACCGGAACATGACCGGCAAGCAAAGACGAGAAACCATCAGGGCGGACGCGATGGCCACCAGGCGCACATTCAGGCCACCTCCGTGGAGATGTGCAGGTAGCCGCCGTCGTCGGCGATGAACGAAGTAACGAGATGAGCAGCGGGAAAATGCCGCCGAAATATCGCAGGCCCAACCAAAAGCCGCTCACCCGGCCAACATTTTTTTCGGTGGATACCTGGTTGAGCATGGCGAAATAGCTCACCTCGCCCAACTCGTAGGTCACGGATCCTATGGCCAGGATGGTGATTCCCAGCCAGAAATAGATGGGGTCGTCGTTGCGGATGAAATACAACGACAGCATGATGATGATGGTGATGAGCGTCACACCCGAACACTTCGGCGTCGGGTGCCGCGGGCGTCGGATCGTTGACCAATGACCCGGGTGCCAGCAGGGCGATAAACGCCGCCAATGCCAATGGCGATGGCTAACCAGGTGGTGGGGGTGAATCTAGAGTCGATGGTTTTTCCCACGGAATCCGTCAGGTAGACGGAGAACACGAAGGTAATGAGCACGGCGTTAAACGCCGCTGACCCTAAATCGCAGAGGCTCCACAATACCACCGTGGTTTTATCGGTGCGCTGTCCGGTGAAGTTAGTTGTCATGAAAGACACTTTTACCCAGGATCGAGTGAAACAACATGAGTGCTTGCTGTGGTGAGTGTTGCCGCTGCTGAGGTGAGAGGGAGAACCCGTTGATATGGTCAGTGAACCCATAGGCCGTCCGCGATGATTTGTAGCAGGTAGTGGTCAGGTCGTCCGGTGAGGTGCTCCATCGGGCCATGACGTCGAGCCAGGGTTGGAGCATTTCCGGGTTGTCGGCGGCGTCCAGAGTCATGCGTAAGTCCGCCAGGGTGGCGGATTGTGACATGACCAGGAAACTTGCGCGGATTCGTTCCCGCTTGTCTACCTCGTGCGCGGGCCCGCCGCCAGTTCCACCATTTTTCTTCCCATTGCGCGGCCAGAAACCGGTTGATTTCGAGCAGTAATGTTTGCCGGGATGGGAAGTAGTAGATGAGCCCCGACTTGCTTTCGGGCCCGGATTCCGCCGCCAGTGACTCGTAGGTGAGGGCGGCGAGTCCCTCGCTGTCGACGATCGTCATCGCCGACCGTAGGACATGTTCTTTTTACTCGTGCGCATAGTCGGTTTCTTTCGGATTATTGTGGAGGAGCCACGCCGTGACGCCGGCAACCGTGGCTGAGACGGCCGCCACGCCAGCATGACCAGGGTGAACCCGGAGTTGAATGCGGCGTAGGCGGCGTCGAAAAGCTGCGGGTTGGCTGGGGCCGAGTTCAAAAGCTGTACGGCAACCTGGGTGGGGCGAACCAGGAATAGAACAATTGCATCAACGAACCTAAAGCCGCCACCGATGGGGAGCGTCCGAACTCATAGGATACTTCTTCCATTGCGGGCCATGCCGGAGTAGCGTGGGTGGGCGGAGCCGATAATGTGAGTCGAGATACGGACATGCCAGGCCGGCGCCGGCGCCGCGGCGTGAGGGCTGCCGATGAACAACCGGTCAGTCCGATCGCCCACAGCCAGGCGGCGCCGGCGTGATAATGGCGAACCAGCCGCTAGTGAGGGCCGGAACCCGACCCTGCTGGGCATGATGCCGCCCAGGACCGGTGCGGGATCGCGGCGATGGCCCCGGCGCGGTGACGGTCCGGCTGCCAGGCGTGCAGATCCTTCGCTCAGCTGGAATCGTTGGGGTGGTCAGCAGTTCCGGTTCCGACAGAATACATGGCAAACCCCGCACTGGACGCTGAGCGGTGAATAGCCCTTGTTCTGAAACTACCGTGAGTACCAGGAGGGGTTTCGTGAGGGTCGTTGCCGACGCACACAGCCAGCCGCCGCCGATAGAAGAGCTGCGGTGGCGCGCGCCAGATGATCTGAGGTCGATGGAGTGGGTGGCCTCCCCGATCATCATGACCAGGCCCATCATGGCCAGCTAGAAACGATGGAGAAATCCCATTGTTGCTCGGGGTTGGGCGTGTTGGGGTGCGATGGTTGTGGTGCCGATGACAGCAATAATCACCACAGGAAGGTTGATGAAGCACAGGGCACCAAAAATGTTCCGGGAGATCCGCCGATGACCGGCCCGGAGGCGAGCGCCCAGGGTGAGCGGTGGCGCCCCGTCGATAGCGGTGTTGCGTTCTTGCGTCGGTGAAGGTGGTAGCAGCAGCGACGAATTGGCCAGGCATCATGGTGGCGCGCCGATGCCGAAAGGGAGCTCAGGCGGCGATGGGATTTCGGGGTTGGGGGCGAAGGCGGCCACGAGTGCGGCAACGCCGAAAATACTGAGGCCGATTTCAAATATGCGGCGATGACCGATCTTATCCCCCAGGGTTCCGGTGCCGAGCAGGAGGCCGGACAGGACCAGGGGATACATGTTGATGATCCACAGTGCTTCCAGGCTGGTGGTGTGCAGGCTGGTTTTCAGTGTTGGGAGCGCGGTGTACAGGATGGAGTTATCGACGCCGATCACTAAAACAGACAAAGGGAGATAACCCAAGGAAGACCCATCAGGTGGAATTTTTGTTGGTGGTGACACATCCATGAGCTAAGCTATACAGACGTGCGTTACAGTTATCAAACTCACAGAACGATATGGCGGCAGTAATCAAAGTGCGAATTAGGCGTCAGTAAGGAACAATGAACCGTATGAAAGAAAACTCCACCAAAGTGCTCGTTGTCGACGATGAGCCCAACATTGTCGAATTGCTCACCGTCAGCCTCAAATTCCAGGGTTTTGAGGTCGCTACCGCCACCTCTGGCCTGCAGGCGCTTGAAGTGGCCCCGGATTTAAGCCCGACACCTTCATCCTTGACGTCATGATGCCTGGCATGGATGGTTTCAAGAGCTCCTCCCAAAGCTGCGCCCTCAGGATTCGAAGGCGGTCCTGTTCCTCACCGCCAGGATGCGGTGGAACATCGCGATTCACGGCCTGACCATTGGTGCCGACGATTACGTGACCAAGCCGTTCTCCCTGGAAGAGGTCATTACCCGCCTCCGGGTGATTCTGCGGCGCGGCGCCCAGGTTGCCGAAGAAATCGAGGACGACAATGTGCTTACCTACGACGATTTGGTACTGAACGACGCCACCCACACGAGGTCACAAGGGCGGCACCGTGGTGGAATTATCCCACCGAATTCAACCTCCTGCGTTATCTCATGTTGAACGCCGAGTGGTGCTATCGAAACCAAGATCCTCGATAACGTGTGGCACTACGATTTCCGGCGGCGACGGCAACGTGGTGGAATCGTATATCTCTCACCGACGCAAAATCGACACCAGCGATGTGCCCTAATCATCACCGTGCGGGGTGTGGGCTGTATGCTGCAAACCACGGGTGTAACGGTATTTCAGGAACGATCTGGCATGACACAAGAACTCCAAGCGCACGCAAGAATCAGCAACAACCGCGAGAGCCGCAGCCAGAGTCGTCGCAAAAGCAAGAGTCAAAGAAGGGCGGGCGGGCCCAGCGGGGACAACGAATGGGCATACCGCTGCAGGTTGCCCTGCTTTTTGTCACCGTCATCGTTGCCCGACGTCGGGCTGCTAGCCAGTGCGTTGCTATCAACAAGCCATGTCTGTGGTGGCGTTTTCGCGGGTCGACGAGACTTGCCCAGGTGGGGGTTGAAGGCTGGGCGCGCAACGAACAACTGCTACCAACGGCGCGATCGGTATGCGAGCGTTCTGCCTCAGATTTTTCGTTTACCGGCTCTATAAAGAGGCGAAATACCGGGTACAAAACGGCTATAAAGTCTCGCTGCCCGCCATGCAGGAAATACAATTCGATTCGAAGGCCCACGCCGTCAAATCGCAGGATGGGCAAACCGACTGGCGGTGCTCGCCGGCACCTGTCAAAGGGACTCCATCATTTGTTGTCGGCAACGGGTCGCAAACGAACAAATCCTGCTGAATAAACTCGTGGCCGGCCAAATCGCATCGGCATCACCGTGCTATTCCTGATTGGGGTACTGGGCTGTTTGTGATTCGGCGCACCCTGGGTCCGCTGCGGAAAGTGGAGACCGCCAAGGCTATTGCCAACGGTGACCTGGATCGTCGCGCCCGTGCTGCCGGAAAACACTGAGGTGGGTGCCCTTTCTCATTCCATGAACGTGATGCTGGAGCAGCTTCAAGCCTCTATCGTGGAACTGCAGTCCAAGGCCCAAATGCGGCGCTTCCTGGGTGACGCCTCGCTCGATTACAGTACCCCACTGACCAGCGTCAAAGGGTGCGCGGAACGTATACCGGTCGGGCGTGCCACCGACGCCACCATGGTGATGAAAAAGATAGAAGAGGCCGCCCGCATGAGCCTGCTGGTGGAAGACCTGCTCCAGCCTCACTCGCGCAGGCCGTCGACAGAAGCCCCGGTGGGACATGCTGGCCCTGGGGCTGTCGGTGGTGGGGTCGCTCGGGCAGCCTGCCGGAGCGCAGCATCGGTGGATGCCGAGCGACCGACATGCCCATGGTGATGGGGGACGGCCCGCTGCACCAGGTGCTCACCAACCTTGTCAACAGTCTCAAACACGGTGGCGAAGAAGCCAAAGCGCGATTGAGTATCGACACGGATGATAACCACGTCATACTGGAGGTTTCCGACGACGGCGTGGGGTACGGAAGCCGACCTACCACACATTTTCGGAACCTTCTACCGGGCGGACACGTCCCGAACTCGGGCGACGTGGCTCCGGGCTGGGGCTGGCGATCGTGAAAGCCATCGTGGAGGGCCCTACCGGGGCGCCATGCCGTCAACAGCACCGTCGGCGGCACCTCGTTCCGCATTTGCGCCAAAACTAGCCTCCCTAGACGGTGCCGGTGCCCAGCGGTGCAGGGGTGCAGGCGGTGGGCCAGGTTAGGCGGACTCGGCGGGATTCGTTTTGGCGAGCTCGGCACGCAGCGCGCTGGCGGCCGCATCCATTTTCGCCGGGTCGGTGTCATTCATGCCGATAACCTTTCGAAGTCATAGTCGCTCATCTTGCTGGTGGGGAACACGTGAATATGGGTGGTGGGCATCAAACCGGCGATGATATGCCACCCGTGGCGCATCAAACACCTTGATGATCGCCTGACCGACGCGCTGTGCCACGGCATTGAGCTTCGCCCACACCTCGGGCGGCAGGTCAGTCCACCTATCCACCTCCTGCACGGGCACCACCAGGGTGTGCCCATAAGCCAACGGTTCGATAGTGAGAAACGCCACAATATCGTCGTCGCGGTACACAAACCGTGAGGGATCTCTACAGATGATCTTGCTGAAAATACTGAACGACATGGTTTCCCAGCTTACCGGCACCCGGCGGGCATGCGTCGCATGCATATGCCGATCCATAGCGGCCTGAACAGCATCCTTTACAATAATGAACCATGCGCATTCTAGTACTTGGTTCGGGCGCCCGCGAACACGCCCTAGTGTTAAGCCTGTTTTCACGATCCGCCGTCGACGACATTCACGTTGCTCTGCTAACGTCGGCATGAAAACCGCTAGCCACGCTCACGGCGAGGTCACCCACATCGACAGACCGGATACCGTGGTGGCGTTGGCGCGGACATTGCCGCTGACCTGGTGGTCATTGGTTGAGATTCCCTGGTGGCGTGTGCCGATGCGCTACGATCGCGAGCTTCCGGTGTTCCGGGCCCAATACGGGCAGCCGCCCGCATCGAGGCTCAAGGCGTTTCGCCAAGGATGTCGTAGCCCGCGGCCGGTGCGAAGCCGCCCGCAGCGAACAGCTGACCAGCGAGCTTTCCGACAGCGAGATCGAATCCGCCCTGGACGTTTCGGCCCCCACTAGTGGTCAAAGAGACGATGGACTGACCGCGGCAGAGGTGGTGGTCACCGACGACCGTGCTGCGGCGGGCACGCGTGGACGCGGTCCTGCGGCGGGCAACCCCGTGCTTTTGGAGTCATTCCTGACCGGCGAAGGTGTCCCTGTTTTGTTTTGAGTCGATGGAAACTGTGGTTTCCCTTAATCGCTCAGGATCCTACAGCAGGTGGGGACGGTGACAAGGCTAATACGGTGGGATGGGGGCGTACTGCCCCGTGCCCTGGTTGCCGACCGATGGGGTGCGTCGAATTGTGGACCGGGTATGCGTGCCGTGGCAGAAAAGAGCTTGTGCTGCGGGGTGCGCCTACTCCGGTCTACTGCTATGCGGGCTGGCCTGGGGGCCGGGACGGTCCCGCAGTGGTGGAATTCAACTGCCTTCGCAGCGACCCCAGAGCAGGCGGTCTTGGCGCTGCTCAAAACGCTTGGTGAGTCCTGCACGCCGTGGCAGCAGGGACATTAGCCGACCTGCCGCCGCTGGGATGGTACGACGGTATGCGGTCACCGTGGTGTTGGCGCCGAAGCCTGGGCACCCCCATTTTGGGTGAGGTGATTACAGGTGCGTCAGACAAGAGCGCGGTTCGGCATGCGAGACCGCATATAACGGGGCAGGGGAGCTGGTTTTCCGCACCGGCGGCCAGGTCGCTCAACGATGATTGGCACGGGGGCAACGCGTTTGCCGACGCTCGGGACGCGGCGTACTCGGTTTGTCGAAATCACCTCCCGGTGGCCACTACCGAAGTGACATTGCCTGCCGGCGGTCCTGGGCAATATTTCAGTCTAAAAATAGCGATTTCAGCCGCCCTGAATTTTCAGGCGGTTTTTCTTATTATTTATTTTTGATGACACGCAATATTCCGTCCTTTGCGGGTTTGGTGTTACGATTTTTCCGGAGAAAGATTTGCAACTGTGTAAAATACAAATAGCAAACTAAGAAGGCTATCGGGTTTCAACCCGTGCAGGGTGAACCGAGTACCCCCGTTGACAGGAAACATAATCTGTTCTTTTTCCGATTTATGCAGGAAGAACAGGTTATATTCGCCTGTAAAACTTTATGTTAAGCAACAATTGCTGAGTGAAAGAATGCCCCGGGTTGTTAGTTGACGCCAATATGCCATGTTAGACTTTTTCCGAAGAAGAAGTTTGCTTGGGCGGTAAAAACACGTGTTCACGCTTACAGGGAAGGAATTGCATATGTACAAACCTGTATCTATGCGGAGGACAACAACTGCATTGGTAGCTGGTGTTGCGGTCTTCTTTAGTGGTTGGTAACCCCGGCATACGCGCACAAAATGACCGACAACGCCAATATCACCATCACCGAACTCACGGTCTCGAACGACGCCCGAATGGGCGCAGCGAGACCCTGACCGTCGGGATAACGCCACCTTCAACGCCAAGTGGAAGGCGAAAAAGCGGGGTTAAGAACGGTGAAGTTCACCGTCAAGTACCCGGCAGAATTCCAGGTCTATCGCATCCGAGACTCAGCTGGTGGATAGAGACGGCACCGACGGCGGTGACTGCAAGGTTGTCTCGGATAGAGCAAAACGCATCCGATATTACCTTCAACAAGAATTCGGGGCCCGCGACAGCGTTAAGCACCTGACCACTGAAAGCTGCAGGCCCGAGCAAACCCGCGATAGCCGCGAGCGTCGAGCTAGGTCAACCACAAAGCAGACTAGCACCGGCGCTAAGCTGCCCGGCCAGGTGTCGCATTGGCGAATCCCAGAACCGCCTGCCCAGGACATCAGCAAGTTCGGTTGGTACACACCATCCAGGGCAACGGGCTACTGGGATCATCAACATGCCCGGCAAGGACCTGGCGAGATCAACGAGGGAAACCATCCACGTTGAGGACGAATTGATCAGCTATGGCCACCAGTACAAGAACTGCAAGGTCGACTTCAACGGTATGCTGCTGCCGACGGCGGCAACGACTACGCATCGACAAAGCGATTGCCGACCACGATGGCCAGGTGGATAACCTCAATTGCAGTGGCACCAAGATCAGCTTCGACCTGAAGCGTCCTGCTGGCAGCTGGAAGGCCGACAGCTACTACCGTGCCTCCTACAAGTCGCAGACCGCTCGACGGCAATATCGCTGACCGGGGAAGACCACCAACAAGGCAAAAGTCCTGGGTGAGTCACTTCCACCATCAGCGCGACCAGTGCAGCTCGGCACCCGATTCCAGGGTGTGAAGCGTCAGTCCTTCGAAGTCAGAAGAACCTGACCGATCAGAGCCCCACCAGCAAGGTGCCGACTCCGACACTAAGTTCACCATTCGGAGGGCCGCCTAAAGGTAATATGGCAGAGACGAAACCGAAAAGATCGAGAGTTGGCCTGGACGGCACGGTTTCGGGCAGAGAACTTCCAGTTGGGACCAGTGACCCTCTCCCGAAAATCGAGAAATGCCGAACGTGAACGGCGTGACCATGGGCGAGCCCAAGTTCACCGCCGCCACCGACAACGAGTGATTCCGAAACGGCTGACCGTTGCCCCCGACGACAAGTCCGCAGTGGTCAAGATCAAGGACGGCGGCAACGTCGGCGTGACCGTGACCAACACCATTTCCTCGGTTACCCCACCTCCGCCCACCAATGGTGGCGGCAGCACGGCAACGGTAATGGCGGTGGCAGCGGTGGCGGTACCGGTGGCAGTAACAGCAAGGCAAGTCCGATTCCGGCTTCTGAAGGACTCGGTTCCTCCGGCAGCCTGCTCGGCGCCCTCCTGGGTGGCTCCTCCCTGCTCAGCTCCTCCTCCTCCGACAAGAGCGGTGAAAATGGCTCCGCTAACGGTTTCCTCCAGTGGCGCAGCAGCATCCAGGCGGCTGGCGCTGCAGCATCCCAGAGCGCTGGTGCTGGGGCAAGCGGCGGTGCCGCAGCTTCCAAAAACAGAGACAGCTCCGTAGCCGGCTCCCTCAGCGGTGCCGACAAAACAGGAGAATGGTTCCTCAGCGGTGCCTATGGTGGCTCCGACAAAAGAGCAAAAGCGAGCAAGCAGCTCCCTCGCAGCGGCTCCGTGGCCTCCCTGCTGAACAGCTCCTCCAACTCCGGCCTGGGCAGAGTGGGGCCTTCCTCCTGCTGCTCGTGCCCGCGTGCTGGCAGTGGCCTCGCCCCTGCTGCTCGGCGCAATCCCGGGTCTGCCTTCGCCGTTCAGGCTCTGCAACAACGCCCGAGGACAGCAACACCCAAAACAAGGGTCGAACAGGACAATAACACCACGGGTCAGGGTCCGAAGCAGGACAGCGACACCAAGGTAAGACTCCTAACGACAAGGCCCTGGACCAGGGTGGCTGAACCAAGGCAAGAACCTCGGCGGTAATACTCAATAAAGTATACCTCTTGACGCTGATCTTCCCAGCACTAAAACCCCGGTGGCTAAAACGCCGGGGGTTTTTAGCAGGAGTAATGAGTTTTTATTAGTGAGCGCAGCGCCCACCGTCGCCCATTCCGCGTCGCCCAAAATCCTTGGGCTGCCCACAAGCGTGACGATGCGCTGGTGCTCTGCGTCGGCCAGCCCGCCACCAGCGCCCCACGTGATCCGCAGCGCCCACCGCGGCAGATGCCCCCACCCTGGGCGCTACGCCGACGCAGCATCCCGGAGCTGCGGCAGAAAATCGCCCGGGCTCTACAACGCCAACCCGGATAATGTGGTGGTCACCACTGGTTCCTCCGGGGCCTTTGTCCCCTGTTTCTCGCGGTCCTCGGCCGGGCGATACATCGTCATGACCCGGCCGCTACCCCGCCTACGCTATACCTGGCGGCCTCGGCGCTCATCATCGACCTGCCCTGTGGGTGGACCCCCTTTCCAACCCACCGTCGACAAGCTCGCACGCACTGGCCCACTCCAAGGCGGTCATTGTGACCGGCCCGACAACCCGCGGCACGATCATCGACCCGGAGGACTGCACCGCATTGCCCACTGGTGCAGGAGGTTGGATGCCCTGCTCATTTTCGACGAAATCTACCGCGGCATTTCCCACGGTCGGCCTGCGCGTCCGCCGCGACTATTCAACCGCGCCGTCACCGTCGGCAGCCTTTCGAAAATATTTTTCGATGACCGGGTGGCGGCGCGGTTGGCTTATCGTTCCCGATGACCTTGGTTGAACCGCTGAGAGAACCTCGAAGCCAATCTTGCGCTCTGCCCACCCGCGATCTCTGGCCATACCGCCCTGGGAAGCCTTCACCCCGAGTCGCGCGTTGACTTCAAACGCACATGTCGCCGACTATGCGCGGCCCGTGACGATACTGCTAGGAATTACCCAGTATGGGCTTGGGGAACTTTGCCCCACCGGATGGTGGTTTTTACCTCTATATTGACTCTCCCCATCTCACCGATGATTTCAGAACAATGGTGCGACAACTTACTGCATGACACCGGTGTGGCCATCGCCCCGGGGTAGACTTCGACCCTGATGGCCTGAAATACGTTCAGATTAGCTTTGCGTATCCTGGAAACTATTCGAGGCGGCGTGCGACCGGCTTCGGCAATGGCTGGGGTGTAGCCGCAACCGCGTGGCGTCGTCAAGCCACGGCGGAAGGATGGGCACAGCGATATAACGCCGCACCAGCAGACATAGGACACCAATAGATGGCCAGAGTCATGCGTTCATTTCGACCAGTTCTGGCGACGATGGTGCCGTAAAAACTCTTGGGGTGAGGTCGCGGCACTTTCGCACGCCAGAATCGTTGATGTGGGGCACCTCGTTCGCGTAGCTCCACCGGTGCGGTAGCAATAAGATCCGCATGCCGGACGGGTTCGCGGTACCTGCGCGTCAATGGGATGGTGCGAGCAGAGTGGGGGAATGTGGCGGCTGGTGGCGGCGGTGCGGGCGCGGCCAGCGGCGATGAAACCGCCGGATTGCCCGCAGCCGCCAATCGGATGAGCGAAGTGATCGCGGGACGGAAACCTGTGGCCAGATCAGACCGGTAGGCGCCCCCACACTCGGTGCGATCTGCGCGATGGTGACTTTCATGCTTTTCGACGGCTCGCGCCGCTCGTCCGAGAATACTACTCTCTTCGAGTGAACCGCTGCAGATGCTTGCCATGGTTCATAAATTAGCTAGCCGCAAATCGCGGTTTTAGAAATAGGATTTACTGTTTCGATGGTTGCCGTGGGCCTGCCTCATTGTTGTTATTCCCTCGGCCCTTTGGCGAATCGCCATGCTGTGCGGTATGAACACTGGTTGCTGAGACAAACCTATATCAGGGGCAGCCTTGGCGGCACCGTCTGTAATAACTCGCCCTCGAAGTGGTGCAACTTACCCTGCATCTGCCTGCGTGTACCTCGCGTATGCCAACACCATTCGCTATGGTCGGCTGCCACTCGTCATCGAGGGATAGGTAACCTGCTGTTGTACTACCCATAATGAGATCTCGTGATTATTTCTGATCCGCTATTCCCAAGGCGCCGACGTATGGACCCCCATGCGCACATGGACTTTTCCACCAACGCGCTGTGGCTTTTTACATCGCCTACGGTCCTCTGGCATGGCCGCTGTTGCTCACCGGGGCGCTATTTGGCTACCAGGAGCGTCAGCGCAAAAGCATGAAATAATGACCATGTGGAGAAACAGATTGCCAAAGTGTGCTCGCCAGCCGTTACGCCTCGCCAGAATTAGTCGATCTGTGGAGCGCCGAAACCAAAAATCATTTTTAGAGCGGCAACTGTGGATCGCCGTGCTCAAGGCGCAGCGCGATCTGCAGGCGTTGATGTGCCTGCCGAAGCCATCGCGCATACGAAGCGATGATCGACAAGGTGGATCTCGGTCTATCGCCAATCGGGAAAATCACCCGCCGACGTCAAGGCCCGCATCGAGGAATTCAACGCGCTGGCCGGCTACGAGCAGGTGCACAAAGGATGACCTCCGCGACCTCACCGAAAACGTGCGGGCAGCTTCAGGTTGTGCCGATCCTAGAATCATCCGCACCAAGGCCATCACCGTGGCCTGCGGATCGCCGAGCGCGCCGCAGAATACGATACCCTGGTCATGGCCGGGCGCTCCCATAATGTGGCGGCCCAGGCCACCACATTAGGCAAACGGTTCGCCTCCGCCGCCGAGGAGCTTTTGGTCGCCATCGAACGCATCGAAAACCTGATCGAACGCTACCCGCTGCCCGGGGCATCAAGGGGCCCCATGGGTACCGCCAGGACATGCTCGACCTCATGGGCGGGGACGAGACCAAACTCGCCGACCTGGAATCCCGCATCGCTACCCACCTCGGCTTCGCCCGGGTCTTTGACTCCGTGGGCCAGGTGTATCCCCGCTCCCTCGACTTCGACGCCCTCTCCGCCCTGGTGCAGCTTGGTGCGGGGCCGTCGTCGCTCGCCCACCATTCGGCTCATGGCCGGCAATGAGACCGTCACCGAGGGCTTTCAAGGAAGGGGCAGGTGGGGTCGTCCGCCATGCCGCACAAAATGAATGCCCGCAGCTGCACGAGCGCGTGGGTGGGCTGCAGGTGATTCTGCGCGGCTACCTCACCATGGCTGCCGACCTGTCCGGCCAGCGGTGGAACGAAGGGTGACGTGTTCTGCTCCGTCATCCGCCGGGTGGCCTGCTCGACGCCTTCTTTCGCCATTGATGGCATGTTTGAAACCTTCCTCACGGTGCTGGCGGAATTCGGGGCGTTCCCCGCCGCGATCGACCAGAGCTGGAACGCTACCTGCCGTTTTTGGCCACCACTCGCATCCTCATGGCGGCGGTGCGGGCCGGCGTGAGGTCGGGAAACTGCCCACGGGGTCATCAAGAAAACGCCGTGGCCGTGGCCCTGAACATGCGGGAGAAAACGGTGGCGAACAAGACCTCATCGACCGCCTGGCCGCCGACGACCGCCTGCCGCTGACCAAAGCAGCGCTTGACATGCCTGCGCCGACCGGCACGCCTTCATCAGTGCCGCGGGTCTCGCAAACCCATCAGGTGATCGACCGGGTGCGCGCATTGGTTTGCACAATACCCACAAAGCCGCTGATTACGTTCCTGGCGAAATCCTCTAGATTCCCATAGGCACACGCAGGGTAATCTTCCTGAGAGCATATTTGAGGTGCTACTCGGCGTTTTCCCGCCACATTCGGCGGTATCCCAGAAAACATGGGGGTAATCTCAAAGATCTGGAAGAAAAATGGCGAAACTGTTCCCCGTTTTACAGCTCACGTTTCCTTAAGGTATGTGAGCTACCTAGCAACGGACACGTTTGGCTACCGCTGGGAAACGGATAGGTCTACACTCATTCCTTATGCGTCCTGAACTTTCCCAGTACAATCACGTCTCCGCAGGAAAAGTGCGTGAGATTTACGAGATTGACGATGACACGTTGCTGATGGTGGTCTCCGACCGCATTTCGGCATATGACCACATTCTGGACCCCGAAATTCCGGACAAAGGGCGGGTGCTCACCGCCATGAGCATGTACTTCTTTTGATCACGTTGATTTTCCGAACCATCTTGCCGGTGATATCGACGATATGCGCATCCCCGAAGAGGTGCTGGGGCGGGCAATCGTGTGCAAGAAACTCAAAATGCTGCCCGCTTTGAATGTGTGGTACGTGGCTATCTTACCGGCTCCGGTTATAAGGAATACCTAGCTACCGGCAGCGTGTGTGGCATCCCCTTCCCCGAGGGGTTGGTCGAGTCGTCGAAGTTGCCCGAACCGATCTTCACGCCCGCGACCAAGGCCGATCTCGGCGACCGTGACGAGAATGTCGCTTTCAGAACAAGTCGTCGATAAGCTAGGCGAGCGTCGTGCCACCGAACTGCGTGATGCCAGCATCAAATTTATAAGCAGGGCGGCGGAACTCGCCGAGCCAAAGGGATCATCCTTGCCGACACTAAATTCAATTTGGGGTCGATCGTGACTGGCACGCTCGTGCTTGCCGACGAGTACCTCACGCCGGATTCCTCCAGGTACTGGCCGCTCGATAGCTACGAACCCGGCAAGGTGCAACCCAGCTTCGATAAACAATACGTCCGCAACTGGCTTACCAGTTCTCAAATGCGATTGGCAGGTAGATTCCAATGCCACCCCGCCGCCGCTCCCGGATCCGTGGTCGAAGCCACCCGGGGAACGCTACGTGGAGGCATTCAGACGTATTACCGGGAAAAAGTTTTCACGGTGGATCAGTTTTGCTGCGTATAGGGATCCCGTAACCATGTACCGATCGGATTCCATGACGTTCACCAGACCAATCGCCCCTGGTACACCCCTATTACCCGCACCCATCACGATATTGGTTTTATTGATAATTATGAATGGTTTGCGGGACAAGGAATCCGCCGAAACCACCGCCTATTTGGGGCCGAAAACGCCTACACCGCGCGAAACCGCTCACCTGAAAACCCTGGAGATAATGATTTTTCCAGGGAGATCAAATCCCGCGTGAAGGAAACCGACATGTCGGTGCCTACTCGCACTGGGCCGCTACTGGTACTACGGACGCATGGAGGAGGCAAATCCTACGGCATTTCCGCCCGTGTGCCTGTGATCGACGATTGAGGTGCCGCCGGTGGTGTCCGAAACCGGTTCTCTGCCTGACGAGGAAATCCTGCTCGACGCCAACCAATTGGCCAAGGACCACGACTTTTTCTCCCTGGGCGCCTCCACCGTAGATGATACCGGCCGCTACCTGGCCTATTCCACCGACACCGGGGGAACGAGACGCTTTCACCCTCCGCATTAAAGGACCTGGAGACCGGGAAACTCCTCGACGATGTGATTGACAATGTGTTCTACGGTGTCACCTGGGCGGGTACCGATTATCTTTTCTACACCCGCGTCGACGACGCCTGGCGGTCTGACTCCGTGTGGCGTCACAAGGTTGGCACTCCCGCGTCCGAAGACGTTCGGGTGTTTCACGAGGAAGACGAACGCTTCCAGCGTGGGTGTTGGCGCCAGCCGTGGCAGAAACTTCCTCATTATCGAGTCAGCTCAAAAGTCACCTCCAATCCTGGGTGCTGGGAACTCGACAACCCCACCGAGAATTCAGGTCATCCGCCCCGCGAACATAATGTCGAATACTCCGTCTCCCACGCCGTCCTGTCGAGCAAGGACGCCTGGCTGATCGTCCACAACGCCCACGGTCCCAATTTTCGAACTCGGCTGGATGTGGACGCCGTACCTGGAGCAGCTTCGACGACCTTCGGGTGCTGGTGCCGCACCGCGATACCGTCCGCATCGAGGGGCGTCGATGCCTACGAACACCAACTCGTGATCGGCTACCGTCGGGAAGCCATCAGCCGCGCCGGCGTGATGAAGCTGGACCAGGGAAACCTCACCGAATTCGTCGAACTTGGGTTCCCGAAGAGCTCTATACCGTGAGGTCGCGGGCAGCCAGAATGGGACGCCCCCGTGCTGCGCCTGGCCTACTCCTCCTACGTCACCCCCACCCGCATCTACGACTACACCGTCGCCACCGGCGAACTGCGGCTGCTCAAGGAACAAGAAGTCTTGGGCGGCTATAACCCGGACGACTATGTGGCCAACCGCGTGTACGGGTCACCGCAACCGATGGGGTCGACATTCCCGTCTCTCTGGTGCATCGCCGCGACGTGGGCCTTTCCCACCCCAACCCCACCATTCTCTGCGGCTACGGTTTCCTGAAATCTCCCTCGACCGGGATTCTCAGTTGCCAGCCTCTCCCTCATGGACCGGGGCATGATCTTCGCGTTCGCCACGTCCGGGGCGGCGGTGAACTTGGCCGCCACTGGTACGACAACGGCAAAATGCTGCACAAACGCAACACCTTCACCGACTTCGTTGCTGTTTGCCGACCACCTGCTCGACCACAACCCTCACCACCGGGATACCCTCGGTGGCCCTGGGTGGCTCCATAGCTAGCCTCCTCATGGGTGCCGTCGCAAACCTGGGCAGGGCGACCGGTTCAAAAGCCATCAGAAGCCAACGTTCCTTTCGTCGACCCGCTCACCTCCATACTCATGCCCGAGCTGCCGCTCACCCGTCCCCGAATGGGAAGAATGGGGCAACCCTGGCCTAAGGGACGTCTACGACTACATGGCCGGCTACGCCCCCTACGAAAACATTGAGGCAAAAACCTACCCCAATATTCTCGCCTGACCAGCATCAACGACACCCGGGTTGCTCTATGTAGAGCCGGCGAAATGGATCCTTAACTCCGGGCCACCGCCACCGGTGGTAAATTCCTGCTCAAAACCGAAATGGCCGCCGGCCACGGGAGGCGTGTCTGGCCGCTACGAGCTGGCGGCAAACCGCCTTCAGATCGCCTGGCTCATCAATCAAGCAACCGGAAGGGTCGAGATAAATGAGCGACTTCTATGATATTTCTGTCACCCTCGCCGACGGCACCACAACCACCATGGGCGGTTGGGCCGGACATGTGTTGCTGATCGCTAACCCGGCGTCGACAAGCGCACACGCCGACACCCTCGCCGAACTGTTTCACCGACTACGCCCCCGCAGCTAACTTCGCCCTCGGCGCCTCAGCGCTCACGACGCCGGCGGCGCGGACACCGTTCCCCACCTCACCCGCCGAAGAACTATTCAGATACCTGGGCGAGGGCGACGCAGCTACGTCGTTGACACCAACGGTAGCGTGATCGGCCGGTTCGATGCCGCCGTCGAACCCGACGAGCTGGAGGTCACCGACCTCATCGAAGCAACGCCTATTTAGCGTCGGATCACCGCACAATTTAGGGTCGCACATAGCACATACGGGTAAGCTGTTGGCTTGGATAGCAACCCACATGTGAGGAGCTGCAAACGTGGCCCGTGTTGTAGTCAATGTGATGCCTAAAGCGGAGATTTTGGATCCCCAAGGGCGAAGCCGTGGTTCGAGCCCTGGGGCGCATCGGCGTCGAAGGCGTCGCCGATGTTCGCCAGAAACGCTTCGAAATCGAAGTATCCGACGAGGTAACCCGCGAACAAGTCGAAAAATGGCCGAAATGCTCCTGGCCAACACCGTCATCGAAGACTTCGATGTGATTTTCGAGCATAGGGGCATAATGGGCGTAAAATCAGATAATCACATTCCCGGCACGGCTGTGATGTCGACGCCGCCCGCGCCGCCCGTCTCGCCGGAGCCGAAGTCGTAAGCCCTGTGGCACGCCGACGCCGACCTGAAAAACGTTGACGCGGTAGTTGTTCAGGGCGGTTTTTCTTATGGCGACTACCTGCGCAGCGGCATGCATTTCCGCCCTCGCACCCGTCATGCAATCCGTCATCGACGCCGCCGGCGGGGCATGCCTGATCCTCGGCATTTGCAACGGCTTCCAAATCCTCACCGAAGCCCACCTCTTTGCCCGGCGCGCTCACCCGCAACCAGGGCCTGCACTTTTCACTGCCGACACCTACCTGACGGTGGAGAACAACACCACCGCCTGGACCCAACACCCTGGAGGCGGGCCAGAAAATCCTGATCCCTCGAAGCATGGTGAGGGGCCGATTCCAGGCAGCGCCAGGGAGCCGTGCGCGAGCTGGAGGCTGAGGGGTCGGGTGGTGTTCCGCTACACCGATAACTACTAACGGTTCCGTGAATGCGATCGCCGGCATCACCAATGAGACCGGCCGGGTGGTGGGGCTCATGCCGCACCCGGAGCATGCCGTGGAACTGCTCACCGGGCCTTCCCTGGATGGCCTGCAGCTCTTCCTCTCTGCCGTCGGCAGCATCGCCGCCTAGCCTCGGTCCAACGGCCCGACCCACCAGTTCGTCCCCTAGCCCGGGGCTCCCTCGCCCGCTGAGGTTCCGCGGGTCTCCAGGTTCCCACAGGGTCCCAGGTTCCATCGCCGCCCCGGCTCGCCCCCAGACCCTGCTAGTCCGCTTCCGGCCCGCGCCCGGTCCTTGGCCTGATGGGTCGATAAAAATTTCAGCCGCATGGTTTAGCCGCATGAGAATGCGTGAAAGGCACAACCCAAGCAATGACTACCTTCAACGACACTGTGGCGGCGGCGGGCCAGCGGACCTGGAGCAACCTTACGCCTCCTAGGGCTCAAGGACGACGAATACGCCCGCATTAAAGAGATCCTGGTCGTCGCCCCACCGACGCGGAATTGGCCATGTATTCCGTCATGTGGTCCGAGCACTGTTCGTATAAATCTTCGAAAGTACACCTGCGGTATTTCGGGGAAACCATGACCGAGGAAATGAGCGAGAAAATCCTGGCCGGCATTGGGGAGAACGCCGGCGTGGTGGACATTGGTGGGGGCAATGCGGTCACGTTCCGGGTGGAGTCCCATAACCACCCCTCTTATGTGGAGCCGCACCAGGGTGCTGCCACTGGTGTGGGCGGTATTGTGCGCGACATCATGGCCATGGGGGCTCGGCCCATTGCGGTGATGGACCAGCTGCGGTTCGGCCCCGCGGACGCGCCGGACACGTCCCGGGTGCTGCCGGGGGTGGTTGATGGTATTTCGCATTACGGTAACTGCCTGGGCCTGCCGAATATTGGTGGCGAAACCGTGTTCGACGAATCCTATGCGGGCAACCCACTGGTGAATGCGCTGTGCGTGGGCACGCTCAAGGTGGAGGATTTGAAACTGGCGTTCGCCTCCGGCTTGGGCAATAAGGTGATGCTTTTCGGCTCCCGCACCGGGCTTGACGGCATTGGTGGGGTGTCGGTGCTGGCCTCGGACACGTTTGAGGAGGGGGCGGAGCGGAAACTACCGGCGGTGCAGGTGGGGGACCCGTTTGCGGAAAGGTGCTGATTGAGTGCTGCCTGGATTTGTACCACGCCGGGGTGGTCGTGGGTATTCAGGATTTTGGGGGCGCCGGGTTGGCGTGTGCCACATCGGAGTTGGCTGCCGCCGGTGATGGGGGCATGGAGATCAATTTGGATGCGGTGCCGTTGCGGGCGGAGAATATGCTGGCTGCGGAGATTTTGTCGTCCGAGTCGCAGGAGCGCATGTGTGCGATTGTGCGGCCGGAGGATGTGGCGCGGTTCCGGGAGATTTGTGCGCATTGGGATGTGACGTGCGCGGAGATCGGTGAGGTGACCGATGGTGAGCATTTGTTGATTCGGCATCGGGGTGAGCTGGTGGTGGATGCGCCGGCGCACCACGATGCCATGAGGGCCCGGTGTATGAGCGGCTGTGGGCGCGCCCGGAGTGGCAGGATGAGGTGCAGCAGTTCCAGGGGGTGGAGAAGCCGACGGATCCCGAGGCCGTGAAGGCGGCGTTGTTGGCGATGGTGGGGTCGCCGGCGCTGTGTTCGCGGGCGTTTATTACGGACCAGTATGACCGTTATGTTCGGGGGAATACGGTGCAGGCGCAGAATGCGAATGCTGGGGTGCTGCGCATTGATGAGCAGACGCATCGGGGGGTGGCGGTGTCGGCGGATGCGTCGGGCCGGTACACAAAGCTGGATCCGAATATGGGTGCGAGGTTAGCGTTGGCTGAGGCGTACCGGAATGTGGCGGTGACGAGGGCCCGCCCGGTGGCGGTGACGAACTGTTTGAATTTTGGTTCCCCAGGAGGATCCCGGCCGTGATGTGGCAGTTCCGTGAGGCGGTTCATGGTTTGGCGGACGGTGCGAAGGAGCTGGTCATCCCGGTTTCGGGCGGTAACGTGTCATTCTATAACCAGACGGGTTCGGAGGCGATTTTGCCGACACCGGTGGTGGGTGTGTTGGGGGTTATTGATGACGTGCGGGAGGCGTGCGCAATAAGTTGGGCACGGTTTCCGGCACCGGAGGAACTATGTTGCTCGGCCAAACGTTCGACGAGTTTGGTGGGTCGATCTGGCAGCGGGTGTCTGGTGCAGGTCTGAGCGATGCCGCCGCAGGGTGGTTGTCAATGAGGAAGCTCATGGGTTTTTCCAGCAGCCTGGTGTGGTGTCGGCGGCGCACGATGTGTCCGAGGGGGTGTGGCGCAGGCGATTGCGGAGCTGGCAATTTACTCGAATAAGGGTGTGAGCCTTGATGTTTCGAGGGTACATGATGACGTGTTCCGGCATTATTCTCCAGTCGGCATCACAGGGTGGTTGTTGCTGCTACGGATGGCGCAGCTCGTGGTGCAGCGGGCGCAGGAGCTCGGCATTCCGGTGGTGAAGATTGAAACTATCGACGAGCCGGTGGTGCGTGTCGAAGGCCAGTTCGAAGTGCCGGTTGCGGAGTTGACCCAGGTGTGGACGGAGACGCTACCGCGACTGTTCAGCCATGCCGTGGGGGCGAATTCAGTGGGTATAAGCTTGTCGGCGCAATAAAAAGGCCGCCAATCGCGGTCTTTTTTTCTTCAGTTGGCAGCTAGGCTGCTTGGGTGACATTTTGTCGAGACGTCTTGCTCACCTCGGTACCAGCGACGAATTTTCAGTTCTTTTGGGGCCGTCGAGGATGAGGTCGAATCCCACATCGTTAGGGGTTGACCTTTTTCGTCGTCGATGGCGCAGTGGGCAGCCCATTCTAGATTGGCGAGGGCATCTCTGAGCCAATTGCTTATGAGCTGGTGGGAGCTGATGAGAATGTGTTCGTTGAGGGCGGCAGCCTGGTCGATGGCTACTTGGCGGGCGAATTTGGCGGGGGTGAATAGCGAGCCTGAAGGGGGCAGTGGACGCCTTCGTGTTTGTGGGCGTAGAAGCCTTCTTCGCTTTCTAGTGGGCTTGGTGAAACACCGCAATCGTCGATAAGTATGGGGGCTGGTACCTGGAATCCGCAGAATTCGGAGAACACTTGTGTGAAGGTACTCACGAGGCGGAATGTGTTTTGGTGAAGTGAATGAGTGTCATTTTGTTGCGCTCCTTGAATTAAGTGGTGTAGCTATTTCTGGGATATCGGCACCAAGTTTAATGATGATTTGTGGCGTGCCTATGGTGGGGATCTTAGTCGGGGTGGGGGTGCGGGTGTGGTTATTATGGTGGGAATAGTGTCTTCATTGCCACTATGGTTTTTAAATCAGGAAAATCCTAAAAATAGCACTGAGAGGCCATTAAGGTAAATCTTGGATGAAAATAAGAGAGGGTGACCAGGGGTCGGTTGTGTTGCGTCAGACAAAGTGGTAGTTTTTCAGCAGTAATATTGCTATAAGTAAAGTTATGTGACTATCGTGGTTGTGTGTTTACTGTGTCGCATGATCGTCGTGGGACAAGATTGGAGGTAGGAACCCATGTTCTTAAATTTTTCCCAAACCCACCCGCGTCGGCGTGTCGCATCCCGGCAACCCCGCACAATAACACCATTGCCCCTCCGAAGGCATCACGTTGGCGAGAAAATATGGCTACAATCACTACCAAATGAAGGGTAACCAGCCTAACCACCACCAAATTTGCAATGATGCGTATTGTGGAACCTAGGTTACAGGGACAACCGCGAACACTAAACACAAAAACTTGATACAAGCTTGGCAGCGCATTTCTTTGGGGAAGGAGGTGCGCTGTCATTTCCTTTCCACCCAGACTACGCTCACCCGACCAGATAACGTCGACAAGCGCAGTGACACATGCACAGTCTCCGAGGGCATGCTAAAAACGAACTATATGGCCCCCACACCCGACCCGCACGAGCTCCGAGCCGCCCTCGAGCCCTCCACCCTGGCTATCGACGCCTCCCAGGCGACCCCACCCCGATCCGCCATCGCCCGCCGTTCGCCTTAGCGTCACCTATCTGAGCCACCTCGCCCCGGACACGCCGTCCGAAGTGCGTGTCCCACCATTCTGCCACCAATGCATCACCGGCCCTCGACACGCAGGCACCCACAACGTTGTCGAAACCGACCCCCATCACCTGGCTCCGACTCGTGACCGGACTCGACACCATCATCAACAACCCAGCCGTCACCAGTTCCGGCACTCCGCGCCGGAGAAGTCGCTGAGACTGGTTGCCGCTGGTCCGCTTGTGACGTTATAAAGAATCACTCGTGATGGTCTAGCATTGTGGGCGTGACACACAACGAGGCACGAAAATAATCAGTCCTTATTAGATGATCTGGGGGACAACCGCCCCGCGAAGAATGTGGCGTATTCGGTGTGTGGGCACCGGGAAGAAAGTGTCGAGAGTTAACATCGCCTGACCTTTTTGCATTACAGCACCGGGGACGGGAGGCCGCCGGCATTGCCGTTGGTGATGGGCAACAGGGTCGTGGTGTACAAGGATTTGGGCTTGGTTTCGCAAATCTTTGACGAGCAAACCCTTGACTCGCTCCGCGGCGACGTGGCAGTGGGCATACCCGCTATTCCACGGCCGGCGGTGTCACCTGGGAGAACTCCCAACCCATGTTTCGGGTGTCCCCCAATGGCACCGATGTGGCCTTGGCGCACAACGGAAACCTGGTGAATTACCTGGAGCTTTTGGATGAGGCCAACGAGAAACAGTTGGTGCATAAGCAGAATCATCCCTCCGACTCCGACGTGATGACCGCCCTGCTCTCCCACCAGATCAGGGGACGGCCACGGGCTGTTGTCGGCCATGCGGAACCTGCTGCCGCGCGTCAAGGGTGCGTTCTGCCTCACCATCACGGACGGCCACACCCTGTTTGCCGCCCGCGACGGAGAGGGGGTGCGGCCGCTCTGCCTGGGCCGGTTAGACAAGGGGTGGGTGGTTGCCTCCGAAACCTGTGCGCTCGACATTGTGGGTGCTTCCTTCGTGCGGGAGGTAGAGCCCGGGAAATGATCTCCATTGATGAGGCCGGGATACGTTCGGAGTGCTTCGCCGCCACCGCCGGAAAGGCTGCGTGTTCGAATACGTGTATTTGGCCCGCCCGGACTCCACCATTCGGGGCCGCAACGTGAACGAGTCCCGCCTGGAGATCGGCCGCCGCCTGGCGCGGGAATACCCGGCCGACGGCGACCTGGTGATTCCCGTGCCGGAGTCGGGGTGCCCGCCGCGGTCGGCTATGCTCGGGCATCTGGGATTCCCTTCGGCCAGGGGCTGGTGAAAAACGCCTATGTGGGGCGCACGTTCATTCAACCCTCCGACACGCTCCGCCAGCTGGGCATTCGGTTAAAGCTCAACCCGCTGCGGGAGGTGTTGCAGAGGAAACGCCTGGTGGTGGTCGATGATTCCATTGTGCGCGGCAATACCCAGCGGGCGCTGATCCGCATGCTGCGGGAGGCCGGCGCGGCGGCGGTGCGCGTGCGCATCGCGTCGCCGCCGGTGAAATGGCCCTGCTTTTACGGCATTGACTTCGCCAGCCCGGGCGAGCTGATCGCTAACGCCGTGACCAGCGATAACGAGGCGGAAATGGTGCAGAGCGTGTGCACCGCCATTGGTGCAGATTCGCTGGGGTTTGTGTCGACGCAGTCAATGGTGGAGGCCACGAAGCAGTCGCGAGAAGAGCTCTGCTGTGCCTGCTTCGACGGGGTATATCCCCTGGGCCTTCCGGCGGGGAATCCCAATGCGGAGTTGGTGTCGGCATTGCAGCGGGGTTCCTGCGGTAGCATTGATTAGCTGCCGAAATATTGCCTACTTTGATCGAAGGAAAAGGATAATAATGACCGATTCTGCACAGTCGGATGACACTGTCTCCTACGCCGCCGCGGGGGTGGACATTGAGGCGGGGGACCGGGCCGTAGAATTATTGGCCCCCCTGGCCAAGAAAGCCACCCGGCCTGAGGTTCGGGGCGGTTTGGGCGGATTCGCCGGGCTGTTTGCCCTGGGTAACTACCGTCAGCCGTTGTTGGCCGCCGGCTCCGATGGGGTGGGCACAAAATTAGCGGTCGCCCAGGCCATGGGATAAACGCGACACCATCGGGATCGACCTGGTGGCCATGTGCGTGGATGACCTGGTGGTGTGTGGGGCGGAGCCGCTGTTTTGGCAGGATTATATTGCCATTGGCAAGGTGGTGCCCGAGCATGTGGCCGATATTGTGTCCGGCATTGCCGAGGGCTGTGTTCAGGCCGGTTGCGCCCTCCTGGGCGGGGAAACCGCGGAGCATCCCGGGGGTCATGGAGCCGGGGGTACGATGTGTCCGCCACCGCCGTGGGCGTGGTGGAGGCCGACGAGCTGCTTGGGCCCGGATCGGGTGCGGAAAGACGACGTGGTCATTGCCATGGCCTCCTCCGGCCTGCATTCGAACGGGTATTCGTTAGCGCGGTATGTGTTATTGGAAAAGGCCGGGTTGCTTCTCGACGCTTATGTGGAGGACCTGGACCGCACCCTGGGAGAGGAGCTCTTGGAGCCTACCCGCATTTACGCCAAGGACTGCCTGGCGTTGGCCGACGAGTGTGAGTGCGCACCTTCTGCCACGTCACGGGCGGTGGTTTGGCTGGCAACCTGGCGGGTCATCCCAACCGGGCTGGTGGCGGAGCTGTCCCGCGGCACGTGGGTGCCGGGGCCGATTTTCCGCCTGATCCAAAACGTGGGCAAGGTGCCGCAGGCCGGGAGATGGAGAAAACCTTCAACATGGGGGTGGGCATGGTGGCTGTGGTGGCCCCAGAGGACCGGGATCGGGCCTTGGCCATGCTCACCGCCCGGCATGATTGATGCGTGGGAGTTGGGGACCATTCGAGATGCCGACGACCCTCGGGGCTCCCTGGCGCGGTGGGAGCTCACCGGCGACCACCCGGGCTACTAAACATTTTTGCTGGGCGGGGGTGAGGGAAGCGTTGCGCTTGGCCGTACGCCTCGCTCATCCGTGGCCCAGTTATATAAAAACCACCGATTGACACACTTCTCCTCAGAAAAGTGCCCCATCGGTGGTTTTTACCAGCGCTGATAGCGACTATGACTTGGATTCTTGTTCCTTGATCCAGTCGGCGTATTGGGAGTATGCGTCTGCGTACTCGTCGTACTCGTCATCCTGGTGGGATTCGGCTTCGGCGCGTTTCGGGGCTTTGCCCGCAAGTTCGCGCTGGAGTGAGTCGAGATCCATGGTTGGAGTGTTGTGCTTCAGCTGGCGTGCAACCTTGGTCTGCTTTGCCTTCGCGCGACCGCGTCCCATGGTTATGACCCCTTGGTACTAAGCGGAGCATCCTTAGGGAATGAAAATGCTCCGTGGGCTTTCAAAATCATCACAGTATGTTTTCCTGTATGACACAATAGCCTGAATTACATAATTTTGCCGCAACGAGCTGTTGACCTTGAGAAATATCCGGCAAAATCCCAGCACCGGCCCAAAACCGGTCCCCCTTTTATGAGGTGAACCAAGTATGGCCGGAATTATGCGGTGTGGTTATGAATGGCGCGATTATTGCGTCAGCTTGGCCCCCACGAGCCAGTTAATTGCGGCCCAGCCGGCGTGGGACTGTTCCTCCGCCGGAATGAAATCTGGGTCCACCAAGATCGCGGATTCCCGGCCGTCAATGCCTGTGACGTGAGGGCGGTGCGTTTGAGGAGTGCCAGCGCGATGGGCCCGAATTCATGGTCGTGGATGACGGTTCCAACGCGCCCACTGTTCGCTGCTTGCCTGCCGCCGGTCCCATCACGATGGGGGTACCGGGGTGGGCAGGGGTGAAAGGGCGGAGCCATCGAGGTGCACAGTGTCAGCAGCCAGGGGTGCCCGTCGGGTTCTCTACCCGCGCCACGGTTTCCCTGCCCGCGATAGCAGCCCTTGTCCAGGTGGACGGCGGCAATGCGCTCACCCGGTTAATGAGCGTCGGCACCTCGTGCGGTATCGACTTGTCGTCAAGGTCGAGGCTGCGTTCCGGCAGGCCCGCCCGCACCCGTTCGGCGGTGTACGCCATGAGCCCCATCGGTTCGATTCCCTGTTCGATTATTCGCTTTGCGACGTCGACAAGTGCGCCCCGGGGCACAAACACGTCGTGCCGCACCCAGGTGCCAAACGGCAGCTGGCGGGAAAACCCGCCGCCTACATCCGGCACCTCGGCGCCAATGATGCTCACAATCCCTAGATCTGTGACGGAAATCTCCACCTTCGACCAAAACACCATTGCGCGCAAATAATCCACGAACGATTCCGCATCCACCGCCGAGATGTCCAGGTAAAACGCATCTCCCACCTTGGACACATCCAGGTAGTGCAGAATCCGGCCCTGACCATCTAAATTCAGGGCGCTGGCGCTGAACCCGTCGGGAACATCGTCGAGTTTTTGGGAAAGTAAGTTATGCAGGAATGTGGCGGCATCCGGGCCCGACACCCGGATGCCAACCGTGCGATGTGAACGGTCCACCAGTGCGCCCGATGCCACAATGCCGTTGCTCGGTGAGTGGATTTCCATAATGCCAAGCTACCCCCATATGGGTGGGGTGTTGGTCGGTGTCGCCGGGTGGGGGTTGCCCTGGCACTGTTTCCAGTAACGGTGAAGAAGAATTATTGGTCACAGACTCGATCGTAGCGCCTCATGCACGGCATAATCAGACCTATGAGTTCCCCTGGTACGCGAAAATTGTCCCCCATCATTTTCGCCGTGGAACCGTTCGGCGGTTCCGTCCGTGACCATAATCCCAATCTTCCCTCGTCTTCTGGGACGATGCCGCTGTCACCCGCGGCGACGGCGTGATTCAGGGAACCCTCCTTCTCCGGGATGGGCGCGTCTGCAGCCTCGATCGGCACGTGTCCCGATTCCTCGCCTCCGCAAAACTCCTCGACCTACCCGAACCCAATATTGATGGCTGGTTGAAAGCCACCACCATGGCCGCCGAAAAATGGCGCAGCCACACTGCCGACGACGCCTCCTGCGTGTGGATGTACACTCGCGGCCGGGAAACCACCGGCATCCCCAGCGCCTGGCTCACCATCCGCCCCCTATCGCCTACGGCACTGCACCAACGTGACCATGGCGTGGCCGTCATGACCAGCCCCCGCGGCTATCATATTGACTCCCCGGAAACCCCCGAGGCCGTCCCCTGGCTCGTTGTTGGCGCGAAAACCCTCAACTATGCCGCCAACATGGCGGCGCTGCGCTGGGCCCGCGCCCACGGTTTCGACGATGTGATCTACACCAACGGCGACACCGTACTAGAAGGTGCCACCTCCACTGTCATCACCGTGCGCGGCAAAAAAATCCGCACCCCCACCGCTGGTGGCGATATCCTCCCGGTACCACCCAAGCCGCCCTATTCGAATACGCGACCGAACAAAAATGGCGGTGCAAAGAAAAACAGCTCGTCCTCGACGACCTGCTTCGGGCCGACAGCGTGTGGCTTGTGAGCTCGGTGCGTATCGCCGCCCGCGTCACCCGCATCAACGACCAAGAACTCCCAGCCCCCGACAACGAGGTGGAGATCCGGGAGCTCATTGATGCCGCATTGAGACCAATAACCTAACCAATCACCCGTGATAATTCGGCGGACATGCGTGGGTGGTATTCCCCATCGACCAGGCGTTCGTCCACCCATCCCAGGTTGTTATTTGGCATGAGGCCAAACAGGCGTTTGCCTGCGCCCAAATTCTCTGGCCCGGTCGTGGTCACCAGCGTTGATGCCGACGTGATCTCCCACGCCCGTTCCTTGAGCGGATTCCCATAGAAAATCTCCACCGCACGCCTGTCGAATGCGCCACCACCACTTCAATTTCGTCTTTGCCGGTGATCCGCCAGAAACCAGTCTCCCGGTGGTCGAGGCCTACCTGATTCCCCTCGTCGTCAAGCTTCCACACCCGAGACGAATAGGTCAGATAATTCTCGCCATCATGGGCGAAAATAATCTGCTGCCCAAAATGGGTGGGTTTTGCGTCCTGATCCGTGTGATCCAACGCTTGGCCGGTGCCTCGCCACACCCCCACAAGCGGCAGCAACGCTAACAACCCATCATGCAAACTGGGGCCCTCCCGCAGGTTTGCCGTGTCATCAGGAATCGGGTAAATCCCCAAACCCGGGAATATTCCGATGCGCCGTTTCTTTCCACTGCTCAGCAGCTAAAGTTCACCGCATCACTACCCCCAACGAAATCTCCGGGGCATCAGCTGGCCCCCCATGGGGTTCATTATTTACCACGTTATCACTCATAACCTTTAACCCTAGCAGCATGGCACACTATGGTTGTGTAGGTGCGACTGCTGCTAATTTCCGACCCGAACTCCACCACTCAAACCCCGGAGCTCTTCCGCCACATCATCCCCACCCTCCGGGGCGTGACCGGACTTCACCTCACCACCTACTTCACCCACCACCCCTGGCCACGCCACCGAACTATGTCACAATATCACCAACGCGGATTACGACGTGGTGGTCGCTATCGGCAGTGACGGCACAGTCAATGAAGTCATCAACGGGACTCTAGGGGCCAGCACCCTACTCCCCGCACCAATATCCCCACCCTCGCGGTCATCCCCACCGGTTCCGCCAATGTTTTTGTCCGCGCCCTCGGCTTCCCACCCGAACCCATCCACGCCACCGAAGCACTCGCCCACACCCTCGAACATAACCTCAAACGCACTATAGACCTCGGCATTTGGCAAGACCACTGGTTTGCCGTCAACGCCGGCTTCGGTATCGACGCCGACGTCATCGCCACCATGGACCGGGCCCGCCGCCGCGGTTTCGCCGCCACACCCCTGCGCTACATTCGCGTCACCTACCGGGCGTGGCGCCGCGCCCGCAAATACCCACCCACCATCAACGTGCGGGGCAAAGACCGAAACGGCGCCACCAAAACCGCCCGCAACCTGCCCTTCTGCATCATAAGTAACACCAACCCCTGGACCTTCCTCGGCCCCCTTCCCGTTATCACCAACCCCCGCAACTCCTTCGACGTCGGCCTTGGGGTTTTCGGAATCAATAGCGTTGCCGGCCCTCGCCGGCATCCTCATCAGTCCTCAAATGCTCGGCGCAAACATGATCGCCCCCAATCGCCCAATGGCTGGAAAAAAACGCACCTTCGTGTTCGACGATGCCATGGAAGTCACCTTGGATTGCGCCACCCGGCAACGCTTCCAAGTCGACGGCGAATATGCGGGCGAGCACCAATCGGCCACTCTCACCGTCCTCCCCGACGCCATCGAGGTCTACGCCCCCAAAGAAAATCCCCACCAAACCTCTCTCCTGGATAAAAAACTCGGGACTCAGCTTCTTCGACATTCGCCCATAACCAACGCTACATCGGCTCACACCACATCGGCTATGACGACTAATCATCCGAAACAGGTGCCAAATCATCCATGCTCACCACCACATTTCGCTGCTGCGACTCAAAATACACCGTTCCCCCATCCGCTGACACATAGCTCGCCTGCTTCGACAGCGGCAACGTTGTGGTATCTAGCTCCCACCGAAATGCCCGAAAAATATCATCATCCGACAACTCGGCGCTTCTGGGCGTCATCGAAGCTTCTTCGATCCGTCACCGTGATCGGCGACAACAAAAACATTTTCCCCTTCAACCGCAGCTCCGCAATCACCGTCACCGGGCCCAGTAAACCCCGGCGGCGTCCCCGTCAACTTCACCTCTGATGCCGTGCTGCCCGCCGGCGAAATATCATACGGATTCGAAATATCAAGATCAGTAATCCCCATTGGGCGCCCCAGCGATACCGCATCAAAATTCACCCCCCGGGTAATCAACGCAGCCTTCGCCCCCGCAATATCGCCAGCCAACAACCGATCCGTCGACAACTCCACATCCGTAATCGTGGTGTGCGTCCGCAATAACCCAAATGGCTTCACATTCACATCCGTCACACTCACATACATTGACGGCACCACGCCCGTAATAAAGATTCCCACAAACGGCAGCAGAAATAGGCCTCCGGCGCAAACCCCAAATGCGAATGCTCGGCCACCCGCTGCGACAACAACCGCTCACTCCGCGCCGCCATCGCCGTATCAACCACCCACATCGCCACCAACACGCCCACCAACACAGCCGTGAGCACCACAACCATGCGCCGTCGAAGTTTTCATCACCCTCAATAGTGCCACCTCGCTACGCTTGAAAAGCATGGAAACTCACCGTCACACGCGAACTTCACCCCGAGCAACTTCCCGCCATTCACGCGGTCCTCGACGCCGCCACCAGCCACGACGGCATCGCGCCCTCTCGAACAATTCCTCCGCGGACTCACCAACCCCCAACACCAGCATTTCCTGCTTTACGACGACACGACCATCGTGGGAATCGCCGCCTATGACGGCGAAACCGCCGAACTCGCAGTCGCCCCCCGCCCGCCGCCACGGTGGCGCCACCCGCCTCCTCGACCTCATGGGCCATAAACCCCTTTGGGCCCACGGCAACCTCCAACCTGCCCAACACTTCTGCCCACCACCGCGGCTACGTCTCCCAGCCGGGGAACTTCTCGTCATGGCTATCGACGGTGACCTCTCGTCGCCGCCACCGCCTACCAGCTTTCCCGCTGGCGTAGAACTCCTTGACCTTCCACCGCCTACGACCGCTACGGTAGTGAAACCGTCGATCAAACTCTGGCTGGAGGCCAATAACCAAACCTTCTCCTGGCACCCCTGAGCAAGGCGGTTTGGGACTTGAGGTCGCCTCAACCAGGCCCGAGACACCGACTGGTACCGTCCCAGACGACGTACTCACCCTGTGGGAAAACAGCAAACTCTTAGGATTCCATTGGGTGAAACGCCACGGCGATCTGCGCGCCGGTGCCAAGGGGGAAGTGTATGTGGTGGGTCTGGGTGATGCCGGCCGAGGCCGAGGATTGGGCGGACCTTTGGTAAATGCTGGAATAAACCGCCTGGTAGCCGAGGGGGCAAGCCTGGTGTTCCTTTATGTGGAGGCGGATAATGAGCCCGCCTTACGGGCCTACCGGGATGTGGGTTTTGTTGTGGTTGAACATCATGTTTTGTATAAACAGCACTGAGATGGACTTAAATCGGGGGTACTTCAAACCAGCCATTATTTAAGTAAATTTAAGCTTATATGTGCAGTTAGGACGCTTCTAATCTTACTGATAGGGGGTAAAATCGCTGCGCACAGCGTTATGTGGTGATTAATACTGCCGCCACTATCTGATAATCTTCTTATTTAACGATGTGAGCAAGCTTCGTTTTGCCGTGTCTTTTCTTTATTTTCATTAAAGGAGAGATGGGTTATTCGTAAGCGAGACAAATGTAAGAAGATAAGGAGAATGCAGTGGGTAAAACCGTAAGTTTTAAAATTTACGCGTTTATAGCTTCCGTGCTGCTGGTATTGACCGCGGGAATGATGAACGTCCCTACGGCTCATGCTGATGAAGAAAAGACGGTCGACATTGACAACATCACTATCGACCAGACCACCCCGCTGAAGCAGTGGGATTCATTTGGTGTTCAGTGGGACTGGAGCGCCAAGAATGGCGTGACGGCTGGCCAGAAGTTCACCATTCAATTCCCCAAGGAAATCGCCGTCAAGGGCACCTTCGGCATTAAGCTGGTGGATGGTGCCATTGAGGGTGGTGAATGTGTTGTAGACGGTGGCAATAACCAAGTTGTCTGTACCTTCAACGACAAATTCGAAGGCAAAGACAATGTGCACGGCATGGTGAAGGTCCAGGCTCAGGCCATTAAAACCACCGATAACAGCAACGAGCCCACCCTGCCGTTCGAAGTGAACAGTAAGGTCGTTAACGTCACCCTACCCGGGCCGCATGGCGGCATCGGTCCCGCTGACGTGAAGGTTCCCGGCGAGACCAACAAGGATGGTTGGTTTACCTCCAAGGACGGTTCCAAGATTGAGTGGCGTATCGTCATGCTGGGTAAGGACCTGGCCAATATATCCGGCGATGTGGTCATTAACGACTCGATCAGCCTGAAGAATGGTGCAGTGGGCCACAAGTTCATCGCCGATGGCCTGCTTGCGGTGGAATACACCTCTGACTCGGCACAGCTTGCCGAGCCGTCGGCTAAGGGTGAGAAGCTGCAGGTTACTCAGGATATTGCTGCCGATGGCCTGACCCAAAAAGCTCACGCTGAAGAAGCCAGCTGGTGGTTGGCAAGCCGACCGGTTCTATAACGTGTACTACCAGTCGCAGTCTGCCGATGGTAAGGAATCTGCCGTGGGTACCACTGTGGGAAATAATGCCAAGATTGACGGCGTTCCCACCCAGAACCTGGTTCGGGATGTTACCCGCAAGCAAACCGGTAGCGGCACCATCACCGGTGTCAACCGTGGCACCTTCGAGGTAAAGAAGGTTCACGACCCGGCAACCCAGCCCGCCGAGCTGCAAAATGGCACGAAATTCACCGTCAACGTCGACATCCAGTCGCCGCAGGCCTCGTTCAATAAGAACTACGACATTCAGGTTCCGCTGAACGGTGACATCGTCAAGGGTGACGTGTCACTGCCCAAGGACACCAAGGTGACCCTGACGGAGAAACTGCCCACCAACGATGCCAAGTTCACCTACGGTGACCCGAAGTTCGCCGCCACCACCGCCACCGACGGCAACGTGGAAATCAAGGACAACGGTAAGACCGCTGTCATCACCATCAGCGACCAACGCAACGTGGGCGTGACCCTGACCAATAAGGTCACCGCCAAGCCGCAGGTCGGCACCGTGAAGTTGGCCAAGAAGCTGGTGTGGAAGAACAGCGGCGATGCCTTCACCGAGGCCAATGCCACCGCCAAACCTTCAAGGTGAACTATGTGTGCACCAAGGACGGCAAGGACGTGAAGTCCGGTGAAGTGACCCTCAAGGGTGACGGCACCGAGACCGCTATTGCCGATGTTCCATTGGGTGCCGCCTGCTCCTTCACCGAGGTGGCCCCGGCCGCACTGCCCGGCTTCAACTGGGAAGGCAACCTCTTCCAGACTGCTTCCGGTGAAGTTTCCAAGGCCAAGCCGCTGGTTGTGGCCGTCACCAACCCGGTGGTGACCCTGACCAACAAGTACACCACCGCTGTGGGTACCTTTAAGGTCGTCAAGAAGGTGCAAGCTACTGGCATCACTGTGCCGAGCACCAAGAAGTTCTCCTTCAACTACACCTGCACCAAGGATGGTGCAGCTCTCACCGAACACACCAACAAGAAGCTGGAAGTGACCGGTGCTGGTGAGGTTGTGTCCCCGAATATCCCGGTCGGCGCATCTTGTACCGTGACCGAGGATCGGGAATCTGCCAAGATCGACGGTGCTACCTTGACCGTTGCTGAGGGCGCTGCCGTGACTATCACCACCGGCGCGGTTCCGTCCGTGACCATCGCCAACACCTACGTCAAGGATGAAGGCGACTTCACCATCACCAAGAAGCTGGTTGACCCCAATGGGGTTGCTGCCGGCAAGACCTTCGACTTCGCTTACGTGTGCACCGCCGCCGGCAAGCCGGAGATCAAGGGCGAACTGAAGAGTATTCCGGCTGGTGGGTCGAAGACCAGCCCCAAGATTCCGGCCGGCTACTCCTGCAAGATCACCGAAACCGGTGCAAGCGTTGCCAACGCCGATCTGAAGACCACTGCCATTAACGATGTGACCATCGTCAAGAACAGCACTCAGACCGTTGAGGTAACCAACGAGTACTCCCAGTGGAAGGGCGTCGTCAAGCTCAGTAAGTCGCTGACCGGTACCGGTAAGGAACTCGCCAAGAACAAGGAATTCCAGGTTGGCTATAAGTGCGTCAAGGGTGACAAGGTGACCAAGGAAGGCAAGTTGACCGTGAAGGCCGGCACCCCGGTCGAGGTCAAGGACGTTCCGGTTGGTTCCGTGTGTACCTTCACCGAAGACAAGGCACAGGCAACTGTGGAAGGCGCAAGCTTCAACGAGCTTGACTCCACCACCGTGGCAACCGCAACCGTGGCCGACAAGGACGCAACCGTGGCCGCAAACCTGGTGAACTCCTACCACGAGTTGGGCGCGGTAGCTGTCACCAAGGCTGTGCAGGGTCACCGCCGCTGGTTCCTCGGATTCCAAGAAGGAATACACCATCATTGCCGAATGGCAAAACAACGGTAAGACCGAAACCAAGGAATTCAAGGTCAAGGCTGGCGAAACCTATACCGATCTGCCGAAGCTGCCGGTGGGCACCCAGATCACCCTGAAGGAAAAGCTGCCTGAGGGCAACGTGTTCAGCACCTGGCAGACCCCTGGCTACACCTCTGACACCAAGGATGCCGTGAAAGACAACGGTGACGGTACCGCAATCGTGACCGTGCAGGCCGGCACCGGCGCCAAGGCCACCCTGGTCAAGGTGACCAACACCACGAACATTCCGTGGTACTGGTTGCTGGTTCCGTTGATCCCGCTGGCTGGCGCAGCTATCCCTGGTGCTCCGGCACCGCAGGGCTGGCAAACCGCAGGGTAACGCTCCGCAGACCCCGGGTGCACAAGCTCAGGGTCAGGCTCCTTCGGGCGCACAGAAGCCTGGTGCTAACCCGGCCCAGAACGTGCAGTCCCAGCAGCCCAATGGCCAAAAGCAGCAGGTCCAAGGCCAGAAGGCCCAGAATAAGGGTCTCGCTAACACCGGTGCTTCGGTACTGTGGGTTATCGCGGGTGCGCTTGTACTCGCAGTGATTGGTGCGGTATTGGTTCTTCGCAGCCGGCGCCGTAACAACGAATAATAAGTAAACAATAAAACCAGCTCCCATTCGCGGGGCTGGTTTTTCGCTTTTCGACGCCGCCCGCAGCGGGCCAGCGACGAATCAGGGAACCGTCGCTAAGGCCAGGGGCAAATTCAGCCACACATGGACCGCGATGGGCATGTACACATTCCGGTCGAGCGCGTAGATGAGGCTGAAGGCCAACCCCATGGCCGAGTAATACCACAAGTGAAACCATTCGGCGTCGGTAAACCCGTGCACGTGGAGGAGGCCGAATAAGATGCTAGAGATAGCGATCGCCGCCCACATGGGGATGTAGCGTTCCAGGAACCCAATGAGGAACTGCCGGAACACGAGTTCTTCCACAATGGGACCCGCCATGCCCAGCCCCAAAATCAGGAGGGATGGTGTCGCATTGCTCTGCAGCAGTTCCGTGATAGTGGTTTCGCTCTGGGAGGAGTCGCCGGTAAACCCGAAGAGTTTCAGGATGAAACCGGTGATGGTCACAAGAATATTCAGCCCCAGGAAGCCAGCACCCACGACAACAATGGCGTGCACCTTTGCCTCCCACACCTGTTTTGCGGCGGTAATGAGCACCAGTCGGTATGCTGCTACCCCATCAATGGCAAGCACCACATGAGGATCATCCGAATATTGGGATGAAAAATAGCGGCCAGGTGCAGGGGAATAAGTAACACATAGGTGACGAGGAAGAACCCCTTGAGGAAGGCTTCCTCCGAGGTATCTTTAGTGGGTTTATGAATAATGGAACTAATATTATCGGTCATGATAAAACGGTACCCACATGTTGTTATAACATCATGAATAGACCCCTATAATGAAAAATAATAACCATTGTGAACTGCTAAAATAATAATCCCGCTGATCCCCCATTATTGTCAGTCGTGCAAGCAATCTTCGATAAAAATTGTGTGCCATCAATGTGCGTGGTAGGTGGATCGCGCATCTGTGGCGTCGACAAGCGAAAACCGCGGTACGCTAAAAGAAAAACCGTCTTTGATATGCGATAATGGGAGGCATACTAATGGATAGTCCTCGATATGGGTTGGCGTTTATAGAGGTTGATTCCGGCGACCACATCATTGACAGCGAGGAGCTGCGCCATGTGCTCTCCATGCTGGTGCTTACCTATCTTGATTCATCCAATTGCATTAATATTCGCCCCAGTTTCGGCGGTGGGCTGGTTGCCACTATGCATCTGCCCGTGGCGATTATCGACACTATCAGCACTAACATTGATTATGTGCGGCGAACCGCGCGGCTGCCAGCAGATTTCAGCCTGGAACAATTGGATCTACTGCGTATGGTCGCGCTTTTCGGTGGCCCGGACACGCACATCCAGTTCAATACCACGCTCTACCCGGCGCAGCCGCTCGACCAGCATTATTGTGACTGCGTGGATCGGGCGCGGGCCACCCTGGTCACGAACACCATTGGGTCGCTCCAGGGGGAGTTGTATTCCTATCTTGGCCGTGACCACGTGATGGCCGTGGGGTTGGAGCTTGCCAATCGGGATGTTATCGAAATTGACTATGATCCTTATGTATTTCCCACGTTTTCCGTGGCGATCGAGGGCATTGTGAACCTGCATGGCATTATCCAAACCCACCCGGATAATGGCCGGCCAATGCGCATTAAGCTTCGTAGATTTAATTTGGTGCAATAGTTTTCTGCGCTTGTCGACGCTTGTCGACGCCGCAAGCGCCGTGATCCGCCCGTGGGGAGTTTTGTGTCCGGACATATTGATAGACTGCGGCTATGTCTTATGATTTTTTATTATATGAGCCGGAGCGCACCCCCGATGGTGGTGTGGTCGCTCCACCGCGGTTCTTTGCCGACCATGATTTCCTGGCCGATCGTTGGAGTAGTAAGGAGACGTTTCTTCTCCTCACCTCAAGGCGGCCCAGGCGGAGCTTTTGTTCCGATGATGCGCTCACGTTCGAATATCTTGACGTTGTGATCGAGGGGACCGGTGCCTGTGGGTTCCGGTCGCCCATCAGTGGGCGACGGAGGCATGGCAGCGGCTGGAGCGATTGGCGGTCCACCACCATTTGGGGCTGGCGGATATCAGCAGCTCGTTTGTTGTCTGCTACGGGGATGAGGATCCCGCCTATGCGGTTCGGGCCAATCGGTGGGAGAATGTCGCGTTTTCCCGCGCCAGCCTGCTGCCCAGCCTGGAGTATCTGCGCGACGATGGCACTGGATGCCGATTCTATATTCTTTTTGATAGTAGTCGTGATGAATACTATATCCAGACGATGATGATGGCTGATTTGTCCTATGAGGTGCCGGAATTCGCGTCGACGGCGCAGTGGTGGGTGGAATACCGGGAAGGCGACGGCGACCACCACTATGGGGCGCCCGCTGCCACCATGGCGGATGTGGTGCGCATGTTTGACCAGTGGTTAGCTAAATCCGAGGAGTTTTCTTCGCATCCATGGACCAAAATGGATTTTTAGCCCGCTAGGGTGTGCTGTCTGGTCAGCCGCCGGAGTGCATGATGTCCGCGCCTTCGGGAACGGTTTCGTCTTCGGGGTCATCAAGCCAGCCTTCCGGCAGGATGACTTTTGCGGGGGAGCCCTGCCGACCCCGAACCCCATCCGCGTCGGTGGCCAGCGCTGGGGATTCCCGCCAGGGTTCCAGTGCCGCCCGTAGATCTGCTAGGGTTTTAATTGCGGACAATTTTGCCCGGAGGGGTCCGCCCACGGGGAAAGCCGCGCAGATACCAGCCCATGTGTTTACGCAGATCCCGACAGGGCTTTCTCTTCCCCATCGTAGTGGGTGAGCAGTTCCGCGTGACGGAGAATGATCCCGGTGACCTCGCCAAGCGTGGGTTCCGAGGGAATGTCGACGCCCCGTAACGCGGCGGACAGTTCGGCGAAGAGCCATGGCCGGCCCAGGCAGCCGCGCCCCACAACCACCCGTCGCAGCCGGTTTCGGTCAGCATTTTTTTGGGCGTCGGTCGCCTGGAAAAATGTCCCCGTTTCCCAATACCGGGATGCCGGTGTCCGCCAGGTGTTCGCTTGAGCGCCGCGATCTGGGACCAGTCGGCGGTGCCGGAGTACCGTTGGGCGGCGGTGCGGGCGTGCAGAGCCACCGCCGCTGCGCCCTCGGCCGCGGCGATTCGGCCGGCGTCGAGGTGGGTGTGGTGGTCGTCGTCAATGCCGATGCGGAATTTCACCGTGATGGGAATGTTGAGTGCCGGCCACGGCTTTGACCGCCGCGGCACAATGTGCCGAAGAGGCGACGCTTGTAAGGGAGGGCAGAGCCGCCGCCGCGGCGGGTGACCTTGGGGACAGGGGCAGCCGAAGTTCATGTCGATGTGGTCGGCCAGGTTGTTGTCGGCCACCATGCGGGCCGCCTTATACGTGTATTCCGGGTCGGTTGTGTAAAACTGGAGGGAGCGTGGGTGCTCGTCAGTGCCGAAGGTTGTCATGTGGCGCGTTTTCTCGTTGCCCTCGACAAGGGCCCGGGCGGTAATCATTTCGCATACATATAGGCCCGATACCGTTCCGGTTTTTGCTAGTTCCTGTTCGCGGCAGAGGGTGCGGAATGCCACGTTGGTGACGCCGGCCATGGGGGCCAGGATCACGGGGGAAGCTAACTTGATGGAACCGATTGTTACACTCACGGTTGTCATTGTTCCCGATGCCGGCCAGGGTGGAAAGTTTCCAACGCCGACTCATTACCTAATACCAGAGAAAGGGGGTAGTGACGGGGGTAGCTTATGGATTGGTGTGTGGGGTTATTTTGGGCCATTATTGCGGTGTTTTGGGAAGTAATTACGGAAATTCGCACATGAACCTACTGTTTTACGTTAATGTGGTCTCCGTAACTAAAAATTTCTGCTTTAGGGGTACTCACAACCCTGTGGGCGGAGTTTCATAGGAGGAATTTCATGTCGGAACGCATTGCAGAATGCCAAGCTTGCTGGCAAGGTCATGTCGGCTGATGACGCCGCCCAGTTCGTGAACCATGGTGACAAGGTTGGCATCTCGGGCTTTACTGGTGCTGGTTACCCGAAAGTGCTTCCCGCCGCTATTGCGCAGCGGGCCAAGGAAGCCCATGCTCGTGGTGATGAGTTTATGATTGATCTGTTCACCGGCGCTTCGACAGCTCCTGACTGTGATGGGGTGTTGGCTGAGGCGGATGCGGTTCGGTTCCGCACCCCTTACCAGTCGGATCCGATGATGCGCAGCAAGATCAATGATGGCACCACGCTGTATGCGGATTATCACCTGTCCGAGTCGGGTATGTATGTGGAAGAGGGCTTCTTCGGCAAGATGAATGTTGCCATTGTGGAGGCAGTTCGGATCACTGAAGATGGTGCGCTCATCCCGTCGTCGTCCGTGGGTAATAACGTGGATTATTTGGATGCGGCCGAGAAGATCATTATTGAGTGAATTCGTGGCAGTCCCTGGAATTGGAGGGTATGGCTGATATTTACCGCGTTACGCCGCTGCCGAACCGTCAGCCGATTCCGATCACGAGCCCTGGCCAGCGCATTGGCACCACCTATATTGATATTGATGTGGATAAGGTGGTTGCGGTTGTCGAGACCGATTTGCCGGACCGCAATGCGCCGTTTAAGCCTATCGACGAGCAGTCGAAGCAGATTGCCGGCCACTTCCTGGATTTCCTGGAGGGCGAGGTTGCCGCAGGTCGGTTGACCTATGATGGTTACCGCATGCAGTCCGGTGTGGGGAATGTGCCGAATGCTGTGATGAGTGGCCTGCTTGATTCCAAGTTTGAGAATATTCAGGCTTACACTGAGGTGATTCAGGATGGCATGGTCGATCTCATTGATGCCGGCAAGATGACGGTTGCCTCGGCTACGTCGTTCTCGCTGTCGCCGGAGTATGCGGAGCGGATGAATAATGAGGCCTCCCGGTATTCCAAGCAGATTATTCTGCGCCCGCAGCAGATTTCGAACCACCCAGAAGTAATTCGGCGGTTAGGGCTTATCTGCACCAATGGTCTGATTGAGTCAGATATTTACGGCAATGTGAATTCCACCAATGTGATTGGTTCCCGGATGATGAATGGTGTGGGTGGTTCGGGTGACTTCACTCGTGCCGGCTACATTTCGTCGTTCATCACCCCGTCGTTCGCCAAGGGCGGCGACATTTCGGCCATCGTGCCGTTCGTGTCGCACGTGGACCACACGGAGCAGGACGTCAAGGTGGTCATTACCGAATACGGTTACGCTGACCTGCGCGGTTTGGCACCGCGGCAGCGGGTGCCGAAGATGATTGCGCTGGCTCACCCGGATTACCGGCCGCTTTTGGAAGAGTATTATGAGCGGGCTTTGAAGCTGGCCACGGATCGGAAGATGCTGCAAACCCCCACGATCTGGCCACGGCCTTCTCGTTCCATCAGCGGTTTGCCGAGACCGGTTCCATGAAGAAGTAGTAAATTGTGGTGGGGGTGTGAGCGACATGCGATTGCATGCGAGAAAATTCGCGGCACCCCCAAAAAGTACTGCAATTATGCTATACACATAGGTTTTCTGTGATTATCCTGACTTCAGGCCAAGATAATTGCAGTCAATCTAAAATTGTTACAAAAAATTGATTAAAAAACGCAAAAGTGTGACTGGCTCTCATGAGTAACAGCTAGGCTGTGGGGCGTTAGAAAACAATGGTGTTCTTGCCCCGAGGAGCTGGTACTTATGCGACCGCAGTCACGCTGGATTATGCGAATGGTGGCTGGTCTGTGCGTCAGCATGCTGTTTGCTGTGACGCCGATACCTGCTGCTCAGGCCATGGATTTGCCCGAGACTAGTAGTGGGTCAAGCTTCCTCTCATTGCTAAGTAAGTTTTTCAGTAATAACAAAACAGAGGAACCTGAGCACGCTTCTGAAGAAAATACCGAGCTGACCGAGCGGAAACTTACTGGTAAAACCCCGAAAGCGGAGAAGATCGAGGAAAGCTTCGACACCGCTGTTGTGGGGAGTATTTCGGCCGCACAGGCCCTGAATACCGCCAAGCAAAACGTGGTAGTGACGGACGGGTATACCAATGTGCGGTTCGTCCGCGACGTCGATAAGCAAAAGGGTGCCGATGCCACGGTAACCATTGCCGGGGTGACGTATGGGGCCAAGTTCGAAGAGGTCGTGCCGGTGCTTGCACTCGGCGCCAATGGCGACGACAGTACCCGGGACCTGCAGAAGGCCGTGGATTTAGCGGCGCAGCGGGGCTTGGGTGTGACGCTGAGCCCGGCCCAAAAATATGTGGTGACGGATCAAATCACCCTGCCCAAGGGGCTGCAATATTTCGACGCCAAGGGTGCGCAAATCACCGTGAATATGCGGGGTCAGGCGGATGCGCCGAAGTCCGTGTTTGCCACCACCCACGACACCGTGGGCTGCAAGATCACCGACATGACGCTCAACCTGGCGAGCGCCCCCTACACGCGGGGCATCATGGTTGATGGTGGGGAAAACATCGAGGTCAGTAGGATTGTTTTTAACCATTTGACGTATCGGGCGGTGGAAATTTCCGCCACCGATCGGCTGGTGAAGAACATCACTGTTGCCGATAACTTCATTAATAACACCGAGGGGGAGCGGGCCCAGGTGGGGCATTCGCTGTCGATCGTGGCCACCGCCACCAGGGACGAGTCCGATAACCCGGTGAAGGGGCCGCAGCCCGGTGTGGGAACGGTATGCGACCAATGGCACGGTCAGTCGGCCGATCGCGGGTTTTACCGGGTTGACCATTGTCAATAACCGCATTAGGGGCGGCTACTATGGCATTAGCTTTTCCGGGGTGAGCGATAGTGTGATCCGCGGTAATGAGGTGACAGCCAATACTCGCAATATTTCCATCCAAAACAGCAGCAATAATAATCTGGTGGAGCAGAATCAGCTCACCAATAGCATTTCCTCCGGGGTGCATATTGCCTACGATTCGGATAATAATGTGGTGCGTGACAATACGATTTCCTCGGATGTGTCCGTGGGGCAGGGCTTATTGCAGGCATATCAGGGGTGCGATAACACGACGTTTGAGCGTAATTCGGTGACGGTGAAGGGGGATAATAAGTCCGGCCCGAGCTGGATTTTTACTGAGTGGGCACGGATTCGCATAACACCAAATTTGTGGGGAATAGGATAGACGGTTGGGCGAAGCGGGCCATGGTGGATGTGGAATCCATTTGGGATGGCAGGTCGTCGGAGACGAATCTGCGCAAAGCCAGGCCCTAATGAGCATTCCTATGTTCCCGATAAGAATGGTGTGCCCAGCCCGGTGGATAATCCTAAGGAACCCTACCATGGTGGTAGGGGAGACTTAAACGGGACTGTGATTTCGGGAAATGAATTCACACCGCGGAATAAAAACGTTCCCGTGATTTATGTTGGCGCCGAGGTTTCCCCTGGCCGGAGTGGCAAGGAACGATTGGTTGGCAACATCAACGATGCCGTGATCGCCGACAATGTGATTGTGGGCAATCAGTTTTCGGAATTGTTAACCACGCACACAGGCAAGCTGTCGGGCATTGGCGAGGCCAAGATCAATTTCAAAAATAATAGCGTGGTCAAGCGCTAACCTGGCCCCATTAAAGGTATTCACGCAGCCAGTGGATGGCGGGGAATATGATTCCGGGAAGAATCACCCACATTGGCCAGAAATAGTAGATCTGCCCGGCGGTGAGGCATACGCCTAGCCATACCGCCAGGTTAATGGCAACGGCGATGAACCACAGGACGAAGAGGGACTTTATGGCCAGATCCAGCGCGCTCTTCTGCTCTTTCGGGGCGGTGGTGTAGACGGTTGGGTCACTGGGGAATCGCGGGGATTCTCTCCGATCGCCTGGCAAGCTCCGCATGCGCTACCTGCGAGGATGTGGGAATGTTGCTGAGTGCCAGATTGGAGAGTCGATCGTATTCCGCAAGACTGATTTCGCCGCGCCCTACCGATTCTTGTAGCTTTTCCAGGTATTCCTGCGCTAGTCGTTCGTCTTCGGTCATGATAAATCCTGTGGTTGGTGATGGTTTCTATCACTTATAGCTTATCGACGCCCTTCCGGTTCTTTTCCGCCATCCCTAGAGAAAGTGCGATTTGTCATGCTTTCCTGACGAATAAGGGGTAGTCGAAAACAAAAATCGGGCACAAAACGACACACATCAGAAAAATGTGATGCATATCATACCTAAAATGGGTAGTGCCTGTTTATCCACTGGTTTGAGATGTGATATAGGCCCCACTCACGACTGGAAAAACCGGCCAAAATGGCAGGACCGGGACACGGATTATAGCCTTGAATGCGGGGAAATATTCGGCAACAAGGAAAAGCCATGAGAGATTTTATAGCTGAACGTTGGACGCACATACTGGCAGATAGTTGGCAGCACCTCAGCCTAGTGGTGCAATGTCTCATCTTGGCCACCATCATTGGGGTGGTGTGTGCCGCACTCAGCTATCAGCACCCGCGACTTGCCGCACTGGCCAATAACGTATCCACGGTGGGGCTCACGATCCCCTCCTTCGCCCTCGTGGGTATCCTCATCATTCCCTTTGGATTTGGTGTCCTGCCAGCGGTGATCGTCGTCACGTTCTTTGCTACCTTGCCTATTTTACGGAACGCGGTCGTGGGCCTATCCGAGGTGGACTCCAACATTGTCAGCGCCGCCCGCGGCATCGGCATGAGCCGCATTGATACGTTTTTCCGGGTAGAACTACCACTGGCCTGGCCGGTGATCCTGGCCGGCATGCGCGTGTCCGCCCAAATGACCATGGGCATTGCCGCCGTCGCCGCCTACGCATTGGGGCCTGGCCTCGGCGGCTATATTTTTTCCGGCCTGTCCCGACTTGGGGGCGCCAACTCTTTCGAATCCGTGGCAACCGGCGTGATTGCCGTTGTCATTCTTGCACTTCTTTTAGACCTCGCACTCATCCTGCTGGGACGTTTCACTATTTCAAGGGGCATCCGTGTCTAACCAACTTACCGACCAGATCAGAATCCACCGACCTCACCAGCGACTCCGGTGGTGGCGCCGCCATCCTATTGGAAAACGTGACCAAACGTTACGGCAATAACAAAGCCCGCCGTCGACCAGCTCACCCTGAAAATCCCGGCCGGCAAAAGTAGTCATGTTTGTCGGCAAGTCCGGCTGCGGTAAAACCACCACCCTGAAACTCATTAACCGACTCATCGAACCCACCGAGGGCCGCATCATCATAGGTGGCGAAGACGTCAGCGATATGAACGGTGATAAACTTCGCCGCAATATCGGCTATGTCATCAATCCGGGGGCCTCTTACCGCACCTCACGGTGGGTGCCAACATTGCCATCGTGCCGAAAATGCTGAAGTGGGACAAAGCCCGCATCGCTAAGCGGGTGGATGAACTCCTCACCATGGTGTCCCTGGACCCGGAAACCTATAGGGACCGCTACCCGAAGGAACTCTCGGGTGGCCAGCAACAACGCATCGGTGTGGCCCGTGCCCTGGCCGCCGACCCGCCGGTACTCCTCATGGACGAACCCTTTGGCGCCGTCGACCCGATCACCCGCCAACGCCTCCAGGACGAGCTCATCAATATCCAATCCGAACTCGGTAAAACCATTGTGTGCGTCACCCACGACTTTGACGAGGCCGCCAAGCTGGGCGACTGGATTGCCGTCTTCGACGAAGGTGCCCGCATCGTGCAATATGACACCCCGGAACGCATCCTGGGGGAGCCCGCCGACGATTTCGTGGCCGACTTCATCGGCGCCGGCGCCGGCCTGAAACAACTCAACCTGGCCCGCGTCGGCGACGCCGACCTCATCACCCCGGCCTTCGGGCGACCCGGGGACGATGCCGCCGTCATCCTGAAAGAAGCGGAACGCCTAGGCCACGACCATGCGGTCATCCTCGATAACCACAACCGGGTGCTCTCCTGGCCCAGCCGGAAACAATTGCGCCGCATGACCACCATCACCCACTACCGGGAGGATGACCTGCCCGTGGTGGGGCTCAAATCCTCCCTCAACGACGCCCTGGACACCATGCTTGTCGCCAATTCTGGCGCCGCCCTGGTCGAAGGCCCCCGCCGGAAATTCCTCGGCATCGTCAATGTGGAAACCGTCATGAACGCCATCACGGAGCTGCGCAGCGCCACCTCCGACGAAGATACCCCCCTGGGCAATAACGAGGGCGACATCCCCGAAGAGGTGGTGGCCCGCGTGGGTGCATTAGACGCCCCGGACACGCCGGCCACACCGGAGGACTAGGGAGGATAGGCCCATGCAAACCACAAAATCGAACTGGTGGCAAGGGCTCATGGTGCAGCCCATTGTCATTCTTGTCATTCTCATCGCCCTCATTATTTGGTTGAGCACGGCACAATTCACCAGCACCGAATTGGCCACCCTCACGCTGTCGAATCTGCTCAACCTCACGGTGCAGCACCTGGAACTCACCGCGGTCTCTATCGTGGTGGTGCTCATTTTCGCTATCCCCCTAGGAATCCTGCTCACCAGAAAACCATTTCGGTGGCTCACAACCCCCGTCATGTCCCTCGCTAACCTGGGGCAGGCCGCCCCAGCCATTGGCCTGGTGGTGCTCATTGCTTTCTGGCTTGGGTTCGGTTTCACCACCGCGGCGGTCGCCCTCATCCTTTACGCCTTCCTGCCCGTGCTGAAAAACACCATGGTCGGCCTGGATGCGGTGGACCCCAAATTGGTGGAGGCCGGTCGGGGCATGGGCATGAGCGCCGTCCAGGTGCTGTTCCAGATCGAGCTCCCCCTGGCGGTGCCGATCATGCTGGCCGGCATTCGCACCGCCCTGGTGCTCCTGGTGGGAACCGCAACACTCGCCACCTTCGTCGACGGTGGTGGGCTGGGCATTCTCATCACCACCGGCGTTAACCTAGCGCTCAACCGCGTGCTCATCACCGGGTCGCTCCTCGTGGCCCTCCTCGCCCTGGCGGTGGACTGGATCGCCCGAGTGCTCGAACACGCGTTGCGGCCGAAAGGACTATAACCATGAAGCTCACGAAGATACTCAGCATCCTGGTCATCGGCTGCACCCTCGCCCTCGCGGGCTGCGGACTGCGGCCCTCCGCCTCGGTCATTCCCAACCTGCACCCGGCCGCCATCCAACCGGTTCCCGGCGCGGAAGGCAAACGGGTGGTCATTACGTCGAAAGCCTTTACCGAACAGCTCATCATGGGCAAAATAGCGGTCTATATTGCGGACGCTGCGGGGTTTCGGGCCACAGACATGACGGGGGTTCCGGGGTCGCAGCCGGCGCGGAAACTCCTGGAGTCGGGCCAGGCGCAAATCCTCTACGAATACACGGGGACGGCATGGCTCACGTATTTGGGCCACGAAACCGGCATTCCCGACCAGAAGAAACAATGGCAGGCGGTGTACGAGGCGGATTTAGCAAACGGGCTCACCTGGTCGAATCCGACACCGCTCAATAATACGTATGCGTTTGCGGTGCGGCGCGAGTACGCGGAGCAGCATCATCTCACCAAGCTGAGTGATATCGCAAACCTGCCGGTGGCGGAGCGCACCATGTGCGTGGATGCGGAGTTTAATTCCCGCCTGGATGGGCTCAACCCCATGCTGGAAAAATATGGTATTCCGCGGGGCGCGCCGGAGGATTCCCGAAAAGAATATTTCGCTCATGGACACGGGCACGATCTACCAGGCGACGGACACGGGTGCGTGCAACCTGGGTGAGGTGTTTACCACGGATGGCCGGATCCAGTCGCTGGATTTGGTGGTGTTAGCGGATGACCGGCAATATTTCCCGGCCTATAATGCGGCGCCGGTGTTTAATTCGGAGTTTTTGGCACAGTACCCCGAGATTGCGGACCGGTTTGCGCAGGTCACCAGGCTGCTTGACGACGACACCATGCGGTCGTTGAACCTGAAGGTGGATGTGGATGGTGAGGATCCCGGCACGGTCGCCTTGGATTGGCTGGTCGACCAGGGGTTTGTGTCAAAGTAGTGGTTACATGATGGCCCAAAAATAGGTGTATACGCCTTGGGCCACCAGGATGCCGGGGACGAATGTGAGGCTGATGAGCACGTCAATGGTGGAAATAATCTTTGACAGGCGGGCCTCCTGTAATTCGTCGAGGCTGAGGTTATTGACCGATATGAACAGCAGGGCAATGACGACGAGTGTGCTGGCGAACACCACCCAGACGAGATAGTTGTCGGTTTGCCACCAGGGGGTGGGTGGTTTGACCCAGTGGTGTTTGCCGAAGTGGGTGAGGGCGGCTGCGGCGAGGGTGATTCCCCCCCCGCCGGTGATGAGCAGGGGGGCGATGATGCGGGCGTCGGCGAAGCCGTGGCTGCGGAGCATGAGGATGAGGGCGAGGCAGGCGGCGGGGATGACCTGCTGCCAGTAGGGGCTGCCCGTCAGGGTGATGATGTCTAGGAGTGCGAGTGCGGTGGCAGCCCACACGAGTCCCCTGCTGAAGGCTTCGCTGCGGCGTGCGGTGGTGTGAATTTTGGTGCGTTCCACCGGGTCGCCGGTGTCGTTGCGCCGCAGCATGGTGGGCAGCCCGGTGGCGTTGAGGGCGACGGTGGGGGCGATGAGAAGCAAGAGTACGGGTGCCCAGGCGCCCCAGGCGGCGACGGCGAGGGGTCGGACGGGGGAACAGGAAGGTGACACCAAGTCCGGTGAGGGACAATGGTGAGGATGGTGAATGCGACCACCCCGGCAATGTCGTTGCGGCTGTCGGCGCCTTGTTGTTGGGGGCGGCGTCTGCCGGCGAGGAAAGCGGCAATGATGCCGCCCAGGCTGGCGGCGGCCAGGGTCCAGGTGATGCGTGCCGGGGTAGTGGCATTGGGTATGAGTGTGGTTGCGGGCCAGGTGGCGCAGGCAGCGGCTATGGGGGCGATGATGCCGGCCCACCGCAGCCAGGGGTGGGGCCTAGAGGCGGCGATGATGATGCTGATGAGGGTGATGATCCCTATGGGGGCGAACACCCACGGGCTGGTCTGACTGGTGGGGTGAGGGTGCGGGGGAGCAGGATGAGGAAGAGCAACCCTAAAAGGGTGAGCCCACAACAATACAACCCATTCGAACGTATGGTTGATGACCAGCGCCATTGGTTGTCGTCGATAGTGGTGCGAATCTCGCTTAAAATATCGTCAACAAACGGGGCTTGGGCGGCATCCGAAGCCCGCGTTAAATATAGGCGTTGACCATCAATAATGCCGGATTCCGACAGGGAAATGTCGGGGTTGATCCGCCCATTAATGGGGGAGGACAGAGCCCAGGTGAACACGTCGGTGACGGATTCCCCCCGGCTTGGTGTGGGATTCATCTACCGGGTGGAACAGTTGGATGATTTCGTCGATAAAATCCACCACCGGTCGCTGGGCCGGTAGACTAACATCTAGCTGCTGATTCTCCCAAAATATACTCAGACGAACAAATACTGAACTCATTTTCGCATTAAGATTTCCACTATCAGGGCCCGACAATCTGACTAGTAGTAAGGATATATGAGCACTCGCATAGTACACCGGCCCGCCCGGCTGCATAAAAAAATTAAAGCAGATAAACCTATCGAAATCGCCGCGGTGCCCACCATTCGCGGGGGGTGGCGGTGGCGGCATGCTCATGGCACTCATGCCCATCGTTGGCGGGGCCGGCATGGTCATGATGATGATGTCATCCGGCAACCCCATCCGCATGGCCATCGGCTCGGTCATGATCGTCGTGGTCCTCTTCACCGCCGTCGGCGCGTTCGCTCGCAACCGCACCGGCAAACGCAAACAGGCCGAAGACGACCGGGTGCGATTCATTGAACACCTGGGCCAGGTGGAGGAGGAAATTCGGGAACGCGCCCAGACGCAACGCTCGGAAGCCCTCATGCGTAACCCGGCGCCGGAAATGCTGGCGGATGTGGTGCGCGACCCCTACCGGATTTGGGAACGCCGCCGCGGCGACGAAGACTTCCTCATCACCCGCATCGGCAGCGGCATCGGCGAGCTCGCCACCCACGTGTTTGTGAAAGCCCACCAACGACCCCATGGCGATCTCCGAACCGATCGCCCAGGCGCATCTCGACCGCATGCTGCGCCGCACCCGCACCATCGAGGGCCTGCCCATGTCCATCCCAGCGCGCGGCGTGATCTCCCTGGTGGGCCCGCTAGAGCAAACAACCGCCGCCGTGCGCTCCATCGTGCTCCAAGCGGCCGTGTTCCACGCCCCCGACGACCTGCGCATCCACGTCGCCCAACCCTACGACGGTGACTGGCTTCTCTGGCTGCCGCATATCCTGTCCCCCGAGCTTTTCGACGGCCCTATCGGCAAACGCGAAGTCTCCCACGATGAGGAATCCGCCACCGAACTCGTCGAGGAAATCGCCTCCCGGGTGGAAGAACTCGCCGAAAAAAATCAAAAATACCGGGAAGCCGCCCTCGACCGGCCGTTCTTCATGGTGATCGTCGACATGGACACCCCGCACGGCAAATGGGTGGCCGGCCAGCTTTCCGCGCTGTCGAGCTTGGCCAGCGGCCGCATGGTGCTGCTCGCCATGTCTTCCTCCCAATACCTGGAACCCTCACATGTGGATGTCCGCGTCCTCCTCGAAAACGACAACACGTTCGAAGTGCAGCTCCTGTCCCGCGGCGAAATCCAAGAACCCGCCGAGGGGAAGAAGGCTATGTCGAACGCATGCTCTACGGCGGTAGGAAAGGCACCCTGGACATTATCCCCATCAGCCTGGCGGAAGCCATCACCCGCCAACTCTCCCCGCTGCGCCTTGTGGAAGACGCCACCCCTGATGCGCCCCTGGAGCAAACCATCGCCCTGGACGCCATGCTGGGCATCCAAGACTTCGCTACCTACAGCATCGAAGAAGCCTGGAAACCCAGGTCCACCGAGGACTTCCTCAACGTGCCCTACGGTATCGACTCCGAAGCGAAACCCATCAAACTCGACATCAAGGAATCCGCCAAAAACGGCATGGGCCCCCACGGCCTGTGCGTCGGCGCCACCGGCTCCGGCAAGTCGGAGGTGCTCCGCACCCTGGTGCTCTCCCAAGTGATCTGCCACCCGCCGGACCAGCTCTCCCTCGTGCTCGTCGACTTCAAGGGCGGCGCCACCTTCGCCGGCCTGGAGCCCTTGCCCCACACTGCGGCCATCGTCGACAACCTGGAGGATGCCGCCGGCCTCGTCGACCGGCTCCACGACTCCATCTTGGGCGAAATCCAACGCCGCCAACGCGTCCTCCAGGCCGCCGGTAACCTCGCTAACGTGGGAGAATACAATGAGCTACGCAGCCAAGGCAAAGGTCACCGACCCCCTGCCGGTGCTCTTCGTCGTCATCGACGAGTTCGGCGAACTTCTTGCGGCCAAACCCGAATTCGTCGACCTGTTCGTCCAAATCGGCCGCATCGGCCGGTCGATCGGCGTGCACCTGCTGCTCGCATCCCAACGGCTGGAAGAAGGCCGCCTCAAGGGCCTGGAATCCTACCTGTCCTACCGCATCGGCCTGCGCACCTTCTCCGCGCAAGAATCCCGATCCGCTATCGGCTCCACCGCCGCCCACGAACTGCCGCCCATCCCCGGCTCCGGCTACCTCAAAGTTGACCCGGAAATCTTCGAACAGTTCAAGGCTGCCTACGTGTCCGGCCCCTACGAGGCTGCGGCGGTGGCCACCATTCGGGAACTCCCACCAGTGCCCATGCCCCTAGAGCTCGCCAACACCACCGAGGCGTGGCTCAGCCGCAAAGAAGAACTCCATCGCACACAATTAGAAATGTCGGCTGTGGCGCCGAAAACCGACAAAACCACCCTCGACCTGGTGGTGTCCCGGCTCACCACCGCCGCCGAAAAAAACCCGCCAAATCTGGCTCCCACCCCTGCCCGAACACCTCTCCTTCGACGGCGTGCTCACCAACATTGACGTCCACCCTGACACCGGGCTCGGCGCCGACCGGGAAGGCTACCTGCACGTCCCCATGGGCATCAAAGACAAACCCCTCACCCAATGGCAGGGTCCCATGGTGCTCGACCTCGCCGGTGCCGGCGGCAACGTCGCTATCCTCGGCGCCCCCCAAACCGGCAAAACCACCGCCCTCCGCTCCCTCATCCTCGGTGCAGCCCTCACCCACACGCCTCATGAAGTCAACTTCACATCGTCGACATGAGCGGCTCCGCCTTCGGCTACCTCACCCAACTACCCCACGTCGGCGACGTGGTTACCCGCTTCGACGAAGACAAACTCCGACGCACCATCGCCGAAATGGAAGCCTTCCTCCACGAACGCGAAACCCTATTCGAACGGCACCAAATCTCGTCGGTGCAACAAATGCGCGACATGCACGTCCAAGGCCGCCTCCCCGAACTCTTTGCCGCCGATGTTTTCCTGGTCATCGACGGGTGGGGCACCATGCGGAAAGACTACGACGACCTGGCGGAAACCGTCGAAAAGCTCGCACAACGCGGCCTCGGCTACGGCATCCACATCATCTTCGGCACCGGCCGCTGGCCCGACTTCCGGCTCCCCGTCCAAGCCGTCATCGGCACCAAAGTCGAATTCCGGCTCAACGACTCCCTCGACTCCTGCGTCGCTAAACGCGTCAACGAAAAACTCGCCAACGAAACCACCGGCCGGTGCATCACCAGCGACGAACTCATCAGCCAAGTCGCACTCCCCATCATGGATAATCCCAGTCTCGTCCACGAAGCCACGCCGGAAGCCCTGGTTAGTGCCATCAACCAGGCCTGGGAAGGCCGCGGCGCCCCCGCCGTGCGCATGCTGCCCGAACTCATCACCTACCGTGACCTCATCCACCAACACCAGGGCCACGAACCCGCCCTCGTCGGTATCGCCGAATCCAACCTCAGCCCCGTCCACTTCGACCTCAACCGGGACCAACGCCACCTCATCGTCATCGGCGACTCCCAAACCGGCAAAACCTCATTCCTCAAAAACATCATCGCCGAGGTGTGCCGCGGCAAAAATCCCGCTTCGCAGTCTTCGGTATCGTTGACCTGCGCCGCTCCTTGCTGGGATTCCTCACCGACAACGACCCCCAGTTCGGCGGCTATGCCGGCATGCGCGCCGGGGTGACCCCGCTGGTTGAGGGCATTAAGGGGATTTTGGATAGTCGCCTGCCGCCCGATAATGTCACCGTAGAGCAGCTCAAGAACCGTTCCTGGTGGTCGGGGCCGGAAACCTACCTGGTGATTGATGACTTCGACATGATTGAGGGCAGCGGCAATCCGCTGAAACCGCTGGTTCCCTACCTGCCGCAGTCTGAGGATTTGGGCTTGCACATTATTGTGGCCCGCCGCAGTGCCGGTGTGTCGCGCAGCTCGTATGATCCGGTCATGCAGGGGTTGCGGGAGGCTGGTGCGAACGGGATCCTGCTGTCTGGTGACCGCCAGGAGGGTTCCGTGTGGCCGAAAGTGTTTTTGAAGAAGCTTCCCACGGGTCGGGCCCAGTGGGTGACGCGCTCTGGTAAGCCCCAAATGGTGCAGCTGGCATTTTACGATCAGGAGGGCCGCAATGGACTTTAATCGACACGGTGTTCCCGGCTGCTCTATCAACGATTCGTTCGAACATTTTATTGACACATGGCGGGATGTAACCCTCACCGATGATTGCATCCGTGGCACCGTGACCCTGAACGGCAACGACTATTATGCGGTGGCGGACCTGGACCCGGTGACCGGGGAAACCGTGCTACTGGACCTGAATTTCCCCGAACATCGGGACGACGAGTGGGACACCATCGAGGGCATCGAGTTGCAGACCTGTTCGGCCCGGCTGCTCGCCGCCCGGCTGTCCCGCCTCGACCCGCCCGCCTATTTCAACCCGCCATGCGTGGAGTGGCCGAAGGCACACATGGCATTCTTCGTTTTCGAAGACGTTCCCCGCACCATTTGCTGGTACAAAGCTTGACGACGCCATAATCCCCACGGTTGTCTGACCCCATTCGGAAGACGACCGTGGGCTTTCTCGTAGCCACCATATGGGAAATCTGACCAATTTTTTTATAGCTTAAGGTTTTAGAGCATAAATTCGTGTGTAAAAATTAAATTTGTCATGCCATATATCCCGGCAAGATGCTTGTTGACCTCGATAACCAAGCATACATATGGATATCAGAACAACTATGCAGCGGTAAATGGAAATCTAAATGCCTTCTAAAAAGTCAATAATAAATTCGAACCGCATCCCAAAAATAAAAAATTGATAGGTACATTGTAGTGATAGCGCAAGAGATGGACGATTCTTTAGAGGAGGACGTTGGTGGCCGAACAAGTTCTGGAAAAGGGCTATAGAACTCAACCCAAATGTACCCAGACCAAACTTCTTGTGGTACATCAGCCTGCCACTGGCGCCCTGGAAATTCCTCGACACTCATCCCGCGCATGCTGACGCATGTATTGATCGATTAACAGGGATTTTATTCCTGGTATGCGGTTGCGTGCCGGGGATAGAAAGGTCGTTCGGCGTAGGTTGGGGAGGTTATTGCTGCCGCGCAGGAGGCCGGGGTGCTCTTGGGGTTGGTGTTGCCTGGGGTGCTGGAGTCGGGGGAGGTATCGTCTGCTGCGGTGCTATTGCGGTGGCACAGTGTGGCGCCGGAGCGTGCATGCGTGGATCCGGTGATTTCGAAGTTTTCCCGTGATAATCCTCAGGTAGCGACCCTCGACGGGGGCGGCGAGTTTGTGCTAATAGAGCGAGAATCCATGTCAGGTTCCGTGACGGATCGTCGCAAGGTATTTCACGTAGAGGGGTTTGTGCCGGTTGTAGGTTCGTCATGGTTTTTGGTAGTGAGCGCGTCGGTTCCCGAGGCTGAGATGGTGAGTGATGTGCGGGCTGTGGTGGAGCGGATGATCCGTTCCCTTCGGGTATACCCGGATATCACCGACCAACCATTGACCCAAGAGTTCGGACATGAGGCCGGGGACGCGTATTTCACACCAGAAGGTGCAGTTCTAGTAAGCGAAGGAGTTTAATTGTGAGCGATCATATCCAAGTCCCCATGACGCATCTGCACGAGATAGCCACCAAATTTGCGTCGATGAAACAGAACTAGACGGCACCGAGCAGAGCGCCACGGAACTCCACGGGGTGGACGCCAACGACGGCCACCTCGTGGCCACCGCCGTCACCGACTTCCTGGCCGAATGGAAGCAATCCCGGAAAACCCTCAACGAGAACATCGGCATCCTCGGCGAGGTTTCCGGCAAGATCGCCGACCTGGTGATCGGATTCGACACGGATGTGTCAAAGTCTATCGGCGATGCCGCATCAAAGATGAAGGAGAACCAATAATGGCTGAAGTATTCGCGTTTCGGGACTCAACGGCGGATTCGGTTGGCTCCAATATTTTGGCGACAATGAACGAAATCAAGCAAACATTGGCCACGAACCGAACGGCAATCAACAATCTTAAACCCGAGTGGGTATCTGTCGAGGCCGATGCATATTACGAAGGCATCTCCAAATGGAACGAGGGGGCCGATGGGCTTGCCGACGTCCTCGACAATGTGAAGCAAACCCTCCTCGGGGTGAAAGACGGCACGGGGGACGTCAAAAAATCCATCGGGGAAATCCTCGATGCAACTAAATAACCCAGAAACCCTAACCGAAAGGAAATAATCATGGCAGGTCAAGAATCTTTGTCAGTGGAGCATGGTGCGGTCAGCTCCCACGTGTCTTCACTTCAAGCCCACCACAGCACCCTGCAGGGCCAATCCAGCAAGTTCCTCCTCGGCCATCGAGCCGCTCAAAAACTCCTGGAAGGGCGATTCCGCTAACGCATGGGAAGAAATGACCAGGGCTTGGAACGAGAACATGACGAAGGTTACCCAGGCGCTAGACCAATTGACCGGTCGCGTCGATGAGGCCGGTAAGGCCTACAGCCAGGGTGAACAAGACCAAACCTCGGCCTTGCAGCAGCGGTTCGCTGGCATGCAATTCGACGAGGGCAACATTCTGTAGGAAAGGATAAAACTCATGAGTGTTTTCTCTTATAACAATTCGGATGCGGACAACGCAAGCGGCGACATCAAGAATGTCATCAGCGAAATCGAAGGCACCCTGACCGACATGGATGGGGATATGCGCAAGCTGGGCGCTGCCTGGGAAGGCAGTGAGCAGGAGGAATACCAGCAGATTCACGGCAAATGGTCGTCCTCGGCCCAGAACATGCGGGGCATCCTGGAACAGATCAGGGGAGCGCTGGACGAAAACTCTTCCAACGTTTCCGAAATGCGCGGCCGGGCATCTAACGCCATCAGTGGCCAGTAACGAACACAGGTAATCAATAACTTCTAGCAGCAAAGGGTGACGCATCGTGCCGGTTCTCCCACTAAGCCCTTCCTGGCATATAAAGAAAGCGAATTCAAGATTGGCGGTAACACCGCTGAAGTGTTTGATTTCGCCCGGCGGTGGAAAACCTTTGCCGAGAATGCGCTCACCTGTGCTAGCAACCTGCGTTCCATTAACGACGGTGGCTTCCTCGGTAGCGAAGGCGACAGGTATAAGCAGCTGGTGAACAGTGAATTTCCGTCGCACTTAACGACGACCGGGGAAGCCCACAACGGCGTGAGCACGGCTGTGCACCAATACGCCGAAGCCCTCACCACGGCACAAACCAAGATGAACACGCTCATCACGACTGCCTCGGTGAACCATGCCGCGGTGCAGACCGCGGTTGCTAACTACAATACGTGCGAAATCAACCTGGCCCGCGCCGCGGTGACCGCCAAGGCCGCCACCACAGCAGCGGCCGCCACTGCGGTGGTTCCCGGTGTGAACGTGGCCACCGCCAGTGCCGCAGCCACGGCGCAAACCGACCTGGCAGCAGCCCAAACCGCTTTCGAAGCCGCCAAGGCCGAGCACACCCGGGCCACCGCCACCTTCAACGCCGATGTGAGTGCGGGCGCAACCATTAAATCCACCCTGAGTACCGCCGTGAATTCGGCCGTGACCTCTATTCGGTCGCAGGCCAAGAAACGCTTCGAAGAAAACCCCGGCTGGTTAGAGGAACAATGGAACAAATTCAAAGACTGGGTGGGTAAACACGCTGACGTTCTGGGCATGATCTCTGATGTATTGCAAACAATCGGTGGATTGCTCATGATGATCCCATTCCCGGTCTTTACGGTTATCGGCGCTGTTCTTGTTGGCGTGGGCGTGGGCTTAAAAGCAATATTGGCACTAACCGGTAATTGCTCGTGGGGTGAGTTTGCCTTCGACTTGGTGACAAGTTTACCGGGTGGAAAAAAATACTGAAAGCGGGGAAGACCGCTGTTAAAGGGCTCAAAGGCGCGAAATCTGCTAAATCATTATCCAAAGCGTCGAATGCTGCAGCCAAAGGAAGCAAGTCTGCTAAAAACGCATCGAAGACTGCTTCCCGGGGTAATAAGGCGAAGTGTCCTGGCGGGGAACCAATCGATATGGCTACCGGTGAGATGATTAACTTCGTCACCGACGTGCGTATTGATGGCATGTTGCCGATGGTGGTGGACCGAAATAACAGTTCCGATTTGGATACAAGCATGGTATTCGGGCCAGGCTGGAATACGTCATTGGATACCCGTATTGAGGTTTGTTCCGATAAGATTCTGATGATGTCCCCCGATGGGGCCATCTTAGAATTCCCGCTGGCGCCGGCAGATGGCTCTGAGGTAGTGGCGAATGGTCGTCCGTGGCGGTTATCATTCGTGGACGGCGCTTACCGGGTGCGGAACATCCAAGAGGGCATTACCTGGGTGTTCGCTATTACAGATAGCGAGTTTGGGGATCGACGACCCGATGCCCCCATTCAGGACTTCACCGTGACCGGGGACGCGCCGAAGAACGTTGTTCACCAGGTCGAAGACACCGAAGTATCCAACTCGTTTGTGAATGTGCTGTCTCCTGGTTCGGTGGCGGACGCGTTTGGCCTTGGCGTGGAAATTCGTCTTTCTACAGTGGTTCATCATTCTGGTGCGTGGATCGAATACGATTACGAGCAAACCACCGGTCACCTGGTTGCGATGCGTCGGAGTGATGGCACCATCCTGGAATTCAAGTGGCATAACCGGATCCACCGTTTGCTCTCTATCTGGGTGAAAAACGAGGAGACTCACCCCGGCGAGGAGCCGATGCGGATCGCATCCTATAATTATGATGGCAAGGGTCGACTCCTGAAGGTGATTAATTCTGCTGCTGGTGCGCTGCGCTATTACTATGATGATGCAGATCGGCCTTGCCGGTGGACGGATCGGAATGGGTATTCTTACTATTACCGGTTCGATGACCAGGGTCGGGTAATTTCCCAGGTGGGGACTGGTGGCATGTTCCCCAATGTTGTTGTGTGGCTTCCCGATGAAGGTGAGGACGCCCCAGAAGACGGCACAGTGTGCGTCATCTTGGAGTGCGCGGGCGAGTTTCATGGGGATCCCGCAGAGATTGGTGATTCTTGTATTAACGAGTATTTCGACCGGTTAGAAAATTTTGCCTTTGGCTAATCTTCTGCGGGAGAAGGGGCTGGTTGGTGCTGGTTTGACTGGTCGGGGCCGGACGGGTGCGCGGGATGATGAGACCTGGAGCATTCCAGAAGAATTGCTGCATGATGAATTTTTGGGAGACATTCGTCCTGCTGTGTATCGGTCGACTTTGGCAGGTGATGTATGGCGGATTGTTACTCCTGAAGGTATGGTTAAAGATTGGGAATATAACCAATATCACCAGGTTGTGAAGGAAACATCGAATACTGGTGTAGTTATTCAGATTGATTATGATGAATATGGAACCATTACCCAGTTTGATTATGGTGATGGAACGGTGGAAACTATTACTCCTGGTGCGTGGGGTGAACCGGTTAAGATTGTTGGTCGGGATGGGCTTACTACTGAATATGAAGTAGATCCTGCTGGGTTTGTGACAGCGGTGACGGATCCTGCGGGTATTCGGTTGGAGTATGAGTATGAATGGCGAGCAACGGGGTTGGTGCCGTTGGCCGTGATTGATCCTCAAGGATCGGTGCAGGTCACAGAGTGTGATAATGCTGGCCGACCATTAGCGTTGACGGATCCTGCGGGGCGCAGGTTTTCTGTAGTTCGGGATGTACGTGGTTTCATTACTGAAGCTATTGATCCTATTGGTGATGTGACTAAGGTGGAGTATTCCCCTGAGGGTTGGGCGACTAAGGTCATTAACCCGGATGGGAGTGAACGATCTGCTTCATATGATGGTGAGGGTAACCAGATTGAATTTATCAATGAAACAGGTGCCATAACTACAGCGAAGTATACAGTGTTTGATGAGGTCAGTGAGATTATTACTGCTGACGGTGGAGTGACTCGTTACACGTATAACACGCAGATGGAACGGGTTGCGGTTGCAAATGCTGACGGACATATGTGGCAGTTTGAGTACGACCTGAATGGAGAAGTCATCAAAGAGACCGATTATAATGGTCTTGTGACTGAGACACACCGATCACAGGATGGTTTGCGTGTAGACATTGTTGATGGGGAAGGAACCATTACTACCCATTACGATGCTTTTGGCCGTTTAACCGAAGTACATGAGATTGATGATGTGGTGCGGTTTACCCGAGACAAGTTGGGGGAGATCACCCAAATGTCAAATAAGTGGTCAACTGTTGATTATCAATATGATGAGTATGGGCGGATCATTTCAGAGACAACAACCCTATATTCCGGAGAACAGACAAAGAGTCACTCGTCTCATAATCCGAATGGCGTAGTTGATTTGGTTTCGTATATGTTGCCTGATGGGCGGGTAATTTCCGAGAAAACCCGGTTTAGTGAGGGGGGAGATGTATGCGAACTAGCATATTCTCTCGATGGTAAAGAGGTAGCGGTTGCCAGATTAGGCGTTGATGCTCTTGGCCGCAGGTCGTGGATTAGTATGGATTCCACAGTTCGCAAGCTCAAGTTTGATAAGCGAAGCCGGGTTGTCTCAGATACCATGGTGAAGCTTGGCGGGGAAGCTGCGACAGTAAATATTATTGATCGGGTGTTTTCGTGGCGTGTGGATGATGTGTTGGAGCAGGTGAAAGACACGGTTCGGGATATCACGGTAGATTATGCGGCAGATTCTTCAGGACGGGTTACCGGTGTGACACATACGGATGCTATGCAGGATCAGAAATCATCAGAATTGTATGAGTTTAGCCGGGCTGGTATGTTGACGAAACTTCATCCTGATACTTCTCAGCGGTGGGCTGATGATGTGGACTCCTATGGTGGTACGATGCCGCGGCAAATTGGTCGGACTTCGTTTACGTATGATAAGGCTGGCCGGGTTGTTCAGACTGTGACGAAGCGGTTGTCGAAGAAGCCACTTGTGAAGCGTTTTTATTATGGTTCTGGTACTCAGCCTGTGGGTTATGAGGATTCGGATCATCCTGGTGTTGGTTGGCGGTATTTGTATGATGGTTTGAGTCGTCGGGTTGGCAAAGAGCAGATTGATACTGCTACGGGTGATGTGTTGAGCCGGGTGGTGTTTATGCATCAGGGGAATCGGCTTTTCGGCGAGCAATACACAGTAAATAGTCATGATCCACATGTGGTGGGGTCAGGCAAGTTATGGCCTGTTGATCCATTAACTGGTGATGTGATGGGTCAGATTGAGATTACTGCTCCTTGTGGTTCTGTTGATGGTTGGTCGCAGGATCAGGTGGATGCGGTGTTTTACGCGATGATCAGTGATTTTGCTGGTGCGCCGAGGGAGCTTGTCGACGTTACTACTGGTGGGATTGTTGGTTATAGTAAGCAATCACTGTTCGGTAAGCGTGCTTGGTTTGGTGGGAAGTCTTCGCCGTTGTTGTTTGCTGGCCAGTATGAGGATGCTGAGTCGGGGTGGGTGTATAACCGATTCCGGTATTACAACACTGCGTTTGGCATGTATAACGCGCAGGATCCATTGGGTGTTGGCCCGAATTTGGCTAGCGCGCAAGCATATGTGGATAATCCTACTACCTGGGTCGATGTTTTAGGTTTGGCATCGCATCCGAAGGATAGTGCCGCGGATAAAATTTCTCGTAAAATAGAGGAAATTAAAGGACGTCCAGATACCCGTCCTGGTCACAAGACTCATTCCAAGCTGCAACAGTATGAGGCTCCTGGTGGATATGAGAGGGCTAAGGATGACTTTTATGACATGATCAAGGACACAGATGCTGTAGTTACTTCGCCTAAGGAAGGAATGCATCTTGCTACTTTCCCTGGAAGGAAAGGAATGTCTGTTAATGTTCGCAAATTCAGTTCAGATTCAAGGCCAACGCTACAGGCTGTCCTTAGTAAGAATAAGAGCTACAAGATTAGGTATGATAGGTAGTTTTCCGAAGCCATAAGGGATTGTTACTGTTGTTTCTGAGGGATAACGTTGCAAAAATGAAAATACTACGTGGTGATAATTTAGCAAGGGTTATAGTTATCCGAGATAGGATTTCCCACGGGCAAACCACTTTTTCGCGTCAGTGGATTGTTGATGCCCAGGTGCATGTGATGGCTGCCGAAAATTTTATGCACTTTGAGGAAACTGAAACCGTACAGTTCTCCAATGCTTTCAAAGTGGCGGGGATTCAACAACTATTCGCTGTTACCAATGATGATGACCCTCATTACATCCATCATGCTGCCATTGTTGATTCCACCCCAGATGATTTTGAGGATTTATCATTAACAGCATTTGTTGGCGAGTTTTTCATTTTGTTTTCCCAGGATGAGCGGTATGCTGTGTTATTTTCCCCAACGGGGGATTTTAAACTCATTGCGGGTCCCCGAGAGTTTCTTCTTAGTATTTATCCTGATCTTCATGCTCAGCGAAATAAATTTATTGATTTCGCACACGCCCAATTGTCATACCCCCATACCATAGGTTATGAGCTTGGAATGCAACGAGCCATCCGATACATGGATTGGTTGAACTAGAATTCCCCATGGTCTAAGTAACTATCCTGAACTTTAAAGACCAATAAAGCAGATTGTGGTTGTGGCTTATTCGTGGCGGATCTTTCTAATGCTTGTGAGGTATTTCCAGTGCAGCCTATGTGGTTGGTATCTGTGAGTGAGCTTGATCTTTGGATTGAGATGATGGTGTGTATTGGTCAGAAGCGTTAGATTGCAATCTTGATTGGCACTATGTTCCTGATCAGGAGAAATATCCATGACAACTATCCCTGATTCTGATCGCCCTCTGGCAACAGCCCTAGAGGCAAAGGGGCTGCCATACCCATTGCCTGACCGGTGGGAAGACCCCGACCCAGAGACAATACGTGCCTACATTCATGCTGCTCAAGACGTCGTAACGGCCCCAGGCATGGATTTGGAGCTTATTACCGATTTTTCGGCGGCGATTCTGGAGCACATAACAACGAAATATCGTGACTGTTGGGATGACATGGTGGCCACATATTTTGCGGCGCCAGCAGGGAATGAGCGTAGCCAGTTTGCTTTTTGGTTAATGCAGGCAGCAGGGTCTAGCAAGAAGTATGTTGCGCGTGTTCTTGATGTAGCATTGGTGGAAGATCCGGCTCTGATCTGGGATTTCTTGCCGTGGCTATTTGTGCGGATCAACCAAGAACGGTGGGATTTGCTGGCACCAAATCTGACAGATCCTACGTTATCGGAACGAATTGTGAATTTTATCTGCCGTAACCGTTCCCGTATTGAAAAGAAGGGCGTGACACCATGGATCCCCGGTGTTGAGCTATAACTAGATGTTGTAGCTTTTCCTGTGAAGGAGGATCATAGTGGTGGATTTTACAAGTTCTGGGATTCCTGGATGTTCGGTTGTGGATTCATTTTCGGATGCGAGGCAGCGTCTGGATGATGTGCGTGAGGATCATGATTTCGGCTATGAGTCTGTGAGGGGTTATCTTGAGCTAGGGTGGAATCGTTATCTTGCTGGTATTGATCAGAATCCAGTGACGCATGGTATTGAATCTGTTGAGCTGCGAGAATTATTCAACGGGGATACATTTGAGGGTATCGCGTTGGGGGAGATGTCGGCTCAGGAATTTGCTGGTGAACTTGTGAAGATCGGTTCCGTCCCTATCATGGAGATCGAGATGGTTTGGTGGCCTGTGGAGCGTGTGTCCTTTTTCTTGTATGAGGATGTGCCTAGTGCGATTGGTTGGTGGGGTAAAGATCTTACAATTGACGAGGTGAAGGCTATTTTTGCTGGGCGGATAGAGGACTTAAATCCTAATGTGTATCACTTTTACGCTATAGCCTTTGAATAAGTCTTCTTCTGACAAATCTGAGCCTCCCGCCAAATAGTGAGGTTTGTGTTATGGCGAAGGTGTATGCGCAGGTTGATCCGTGGTTTATCCAGCATGGGTATAAGCATACTGGTGTTCGGGATTGCCGTTATGCCATAAGACAGAACGATCTGCTTTTTGAGCTGCATATTTCCGCCACCCCATGTCGGATGATGAGGAATCCAACTACTTGGATGGATCTGCTGGGTCTTCATCCGAAAAGGAGGCTGCCGGATAAACGTCCTATTCAGCCAGACGCGGACAGACCACTTCGTGCCGGAAAATACAAAGATTTAGGCACAGTAGAACATAATTCTACTCCTGATTCAATTGTGCCATTGGAACGCCATCACATTGTTAGCCAAGATACTTTGAAAAAACAGGGCAAAACCCTAATGATGCTCTTGCTGTCCAGATGACTCCCAGTCATCATCAACAGACTATGACTTATGGATCAAGCAAACAGGCTAAAGTTCATCGTGAGGTTGAGTATCAAAGGATAAAAGAGAGTAATGAGCCTGATGTCGTCTTGGATGAACTAGTACGTGTTGAAGCTATGGGTGGTGATAATGTGGGCAGTGCCTATGAGGCCTTAGAGTTGTATATTAAGAATGGCCTTCATCAGCCATAAGTGAGGATCATAGTGGTGGATTTTACGAGGTCCGGAATTCCTGGGTTTTCGGTGACTGATTCGTTTGCTGATGTGAAGCAGCGACTGGATGATGTGCATGAGCATAATGATTTCGGGTTTGAGTCTGTGAGGGGTGTTCTTGAACTAGGCGGGAAACGTTATCCTATTGGTGTTGATCAAAATGAGGTAACGCATGGTATTGAATGTGTTGAGGCGCGGGAGTTATTCAAGGGGGACACGTTTGAGGGTATCGCGTTGGGGGATATGTCGGCTCAGGAGTTTGCTGGTGAACTAGCAAAGATCGGTTCTGTTCCTATCATGGAGGATACTGGAATCTGGTGGGTTGATGAGCGTGTGTGTTTTTATGTGTATGAGGATGTGCCTAGCACGATCTGCTGGTGGGGTAAAGATCCCATAGTTGACGAGGTAAAGACCATTTTCTCCGGCAAGATAGAAGATTTAGACCCCAATGTATATCACCTGTATAAGGCAGAAGAATAAATTCCCACTGACTAGGCCCCAGGTAGCTACGCTGAACCCTAAAGCGCTAATGAGGTAGATTGTTGCATCACCCACCAAAGTCTGGTGGTTCACTGAAGCGAGCATAAAATAAGCCTTATTGCCAGTTTTCCGGCCTGCACCCCACCATTGGGCGGTAAACTAGGGCCTCATATTGTAACCAACCAATAGTGACCGGAAAGGCCGAAACCCCAATGTTTGTGCTCAATTATCTTGCCGTCCCCGCCACCGAATTCGACCGGTTAGCCGCGGACGATGACCAGGTGGATACCGTGCATGAGCTGCTGGAATCAGCGGAATATCCCATCACCGATATCGACAAGGCGTGGGGGCCGCTCAGCATGGTGGTGGGGGAATCCCCAATAATGGGCGCGATAGCCGGAACCCAAGAATGGGATGAAGAAGTCACCGCCAACCCGCCGGCCCTGGTGGCGGAGCAGGCCGCGGCATTGGCAGCCGCGGACGGAGCCCAGCTGGCCGCCGCAGCTAACGAGCTCGACCCCGACACCCCACCCGAATACGTGGCCGACGCGGTGGCGGAGCTCACCCGGTTTTACCAGGCTGCCGCCGACCGGGGCGACGCCATTATCATTGTCGTCAACTAGGGGTTTTCCGCCGGCGTGAGGCGTCGTCAAGCGTGCGGTAAAACTGTAGGGATGACGACTCATCGAATCCTGACGCCGGATGTGGCGCGGGGCATCATGCTGCTGGCCATTGCGGTCGCCAACTCCGTGACTGTGTGGGCAACCAACATTGACAACCCTATGGTGGGCACCCACATTGGCATAGTGATGAACGATTCCCTCTGGGACAAAATTGCCATCATGTTCGGCGCCATGTTCATCCACGTTCGGGGCCTGCCCATGTTTGCCACCCTGTTGGGCTACGGCATGGGCATGATCTTGGTGCGGGAATACCACAGAAAGAACCCCTACAAGCGGATCCTGGCCCGGCGCTACGCAGTGTTGGCCGGCATGGGGCTCATCCACCTCGTGTTTCTGTTCTTCGGTGACATCATGTTTATGTACGGCATTCTTGCCCTGCACGTCACCATGATCGCCAACCGCAGTGATCGGCTCCTCCTCACCGTGGCTGGTGTGCTGTGGGTTGCCGGCGGTGGGGTCACGGCGGCCCTCACCTTGCTGGGGTGGACCGGCACGAGTGCCTACGGGCTGGGCTATGTTGAAGACCAATTAGCCATGGGCGAAACCTTCCTCATGACGTTTCCCGTCCAATATGTATCGTCCGCCACCACGATTATGCCCGCCATCCTGGTGGGTTTCGTCGCCGGCCGCCGCGGCATGCTGGAAACCCCCGAACCGTACCTGCGGATCATGCGCTGGTGGGCAATTATCGCCGTGGCCGTGTGCTTCATCGTTGGTATCCCCCTGGGGTTGGCCAGCATGGGGGTGATCGGGGGTGAACTTGTCTGGTCTGCAATCAATCGGGTTGCTGGACTTGTGACCGGTCCAGGTTTGGTGGTGTTACTGTTCTATCTGTCGCGGTGGTTGCAGCAGCACCATAAGCAACACGTATTGCCGGTGCGCATGCTGGTTGCGTTGGGCCGTATGTCCATGACCGGATATGTTCTGCAATCCGTGCTGTTTACCGCACTGGTACTGCCGTGGGGGCTGGGCTTGGGCTCCGGCAGCGGTGCCGCAGTCGCAATGCTGATGGGGGTTGCGGTGTGGTTTCTAACCCTCATTATCGTTTACGCCTGGTCGCTGACGGGTCGACGAGGCCCCCTCGAAACCATACATCGACGCTTAGGCTATACCCGCCCAACGACCGCTTTACGACGGTATAATGGGAGGTCATGAGCTTTGATTCGAATGCTGACATCATCGCTGGTGTGTCACTGGGAGGAATAACACTCCTTGACCCCATTGCTATCCACTGGGAGTACATCAACGAACATTTTTTTCATCGCTATGGTGATAACCCTGCCCTATCACATGGACAACTACCACACCATCACCTACCGGCTTGACGACTTCGCGGTAGAACTTCACGTTCACGCCCCCACTGGTCTCATATATAAGCTTTCCACCTTGCCCGATTACCGCGGCAAATTTCACGATGCCGTCGGCATAGGTACCCCCATTCGGGAGGTAGATATGGAGTTAGAATACGACGATACCGAATCTGGTTTCCGGTTTCCCGACCATCCGGGGATCCTCCTCGAACCCGACATCCCCCACCCGTGGCCCTCGGCGTTCCCACACCTCAACGTTGATCGCATCACCGTTTTTAACGAGGACTATATCGAAAAGGCGCCCAGCCTCACCCGTCGCTAGGCGGAGAAATATCCTCCCCACGGCGGTGCCGTCGTCAAGCTGTATGCCCAACACTGAAGGGCATGACTAATAACCGAATTCTCACCCCAGACCTGGCGCGCGGCTCGGCGCTGCTAGGTATCGCGGTCGCCAACGCGGTGACCGTGTGGACAACAAACATTAATCATCCCATGCCAGGTCACATTGGAATCATTGCTCATGATTCATTGTGGGACAAAATCGCCATCATGATCGGCGCCATTTTCGTTCACGTCCGTGGCCTGCCCATGTTCGCCACCCTCCTGGGCTACGGCGTCGGCATGATCCTGGTGCGGGAACAACGCAACGGCAGTCGGTACAAGCGAGTCCTCACCCGTAGGTACGCCACATTGGCACTCATCGGCGTGCTCCACATGGCTTTCCTGTTCTACGGCGACATCATGCTCACCTACGCGCTCATGGCGCTCACGATCGTGCTGCTGGCCAAATACAAAGACAAAACCCTCGTCATCGTAACGTGTGTGCTCTACCTCGCCAGCACCGTGTTTTTCCTTCAGACTATCTTGTCACCCACGGGAGAGGACCGGGCCAACCCGTACGGGCACGGCTATCTCGTGGATCAGCTGGGCCCCGGCACCTTCCTGGTACAGGTAACCCCCATCATGTATCTCCTCGACGTCATCACCGTCCTGCCCATGGTCCTGGTTGGTTTCATCGCCGGCCGCCACGGCATTCTGGAAAACCCCGAACCATACCGGCGGCTCATGCGCTGGTGCGCGGGGCTGGCCGTGGTAGTCAGCTTTGGCCTGGGCATTCCCCTCGGGCTGGCCAGCATCGGCGTGATCGGCGGTGAACCCGCCTGGTTTACCCTCAACCAATTGGTCGGCCAACTCGTGGGCCCGGGCATGATCGCCTGGGTATTCTATATCGCACAATGGTTGCAGCGCCGGGGTTGGGACCACACCCTGCCGGTGCGCATGTTGGTTGCGTTGGGCCGTATGTCCATGACCGGATATGTGCTGCAATCCGTGCTGTTCATTGCCCTGGTGGTGCCGTGGGGATTCTTCGGCCTGAGCTCCGGCAGCGGCGCCGCGACCGCAATGTCCGTCGGGGCCGGCGTGTGGCTGCTCACCCTGATCTTTGCCTACACATGGTCCCGCACCGTTAGCAAGCGTGGGCCCCTGGAAACCCTGCATCGGCGCATTGGGTACAGCAAAACATCCCGGGCGGCGATCCTCCCCTCGGCGGAGCAGAATCCTCCCACGGAAGGTACCCAATTCCTCACCGGTGCGACATCATAACAATCATGATTCGTGGCGTAACACTGCTCATAGCCATCATGTCCACCCTCATGTTGGTCGCCAGCCCGTCGCTCCTGTTCGGTGTGGAATGGGGGTTGATTATCATCATGGCCGTGGCCGGCTGGTTGTGGCAGAAACACCCCCTGACCATGGGCATTATCATGATCTGCTGCCTGGGAATCATGCAGATTCTCTTCCTGTGGCGGCTCCCGAATAACATGGGGATCTCCCCGGCATTCCTGCTCGCACCCATGATCCTCTACCAGTGGGCGCGGGACAAACGCCTGGAACCACGATGGTCCCACGGGCTCGCCCTCCTCCTCGCGGCGGCATCACTCGTCTCACCCCTGATGTGGCGGGTCCACCAGTACGATTTCGGCTACGGCCTCATCCGAATCCACGGCATTGACCTTGTGGTCACAATGGTGGCGCACTGGGCAATCATCGGCGCAATATTCCTGTGGGGCAGGTCAAACCGCACCACAGAAATCACCCGGGAACGCGAGGCGGTGCGCGAGGCCCGGCTGCTGGAACGCAACCGCATCGCCGCGGAAGTCCACGATGCCCTGGCGCACACCCTCACCCTGATCCGCATGCAGGCATCCGCCGGCCTGTACGCCCCGGAACAGGCACCGGACATATTACGCAGTATCCAAGAAATATCCGGGGCCGGCATCACCGAAGTGCGGGCCATCGTGGCGGCGCTCCGCAGCGATGACATCCCCGATACCATGGACATGAGCGATGTGATCCGCCGATTCCATGACAGCGGTCTCGACGTCACCGCCCGAACTGACCCGCTTATGGACCTGCCGATCCGACTGCGGTTGGCCAGCCACCGGATCGTGACCGAAACCCTGGTGAACGTCGTGAAGCATCAAGAAAACCCGCAGGTAACCGTGGACATTGTGGTGGGGGAGTGCGTGACGATTACTGTGGTTTCCCATGGACCCCAAAAACCGGACAGCAGCGGCAGCGGCGTGGGACTGCCCAGTCTCGACGAGCGGGCGCAGGCGGTCGGTGGCACATTCGAATTCGCCTTCGACGGGCACACCGCCACAACAATCGCGCAACTCCCCCGGGAAACCCCATGACCATTAAAATCCTCATTGCAGACGATCAAGTTCTCCTCAGCCGTGCCTTAGCGACGATCCTAGGGGTCCCAACCCGACCTGGAGGTCGTTGCCACCGTCCACGACGGCCAAGCCGCAGTCGACACCGTGGCCCACACCCCCGTCGACCTCGTACTCATGGACGTGCGCATGCCAAAACTCGATGGCGTGGCCGCCCTGAAGAAAATCCGGGCCAGGCCCAACCCGCCCAAAATAGTCATGCTCACCACCTTCAATGTGCCCGACACCGTGAAAGCTGCCCTCACCGCCGGGGCAAACGGGTTCCTCCTCAAAGATGCCGACCCGGAAACCCTCATCGAATCGGTACGAACCGTCGCCGCCGGCCAAACCGTGCTCGCCGCCGATGTTGTGGGCCACATCCTTCCCGGCGCGCTCACGGTTGCCGCAGACACCCTGCCCAGCCACGTTCAGCAGGGATTATCGCTGCTCACCCCCAGGGAAATGGAGGTGCTGCACGCCATCGGAGAAGGCAAAACAAACGCAGAAATCGCCGCGGAACTGGTGATCTCCGCAACCACGGTAAAAACCCACGTGAGTAACCTGCTGGCCAAGGTTCACGCCCGGGACCGGGTGGCGCTCGCAATCATCGCCCGGAAAGTGGGGCTTTAAACCTGGGTGGGTGCTATTCAACGCGGCCTGTGGTTGAGCGCGTATTCAATCCCATACTCGTTGGAATGGTCAATATAATCCTCATCGTAGATGGTGATACACCCAACGCCAAGCACGGGGGAATCCTCCGGCCAAGAGTTTTCCAAGTCGGGTTCGAATAAAATACCGGGGGTGCCCGGGATATAAAACCGGATTCCACGTCGTCGAATTTTATGTCAATGTTCAAATCGTGGATTTGGTAAATGGGCATGCCCACACTAATGGACTTTTTGAATTTACCACCATACCCGGGAAGCGCCACCAGTTTATAGATGAGCCCGGTGAGAACATGCACATGAAGTTCAATGGCATGATTCACCAGGGTATATACTGCCGTGTGATACCCATCGAGCCGGTACGTGGGAGTAACCATCGGAACGGTGGTGTAGGTACTGTCGAGAGCATCCCAATACGTGGTGACATGATCCAGCAGCTTCACTCCGCCGAGCGATGTACCGGCGATGATCTCGGCATCTGAATCGAAACACATATCTGCCTACCTCGACCTATCTAGCTAATACAACTTATTGTTCTCCCTAATTGTACCTTTTTGTCTTAACGGAATGTGCTGGTGCAGCTAGATGGATTGTGTGAGCCGGGTTTTTCGCTCCGGGTAGAGACGCGACAAGAATCGGTGGTACATGCTCAGCGCCTCCGGGGAAGTCTTCACGGTAATCTCCTCCCGGGCGGTGGTGCGGGTGTCGACTTCGGGCAGGGCCACGGCGCCGGCCGCCAAGGCCTGTTTGCTCGTTGCCCCTACCAATATGGGGGTAACTGCCCCCGCTCGTGCTCGTTGTGCAAGCGCGTGATCCCCGTGGTACAGCCAATTGAAATCGCTGGTGTGTTTGTCGGCAAGGAGCACCACATGGTTTGCCAGTTCGGTGCCGGCAAAAATGAGTTCGTTACTGGTGGTGAACGGCAGGTCAATGATGACGGTGGGCCACCGGTGTTGCACCCGGGGCAGTACCGCCTGCAGGTCGGTGGGGTTAATCGGTTTCGGTTGGGACATGCTCACGGCCAGGGTGGGAACCTTGCCGGTGCAGTCGATAAAAGCAGCAACCTGGTCGCGCTGCAGATTGTGGGCGGATTGGTTGACGAGCCCGAAAAAATCCCCACCCTGGTGGGCGCCAACAGCGGCCCGCACCGGCTGGTTCATGCCATCGGTGTCGACAATGGCAACGGGGTTTTCGGACACGGCATTGACCAGCTTGGCGATCAGGGCCGCGGTGGGGGTGGTGAGAATCCGATCATCTACTGCGGCCACGGAAACAATCAGGGCTCTATCGGTGTCGTACGGCGGTATTCGACCAGCTTGTGCAAGACCATCAGACCAGTACAGTCGCCAGATAAAGTGGGGAGTGAATCGGAATGCCACGAGCTACCCTCCTTTATGTTCGAACATGGGGTTACAGTAGAGTTACAACCTATAGGATATAGAGTCTAGCCTTCGACACAGCACGGCACGATTTGGGGAGATACTTTTTATGAACGACCAACCCGGAAACAATGCCAATATGCCCGCCTGGTTAAGCGTTGCCCGCCAGAATAACACCACACCCGCGCAACAGGGCCCTGTGTCTCCCCAACCGCAACAGCCGAAAACCAAACCCCCAGCCGGAAAACCCCACAACAACAGCAACAGCAGCAGCAATCCCAACCGCAACCAGCACCAACCCAACCAGAGCAGTCGCAGCCAACATGGCGGCAGCAGTCCCAACCTCAGCCGCAGCCGGAACCTGAGGCCGAACCTGAGCCCTTGCCCAAACCGGTGCCGGAGCCGGAAGACCCACCAACCACGCAACAACAGTCGCAGCAACGGCAACAGCAGCCGGAATCCTGCGGCTCCCTGCCACAGCACCCCCTACGGGAATGATGCGCCATACCTATATGAGCCGACACCCCTGCCACCAGGCCCATTCCCGCCCTCCGAACTCCCGCCGGCCCCCATCGTCACATGCTGCCGAGCCGCAGCAGGCTGCGCAGCCGCAACAACCGCCCCAGCCCCCAACCGGGCCACCCACTCACCAACAACCAGCCGTCACACCCACCAGCCCGCCACCGGAACCCCCACCCAGTTCTATAGTGGGCAAGCATTCCAGCCCCGGCCAATACGACCTCACCCCACCGAACGCGCTCAACCAGTCGGTCATCGTCAACCTGGTGAAAGCGCGCCCTCAAGGGCGGCTGGCGGAAATTCGTCCACGGCATGACCGGCGGCTACATCAGCCCGGGGACTCCGCCCGTAACGCCAGGGTGGATGAACTATTGCAACGAATCCAAACACCCTTTGCGAGGCGACTACCGCATTGCCGTCATGTCCCTCAAGGGTGGTGTGGGAAAACCACCACCACGGTCGCCCTGGGTGGCGTGTTCGCCACCCTGCGTGGTGACCGGGTCATCGCCATCGACGCCAATCCCGACCTTGGGACATTAGCGCAGCGTGTGGCCGCGCCGGGCCCGTCTACCATTCGGGATTTATTGGCGGCCTCGGACACGTCGCGGTACCCGCAGGTGCGGTCGTATACCACGCAGGCGAAGTCCCGTCTGGAGGTGATTGGTTCGGAACGCGACCCGGCGTTTTCCGAAAGTTTTAGCGAAATGGATTATCGGCGGGCCATTGATATTTTGCAGCACCACTATAATGTGATTCTCACGGATTGCGGCACCGGGTTGATGCATTCGGCCATGGCTGGGGTGTTGGATTTGGCGAATACGTTGATTCTGGTCAGCTCCCCTGCGCTTGATGGTGCGCAATCGGCTTCGGCGACGTTGGATTGGTTGAATCTGCATGGCTATGAGCAGTTGGCGGCGAATTCCGTGGTGGTGATTTCTGGCGCGCACCCGGGGCAGGCAACGATTGACATGGACCAGCTCATTAGCCATTTCCGGTCGCGGACCCGGGCGGTGCAGGTGATACCGTTCGACCGGCATTTATCCGAGGGTGCGGTTGTGGATTTGGATCTCATTTCGAAAAGCACTATGCGGGCCTATAAGGAGCTTGCGGCTATTGTGGCGGAGGATTTTGACCGGTGGCATCGACACTCGTCAGGCGAGCAGGGATGAAACGCATCGCTATTGTGGTTTGTTGTTGCTTGACGACGACCGCCTGTGTGGATCGGTTGGAGCCGCCGTTGCCGCCCACCCACCGGCAGATTGAGCAGGTGCAGGATTGGGCCCATAAACGTTCCGGCCCCTACGATATTCCCGAAACGGCCCTGCGGGCCTATGCTTACGCGGCGTGGGCCGTCGCAAAGCAAAAGAACTGTAACCTGGGGTGGCCGACGTTGGCGGCGTTGGGGGAGTCGTTGAGCAATCATGGGCGTGCGAATGATTCCCGGCTTGATGACGGTGGCACCACGACTGTCCCGCTGCGTGGATTGAACCTGTTTGATCCCGCGCACCCGCAGGAGGTTGCCGACACCGATGCCGGATATTTCGACGGTGACCCCACGAAGGACATTCCCATTGGTCCGTTGCAGATCATGCCCAGTAGATGGGAGCAGTTTAACGCTGCTGTCGAAACCGATGCGAAACCCAACCCGGATAATATTAATGATGCGTCGCTGACGCTGGCCGGGTTTTTATGCTCCGTGGGCGATCCGGGTACCCCCGACGGGTGGGCCAATGGTGTGCAACAGATTAATGCGAATCCAGAGTTTGTCAAGCATGTTCATGCGATCGCAAAGAAGTATTCCCGATGATGAAAAGACTCGTTTTATTGGCGGCCCTGTGTGGGTTATTGGCGGGCTGTGGCGAACCCGGGTCGGCGAAGGAAAAACCCGTGGAGCAGGTCATTCCGCCTCTGGGCAGGCTGCCGGAATTACCGCAATCGTATACGCCGCCGCCCTCGACGGAGAAGAAACCCGAGCTCCGCGCCGCAGCCGGCGCCCGCCCTGTGCCGTCGCAGCCGCCGGTGACTCAGACACAAACCGTGGCGCCCACCCCGGAGCCGCCACCACCGGCGCCCGCACCACCGCCTCAACCCGCCATTACTATTCCGCTGCCGCGCGGCTTCGATAGGAGAACCATGACCATCCCTAACATTCCTGGTGGCCCGGCCACCCCGGCGAAGAATGGTCGGAAAACTGCCGATCAGCAGCCGAAACGCGACCATCGGGCCGCGGTGCAGGCGCATAAGTTGCGCATGAATCTTGCCATTACCGCGCTGCGGTTCGGCAAGTACGAGCCGGTCATGAAGCCGCGGTCGCCCATGATTTTGTACGCTTCGGCGATCATCGCTGGCATTTCCATCGTGGCATGCATCGGTGGGGCCAAGCTCATGCAAATGTTTTAAAAAACCACCATTGTGGTGGGTTTGAGCTTGGGATTTCCCAAATGGTGCGGGATAAGCTACAATTTTCTACTGTCGTCAACACAGATGACGGCGGGGGCCTTTAGCTCAGTTGGTAGAGCTACGGACTTTTAATCCGCAGGTCGTGGGTTCGAACCCCACAGGGCCCACAATGATAACCCTCACCCACAAGCTTTGGGTGGGGGTTTTGAGCGTTACGAGGGGAAGAATGAGATGGATATTTACGCCTACCAGCGGCCATTGGGGCGCATTGCCGATGATGAGAAGCTGCGAAACCGGTTCATTGAAATCTATGACGCAAAAACCCACCAGCAGATCGTCCAGTTTTGCCGCAATTACGGCCGTCACCTCCACGATGTTGCGGGTTTTCCCTACCCCTACCATGCGGATATTGCGGACGCCGATGTTGGCATGCGGCGGTGGTTGGCTGGCGAGGCAAACTACCATGAGGCCCGCAACTGTAGTTTCCGCATCGGTCGGCTCGCCAAGGAAACAACCGACCAGGTGACGGTGCGGTTTCTGCGCACCATGGCCCAAATAACGGCCAGCCCACACGTGAAATACCATGGATTGTGGGCAACAGACTTCGCGGTGACTCTCATTAACACCCAAAAACCGGGGGACATGGCGGCGGTTCGTGCCGAGCGGGAACACCAAATCACTCTGCTGTCAGCACTATAAACCCCGCGGTTTCCCCTACGATGCGGGTAATACATGGTTGCGCTGGTGTACGTGACATAGGCTGAGAACATGAACGGGATCACTATTGGTGAAAAATAGATCCCGTAGTGAAGGAGCCACAGAATGTTTTCCCATCGGATAACCATGATGCGACGGCAGTTCTTTATATTATTGGCATCAATGGTGGTGGTTCTGTCCGGCACTATCGCCTATTTCGCCTACCATAACCTCACCTATGATCGGGCCCGGACGCGGCAGATCCGCCACGCAGGGTTCGTCGAAAAGCAAGCGGTACTGCCCGATAAGTCGGTGATAAATTATGGCGAGGGACCCAATAACGGTACTCCGCTGCTGCTCATCCACGGCCAGCAGGGTGTCGTGGCAAGACTACTCGCCGGTACTCTACCGAACTATCCAGCCGCCATCATGTGTTCGCGGTGGATTGCTATGGGCACGGCGGTTCCAGCAAAGACCCGAAAAAATACACCGCGCGGGCAAACAGCAACGATATCGTGTGGTTTATCAATAACGTTGTGAAAGACCCGGTTGTGATTTCCGGCCATTCCTCCGGTGGGCTCATTGCGACGCTCGTGGCGGCCACCGCGCCCGACATGGTCCGTGGCCTGGTCATCGAGGACGCGCCATTCTTCTCGACGGAACCCGGCCGGGCACCCAAAACCTTCGCCGGCCACGGCTTCAAAGACATGCACGACTTCCTCGCCAGCGGCGAACTGAACTTCACCCGCTATTCGCTGGAACACACCTACCTCGCCCACCTGTTCGGAGAGAAAAACTTTGACAACCTGGTCAGAAAACCCGCCCTGAAACGCCTGGACAGGCGGCCGCATGAAATACCGCGGGTTTGGTATTACCCGCCCGGGTGGAAGATCAACGAAATCTACGACCTCACCGCCAACATGCAGGACGGTACCGGCAGCTACGACCTGCGCTTCGGGGACGCCTTCTACGATTACTCCTGGTTTGCGGACTTCGACCAGGTAGAAACCCTGCGTGCGGTCACCTGCCCCTCCGTGCTGTTACATGTGGGTCCCGACGCCAAGATCGGCGGCTACTACGACGACAATGGGGTGCTGCTTTCCGCCATGGACGACAAGGATGCCCAACGCGTGTATTCGCTCCTGCCGGAACAACACCGCGTGCTCATCGACAACGTGGACAGTGGGCACGATATTCACGCCGAAAAACCAGACATTTTCATCTACGCCGTGGACGTTTTAGCAGAAAAATGGGGGTAGTAAAATTGCTTGCAATGATCCATGCGGGTGGCTTCGTTATAAGCGCGACAACAACGGGGGCACCTGAAAACCAGCCCTGACCTGGATCGTTCTATACTGACGATATCGTCTGCCTCGATAAGTCAAAGGAGTTCCCATGAGCATAACCAATAGTCCTATTCGTATCAGCCGGTCGTTCAAAACGGGGGGAACCCTGCTTACGGACAATAACTCCTGGAACCGGGACGGTGGTCACGCCGCTAGAGTGTTTTCTGCCAACGGGGGCATGTGGTACGCCGAAGGCGGCAACGATGACATTCACGTCACCCACATAACCGACGGGGATGAGGCCCTCCATGTCAACTGTGCGGTGCTCAACCCGAAACTGGTCGAGGGCGCGCAGCGTGACCTGGGCATAGATTTCAGCAAACGAGTCGCCAACAAGGAGGATTACCGGCTGATCAGAATAGCCACCCCTACCTTGTGGGATTCCCTGGCGGTGACGATCCTGCGCCACGCGGTGCAGGCGGGAAAGGCACAGCACTCCATTAAAAAACTCCGGGAGCACATGGGCGAAAAAGTCACCCACGATGGCGGCACCTACTACCTCATGCCCACCCCGCAGCGCATGCTGGACGCGACCGATGCCCAACTCAACCGGCTGGGCTTGTTCTTCTTCAAATCCGCCCTGAAGGCCGCAGCCGCATGGTGCCTAAACACCGACATTGACCTGCAAACCGTCTCCCATGAGGAGCTTTTCCACGACCTCCTCATGATTCCCCGCGTAGGCCCCTGGACCGCCGGCGTGGTCGTGTGCGACGTGACCAATGATTTCTCCTACTACCCGCTCGACGACCGCACGATTTTCTCCCGGGTGCGGGAACTCAGCGCCAACGACTGGCCCGCCGACCGGCACAGGTTCGCCGACGAATGGCGTCGACAAGCAGGCGATAACCCTCAGCAACTATACGACGATGGTGCTCGCCAACTGGGGCGATCAAGCCGCATAACTCACCCGAAACACCGTGGCATCCCGCACCGGATACCATTCGTTTCGGCGCGGGTCGAGGAACAAGGCATTCGGCGGAATGTCCGTGGGCTGCCGAAGCTTGTCGACGTCTTCCGCAGCGAGACCAGTCAACGTGCTGTCTGCGATCATGCGCTTCATCGCCCAAAACCCATACCAGTCGTTCATGATCGAATACGTTTGGGCATCGTCTCGCCCATCAATGGTCAACAAATAACGGTGCTGTTCAAAATACCGCCAATCATTGAACGTGAGCAGTTCCTTGGTGAAGGGGTGCCAATAGGGCCGTACATCAGCATTATCCATGGTGATTTCATGCCGCCATATTTGGCCCCTGGCAGGCCCGCGCAAAATAATGGCAGTGTAAATATTGCAACCATCGTCAGAAAGAAACGCTATTCCCCGCAATGCCGGCTCATCGAAATTCTTTTGCAGATAGTCGATCTGTTCCTCGGTGATCGCATCATACTCCGCATCCGTGGTGGCGTTATCCAGCCGCGTATAGAACGATTCGGGCACGTCCGCGATCAGCGGGTTCTCCGGGGTGAATGGAAAATCCTGGGTCCAATCGGGATCTTCACGAGTGTACGCGCCGGGGTCGAGGAAAAATTCGCAGATCATACTGTCAAACAGCAGGTAATCACCCGTGAATTTGTCCTCGTTGGTGTCATCCAGGAGAAATGCTCGGTAGTCGGCGGGGAGTGGTTGGCCCAGTTGTGCCTCGGCTTCTGCAACCCGAGCGGTGAGTTCTGATTGGTTCATGTGTCCTCACGAAAATTTGATGTGTGCGGGAAGGGTTTTTAGCTGTCTCTGCGCATGGTGAGTCCTCGGAACACAATACTGTTCCGAACGGGGCGCCATTCATTCAAGAACATGTCGAAGAACATGGCGTCCTCGGGAACATCGTCAGCGCATGTGAAATTTTCGATTTCCTCCTTGGTCATGCCAGTTAATTTCTCATCAATAAGCATGGACATCATGGCAATTCGCCCTTCCTTGTCATCCAGAGGATAAGCCCAGTAGTGCTGCAACAAATTTGGTAGATACTTGCGTGCTGTTGTGAGGCATTAATAATGCGATTCAAAGAAGCACCATTCCGCAAACGATATCGGCTTATTGGTGAGCGGATGGAGGTGCGGTTCGATGGTGGCAAAACAGGAAGTCAGCTCGCACCACCACTACCTGGCCTGCGGCTTCGCCCCGTAACACCAGAAACGAATACATGGCGCATCCCTCGTCAGCGATGTAGACGATTCCGCGTTCCATGGGCTTGCGGAAGTTCTCTACCATGTAATCGAAGGCTTCTTCGCAGAGCGCATTATGTTTATTACTGTCGTGTTCCACCTTCTCGGCATGAACTGCACGTTTGTCGAATTCTTTAAGAGGGGAGTCATCTACCGGATGTTCCAGGCTGAACGGAAAATCCTTCGTCCAATCAAGCTCGTAATAGAGAAATTCCTTCGGGGTAGTAAAGAAGCCCCACTCCTCGGTGTCTTCGTTGGCGTCATCTAGGAGGAATGCCCGGTAGTCGGCGGGAAGCGGTTGGCCCAGTTGCGCCTCAGCTTGTTCGACTTGGGCAAGAAGCATTGGCTGACTCATAGCGACCTCGCAAAAATACTGTGCACGCAGAAAGCCCACCACAATGCGGTGTTTCACCCATTAACGGCCATGAAATCCGCATGTCTCATAGCCTTCCCACGTACATATTTATAACCTTCACCATGAAGGTAACAAACAGGTCGGACATCTATGGGCGGCAGGAAAAATCAAGTCAAAGACACACCAAGGTCGGTGAGTATGTCCTTGCCGCTGGGGGTTAATTTCACGGCACGACTATCCTTCACTCTGGTAATCCACTCATGGCGGAAGAACTGCTTGCAAATACAAACGCCGAGCGTCCCACCCATGTGAAATTGGCGTTCAGTGCAGTCAAGACAAGGTTTAAGAGAAAGCCGTTCCGCATGTTCTACGCCCCATGTCCTGTAAAACTCAGCCCCCTGCGCCGTCAACTGCCAATGAGCGGTGATGAAATCATGGTCAATAAAGCATTCGCAGAGGCGTACCCCAAGCACGCCAGCAAGATGGCTATAGCACGTGCGGGCCTGAGCCACCGCACTATTCGCCCGGCTCGCATGAAGGCTTTGCGGCGTTGGCAATGGCGTTGACGAAAGCGCCCCCAACGTCTCGATGAATTCTGCAGTGCGACTATTAGCTAACTTGACGTAGCGATGCCTTCCCTGCCTGACATCATGAACGATCCCAACCTCCACAAGCTTATCGACGTGCTCCGTTGCGGTTGACCGTGATAAATGCACATAGCGGCCTAGCTCACCAACCGTCCAAGCACTACCATTCATGAGTGCAGCACACATAGCTGCACGAGACTGGTCAGCCAATACCTTGCTAATGATGGAAATATCAGGTGCTGATTCCGAAAAATACCGCTTAGTCATCACATCCCAATCTACCTCGTTCATTGTTCGGCCCACACCGAACAAAACCAGTCCTATAGTCAATCTTGTTCGTTCCAATTCTCTGAATGAAGGAAGGCTATATGTCGCTGCGAGTGGTGGAAACATGATTCGTCAGGAAACTAAACGCCTTGCCACCATGACGGTGCTGCTAGGATTCTTCGTCATCATGCTTGACACCACCATTGTGAACGTGTCACTTGCACATATAGCCAAAGATCTTCATGGCACTACGGCATCATTACAATGGGTTGTTGACGCCTATACACTCTCATTTGCCGCATTATTATTGAGCGCCGGTACCGCGTGTGATCGCCTTGGTTCCGGGCGAATATACCTGTTCGGACTAATCCTCTTTGCATTATTTTCTATTGCCTGCGCGCTATCCCCATCAATGGAAATCCTCATCAGCGCCCGAGCACTCCAAGGGATTGGTGCCGCAATGGTGGTGCCCAGTTCCCTTACCCTGATCTCTGAAATGTATTCCGATCATAAAGAACGTGCGAAAATAATTGGATTATGGGGAGCAGCCGGTGGCATAGCCGCGGCACTTGGCCCAATCATAGGCGGAGTACTGGTTTCAATGACTGGGTGGCGAGCCGCATTTTGGGTCAATGTCCCTATTATTGCCGTGCTCGCTATTCTCACAATATCTTTCATCCCTAGGCGGCGGGTACCTCAAGCCAGCAAAAACTTCGATGTTTTAGGTCAGACAACATCAATTATCAGCCTGTCTCTACTGACATACCTTGTGATTACTTGGGGTGAACGTGGCTGGAATACTGCACAACTGCCAGCATTATTGGTGGTTCTGCTATGCATGGGGTTATTCCTCATCATTGAATGGAAGAATCCCACCCCGATGCTGCCATTAACACTCTTCAAGACCCAAGCATTTAGCATCTCATCAATAGTTGGTTTTTGCCTTAACTTCAGCTTTTTTGGTCAACTTTTCGTGCTCTCACTCTATTTCCAAAAATATTTAGGATGGTCACCGTGGATAGCTGGTCTAGCAATGGTGCCACAAGCAACATCAGCCATCGTTGCATCACCATTAGGAGGCAGATTCTCTGCCAAATTTAACCCTTATTCCGCAATGTTTATTGGCCTAATCGTGGGGGCGCTAGGCTTCTCAAGCCTGGCTATTATCAACGAGAACACCCCCTATGTTCTGGTTGCACTGCTAACATTTTGTGCCGGTTTCGGAATGGCATTCGCCATGCCGGCTGCCACTTCAGCAGCGATTAATGCTGTTCCGTACGAGTTTGCAGGTATAGCTGGCGGCATTATAAATGCTGCACGTCAAACAGGAAGCGTGTTTGGGGTTGCCATATTAGGCATCATGATAGCCAACGGAATTTTTGGCAGGTTTCCATCATGCGGTTCTCGTAGCGGGAGGTGTGTTTGCATTAGCCGCAGTACTTGTGATGTTTGCCAGCAGGCATCCCTCGTGAACATTATGTTGTCGAGGAAACTTATTCAGCTGCTGGGGAAAGAAACTCGTCTTACCAACAAGTAGAAAATCAGAAAGAACATGCCATCTAGATTGCATTTCCTTACTTACAGAAACTAATCATGCTGAATAAGCTTGAAGCTTATTCAGTTGCTGGGGAAATTGGGTTCGGTTGGTGGTTGGTAGAACATTATTCTGCGTATCACGTTAATTGCCCGAATAGTTGTGGGTTGGGGGAGTCTCAAGGGGTAGATAGTATTCGCCATACTTTCAGGTGGGCTATGGATCTTTCGACCACATAGCGGATCTGGTTGATCCCTTTGTTGAATCGTTTCTGCCAGTCCAGTAAAGGTTTACCTGGTCTTCTCTTGAAAGGTGTGTCGCACCCTAAACCCACGTAGCCTTTATCCGCGGTTATATGCCAGGGTTGCATATGGCCGAATAGACCGGTGTTTCTTATAGCTGTGATGTCATGGGTTGATCCTGGTAGTGGTGGTGAAATATAAAAGATCTGGCCTGCCTGATCTGTTAAAACTTGCAGGTTATGCCCTGCCCTATGATGCTTTCCGCTGTACAAGTTCCTAGCGTTCTTCCACCACCAGCATGGCACGAGCGTGCCATCGATTACATATAACCTATTGGGGCCTAAGGTCTCCAGGTTGTGGTGGGGGTGGGAGCACCATGTCAAGGATGTTAAGTACGTTGTTGATCGCTCTGGAGATAGTGGGTTGGGACGTACCAAAGATACTGGCTAGGGTTTGTTGCCTTATGTTTTCTTGCAGGTAACCCATGGTGACCTGCACACTCGTGAACACTCCCAGGCTTGGTGGGCAGTGGTGGTCTAGCCTTGATGTGGTGATGATGTTTGCTAGGGTGAGGAGATTATCTGTGGTGAGTGTGCAAGCAATCAGCGGTGCGGGGTCGATAGAGTATTTTATTTTTGTTCACACTTACTATAAGTACACTACCGGCCTCGTTTTCCTATGCTTTCGGGGGTGATCAGTTACCGGGTAGTGGGGTCGTTATTTACAACGCCTGAATAAGCTTCAAGCTTCGAGATTCTCTCGTAGTCGAACAAGATTCGTTCTAGCTCATGTTTGGTGAGTTCCCGTGATGGAATCCAACTTCTTTTCCGCAGATCATAAAACTCAACTTTTTTACAAATATCACTTAATCTTCCAATTGTGTCGATCTTTTCTTCCGATATATTTCGTAACCACTTCACTGCTAGCATAAGTTTCATCACTCTCTTATAGTGAGGAGTGATGAGGGATTTAATCCCAGAGATTCAGCTACTGAAGATACTATAGTTTCATTGGAGTAATTCTGCATTTCAGCATTAACAGATTTTATATATGAGATAATATCTTGTGCATTCTCTTCAACGTACTGCTTTTATATCGATAGTCGTTGGTAAGTGTGAAACACCCAATACTGAATCTATCAATGAGTATTTTTGTTTCTCTGTTAAGTTATTAAAACATTCTAGAAAAATATTTGGATATACTGACATTATTTTCTCTAGTAGGTGCCTGATATTATCATTGTTGTTTATTTTGCCGGAAAGGTTGTTCTTTTCCTTTTCTCCATCATCAAAGGAAACGTTTTAAGACTGCATTGATCAATTCTATGCGGATTGTTTTTAGCGCTTTGGCGCTTGGATTCGAAAAAGTGTTTTGTGTTATATAATATGGAAGAGTAGCCCTCTATCATTAGTAGAGATACAGCATTAGGGTCTACATTTAAAAAGCTCCTTTTTAGATTGCAGTAGCTATTTTTCAATACGTTTTTAGATGATAAGTAATCTCTTTCGCTTCGTCCTCAGTAGCTGAAGATGAATATTAGGTTGCTGTTACTAAATTATTTATAACAAATTAAATACCTTAATGTTGGTAAATCCTTTAGTAAATATGGATGAATATGCATAAAAGTTTCTATCTATATAACCGAGCGACATTAATTCAGAGCATTTGGTCGAAAGCCGAATATTTTGCTAGAAAGCTCTCGAAATCTTCTACCTTCTTTTGTATATTTTTCTGGTAGTTTAGGCCTTCTGTAGTTATGCCTATCGTGAAGAAAAACTGGAAATGTTATCAATATAGTTTATGGATTCGATGTTGTCGATTATTGCTCGACAATTCTTTTTCCATTTTAGCTAATGATTCTTCATTGGCTAATTTATTTGTAATTAAGTTGGAAAAATATTACCGCCAAAAATCATTAATTATGTCATCAGAAATTATCTTGTTATCGTGATCAATTAATCGGGACCGCAGTTCTATGGGGGCATAACTTGAGCTTAGAGCCTCTTTCCATAATTCAACTTCGCTAAAAATCATCAAACCTTTTTCCGTTAATATATAAACTACAAAGAAGTGAATTAACCTTGTATTTTTGTCGAGTTCTGCGATTAAATCATCATTAAGTCTCAGGAATAGTCTCTGGCTCATTGTTCCGATTTGCCGTTTCATTATTAAAAATTTCATATTGATTTTGTCAATGTTACTTTCCCCTGTCTGTATCATACTCAGTAAGGTGGGTGTTTTTGTATGTTACAAATGCAAAGAGATAATTAGCATGATCCTTAAAAATTCTGCCGTCTCTTTATTGTTACCCCAAGAAGTGAATATCTGTTCAGCAAATACTTGGAATTCTGAAACAATATTTGCCAATAGGCGATAATCGGAAATTTCAGAACCAACAATTTCTAGCAATTCCCGATCTATTTCTATGGAAAATTCGCTACTATCTATCAGTTGTTTTAAATACTCATATAGCATTACGTGATGTGCTGAAGGGGATAATTAGCTGTGACGTCAAAAACTTGGTCCGATTTTTCAATCTCAAGACGGTGGGTATATCTTGCGTCAGCATTTTCAATGATCCCTTTGGTCTTATGCTCAAATATGCTATCACGTGTAGCATAAAGAAATTTAACGGGAGGATTCTTTTGTTCTGTAAAACGTTCTTGTCCAAGTGAAATATTGATGAGTTCATTCAATTCATGCAGAGCATCAAATATATGAGGGTCGTCAAACCTATCCAGGTCCTCGAAGATGACAAAATTGGCTAGCAGATACCTCGAAGTAATAGATGATCTCATTGAGGCATTGATCAAAATAGCTGGAACCAGAGCTATTCTTTTCCAGTTCAAGTTTAGTTGGACCAAGTTCTAATCCCTTAATTGTGGGTTTATCAACCCATATCCAATCGGTATAGAACGTCAGTCCCCACAAGATAGCCTGAACCATGATAGGTTGCCAGTAGCCCCATAAACTTCCTCCCTGAGACCAATGCCAATGCCAGTCTGGTTTGGCCAAAAAGCCAAAAGTAAAAGTCAAAAATGCAGCAACGATGAAACATGTTGATTACTCTTTGGGGTGCCGTGACATGCGTAATTCTGCGATATTGAGAACCACGCATCTTCCGTGGATTGCTTCGATATAGGGCTGTTTCACTGTGTCCCGCTGGTTCAGTCAGTACGGTCATTTTAAAATCAGATTCATCTGCTACTTGAATCGTGGGGGTGAAATAACGATTGGACGGATCTTGTTAAAATTCCTTCGAAGAGTGGATTCTCTCAGCAACCCTTGAATAACGCTTCTCTTACCGGTCCCATAGCCACCGGTCAGAGCTATATTTCTGACTTTTGGGGATTTGCGGACTGCTTGTTCTAAGCTTCTTCACATAGAGCCCATGGTGTTTTTCATGCATAATGTGCGGGCTGGCACTATCAACTCTGATGAAGCATTAGGATTTTGCTTTTTCCTGAGCTGGTGGGTCCGCCACATCATCCGCTTTTTATCAATACTCTTGCCGTCTTGGTCCAGCTGTTTAGAAGCCTCAGGAATCAGATGCCTCTTGCTGGGAGTCTGGATCGGTCGACATCAGGACTCTGTTCCTCCCTAGTTGACCGGTAAATCCGCCACATCATCCGATTTTTATCAATACTCTTGCCGTCTTGGTCCGGCTGTTTAGGAAAGCCTCAGGATTAGATACTTCCTTTGAGATCTGGATCGGTGCTCATGTGCCTAACAAACAGTTCTTTATGCTCTTGTGGTTATGTCAATGATTTTAGGCGCCACCACAATTTGGTGGAAATCAATACCTTTTTATAACCACCTGCGCACCTGCTTGCAGTAGTCGATAGGTGTCTCAAACTTCTCAGTCATGCGAAGTTCTCGATTGGGATAATCAGGCCATTCATCACAGCGAACCCCAACAATGGGCACCCCAGTGCCAACAGGAACCGCTCGCCAACGCGAACCGCACAACGCCACTACTGGCCGTGGCGGATTCCGCGACCGAAACGGGCAGATTTATCGGTAACTGCGATGGCGTATCAATCGGATTCGTCGATGTCCGTGCCCGCCACAAGCGCTCATGGTTGCTGTAATCAACGTAATGTCACTCCAATCACGTGACACCCGCCCACCGCATGGTTTGGAAATATGACTGTGCCGGGCCACAGTAAGCCGTACAAACGCCAATCCGCCCAGGCCAAACAGGCACGCGTCAGGGTTGCAGTTAAAAACGTTGTC
>BNJS01000686.1_pt1 | contig 254957 bp, 302 predicted proteins | sample 8540461 | NCBI WGS metagenome assembly BNJS01 (sample SAMD00202454, study PRJDB9452) | human saliva metagenome | isolation source: human saliva | place: Japan | reverse complement strand
CCGACCCACGGCTTAGAAGGCCGTTGCTCTATCCAACTGAGCTACTGAACCATGTGGATTACCTATATATGTAATTATCTATTATAGTATAAATTATGTAGTATATATCGTCAATATTACGTTTTACCCTAAAAAAGGCAAAAAAAAATGGAGCGGGTGAAGGGAATCGAACCCTCGCGACCAGCTTGGAAGGCTGGGGCTCTACCATTGAGCTACACCCGCAAATAAAAAATGGTCGGAGCAGCAGGATTCGAACCTGCGACCCCCTGGTCCCAAGCCAGGTGCGCTACCAAACTGCGCTATGCCCCGTCATTAATTACTTTGCTATTATAGCAAACCCGGTAGTTGATGTCAACCACTACTCTTGCTGAGTTTTCTACTCTTTCGAGTATCGCTCTGCAACGAAAATAATTATATCATCGATACAAAATAGTGACAAGTACTTTTTTACAACTTCATTAATTTTTTAAATTTTATTCATCTATATACAAAACATGCACCCCTTTCGAGGTGCATGTCATATTGTTCTATAGTTATTTTATGGTTATACCAATGCTTTTACAGCAAATAGATTAACCTTCGTAGCTACCGTCTTCTACTACGCCAGGGTTTTTAGCGATACCTTGTTTTACAGCAACTTCAGCAACTGCTTTAGCAACCGCTGGAGCTACGCGATGATCGAATACGGATGGCATTACGTTTTCTTCGTTCAATTCGCTATCAGGAATCAAGTTAGCCAAATGCATCAGCTGCAGCTAATTTCATTTCATCAGTGATTTGGGAAGCACGTACGTCGATAGCACCGCGGAATACGCCAGGGAATACCGCTACGTTGTTGATTTGGTTAGGTGCGTCAGAACGACCTGTACCAGCAACGCGGATACCAGCAGCTTTCATATCTGCATATGTAGCTTCTGGGTTAGGATTAGCCATTGCGAATACGATTGCATCATCAGCCAAGTTTTCCAAGATGTCTTTAGTGAAAGCACCTGCTGCAGATACACCAAGAAGAATATCAGCGCCTTTAGCATTCTCAGCCAAGCCACCATGTTTTTCTTCAAGTTTAAGCAAGTCGATCAATTCAGATTGCAAGGAATCAAGACGTTTGTAATCTTTGTGCAATACGCCAGAGGATACTAATAATGTAATATCACGAGCGCCTGCAAGGTATAACAAGCGAGCAATGTTTGCACCAGCTGCACCAGCACCGTTTACGATGATTTTAGCAGTAGCTAAATCTTTTTTAACTAAACGAAGAGCGCCTTTTACACCAGCTAAACATGCGATTGCAGTACCGTGTTGGTCATCATGGAATACAGGGATTTCTAATTCTTCTTTCAAACGATTTTCGATTTCGTAGCATTTAGGAGAAGAAATATCTTCCAAGTTAATACCAGCAAAGTTTTTTTGCAACAATTTTACAGTGTTGATCAAAGTATCAGCATCTTTAGTGTCTACAACCAATGGGATGCAATCTACATCGCCGAATTTTGAATAATAAGGATTTACCTTCCATTACAGGCAATGCTGCTGCAGCGCCGATATCGCCAAGACCAAGTACACGAGTACCGTCGGAAACTACGGCAACCATGTTGGAACGGCATGTTAATTCGAAGGATTCAGCTTCATTATCTTTAATACGCAAGCATGGCTCTGCTACACCTGGGGTGTACGCTACAGACAAGTCATGTGCGTCTTTCAATTCATATTTAGTCCCTACAGTGAGGAAACCTTTCAATTCACGTTTTTTCTGTACAGCTAATTCACGTACGTCCATAATAATTCTCCTTTGTGGAAACAATCGGACTCTTTAGAGTCGGTAATTAATACCATAAACTAATTGTATTATACAAAATGATAAATAACAACACAAGTTTTTTCGATATAATTATCGATTTTTTTAGATTTAAATGCTATTAATTTCTGTTAATAAAAAAATTATGATAAGCAAACAAAAAGTAGATAAGCCAACTAAGGCTTATCTACTTACGTATTATATTCGTATTTAGCTATATATAAATTTTGAAAAAAATTTTCAAATGTAATATTAAGCTTTCACAGATGGCAAATTACGACCATAGAATATTTCCATCATTTCTTGTTTTAATTGCTGTTTAATTTGCTTAATTTCACGTTCGCTCAATTCAGCTTCAGTAATACCGAAGAGATAGTTATCCAAATCGAACTCTTTTAGCATCATTTTTGTATGGAAAATATTTTCTTGGTATACGTTTACATCGATCATGTTGTACATGTTACGAGTTTTCGAGTTAATGTAGTTTTGGATGGAGTTGATGCGATGATCGATATAGATTTTCTTACCAGATACATCACGAGTAAAGCCGCGTACATGGTAGTCCAATGTAAGGATATCGGAATCAAAGCTTTGAATCAAATAGTTAAGTGCTTTAAGAGGAGAAATCTGACCGCATGTAGACACTTCAATGTCGGCACGGAATGTACTAATCCCTTTGTGCGGATGGCTTTCAGGGTAAGTATGTACAGTAAGGTGAGATTTATCAAGATGCATGACTACATCTTCCTTTTCAATTTCCTCTTCAGAAATCAAAATCGTAACAGACGCACCTTGAGGGTCGTAGTCTTGTTTCGCTACGTTAAGGATGTTAGCCCCAATAATACGGCTTACTTCCGTTAAAATAGCTGTTAAACGATCTGCATTGTATACTTCATCAATGTACTGAATATATTGTTTTTTCTCTTCTTCCGTACGAGTATAACAAATATCATAAATATTAAAACTCAACGTCTTTGTGAGATTATTAAAACCGTATAATTTCATTTTAGGCTTTGCTTTAACTGGTGTATCCATGATATGTCATAACCCTTTCCATGCATAGACTTACTATTTCTTTTGAAAGTTTCAAAACGAAGCTTTCACCATATAACTAAACAATATCTTGTTTATACACAAACTCTACATCAAACTGTCCATTATCATAGGTAACGATGGCAAAGGTACCACCAGAGCGGTCTCGAGGCAAAGAAATACTGCCAGGATTGACAAACACCGCATCACCAGAACGAACCTCACCATGATGATGGCTGTGACCAGCCACGATGAGACGCGCCCCCATTGAGGTGCCTAAATGAGTCAGTTCTTGTATTCGATTATAATATGATACCTTATCTCCATGAGTCATGTAAATATATGTATCCTCTAAGGGAATCAACTGTTCTCGCGGCTCAAGTGGTTGTACGCGGTCATTATTGCCGCGCACCGCATAAACAGGTACATTCGTATGCTCCTGCATATAGCGCGCATCATCGCCCAAATCACCAGCGTGAAGCCACATGTCAATATCTTGATTGGTCGTAGCCGCCAAGACGAGGTCAATATCCTCTAGATACCCATGGGTATCACTCAAAATACCAATTCGTTTCATTTTATAAATTCTCTAATACTATTATATTACATATTATATGAACTATATCATATAGTTTAAAAATATCAAAGTTTACTAATTAATTCACGTAATGCGCGACCACGGTGACTTATGGTTTCCTTCTCTTCGATGGTAAGCTCTGCCATTGTCTTTTCAAATTCAGGTACATAAAAGTATGGATCATAGCCGAGACCATTGTCACCTTTTGGGTCATCTTGAACGAGTCCATCGCAATAGCCTTCAGCGGTTACTTCACGACCATCAGGATATACGAGTGCTAAGGCACATACATAATGAGCTGTACGGTCAGCTTTTCCTTGTAACTCTTGAATTAGCTTTTCGTTGTTAGCATTATCATCACCATGATGACCTGCATAACGAGCAGAATAGACACCTGGCGCACCATTAAGAGCATCTACAGTGATGCCAGAGTCGTCCGCAAGGCATGGACGATTTGTAGCTTTTGCGTAGTAGCGAGCCTTTAAAAGCGCATTCTCCATAAAGGTTGTACCTGTTTCCTCAGGTTCCTCAATGGTAATGACCTCTTTTACAGGTATACAATCGATAGATAAATGAGAGAAAGCCTCAGAAAATTCACGAATTTTCCCTTTATTGCCTGTAGCTAATACGATTTGTTCCACCTTACACCTCCGGAGCTGTAGGATATACCCTACCTACTTTATCTGCTGTTGAGCCAAGTGCTTCACGTTGTTTAGCCATGAGCTCATCTGTAGCGAGCCTCCGCTAAGTCGAGTAATGCATTGAGTTCATCACGGTTAAACGTACCATGTTCACCTGTACCTTGTACTTCAACCATATTGCCAGAGCCTGTGCGCACCACGTTCATGTCAACGATAGCTGCACTATCCTCTTCGTAGCAAAGATCCGTAATAGGCCCTTCTGGACCAATACCTACGGAAATAGCTGCACAGAAGTCAGTAATCGGGAATTTGCCTGCGCCACCAAAGGTGAAGTCCACCGCATCAACGAGGGCTACAAAGGCACCTGTAATCGATGCTGTGCGCGTGCCGCCATCGGCTTGAATTACATCACAGTCGATCGTAATAGAACGTTCACCTAATGCTTCAAGGTCTACAACAGCGCGTAATGCACGACCGATAAGACGTTGAATTTCTACAGTGCGGCCCGTTTGTTTACCCTTTGCAGCTTCACGGCTTACGCGAGTTTGCGTAGAACGTGGCAGCAAGGAGTATTCGGCTGTTACCCAGCCTTGGCCGGAACCTTTGAGCCAGCGCGGCACAGAATCCTCAACAGTGGCAGTACAGATAACCTTAGTCTTGCCGCACTCAATGAGTACAGAACCTTCTGCATATTCTGTAAAATTCCGTGTTATTTTAATAGGTCGCAATTGACCTGCTGTTCTATTATCGCTGCGCATAGGAACCTCACCATTCTAAAACTAAACATTAGAACGCCCCTTACATAAAGGGGCGTTATTTCTTCTATTATATCACAATTTTTCTATTTTTTAGCACTATAAAGCATATTGTAATGTAATACCATGGTGCCGTAACGTCGCTCATGTGTTAACACGATTAATACTAGCACTATAGTTCATATTGTCCCTCACCAAGAGGATCTACCACAACATAACGACTTGCCCCGCCCTCTGCTTTAGCTCTTTTAGCCTCTACAATCGCATCTTGCCGTGTTTCGTCGTCCCCTTGCCAAGGGATGAACATAGCATATACACTTTGTGGCCCATAAGGTCCATATTGGCCCCGTGAAAGTACGCTATGCCAGCCAACCTTATCTTCGTACATGCGCACCTTTTCAAGGCGCTCCTCTTGTACGCCCGTTTCATCATAATACACATTATAGTGATTAGACCAAACATCTCCCGCACCTAGTCGCTCATCCTCGGCCATCTTATGGCGATTAGCCCATTGCACCTTCCATTTAGCAATGAGGTCATCTATATAGGTAGTTACAGTTTGACTTTGCTTATATTTAACAGGATCAAAGGCAGGTTCTACGACCCTGCTGTAATCAAGGCCTGCCATAGATAAAATAATACCTGTATTTACATAAGGTAACGCTTCCTGTACTGAGTAACCACCTTCTAAGACAGCTATATCAGCTTGCAATAAATCTACAAGCTCCGCATAGCCTTTTAGCGGTAACCTGCATATTCGCCAAAGGATCGCTAAAGTGATTATCTTGTCCTGCTGAATTGATGACGATATCCGGATTAAATTCCTCTAATATAGGTAATACTAATTCGCGCATAACCTTCATCAAGCCTTCGTCACCAGTACCAGGTGGCAATGGAATATCTATATTACCACCGATAGCTTGAGGTCCACCAAACTCATCCATAAAGCCAGTGCCTGGATATAGCGTGCGACCATCTTGATGGAAACTAATATATAGAGTATCGGGATCGTGGTAGAACACATCTTGAGAGCCATCGCCATGGTGCACGTCTGTATCCACCACAGCAACACGTTTTATGCCATATTTTTGGCGCATATGTTGAATCATAACAGCTTCAATATTTATGGTACAGAAACCACGAATACCATGTACCATAGCCATCGCATGATGTCCTGGAGGTCTAACGAGGGCAAAGGCACGGTCCACCTCTCCACGCATAACCGCATCAGCAGCCGCAATAGCTCCTCCTGCAGATACACGATGAGCTTCCGTTACCCAAGACTCTAAGTCAGGAGCACCTACATGAACACGCTCTATCGTATCCCAATCGGCTACGATAGGATTATATTCCCTAATATTTGGTATATCTAATAGACCTTCCTCTACGATTTGATCTCGTGTATAGAGCAAACGCTCTTGTCGTTCAGGGTGAGTTTCTGAAATCTTCCAGTCAAAAGCAGGAAAAAAGACTAGACCTAAACTATGTTTTGATACAATTTTGTCCGGACTTAACGTGTCGCCTGTCTTTGTATTGGTAATCTTATTTATACCAACATTTCTGAGTCCATGACGCTCGCGATAGGATAGTCCTTTATTCCACATAGTGTTTCACCCCCGCTTCTAGTTGTACTTTCACCGTAATTAGACGTTCCATCGATTGCCAACCCTCTACAACAGGGAAATCTTCAATGCTAATAACCTCAACCTCTTGCGTTTTATCTAGGCCCAAGCGCAATGCCTCGTCAATAAGAGCCTCTTTTGCGCGCTCTACTACTTGTTCAGCTCGTTTCAAGGTACAGGTTTGCTGCTTAACACCTAACTCTGGAATGACAAGCAAGCGACGTTTTGTATCGACGTGAACGGTAAGTTCAATGGTAGATAGTGCTAATGCTGCACCAATAGCATTTGCTACAGCTGCATTTTCGGGAATAGTAACCGGTAAATTCAAATACTCGCCTATACTTGGCCCTAAGCTAGGTGCTGTACCGCCCACTACGACGATTTGAGCAGGCACAAAAACATCGGGATTTACAATATCCGCCACTACATAGACAGGTCGTTTATTTTCTGCCCCGTACCACCTCATCGATGCCATGTTGAATTGTTTCTAATGCCTTTTTAACAATAAGCTGTGCTACATCTAGAGCTGACACATTATGAATACATTGCTTTTCAGAATTATGGTTCCCCAATATATCTTCACATTCGCCGTGTTTCCAATTAGCCTTTAACACATGGGCTAACTGTTGTAAGGATTGTGTAGCAAGTTCAGCATCTCCGTAACTTGCATGTCCTAATACGATGAGAGCATCTCCTAAGGTAGGTTCATTGCCACCTAAAGCCGCTGAAGGACCTACACGTTCAGGTCCTACCGTGATTTTACCATCTACTATGCGAACTACCGACTCACCGCCGATACCGACGGAGGTAACTGCAAAAGATCGCACTGCGCTTGGATATACACGAATGGATACGCCATTCTTCGTCATCAATGGTTTCCCCTGTTTCCAAAGGGAAATATCTGTTGTAGTTCCCCCAATATCTAGTGCCACTGTATGCATATTATCTATAGCACCGAGAGCAGATAAACCAAGCACAGTGGCAGCCGGACCTGTAAAAGCAGTTTCTACAGGTCGACTTACCATGTGCTCCATAGGAAGAGAGCCCCCATCGGCCTTTAATATATGAAGTGGAGCCTTAATATTTCGTGCACTCAGCGCATCTTCCACGTTTTTCTTAAACACTGTAAATACGGGCGTTACAGCGCTATTAAAGTAAGCACTAATAGTACGACGAGGAAAGTTCAAGGAACCGCTTAATAAACTGCCATTAGATATGGTATTATACGTTTCTTGTAATGTTTCTGTTATAGATAATTCCTCTTGAGGATTGCGGACTCCAAATTTTGCAGATACAGCGGCCAAATCTGTACCACTTCGTTCTTGTACCATACGAGCTATACCACGTACGCCATCGGTAGAGGTACGCTCTACAACGATACCTCTGTGGTCTGTGTAGCCTTGAAGATATATAGGGCTCACAGGAAATATGTCGTCTACATTACGACCAGGCCCTGTTACTACATACAGATCTACAACCTGCTCCTTTTTTTCTACGATGGTATTTGTCACAACTGTAGTAGATAAGGTTACTTGTTCAATATTTGATGTATCACAACTATCTAGGACTGCATCTAAGGCCTCACCTATCCCTTGCATTAGATTGTCCTTTGTAGTCCGTCTTTTAGCAGTTGATACTACGCGATGACCATCAATAATTACGGCATCGGTAAAAGTACCACCTACGTCTAAACCTAATAACATACAACCTCCTAATTACAATATAAAAAAGGCTGTACCCATCTCTATGTGATGAGTACAGCCTTCTGTTATTTACCAGATACAGATGCGTAATTTTTGATGATAACAATTGGAGTCATTTGGCTATCATTACCAAATGGATTGTCGATCAACAATTGTGCAATTTTTCTTAGCATCAATGCCACGGCTTGTACCTAAGATAGCGGAGCGTTTTTAAGTCATTAACGTCAGCTACTACAGCGCCATAGCAACCTGTGCGAGATACGATTTTTCTCAGCTACTTTATCAGGGTTTTTTTAGGGCCATGTACGATATGTTTATCGAATGGAGGCATAGTGCCTGTTACATCGTCAGCCAAAGATGCTGCACGAGCAATAGCATAGAACACGCCTGGTTTACGGAAAAATCTTAGCAATAGCACCTATAATAAATGCGCCTAACACCTTCCATTTACCATCTACATCCATAGCCGCTTGCATACCGTAAATGGATGCCATAGAGCCATCTGGATGGATAAAACGATTAATTAAACGAGCTTGCCAGCATACGTCTAGTTCTTCTGGACGAGTGAAATTACCTTGTGTAATAGCCACTACAGATTCGGCTACACATACGATATCTTCTGGTCCAATATTATGACCACCATATTCAACGATAGCATCTACGATGTCATCATTATCTGTAAGAATACGTGTTGGTACACATACTAACTCTAATTCTGCCATTGAAATGCCTCCTTATTGGCCTAATGCGGCCTCTACTTCTTCTGGGGTCAAACGAATACGTTGTTTATCAATGTGGTAATCTTCACGACCAACCACTTGGTAGTAAATGTCGATATTCATATATGGGAAACCCTTAATATCTTCTCGAATATTGCCACTTTTACCTATTAACGTAACATATACACGGATAGTGCCACCTTTACGTGGTTTAATGATAACAGCTTCAAAATATCCATCGTGACGTGGGCGATTAATATCCATAGCCCATGCGTCTACTTTCACAGAATCAAATTGTTCCTCAGGCAATAATGGACGTGGGAATAAGTCCATAATCGTACCATTTTGACGACCTTTATTTACGAAAGGAACGTCACAGGACAATGTAATCGATTCAAAGTTTCGATCGGATACTTGGAAATTAGTTGCTCGTTTTGGCAACAAAATAACCTTTTCATCACCTTGTTTCAATGCGAACAAACGGAATAATAAATACAGTACTGCAATAGCCACAATAATGGATACTACTACAGTTAGGATGTTATAAAACCACATAGGGCATCTCCTTTATAGTGTAATATGTTCAATGGTACGACGATTTGTATCGAGGAAGGACGCACTTAATGTGTCGCCAAGGTCAATATCTTTTGTGAAATACAGTTTCACCGTACCAAGGTTTTCTTGAGGGTTATAGAGGTTCTTATGCTCTAAATACGACAAACAAGATTGCTCGTTTCATAAGCAGGATCTACAAACTGGATACGACCAGCAGTTAATTCCTCTAATAAAGGTTTAACAAATGGGAAATGAGTGCAGCCCAAAACAACTACATCAATCTCACGAGATAGTAAAGGCTCTACATACTCTTCGCACACATCACGAACGAAAAAGTCATCTAAATGACCTTGCTCAATGAGACCTGCCAGTTCAGGACAAGGTTGTTCCCACACCAGCACTTCAGGATCAACTTCTAACGCGACATGCTTATGAATATGGCTGTTTACAGTAGCCACAGTAGCCATAATACCAATAGTATTACTTTTACTTTCACTAATAGCGGTTTTAACGCCTTGAGAAACCCCAATAACTGGAACGGATACGCGTTCACGTACCTCATCAAGGGCAACAACGGTGAAAGTATTACAAGCAATAACCATCAATTTAACAGGCTGCTTCTCAAGCGCCTCTGCAATACGGCATGCTAAAAACGTAATTTCATCATCACTGCGATTGCCTACAGGATTGTTGGCATTATCACCGATATAGATAAAATCTTCATTTGGAAATTGTTCTTGTAATACCTTTAATACTGATAGTCCGCCTACACCAGAGTCAAATACACCGATAGGCAATTGTTGTACATTATTCATTAGGCATCTCCTCAACAGCTGCTAACATAGGCTGATAAAAAGTATCGTCTAATCGCACAATCTTTCCTGTTGATTTCGACATAAAAGCGTTCTTAGTTTCTCCCGTTGCCAGAAGCGCACCATCACTAGCGCGTTTCATACGATAACGGAAAACCATTTGAGCACGCGTCATTTTAACCAAGTACGTTTCAATGTGAAGTTCATCATCAAAATTCGCTGGTTCTTTATAATTGCAAGATACGTTCATAATAGGAAACACAATATCCTCATTCATCATATCCCACAAGGTTACACCGATTTGACGAAGGAATTCAATACGCGCCATTTCAAACCATCTAAAGTGATTACTATGGTGCGCAATCCCCATCATATCGGTTTCGTAAAATCGTACATTTACTGAAGCAATATGCATAAATCTAGTCCTTTTTAAATAGTATACAATTTTCATTGTATATCTATTACTTTAGGGTGTCAAATAATTAAAGGCAGTTCAATCACTGTGGATCAAACTGCCTTAAATGGTAAAAGTTAGCGACTGCTACCAAATGGGAAGAATTTTTTTGCCTCTTCTTGATGACTCGTTTTAATGTAACGATTCGCAATCTTAAAGGCTATTCCGAGTACCGCCACATCATCTAACCAACCTAATACGGCAATCGTATCCGGTACAACATCAACAGGCAATACGAGATACCCTAAGGCACCTGCAATGACTGCTTTTACATATTTTGGAGTATCTTTATCTCGTAAACAGAGGAATAAGGTTATCGCTTGTTGTACAAAGGCAAGTTTCTTACCATATCGGCCAAGAAAGCCTACAAATCTTGATTCGTTAAAATACTTACCGTATTTAATAATTTTTATGGGATTCATCGTAATAATCCTTCAGCGCTTATTTGCGCAAACTACCAATTTTATCTTTCGCTGTGCTAACAGTGTTTGCAGCCGCATCTTTTGCTGTTTCTACAGCATCGGAAGCTTTAGTTTTTACTGTGTCTACTGCTACTTGCGCAGAAGCTTTAGCTACTTCTACGCCACCTTTAGCCAATTCTTTTGCTATGTCAATATTTTCTTTTGCAACATCAATTTTCTCTTTAGCTGCATCAGATACTTTAGCTACCACTTCTGCTGCATTATCATGAAGTTGATATTTTGTTTCGTTATTCCATTTATCGATAGCAGGTGTTACTTTTTCTTCGTAAACTTGTTTCAAAGTTTCTTTAGCAAGACCTGTTTCGTTAGCAATACCTGCCCATACATCGCGTTGACCTTGTGTGAAAGGAATACTAGCGCCTGCATCACGAACGATTTCAGATGCAATCGCTTTACCGCTTTCAAGGAATTCAGCAACCATTGGTTTGTAGCGTTCGATATCAGAAGGCATACCATCTTGAATCCAAATATGAGCAATTTTACCAATAGCATATGTTAAGCCAATCGCTACAGGAACGCGAACTGCTTTCAAAGGAATAAGAAGGGAAATAGCCGCTGTACCTACAGCTGTGCTAAGACCGCCAACTAAACCTACTGCAGCACCAGATTGTAATTCCACATCATAAAGATGAGCAATACGAGTTACCATGTACGTAGCATTGGCGCACAAAGCAACACTGCTGAATTTAGGGGATAAAGCCAATGCTGCTGCACGACCTGCACCCCAGAAAATAAATTGTTCAACTTGATAGTCACGATCTTGAGAACCATCCATAAGTGGCTCAAGTGTTACGCCATTATATTCTGCCATAAGTATTCTCCTTTGTTGTGAACCAACTATAGGTCATATTATTAGTATTATTATACCATTCTATTGCTAGAAGTGAAATGAATTTTTCTAATTATCTATAGATTTAAAAAATAAAATAACTTCCAATATTTTCTATCTTACCAACTAGTGAGACCACCATCGATAGTCCAAGCTGCACCCGTTACAAAGGACGCTTTATTGCTCAATAAAAATACAATCACTTCTCCGATTTCATGCGGCTTGCCAATTCGGCCTAATGGATAGTGTTGCCCCATTTCAGCCTTCGCAGTAGCCTTATCTTGATGAGTATTAGCAATCTGTTTATCTACTAAGGATGTATCTACATCACCAGGACATACGCAGTTAACGCGAACACCATGCGGTGCCATCTCAAGGGATAAGATTTTGTAAAGCTCACTACCGCACCTTTAGATGCACCGTATACGGAACAGGCTACATTACCTTGTAAACCGGCATCACTAGCTACCGTTACGATGCTACCTTTTGCAGAGCGTAAATAAGGAAGCGCCGCTTGGCACAAGAAAACTGTACCTTTTACATTAGTACCAAACATTTCATCAAAAGCGGCCTCTGTTACATCCGCTAACAACTCTTCCTCATAGTAGCCAGCCGCTGTTACGAGAGCAGATACACCGCCAAATACATCAACTGTTTCTTTTACAATGCGCTGACAATCTTCAAGTTTAGATACATCACCTTGAATGTACTGTACCTTTGAAGAATAGCGGCGCAACTTAGTCTTAGCTTTTTGACCAGATTTTTCGTTTCGGCCATTGATGACTACGCACCAACCTTCTTTCAGTAAAAGCTTGGCCGTAGCAAAGCCAATACCCGATGTACCACCACTGATCAATGCCACTTGTACATCACTTTTATGAGGCATACTTTGTCCTCCTATAACGTTGAAACATAGTCATACACTAATTTCAACAACATTACCGTCGTCACCGACAAGAATACTACACGCACTAAAGACGAGCCCTTAGCAATAGCTAAATGAGAGCCTAAATATGCGCCTATGATTTGTCCCGCCCCTGTGGCAAGACCATATTTAATATTGACATGCCCTAAATATAAGAATACCAATAAAGACGCTACATTACTAGTAAAGTTTAATACTTTCGCATTAGCTGATGCATGTAAAAAATCAAAACCTGTAAAGATAAAGCCCATTATCAAAAATGTTCCTGTACCAGGTCCAATGAAACCATCATAGGCACCAATACCAAGAGCAAAGGCCATACAAATATATAGAGCTTTACCCACTACTGCAGAAGTGCGGTTCACCTCTCCCCAATCCTTTTTGAATACCACAAAAAGGGTTACACAAACGAGCAAGATGATAATAATGGGCTTTACATATAATGGCGGCAACGATACAACCGCTAATGTACCAATCATAGAGCCAACAAAGGTAAAGGGCAATAGTTTACGAACTAAAGAAAAATCAACCATGTGATTTCTCAAGAACGTAATCGATGCACTACCAGCGCCAAATACTGGATAATTTATTACTGCCCAAGGCCATACTAGGCGGAAGATTTGTTAATAACATAGCTGGTACAGAAATGAGTCCACCGCCGCCCACAATGGAGTCAACAAATCCTGCGAAAGCCCCTGCTACGGCGAGCAAAATAAGTATAAGGATATCAAATGGTAAACCTGTTACCTCAATGAGCCACTCCATATAAACCTCCTACAGATAGCACATCAACGGTCGCCAAAGGGCCACCGTTGTCATGCTAGTTTATATTATTTTGCACCTAGACGATCTAGTGCTAATGTATAGCCATCAGCACCATAGACTAGGCATCGCTTTACACGGCTAATCGTTGCCGTACTCGCACCTGTTTCTTCTACGATTTTTTCATAGCTATCCCCTGCACGCAACATTTTTGCTACTTGCAAGCGTTGAGATAAAGCTTTTAATTCATTAATCGTACAAATATCTTCGAAAAATGCATAGCATTCCTCTGTATTTTCAAGTGTTAAAATAGCGGTGAATAACTCATCGTTTTGTTGACTTCTCAATTTTTCATTGATGCTCATAGGATCCTCCTACTTCTTATTCATCGCTTTAGACCAAGCATCACCAATCATTTGTACAACTTGTACCAAAATAATCAAGATGATGATGGTAGCAATCATAATGTCTGCTTGGAAACGTTGATAACCATATCGGATAGCAATGTCACCGAGACCACCGCCGCCAATAGCACCAGCCATTGCAGAGTAACCGATAAGGTTAACGATAAGAACCGTTACATTGTCAATAATCGTAGGCAATGCTTCTGGTAATAATACTTTCCAAATAATTTGGAGCGGGCTTGCACCCATGGATTGAGCCGCCTCAATAACACCAAAGTTGATATCTTTAATAGATGTTTCTACAAGGCGAGCTAAGAATGGAATGGCTGCAATTGTCAAAGGCACACAAGCTGCAGTAGTACCGATAGATGTACCTACTACCATACGTGTAAAGGGAATGATAGCAACCATCAAAATAATGAAAGGTACTGAACGCGTCGCATTTACGATGGCGCCCAACACTTTGTTAAGAGCTACATTTTCTAAGATGTGACCTTTAGACGTTACCACCAAAACGACACCGAGAGGGATACCAAGCAACATTGCCATTACCGTAGAGATGATGGTCATTTGCAATGTATCAAGGGTACCAGTTATGAGTAGATTAATGATTTGCTCTGACATAACCGATCACCTCGCTTTCAATTGGTAATGTTTTGATGTAGTCTAAGCCCTCTTGCGCATTTTCTGGGATCGCCATTTCAAGATGACGATAAGGCGACCAACGCATGTATTTTGGATATAGTCGATGCCACCAAAGAGGATACTTACATCGAGGTTAAAGCGTCGTACGAGACCTGCCACTACAGGTTCATCTGTAGATTGGCCTGTGAATTTAAGGCGTACTAATGGAGCTGTACCTGCAATCCATTGGTCATGCAATTCTAAATGTTCTAACGCTTCTGGTGGTAAGTTGTCACTCACAACAGAGCTAATGAATTCTTTTGTTGTATTTTCACGAGGATGTGTAAATACCTCAACAGTGCTACCTTCCTCGAGGATTACGCCACCTTCAATAACTGCCACACGGTCACAGATTTCACGGATAACATGCATCTCATGTGTAATGAGGACGATAGTGAGACCCATTTTTTCGTTGATATCTTTTAACAATTTTCAAAATGGAATCTGTCGTTTGTGGATCGAGAGCAGATGTAGCTTCGTCACAAAGGAGAACCTTTGGATTTGAGGCTAAGGCACGAGCGATACCAACACGTTGTTTTTGACCACCAGACAACTGAGACGGATAATTGTTCATACGGTCGCTAAGGCCTACAATTTCAAGGATTGGCTCAATACGCTCTTTAATTTCAGCCTTGCTCATTCCTTGTAATTCTAAAGGGAACGCCACATTGTCATAGACTGTGCGAGAGGACAAAAGATTGAAATGTTGGAAAATCATACCAATATTTTTGCGAGCTTTACGCAATTCAGCTTCTCCAAGTGTAGTTAAGTCTGTACCATTTACGATAACAGAGCCAGATGTAGGTGCTTCGAGCATGTTAATGCATCGAATCAATGTAGATTTACCAGCCCCAGATTGACCGATAATACCAAAGATTTCGCCTTCTTTAACATCGAGGTTAATATCTTTCAAGGCTTCCACACGATTAGCGCCTTCATAGACTTTACTAATGTGTTTTAATTCTATCAAAATAAGTTCCTTTCTTAAGGTAAAAGTTTTTACCATTTAATGAAATCAGCTTACCTATTAAGGTAAACCTTCTTCCATCAATTTTTCTAATGCTTCGCGTAGACGAAGTGTCACATGACCTGGTTTACCACCAGATACAGGATTTTTGTCTAGCTTGATAATCGGGATGACACCACCAATTGTATCGGTAAAGAATAGTTCGTCCGCATCATCAACAAAGGCGCGGTCGAATTCTTTTTCGATGAGAGTAATACCTAAAGACGGTGCAACGCGAGTCACAATCATTTGACGAGTAATGCCCTTCAAGATGTGATTATCTGCTGGATGCGTATACAAGATACCATCTTTTACAGCAAACACATTAGAAGTAGCGCCTTCTGTACAAATGCCATCGCGGAATAACATGGCAGTATAAGCAAATTTCTTTTCTGCTTTGTTTGTGCCAAGATATTTGGAATCAAGTTTGTCGTCTTAATATCTACTTTGTCCCAACGCTCATCAGGTAATGCAATAGCTTTTACGCCTTCACCTAATTTATTGACTTCATCTAAATTTAAAGTACGGATAGACATGAGCATTTGTGGTTCTAATTTAGAGCGATCGTATGCATGACGACGCGGTGCAACACCACGGGAGATTTGTAAATAAATATACCCCTCTTTGATTTCACTTTGCTCAATTAAAATTTCGTGCAACTCAGTCAAATCATCAGGAGTCATTTTTACAGGAATATCCATTTCACGCATAGAGCGATATAAACGATCTTGGTGGTAAGACAATGCGAAGCAACGGCCTTTTACGACGCGCACAACTTCGTATACGGAGTCACCAAACAAATAGCCACGGTCATCAATGCTGATAACTTTGGCACCTGGTTCAACAAATTCACCGTTAAAATATGTTAATTCTTGCATAGGAGCACCTCTTTTTCTATTTCGTTACTCTATCAAGTAGTAATCATGGACTTATTATAACACAATTACTTTTAAATTTTCACACTTTACTTTGTGAAAGATATGATTTAGATATATAAAAATCCGCTAGGATACCATAGTTAAAAACTATATCCTAGCGGATGTATTTCTAATTATATAATTAGTTTCCTAATATAAACCTACGCAACGGTTTAGGCACATAATTCAACGCTACTGTAGTCAAGTACGACAATCCTAGGGCCATAACATACATAGCAAGGACATTGACCACTGTATAGAGGAGATTATATTTAGCCATCACGCCAGAGATGATCAACAACCAAAATGGATGAACTAAGTAGATGCCATAGGACTTATCCCCTATCTCAGACCAAATAGATTCCATAGTTACATTCATAGGCAATGTTTGGAATAAGAACAAGCTAAACATCGTGCCCAGACCAGTGTACAGAACACCCATCGGACTCATTTGATGTACTGTATAAATAGCTTCTAGTACAGTGTAATGCCATACGTCCATAACATAGTAGTAAGACCCAAGCATCAAAAGTACCGAACCTACGGCACTAGCACCTAATAGATACCGATAACGCCACATATAGTCGCATACTGTTTCATATCGTTCAGCACATACGGCACCTAAGAGGAATATCCACACATAGTGGATTACCCAATAGTTGAGTCGCATATCAAAGAGATATTTCAGCACAGGCTGATTGCTGAGGTTTTCCATCACCCAACGGCCGAGCATATACGATGATACATAGTCGATGCCGACTTGGATGACAAATAGTGAGACCATCCAGAACACCGGGCGTTTTAAGATGACTTTCACCATAGCACGCCACAGCGGCATCATCACGTAGAACCATAAGAGGATAACCATAAAGTATAAATGATACATAGACGTACCAAATAATAGATTTACAGCCAATGGTCCCGGATGCAAATTACCTAGATTATGCGCTGTCAGCCCCGTATAGAGCAAATAAAATATGGACCACGTAATATATGGAAATAGCACCACCTGAATGCGGCGGTGCATAAATTCCTTATATGAGAATGGTCCCTCTACAGAGGTATGATAGAACAATCCAAATGCAGAGAGGAAGAAAAACGCAGGCACCCCAAAGCGCGATAGAATTTCTAAGACGCTAATGAGTTCCAAATTTACAAAAGGGTTTTGCAATGCGTAGGAGCCTACATGAATGCCGATAACACCGAGCATACAGAGGCCACGCATATAAGTAATTTCCGGTAAAAATGCTTTTTTCATAGCCATTCCCTATTCATTATTGACCAGGTACAACTGCAGGTGTCGGTACAATGCGTGGACCTAGAGATGTAGTAGCTGGTTGTTTAACTACTGGAGCAGCAGATGCTGTTGTTTTAGGAGCTTCAGCTTTTGCTGGTTGTGCAGGTGCAGCTTGTCCATTAGCTTCTGCCGCCGCTTTTGCAGCTGCTTCTGCTTTAGCTTTAGCTTCTGCTTCAGCTTTAATACGCGCTTCTTCTTCGCGTTTCAAGCGCAATTCTTTTTCAAGAGGTACCACTGGTTTGTCATAAACAGTGATATCTGTTTCAAACAGACGGCCCCATGGGAATGTAGCTTTTACTGTACGAGGATCTACTTTCAAGTATTTTTCAGCGAAATCTTGAATACGTTCACCTAAGTAGCTTTCAAGGCGTTCGTTCAACTCACCAGAGTAACGTACATTATCTGTACGGATGGAGTCTTGCATACGGTAAATATCTTTACGGATATTAGCTTGGTACGCCCAGTTATCCAAATATTGTTGAGTCAACATTTTGCGGTGACCTTCTGGGCTCATAGTTTTGAGCAATACCCCTTGCGCAATGGCGTAGCCTACCGTATTACTTGCTGTATTCCAACCATTGTACGCACCGATTTTGTATAACATATCGCGTTTATACATAGCAGATACTAATGTATTGTCCGCACCATTGTTATAAGCAATATCAGCAACGCTTACGTTTACACCAGAATCAACAGCTTGTTGAATTCGATCTACGAAAGCATTTGTAGAATTAGAAATCATCGGGAAGTTCTCGAAGCTTTCAGATTCACCAGTGCTTGTAGTAAGTGGTGTATTTACTGCTAACAACACAGTTGGTTTACCTTGTGTCACCATAGTGCCACCTACAGCCTCAACGTGTTGAGCAATTGTTTTATCAATCGTTTGGTCTTCGTAACCTGGCAATGTTTTACCGCCACCACCGAGTGGGTAAATTACAGAAAATGTAGGTTTTTCTGTACTTTCGTCTGTACGAGAACGAGCCATCAGCAAGAGACCAAGTTGGTCAGCACCAGGGAAGCTACCATATTTTTCAACAGGAATATCCTTGGAATATTTGCTGAGGTAACGACCTTCTAATGCAGACTGGGATAATTGAGACGTATCATCATGGCCCAATGCAAAGTAGTCGAATACGCCACTACGAGTTTCATCGATCAACTCTTTGTTGATTTTCATATTCTTTTGACGGCGATCAAACCAGTCTTGTAAGTACTCAACAGGAACAGAGGCTTGAAGGCTCATCAATTTTTGAGTTTCCTCTTGTGTTAAGGAGCCAGAGTCTAATTTATCTTGCAATGCTGCAATTTGGAAGATAGTAGGACCGTATTCCGCATAGTAAGCTGGTTCAGTGCCGCCGCCACTAGCACGTGGAGAACGCATTACAGTGCCAAAACCATAAATACGCACGTTTTTATGACGTGCTTTTAAGCCTTCAATACGTTTTAAACGACTTTCTAAAGTGCTAAGTGGAATGTTATGTTTACGAGAGTCTACAAGACCACCATAAATAAGAGTATCTGTGCTCAATACCATAACATCTGCACGGCCTGCATTTTGTTCAACCCAAGCCATAATTTGGTCAGCTTGACCTTGGTATGTTTTACCAGAAATCAAGTTTGAGGTGGTGTCAACACAGTCATCCCCGCTTCACGCGCTGTATCAACTGTATATTGCAAGCTTACAGGGCGATCATCTTGAGGGACATATAATACGGTTTCCGCATCAATATTGATGGATGTACCGGTAGCAATAGCTGTTGCCATTAATGCTACTTTCAACCATTTATTCGTCATGAATCAAATCTCCTTCTGTGTACGCGAGTACTCCCGACTCGCAAAATTAACTGTTATATAATACTCTCTTTTTCTGACACTTTTATGAAATGCTCAATAGAATAATTATATCACTTGCACAATAATTCGCAAACATTGAGGAATTATCGCACCTTTGGCAAGCTCCAGTTATATTTTATGGCTAGTAATCGAATCACTAGTACGACGGTAAAAGCTCCGTATACGGCCTCTCCAGCCCAACTAGAAATAACCATTAAATAATAAACGATACCGCCAATGATACTTGGAAGTGCGTACACATCTTCTTTCAGAACGGACGGAATCCGTTGTGCCAACATGTCACGGATAATACCGCCCCCAACGGCAGTAATTGTCCCTAGTAATACAATGAAAATCGGCAACTCAGGATAGAGTTTAAATCCAGCAGAGGCGCCGGTTACTGTAAAGGACGCCAAACCTAATGCATCAGCTAACAAATAACCTGCTCGACTGCGAGGCCCCATCGCATGTTTACGATAGCGGCTATTATACATAATAAACACGATGATAGTGACAGAAATAACCACTGTCACATATACAACATTGCGCAATGAGTTAGGCGGAAAATATCCGAGCAAAATATCCCGCACAATACCACCGCCAATGGCCGTAGCCAACGCCAATACAGCCATACCAAAAATATCCATTTTTCGTGCTACCCCAACGAGCGCGCCAGAGATAGCAAAGGCAATGGTGCCAATCATATCAAACATATACCATATAATATCCATAATACCCTCACACAATCTATTCGCATTACTGCGTACACTATGATAGACTTTATGTAAGATATTATACATTAAGAGGTATGAGAATGACAAAAGACATTACACCTATAGAGATAGAAAACATGGATGAGCGCACTCGAGATGAGTATTTCATGGCCTTTGCTATGGAGGAGGCACGCAAAGCTTATGGCCTTGGAGAGATTCCCATTGGCGCCATTCTAGTAAAAGATAATACAATCGTGTCACGCCACCATAATCGTCGTGAATTAGATCATGATGCAACAGCGCATGCAGAGGTCCTCGTAATCCGCGAAGCATGCGATGTTCTCAAGCGCTGGCGGTTGACTGGTTGTACCCTGTATGTTACGATAGAGCCGTGTCCGATGTGCGCTGGAGCCATTATTAACAGTCGTATAGACCGTGTTGTATATGGTGCTAGTGATTACAAAGGAGGCGCCGTAGAATCGCTATTCAATGTGCTCTCTCATCCAGGATTAAATCATGAACCTGAACTGGCATCAGGTGTGCTAGGTGATGAATGTAGCCAGATTATGAAAGACTTCTTTAAGGAGCGCCGTAAAGCACGGAGGAGTACCCAAGAGGCTGAAGGGTCCGCACTCGAAATGCGGTAGGTCGGGCAACCGGCGCGGGGGTTCAAATCCCTCCTCCTCTGCCATTCTTTTAAATGATAATGATAGAGATACAATAGATAAACCTAGATACACATAATACAGATGTTATCTAGGTTTTCTTATATTATTGAGTAAATTTTATGTATCAATCATTCTCTATTATATGGTGGTATTTGCCCCATTTATTGCCCCATGACATTTTACAAAATCATATAATCATCTCTTACACCTTACTATATTCGTATGGTGTTTTATTTTACACCCATAAAAATATACCCAATCATCACACATGAAAGGTCGTAAAATGCTTATAAAAAAGAGTTATACATATTGCATAACTCTTAATACCAATATAATGTTTCTTCTTTAGGAAATGAGTTTAAACTTCCGTATTCCTCCAATTTATTTAAAGCGTGTACTGTATGCCACTCACTACCTTGCAATGGTTCTTTAACAATAGCCACATTGCTTTTACGATCTAATTCTATTATGCCATACTCAGCACTAGCGTTAGGGTGAAACTCATATATAGCTTTTTCTTCATTTAGTTTTATTAATATAAGAGATAACATTTTACCACTCTTTCCATATCATTTAAGTTCATTATACATAGTATTAGGCGTAATCAGAACCACCCGTAAAACGGGTGGTTTGCTCACGGGCTATAAGCCCGTAGTACTAGGCCAGCGTCTAAAGGCGCTGGCTTTCACTACGTTCAAGCCGCATAGCCATTGACTCGTAACGTTCCCCTTAAAGGGGATGTGTATTACTTGCTACCCTTAAAAGGGTCCTCATATTCTTTTACACTAAGTTTATCTTTCATTTGGTCATGTAACTCTTGCTCACGTATATATTTCTTTACTGTAGCCTCATTTAAACCTACTGTACTAACATAATAACCCTCGGACCAAAAGTGTCTATTTCCAAATTTATACTTTAAGTTTGCGTGTTTATCGAACATCATTAGTGCACTTTTCCCTTTTAAGTATCCCATAAAAGATGATACTGATATTTTAGGTGGGATTAATACTAGCATATGCACATGATCAGCCATAAGCTCCCCCTCTATAATCTTGACGCCCTTATATTCACATAAACGTCTCAATATTTCACGTAAACTATTTCTGTATTGATTATATATAACTTTACGTCTATACTTAGGTGTAAATACTATGTGGTATTTGCATAACCATTTTGTGTGCGCAAGGCTCTGTGTCTTTGTTGCCATATAAAATCACCTTTCTTTTGCATATAATGCGGCTTGAACACCTACATTATACTTAAGCAAGGTGATTTTTTGTATAACTTTCGTTGCCGCACCCGCATAGCGGGTGGTTTTATGATTCGCGACTACGTCACGAACCAGTCTAAAGACAATAAACAAAAAGCACATACGATTATGCATGTGCTTAAAAGTCATATTTTTTTAAAATTTCATCAATTTGTGCCTGTTCTTCTTCAGTAATTATATCATCTGGAGTTTTTGTTACAGGCAAATCGGCATATTGACTATCGTCCACCAATAAGAATGGTATATTCTTATTTTTCTTCTTATTTTTCTTTTTATTTTTCTTCATATTTATCCTCTTTCCTATCGTTTAAATTTATTATACATAGTATTAGGCGTAAACAAAAAAACACATACATAGCTGTATCTGCTTAAAATTTAAATTTCTTTTCTATTTTATCCTTTTCTTTTTGAATTTCAGGAGTCATTTTTTTATGATAGTCGAATTAGGATTCCTATTTACAGGCTCGTCTTTATATTGACTATCATCAATAATCAACATCGGAACTTTCTTTTTCTTCATATTTACCACTCTTTCCATATCATTTAAGTTCATTATACATAGTATTAAAACAAGATACAATATTTAGGCCTAGTCGTGACTAGGCCTTTTAGTAATAAAGTAAATATGAGTTCTACCATCTTTATCTACTTTTTCTCTATATTTTAATGATTTATCACTTATCAATAACTTTATGATAGGATTGAGGCGGATATACTCCGCCTCGTTACTGCATGAGAAATGTATCTATATTTATCAATACTTTAGTAACTTTATGAGTTATAATATACACAAGATATAATTACTGCTATTAAATAGACTCAAGGGGACACTACTATGAAAAAATATTACCCTTATCTCATCACAGTGAGTCACATGATCAATGACTCCTGTCAAAGTGTGTTGCCTGCCCTCTTGCCACTGTTCATTTACACCTATGGACTGAGCTTAGAACAAGCAGGTTTCCTCATTTTAGCTAACACAGCATTATCTTCATTATTACAACCTTTATTAGGCTATATTTCAGACAAGATCAACCAACCTCGGCTTATCGCCTTTGGCGTTCTATTATCGGCTTGTAGTACAGGCGTGATGGGTTTTGTCAGTTCCTATGAAAGCCTCCTTATTTGCGCTACTTTAGCTGGTGTAGGGTCTTCTATCTTCCATCCAGAAGGTGCGAAGATTATGAATCGCCTCGGTGGTGGCAAAAAAAGGTAAAGCCATGGGCACCTTCGCTATCGGTGGCAGCTCTGGTTTTGCCATAGGCCCACTATTTGCAGGGACTATCGCCTATACTATAGGACCGCACGGATTGGCGGCTTTTACTGTAGTCGGTCTCCTTATCGCAACAGTTCTATTTGTACTTATGCCACGCATTGTAGCCCATGCACGTACCATCGACCAAGCAGTAGCTACCGAAAATCCAACGATAGCGGCAAAACCGCTTAAGAACTACTGGAAATACTTTGGCATCTTGTTCATTATTATCTTAAGCCAATCGGTAAACTTCCGCGTTATCAATGCGTTTATTCCGATTTTCTGGACTCGCGAGCTCGGTACGAGCCCAGAACAAGGCAGTTTTGCCTTAACTGTATTCTTTAGTATCGGCATCTTCATGACCTATATTGGTGGTCTATTGGGCGATAAATATGGTCCTATCAAGATTATCAGACTATCCCTATTAGTTTGGTTACCTGCTATGTTCCTATTAACAGAGGTGCCAACCTTCTCGCCACTCATCATGATGCCTGTAGCATACTTGCTACTACTCATGATTGGTGCTGCTAAAGCGATTAGCTACAGCCCAGTAATCGTACTAGGCCAAACCTACCTCGCTAAAGTATCGGCTTTGCATCGGGCATCACCCTCGGCGTAAGCCAAACCATCGGCGGTGTCATCGCACCTGTAGTAGGTAACCTAGCAGACACCTACTCTCTACCAGTCGCTATGATGACACTCGTGCCATTCCTCGTGATGGGCCTTGGGGCATCATTGATACTTAAAGATCCTAAAAAATTACAATAATTACAATAGAGAAAAGCCTCCTTCTGTGAAGGGGGCTTATATAGTTAGCTAAATTAGTGTTTTAGCATTTCATTCAAGATAACTACGTCCGTTTCTTTCATACCTTGGGCCACAGTACCAATACTGCGGATGGTTTCGTCAACGGAGTATGCTACAAGGCCATCGCCTTTTTGGTAATTCTTATTAAGGCGAGCTTGTTTATATCCCATAAAGGCGCCATCAAGAGAAATTGCAATTTTACCTGCGCAGGATGGTTTTGCACCATCACATACGATACCAGATAGACTTGCAAGACCATTTACAAGAGTATTCTCGATGATATCCTTGCTATCACCTTTCAAGAAGGCAATGCCTGCTACACTTACAACACCAGCAGATACAACGCCGCAGTATGCGGACAATTTACCAATGCCAGATTTAACGTACAGTGTTAACAGGTTAGCAAAGACTAGCGCTCGATAAAGTTCATCATCACTTTTACCAAGTTCCTCGGCAGTCGTAATAATTGGTACAGATACGGTTAAACCTTGGTTACCAGAGCCAGAGCAGATAACTACAGGCAATGGGCACCCGCTCATACGCGCATCAGAGCCAGCCGCTGCACGAGCTTTACATTTTGTTTCAAGAGATGGATTTTCATCGTCCAACAGTAATAATTGGCCAATGTTAGCACCGTAATCGTTAGATAAACCTTCCTTGGAAATTGCAGTATTATACTCAACTTGTTGTTTAATTTGAGGAAGGATACCAGAAATATCGCCAGTTAAGGCAAATTCATAAATGCTATCAAAAGTCATAGCATATTCAGTGTTCGCTGCTTTTTTAATTTCATTAACTGTTTCAGAAATAATCTCACCATCTACAGCAACATAAGTTACATTCGTGTGATCATTTTCAATACGAACTATAGCCGTATGTTCATCTGTTTCGGCGGTAATCTCAATATATAGATTATCTACGCCTTCAGCGAGCGAAACGGTACAGAAATTGGCATCAAGCAACGTGCCAAGCCATTTACGATCTTCGTCTGTAGCAGATTCCAATACCTCTAACTCACGCTCCGGATGACCTACGATAGCCCCCAAAGTGATGGCAGCCGTAAGGCCTTTACGACCGCCAGAATTAGGGATTACTACAGATTTGACGTTCTTAATAATATTCGCGCTGCATCGAGCATGAATATGGTTAGGAAACTCATCTAAGACAGAGACTGCCTTCGCAGCCGCATAAGCCAATGCAATTGGCTCAGTGCAACCGAAGGCAGGACGCATCTCTGACTGTAGCAAAGAAATATAATCCATCTTATACTTCCGCAATAATTTCCACTTCTACTAAAGCACCCAATGGAAGGTCTTTTACTGCTATGCAAGAACGAGCTGGTTTAGAAGTGAAATATTTAGCATACACTTCGTTAAATGCTTTGAAGTCAGCAATATCAGCCAAGAAACAAGTTGTTTTAATAACTTCGGAGAAGTCACAGCCTGCTTCAGCCAATACAGCATCAATGTTTTTGCATACTTGTTCAGTTTGCTCTACGATACCGCCTGCAACAATGGAACCAGTCGCAGGATCGAGTGGAATTTGACCAGAAGCGAATAATAAACCGCCTACTACTTTAGCTTGAGAGTAAGGACCTACTGCTGCTGGTGCTTTGTCTGTGAAAAGTGTTTTCATAATAATTCTCCTTTATAAATATAATTAAAAATAAATATAACTAGTTTCAAAGGCGAGACTCACCTTCGGAGCTCGCTATATATGACGCACTCTGTAAAAGTACGTATATAATAAATTATTTAACAGATTTGAATGCGTTGTCAAATATCGGTTTGAAATAATCATGTTGTACGTCAGTTGTTAACCCAACATATAACACCGGTTTACCTGGCTTCAACACGAATGCAGCATTTGCATAGAGTGGAGTTTGTAGCAGATCCATCAGAATATAACATGCGAGAACTTGCTGCATAAGTTTGATATTTTGTACCCGCTACAGGATGTACTTGTTCCGCATCTTCTACGGTAATAGTTTTAAAGTACCTTAGGCATAATCGTTCCTTTATTAGCATCAAGGCTTGGCACATTAATCGGCCCATTTAAAGGAACTACAGTCGTTGTAGTTGGAATTTTCTTATTAATAGTACCCTAGTATGAGTTGTTCTGTTACAGGATCAACTTGACCTTTATCAAGAGCGGTCATAGCAGCTATAAACATAGGATCATTAGCCTCTTTACCCAGCAAATTGCTGCGCTACCTCTTTTACATCTACTGCCACAACAAAAGCATCCTTTTGCCCTGTCTTATCCGCACCTTGTAATTGGTACACATCAAAATTAGTACCTAAGTTCTTTATAAATTCTTTAATTTGTGCATTTACAGGATTTGCGCTAGATGGATCTGCTTTTTCTTGATTGGTAATAAAAGATGTAATAAAGCTAGGTGTATTTGCTTTGGATGCAGAAACAACATTAACATTGTTAGGCACTACCATAGAGCCCCCAATAGTTTGTACATCCTTAGCTAAACCTACACCAGATACAGTTCCCAAAAGACAGGTAGCACAAGCCAATACTTTCAAAGATTTCATATTATTTACCTCCCTTAAGAGATTGTGTTTGATACATATGGTTCAATTCATTAGTCCAATAATCATAGCTAGAATCATCAGAGTATAAGAATTGTACAGATAATCCCTTATCAGTAGGAATTGCATAACCAATCAAAGCAAAGCTATTTCTAAAGCCATCAAATCCTAGTGCACCGCGTACATCACCAGTTACGGCTGTACCATAACGAGTTTGAACAGGTTTATAAGCCACATGCGTTGCATCTACGCTCAATTGTTTTGCCATAAAGCCAGTAAATGTAGAAATTGCTTCCTTATCTCTAGCGGATGTTTTCTTATCAGCAGCTAGTAATTTATCAAATGTATTATTTATATGACTTGGAATACTATCATTAATAGCTTTAACAGCTTTAGCTAATTTCGCCCCCTCTACAGTATCACCAGGTAAACTAGCTAATTGTTGTTGAGCATTCTCTTTAGAGTAAACACTAACATGTTTAGAGATGGAGTTTTTTAATTTAGCCTTATCCGCTTCAGAGCCCTTTTCTAAAATCGTTTTATCTATGCCAATCGTTTGATCAAGACCTGATTTAGCATAATCAATCACTAAAAGGGATGCTACATGGTGACCTTGTTTGTCAGACCCTTGTAATTGATAGTAGGAAAAACCATCAACAACATCGCCCTTGATAGGTTCAAAAGATAGGTCGTAGTGCATTTTTAAAACAGTATTAATAGAATCAATAGACTCTTTATTCACAATACGAATCATTTGGCTTTGCTCATTATTACGCAGCTTTGCATCTGTAGGAACATACATAACTTCTACAGCTTTCACCGCAGGAGAAGTACTGCCATACATACCATAACCTAAATCTACCGTATCAGCAGATGCCACTGCACCCATGCCGACTGTTAAACATGTAGCACAAGCCAATGTCATAACTTTTTTATTGAGAGCTCTCATAAGACACCTCACGTTTTTAACAATACAATATTCGTACAGACTAAATAATAATCTATACTGCATATATTTATTATTATACTATATCGACATTTATAATTTATAGTATAATTTACAACCTTTCCTTTCTGCTATACAATACATAAATAGACATGTGAACATGATACATGAATGAGAAATAGAAAGGAGTGCACACTAGTTGTGCTTTAATTATGATACAAGAACTAATTCCGCTCACAAGACCGCGCACATTAGCAGCCGCATTGGGGCCTACCATTTTAGGTGCCTCATTTAGTTATTATGCATTTGGTGCAGCTCGTGGTACAGGCCTCGCTATTTTCCATACAATACTTATTTTCTTAGCTGTTGTAACGGCTCAAATTGTAGCAAATTTATGGAACGAATATAAAGATTTCAAATCCGGTCTCGATGCGGGGCAAAAGGTCGGTAATGCGGGCTCCATTACTCGTGGTGCCATAACACCGGAGCTCATCGTAACAATGATCAAAGTACTCATGGTAGTGCCAATCATCATTGGCGCTTATTTATCCGCTACCATCACATGGTATTACGTTCCAGCCGGCTTCGTATGTATTCTTATCAGTTTCCTCTACTCCGGTGGTCCGAAACCAATTTCTCGTACGCCCTTTGGGGAAATCTCCTCTGGCATCGCCATGGGCCTTGCCATCGTACTAATTACGGGATACGCTTGGACTCGTGAACTGTCTTTAGCACTGTTAATTCCTGCTATTCCATCTACATTGCTAGTTGGCTCCATTATGCTTACCAATAATATTCGAGATATTCGGAATGATGAAAGCCACGGTCGTCGTACATTACCTATCGTACTTGGTCGTGAACGAGCTCTCAGCTTGATGAGCATTATGTACATCTTTAATTTTATTTGGATTGTGGCGTGGATCATCGTAGGACATATGACATGGTTTTCTTTATTAGCCTTCCTCGCTATACCACTAGCTTTCAAAACAGTACATACCTTAAGTACTAAACGGATGAGTTCCAACTAGACAAAGCTATGGGGACCACAGCTGGGGCCGCAATGATTTACCAACTCATGTGGTCCATCGGACTCATTATAGGCAAATAAACTATCTACTCGACCGCAAGCAAAATAGATTCATAACTACATACAACGAAAGAGATTTCCAGAGTATTACCATTTAAATGTAATATTTCTGGAAATCTTTTTGTCCATAGCTTTTAGTTATGGAGAACCTATAATAAATCCTTCTTGATAGATAGGGAATAATTTAGTACTATAGATTTAATATTTTATATACAATGATTGTAAAAGGAGTGTGTCTAATGAGAAAATTTTTAGCATTAGCGGCTACTGTAATCCTCGGCGGTGCTTTATTGATCGCAGGTTGCGGTAACGACAACAACAACAAACAAGCTGCTAGCGACGGCAAACAAGTATTAAAAATCGGTGCTACTGCAGTACCTCACGCAGAAATCTTGGAACAAGTTAAACCTATCTTAGCAAAAGAGGGTATTGAATTGAAAATCACTGAATTCACTGATTACAATACACCAAACCTTGCTTTAGGCGACAAAGAAATCGATGCTAACTTCTTCCAACATGTACCTTACATGGATGAATTCGCAAAATCTCATAAACTAAACTTAGTATCTGCTGGTGGCGTTCACCTTGAGCCAATGGGCTTATATTCCCGTCAAATCAAAGATTTGAAAGATCTTCCTAAAGGCGCTAAAATCGCTATCCCTAATGACCCTACAAACGGCGGTCGTGCATTGTTATTATTACAAAAACAAGGTCTTATCACTTTGAAAGACTCTAGCAACATCTTGTCCACAGTTCAAGATATCACTTCTAATCCTAACGACTACCAATTTGTAGAATTAGAAGCAGCTCAAGTACCTCGTTCTCTTGACGATGTAGCGTTAGCAGCTATTAATACTAACTATGCATTAAATGCAGATCTTACCCCTGGTAAAGATGCTTTAGCTATCGAATCTAAGGATTCCCCTTACGTAAATATCGTAACTGTACTTAAAGGCAATGAAAGCGATCCTAAGATCAAAAAATTGATGGAAGCACTTCACAGCCCTGAAATCAAAAAATTCATTGAAGAAAAATACAAAGGTGCAGTTGTTCCTGCTTTCTAATGTATACAACAAAAGAGACCGCATAAGTGGTCTCTTTTTTATTGTCTTAACTTGTAACTACATGCTATGTGCGCCAAATCTAAAAGGTAATAGTTCATCTAATTCAACTACTGTATAATCCCCTTTTAGATTTGCCATAATGATATAGGGTATTTCAAATTCAGATATTACCTGACGACATGCACCACATGGCGAACAAGGTCCTTCCGTATCAGCTACTACCGCAATTGCTTTAAATTTTGTATGACCTTCCGATACAGCCTTAAAAATGGCAGTACGTTCAGCGCAGTTAGTAAGGCCATAGGAGGCATTTTCTATATTGCAACCTTCATAGATAGCGCCACCTTCACAGAGAAGGGCTGCACCTACACCGAAATGGGAATAGGGACTATAGGCCTTCTCTCGGGCTACAGCAGCACGATCAATGAGCTTTTGAATATGTTGTTCTATCATAATCCGTTCCTTATTCCACGATATCTAGTATAGTGTCTACTACAGTTGGTGCAGTTGTACCAAATGTAATAGCCTCTACATATGTTTTAGCAGCATTAGGGATCAAACTTTCATCAGAGGCATACAAGGTAGCAATACTTTCTCCGCATATTACAGGATCGCCTGTTTTCTTATGCATCACGATACCTGCACTATAATCGATAGGACCATCTTTTACAGTGCGACCTGCGCCAAGCATAACAGATGCAATGCCGCATTGCTCAGTATTCATATGTGTAATATACCCATCTTGAGGGGCTGTTACATCATAGGTGAATTTTCCAATAGCTAGTAAACTTTCATCATTAATAACGTGAATATTCCCGCCTTGCGCCTCAATCATAAGACGTAAGCGTTCAAGGGCTTCACCTGAGTCGAGCGCATCTTGTACACGACTAAGAGCCGTTTCATAATCGCATATATGGCTCAGTACGAGCATATGTGCAGCCATAATAAGACATTCATGCGTTAAATCCTGTGGTCCACGACCTTTCAAGGTATCGATAACCTCTCGAATTTCTAAGGCATTGCCAATGGCATGACCAAGAGGTCGATCCATATCGGTCAACACCGCCTTTACGGAGCGGCCATTTTCGTTGCCAATATCCACCATGGCTTTAGCTAATGCACGAGCATCATCTAAGGTCTTCATAAAGGCACCACTACCAACCTTAACATCAAGGAGGATTGCCTGTGCACCAGAGGCTAACTTCTTACTCATTACGGATGACGCAATGAGTGGAATACTATCGACGGTACCTGTTACATCCCGCAAGGCATATAATTTTTATCCGCTGGAGCGAGTCCTTCAGATTGACCGATAACGGCAAGGCCAATACGATTAACTTGATTGATGAAATCATCTTGTTCTAAAGATACTTTTAAGTTGGGAATGGACTCCATCTTATCGATAGTGCCGCCCGTATGCCCTAACCCACGACCAGACATTTTGGCCACCTTACCGCCACAAGCGGCTACAAGGGGACCAATGATGAGCGTCGTCTTATCCCCTACGCCGCCTGTGCTATGTTTATCTACAGTTATGCCATCAATACTAGATAGATCTACCATATGACCAGATTGAGCCATAGCTAAAGTCAATGTTCCAAGCTCTCGAGCACTCATCCCATTAAACACAATGGTCATCAATAGTGCACTCACTTGATAATCAGGGATATCTCCTTTGACATAGCCATCGATGACAAAATGAATTTCTTCATCTGTTAAGGGTACATTAGCTCGTTTCTTCAGAATAATGTCATACATGCGCATAGTTACACCACCATTCTAAGAAACCACCTAAGCATTGCCTAGGTGGTTTTCTATTATACTTCTTCGTCTAAATGATCTTTTAATAGTTCTACGGCTGCACTAGCGCCAATACGGCTGCAACCTTCTGCAATATAAGCTTTCATATCGGTAATGGATCGAATACCGCCAGCGGCCTTAATTTGTACATTAGGACCGATATGCTTCTTGAATAGACGAATGTCTTCAAGGCTAGCACCACCGCTACCAAAACCAGTAGAAGTTTTAATGTAGTCTGCCCCACCATTGGTGATACATTTACAGAGAGCCACCTTTTCAGAATCAGTAAGATAACAAGTTTCGATAATAACCTTTAAGATTTTATCGCCACAAGCCTCTTTGAGGGCCCCAATTTCATTCGTTACAGCCTCAAAATCGCCTTGCTTTACATCGCCAAGATTTATTACCATGTCGATTTCAGAGGCCCCTTCTTCAATGGCTTGTTTTGTTTCCGCTACCTTCACCTCTGTCGTTTCATATCCTAAAGGGAACCCGATAACGGTACATATGTTAAGTTTCGGATACGCTTCATGAGCGGATGCCACAAAATCTGGTGGAATACAAACGGATGCCGTTTTATATGCTACACCAGCATCACAAACTTCTTTAATATCATCCCATGTAGCGGTTGGCCGCAATAATGTATGATCCACATAAGCCAATAATTCTTTACCTAACATAGTACCTCTCCTATCTAAAAGAACGACATTTGCTCTGGTTCTGGCTCTTTATGCAAAGCCTCTTGAGCAGAGCGATTTTTTTCATCAATAAATGGTTCTAATGGTACACCTGTAACCTTCAGCAAATCTGGCAAACTGTTAACACCTTTTACCTTAGCAGCCTCCAACACAATCTTTGCACATGTCTCCGCATCATCTAGCGCATAGTGATGTTTAAATTCAACTCCCATATAGGCTGCCATAGTATTCAACTTATGATTGACTAAATCTGGCCATACTGCACGTGAAAGTTTCACTGTACATGCATAATCGAGTTCTGGCCAAGGGATTTTATAATAATCTAACGTAGCACGCAATACGTTCATATCAAATTTCGCATTGTGAGCTACCATGATATTCCCTTTTAAATGGTTTTCATAAATGGCATTCCACAATTGATCAAAGGTCTTTTCATGGAGAACATCCTTTGGCTGAATGCCATGAATTTCAATACACTCATCATCAAAGCTCATAAACGGAGGTTTGATGAGGCTATAGGCCTTTTTGGTAATTTGTCCATCCTTTACGGTAATAACCGCCAAGGAGCACGCACTATTTTTAAATTTATTTGCTGTTTCAAAGTCTAATGCAACAAAATCTAACATAGGACTCCTTTCAAAATCTATATATAAGAATTATATTCATTTACTCTCCTTATTATAGCATGAAATAGACTATAATCTACCGCTTAAAGGTGACCAATAATCACCTCTTTTATACCAATTTTAATTGACAGATAGGCCCTCAGTATGTGAAAATTATTTAGATATATATGTAGTATGGAGGTTGCAACATGGCAGATGACAGATTAATCGTTGCCCTTGACGTATCCACGATGGATGCTGTGAAAGAAATCGTATTATCCCTCGGTGATTCGGTTAGCTTTTACAAGGTCGGAATGGAGCTATTCTACGCCGAAGGAGCAAAAACAATTCGCTTTTTACAAGAGCAAAACAAACAAATATTTCTTGATTTGAAATTGCACGACATTCCAAACACCGTAGCCCATGGAGTTTCTTCCTTAACACGTCTCGGCGCTAGTTTAATCACTTTGCATGGTCAAGGTGGCCCTGTCATGATGAAAGCTGCTGTAGAGGCAGCTCGTGAAAGCGGTGAAACATTAGGCGTTGAGCGACCAAAATTATTGGCTATCACTGCTCTAACTAGTTTCGACGATGAATCTTGGACTGCTATCGGTGGCCAACTACCTATTTCCGACCAAGTAATTCGCCTTGCTAAGCTCGCTAAAGATTGCGGTATGGATGGTGTTGTGTGCTCCGCCTTAGAAGCTAAAATGATTCGCGAAGCATGTGGCGATGATTTCCTCATCGTAACACCTGGTATTCGTCCTTCCTTTGCAACAACAGACGACCAAAAACGCGTTGCTACACCTGCTAGCGCATTACAAGATGGCGCATCTCGCCTCGTTATCGGCCGCCCTATTACACAAGCTGAAAATCCTCGTGAAGCAGTTCGTTTAATTATTGAAGAAATGGAGAAGGTATCCAAATGATGACAGAACAAGAAGTAAAACAATTACTGATCGACACTCAAGCTATTTTAGAAGGTCACTTCCTTTTGACATCTGGTCTCCATAGCCCAATGTACGTTGAAAAATTCAATGTATTGCAACATCCAAAATATACAGAAGCACTTTGTAAAGAATTAGCTGAACGCTTCCGTGATCAAAACGTTGAGCTTGTTATTGGCCCTATGACTGGTGGCATCTTACTAGCTCACGAAGTTGGTAAAGCACTTGATACACGTGCAATCTTTACAGAACGCGAAAAAGGCGTTATGACTTTACGTCGCGGTTTCAGAATTGAACCTGGTACACGCGTACTTATCGTTGAAGATATCGTAACAACTGGCGGTTCCGTACAAGAAGTAGTTAACGTAGTTAACCAATCTGGCGGCGAAATCGTTGGTGTAGGCCTACTCGTTAACCGTTCAGGCGGCAAAGCAGAATTTGGCGTACCGCAAGAAAAAGTACAAGCTTTGCTTAACCTCGAAGTTCCTACATATAAACAGGAAGAATGCCCTCTTTGTAAAGATGGCGTAGCTATGACAGAACGTGGTTCTAAACACATCAAATAAAATTATAAACAGATACAAAAAGAGCTCCTTCACTGAGGAGCTCTTTTTGTTTGTGTGTAGTTATTGTGTGTAAGAGAGAGATTCTGATACGAATGTATCACGTAGAGTGTATGGCTCTACGGTGGCCATGAATGCACTTTCATGACCACGGTCTCTATTATTTTATGAGAGAAAAGGACTCATAAAATATGGTTAGTTTTGTGTAGTTTGTGGTGCACCTTGATTATTTTGTTGTTGTGGTGCATTACCATTTGGTTGGCCCCCTTGCGGCATTTGGCCATTTTGATGCATATACTGACCATTATTTCGTCCCATACCATCTTGAGGCATCATTTGGTTTTGACAATTTTGGTACATATGTTGACCATTATTTGGCCCCATACCATTTTGAGGCATCATTTGATTATTTCCATCCCTCATATGTTGGTCCATATGCATATTAGAACCATCATGTCTATGTGGTTTTCTAAACTGTTGTTCATTGGTTTTCATCCATTCACCAAAATTTGGTAAATCATTTACAGCAAATGATGTACCTACCCCTACAGCACTGATTACAGTTAGAATTGCTGCAATTATAATTCGTCTCATAGGTCCTCCTTAATCTACATTGCTGAAATAACGTTCGCGTACACCACGAAGTTCAATACCAATAAAGATACATGTAAGGCCCCCAAAGAGACCTACACCACCAAGTGCAACTAAAGTTACCAATGATAATGCAGGAAATGCCGTTACATTCTCAAACGGTTGCCATGAGCTTCCAAGTAAATATAGGATAGCTGGCGTAATAATGAATATTAAAACTCCTACGATATATGACAAAGCACTTCCAATAGATAACAATGTTTTGGATGCTTTTTTAGCCATACCTGGTAATTGTGGTAATAAACGTTCTTTATAATCATCAAATCTTGCATAGATTGCTTGCATATTAACAGATTTACTTTCACCACCATCTTGGCCTAACGTATCTGTAATAATACCTGCATCTACATAAGATGCATAGATTTCCTCTGGAGTTCCCAAAGATTTAATAATTTCACTATCTGTAAGACCTTTTTCATAACCCACAGCAAAGTGCTCTTCATAAACCTCTATAATACTCTCTACATCAGCAACGCGCGCTTTTTTGAAAATATTACGCAATGCCTCTAAAAAGCTATTTTTGTCCATTATAGTCGACTCCTTTCAACAGGATATTGATGACACCAGAAAATTCATCCCATTCTTGGCGCATCTGATTGTATGCTGTACGGCCGTCTGCCGTGATGTGATAATATTTTCGAGATGGTCCTGTAGAGGACTCCTTCAAATAGGTCTCAACATACTTTCTTTCTTTAATCTATTAAATAATGGATATATCGTTCCTTCCGAAATTTCAATATATTCTGAAATAGTGCTTACGATTTCATATCCATAGCGATCACTTTGTGTTAATAGTGCTAGCACAAGCATATCCATAACACCTTTTTTTAATTGAACTTGCATAGTTCCTCCCTTTAGGCTGTGCCTACCTGCCAATGTGAAAGCTCTCTTACGGTCACTATCATGTACTGACAAATACATAATAACACAAGGTACCTAGTAATGCAAGGTACCTTGTTAAAAATATATTTTACAAAATATAAATCCACGCTTTTAACGACCTATAAACACTGATAATATCTGCTTTTATAAGATAAAAACTATCTTAATTTTTTCTAATTTTACTCATGTCCCCCTATATGTATCACACATACTTCGGCTACAACATAAAAATCCCCATCCAACGGATGAGGATTTTTTATTGATTTTAAAATAATCTATTTACTCTAACATCAGTTATTTATTTTGAAGTTGCTTGGCCTAATTTAATCTGTGTGCTTTTCATTTTTCCATTATGAGTATAAGATACTAAAATTGTATCGCCAGGGCTCTTAGCATCAATTCTCTCTTTTAATTCAAGTAATGTAGTAATATCTTTGCCATCAATTTGAGCAATCGTATCACCTTCTACTAATCCGGCTTGTGCTGCAGGGCCTGTCGAGTCTAATTGTACAATAAGAAGTCCTTCCCCTTCATAACTTACATTATTGCGTGCTGCTGTTTGACGATCTACGGCCCACACACCGATATACGGGCGAATGACCTTACCATTTTTAATAATAGAATCAACGATAGTCATAGCAGAGTTAATTGGAATGGCAAAGCCCATACCTTCAATACCCTCTTTGGAAATTTTAGAGCTATTAATACCAATCAATTCACCATCCGCATTGATGAGGGCACCACCGGAATTGCCAGGATTGATGGCTGCATCCGTTTGAATCAATGGGAACCGTTGCCCTTGTTCATCAATAGTACGTGCTAAAGCACTGATAACACCAGATGTAACAGAGCCTTTAAATTCAAGGCCTAAAGGATTACCAATAGCGATGGCAGGCTCACCTACCTGTACAGAATCAGAGTCACCGATTTTGATTGGCTTAATATCTTTGGGAGGTTTAATCTTAACAACGGCTAAGTCCGTTTGTGAATCGGTGCCAATAACGGTGCCTGTTACAGTAGAGCCATCAGATAGCGATACGGTAACTTCACCATTTTTAGCACCTGCTACAACGTGATTATTCGTTACAATATGTCCTTCATTATCTATGAGCACACCAGATCCAACACCTTCCCCAGCATAGATGGTACGGTTAAAGATATCCTTTTGGAACACTTGTGTAGTAATACCAACTACCGCTGGACCAGATTCTTTAACAGCCTGCACTACATAGGTATTACGTGTTTCAGTAATTGGTTTAGATTGTTTTGTTTGTTCCCTTACTGTTGTTTGCTGTGTATGACTAGGACTACCAAAGAAATAGTATCCACCGCTCACACCAATACCCAAGGCAAGAGCACAAGCAATGACAGTTTTCTTATATTTTGAAAATTCCATGTAAATCTCCTTCTTAAAATCAATTTTATAAAATCAATTTTGATGAAACCATTATAGTACTCATTCTTTTACAATGCAAGAAAACAATTTATTACAATTATTATAAAAACATAAAGGGCATTCACTAGCCGTCGCTAGGAATGCCCTTTATGCATATAGTTTGAGAGTGTAAGGACTGTTGAGAGAGAGAGTATATGTGATCTAGATAAGTTTGAGAGAGAACTTATTAAGAGAGAGAAGTTTAGTTATACCTTATCTAGAATCATAGTCAGCCTTACCTAAATAAGTATACATGGAATATCTAAACTATCAAAGGAAGTATATAAACAATTTAAATCTTTGATTATATCTATATAATAATTTCTCTACAAACTCATATTCAATCAACAGCCACGAATAACGTGAGTATAATGTGAATACTCATTTAGGTTATTAAACAAATTTATAACCTACACCCCAAACTGTAATAATATGCTTACTATCGGATGGATTATCCTCAATTTCTTCACGTAAACGATTGATATGTACCGCTACCGTAGCATAATCACCATAGGAGTCAAGCCCCCATACGCGAGAGTACAATTCCTCTTTGCTAAATACAATATCGCGATTACGCATCAAGAATTCTAATAATTGGAACTCTTTCTTTTTAAGATGAACTTCTTTTTCGTTTACCCATACTTTCATCATCTTAGGATCAAGGCGAATTTCACCAGATTGAATCGCATTAGTTTCCATTGCATCGCGCTCTGTTAAGCGTTTATATTGCGCCAACATAGCTTTGATTTTTGCAATCAATACAGATGGAGAGAATGGTTTTTCGATATAGTCATCTGCACCTACGCCTAAACCACGAATTTTATCGATATCGTCAAGACGAGCCGTTACCATAACGATTGGCACGCGAACTTTGTCACGAATTTGACGGCAAACTTCAAAGCCGTCCATTTCTGGCAACATAACATCAAGGATGATTAGGTCTACCGGAGTATTCAAAGCTGCTTCGATACCATCTGTACCATTAGTCATAATAGTTACATCATAGCCTGCCACCATTAAATAATCACGTTCAATATTGGCAATATCCAAATCGTCTTCAATAATTAAGATATGTTCACTCATGATTCTTCTCCTTGTTTAGGAAATTCTAATATAATACGTAGACCATGTGGTCTTACATTTTCAATCACAACTCGGCCTTCAAAGATTTCCATAATTCGACGAATAATCGATAATCCTAGACCACTACCTTCTTGCGGGTTCGTACGAGACGAATCGACACGGTAGAACGGGCGCATCAGACGCTCAAGAGATTCTGGTGGTACCCCTGGACCATCATCACTGATGACACAGTATACAAAATCATCATCACTAGTTACATCGATAATACAATGTCCTAGATCAGCCATTTTATATTTAGCACTATTGTTCAACACATTTTTGTAACACACGTTGTAACAACTGTGGGTTTGCATTTATGAACGCAGTTTCTGTAGCTATCCGAGCCTTAATTTCAAGACCTCTCGATTGATACGGAGCAATATGATCCTCTACAAAGTCACGCACATACTGACCTAATTCAATGCGTTCAGATGGACGAGATTCTTTTTTTGTAGTTCAATGTAGTAATGAGGAATAGCTCCTCTAACATCGAGTCTAAATCATTGGCACGCTTCAGAATGATACCCATGTATCGTTTTTTTGTTGCTCTTCCGTTGGTGCAATACCATCCCGAACACCTTCTGCATAAGCTTTTAATTGCAGTTAGTGGCGTTCGTATATCATGGGATATACCAGCGAGCAATTCTTTTTGCTGCTCTTGTTCCATTTCGATCTGACGATTTGCCAGCTCTAATGATTTTGTCATGTTCTTAACGTGAATCATGATAAACCGCGTAACAAATCGGTTGATTGCAAAGAATGTAACAATAAAGAGCAATATAGCCACTACAATAATATAGAAGGATACAGATTCCATCAAGCTATCACTACCATGGGTAGCACGCTTAATAGCAATATGATATACGTAGGCATGACGCCCATCGTATTTTCGCATTTCATACACGAAAGTATTATTGGACTGATATACAATGCCCTGTAATTCAGGATTTACATCGATAAGGCCAACGATAGCAGATGCACTATAGATTTGTGGATTACCATAGCTATACACCATGTTCCCTTGATCTAGTACCTCTACATATACCTCCTTTGGATCGAGTAGACTATAGCTAGGTTTAACCAAGCTATCTATTAAATTGTTTTCTAACCCATAAAAGGTAATTGTTTCAGTAATTCGACTGACACTTTTAAACTGTTGTTCCTGCTCAATACGCAAATAGTAACCGGCATTAGCCAATATGCGCAAACCTGTAAAATATAGCAAAAATAAGATTATTGCTATTAAGATAGGTACAACAAAGAGCACAACATTGGATATCCAAATCCGTATTTGTAAATTCACAGGGTTACCTCAATATCATAAATAGTAGATACTTCTTATAGTTTACGCTATTTTTAACAGTTAAAGCAAGTAAAATAGCCAAAAATACAATATAATTTTCACATTTCTTTCATCGTCAGTTTATAATTAACAGATTATACAAGGGTTCTTCGCCCCTTTTTAGTATCTAATATTTTTTTACATATTATATATTTCTACACGTATCCGGGCACCTTGCATCATTTCAAATCTTAGTATTTACTTATATTAAGAACTTGAGAATTAAGTACAATTAATAGAATCTCATCTATACTTTTTTATAAAAAATCTAAATTATAAAATATAAAACAACTATTGAAATTCTTCACTTTATAATTTTGAGCACAAAAAAAGAGGATTCCTAAGAATCCTCTTTTAGAGTTTGGATTAACGACGGTTAGCTTCGAAGAAGTTAATAGCAACTTCTGGGAACATAGCGTAAGTCAATACGTCTTCGTCAGTGATACCATTGTAGCCTTTTGTAGCTAAATCTTGACGGTAACCTTCCAATTCAGGTTCGATAAGATCTGCTGGACGGCAAGTGATAGGTTGTTCATCGCCGATGATAGTTTGACGAATTTCGTCAGAAATTTTACCAGGTAACGCACCGTATTTACCGCGTACAAGGTCTTTAACTTCGTTAGGAACCATTTTGTAACGGTCGCCCATCATAACGTTCATCATAGCCATTGTACCAACGATTTGGGATGTTGGAGTTACCAATGGAGGGTAACCCAAGTCTTCACGAACGCGTGGCATTTCATCCATAACGTCGAAGAAGCGATCGCCCATACCCATTTCGTTCAATTGGTTTTGAGTATTGGACAACATACCGCCAGGAATTTGGTAACGACGAACAGCTGGGATTACATCGCTAGCTGGTTTCAAGTTGAATTCTTCAGCGATTTGTTGTTTTACTTTACGGAAGTGGTCAACTAATGGAATGTATTTATCAAGGTCAAGACCAAGATCCCATTCAGTACCTTTGAACATTTCGATCATAGTTTCAGTAGCTGGTTGGCTAGTTGCATGAGCGAATGGAGAGATAGCAGTATCGATGATATCTACGCCAGCTTTAGCAGCTTCCCAGTATGTAGTGCTTGCAAGACCGCAAGTGAAATGGCTGTGCAAGTCGATTGGCAATTCACCAAAACGTTTTTGAATGTGGAAACCAAGTCATATGCATCAGCAGGTCCTAACAAACCGGACATATCTTTGATACAAAGGGAATCAGTACCCATTTCTACCAATGTTTCAGCTACTTTCAAGAAGCTTTCAGTTGTATGAACTGGGGAGATTGTGTATACCATAGCGGATTGAACGTGTGCACCTGCTTTTTTGGAGTACTTAATAGCAGCTTCCATGTTGCGAGGGTCATTCAATGCGTCGAAGATACGAATACGGTCAATACCATTTTTTACAGCTGCATTACAGAATGCTTCTACTACATCATCAGAGTAGTGTTTGTAGCCCAATAAATTTTGGCCACGAAGTAACATTTGTAGTGGAGTGTTTTTCAAATTGGATTTCAATTTGCGAAGGCGTTCCCATGGATCTTCATTCAAGAAACGAAGACAGCTATCATAAGTAGCGCCGCCCCAACATTCAAGAGCTTCATAACCAATTTCATCTAAAAGGCCAAGCACTGGTTCCATTTGTTCATAACGCATGCGTGTTGCCAAAATAGATTGATGACCGTCACGAAGAACGGTTTCGCAGATTCTTAATTTTTTAGCCATGTTAATCCTCCAAATCGAAATAGTCTGTGCATGTAAATTTATACATCCAACAAACAACTATCTCATACCTATTTTTTTACGATTTTTTTGATGTCTGCTCACACAAGCCAAACACTCTATAAATCGTTAAGACATACTTATATTAGACTACTTATAAAATTCTTTGTCAACAACTATATTATGCTATTTACTCATAAATTCATGTATCTAAAGATGATTTTTTTTCGTGATGGTAATCACACAAAAACTACAAAAAGAGCTAGCTTTTTAACGTGTATGTTTAATCAAATCAATTTCTCTGTAATTTCTCTTTTTAATGAGAAACTAAAAAAATTATACCGCAATAATTTTTTTAGTTATTATTAAATAGGTATCAAACTATATCGGTATTTATAAATGTAGTAATTCGATAAACCTTGGTACACTTATAAGCTCATCAATTTTATCGATAATACATCCCCCTATAACAATTACATAAATATGCAAAAGAACCTGTCCATTTATGGACAGGTTCACGTTTATTCTTAACTTTTTCTAAATGCCATTATACAGCTTATTTTTCAGGTTTAACCTTTTTAGGAGCCGTTTCAAGAACGATATTCTTACCTTCTCGCTTCACTTGAATAGAGAAAGCACCTTCACCTTCTTTGAAGTACTCCATCTTGATGTCTAGAAGCATTTTACCAATCATAGTCTCCACTTTTTCAGTTAAGAACTCACGATAGAAAGCATCTTCCTTTTGCTTTGGACTTTGATGTACTACAGGCTTTTTAGCTGCTCGTTCCATATCAAGCATAGTATCTTCAAAATTTTCTGTATCTTTAAAGTTTTTCAACATATCCGCATCGGATAAGCCTTTTTGAATTTTAAACTTTGCCATTTCTATCTCCTATCAATTCGAAAATTGCCTTTTTAACACGGACTGGTTCAATACCAGACATACAATATTGATCAGGCTTAGGACACCGTCGTTTACGACAGCCTAAACAATCTAATTCATCATTTACAAGCACCTTAAAGGTCCCCGTTAGGGGTCCCCATAATTTAGGATCCGTAGGGCCAAAGAGAGCTACTACAGGCTTATCCAGAGCCAATGCAATATGTAAGGAGCCCGTGTCAGCCGTAACTACTACGTCACAGCTTTCAATTAAGGCACCTACCTCTTGAAGTGTCGTCTTTCCTAGCATATTCAGCATAATCTGATCAATGCCCTCAGCGGCCAAAGAATCCATCAAAGGTTTGTATTGTGTAGCCTCTTTAGGCCCGCCTAGGCAAACAAAATTAGCTCTATATTGTAGTGATTTAATAAGGGAATACCATTTTTCTTGAGGCCATTCTTTCGTCGCCCAAGACGTACCCAAGACCAATCCCACACGTAGAGGTTTTTCTACCTCACCACGATTTAAAGAAGTATGATTGTCAATCGTTTTCCACTGTTCTTCTGCCCAGGTATGTAACTTTGATGGCACATGGAAATCCATATGATACATCTTCTTAGCACTAACGTTATTTAATGTTTCAGATTCCAGAAGATTATCAGCAGTTTTAAGAGGTGTATCTAAATCAGCCTTTTTAGCAACAGCCTCTTTTAAAAGTTGTGCCACCTCAACATAACGCTTAATAACATGGTCTGTACTTGGCTTGATTTATAGTTTGTAAATAGCCAATTCAGCTCTTTTGTACCACCAAGACCTAAGCGAATAGGCGCACCAGAAGCCAATAGAACAAGACCGGTTATCAGTCGCCCTTGTACATCAACGGCTACGTCAAATTTGTAGGGCTCTAATTTAGCCTTCAGCTCCCACCACATGCGCCACATTGTCGGGATATGCAGTTTTTTAGAATGTGCCTCGTATTCATCCCGTTCCCAGGGGATAATCTCATCTACATAGGGATTACCATCTAACAGTTCTACCATGCTAGGTGTTACAATCCAATGTAACTTGGCATCTGGATACTGTTCTTTGATCCAGCGCGCCGCAGGGGTAGCATGCAGGATATCCCCAATGTAACTAAGGCGTACAAATAATATATTCATAGATATCCTTATGGTACATATAACATAGGAATAAAGCCTTTATAATGAATCATTATAAAGGCTTTTTCTTAAGATTTCTTTTTACTATCACTAGTGTTAGATGATTTAGAAGACGTATCATCTTCTGTCACCTTTTTAGTTTCTTCACTACCATTCTTGATGATGTCTTTTACGTCAGACAATTTTAATTCATTAAAAGTAGTAGGATGATTGTATTTGTAAACTGGTTTGAAACCTACACCTAATTTGCCGGTGTAAACAGTCAATGCATTATTGTCCTCATCAACACGAGCAATGTAGATTGTCTTATCCGTATCAACACCAATTAAGCGGAAACGTCCTGGTGGGTTGATAACACGCCAGCCACCTTCGATACCATTAAACATAAAGATATCGCCAGTTTTAACATTATCGTAGAAGAAGTTATCTTCATCGTAGAAGACGCCGATATGACCGATATCAGTAGCTTGCATATATACGCGACGCGTATCGTAGTTAGCATCTGTACGATAAATTCGATATACATGCTCTTGAACTTTTACCTTCATATATACTACGTTTGTCGCTTCAGAGTACGCAGCATCTACGATTTTACTACCTTTTGGTAAGTCTTCAAGCTTGGTATCTACTTCATGCTCTGGATCATCTGCATTGAGACGAGCCATAACGACATCGCGAGAGTCATATAAGCCCATGATGGCATAGTTACGGTCAGGCATCCAGTTGAAGTAACTAATCGAACGCCCCTTTCAAATCTATCGTTGTAGGCTTACTTTCATTAGCCTTGTAGATTTTCAAAGAGTTTTCAGTAACAACCGCCATAAATTGACGGTCGTAGGATACATATTTAGTACCTTCCTTTACATCAGGGAAGTTCTTAGTATCATCTTTTGATGCACCAGCGACATTAAAATCTGTAGTTGGTGCAAACATATATTGGTCAAGGTATAGATACACCCCACCTTGCAGAAGAATACCTACCGCAAAGGCGCTCAGTACACGCGTAAAAGGTTTCATATGTCCTCCTATTTCACGATAAACGCCGTTGGGATCATGCGTTCCCCTAATAAATCGGCTGGTTTGTTCACTACTTTACCGTTGAGGTACAATGTAGAACTAGAACCACCATCTAAATTTGCTGCAATGTAGCAACCTTTTTCATATAAAATATCTTGTACGTCACGCAATGTAGCGCCAAGAGAATAACCTGGTTGACGGCCATCAATTACAAGGAACAGTACTGTACCATCTTTCTTTTGACCAATAGCAGTACGTGGGCCTACACCCCAACCACCATCACCTTCTGTAATCATCTTCTTACCATCCACGATAAGAGGCGGACCAAAGGTAATACCTTCCATGGCTTTCATATCCCCAAGTTGAGTTTTATCATAGTTACCTGCGATAAGGTTACCAGATTTAGAGAAGCCTACAAAATCAACGGCTTCATCAGGTCCTACATCTTTACCGATAATATATTCACCATCATGCAAGATAAAACCATAAGGTAAACGACCGGTACCAGTACCGTTTGGATCATGGAAGCCCCCGCCATTAATAGCGGCTACAGCATTATTCATTTTTGCAATATTACTCGTAGTATCGCCTTTTTCTTGAATATTAGCAGCAGTACCTACTTGAATACGACGAGGATCTGGAATTTCTAAGATATAGCCTACATAACGAGCAGACTGAATTTTTTCAAGGTTCAAAGACTTGTCTTCACGGGCATTAAACTTGAATAAATCTTGGCTTTTAACAACCCCAACAGTCCCCAAAATAGATTGTAGTTCTTCTTCATTGAACAACCACGTAATGTAATGAGGATGACGAGATTGTAAGATAGCACCGATAACGGCGCGTTTTACATTATTAAATGGTCCAAAGAGCACCACGAACGGTGAGGTCACAACGGTAAATAAGAACACCATGATGATGAACTTTACCCAATTCTTTTTGAACAATGTATTTCTCCTTATAAATCAGTGAAATGCTCGGTGCTAATGCGTTCTTCAAAATGCTTGATATCTACCGCATTACCTACCCAAACACGCAAAATGTTATATGGATTATCACCTGTATGAGCCCAGCCAGATTTCATAGCCATACCCATTTTTATACCAGCCTTTTTAGATGCTGAGTCGGTGAATTCATTTTTATCTCCATAAGGGTAGCAGAACCAAGGATTATCCTTGATACCTACTTCTTTTGCAAGAGCTTCTTGAGCCTTCATAATATTTCTATTTGCTTAGCTTCAGACAATTGGCCCATTTCGATATGTTGGAACCCGTGATTAGAAATGGTGATACCATTCTTATGCATTTCACGCACTTGATCCCAAGTTAACCGAGTGCCTACATCGCCAGGATTGATAAACACAGTAGCTGCAAAACCATATTCTTTCATAAGTGGATATACGATAGAATACGTATCAGCATATCCGTCATCAAAGGTTAAAACAACTGGTTTTTCAGGTACTGCAGCACCATTTACAACATATTCATACAATTGGTTCATCGTCAATGGATTATAGCCATTATCCTTGAGGAATTTCATTTGCTCTCGGAACAAATCCTCTCGAATAACCGCATCATTATCTTTATCGTCGCCGATTTTATGATACATAAGGACAGGAATGCCCGATGGATGTACCATCTTAACTTCTTTTACTGGTGGTGCTGAACTAGTAGGCTCTGTTTTTTGTGAAAGCAATCCACAACCTGCCACAAGCATTGCCAAGGCCACAACCAATAGTGTTACTAACGGAATCCGTTTCATAGGTCCTCCTCTATCAGAACACAATTATATACAGAATATTATAACATTTCTATGAAGAATAGTAAAAACTCCACCCCATATACGTATAGCTAAAACAGATGATTTATAACCTAAAGAGATATATCCTCTAAAACACCTTTAACGATACTTTATGTTGTAATCTAGAATGGAATGCTTTAATATTCTAATTATAATACAAATCACTAACATTATACGCTTCTAATCGATAAAGGATTTGCCATGAAAAAACGCTTAACCCTCTTACAAATGGACGTTCACGTAAATGACGTGGAATACAATTACAATCGTGTTCAAGAGTTACTCACTCAATCACTTGCAGAAAATCCTGATATTATTGTTTTACCTGAAACTTGGAATACAGGCTTTCACCCATCAGATGATTTAATTACGATTGCCGACAGAAATGGGGAAAGAACAAAATCTTTGCTCAGCGCCTTTGCAAAAGAGCACAACGTGAATATCGTAGGAGGCTCTGTCGCTGTGGCGAAAGATGATCTTGTATTCAATACATCCTATGCTTATAACCGTGAAGGTGCCCTCGTAGGTGAGTATTCCAAAATGCACGGCTTTAGCCCTGCCAAAGAAGACAAATACTTTGCTAATGGTACTCATACTACACATTTCAAGCTAGACAGAATACCTTGCAGTACTGTCATCTGTTACGACATTCGTTTTCCTGAGCTAGTGAGAATGGCTGCATTACCAGGCACTGAACTCTTATTCGTACCCGCCCAATGGCCTACGATGCGACTACGCCACTGGCAAGTACTAAACGAAGTACGAGCAATTGAAAACCAATTGTTCCTTTGCGCAGTCAACGGATGCGGTACTATTGGTCGCGTTCAAAGCACAGGTCACTCCGCCGTTTATGACCCATGGGGCACGAACCTCCTCGAAATGGATACGAACGAAGGCATTGCTTCCGTAGATATCGACCTCGCTGTAGTCGAAGACATTCGCAATAAAATTAATATCTTTAGGGACCGTAAACCGGAACTCTACAACCTATAGCATAAAGGCACATTGTTATTGAATTTCTCCTTATATTAGGAAAAGTATTCATTTAACAATGTGCCTTTAGTTTTGTTTTGTTTTATTTTGTTTTTATTGTACTGTATGGAGGAAATAAATTACTCTAGTTTGTTCTGGATTAACGGCCATGTCTGCAACAGAATTTATTCGGTACTTAAAACTCAATAAGTTTCCACATATCCTCTGGAACTTGTTCTAGAGGTTTATTTTTTGCCATAGCTTCTTTTAGAATATCAATCGTATCTTGTACTTCTTGTTTATCCTTTGTATTTGGATCGTGAAGAACGACACGGTTCAACGAGTCTGGTCCAAATTGTTTTAAGTATTCTTTTTCCACTTGGTTAAGTTCACGACGTAAGTATTTCATAATATATCCTCTATTTGTAAATGTCTTTTCGATGACCAACTTCTAAAGCTAAAATAATGCATCTATGGTCATTAATATCAGCAATGACTCTATAATTACCAATGCGATAACGCCACAGCCCTGTTTTATTCCCCATCAATGATTTGCCTAAGTACCTAGGATTTGTCTACATTATCTACATTTTTTATGAGCCAATTAAAAAGATAGCGTTGCGTTGATTTATCTAATTTAGAAAATTGCTTGTCAAACCGTTTAGAAAATTCAAGCTTATAAGCCATATTTTGCACGCATTTCCGCCACAGAATAGGTAACTGGATCTTGCTCGTATTCTGCTAATGCTTTTTGACCTACCTTAAGATCAAATTCGTCTTCAATCTTTTCTAGTAAAGCCTTCTTAAAGAGGGTAGAAAGTGTTTCATCCATAAACTCAGCATAGGTTTTAAATAACTCTTCTTCTTGTTCATTTAGTCGGACTGAAATATTTGCCATATAAAAGCACCTCCTTATGTAATACATTGTATTACATAAGGAGGTCTTAGTCCATATTTTAAACTCCCTAACACCGTTATTTTAATAAAATTTTATATTTATAATATTAATAATTTACATTGCTTATTAGATTGTAAAAAACAAGCTACATCGTATGTTACATACAAAAAAGGCATACCGCCCTTCTCTCGTCTCTCAGCGGTACGCCTTCTTATGTATATAGTTACTCTCGAACTATATCAGATGTAAGTCTGGCTAAACTCTCTCACAGTCCCTTAACGACACGCCAGTATGTCACCTATAATATACATTTTTAAACGAAATATGTCAACAGTTTATAGAAATTTTATCTTTAAGTTTTTGAAAAATATAAAATTTTCAAGATTATCCGCCAAAAGCCAAGTAATCACGGGTTAATTCTTGTTGTGGATCAGAGAATATTTGCTCTGTAGCGCCCCACTCTACAACTTGGCCATCATTCATAAAGACAGTGTAGTCTGCAATGCGTCTAGCTTGTTGTAAATTATGAGTAACAATGACAATCGTTTGTTTTACTTTTAACTCTGTTAGCAATGATTCAATATGCAAGCTGTTTTTCATATCAAGGGCAGAGCACGGCTCATCAAAGAGCATTACTCGAGGATCTACGGTCAAGCTTCGCGCAATACACAGGCGCTGTTGTTGACCGCCAGATAAAGAACTTGCCAAGCGCTTCATATCGCCATTAATTTCGCTATATAATCCAGCCTGCTCTAAACATTGTATCGCTTTAGCCTTTCTGTCTGCAGAGGATAACTCTTTATAATAATTTAGAGCAAATACCATATTATCTTCAATGGTACCAGGAAATACGGTCGGTTGTTGTCCGATAAGACCGATTTGGCGACGTAACATTTGCGGATCCATTGAGTCTACAGATAGGCCATCGTAAATAATTTGTCCATTAGTGACTTTTTTCGGTGCCTGTAAGCTACCGTTAAGCGTAGCTAACAATGTACTTTTACCACAACCAGACGGCCCAATAACAGCCGTAATAGCATGTTCTGTAATAGGCAAGGTTATGTGTTGCAAAATAGGATGCTCATCAATGGACACCTCTATATCTTTAATATCTAATATGATGCTCATCAAGACCGCCCTCCTATGTAGCGACAAATGATATTAATACAAAGCAATATAACCATCAATACAAAGGCTGTAGCATAGGCTAAATCTACTGAATAACCTTCGTTGACCAAAATGTACAAATGATATGGCAAGGCCATAAATGGATCCGTTATATTCGGTATAGCCCTAGTATATAATACGGCACCAGTATACATAATCGGTGCAGTGGCCCCCATCGCATAGGCCGCTCCAAGGGCTATAGCGCTCAATCCGTCACGCATGGCACTCGGTATGACCATATGCATCCATATATAACTTGGTGAAAGTCCCATATTGAGAGCCGCCTCATACGTTTCACGAGGAAACTCGTGGAATACTTTCACAAGGCGCAACGTAATAAAAGGTATAACCATTACCGTTAACGTAATCGACGCAGATAATAAGCTTTTATCAATACCTAAATATAAAATCAGTACACTATAACCGAACAAACCAATCAATACAGATGGTAATCCAGACATACAGCGTAGAGTGAATAAAAAACATTCTGATTTCCAACGAGAAATATTGCCATATACCATGTAAAGAGCACAAGGAACACTTACAATAGCCGCCATAGAAGCCGTTAATAAGCCCTCTAAAATACTACCGATTATGGCAGGGAATATGCCCCCTTCTACACCGAGAGGCATGCCCGCTGGGTAGAGCCAGAGGAAATCAACAGTTATTAATGGCCCCCCATGATACACAATATAAGTACAAGCAGCGATGAGTATTGCCATAACTAGGATTAGACTGCCATAAGCCCAAGTAGCTAATGCAAGATTAGATAACTTCATGATGACCGTCCTTTCTAGTTTTCCAAGAATACATATAGACTAGAATATTAGTCAGTATCAAGATAATTAGCAATACTAAAGCCGCTACATATAAACCGCTATAATGTAAGCTATTGTACTCTACACTACCCATTTCAAGAGCAATAAGAGACGGAATCGGCTCAGCCTTACCTAATAAGTTAGGCAAGATAGGCGCATTACCGACAACCATCATTACGGCCATGGTTTCCCCCATAGCGCGGGAGAAGGCTAGAACAGAACTAAGAATGATTGAACCTTTAGCACTAGGTAATACTATAGCTTTCATAGTATGCCACGGCGATATACCAAGGCCCAAAGCTGTTTCTTCATAGCGCTGCCGATAGGTTTCGATAGATTCCGTACAGTGAGTCACAATATAAGGCAAAACCATAAAGGCTAATACGAGACTAGCCGATAAAATAGACTCACCGGTAGACAAAGAAAACATCGATTGAATGGCCGGAACCACTACGGCAAGACCGATAAAACCAACAATAACAGAAGGTATACCGGCAATCATATCTATAGTAGATAAACAAAATTGGCGAATACGTGGTGATACACCTAGACTCAAACCTACAGAGGTACCAATCCCCAAGGGCAATGCCCATATCAAAGATAACAGAGATACATAGAGGCTAGCAGAAATAATATAGGCCAGACCTAATACAGGACTTTGTGCCATAGGCTTCCAGACTGTACCGGTTACAATATCCGTCCAAGACATATGTATCAAAGCGGGCCACGCCTCTATCGCCATATAAAGCACGAGCCCTATATATAAGGCGAGAGCAGATACCGCCATAATCGGTACTATACCAGATGTAAAACGATCCGATAAATGCATAGACTCTCCTTTCATAAGAAAAAAGCAAGGCCTCAGCCTTGCTTTTATTCTATCTGATTAGTTTACAGGAACAAAGCCCATTTTATGAATAACTTTACGACCTTCTTCAGACTTCAAGTATTTTGTGAAAGCGTCTGCTACGCCGCCCATATTACCTTTACCTACGATAAGAAGTGGACGTTGAATCATGTAAGAACCATCAGTAATCGTTTCATCTGTTGGTGCTACACCATTGACTTTGAAAGCAACGATTTGGCCTTTGTTTTGACCTAACATGCCATAAGATGCGTAACCAATAGCATATGGATTTTCTTTAACTTTAGTTACAAGAGCACCCATAGATGGAGCTTGAATAGCATCTTTAGTCACCTCTACAGAACCCATAATTTTTTGTTGGAACACTTCATGAGCACCGCCACCAAGGTCACGTGTTACTACGATGATTTCTTGATTAGGCAAGGAAGGATCTACTTGATTCCAAGTTTTATACTCGCCTGAGAAGATTTTAATAATTTCTTCTTTAGTAAGATTATCTTTTATAGCATATAAAGGGTTTTCAGGATTTACAGCAATTGTTAAGGCATCAATACCTACTTTAATTTCATTGTAATCTTTGATTTTTGCTTTTTCGCTGTCTTTTACTTCTCGTGCCACTAAACCGAAGTCCGCAGTGCCATCAATAACAGCCTTGATACCCGTACCAGAACCACCAGAAGATACATAGATAGTAATATCTTTATCTGGCAAAGAGCTATCTGCATGATTCCAAGTTTTATTTTTTTCTGTGAAATCTGTAGCGATTTTAGAAATAACTGGTGCCAATGTGGAGGAACCATTATATGTCAATTGTGTAGGCTGAGTATTTTGGTTAGACCCACAACCTGCAGAAATAAGCATTGCTGCACCAACACAAGCAGCAAGAATTGCACGTTTAGTAAAGCCTTTCATATACAATCTCCTTAATATAAGTAATAGAATAATGATTATTTAATAACAGTATAATTATAACAAAACAAATCTATTGATTACAATACAACTCCAACACTATAGACTACTATATTTATTCAGTTCCAAAATGCTCATCATACTGAAAGTTATATTTTATACTATATACATTTTACTATAATATAACCATCTTATAAATTATTTTTTTATAACATTAACACTTACTTTTTATCTTATAAATCATTTACATGAATTTCTATAGAAATGTTAGTATTATCAATGCAACAGGATTTAGTTATTAATAAAGAAAGGTAATAACTATGTTTTCATTTCTACAACCTAAAGAGGCAAAATCATCTGTACCACAAAGTATGATTATGAATCTATATTATAAATACAGATTTCAATCTCTACTTGGTATTTTTATTGGTTATGCGGCGTACTATATCGTTCGTAACAACTTTGCCTTATCAACTCATTTTCTTATCAGATATTCTCCACATGAGCAAAACGGAAATCGGTTTGCTATCTAGTGGTATGCTTATCGCCTACGGTTTAAGTAAAGGCTTTATGAGTAGTCTTGCAGACAAAGCAAGTCCTGCAAAATTTATGGCTTTCGGTCTTATTTGCTGTGCAATTATCAACATTTTTATGAGCTTTGCTGACAGCCTCGCCTTCTTCTTAGTACTAGTAGTTCTCAATGGTTTCTTCCAAGGTTTTGGTGTAGGCCCATCCTTCATTACTCTAGCGAAATGGTATCCAAAACAAGAACGTGGTCGCTTTGGGGCAATTTGGAATATCTCCCATAATCTTGGTGGCGGTATCGTAGCACCAATCGTAGCTGCTGCGTTATACTTCACCACTACGGATCATTGGCAATTAGGTAGCTATGGTATTCCAGCAATTATTGCCATAGTTGTAGCTATCGCTATTTTCTTCTTAATTAAAGAAAGCCCTGAGCGTGAAGGTTTACCACCAACAAGTGAAATCATTGCAGATACTGCTCATAAAGCACATAGAAGCTCTGAAGCACCGCACATGAATACACGAGAAATTTTTGTAAAATATGTATTGAAAAACAAAAATGCTTGGTACGTATCATTAGTAGATACATTTGTTTACATGATTCGTTTTCGGTATGCTTACTTGGCTTCCAATTTACCTATTACAAGTAAAAGGTTTCTCCAAAGCAGAGATGTCTGTAGCATTCTTATTCTTTGAATGGGCTGCTATACCTTCTACTATTTTTGCAGGTTACATTTCCGATAAATTCTTTAAAGGTTATCGTATGCCACCAGCAATTATCGCCATAAGCATTATCTTCTTCTGTATCTTTGGTTATTGGCAAAGCGAATCCCTCTTATGGGTTACATTCTTTGCGGCTATTGTGGGTTGTTTAATCTACATTCCTCAATTCCTAGCCTCTGTTCAAACAATGGATATTGTACCTCCATTTGCTGTAGGCTCAGCCGTTGGTCTTCGCGGTTTCATGAGCTACATTGTAGGTGCCAACCTCGGTACAACACTATTCGGTGTATTAGCTGACAAATTTGGGTGGAACGCAGGTTTCTATCTCTTATTGGTAGCATGTATTCTTTGTGTTACATTCTGTGTACTAGCTCACTTTGGTGCAAAAGAATTAGATGCTAAAGAAGCAGAACTCGAACAACTTCAACTAGCTGAAGCTAACTAATAATAACAAAATCCTAAGCAAAAATCATAACCACCCGTAGAACGGGTGGTTTGCTCTGACCCTATAAGGGTCTTTCTCTAGTGGTGGCCCTCTAAAGAGGGCATTGAATGATCTGACAACCACTCTATTACCACTGGCTGCCCCCTACTCGGGGGCTTTATTTTGCCTATTTTACTGGCTCACCCGTAAACGGGTCGGTATATTCTTTAAAGTTTAATGTATCTTGCGCTATATCCTCTTCTAATTGATTGCGAATATACTCCTTTATCGCTCCTTCATATCGTCCTACCGTATCCACATAATATCCTCTACACCAGAAATGTCTATTTCCATACTTATATTTTAAATTTGCGTGTTTATCGAATATCATGAGGCTACTTTTACTTTTTAAATATCCCATAAAACTCGATACGCTTAAATGTGGTGGTATCGTTACTAGCATATGAATATGATCCGGACAGCATTCCGCTTCTATTATCTCTACATTTTTTCTCTTACATAAATCTCGTAAGATTTTACCTACATCAGCTTTTATCCGACCATAAATTATTTGTCTTCTATACTTTGGAGCAAAAACAATATGATATTTACATCTCCATTTACTATGTGATAAGCTTTTTACGTCATTCATTGACATTGAACCTCCTATGTTGAAATGTTGTGGTTGCCAGACCAACTTCATTCTATCACTAGGAGGTTCTTTCCTTTTCTCTAAGAATTTTTACCGACCCCCAGTTTAACTGGGGGTTTAGTCATGCCTATTCGGCGTACAACTAAAAAGGTAGTAACGTAGATATGTTACTACCTTTTGTTTTAATATAGTATATCCCTGATTTTCTAGATGCTATCTTTTAAAGAGGACAAAAGCCACAATGATACCAATGATTATATTCCCACCTACTATATAAGGCCAGGTAAGAAAATTATGTATATCATGCAGGATTTGAATATCAAACCTTGGCATAAAAATTAGTACGTTTGCCAAAATCCAAACGATAGGTCCTACGAACTTCATTATCTTAACCGTATCCATTCTATCTTTAATGGTATCGGTCATCTCTACATCTTTCTCCACAGATACATATTCTTTATTAATGTAAAAGCCTTTTGAATAGTCCGTTTCAAAAGCCCATGCTTCAACAGAAAACGTAGCCGTACCATCAGCATTTTCATACTCTTTACATTTAGCAGTATCAGTAGTACCCTACGTCCACCTCACCCCAAGTGCCCGTTACCATCTTATAACCACTATCTACGGGTTTCATATCTGCTGGGCTCGCGCTTTACCACACAACTTGGAAAAGCTGGTACGCATCTCGCTTCTTATCCCAACGAAGCCAAAATGCCTTGTTATTACTATGTTTAACTAATTTATACTCATACCATATATGCCCATGAGTATTAATGTAGCGTATCTTGCCTAAGATCGTATATAAATCACTTCGGATACGCAGCGTACTCGCCATAATTAAATTCCATAAGTCTCTCTCATTTATAAACTTACACACACAAATGTATAGTATTAATTACTATGATTGTACATATAATATGAAGTTCTGCCTAGATGGATATAGCAAAAAAGGTAGCAATATATATGTTGCTACCTTTTATTGTTTTATAATCAACCTTGTTGGCAGAAATAAATGATATAGTTTCTATCTGGACTGACTGCAGCACCTAAAGAATAGGGATGATTCCAAGTGCCCCCAAAATCAAATACATATAATACATAATTATCAGGTATTTCTACTGAATCTTCATTAAATGACAATCTATGCAAATATTGTTGCTGATGCTTTCGATTTTCTTTTTCAGTATAAGTTGGATACACTTTATCTTTGGAACGCTTATTTTCATAATCTTGTTTAGGCTTTAATGCATCTCGCACATCTTGTATTCGTTTACGAATTTCAAAATATCTCTTATACTTTGCACTATTGTCTTCATCTGGAATCTGTACCTTATTGAATTCTGCTAGTACTTGATTTTCCAACTCATATATTTCATCTACAGATTTATCAATTGGATGGTCTTGTCGCTCTTGTATAAATTTACCCATCGGCACGGTTGTATTCTTTACCGTTAATATCGACCTTGGGATTAATGCAGACAGGGAATCTGCATAGTCCATCTTCGAATCAATAAATTGTTTAACATAAACATTGGATAAATCAGATTTTGAAAGAACCACTTTAGAGTTAGAACGTGCTTCATCTATATATGGCTTTAATTGTTCCGGTGTGCCGCCAAATGCAAATTGTACATAAGCCCTACCTTGAAAAAGACTTGGATTACTATGCATATGAATATTTTTTGCAAAACCAGGTATTGTCTTTGGGAAACCTGGAATCATAGGCATCATTTTATAATCTTTGGGATTATTGATAGGATACTCAATTAATTCTATAGGTTTAAACAGGCTCTCTAGTGACTCTTTTATTTCCTGTTTAGAACGGACTGTAAATAAATCATGCCCTTTATTTTTATCTAAATACTCTCGAATTGCCTTTTCATTTGCTTTGTCCCTATCAGCACGTGTCCTATAATCTTTAGTATTAATGGGATTTGTTAGCTTAATTTCACCTTGACCATTCTTTTTCATATATGGGCTCACAATGCGTAAAGGTTTATCTCGACCACCAATAAAATAGCCTTCATTACGTGTTGATTCAGTATTATAGTGTTTAATTTCTTTTAGCGCTGTTTCATCCTTATCATTATAAAGTGGATCGAACGTTTTGTATTCACTACCAAAATCAGGTTTTTCTGATATTTTAAATCGCTGAGAAGCGTGCTCCTTCTCCTTCCGTTCTAATGTAATTTCATCTTCAATTGAAAGCTTTTTGGGATTTATAGACTTATCCCTTATAACAGCTTTAAAAGCACCAGGAATAATCTCAATAAATTCTAATTTCACAGGAGCTTTAGTTTGTACAGACTGGTTTGACTTTGCATTATTTTTTAGTTCAGTACTGGTATTAGGGTTTACCCCGTCCACTGTTGCCGCTAAACTAAAATGACTAGATAATGTTAGTGAAAGCAGCATCAGTACAAAATATTTCTTATTCATTTCTCTCTCCCATATACACCTACAACTTTAAATATTATAGCAAAAAAGACCTACAGTAAACTGTAGGTCCTTATATTTTGGTGCGGTTGGAGGGACTTGAACCCTCACGAGCGTACGCTCACCACCCCCTCAAGATGGCGTGTCTGCCATTCCACCACAACCGCATGGAATACAAATGGTGCCTCAGGACAGAATCGAACTGTCGACACACGGATTTTCAGTCCGTTGCTCTACCAACTGAGCTACCGAGGCATGATTTTTTGTAAAAAAAAATGGCGACCCCGATCAGATTTGAACTGACGATCTTCGCCGTGACAGGGCGACATGTTAACCGCTACACCACGGGGCCGCGTATCAACTCTCGTTGACTACTTGTACATGATACCATGTACCTATTAAGTAATGCAAGTACTTTTTTTATATTTTTTTGATGAATTTTCCGTAAAAAAGCAAAATTACTTCTTTTTGTCTTATTTTCCTCTATGTGTTAGGGTAAAAGCCTCTATTAGTGCATAATACAAAGCATATATCTGAAATTCGTTCATATACTGTAACTAAACTGATTCAATTATAGGCTATAACAGATGAGTCCCTTATAAAGTAACATTAATATCCATTAAAATAAAAAGCTGATATTTAGTGTTGACCTAAATATCAGCTTTACTCTTAGTTATTCACCTATACAGTTATCATATATCAATTATAAGTGATCTCTAGCTGGATCTAAATAATCTAACTCATGATATGATTCAACCACCATATCATTACGAACTACTTTATCAAGCATCTTATCTCGTGCCGTAGTCACAGTATTATCACTATGTTGACCTCCACGATAAGCAAATTTCGAATGACCTAATGTGTACATAACAGATAAATATGGATCACCCGACATATGACGAGATTTATTATAACCAAAATCTACAGAAATATGTGGTGTCAATTGAAGTTTATTGCCAATCTTAAAACCACTTAAATCTTTCTGTTTATGGTTATTACTATATATTATATTATTGTCATAATCTATATAATGAGTTTGATCATCTAAATTCCAATGATAAAAATTGACATAAGACTGTATCCAACGGGCGTTTTTATAACTTCGTGTATAACCAATATCAAGTCCATCAACTACATTATCATGATTTAATCTACCTGTAAATATACCTTCGGAAGGACCCCACCCATGGTCTAAAGGATGAAACTGATCTGATTTAGGCACACTCGCACGAGGAATAAATCCTGCATGAGGTCCTTCTTTACGATCTGTTAAACCTCGATATATATTAACGTGAATAGAGTTCAAACCTACTACATATTCGGCACCAACACTTATACGTTTATATCCCTCTTTAAACCCATAATCAAAGAAACTATTAATACCAACATAGCTATGTTCATGTTTACTAAGTCGGCGATATCCAACACCTACAGTACCAATTGCGCCAATAGAATCAATACTTTTATCATGTGACCGTTCATAAAAATATTCTGACGAAGAACTTTGGTAATTATCGCCATTATAAACATTTGAAGAAACTTTATCCCCTGCATTACTTGCAAGTTTCCCTTGTACAAATACAACATTTTTAGACTTCGTATCATAATGCCCAACTGGTTGAATTGTTTCTACAAAGAAATCTGGTTTTCTCATATCAGATTTCTTTGAATGTGTAGAGCGTACATCATAATTAGGATATTGTGTAACAAATCTTTCAGCGTAATAGTTTTCCTTTTGACTACGTTGAAAATCAACACCTATATCAGTACGATCCATCCAACTTGATTGAACATTTTCCCCATTATCCTTATCTGCCGCTAATGCACATGTAGCAAAGCTACAAGCCAAAGTCGTACATACTAAAGATCTAATAATACCCCTTTTTACTATTCATAGTCTGTTCCCCTTTATATGAATTTTTTTCATGAAATATAGTTTTATTATAAATCCTTTAACAAACTAAAAGCAATGATATATCTTATCCACTTTACAGCATATATATTCTTTATTTTATTATCACATAGATAAACACGTCTTTTTATAAGTATTATTAGGCCTTTGACTATGATAAAATAAATATATATTATATAAATAATAAGAATGTAATATAAAATACTTTGGAGTAATACGATGAAATCAAAATCACTTATAATAACATTAATCATCGCTGTTGTAGGCGCATTAGCTGCCGCATGGTATTTCTTATGGTATGTCCCACATACACCAGCTTATACATTAAAAATCATTCATCAAGCCGTTCAGGAGAAAAATGCAGATGAAGTTTTGCGTCATGTAGATGTGAAAATCCATCGTAAAAAACATTGTAGACCGTGAAGGTAATAAATATATTGATACATCTAATCCATTTGGCAAAGCCGCTGTAGCCGCTACCAAAAACATTTGGCCCTGCCCTCATCGAAGATGTAATGAGAAAATATATTGAAGATCCAGATAGTTTTAAATCAGAACCTCCTACGGATAACAACCAAACAGCAAACCAAAACGACGATAAATAAATCTATGGTAGACCGCCTCGTAGAAGGTCGCCTCTTTAAAGAACACGATGTAGAGATTAAAAACCTCAAAACAGATGACCACGGCGAAACTGCAACGGTTACAGCAACCATCCAAAACAATAAAAAGAATATGACAAAAGACATAAAGATTTTAATGCGTCATCTAGGTGACGGTACATGGGTTATTTACGATATTCCAGATATGGAGGACTTATATACTATCACTCGTAAGTAGGCGGTTAAGTAGTTAAGTACTTACTTAGTTACTTAGTTAGTTGATTAATTAACTAACTAAGTAAGCATGAGACAATTTATGTGTCCAAAGTAAACTTTAAAAAGGACAGCATATACAACTGTATATGCTGTCCTTTTTATTTAGAATATAAAAACACATATCCCCAACAGCGTACGTTAACGATCAAAATCTACTATCGCCAAGGTCACTGTTACTTGCGAAATGAGTCGATCTGCATCGTCCATCATATCAAAGCGCCATACATGGGATGTCTTCCCTTTTACAAGTAAAGAGCCATGAGCCGTTAAGGCCCCTTCACAGCTTACAGGGCGCAAGTGGTTGGCTGTAACGGATTGACCTACGCCAAATTTCTTCGGTCCAATGAGTTCGTTACTCATCATGCCGGAAATGATTTCAGCAAATGCTAAGGTGGCACCACCGTTTAGATAGCCTTGAGGCTGTTTGTGGAATTCTCCTAGGTTCATTTTTGCAATGCATGTAGTATCGCTCGTCATACGAGGCGGTTCAATTTGTAATGATTTCTATTAAATTCATAGTGTTCGTTTCTCCACACGATACGCTTCTAATCTATCATCAAAGACGGTTACACCTAGTCCATCTCCATCAGGAACGTGCATAACGCCATCCTTAAAGGTTAAATCTGGATAGATGAGATCTCGTTCAAAATATCTATTAGAATCAGATAGGTCTCCTGCCATATAGGAATCACCTAGAGCCGCTAGTTGAGCGTGCAACATTTTAGAAATGCCCGACTCTACCATGCTACCCACCCAATACGGAATATGACACTCTCTACAAACGATTAATAGTTGCCTTAGTAGGTACGAGACCTCCCATGCGGCCTACTTTTATGTTGAGTACGTCAATCAGTCCATACTCAATAGCATAGGATAAGTCGTCATAGCCCAAGATAGACTCATCTAAACAGATAGGCGTTTCAATATGCCAATCATCGTTATTAAGGCGTTCCCACTTCCACTCCTTATAGGATTGAAGCGTTGTTATAGCAAAAGGCTCTTCTATACAAGCTAACTTCAAATCATTAAATTGACGGATCTTATCAATATCATCATAAGAATAGCTTTGATTTGCATCGGCTGCCAAGACTAAATCGGGGTAATGCTTACGTACTAAGGATACCCGTTCGTAGCCATCTGTAGGATTCACCTTTAACTTGATGCGCTTACAACCATTTCGCCACATGAGCTTCTACGGCATCTAGCAATTGTTCCATCGGTACATCACCGATAACAACGCCGCTTTCAATGGTATCTTGTAAAGGCCGTCCCATAATATAGGAAACGGAGTTTACACCTAATCGCTCACAATGAAGATTAATCAATGCATTTTCTAAGGCCGCAATGGTCATAGGCATATGATCTCGATTTAGCCAAAACTGTAGCTGACGCACATAGGTCATGAGCGGCTTAGGCCGCATCATGCGCAAATTAAAGATATAATCATCTACTAGTTTTTGCCAACACGTATCCACCGTCTCTGCGGTATAAAAAGGCTCTGTAAAAGCCACGCATTCCCCATAACCTACATAACCCTTGTTGATCCTCGATGCGAATGACGATCGTTTCTCGTTCTTTTACTTCACCTTTAGCGGTTTTAAAATTGAACTTTAATGGCAATTTAAGGCGATATGTAGTTATACTTTTAAAGTTTAAAATATCATTCATAGGCGCCTCAATCTTCTAAACGCAGTTCATTGCGCACAATTTTACCTGTCCCATTTCTAGGCAAAGCAGGCAAGATTTTTACGTATTTAGGAACTTTATATTTTGCCAGAGATTTGGTCATAAAGGATACAATTTCATCTGCAGTCATACTTTCACCATCGTGAAAGGCCACAAATAGCGCCGGTACTTGTCCCCATTTAGGATCAGGTACAGGTACAACCGCACATTCCTTCACTGATGGCAATGTGTAGACTAAATCCTCTAATTCCTTAGGATAAATATTTTCACCACCAGAAATGATGAGGTCCTTGCGACGATTCAAAATATATACGAACCCATCTTCATCGACATAACCGATATCATCGGTATTAAGGTCACCATCGATAGGTTCCTTGTCAATATATCCAGTCATAACCATAGGGCCTGTTAAGTGAATCTCACCTACACCCGTCTGCATCAGGTTTATCAATGCGAACCTGCATCCCTGGTAATGGTTTTCCTACGGAATCTCGTTTATGAGGGTAATCCAATACGGAGAAAGTCACGCTTTGACTAAAGGTTTCCGTCATGCCATAGGTCTTGTAAATTGGTAAGGATTTCTTTTCACAAGCATCGATGAGTGCCATAGGAATGAACTCACCACCAAGCAAGATAACACGCAACTTATGATGTGAAATGCTTGGCTCTAATTGAGTCAAAATAGTAGGCACTAAGGACATCATATTGATGTTCTCAGACTCTATGAGCTTGAGAACTTGAGCTTCATCATATTTAGGCAATATAGTAACAGCCGTACCATTATAAAGAGATCGCAGCAAGATAGATAGACCACTTACATGGAATAGAGGCAATACCATAAGCCAATTATCTTGCTCAGTTTTACCTAGTACCTCTTTAGATGCTTGTACATGAGCTCTAATCTGCCCCCATCGGAGAGGAACAGACTTAAACTGCCCTGTAGTGGCACTCGTATTCATGATTGCCGCTATCTCTCTATCTTCAAAGGTCCAGTCAAAACATATCCTCTGCCTCTTCATCTGATAGAATACGTTCTAGCGATTCAAAAACAATAGTAGAAATGGAGTTAGGTAATTGCTCTCGACGCTCAACGCTATGCAGTACAGTAGTAACATCTAACTGAGCTAATTGGTTTTCTATTTCCTTAGGCTTAAGATGTACGTTTAGTAGTAGCAACTCTTTATGCACGACCATAGTTGCCAATACATAGATTGCCATCATCACGGAGTTATCCGATAAGATCGCTATGCGAGAGGCTTGTAGCGGCTCTAATTTACGAGCTACATGAACTACGCTACGGTATATATCGTTATAGGTATATTCGTTTATACATATGCGATTAGGATAGTGCTTAGCGCCATAACGTAACCAGTCCATCGTCTCACCTCATATCTAAGCCTGATTTCTAATTACCAGTAAATAACAATCGAAATATCAATACCAAAGAGATATTACAAGAAAGGCGCCTCATATAGAGGCGCCCTTATTATTTCAAAATTAGTTAGTCCCAAACCTAGGACTAGTAACTCTCCCTATTAAGGGAATTTAGGGAATTGTTTGAAGTTTGGTTTGCGTTTTTCTTTGAACGCGTCACGACCTTCTTTTGCTTCATCGATTGTGTAGTACATCAATGTAGCGTCGCCTGCAAATTGTTGTAAGCCTGCAAGACCATCAGTATCGGCGTTGAATGCACCTTTCAACATACGCAATGCCATTGGGGACAATTCAAGGATTTCGCTACACCATTGAACTGTTTCTTCTTCCAATTTGTCGAATGGTACAACCGTGTTAACCATGCCCATTTCATACGCTTGAGCAGCAGTGTATTGACGGCACAAGAACCAGACTTCGCGAGCGCGTTTATGACCGATCATGCGCGCCAAGTAACCTGCACCATAACCAGCGTCGAAGGAACCTACGCGAGGGCCTGTTTGACCAAATTTGGCGTTTTCAGAAGCGATGGTAAGGTCACATACGATGTGCAACACATGACCGCCACCGATAGCATAACCGTTAACCATAGCGATAACAGGTTTAGGAATAACGCGAATCAAACGTTGCAAATCAAGAACGTTCAAACGAGGTACATTGTCATCACCAACATAACCACCGTGACCGCGTACGCTTTGGTCGCCACCAGAGCAGAATGCTTCTTTATCTTCACCTTTGCCGTGGTTAGCACCAGTCAATACGATTACGCCTACCTCGTTATCTTCACGAGCTACTGTGAAAGCGTCGATTAACTCCATAACTGTTTTAGGACGGAACGCGTTGCGCACCTCTGGACGGTTAATAGTAATTTTTGCAATGCCATTATATGTTTCGTAAATTACATCTTCATAATTACGATCCAATACTTTCCAATCAAATTTGCTCATGGACTTAACCTTTCTTCTGTAAAAAATCTAACACCGCTTGTTCGAAATATTTGCGGTTTTTCTATATGCACATTATGCCCCGCCCCTTCGACGATGACATGCTTAAAGTTTGGCAACTTGCCAAATACATCTCTTCCTATTGTAGTATATTTTGTATCTAATGCGCCACTCACATATAAGCCTTCAACAGAGAATTTTGCTAATTTATCCCCCACATACGGCATGACACCTTGACCTGAGCCACGCAAGGTACAGGCTAAGGCGTACGTACTATTATTGGAACGACGTAGATAGATTAATTCCTCTACGCACTCTGAAAGTTGCTTTTGACTTTCAAAAATAGGAGCCTCCGCCCAATGTGTAGCAAACCAAGCGCCATCATGATTTTCAATGTGAACCGCTAAATCTTCGTCGGCCTTACGTCGCTCTGCTCGCTCAGCATCAGAGGCGATTCCTACAGAGCCACTTTCAAGGATGAGCCCTTTGATTTCACTTTCATATTCCAAGGCATAAGAAAGCGCGATGCGGGCCCCCATGGAGTACCCCATAAGGTAATATCTATCACCAACCATATGATAAATAACGGTATGCAAATCCTCTATCATTTGAGGGATCGTATACGCCTTATCTTCATCAGGAATATCGGAATCACCATGTCCAATCAAGTCGATACGGATAACCCGATAGCCAGGAAGATTAATAGCATCCCAAGTATAGCTCGATTCAGAGAAGCCATGTAAACACACAATAGGTTCTCCATCGCCAACTACAGTCAAGCCGTAGCGGTATTCACCCAAATCAAAGTACATTCGCTGAGCTGGATTACACAAAGCATTATCTACAATACTGCAAAAATACTGACTCATAGTAATGCCTCCATATCAACTGAAACTTTCGTATATTTCTTATGTAACTGTCGACTATATTCCCGATTTGTAGGGATTTCAATGATATGAACGCCTATTTCTGAGCTAACATTAGCTAGCACAGCACTCAATTCATCAGGGCTCGCGATTTTAGTATATCCACAGCCATAAAGTTTGGCCGCCCCACTATAATCTAAGCCTTGCGATGTAGAGAACAAGTAATCAAAATGCTTTGTTCCCTTTTGCGGTAAGTATTCAAAAATGCCGCCTCCATCGTTATTATGCAAAATAATCGTCAAATTGAGATTATGCGTTTTGGCTACTGCCAATCCATTTACATCATGGAAGAAAGACAAGTCACCAGTTACAAGATATGTAGGCAGTCCATTTGTGGCAAGACCTAATGCAGTAGAAATGGTACCATCAATACCATTTACACCGCGGTTGCCATACAGTACGGCGCTAGACTCACCACTAAACCAGAAGTAATCAAAGTCTCGAATACTCATACTATTGGCCACAAGTACTTGTGCATTATCGGAAATATGTTGTTGTAACTCGCGTATCGTACGACCTTCAAAACAACTTGGTTCCTCTATTGCTGTACCGAGTTTCTCTTTTCCTGCTGTTTCTAAATGCTGCCATTTACCAAGATATGCTGGGGAGTCATTGTTTACACCATACAGATTGGTAAATACATCAATACTTGCTTGCATGTGCATAGTGGTTTTACCCGTTGGATTCATAGAGTCCATGGTAGGATTAACCTCAATGTATTCTACATTATCCCAACTCGCCACCATCTGTTGCACTCGTTTAGACACAACGATTTGTCCGAACTGAATTACACAATCAGGCTTTAGTATAGGCCACAGCTCTTTATCAGCTAAAAATGCATCATATGTAGAAATAATAACCTTACTAGTATCGATACATTCCTTCTCACTATGATTACTAACTGAGTTATAACATCGTCTTACATTAGACAATGGATCTGCCAAGATAGGTGCTTGTAGCATTGTAGCAAATGAAAGAATACTATTAGCTTCTACAACATCGATCTGTGGTCCAGCTAATATAAGAATATTCTTATGTTTTGCTAGGAGGCTATCATTCTTACTGCTAGTAGTGTTGCTTACATGACTTCTACCACTTGTATTATCATAATTACAGCCACTACTATAATGTGGCTTAACTACATTAAAGGGACTACGTCCCGCTTCAAAGTGCTTACTGTCCAGTTCAGGTACCAAGGGCTCAAAGAGAGGCACATTGATATGTACTGGTCCTTTTTTTGTATCTATAGCTTTCATATACGCTTTACGTGCTACTTGGCGTGGATATGTATAGTAATGAGCCTCTTGAGGCACTGCTAATTCTTCGTAATAGTTTACAGCGGTACCAAAAACTTTCTGTTGGTCTACTGTTTGCGGAGCCCCTACGTGTAACAACGTGTGTGGCCTATCAGCAGATAGTACGATGAGAGGCACACCACTATATTGAGCCTCTAAAATAGCAGGCAAATAATGAGCCACTGCCGAACCAGAGGTACAAACGAGTACGGTTGGTTCCTTATGAGCCTTGGCAATACCAAGAGCCATAAAACTAGCAGAGCGCTCATCTATATTCATATATGTTTCAAATCCTTCATGCTCAGTAAAAAGCATGGCCATCGTCGTAGAACGAGAGCCAGGGCTAAACACGGCATGACGGATGCCGAGTTGGTAGAATTCATCTACCAAGGCAGCAATATATTCGTTCATTATATTCCCTTTCAACAATCCCCTAAGGGTTTGGAAATGTATTATAACGCCTCCAAAATGGTGCGCATTTTATTATTCGTTTCTGCGTATTCTTCATCCGCATCAGAGTCGGCAACAACACCACATCCCTGCATAGGCATACAGTACATGATCCATGATGAGAGCGGATCGAATAGCAACGACTATGATGCCATCCCCCATGTCTTTCATAAAGCCAAATGGAGCTGCGTACATGCCGCGCTCATGGGTTTCGTACGTTTGTAACAGTGCCAGTGCCTTTTTTCGAGGTTCCCCTCCGAGAGCAGGTGTAGGATGTAACAATCTCGCCCACTCTACGAGGGACTTTGTACTATCCTTTGCAGTAATAATAGTACGCAAATGATAGAGATGAGCTAGCTCCATGATGCCAGTTTCACCGATGGTCACCTCTGGAGTAAACAGTTTTCATGGTATGTACGATGCGATCACGGACAATATTATGTTCAAAGAGGTTTTTCTTATCTGTTAGTAGTTGCTCCTTAGTCCATGCATTTGGCCCATGTTTAGGCGCCGTGCCAGCCAAGGCATAACTGAGGATCTCACTGCCACGATGACGCACTAGAATTTCTGGAGAAGCACCCACAAAGGTACGTCCATCCTTTTCGTAACCAAAGATAAAACAGTTAGGATTGTTATCTACTAGATTAGCTAAAATACTAGCCACATTATAGGGTGTATCACTGGTAAACTCCACTTCACGAGAGGATACTACCTTAGTCATTTCACCACTGCTGATGCCCTCAGCAATAGCTTTCATAAGGCTATCCCAAGCAGCCTTATCATCACTGGTTTCCTTGAAGTTATGGCGTACGCGAGGCACCTCAAAATCCTCGATAGGGTACGCTTTCACCAGCATGAAGATAGAAAGATTCTCCCATTTTCTACGATGTAATAATGGGTGAAAGCAATCATTTCATGGCCCATACCAGACCATTTAGGATCTTTGGAGGTCTCAAAAAAAGTATCCCCATAAAATACGTAGGCGTAATTATGGCGGTCCTCATCATCTTTGACCGTCGCCAGACGTTTAGCGCCTACAACGATACGGTCACTCTGACGATCCACCCAAAAATACGCGTTCTTCATTGGGGAAAGTTCAGCCAAAAGGCCACCGGACTATTCAGTTCTAACGGTTCTTTGTTATATTTCATAGTTGTACGTCGCTATACGAAAAATAGACTATAGTAAAAACACCTAACATGTAGAAGGTTTCGTCTACACGTTAGGCGTCATCCATAAGTTTCCAAATTTTGAGATGAGCCTAACGCCATCACACGTCGATGGGCCCTCTTTATATCTAATTTATTATATCATAGGTAACCGTTAAAAGGTAGAAAATAAAACCTCTACACCACATGTAACATGCATGAGTGTAGAGGTTTTGCTTTGTTCAAAACGTTTTTTGCTGTATTTAAAATGCTGTTACTGTATTTGAAACGCTGTTGCTGTATTCAAAACACTTTTTCTTTATTTGAAAGCTTTCGCTCCAATATCTGTACGGTATTGCATGCCTTCAAAAGTCGATGTGTTCTATACGTCCATAAGCTCTATCGAGCGCTGTTCTAAGGTCTTTACCAAGACCTACAACGCCAAGAACGCGACCGCCATTTGTGACATATTCGTCTCCAATAAGTTTTGTACCAGAGTGGAATACGATGGTTGTATCATGTTGTTTAATATCACCATGAATCACATCACCCTTGGACGATGTTTCAGGATATCCCTTTAGAAGCAAGAATGACACAAGCTGCCGAGGAATCTTTCCATTTCACCATATCAGCTGTTAATGTGCCTGTGGCACAAGCCATCATAATTTGACCTAAGTCACTATCGAGTAATGGCAATACAACTTGTGTTTCAGGATCGCCAAAGCGTGCATTAAATTCTACAACCTTAGGGACCTTGAGGCGTAATCATAAGACCTGCATAGAGACAACCCACATAAGGCATTCCCTCGTTTCTCCATGGCGGCTACCATGGGTTCTAAAGATTGTCTTTCATCGCTTCATCTCGTAATGCATCAGTAAGCACTGGCGCTGGTGCATAGGTGCCCATGCCACCCGTATTAGGACCTTTATCTCCATCAAAAATCCGTTTATGGTCTTGAGATGCAATCATAGGAACTACAGTCTTGCCATCTACAAAGGCAAGTAAACTCGCCTCTTCACCTTCCATGAATTCTTCAATAACTACGGTACTACCGGCCTCTCCAAAGCGATTGCCACTGAGCATGTCTTCTACAGCTGCATTTGCTTCTTCGATGGTCATAGCCACCACAACGCCCTTACCTGCGGCCAAGCCATCAGCTTTCACCACGATAGGAGCACCTGTTTGAGCGATAAATTCTTTTGCTTCATCTACCTTGTGAAATACACCATAGGCGGCCGTTGGGATATTGTATTTTTTCATTAAATCTTTGGCGAACACTTTGGATCCTTCTAGCTGAGCAGCTGCTTTGGATGGGTCCAAAAACAGGAATCCCCGCTTTATTAAGTGTATCTGCTAGTCCCTGCCACAAGAGGTGCCTCAGGACCGACAACGACTAAATCAACTTGGTTATCCTTTAAAAAGCTAATCAAATGATCGCTTTGTTGCCAGTCAATGCCTACTAGCTCGGCACAATCTGACATGGCCGCACTACCAGGAATAGCATATACCTTTGTTACGCTAGGGCTGATGGACAATCGCCATGCTAAGGCATGTTCGCGGCCGCCGTTACCGATTACACATACTTTCATAAGTCCTCCATCGACGCCTAAACGCCATCAATACATCATTTATGTAAGCACCTATATCCTCTATAATCATCATTACACATCAATGATTACGAGCTAGTGCTCGACTGTAACCTTCAATTATGCTAAACAAATTAATGTTTAAAGTGACGAATGCTTGTAAATACCATAGCAATGCCCGCTTCGTCAGCAGCCTTGATAGATTCTTCATCTCGAATAGAGCCACCCGGTTGAATAATGGCTGCAATACCATGTTTTGCCGCCGTTTCTACAGTGTCCCCAAACGGGAAGAACGCATCAGATGCTAATACGGCGCCTTTTGCGGCTTCACCAGCTTGCTCAAGAGCAATTTTTGCAGAACCAACGCGGTTCATTTGTCCTGCCCCAACACCGAGTGTCCGTTTTTCATTGGAAATCAAAATCGCATTAGATTTTACGTGTTTTACAAGCTTCCAAGCAAATTCAAGGGCTTTCCATTGTTCCTCTGTTGGCTGTACCTTTGTAACCACTTTATAGTTAGCGCGGTCTTCTTGGATATCATCTTCTGTTTGAACTAATAGACCACCAGAAACCTTTTTCACTGTTACTTGGCCAGATTCAGGCTTAGATAACTCGATGAGGCGAATATTTTTCTTTCCTTCAAGGATGTGTAATGCTTCTTTTGTGAAAGTAGGTGCCATAATGACTTCTAAGAAAATTTTACTCATTTCTTCTGCCGTAGCAGCATCTACTTCACGGTTTAAAGCAACGATACCCCCAAAAGCGGATACGGAGTCTGCTTCGTAAGCATTTACATAAGCATCATGCAAGGTAGCTGACATCGCTGCACCGCAAGGATTTGTATGCTTAATAATACATGCTGCAGGATCTGTAAACTCCCATACCATATTCCAAGCCGCTTCCATATCTACGATATTATTATAAGAAAGCTCTTTGCCATGGAGTTGTTTCAAAGCCCCCATGCCATGAGCCGTCCCAATCTCTTTGTAGAATGCCGCTTGTTGATGCGGATTTTCACCATACCGAAGGTCAGTTACCTTTCATAAGCACTTAAATATTCAGGTGGTGTAGGACCTTCGTTTAAGACACCACTCATATAGTTAGCAATGGCTACATCATAAGCTGCAGTATGAGCAAAGGCTTCCTTTGCAAGACCAAATCGATATTCTTTAGGCAATTCACCATGTTCTTTAAGCATCGTTAAGATTTCATCATAATGATTTGGATTTACAACGATGCCCACATACGCATGATTTTTCGCAGCAGAGCGCACCATGGTAGGCCCACCGATATCGATATTTTCAATAGCTTCCTCTAAGGATACATTTGGTTTTGCAATGGTTTCACGGAATGGATAGAGATTGACTACTACTAGGTCAATTGGTTCAATACCATGATCCGCCATAGCTTGTTGATGCTCTGCATTATCACGGATAGCCAAAATACCACCATGAACCTTTGGATGCAATGTCTTAACGCGGCCATCCATCATTTCAGGAAAACCGGTCAAGGATTCAACCGCTTTGGCTGCAATGCCCGCATCAGTAATCGCTTTAAGGGTCCCACCTGTTGAATAAATGGTTACACCTAATTCAACTAAACCTTTTGCAAAGTCTACAATACCTGTTTTATCTGAAACACTAAGTAATGCATTTTTAATCATGTAACCGCTCCATTTGCTTTCTCATCAATCTTCAATATTAACAACTCGCCCTTTTATGGTGAGCTTATCTTCACAAAATAGTTGCAATGCCTCTTTATACGTTTTATGTTCGATAGGTAATAATCTATCACTCAAGGTATCCTCTGTATCATCGGGTAATACAGGAACCGTATTCTGCATAATGATAGGCCCCGTATCCATTCCTGCATCAACAAAGTGTACCGTACACCCTGTAATTTTTACGCCTTCGTCAATGGCTTGTTGATGACCATGAAGGCCTGGAAATGATGGTAACAGAGCAGGATGAATATTTAATATACGATGTTCATATCGCTCTATCAAAGGAGCACCTACAATACGCATGTAGCCTGCCAAGACGATACCATCAACCTTATAAGGCTCTAAGGCATCTAATTGAGCTTGTTCAAAGCTAGCTTTTGAATCATAGTCGCTACGTTCCATAACAATAAGTGGAATATTCCAAGATCTAGAGCGTTCCACAATTCCGGCTGTACCGTGGTCTGTAATGATTACAACAAATTCACCATTAATATAGCCTTCTTGCATGGCCTTATACAGAGCTTCTCCATTAGAGCCACGACCACTGGCAAAGAGGGCTAACCGCTTTTTAGAATTACACATCGAACTCAGCCCCTTTAAGGACAACAGGACCCATCACCATTTACGATGCGGCCAATTTCGTATACTGTTTCACCACGACTAGAAAGGTTTTCTTTAACCTGTTCCACATCCTTTTGATCAACGATAGTATCATACCAATGCCCATGTTGAAAGTACGGTACATTTCAGGCCAGGCTACATTGCCCCATTCTTGTAGTTTTGTAAATACAGGAAGTCGTGGCCATGTAGTGACATCTACCTCTGCAGTAACGCCTTTTGGCAATACACGAGGAATGTTTTCGTAGAAAGCCACCGCCGGTAATATGAACCATACCTTTTACAAGCTGTTGTTCAATCAATGGCAATACAGCTTTAGGATATAAACGAGTAGGCGTCAATAATTCTTCACCTAAGGTTTTCCCAAATTCAGGGACGTCTGTATCAATAGATAATTGTTTATGATCGAATACAATTTTACGAACCAAGGAGAAGCCATTAGAATGTATACCAGACGATGGAAGACCTAAAATTACGTCGCCAGCTTTGATACTTTCACCAGTTATCAATTTAGGACGATCAACAATCCCCACTGCAAAGCCCGCCACATCGTAATCATCGTTATCGTAAAAGCCTGCCATTTCAGCAGTTTCCCCGCCTAGCAAAGCACATCCGGACTCTTCACAAGCCTCAGCTACACCGCGCACGATGTCTGCTACTTTCACAGGATCCAACTTACCTACTGCAATATAGTCTAGGAAAAATAGAGGCGTCGCCCCTTGCACAAGAATATCGTTAACACTCATAGCTACGCAGTCTTGACCAATGGTATCATGTTTATCCATCATGATAGCGAGGCGCAATTTAGTACCTACCCCATCCGTACCAGATACGAGCATAGGCTCAGACATAGCATGACCAGCTAAGGAATAAAGGCCTCCAAAACCACCTAAATCACCTACAACACCAGGTGTATAGGTGCGTTTTACAGATTCTTTCATCAATTCGACGGCACGATTGCCTGCATCGATATCAACACCTGCATCGCGATAGGTTAAACTAGTTTTATTCGAGCACATATTTGACCCCTTCCTCTTGGTCCGCAGGAACCGCTACGCTATAATCTCCGTTAAAGCAGGCAAAGCACAAATCATTTGATGCTACATTAGATATAGCGCGGCATAAACCTTCACGAGACAAGTAATGCAATTTATCAGCATGAATATAATCTTTAATTTCATCTACTGTATGGGTAGACGCTATAAGCTCTTTTCGTACAGATGTATCAATACCATAGTGACAAGAATACTCAATTGTTGGAGAACTTACACACATGTACACCTCTTTAGCGCCTGCTTCCTTTAGCATTTTAACGATAATACCACTCGTAGTACCGCGTACGATAGAGTCATCAATGAGCACAATACGTTTGCCACTTACCACATGAGGTAAAGGATTTAGTTTCATTCGAACAGCTAATTCCCGTTCCTCTTGATTTGGCTTGATAAAGGTACGACCACTATAGCGGTTTTTAACAAGACCTTCTGCAAAAGGAATACCTGATGCACGGGCATACCCTAGTGCGGCTGTTGTGCCTGAGTCAGGAATGGACATGACGATATCTGCATCATATTTAGTTTCGTTATATAATTCACGCCCCATATTAAGACGAGATTGATATACCGATTGACCATCGATATAGCTATCGCCACGAGCAAAATAGATATATTCAAAGACGCAAAGCTTTTTGTCAATTTTTTCTGGTTCCGCATAAACGGTACTACGCACACCAGAGTCATCGATGATAACCATTTCACCTGGATCTATATGGCGAATGAACTCAGCCTTAATCGCATCAAAGGCACAGCTTTCACTAGAAAGGACATAGCCATTAGCCGTTTTGCCTAAACAAAGAGGTCTAAAGCCTTGGGGATCACGCACACCTACCAAGGAGTCGTTTGTAGTAATAACGAGAGAGAAGGCCCCTTCAATTTGACGGGCTGCATCAGCAATGCGTTCCACCTGTGTTTCAGCCTTAGAGCGAGCAATGAGGTTTACAATAACCTCGGAATCCATAGTCGTTTGAAAAATAGACCCATCTGCTTCAAGGCGTTTGCGAATGGCTAAAGCGTTCGTTAAATTGCCGTTATGGGCCACTGCAATCTGACCACCTTGATAATGAATCACTAAAGGTTGAATATTGCGTGGATTATTGGACCCTGTTGTGGAGTACCGCACATGGCCAGTACCCCATATGGCTAGGCAAAGATGGTAATTCCTTGATAGCCTCAGTCAACAAGCCCATGCCTTTTTTTAGTTCTACATCATGACCATCTGTAACGGCAATGCCCGCACTTTCTTGACCACGGTGTTGGAGCGCAAAGAGGCCCCAATATACATAGCGTGCTACATCAACGGTTCTATCATAGACACCGAATACACCACACTCTTCATGCCATTTATCAAAAACAGGATCGTAGTTCATTGTGCCCCCTTAGGCGCGTTCGCCAGTAAGACGGAATAACATTTCTTTGTACGCTTCTTCGATATTGCCAAGGTCTCGACGGAAACGGTCTTTGTCGAGTTTTTCACCTGTTGTAGCATCCCAGAAACGGCATGTATCAGGAGAGATTTCATCGCCTAATAATACTTCACCATTATGTGTACCAAATTCTAATTTAAAATCTACAAGGGTTACATTTTTAGTAGCCAAGAATTTTTTCAAAATATCATTTACTTTTAACGTGATAGTAGAGATTACATCAAGTTGTTCTTGAGTAGCCCAGCCAAGTGCTGTGATTTGGGATTCATTAGCAAATGGGTCACCTAATTCATCATTTTTGTAGCAGAATTCAAGGATTGGATGTTTAAGAGGAGTACCTTCTTCAATACCAAAGCGTTTAGCCATAGAACCAGCTGCAATGTTACGAACGATAACTTCTAAAGGAATGATATCCAACGTAAGTACTGTTTGATTACGATCATCTTCGCGACGAACAAAGTGAGTAGGTACGCCTTCTTTTCTTCAATAATTCAAAGAAAAAAGAAGAAATTTTATTATTCAATACGCCTTTGCCAAGGATGGTATCATGTTTCTCGCCGTTAAATGCAGTAGCATCATCTTTGTAATGAACGATGTACTCGTCTTTGTTATCTGTTTGATATACTTGTTTTGCTTTACCTTCGTACAATAATGTTAATGTTTCCAAGTCGATGTTAGCCATGATGTGTCTCCTTTTACTCTTTTCTATTCAAAGGCATGTATAAATGATGATGTAGACGATTATAGTTTAATGGCACCTTGTAGTTCAGCATTATCCGCTAATACTTTTGTCAGCCATATCTTTGCGATATTGTTGATATTGTTCTTTTAGGTCTTTATTGAAAGCTGCTCCAATTTGGACTGCAAAAAGTGCTCCGTTTTTTGCACCGTCTACAGCCATAGTTGCTACAGGCATGCCAGATGGCATTTGAACGATAGCAAGCAAAGAGTCAATGCCCTTCAATGACGTTGCATTAAGAGGAATACCGATAACAGGCAATGTAGTGAAGCTGGCTACTACACCTGGTAAGTGGGCCGCTGCACCAGCACCAGCGATAAAAGCGATAGCCCCTTCATCTTCAAGTCGTGTAACAAAATCCTTTACGGCTTCAGGTGTACGATGAGCTGAAGCGATAACCATTTCATAAGGAATGTTAAATTCATCAAGTATGGCAGATGCCTTTTTCATTGTGTCTAGGTCAGACTTGCTGCCCATGATAATACCGACCTTCATAGATCCTCCTAATAAAAAAGCCCAGCCTAAATAGACTGGGAAAAATGCGCACAAATAGCCTCCGTAGACTTGCCTAGAGTTTGTTGATTTGCATAGTTCACGGTGCTACCTCCTTCTTGTACACAAATTGTAACACCTAACCTTTTTCCAAAATCAATATTATTTTCGAATAATTTTTGTATTAAATATTTTTTTATCATTCGATATATTCCGAACTTTATAAAGAATTTTGATTTTTATTATATAGATGTATTTCAAAAATAAAATTTTTATAAACAGTAAAAGCAAATACTGCCTATTAATCTAAACTGAGTTTTGTCATGTTATTCGCTATTAATACGACTTATTGAATAACACAAAAAGAGGATAACCCATGTAATAACAGGTTATCCTCTTTTATATGTTTCCGAACATTTGACCACTTAATTTGTAGTTACTATTAATTAGTGAGTACCACTTTCAAAAGCAGTTTTTAATTCACCTACAGATTCAGGGATGTAATCTACGATAGAAGACATCAATGCATACATTAATGCAGGTTCAAACGCATCATCACCACACATGTATACGCAATCTAAATATAGACTGGAGTCTTGTTCATCAATATAAAGTTTATAGTTTTTGTAAGTCGCATTATCTCGATTGATCAACGCATTTAAGGCAGCCATGTTTTGTGCTGTTACCTTTTCAGGGCCCAATACTAAACGAATAACGCTATAAATACTGTTATCAAGAATGACGAATAAAGGCATATCCCACAATGGAGATTTAATGTAAGAGCGATATACGACAGTGCCGTCCTCATCATCAAAATCCTTACGTTCAAAGGATGTAATTTCTTCTTCTTTCAAAAACTTATCAAATAATAATGCTTTAGGATTCATAACAACCTCTATTAAGCTAAACCAGCTACTTTAAGAATGCCTTTATGTACAGCATCTAAATGTGGTTGAACTACTTCAAGCAAAAGATTTACTACTACAGTAGGATCGAATTGTTCAGTCAAAGCAGGAACAGATACGTCCATGTAAATATTGTTATCTTCAGTGCTTACATAATATTTGGATACTTTGTAATCTTGGTTTAATGTGTTGAGCTCTTTCAATACGGCAGGAATTACTTTTTCATCAATCGATGTTGTTGTGATAGCTATACGTGCATAGGAGAATGCAGAATCATCCACAACGATGAATACAGGCAAGCTATGATTATGAACATCCAAACGGCCGTGGTACACAACAGTATGAAGGTCGTCTGTCATTTCTTCCTTTGTAAACCAAGAGTTGCCGCCTTTATTCAGATCAGCAACAAGTAAGTCGAATTTCTGCTTTTTGATTCATAATTCCCTCTACAAATAATTAGACTATTAGTCTTCGATAAATACACAGCCATTGTCTTTAAATTCTTTAATGCGAACTAAAGACTCTACGCGGTAACCTGCATTTTCAAGGCGTTCACGACCAGGTTGGAAGGATTTTTCAATAGCAATGGCCATACCTACTACTGTATCGCCAGCATCTTGAACCAATTTAGCAAGGCCCATAGCTGCTTCACCAGATGCCAAGAAAGTCATCGATAATCAATACTTTTTCACCAGCTGGCAAGAATTTTTTGGAGATAGTAATATCGTAGTTTTCTTCTTTTGTATAAGAGTACACAACACTATGATATACATCATCTACCATGAGGATAGATTTTTTCTTACGCGCAAATACTAATGGCACGTCGAGCTCAAGAGCAGCCATCAATGCCAACGCAATACCAGATGCTTCAATGGTAACAATACGTTGCACACCTGCATCACGGTAACGATCCGCGATTTCTTTACCGATAGCTTTAAACAATTGTGGGTCGATTTGATGGTTCAAGAAGCCATCTACTTTTAGCACGCGATTATTGAGGACAATACCCTCTTCACGAATGCGCTTTTTTAATAATTCCATGTGCTTATACCTCCGCATAACTATCTTTAAATTTTAACGTAAACAACCCCTTAGGGTCAACCTATATGTAGTAAAACTCTCATAATACAACACTTAAAAATCGGCAAAAAGTAAGTCTTAAAGATATTATTCTCTGATTATACAATTCAAAAGGTTTATAAAAATATAATATAGCATAGAATAACTTTGTCTAATATATAAAAAAGCACACTTTATGAAAATTCATAAAGTGTGCTCTATTATTATAGAATTTTATCGCGGTTACTTTCACGGTTCACGAGCAAGGATGTAAAGCGTGCAGCCCCTTCAGATTGAGGTACTAAACGAGAGCGCACAAGTACAATGTCGCGAGTCGGCACAGGAATATCTGTATCGATACGAACGATAGTCCCTTCTTGCATCTTTTGTTGCACCACGTGGTTAGGCAACATGGAAATACCCATATTAATTTCTACAAGATCTAGCAATACATCGACGCTACCAAGTTCAAAACGAGGTTTACGGCATGCACCATGCGTAACTTCATCGAAGAAGGTACGGCTCGCAGAACCTTTATGCAAGAGCAAAATAGGCTCATTAAGCAGGCGACCTTGATCAAAGAACCCTGCCCCTTTATAGTCAGGTCCACCAACGAAGACATCTTGAATCGTAGCAAGCGTAGTGACCTCTAATTGAGGATTATCACGCAAGCCTTCATAATCATTAACCACCGCTAACTGAGCCTCTTTATTGAGTACCAACTCTACGCAATCAGGGGATGGACGATTGATGATATGTAGACCGATTTCACTTTCTTGCAATTGCCATTTATGGAAATAAGGCAATAAGAAATGGCGACATAATGTATCTGTAGCAGCTAAATTCAAACTTTCATAAGCTTGGCTAACACGTTCTTGTAATTGAGTCACTCCATTATCAAGAATGGAGAATGCTTTAGCTACTGTATCAAACAATTCTTTACCTTCTGGCGTGAACCCTACAGATTTTGTAGTGCGCACGAAAAGAGGCATATTGAGCTCCCCTTCTAGTTGTTTAATACTTTGGCTGATGGCGGATTGGGATACGCCTAATTCTTTTGCGGCACGAGAAAAGGATAAATATAAGCCTACCCCTAAAAAGGTTCTATATAAATCTGCAGATACTGCCATTTTAGTCACCTCTGTTATATACTAATAGTAACTTCTTACTTTTAACTATACATATCATTTATTATATTATAACGATAAACTCTCAATATATGATGAATATGTAGGAAACTTCATGAATATTAGGTCTTATGACCTTCATGAATTTTTCATATTTATTAGTATTTCTAATCTTTTCATAAGTAAGATTATCTTTACTTATAAGTCTAGACCGACTATACTTAATTTGTCAATATCCCATAGGGAATTATATACATTACAGGAGGCTAAAATGGCTATACAACGATTATTCGTAACAAAACGAGAATCTTTCAACCAAGAAGCACAACGCATGTTACATACCTTACAACAGGAACTATCTATGCCTGTTATAGGTGTTACCATTTATGAACGATATGATATTGAAAATTTAGATGCAAAAGATTTAGAAGCTGCAAAAACCTAATTTTCTCCGAACCTCCTGTGGATACAGTATTAGAAGAAATTCCAGCTTTGCAAGGTTTCGTATTTGCTGTTGAATATGTACCAGGTCAATATGATCAACGTGCCGACAGCGCTGAGCAGTGTATTTCCATGCTCACGCTTACATCTGGTCACATCGTTCGATGTGCTCGCGTATTTGCTATCGAAGGCACTTTCACAAAAGAACAAGAAAATGCCATCAAAGCATACTACATTAACCCTGTTGATTCCCGTGAAGCAAGCCTTGAATTACCTAACACTTTGGCGCTCGATTTAGAGGATCCAAAACCAGTAGAAACAATTGATGGCTTTACGACAATGAGCGATGCGGAGTTAGAAGAACTTATCAAAAATTATGGCCTCGCTATGACATTGGCAGACCTACAAATGATTCGACAACAGTATGCAGAGGTAGAACACCGCAATCCTACGATTACAGAAATTCGCCTCTTCGATACATATTGGTCCGACCACTGCCGCCATACCACATTTATGACAGAGTTAACGGATATCTCTATCGAAGCGAGTCGCTTCACAGGCCCTATTGAAGAAGCCCTCGAAGAATACATGGAAGGTCGTGCTGAGCTCTATACATCTAAGAAAAAAGCGCGCTCCCTCATGGACATGGCTACATTAGCTGTAAAAGAATTGCGCCATGCTGGTGGTTTAACAAATCTCGATGAATCCGATGAAATCAATGCATGTACTATCATCGTCCCTGTTGATGTAGACGGGAAAAACTGAAGAATGGTTGTTATTATTCAAAAATGAAACCCATAACCACCCTACTGAAATCGAACCATTTGGCGGTGCTGCTACTTGTTTAGGCGGCTGTATCCGCGATCCATTGAGCGGCCGCGCTTATGTATACCAAGCAATGCGCATCACTGGCTCTGGTGATCCACATACTAGCCTTGAAGATACATTAGAAGGTAAATTACCACAAAAGAAAATTCACTCAAGAAGCAGCTCGTGGCTATTCCTCTTATGGCAACCAAATCGGTCTTGCTACAGGTGAAGTAAAAGAATATTACCATCCTGGCTACGTAGCAAAACGCATGGAAATCGGCGCCGTTATCGGTGCAGCTCCACGCAATCAAGTGCGCCGTGAAACACCTGTTGCAGGTGATGTTGTGGTATTATTAGGTGGCAAAACTGGTCGCGATGGCTGTGGTGGTGCTACTGGTTCCTCTAAAGAGCACACAGTAGAATCCCTTTCTACATGTGGTGCAGAGGTTCAAAAAGGCAACGCTCTTACAGAACGAAAAATCCAACGCCTCTTCCGTCGCGGTGAAGTAACTACCCTTATCAAACGATGTAATGACTTTGGTGCTGGCGGTGTATCCGTCGCCATCGGTGAGTTAACAGATGGTGTAACTATCAACCTTGATTTAGTGCCTAAAAAATACGCTGGCCTTGATGGTACAGAACTAGCCATCTCTGAATCTCAAGAACGCATGGCTTGTGTTATCGCCGCTTCTGATGTAGATACTTTCAAAGCTTATTGCGATGAAGAAAACTTAGAATGCACAGTCGTAGCAGATGTAACCGATACAAATCGTCTAATCATGAACTGGAATGGCGAAACAATTGTAGATATTAGCCGCGACTTCTTAAACACAAATGGTGCAAGCCAACAACAAGAGGTAATTGTAAAAGCTCCAGCAGATCGTTCTTACTTCTTACGTGGTTCTTCTACTGCAGATAACTTCAAAGAAAAATGGCTTGCAGCCGTATCCGATTTAAATACAGCCTCTCAACAAGGTTTAGCAGAGCGCTTTGATAGTACAGTTGGTGCTAACACAGTACTCATGCCATTTGGTGGCAAATTCCAAAAGACACCGACTCAAGGTATGGTCGCCAAATTACCTGTATTAAATGGTGAAACTACTACAGCTAGCATCATGACTCACGGCTTTGTACCTGAATTATCCGACTGGAGCCCATACCATGGTGCTCAATATGCAGTGCTATTATCTGTTGCTAAGTTAGTAGCTCTTGGCGGTCGCCGTGAAGATGCATACTTAACATTACAAGAGTACTTTGAACGCCTTAACTCAAAAGAATCTTGGGGTAAACCTGTAGCAGCCCTCCTCGGCGCTTATAAAGCACAAAAAGAACTTGAAATTGGCGCTATTGGTGGCAAAGACTCTATGAGCGGTACATTTATGGACCTTACAGTTCCTCCAACGCTCGTATCCTTTGCGGTTGGTACAGCTCATGTAGACAATATCGTAAGTCAGGACCTTAAAGGCGTAGATCATCGCCTCGTATTCTTCGATGTGCCTCGCATGTACGACGACACTCCAGATTGGGATCGTTTCAAAGAAAATTGCGATACCTTGCAAGAACAAATTGAAAAAGGTCGTGTTTACTCTGCTTATGTAGTTGAACAAGGCGGCATCCCTGAAGCTGTCACAAAAATGGCCCTCGGCAATAATATTGGTGTTAAATTCGATAAATATGCTGAACGAGCTATTTTCCAACCTGCTCTTGGTGCATTTATCGTAGAGGTAGACATTAAAGCTGTTAACTATCTCTTAGAGTTACCAGGTTTAAAAGTAATCGGTGTAACACAAGCAAATCCAGTTATTGAATGGGCGGATCAATCCATATCACTCAAGGAGATCCAAGCAACTTATGAAGCTCCACTCAACGATATATTCCCTATGCATGCGCCAAATGGCTCTGGAGAAGCAGTAGCGTACATCCATGATCAACACGCTAAACCTCGCAGTACATCCTTAGGTGCCAAACCTAAAGTTCTCATACCCGTATTCCCTGGTACAAACTGCGAATTTGATTCGGCTCGTGCCTTTGAGCGAGCAGGTGCAGAAGCAGATATCGTTGTCATCCGCAATCAAACACCAGAACAATTAAAAGAATCCATCGACGTAATCAAAGCTAAATTAGCAGAGTCTCAAATTCTTATGTTCCCAGGTGGTTTCAGTGCTGGTGATGAACCAGATGGTTCTGGTAAGTTTATGGCTACCCTATTCCGCAATCCATACCTAGCAGAAGGTTTAGAAAATCTCTTGTATAAACAAGATGGTTTAGTTCTTGGTATCTGTAATGGTTTTCAAGCTCTTATCAAATTAGGTTTGTTGCCTGGCGGTCACATTGAAACATTGACTGCAGATCATCCTACATTGACGTACAATACAATTGGTCGTCACTTATCTCGCATGGTCAATACAAAGGTAATCTCCACTAAATCCCCTTGGATGTGTGATGCTAAAGCTGGTGAAATTTATACTGTGCCTATTTCTCATGGAGAAGGTCGTTTTATTGCCTCTCCTCAACAAGTGTTAGAGTTCAATAAAACTGGTCAAATCGCTACACAATATGTAGACTTTGATGGTATCGCATCCATGGATAGCCGCTTCAATCCGAACCAATCCGTCGCTGCTATCGAAGGTATTTATAGCCCAGATGGTCGCGTATTCGGCAAGATGGCTCATTCCGAACGCTGCGGTGCAGGTATTAGTAAAAATATTCCTGGTCAATTAGAAATGCCAATCTTTACATCTGGTGTAAAATACTTCAAGTAATTAGTTACCAGTCTTGTATGTGAAAGCCTACTCCTAGGAGTAGGCTTTTCCATATTGATTTTTTTCGCAAATATTAGTATTATAAGTTGATGACATATTTACAAAACTAATTTCATTTAAATCGATACATATATACGTAAGTGAGTTAAGAAAGGATTTTATTATGCATTGTGCTCAGAAAATGACCCATAATATCTACTGGATTGGTAGTAATGACTGGACTACTGAACGTTTCGAAAACTTATTCCCTATTCCAAATGGTGTTAGCTATAATAGCTATTTCATTGATGATGAAAAAACTTGTGTTGTTGACTCTGTAGATGCTGAAATTCGCGAAGAATACTTTGACAACTTAACTCATCTTTTAAATGGTCGCGATCTTGACTACATCATCGTAAATCACATGGAACCAGATCATTGCCAAACATTGTTGGAAACTTTAGAGCGCTATCCAAACTGTAAAATGGTTGGTAATGCTACAACATTCCGCATGTTCGAGCAATTCTACAATTCTCCAAAACCAGACCAATATTACACTGTAAAAGAAGGCGACGAAATTTGCTTAGGTAAACATACTCTTGTTTCCTACACTATGCCTATGGTTCACTGGCCAGAAGTAACTTGTACATATGAAAAATCTACAGGTACATTATTCTCTGCAGATGCTTTCGGTACATTCGGTACAGTTAACGGCAATATCTTTGCTGATCAAACTGATTTCATTGCTACATACGAAGATGAAGCTCGTCGTTACTACACAAATATAGTTGGTAAATACGGTCCTCAAGTACAAAATGCAATTCGCAAAGTTTCTGGTCTTGACATCAAGCGTATTGCTCCACTTCATGGTCCTATCTGGCGTACACCTGAAACTATCGATTATATCTTGAACAAATACTTGCACTGGTCCAGCTACACAGCTTGTAAAAAAGGTGTTGTTATTGCCTTCGGTTCTATGTATGGTAACACGCGTGCTATTGCACAACAATTGGCTAAGCAATTGTCCAAACGCGGCATTACAGATATCAAAATCTACGATGTTTCCAAACTAATGCTTCCTACATCATCGCTGATGCTTGGAAATACACTAACTTGGTAACAATTGCACCTACATACAATTTGAACCTATACCTTACAATGGAAAACTTCATCCACGAGTTGAAAGCACTTAACTTCCAAAACCACAAGGTATCCATCATCGGTAACCACTCCTGGGCATCTGCGGCCATGAAAATCATGGTATCCCACTTCGAAAACGACTTCAAAGATATTGAAATCGTATCCGAACCACTTGATATCAAATCCTCTTTGAAAGAAGAAGATATTCCAAAAATTGAAAAAATGGCAGACGATATCAAAGCATCCATCGATGCAACAGAAATCCAAGACGTATTATAATACGAATACAAAAGCCGCCTTTATAGGCGGCTTTTTCTTGCTCACCCTAATAATAGAATATTAATCCCTAAGGGAATCTCTCATTACAGAAGGCCTTTATTTTGACTACCTATAAGTATTTTAAAAGTCTTATGAAAGTGCAATATTTTCCCTATTTTTCGCTTGACATAAATCTAACTTTTTCATATACTATACAAGTACCTGTTACACAACAGAATACATGGAGAGGTGTCCGAGCGGCTGAAGGAGCATGATTGGAAATCATGTGTGCGGTTATCCCGTACCCAGGGTTCAAATCCCTGTCTCTCCGCCATAGTAAAAGCAGTGCTTAAGCACTGCTTTTTTATTTACCAAATTAGAGGCTATTTATCACCTATTTTATATTCAGTATTCTGAATCATATATGTATATAATAAGGCTATTCGCGTTAAATGCGAATAGCCTTTTTCTATTATATGTATTTCACCATATTAATTATGGATTTTCTTTGCAATATCACCGATGATCTCAGGTGTCGTTCTACAACATCCACCAATGATAGTAGCACCAGCCTTACGCCATACATCTACGTAGTCTACAAAGGATGCTGGATCACCGTACCAAGTCTTAGTTTTACTATCATAGCTTTCACCAAGATTTGGATATACCGCAATAGGTTTGTCCGTAACGGTACGAATATCCTTAATTAAGGACTCTACATATTCAGGTTTACTACAGTTGATACCAATGCCAGTAACAGGACGAACCTTATCAATCATTTCAGCACATTTAATAATAGTTTCCCCACTAGCTACATGATGTTCATCCTTGCAAGCAAAGGCAATCCACGCAGGAATACCTTTTGATGTAAAGGGATCGGACATGGCACGAGCAATGGCAATGGCCTCATCATAAGATGGTATCGTCTCAAAAGATAATATATCTGGATTCTCTTCTGCGAACAATGCTAACCGAGGGATATGGAAATACCTCAAGGTATTCTGTTTGTACGTCAGGATATCCACGGTATTCAGATCCATCAGCCAAAAAGGCCCCATAAGGACCTACAGAGGCCGCTACCAACGGTTTAGGCAATGCGCCTTCGGAAAAATACTTAACTCCGTCTGGAGTCTCTTCACCAAGTGTAATGCCCCGTAACGTAAGTGCTCCGCCAGCCTTAGCCTCTAAGAACTCATTACGAGCTTGAACAGCAAGGCGAACAGATAATTTAACGAGCTCTATTGCCTCTTCTGTACCATAGCCTAAGCCTTTAAAGCCCGCTACAGTAGCTTGATAACCAGAACTTTGAATGATGTCGGCTCCAACAGCTAAGTACGAAATGTGTATTTTTTTGATAACATCAGGCTGTTCCATGAGAACTTTTGCGGACCACAGCTTATGCTGAATATTACAACCATAACGCTCTAATTCAGTCCCTAAAGCCCCATCTAAGACGAGGGCCCCCTTATCCTTAATAATATCTAAAAATGCACTTCGTTTAGCCATCATATCACCCATTCTAAAGCCTCTTACAACTTGAGGCTTACCAAGCGTATTATATCAAATAATACGTTTTGGTACTATCTACAAACTATTTTAACACCTCTGCTGGTGGTTCTTTACCAAACCATTTTTTATAAATCTCAGCATATTTACCATTCGCTTTAATCTTAGCTAGACCATCGTTAATTTTAGTAAGGACCTCTGTATTACCTTTTTTCACAGCAATACCAAGTGGTGCCGCATCATAGTCCTCTCCAGTGACTTTTGCGATACCTTTACCCTTCCCATTAACATAATATTCGTTTACCGGTGTATCGTTAATAACTACATCGACGCCTTTATTTTGTAGTTCTAAAAAGGCATCAACGATGATATTAAACTGGCGTACATCAGCATTTTGAATCTTGCTAGCAATTTCTGCACCCGTAGAACCAATAGATACACCAATGCGCTTGCCTTCTAGATCCTTAAAGCTATTAATATTTGTGTTATCTATATTAACAACGAGACCATTACCTGCAATATAGTATGGTTTACTAAAATCAACAGATTTTGCTCGATCTTCAGAAAATGGTCATATCTGAAATAGCAATGTCGATGGTATTACTTTGTAATGCTGGTAACAGTGCATCAAAGTTCAAGTTTTGAATATCCGCTTCAATGCCCTCTTCTTTTGCAATAGCATTGATAATATCGATATCAAAACCTGCTAACTTGCCACTATCTTTATCTTTAAAGCCAAATGGTGCATAGGTCGCATCAGTACCGACACGCCATGTCTTTTGACTCGTAACTGTATTGCCACAACCAGCGATAAACAAGCTGCTAGCAATGGTGAAAGCTCCTAACAGAGCTGCGATTTTCTTAAATTTCATAATTGCCCCTACTTAACCCTGTTTACTTAGAAACAGAAGTTCTCTTTAATCAACTATTATATCTATACTTACATTATATGAACATAATAAAAATAATACCTCTAGAGGTATTATATTATTATGATAACATTCGATATAGTTAAGGTCAATTATTCCAATCATATAAATAGGTTTTAATTCACATAGTTTTTAGTTATATCAAAGAAGTTTTATACCTATATAAAAAACCGCCTTCACCAAGCCCTGATAAAACCTGGTAAAGGCGGTAATTATTACGCTTTTTATGCTTTTTTAGCTTTTACGTACATAGCTACTTTGTACAAGAATACACAAAGTAATAAGTACATTACGATACTGAGGTATGTTGCTTCTGGAGTTTCAACCCAAGCTTCTGCAAATACATCAATACCTACAATGCGGAGCACCGCACTGAACAAGGAACCAATAGCGCCACCAGCTACGAGACCGGAAGCAATTGTACTACCTTGAGCGAAGCGAAGATCTGCCAACGCTTTATCTTTTGTACTATTTTGTACGAAGTATGCAATCAAACCACCGATAAGTAATGGTGTGTTGATTTCCATTGGTAAGTAAGTACCCAAAGCAAATGCCAAAGGTGGAACTTTTATCATCCACAAGATAATAGCGAATAATGCACCTGCCATGTATAAAGGCCATTGAGCACTACCACCAGTCATCAAAGGTTCAATGATAGCAGCCATAGCGTTTGCTTGTGGTGCATTTAATGCATGGTCTCCTACAAAGCCGTATGCGTCGTTCAAGAGAATCATAACGCCTACAGAAAGGACTGCACAAAGAATAGTACCAACGATTTGCCATTGTTCCATTTTCTTAGGTGTAGCACCTGTCATATGAGCTACTTTAAGCTCAGACATGAAGTTACCAGCCATACCGATAGTTGTACCGATGAAGGATGCCATCATTAGGACTGCAATCATGCCTACTTTACCAGTCATACCTGCAGCTGTTAAGCATACAGCGGAGATGATAATCATAAAGATTGTCATGCCAGATACTGGTTCTGTACCTGTGTAGGCGATAGAACTAATACCTACTACAGATAATAGGAAGGACATAATAAGAACGATTAAGAATGCTACGATTGTTTGTGTGAAACTTTCAGCATACATAAAGTGGAAGTATGCTGCGAATAGAACTGTACATAACAAGATGCCAGCGCCAATCCAAGATGTAGGAATATCGCGTTGTGTACGAAGTAAATGAACATCAGTTGTTTTAGAGCTAAAGATATCAAGCACCGCATTTAACAACGCTTGCTACAACTTTAGACATATTGAGTAGACCGATAATACCTGCCATAGCGAGCATACCGATACCAATATGACGAACATAATCAAGGAATACCTTACGAATCGGAGCCTCTGCTAAAGGAACAGCTTGACCGCCAATTTGCATGATATGTTCAGGCGCTAAATAGTACACGATTGGAATACATACAAACCAAGAGAAGAAGGAACCTGCTGCGATAATCGCTGCATAGCGAAGACCTGTAAAGTAACCAAGACCAAGTAATGCTGCGTCAGTATCTACGGCTGCAGTCAATTTAGTTTGATCAGCAAGAGCCGCGCCCCATTTAAAGGTAGTAGTACGAATAACCTCTTCCCACCAACCTAAGCTATTAAGAATAAAGTCATACACGAGAGCAATGAGACCAGAACCAAGCATGAGTTTTGCTTTGCTACCTTCATTACTCATCAATACTTCTGCAGCTGCACGACCACTTGGGAACGGATACACATAGTGCATTTCCTCAACGAAGTAGCGACGGAACATAACGCATAATAAAACACCTAAAACGCCACCAAGGATGATAGGAATCGCCATTTGCACAAAGGATACATCCGTAACATTCCAAATGTATAGAGCTGGCAAGAAGAACATAGCGCCCGCTAATGTGTTCGTACTAGAACTAGCGATAGCCTGAATGTGAACCGTTTCAGCAAAAGCATTTTGCCGTTTCAAGATAACTGCTGTACCCATTGCAAGTACAGATACTGGTGCAAAGGCATCTACTGTTTGACCAATCTTCAAACATAGATAACCTACGGCCAGTGTAAAAATTGCCGCATAGAATAGGCCCCAGAATACTACATATGAGTTAATCTCTACGTAATCCTTCTTAGGATCTAATACCGGTTCTACGGGCGGAATTGAACGAGTTTCGTCCGACATAGTAAAACCTCCTAACATAAAAAAGTACAAACGTATAACTATTCACCTTTATACTAACATGGTACTATGCATGGTTCAATGGTTTTCTCTGCATTATGCGAATAAAATATCGCTTCATCTATAAATAATTATTTTGCAATTTTATCGCCCCTGTTCTACAATGAAAGTAAATTAAGAATCTCTATATGTAACAGTATTGAATACTGCCATGTATAACAGGTATGTTTACTTACGAGGAGGCTTTATTATGGAATCAATGGTTGAACGTTTTGTCCGCTACACAAGTATAAACACACGATCTAATGAGGAAAGCACTACTATTCCTAGTACGCAATCACAAGTAGATTTTGCAACGAACGTACTCGTTCCCGATTTAAAAGCAATCGGCTTAGACGAAGTTATTTACAATCGTGAAAACGGCTTTGTCATCGGTACACTCAATGCTAATACGGACGAAAAAGCCCCTGCTATCGGCTTCATTGCTCATATGGACACAGCTGATTACAACGCAGAAAACATCAAACCTCGCATCGTAGAAAACTACGATGGCGGCGATATTTGCCTTAACGAAGAATATCAAATTTTTACCCGTCGTGCAGACTTCCCTAATCTAAAAAATTATATTGGTAAATCCTTAGTCGTAACAGATGGCCTTACTTTACTCGGTGGTGACGACAAAGCTGGCATCTGCGAAATTATGGAAGCCCTCGCCTACCTCGTAGCTCATCCAGAAATCAAACACGGCAAAATCATGTGCGCCTTCGGTCCAGACGAAGAAATCGGTACTGGTGCAGATCACTTTGATGTTAAACAATTCCCTGTAGACTATGCTTACACTATCGATGGTGAAAGCCTCGGTCAGCTTGAATACGAAACATTTAATGCCGCTGGTGGCACCGTTACTCTTAAAGGTGTATCGGTTCACACAGGCACTGCCAAAGGCATCATGATTAACTGTGCTAAACTAGCAATGCAATTCGATGCTTTACTACCAGGTGCTGCCGTTCCTGAACACACTTGTGGACGCCAAGGCTTCTTCATGCTTATGAGCATGGAAACTCAAGTAGACACTGGTAAAATGAACTATATCATTCGCGACCACGATAAAGAATTATTTGAAGCGAAAAAAGCATTCTTCTTACAAGCAGGTCAAACATTAAACGATATTTACGGCCGCGAAGTATGTGAAGTATCTGTAAAAGACCAATATTACAACATGTACGATGTCATTAAAGACAATATGGAATGCGTTAACGTAGCTAAAGCAGCTATGGAAAAGGCAGGCATCACGCCTCTTTGCGACCCTATCCGCGGCGGTACAGATGGCTCTAAAATCTCCTTTATGGGCATCCCTACGCCAAATATCTTTACAGGCGTAGAAAACCTACATGGTCGACATGAATTTGCATGTATTGATGACATGAAAAAAGCCGTAGAAGTTATCGTAAACATCGTTAATATTGAGAAATAATAGATTACCATGTAACTGCTCATGCACCTATACTACTAGATGGCGTTTGAACGATATTTAAATACTAAACTAGCAGTATAGAATACAATGGAATACTAAGATACCTTAACAATAAAAAGGGCTATACGAGATATCTCGTATAGTCCTTTTTATATGTTATGTGATTATAAGTAATATAGCTAATGTTATGCTAATTTCCATTACGTTTACGATTTCTAATTTGTTCTTCTTCAGCGCGAGCTTTCAAAGAAAGATCTTTTTCAGTACCTACATAACGGCCATAGAGGAAATAATAAGCAACGAATGCAAGAAGTGCTACTACAACAGTAACATGGAACATACTTGTATAACCAACCACCTCTTTAATAGCACCTAAAATGTATGGACCAAAACCTAAGCCCATATCTAAAGGCAATAAAGTATGTAGATGTGGCAACACCAATGCGGTGAACAGGAACGATTTTAACAGTTACTGCTTGACCGTTTGACATAAATGTACCGTAACCAAGACCAACAAACACAGCAGATAAGAGTATAAGCCATGTAGAGTGAGCGATGGACAACAAGAAAATACCAAGTGCTAAAGATATGAAGCAAGGGTAAAGAACAAAGTTTTCCCCTTTCATATCAAATACAATACCAAGTAATGGTCTTGTTATCGTAATAACTACAGCATATACAACGAAGAAGAATGTACCTGCTAAGATAAGGTTTAAATCTTTTGTATAAGCGGCCATAAAACCGATAACACCAGAGTATGCAAAACCTACTAGTATAGAAACAAGACTAATAGAATTCATACGTGGTTCGATATAATCGGAAATTTTAATACCTTTATGTTCTTCAGAATCAATATCGAGCTTAGGTTCATTAAATTTCATGATAACGGAACCGATACCACAAAGGATGATAAGAGCAACACAGAAGGCGATGATAAAGTCATAGCCAAGGCTATGAAGCATCAAAATACCTAAAAACGGACCTACTGCAGCGGCAAGAGATGTAGACAAACCATAGTAGTTAATCCCTTCACCACGGCGTGACATTGGGAATAATAGCGGCTACGATTGTACTTGTGGCTGTAGATGTAATACCGTAAGCAAAACCATTTAAGAAACGAACACTGTCGAGCATCAATAAATTAGGTGTGTAGAAGTACATAGCTGTTGAAATCAAGTAAATCAACAAACCTAAGTACAACATCTTACGACAGCCTAAGATACTAATAAACCGCCCTGCTAACAAACGGGCCACAACAGTACCGATAATATAAATACCAACGGCCAAGCCAGCTTGACTCGCCGTAGCATGGAGGTTATCCTTCGCTACAACGGCTATAATAACGATCAATAAATAGTAAATCAAAAATACTAAGAAATTAATCAAAGTATCGAGGACAAAGGATTTTGTCCATAAGGCATCTTTAGCCTTATCCATAATATCAACTCCATTTTCTAAAATGATTGTCAACCAATTCGTGACAACGGTTAATTATAGACCTCTCATTTCAAAAATCAAGAATTAAAATGTTATATACCTTATAAATATTTTTTATAACAATCAATGTAATGCAATATCATTTCTAATATCAACCATTTTTAAAACTCATATAAATTTACGATAATAAAACACCTTTAACAGTTAGTAGCGAGTTCAAAAGACTCAACTTCAACCATTAAAGGTGTCATTCTTAGATGTATTTAATTTTAATCTATTTAGTTTTTAAACCACAAGCCTTAAAGAAATTTTTATAGGCTTCTGCCTTTTTGGCAAGGCTTAATGGATATGCACGAGATGTAGATGGCAATCGTGTTAACGTCAATTCACGACCGTTAAACACAAAGGGAATTGTCTCCCCTGTTTTAGGTAGTTTAACCTTTTCTGGCAAAAGGCTTAACAAAATTTCTGTGGCCTTTACCACCGGTGGTACCAATATGTTTACAGTGTGGAATTCGGTCCAATACCTCTGCAAGCGGTACAGGTTCAACGACCTTAAGAAATGCATCCGATGCATTGCCCTTTTCGCGTATAGCTTTCAAAACAGTAGGACAAGAAGCAATCCCCACTTCAGATAAGAACGCTTTGATCTTATCCGCATCAAAGGCTTTTTCCTCACCTTTTCTAAAGTGTTCCTTATCGTCAAAGAATACTAAGCCATACACGCGCCACATATCATTTTGAAAGTTAGGATAATGAAATTCCATAGAACGCTTTTCGGAAGTTGGTGGGAATGTCCCCATCATCATTACCGTCGTATTCTTTGGTAAGAATGGCGGAAATGGTCTCGTTTCAATTGTTTCTGCCACAGAGCATCAACTCCTTTCACAATCTAGTATGTACTCAACTTTCACCATAACAAATGAACTATGTCACAGTTGATAACAAATGAATCGAATCACTGCTGGCGAATTTAATCCATCCTATAAACGACTAACACTCAAATACTAACCATTATTGACCGATTGGCTGAGATACCAAGGTATTGATATGGTCAAAGCCAAGTGGTGTTGGAGATACGAGGTACAAGCATACTACTGCAGCCACGGCAAAGCCAATCGCTAAGTAGGAGAAGCTGCCATTGCGAGGAAATTCATATAAGCCAAAGAGGCGAATACCTACGGCAGCACCGATAGCGGTAATCAAAGAAGGAATAGAGAAAATATTATAAAGACCAAATACTACCATGAGACCGGCATAACCACCCACCACAGTAATCATAGGCAACATGCGATCCATAGGATTTGGAATGGAACGGGTAAGAGCAGCTGGATAGTAAGATGCCTCTACACCAAACATACCTAAGAACAGATTAAAGTCAGCCCAAATAGTTTCCCAAGGACCTCTAAAGGCATCTCGATGATTGCCTGCGTACCAAGCAAAGCCTGTAATGATTAAAATCGCCAAGCCTGCACAGATGAAGTAGTAGTCACCAGGAATTTTAGGACCTGCATAAGCACCTACCGCTGTGACTACAGCACTCAAGATAGATGTGACTACGACACGGTGTAAGCGAGGTCGTTTGTTTTCAGGAATGCGCTTATATACAGTAGCTAGCAATTCTAATACGAAGCAGGCCATAAAAATAGCAATACCGGCTGCAGGTACAAAGAACGCAGCAACCAAGCTCAAAATAAAGGGAATGCACAAGCGCCATTTCGGGAATAACACAAGGTCTTTATAATCCAAGCGAACATCTTGTGTTTCCATAGTAAAGTTGTTGTACACTACAAAGAGCAACATAAAGGCGATTACATCAACGGCAGTGGCACCCCAAATTAATAATGTAGGCACTATAACCATCGACAAAGCGACACCAGAGACGCGAGATAAACCAGCGGCCGCTAAGCCCAGTAATAAAAACGGTATTAAAGCAGAGATAATTTCGAACATAATAATCCTCCCATCATTGTATAAATTTAAGTATATAGTATCTACTACACTACATCAAGGAGAGATATATTTTTTCATAGCTAATCGCTTTCGTACCGCGGTGGCGGAACAGCCCATTACCTGTGCAATCTTGGCCACCCCATACCCTTGAGCGCGGAGATTTTTAATCTTATTTTCGTCTAAATCTAGAGTATTAGTCCGTATTTCTATACCTCGGTCGCGCAAATACATCGCCACCGTAGAGCCACGAACGCCATAGGCCAAACCGATATCATCGGTGCTCATGTGGTGCTGCATATATAAATAAGCCATCTCCTCTACTCGTTGAGATTTACGAGCCTTAGGTGTCATAGAAACACCCATATGTCGCAACACATGGTGCACCTTCCAACGAGATACGCCATACATTCGAGCAATAGCATCTGTACTATTCCCACTTTTATAGGCCCTACAAATGCGCACTACATCTAGAGATACATTTTTACTCGATCGCTGACAAGCCAAACCATATTCTCTCATTCGGCTTGCCATGGTCGTGGTGGACACATCATACCGCTTTGCCAAGGAATGTAGGGACCACTTCCCCGTCTCATACAAGGCCTGTACGTGAACCATATTAATTTCCTTTTTAAGAGGCCGCCGCTCAATATCGTACGCTTTCATACGGCGCATAATAGTATCTACACTGCACTGAAAATAGTCTGCCACATCGCGAACACTCCACTGCTTCTCTACATATAATTGCTCTAATAACTGTTTTGGTATAACGCGCACATTACGATACATAACATCACCTTTCCTTATGGACGAACTCCCTTCCCTTTTATTGTGAAAGCTCCATCAAGAAAAGACAATACAAAAGAGGTTCCTAATAGTCACATAGGTGACCAATAGGAACCTCTTTCAATATGTAATTATATGCACCACATACGATAGGTGTAATTCTAGTTGCTATCACAATATCTGTGCACAAACCATCAATATATCTATGTACTAACTAATTACCAGTGCATTTATTATACTGATATTTTAACTAGCGATATCTTCGCTCAAGGGCTTTAGGCTTACCTAAAATAATAGACCACTTCATCCCCTCTTTTAGAGCATGATTAGATTTACGACTGCGAGTCGAGGTTACAGCTGGAGCAGTTGTAACGCCCACCTTTTCAACAAGGACACGACCCTCTTTAGAGGCTTTATCTCGTTTAAACTCGGCTAATCGCTCATTTAGAGGAGCCTCTGGAACAGTCTCACGGTCTAAGCGAGTCGTATTCGTCGTATAGCTTGTTGAGTTACTAGTGCGTTTTTTAGGTAAAACCTCAATATCTTTTTGAGTTGCTGTAGCGGGTGTAGACACATCATCTTTCGGATGATTCCCAAATGATGTGTCATCTACTGTAAGGATTGAGTCCTGCGATGAAGGTTCCTCAACCTTCCGTTCTATGGAGATGCCGTATTCGCGCTCCATATCCTCCCAAGTCATTCCGGAACTTGAACTTTCATAGCTTTCATACTCATCAGATTCTTCGTTATTCTTGCCTCTTATAATAGAAAAAGCAACATAGGCGATGATACCTAAAACAATGATAGGGTTATGCGAAAAGACGGATAGCACTGTAGACAAAATAGAGTCCATAGCTACTCCTATTCACTATCTGCTAAGTTTTCACGCATTTTAGTGTCTGCAATAATATTGTTCATATTGTAGTAATCCATAACGCCAAGATTACCGTTTCTGAAAGCCTCTGCCAATGCTTTAGGAACTTCAGCTTGTGCTTCCACAACCTTAGCTTGCATGTCTTGTGTTTTCGCACGCATTTCTTGTTCTGTCGCAACGGCCATGGCACGGCGTTCTTCGGCACGAGCTTGAGCGATTTCTTATCCGCTTCTGCTTGGTCAGTTTGCAATTGAGCACCAATGTTACGCCCCACATCTACGTCAGCGATATCAATGGATAAGATTTCGAATGCAGTACCCGCATCAAGACCTTTACCCAATACAGTACGAGAGATGTGATCTGGATTTTCTAGTACATCTGTATGCTCTTCAGAGGAACCTACCGTCGTTACGATACCTTCACCAACACGGGCGATGATTGTCGCTTCACCAGCACCACCAACGAGGCGGTCAATATTAGCACGTACAGTTACACGAGCACGAACCTTGAGTTCGATACCGTTTTTTGCTACTGCAGAGATAATTGGTGTTTCAATCACTTTAGGATTAACGGACATTTGTACTGCTTCCAATACATCGCGACCTGCAAGGTCGATAGCTGCTGAACGTTCAAATGTCAAAGGAATAGATGCTCGCTCAGCGGCAATCAACGCATCTACGACGCGGTCAACGTCACCACCTGCAAGGTAATGCGCTTCTAGCTGATTTACGTTTACATCAAGGCCTGCTTTATTAGCTTTAATCAAAGGCATTACGATTTGGGATGGATTTACACGACGCAAGCGCATACCTACGAGTGTGAAGATACCAACATTAACGCCCGCTGCAAGAGCAGATACCCAAAGACCTAATGGCACAATATACAAGAACACCATAATCCCAATCAGTAGAATGGGAATCAAAATTAAAATACCTACATCCATAATAACCTCCATTATATACGACGATGTGGTGAAAGCTTAATCGCGCTTTCTAACAATATTGCGACCGCCTACAACACGCAGTACCACAATCGGTGAACCGGCATCGATGAAGTCCCCTTCGGTTACAACATCCACCAAATTACCATCAATTTTTGCGATACCTGCAGGGCGCAGTGTAGTATGAGCTACACCTTCTTTACCAACTAAGTCATCTAATACATCATTAGATACATAGCCAGCTTTTGTCGTAGATCGTTGCCCTAAGGTAAACAATTTGCCTATCCAAGTCTTTTCAAAGTGATTAAAGAACACTATGATAAGGACAATTAGTAAGGCCGTCAATCCTAGTACGGCATACAGCGCTACCGTTCCTTCTCCAAGAGCTACAAAAACGCCCCAAAGGAATGCACAATAACCGATGAGCCCTAAAATACCGCCCGGTACAACGAGTTCTACCGCCATTAGGGCGATCCCTATAGCCATCCAAATTAAAAACTCCATAGGCCCTCCTCTCTATAATTAATTTTATACAACTTATATACTCATTATACAATATTAAAAATAATTTATAAAGATAATTACTAATAATAAGTAAACTAAAAACGACTACTTTCACAGATATACATCTGCTCTAGTAGTCGTTTATTATAAGGAGTAAAAACAAATTAGGCTTATAAACGCAACGATTTATATGGTAGCCTCACTAGCAACTTGAATTATACTTCAGTATTTTTCAATTGGTCATTACCAACGCCTGTTTTTTGAAGAATCAACAACGTAATGCTCATCGCCATACCAACTACAGTGGCAAGTCCCATACCTTTTAATACTACAGGACCTACCGCAAGTTCTGCACCGCTAAGACCTACAACAAGGATAACAGATGTAAGAATCATGTTAACAGGGTTTGTGTAGTCTACTTTACGTTCAACTAACATGCGCAAACCAGATGCTGCGATGATACCGAACAAGAGAATGGATACACCACCCATAACTGGTACTGGAATAGCATGGATCAGAGCTGCAACCTTACCTACGAAGGAAACAATCATCGCTAGAACTGCAGCACCACCGATTACCCATACGCTGAAGCAACGAGTGATAGCAAGTACACCGATATTTTCACCGTATGTCGTATTTGGTGTAGCACCGAAGAAACCAGAAAGAATATTAGCAAGGCCATCGCCGAGCAAGGAGCGTTGTAAGCCTGGCTCTTTCATCAAGTCTTTAGCAACGATGTTACTAGTTACAACCAAGTGACCAACGTGCTCTGCAAATACTACGAAGAGAGCTGGCATAATCATGATGATTGCATTGATATCAAATACAGGCATGCCATAGAACTGTGGTAAAGAGAACCAAGGAGCAGCCTCTACAGCAGAGAAATCAACAACGCCCATGAAGGCAGACAAGATATAGCCGGAAACAACGCCAATCAAAACAGGGATTACTGCTAAGAAGCCACGGAACACAACAGTACCAAGCAAGGTAACAACTAAGGAAAACATAGAGATAAAAATAGCTTGACTGTGGCTCATGCCTAAATCTTGATTACCAATAAGGCCAGACATACTCATCGCTACTGGCGCTAATTCCAAACCGATAATAGCTACGATAGCCCCCATCGCTGCTGGAGGGAATAACTTATCGATCCAACGAGTACCAATATAACGAACGAGAATAGATAAAATCACAAAGGAAAGACCAAATACAACGAAGGCTCCCTTTGCAGCTTCATAGCCAAGACCTGCAGATAACACACCTGCTACAGGAGCGATAAAGGCGAAGCTAGAACCGAGGTAAGCTGGAATTTACCTTTACACACGAATAAGTATAGTAATGTACCAATACCATTCATAAATAATGCCGTAGCTGGATCTACTTTCAGTAAATAAGGTACCAATACAGTAGAACCAAACATAGCGAATAAATGTTGAAAACTAAGTGGCAACATTCGACCCCAGGACGGGCGTTCTTGGATATCAATATAATCCTTCATCTTTTCTCCTCACACACAATAGAAATACGTTGTATTTATACAGCACCTCTTAAGAGATGCTATATAAATCCACACTAAATATATTCACCTTATACTACATAAGTTAAATATCAACGTTCAGATCTAGGTCGTCTACGAGTTGGCTTTTTAGCCGTTTTCGGTCTAAAAGGACCAGGCATTTCTGTTTTTTTAGGAGTTTTGGGAGCAGCCGGTTTGAATCGGCTTTGCGTTTCCTCACGTAAGGATGGTAAATCCTCAACTGTACCGACCTGCTTTACACCTTCCACATTACGACGACCAATGCTCGCTAATAAACCAATGGCCATAAAGTTCATCAATAAAGAAGAACCACCATAACTAACAAATGGTAATGGTACACCCGTTACAGGCATAATGCCACACACCATGGCGATGTTAAATAAGGCTTGACCACTAATAAGCAAAGTAATGCCCATAGCTAGCCATTTACCAAATTCATCTCGGGCCTTATTGGCAATTCGGAATCCATAGTAGGTGAAAGCTGCTACCAAGATAACAACAAATACAGCCCCAAGGAACCCCATTTCTTGAGCCCACACAGCAAAAGCGAAGTCTGTATGTGCTTCTGGCAAGTAAAAGTACTTGGATGTACCTTGCATAAAGCCTTCCCCTAGGAAGCCACCAGAACCAACGGCTAACAGGCCTTGTACAGTTTGGTAACCCATATCTTGCGCATGAGGCCATGGGTCAAACCAAGATTGAATACGCTCCCACCGGTACGGCGACGAACGAGCCGCAATAAAACCAAGGAAACCTGCTACGGCAAAGGCACCACCAAAGAATCTTCCATCAAATCCGGCTAAATAAATCAGAATAAAGGAAAATCCAAAGATTAGTATCGTTGTCCCCAAGTCAGGTTGAAAGAATGTTAACCCTGCAAATACTGCTGGCCAACTTAACATAGGAAACATATAACTGATGCGCTCACCAAAATAGCCTTTCATATTAATCAGCGGATTCGTATGTCGAGGCTTACCCCATTTTCTTAAGCTACTCAACTTAGCAGAAGTCCATATAAGAGCCGCCAATTTAGCAAACTCAGAAGGCTGTACAGATATAGGCCCGATTAAGATCCATCGACGAGCACCATTGATAACGGCACCCATGATGAGTACTAATACTAACCCAACAAGCGTAGCAAGCATAATGCGTTGCAACATATGATCCTTCTGTAATTGTCGATAGTCATAGCGGTATAAAATAATGCCTGCTGCCAATGAGATTAACAAAAAGACAATATGTTTCCAGAAATAGCCTAAAAGCCCTGTATTTTCATAAATAGAGCTGATATAGGTGGCACTAAAGATATTGACACTGCCAATAATAGTAATGAGTACTATAGGCAAGAGCATACCTTGTAAATCATTTCTAAAGAGTGAGCCCCACCGACTATCCCCCTTATTCGGTGTTTCCATATTAAGCCTCCTTTTGTACTTTTGGCTTAACTGCTTCTAAGCGGAAAATAGGTTGCCCTTTTTTACTAAATTTCTCTTCGTATTCAGTTTTAACATTTGGAAGATCCGTACTATGTAAATCATACGTTACATTTTTAAGCTCCCAGCCGCACTCTTTGAATTCTTCAAGAGAGAACATAAATAAACCTTCATTATCTGTCTTGAAGTGCACTTCGCCACCATCTTTTAAGAGGCGGGCATACCGGTCTAGGAATGTGTGATATGTAAGGCGGCGTTTAGCATGTTTTGCTTTAGGCCATGGATCACAGAAGTTAATGTAGAAGCGGTCTACTTCGCCAGGTTCTACAACCTCTTCAATACCTGCAATATCAAAGAGACATACCTTAGCATTATCGCGTTCCCCTTCAAAAGATTTTTTTGTGCTGCGTAATAAATAACGCCAAGTTGTACTTCGAAACCTACAAAGTTAGCATCTGGATATGCTTCAGACATGCCCGCAATAAAGCGGCCTTTCCCAGTACCAAGCTCCATATATAATGGACGCTCTGGATGAGCAAATAACTCACGCCATTTGCCTTTGTGTTCTTCATGTCCAGACAAAATGATATGAGAGTCATATTCGTGGATAGCTTCATCAATCCACGGTTTTCTACGAAGGCGCATACTTTCTCCTTACAGCTATTTCAATAATGTATTATTTATATCTATTATTACAGGTCATATACCTATCCTATTAATTATAGAAAAGGGGACCTTAAACGTCAATTACATTTCCCTCTCTATCCCTATAAAAAAGACCTACTTCCAAAGAAGTAGGTCTACATTTTATTCAAAAATCATAGATTCTAGATTTTCAATTTGATATTTACTTAGGCCAAGCTCAGATAAACTCTTTTCAGATGCACTGAATAGATTATTTTTACCAACTCGAGTACCTAATGCTGCTGCCGCTACCAATTCACGGTCTAATTTACCTAGACGAGAACGATTACGATTTTGAGGTTTAGGCTTTTTCATACGGAACGTATTATATTGAACCCCTTCCTTAGCTTCCTCAGTCTTCTGCTTTGTTAAAGCAGCCCCATTAGTGCCATTCCCCAATAAAGCACTAAGACCTGTTTGCTTAGGAACCATTTTTTCGTAATCAGCGCCAAACTCAGGGCGCTCTTCACGTAATTGATCAAATGTAGCCAAAGCTGCATTCATTTGCTTCAAGCCCGCAGCAGAGTAAAGTTGACGAATCGCAATACTCACCTCTTGCGGCGTCAACGTACCTCGCTCGATAGCAGAAGCAATTGTACTCTTTAATGCACCTTGATCTCCAGACGCTGTATAGCGACCAATTTCAACCAAGTCTTTTTGACGTGCATTGAGTTCTTTAGGCGTATATATGTTTATCTCAGATATAGACGGTGCCTGTTTAGAAGGCTGCTCTCCCGCCCCATTAGCCTCGAACATATAGCCACCGGCTACGATGGCCAAGGCTAATGTTAAGGTTAATACTCTTTTCAACGTCTTATAATCTCCCTTAATCATTAATACTAATTGTATAATACTGTATTAAACGAATACATTAACAACAATTTTATTCTACTGTAATACATACTGTAGATATTATTATATAATACTTCATCTATTTTTTTATAGTCCTATTCGAAAAAAATCTATATTTTTTTAACAAGTTTTATATATTTATAAAATTTATAGAATCATTACTGCTCCTTAAGAATGGATGAGCGTACATGATTACTGGGACTCATCAAAGATATCAATTAATTAATAATTTAGCAAACTAAAAACTTATCGGGTATCAATTTTTAGCAATCAATTACTAAAATATAGTTACACATTTTTTTATGTATAAACCAAAAAAAGTAGATACCCCAAAAGGAGTATCTACTTTTATGTGCTATAAACGACATATCATTAACTAAATAACAGAAATTTTACTTTACACACAAAGCAAACTCTATGGTTTATATTTATTTGTTTGGACTTTCATATATAGTTTTATAGCCGCCCTCTGTAACAGCTACGATTTGTTCAATCTCCTCTGTTGGATCTTTTGTGAAAGTAAAACTTTCACTAGCATCAAAGGATGCACTCGTCCCACAAGAGGAACTCAAATCGCGCGGCACTGGACGGAGTTCTATATTGGTTACCCCTTCAGGGGCTTCACGCTTGAAGCGAATCGCGCCAAAGTGAGAGTAAAATGTTGCAATATATTTCATAATCACTCATTTCTAATCTACGCATTTGCTCGTTTTGTATTAAGGATAGCAATGATAAGAGCCACTGCAAAGCCAACACCGACTGCGATTTGACCATTTAATGTAGGGCCTGCACCAGAAGCAGCTAAACCGAAATTATGAGCAAATGCCGCACCAGCCGCAAGACCAAGCACTGTTACAGCAGAGTCAGAGTTACCTTCACCAGTCATGATCAATTGACGTAATGGGACAACCACCGAGCAATACGCTACAGAAACCTGCAAGCGCCATACCTAGGAAGTTCCACAAACCATCTGTATGTGCAATCGGTTGGTTTTCAAAGCCAAGATGGAAATTACCAAAACTAATATTTACAACGAATACACCTACAGAGCACTGCTAAGTAGCCAAAGATAAGAATAGATTTTTTAAACAAGAATAAATCGCGGAAGCCACCAACCGTACAAAGTCGGCTAACTTGAGATAAGCCACCTACTACAAGACCTGCCACCAAAGAAATGAGCCATGGAGCATGCATCGCGCCAGGACCTTTTTGGCTAAAGAAGATAAATGCTGGTGCTGTTACAACAAGTACGAGCAAGCCTACTTGAATAGCAGGCATCATAGCAGATTCTAATTTGCTCAATGCATAGGTGCGTTGTAAAGAATAGCCTTTTTTCAAGAATATAGTACCAAATCCAATACCACCTGCAAAGCCAGCAATGCCGAACAAAGCATTTAAGTCACCACCGCCAAGTCGCAAAATCATACGAATTGGACAGCCAAGGAACATCAACGCACCAATCATAACAAAGAAGCCGAGAATAAATCGAATAATTGGGGATGAACCACCTTTACTTTGGTGCTCGCCACGAATCATGGACAATACATAAGCCCCTAATATAAGACCGATAATTTCTGGGCGAATGTACTGTACCGGTGCGGCACGATGTAGACCTAGACCACCGACAGTATCGCGAACAAAGCACGCAATACAAAAGCCCATATTACCTGGATTTCCAGCTAATACGAGGAATCCTGCAATAGCACCAATAATAAGGCCTGCAATAATTAAATTCCGTTTTTCATGAGACCCACTCATAGTAAACTCCTTTCAAACTACAAACACAAAAACTCTATGAGTACATGCTCCTATCCTATACCACATGCTACTCATGATATAATAGCCATAAATACATCTTATTATTCATGGAGATTACCAATGAACTATATCTATTTAGATAATGCAAGCACCACGTTTCCCAAAGCGCCAAATGTGGCTAGTGCCATGGCGGACTATATAACGAACTGTGGTATCAATATCAACCGTGGTTCTTATTCCCTCGCCTACGATGTAGAGGATATTATCTATACAACAAGACAAAGACTACATACCTTATTCAACGGGCATGATCCCTCCCATGTCATCTTTACACAAAATGTGACGATGAGCTTAAACATGGTCATCAAGGGCCTATTGAAAGCAGGTGATCATGTGCTCGTTAGCTCAATGGAGCACAACGCAGTCATGAGACCGCTTACCCAACTACTAGATGAAGGCATTACCTTTGATACTATTCCATGCGACTCCACAGGATCCATCCAAATGGACTCTATCGAGCCATTAATTCGTCCTAATACAGTAGCCCTAATTATCAATCACGCATCCAATGTATGTGGAACCATCCAACCGCTCAAATCAATTGGCCCGATCTGCAAGACTCATAATCTACAATTTATTGTAGACGCAGCCCAAACGGCAGGTGTTATTCCTATTGATGTGAAAGCATGTCATATTGATGCCCTTTGCTTTACAGGTCATAAAGGATTATTGGGACCTCAAGGTATTGGTGGCATTATATTGACCAAAGAAATGGCTCAAACCTTAACCCCTCTTATCGCTGGTGGTACAGGCAGCTTCTCACATTTAGAAACGATGCCTACCCATATGCCCGACGCCTTTGAAGCAGGTACGTTAAATCTACCTGGCATCATTGGACTCAATGAAGGCCTCGACTATATTGAGTCACAAGGAATGGAAAATATTCATAACCATGAGCTAGTGTTAACACAAGCCTTCCTCGAAGGATTGCAATCAATAGATGGTATTAACATCGTTGGTAAGCAGAATATTCAAGATAGAACTGCCGTCGTATCCATCACAATTGATGGTATGGACCCGGCGAGTATTGCTTACGAACTAGAATCCACCTATCATATCATGACGCGTGTTGGTCTCCACTGTGCCCCGCGAGCACACCGAAACACTAGGAACCTATCCAGAAGGAACAGTACGCTTCTCCTTTGGCTATGCCAACACACATAAAGATGTGGAATCTGCATTATCGGCTCTACATACAATCGTTAAAAGCTACTAAATAATAGATTTCGCTGTTAAGGCTATATACCATGAGTATATAGCCTTTTTCTTATGACATAAACATTTTATTTCTTACTTGTTATGAAAGTTATTTCTAGCCTAAAAGCTAATAATCATATAAGGCTTAGACTACAGCAGCTAGAATATCGAGTCCACTTATGCTTCGCACAAACGACCGATAGCATCAGCTCTACAGCGTTTGCAGTGTGTCATTTGCGGCACATAGTGACCAATAAATTGACGCATGTTATCAATCTCTTCTGAAGTCGGACTTCGGTGATTTTCAAAGACCGTATCGTGAACTGGAATCATAGCAATACAGTTCATCAAATCAACGCCCCAAGCTTCTGCTTGTTTAGCGATTGCTGGCACATGGTCCATATTTACATCAGGTACTACTACGGTATTAATCTTAACAATGATGTTCTTTTCCTTTAGTTTTCGGATACTTTCAGCCTGACGTTCTAATAAAATACGAGCCCCATCGATTCCTTTGTAGATATTACCCTCATAGCGAACCATGGAATATACATTTTTTGCAATCTCTGGATCAATAGCATTAGTCGTAATCGTTACATGCGTAATTCCTAAGTCAGCAATGTCATTAACATAATCAGGTACTGCCAAACCATTACTAGATAAACAAAGCATGACATGAGGAAAATCCTTTTTCACGAGGCGGAAGGTTTCAAGTGTCTTGTCTGCATCACACATAGGATCCCCAGGACCTGCAATACCTACTACAGAGATATCCTGACGAGCATCAAACACCTTGCGCACAAAGGCAGCTGCCTCTTGTGGCGTATAGACATGCTGCGTCACGCCTGGTCTATTTTCATTCGCACAGTCGTACTTACGATTACAATAATTACATTGAATATTACAATTCGGCGCTACTGGTAAATGTAAACGACCCCAATTAGCAGAAGCAGCCTTGTTGTAACAAGGATGATTTTGTAGGAAACTTTGTCCTTGAATTTCTTTCATAATTAACCTTTCCGACCAAATCTAATAGCATCTTTATGGCAAACATGTAAGCAATCACCACAGTTGGTACAATTCATTTCATTTGGTCGTGTTCCCATTTCACATACGCGCAAGCACGCATCACAGTTATCGCAATCATTTGTTTTAAAAATTCTAAAAATAGAAATTTTGCGAAGCAACTCCATAACGCCCCCAAAAGGACATACAAAGCGGCACCAAGCATTAGCGATAATAAGGGAACCAGCAATAATAGAAACGACCGTTATAGTACGAGCCGCCCAATACCATTCGGAGAACTGCATAGATAAAATAACAGCATTAAAATATTCATCGCTCGTCCGAATTGGGATCATAATGCGAGGATTACCAAATTTAAAATATACTACGAGCCCTAAAATTATAGTTGCTACCATGCCGAGTTGAAGGAAACGCATATAGTTTTTACGAGTTCTTAGTGGCCCCATAGATATTTTTCCCAGCATTTGGTTAACCCAACCACTTGGACAAAACCAGCTACAGAAAGCACGTCCAAAGAATACGACCATAATCGGCAAGATAATCCACCACGCATAAAAGTACGTCGTGATGCGTCCCCAACAGGTAATCATGGAACAGCTTTCACAGTTTACGAATGGCACAATATAAGGGCATCGGAATATACCATAGTATACCCATTTCCCCATAATGAAGAGGAATATAAACTGTACAATACGACGCCAAAGCGTTAAATTCTTAGGGGCTTGTTTCCCAGATACACCAGAACTAACTTGAGTTCCACAGGTTGTAGATGACGGACAGTGATTACACATCTTTTACACCAAACCTTTCTATCAAATCGAGACCTCTCGCACTATGAACGGATGTGAATCCGTGATTTTCTAAGATTTGTTGTCCTTCTTGGGACCGTGTAAATTCAATATAATCAGCAGCCAACGCACGATCTTGTACATATTTCATTGTATTAATAGTGAAAGTAAGCGGTGCAGGTGGCACAAATTGTGCAGGTATGGAGAAGTACTCTATACGATCCTTGAACCGATCATGTGTGGTAAGGCGTTTTTCAATGATGGATACATCTGCTTTACCTTCTACGAGGTCACACATCATGGAAATTACACAAGCATTTTCAGCCATTAAGTTTTTCATGATACCATCGGTCAAACCAGATAATTTCATGATTCCTTTTACAGATGCACTACCTGGTGGAGATGCACCTAGAGGCAACATAACGCGTACACCAGGCTCGGCCATATCCTTCAAATCCCGAATCCCTGCAGGATTCCCCTTAGGTGTAACGATAACGTAATCCGTAAAACATAATGGTTCAAAAGCAAGACTTACGCCTTTTTTGCGCATATTCTTCGCTAGATCTAAACCGCGAGCCCCAAAGACTTCTGTGCGACTCTTCTCAGCCAACAAGGATTTACCAATAGCCCCTGCAAAGGCACCAGTATACTGAATATTGTGCCCCGTGTGCATTGTATAAACTTGGTTAAATCAAGGAACGCTTCCGACAAACCGCCACAAGTCCACACTTGTAATGAGTCAGACTGTGTTGGCTTGTAAGCGCCTCGTATAAACGACGGCACCGCTGATGCGGCTGCTAAAGCTAAAGCACCACCAATAAACTGGCGACGGGATATATCCTTTTTCAAAAATCCCATGTACTTACCACCTTTCACTGAACTTTACAGTACTAAGCATATACTCACATTATAGTATAAAAACCATAAGTTTTGATGATGATATGTATAAGTTTAATTAATTTAATTATACAGATTAGTCATATAAATACTGTTTTTAAAGGTATTATTATAAAATTTTAAGATATCCTCTCCATATCTATATTATTGAATATTTATTGCATATGATGAATATGCTATTTTTTAGGTTTAATGAAGTTAAAATCCCGCTATACGCTCAGTGCATAGTAAACAAGGATAATCAGCTCTATAGACTATATTAGACTCTTTGCAGCACCTATTGCCATTTAAGATTAAAATTCACTATAAGACAATATTGCCCAAAAAGAACGCAAAAAGGCGGTACAACCAAATGGTTGTACCGCCTTGATTCATCAATTATTCAGCAGTGAATGGCAATAAAGCGATTGCACGTGCACGTTTGATAGATGTAGTCAATTTGCGTTGATGTTTTGCGCAAGTACCGGAAATACGACGAGGTAAGATTTTGCCGCGTTCAGTCGTAAAACGACGAAGTTTAGCAACATCTTTATAGTCGATTTGATCGATATGGTCTGCACAGAAAACGCATACTTTTCTTCTTGGCTTTCTGCCTCTATCTCTTCTCATTGCGAATCCTCCTTTTCGAATTAGTAGGAGTCCCTGACACTAGAACGGGATGTTTTCGTCATCGCCGCCTGTACTGAAACTATCAAAATTGGACCCACCTTCGAAAGAATTAGTATTCATATCAAGGGATTGGCCCACAAAGTTCGCTACTACTTCAGTAACGTAACGTTTTTGACCGTCCTGAGTCTCGTAGGAACGAGTTTGCAAACGACCTTCTACAAAGCAACGACTGCCTTTACGAAGATTGCCTGCCGCTTCACCAAGTTTACCCCATGCAACGCAGTTGATGAAAGCAGTTTGTTCTTTCGTTTCATTTGTTGCAGAGTCAACATAGGTATTTGTTGCAGCTACTGTAAAAGTGGCTACCGCACGACCTGTTTTAGTGTAACGTACTTCAGGATCACGAGCTAAATTACCTAGAATTTGTACAGAGTTCATGTTTTCCTCCAGGCTTTAATTATGCTTCGTGTTTTACAATTAGATGTCTTAGGACTTCATCGTTGATTTCAATACACGATCGATTTCTTTGATTTCAGCAGGTGCTGCTTCAAAGTTGATCAATACATAGAAACCGTCAGTGAATTTCTTCACAGCGTAAGCAAGACGACGCTTGCCCCAACGATCTACCTTTTCTACTGTGCCGCCTACACGAGCAATTAAAGCTTCTACTTTTTCAATAACAGCATTAGTTGCTTCCTCTTCAGCTGGTTTCACAATAAACATGACTTCGTATTTGTTCATACAAAATCACCTCCTCTTTCGGACTAATGCCCCTATCGACACATAGGGGTAGGAAGTGCTTACCATCAATAAGCCTTACTATTATAACCTAAATAAACGATGAAAGCAAGAACCCATTTTGAGTTCTTGCTTTCACAATTATTAATGATCATATCGTTTATCTCTAGGGAATGCTAGAATAGCACAAATAATAACAAAAATGGCAATAACAGACATCATAGGGAATGCCGAATTATTTGGTAAGAATGTTAACACCAAAGATGAAATAATACCACTACCATATTGCATTGCCCCTAGTAAAGCTGCACCAGAGCCAGCCATCTTGCCAGCCCGTTCTAATGCCAATGCATTGGTAACCGCTGCAATGACACCATTCATAGAGAAGAATAAGAAACTGCCGATTACAATAAGCCATAAAGAGTGTTCGCCCATAAACATTAAAATCATAACAATCGTTACGCATATGGCTGCAAACATAGTAGCATAGCGCAACAACTTATCGAGGCGCATGGCACTTACAATGCGCCGATTGACTGCACTCATGAGCATTACACCAATGATATTAAGGGAAAATAAATAGCCATAATACTCTGTAGGCACTCCAAACACATCGATGTACACATAGGGTGAACCAGTTAAAAAAGCATAGATAGCAATATAGAAGGAGCTTACACAAAGGGTGTATTTCATAAATTCTTTATTGCGCAACAAGATCCAGTAATTAATATAAGTATGACTCATATCCTTTCGGCTACGCTTTTCCTTGGGGAGTGTTTCAGGCAACAATAGGACGGCTAACAGCATGAATACACCTATAATAACCAATAGCCAAAATATAGCATGCCACGTATACCACACAAGCAAATGACCGGCAAACAAAGGACCTACAATAGGTGCTATAGCCATGACGATAGCCAGGGTAGACAACATCTTTGCCGCCTCAGTCCGTCCATACAGATCGCGAATGATGGCTCGCGATAACATGGGCCCCACACAGGCTCCAAAAGCTTGGAATACGCGCCATGCCAACAGTTCAATCATCGATGAACTCAGCGCACAGCCTACAGAGCCTATTATAAACAAAACTAGCCCTATTATGAGAGGTTTCTTCCGACCAATCTTATCACTGACGGCGCCCCAAAACAGCTGAGCCAAAGAGAAGCCGATTAAGAACCCCGTAATCGTAAGCTCCGCATCACCATTTAAATCCCGCCCCATAGCAGGCATGGCGGGCAAATAAATGTCCGTCGATAACGACGTAAACGCCATCAAAGCACTTAATATAGAAATAAAAAGCCAACTTTTATTGCTAACCGTATGCATACAGTCACCACTTCCATATTCAACTATATGAACTGTCATATAAACCGCACTATACTAAATATATATTCATTATATCAAAAATATACATATGTATATATAAATTTTTTTAATATAATTTTTCCCCTTCAACATTCTATAGAAAGTTATTGCGTAAATCCTTTTTATCCTTTACTATAGTAAAGAGAGTTACATTTAGAAAGGAATCATCATGGCTAATATCAATGAAAATTACTTAAATTTACAAGGTTCTTATTTATTTGCTAATATTGCAAAAAAGGTAAATGAGTACCAAGCCGCACATCCAGATGCAGATATTATTCGTCTTGGTATTGGCGATGTTACATTACCGCTTGTTCCTGCAATTATTGATGCTATGAGCAAGGCTGTCCAAGAAATGGGCAAAGCAGAAACGTTCCGCGGTTACGGCCCAGAACAAGGCTATGACTTCTTACGCCAAGCAATTGTTGATGGCGATTACAAACCATTAGGTGTAGATATTGCAATCGATGAAGTATTCGTGTCTGACGGCGCAAAATCTGACGTTGGTAACATCCAAGAATTATTCAGCGAAGATAATGTCATCGCTATTACAGATCCAGTGTATCCAGTATATTTAGACTCCAATGTTATGGGTGGTCGTACTGGCGAAGCTGTAGACGGTATCTTCCCAAAAGGTTGTATACCTCCCTACTTATGCAGAAAATAATTTTTCTCCAGAGTTTCCCTCTGAAAGAGTAGATATCGTATATCTTTGCTCCCCTAATAATCCAACAGGTACTGTATTGAGCCGTGCTCGTCTTGCAGAGTGGGTAAAATGGTGTAAAGACAACGACGCAATTTTGATGTTTGACTCCGCTTACGAAGCTTTCATCAGTACAGAGGACACTGTAAAATCTATCTACGAAATCGAAGGTGCTCGCGAAGTAGCCATCGAATTCCGTTCCTTCTCCAAAACGGCAGGTTTTACAGGTACGCGTTGCGCTTATGCAGTAGTGCCTAAAGAAGTGACTGCAAAAACTAAATCCGGTGAACGCCAAGCCCTCAATCCTATGTGGAACCGCCGCCAATGCACTAAATTCAACGGTGTGCCTTACATTATTCAACGCGGTGCTGAAGCAGTGTACACGAAAGAAGGCCGTGAACAAACTCGTGCTAACATTGCATACTACAAAGAAAATGCCCGCATCATCAAAGAAGGTCTAGAATCCATCGGCCTTACTGTATATGGTGGCGTAGATGCTCCATACATTTGGTTAAAAACACCAGGCAACATGACAAGTTGGGAGTTATTCGACATCTTGCTCGAACAAGTTCAAATCGTATCTACACCAGGCTCTGGCTTTGGCCCTCATGGTGAAGGATACCTACGTTTAACAGCTTTTGGTAGCCGTGAAAATACTATTCGCGCTGTTGAAAGAATCAAAACGTTACAATTCTAATACCATAAAACTGAAAGACCGATTACAATCCTATAATAGGAAGGTAATCGGTCTTTTCTATGCCTTAATATATATGATTATTTATTTTGACCCTTATAACAACACGCAATGTATCGATATAGTTAAACTTAAACTGATTTTCAAATATATGGTCATATTGATAGATATATTGCTTTTATAATCTAGATTGATAAATTCTATAGAAAAATATCAAATACATTTATTTTGTGCTATAATAGTTATATTAGTTATTAAATTTATCGATTTATATAGGAGGCTAATATGAATATTCGTATTGGTATCGTTGGCTACGGCAACTTGGCTCGTGGCGTAGAAGCATCCGTTCAATTACAACCTGATATGGAGCTTGTAGGCGTATTCTCTCGCCGTCAAGGTATTGAAACTATGTCTGGTGTACCTACTTACTCTATGGAAGATATTCCTAATTTCAAAGGTAAAATCGATGTTATGGTTCTTTGTGGCGGTTCCGCAACAGACCTTATCGAACAAACACCAATGGTAACTAAATACTTCAACTGTATCGATTCCTTCGATACACATGCACGTATTCCTGAGCATTTTGCTAATGTAGACAAAGTAGCTAAAGAAGCTAAAACTGCTACATTGATTTCTTGTGGTTGGGATCCAGGCATGTTCTCCTTGCAACGCGTTTACGCTGAAGCAATCTTGCCAAAAGGCAAATCCTACACATTCTGGGGCCGCGGCGTATCCCAAGGTCACTCCGACGCAATCCGTCGTCTTGATGGTGTTCTTGATGCTCGTCAATACACTGTTCCTAAAGAGCAATACTTAGAAGAGATTCGCAACGGTCAAACTCCTGACGTTGATGGCTATAAAGGTCACCTTCGTGAGTGCTATGTAGTAGCTGCTCCTGATGCGGACAAAGCTAAAATTGAAAATGAAATCAAAACTATGGAAAACTACTTCGTAGGTTATGAAACTGTAGTAAACTTCATTTCTCAAGAAGAACTTGATCGCGACCACAAAGGTATTCCACATGGTGGCTTCGTGCTTCGCTCTGGTGAAAGTACAGATGGCACTCGTCACGTTATCGAGTACTCTTTGAAACTCGATTCCAACCCTGAATTCACAGGTTCTGCCCTCGTTGCTTACGCACGTGGCATCTACCGCCTTGCTAAACACGGCGGAACAGGTTGCTACACAGTATTCGACATTCCACCAGCTTGGATTTCTACACAATCTGCTGCGGACTTGAGAGCACATTCTCTATAAGAAATATAACAAAAAACCCACACCTCAGTGTGGGTTTTTGTTTAGTGACACTACTAGTCACCTATGTGACTAATGGTGTCACTTTTTTAGTACAAATTTATAGCGTCTATATGATATAATATTTATTTGATAGAGTTTCTACGGAAACTTTCACAAAGAACGAAATCAATTAGTTAATAAAAGGTGGTACCATGAGCACAAATTTAGAAGTAGGCATCGTAGGCCTTCCAAATGTTGGTAAGAGTACATTATTCAACGCCATTACAAAAGCAGGCGCTGAAGCTGCCAACTATCCATTCTGTACAATCGAGCCAAACGTAGGTGTCGTTGACGTTCCAGATAACCGTTTAGCTGTATTGGCTGAAATGTTTGGTTCTAAACGCATCCTTCCTGCTGCTATGCGCTTCGTAGATATTGCAGGCCTCGTAGAAGGTGCGTCCAAAGGTGAAGGTTTAGGTAACAAATTCCTTAGCCACATCCGTCAAGTAGACGCCATTGCTCAAGTTATTCGTTGCTTCGAGGATCCTAACATCACTCATGTTGCAGGTTCTATCGATCCAATCCGCGACATCGAGATCATCAATACTGAACTTTGTCTTGCTGACCTTGAGTCCGTAGAAAAACGCAAACAACGTATTGAAAAAATCGCTAAATCTGGTGATAAAGACGCTCGTGCTGAATTGCCATTACTAGAGCGCATCATTGAAGGTCTTGGCGAAGCTAAACCAGTTCGTGCACAAGGTCTTAACGAAGACGAATTAGAAATGATCAAAGAATTAACTTTGCTCACAGCTAAACCATCCCTCTTCGTTGCTAATGTGTCCGAAGACGAAGTAGCTGATTACTCCGCTAACGAACATGTAAAACGCGTAGAAGAATACGCAAAAGCTGAAGGTGCTGGCATCGTAGTTGTTTCCGCCCGTATCGAATCTGAAATCGCAGAATTATCCGACGAAGAATCCGCTGCATTCCTCGAAGATCTTGGTCTTGAAGAATCCGGCTTAACTAAGCTTATTAAAGCAAGTTACGCACTATTAGGTCTTATCAACTACTTCACGGCTGGTGAAATGGAAGCTCGTGCATGGACAATCGTAAACGGCACAAAAGCGCCTCAAGCGGCAGGCAAAATCCACTCCGATATTGAAAAAGGCTTTATCCGTGCTGAAATCGTATCCTTCGATGACTTACAAGCTTGTGGCAGCCAAAATGCGGCTAAAGAAAAAGGCCTTGTACGCCTAGAAGGCAAAGAATACGTTATGAAAGACGGCGACGTAACACACTTCCGCTTCAACGTATAATACAAATTAATAACAATAAAAACCAGTAAATCGAACGATTTACTGGTTTTTTTAATGCTACAAAAAACTTTTATTTAATTTTATTTGTCATCATTGCCCAATGCATTTTTAAGGCCACTAATCGCACCTTCTACAGCATCTTTAGCATCATCTGCAGCTTTCTTAACATCATCTGCAATATCATTAGCAGCGTCTTTTACTTTTGCTACTGTATTTTCAACAACGCCTTCTGCTTCCATTTGTTTGTCATCAGTTAATTTGCCAACATTTTCTTTTACTGCACCTTTAACTTGATCTAATTTATCATCTAATGCCATAATTGTGACTCCTTTCATGTAAAATCACGTTTAACCATATAAAATCTACTTTTATAAGTAAAGGGCTATCCTTTTTTTCCGAAGAAAAATGAGACTACAGCAACAACAATTACTGCACCCAATACAGATGGAATTAAGGACATTCCTGCTAAGCTAGGACCCCAAGTACCAAATAGGGACTGACCTACGGACGAGCCAATTAAACCAGCAACAACGTTAGCGATAACGCCCATTGCACCGCCTTTGTTAGTGATGGCACCAGCTAGGAACCCGATAAAACCACCAACAATAATTGACCATAACATACAATCACTCCTTCCTATTTAATCAAAATATTCATAAATCCTATCAAATAATGCAGTTTTTATAAATATTTTAGAATCATTGTATATTTATAATATAGCATTCAATTTTAAAGATTAAATGAAGAATTTCGATTTAGTTCTACATATATGATCTACTCAACTACTGTTACAATTTCGTCTAAAGTACGGCGCGTTTTATTGCGATGTGGTTCTTCATCACGGTAACCAAAGGCAGCCATTACAGCAATGCCAAAGTGTTTAGTATCAAACAGGCCAAGTTCATCACCTAAGAGTGCGGTCATGTCATCTTGATTGAAGCCTTCTAATGGACAAGAATCTAAGCCTTCATAAGCAGCCATTGTCATCATGTTCGCCATAACGATATACGCTTGTTTAGAGGACCAATCAAAAGCAGCACGTTCAGATTCAAATGTTTTATAATCACTTGTAGTAAATTGAGCATATTTTTCTTTATAAATAGCATCTACTTCAGCAGGTAATTGTTTAACCTCTTCTTGAATATAACGTACATAGGGAGAATCAAATTCTAAATCTACCTTTTTACGTGTTAAGAATACCACAAAATGACTTGCTTCAAGGCCCGCATGAATGCCCCAGCCATGAGCTTTCATTTTTTCCCGAATTTCTGGATTTTGAATAACTAGCAATTCAAAAGGCTCAAAACCAAGGGATGTAGGTGCCAAACGAGCTGCTCTTAAAATAGCATTCCAGTCTTCTTCAGAGATTGTCTTATTGCTATCAAACTTCTTACAAGCATAGCGATAGGTCATAGCGTACTCTAAATCGTTACGATCCAATTTAGGGGCTGTTAATTTTACATTTTCTATTTCATACTTGCTCATATATACCTCCATAATGATAAAAAATATCATATATTTATAGTACCATAGTTAGCCGTTAAATTACAGAAGAATGAAAATTTTAATAAAAAACAAGAAAAAGCCTAGACGATGTCTAGGCTTTATATGGTACAGCTAGCTCACCTTTTTCATACCAAAAGAGGCCAGATGTACTAATCTTATGTTCTTTTAAAATAGTCTGAACCTGCTCTACAATACTTGGATCTATTTGCACAGATAAACCACACATATCGTAAAGCTCTGGAGGTGTAGCCATCAATTGATGAGGCACCTCTAATTCTGTTAGTATCTTGTCTGCTTTATCGCCAAAATAATAGGACGTAAAGACGACTAGCAATTTTTTATTTTCCAAGGCCTCACCTCCTATCATAGCATCTACCATTACATTGTTATAACATTGACTATCCATTTAAAGCTAAGGTATCTCGTCTAAATCTGTCTGTTAAAATATCAGTGATAAGAATTATAACTTAACTAAATTCTCCCCAAGAATAGAGTCCGTAATAGCGTACATATTTGTAATACTACCTACGCCAAGCTCTTCTTTTACCCCAAAATAATCGAGACAAATGCCACATGCTGCAATTTCAACACCAAGATCAGCTAGTTTTTTTATATTTTCTAAATGAACAGAATCATTTACAACCATCTTAACACTGCTGTTGATGAAATAGATTTTAGATGGTTTTACATCGGCTTCAAGCATGCATACCCAGAACGTTTTCATTAGGTTACGGCCTAATTCTTCACTACCTTCACCAAGATAGTCTTTTGTCATCAAGATGACACGGTTGCCATAACTCATTGGTTCACAACTACCATCTGCTACTGGATTATCATTAGGGGTCATAGTGAGGTAGAAATCCTTACCGTCTTGTCGGATAGCCACACCATAACCACGAGACTTGCCAAACTTTTCTACATTATCGCGACTCACTTCATTATCTACAATAGTAGTAATAACAGCATCTGGATTCGCATCACTTACCTTCTTAGTTTCAATTACAGGCTTTGGACACAAGCTACCACGCACATCTACAGTTAATTCATTTGTATTGCTCATCATGCACCTCTATATTATATACATTATATATTTTGTGAAAGTATTAGCTATCAGTTAATAGCTAATAATATTTAATTTAACACCTTAAGCACTATATTATATTGTTCCTAATGTCATTCCGTTACGCGTACAGCCAATCCACTAAAGCTTTCAACAGTACCAATAATAGCCGCACAGACTATACCAGCCTTATGTAACGCCTCTACGAGTTGTTCACCTTCATTAGCAGGAACAGAGAACAGTAAACCACCCGAGGTTTGGGGATCGAAGAGAATATCCGTCCACACAGGGTCCAAAGCCTGATCTACTTGAACGTCTGTTATAGCTTTTCGATTCCCATAGGATGCAGCTGGTACTAATCCCATCTGAGCCGCTTCGATGACATCATCAAAGAGAGGGATGTCATAAGCCTTAATGTGTATTGTCACATCAGAGGCACTAGCCATTTCTACAGAGTGTCCCATTAGACTAAAGCCTGTTACGTCCGTACAAGCATGGATGGTAAAGTTATGAGCCACCTCTGCTCCCACCCGATTTAACGTACTCATGCTAATGACAGCTTGCTCTGTACCTACAGGGAATAAATCTGCTTTCAGCGCATTATTCATGATACCTGTTCCAATACGTTTTGTTAGCACCAATACATCCCCTACTTGGGCCCCTTTGTTTTTCCAAATACAATGGGGATTTACTTGCCCTGTCACAGACATACCAAAGATGGGTTCTTTATTTTCTATGCTATGGCCACCTACGATAGCTGCACCAGATTCGGCAACGATTGAACCCGCGCCGTTTAATACGTCAGTTAATATTCCTTGCTCAACAAGAGGTACTGGGAAGCCTACGATGTTCATAGCAGTCAACGGAGTTCCACCCATAGCATACACATCACTTAATGCATTGGCAGCGGCAATCTTACCAAATAAAACGGGATCATTCACCATAGGGGTGAAAAAATCTAAGGTCTGTACCAATGCCAATGTATCAGAAATTTTATATACTCCTGCATCATCAGAACCGGTCATATCCGCTAAGACTTGATCATTTGTAACAGGTGTCACTGCTTTCAAAACACGATTTAATATATGCGGACCAATCTTACACGCACAGCCCCCATTTGTCACATAGTCGGTAAGTCGTACCATAAGACCTCCTTACTCATTCTCTGGCAATCGAGAAACAATTTTTTTGACAGCCTTTTCAAATTTAGGGCGCGGCATCAGCAGTTGATGACCACAGCCGTTACATACGATGAGAAAATCCGTGCCAATCCGTTTCACTTCCCACTCGTCACTACCGCAAGGATGTGATTTTTTCATCTTCACCACATCGCCTACATAATATCTAACAAATGCCATAGCGCCTCCTTTACGTTAGTATGTATATACTTATTATACATAAATCAATTGATTCTATAAATATGTCTTAATTCTATAGTTCAACCATCTTGTAGATAACTACATACTATTTATTCTATTTATTCTATTTATTCTATTTATTCTATTTATTCTATTTATTCTATTTATTCTATTTACCTTTCTTATTTAGTTTATTCTGTTCTGTTTTACAATTTCTAACTTTGATTTATATGTCGCTTATCTGTGGATCAGTAATTATATTTAACATTTTATAGTTATAAACCAAAAATTTTTTTTGTCTAAAAGTTCTATATTATAAGGAATTATTAGTACATCTAAAGAAAAATAATATCAGTAACTAATCAATAATGATTTTTTTCATTTAGTTATCATTCTCAATATCAAAATGGCTATTTTTTGTAAATCCCATACTTTCCATTCTTTAAGAAACCGCATTCTTACTACATTGATAATATTTATCATTTAGAAAATTTTCGAAATAAATTTTACAAAAACACTTGCATTTCTCATTTAGTATGTTACAATATAGTCAACAATGATTATTCGTTAAGTATACGGATAGCACATTGTATATAAAACTGTTAAGACGGCAAGTGCCGAAAAACACAAATAAGTAAGTACTATTTTAAGAGTTAGGCAAGTGTCTATTTGATCTAAGAATAAGTTTTCTTAACAAGGCGAAGTCGCCCACGAAACTTGTAGAATAAGTATTCTATTATTTGAATTCACAACCAAGTGGTTATGAATATATAAGTTAAGTAACAAATTTGAAAATTATCGTAAGTACAAAGGAGTATTAAAATGGCAGAATTAAAAGGTTCTAACACTGAAAAAAATCTTCAAGCAGCATTCGCTGGCGAATCCCAAGCATTCCAAAAATATACTTTCTACGCAGCAGCAGCTCGTAAAGCTGGCATGAACGAAATTGCTGATTATTTCGAAGAAACAGCTCACAACGAATCTGCTCATGCTAAATTGTGGTTCAAAGCTCTTCATGGTGGCGACGTATCTTCCGATATCGAAGCTAACCTTCGTGATGCAGCAGCTGGCGAAAACTACGAACATACTACAATGTACAAAGATTTCGCTGACGAAGCTGAAAAAGAAGGCTTTGCTAAAATCGCTTTCCAAATGCGCGAAGTTGGTAAAATCGAAGCTCGTCATGAAGCTCGTTACCTTGCATTAGCAGCTCAAGTATCTGGTAACAAAGTATTCACTAACGATCAACCAGTAGCTTGGATCTGCGCTAACTGTGGCTATGTACACGTTGGTGAAGAAGCTCCTAAAGTTTGCCCAGTATGTGCTCACCCACAAGCTTTCTTCCACCGTTTCGTTGAATCCATCTAATCTGTAAGTACTTCACTAACTAAACTAACAACCTGTAAGTACAGATTTTAATGAAACTATACATGTAAGTACACTTAATCTTACAGTAAGTACTAACAACTTCCTTAACAAAAAGACGATGACTCAAGTCATCGTCTTTTTGTGTTCTATTTACAATTAAAGAGTATATTCTATTATCTAATATACTAACTACTTAATATAATTAACTAAATGTTTAAATTCTTGCGCCGCTTCATAAGGACTATCTGCATGAGCAATAGCAGAAATTACAGCCACACCAGAAGCCCCTGCTTGTAGTATAGGTTTCGCATTATCTAAAGTGATGCCACCAATTCCTACACATGGTAATGTTAGCCCTTCTGCTTGTAGTTCAGTAATTCGATTTGGTCCGCACGGTACTTGAGCGTCAGGCTTACTACTTGTAGCGTACATAGGTCCTACACCTACACAATCAGCGTAGATTACATCGGTCTTATGTAGTTCCTCCACAGAGTGAATAGAAATACCAACCACCTTATGGCCCACAAGATTACGCACCTCTTCTAGACGCATATCTTCTTGACCTACATGTACACCATCAGCATTAACAGCTACTGCTAGGTCTACATCATCGTTGATAACATAGAGTACATTGTACTTTGCACAGATTTGTTTTAATTGTTGGGCTAACTCTAGTTTCTGTTGCCCCACTAAGGTACCTGTGCCCTTTTCTCTAAATTGGAAACAAGTCACACCTCCTCGACAAGCATCCTCTACGATAGAGAGCAGACGATTTTCATTTAGTTCCACATCTTGCGTCCCACTAATGAAATATACTTGTAATTGATCTGGCACAACTATAGGACGTATATGATTTTCAGACATAAGCACCGCATCATCGAGTGTATATAAGCTATCCATAAAGGCTACACTAAAGCTACCAGGTGTACGCCACTTACCTGCACGGCACTTTCACCGGCTAAACCATAGTAAGCCAATGCATAGGCGAGAAACTCACCCATAGATAGTCTGTTTTTACATGGATAATAAGCACTAAAGAAAGCCGCCAATACAGCCCCTAATAGACATCCCGTGCCCGTTACGGCCGTCATAATAGGGTGTCCGTGTGGAACGGCAAATACCCGAATTCCATCAGAAACATAATCCTCTTCGCCAGTAGCTACAACAGGGCAGTTAATAAGGCGCGCTAGACGATATGCGATAATAGCACTATGCTCGATCTGTCCTCCATCTACACCTTTACCGGTAGTGGATATATCTGCCTGAGTATTAGGACTTAAAGCATCGTAGATAGCTTTAATTTCACTTTGATTACCTCGTACTAATGAGATCTCACCAGTCTTAATCAAGTCTAACACCACAGATAGACGATAAGCCCCCGCATGACAACCTACTGGATCTAAAACGATAGGAATCTCATGTTTCTTTGCCAGTGCTATGGCATCTTTGTAGTAACTAACTTTGTCTGGTGTAAGAGTACCAATATTGATGAGTAGCGCCGATGCATGGACGATGAGGTCTTTCAAATCTTCACTACACTCACTCATCACAGGCGATGCGCCAATGGCGAGTAAACCATTGGCCGTAAAGGTCCTCACCACATCATTGGTAATACAAATAACGAGAGGGTTTCTCTGGCGCAAGATTTCTAATATATTAAGTTCAGGCCAAATTTGACCATTCATATATGGATTTTCATAGGTCATATCACTATCTCCTCTCGTCATTTTTCAAGAGCTCATCCATCGTTTCAGGTCCATTAGATAACAGGCCATAAGCCATATGATTAACGGGACCACAGCCATTTCCTAGCCCGGGATTATGTTTAATAGCAAGTGCAATATAGTCCTTGGCAATACCAATGGCATCCATTACATCACGCCCTTTAGCGAGCTCCGCCGTAATCACGGCGGAGAAGGTACAGCCTGTACCATGAGTATGCACCGTATCATATTTTGGGCTTGTCCACGTACGGACGCTACCATCTTTAGTGAAAGCATAATCCGTTGCATCTTCACCGATGTGACCACCTTTAATGATAACTACTTGAGGTCTAAGTCCTGTAAGATACGATTAGCCGCCGTTGTTATGTCACTTTCACAATCAATAGACATGTCCGCTAAGACCTCAGCCTCACTACGGTTTGGTGTAATCACTGTAGCCGTCGGAATGAGTTTGGATTTTAAGAAATTTACTGCCTCATCTGATACGAGTCGGTCACCGCTAGTGGCAATCATAACGGGATCCATTACATAAGGAATTGGTTTACTCACATAAGGATAGATAAGATCCATCATCTCCGGCAAGGCAATCATGCCCGTCTTAACGGCTTGAGGTTCAATGTCAGAATACACATCGTGTAATTGTCGGTCAATACTCTCTAGCGACAGATGTTCTACATGATGTACGCCCGTCGTATTTTGGGCTACCACAGAGGTAACAACAGCCATGCCGTATACGTGACGACTTTGGAAGGATTTTAAATCGGCCATAATACCAGCACCACCGCTAGGATCAGTACCAGCAATTGTCAATGCAGTATGTAGTTTCATTATGCCTCCTTATGTAATAGATGACGACGAGATAAGATTTGTAATACTATGAAAACCAATAAAGGCACCTGCTACAGAGCTCATGGCGAAGGATGTAATCAAAGTCAACAATGCCAAAGGTTTACCTAACAAGAAATTGGCTATAGGATAACTCACGAGAGCACCGATAAGGCCAGTACCAATGATTTCGCCTAGAGCCGCCGCCCATAGAGCGTTATATTTCTTATATAAATAAGCCGATAACCAAGCGCCAATCATGCTGCCAGGAAAGGCTAAAGGAGAACCTAGTGCCAATACATTGCGTAAACAAGATGTACTAAAGGCAGCACCTACGGAAAATCTTGCCCCCACCACAACGGCTAAAATAACATTAATCATATGTTGAAACGGAAAAATACGAGCCGGCCCAACAGGAATTGATGTAGTAGATAACACTACGCCTAAGGCCACACATATGCTAGCAATAATCAGTTTTTTCATAATACCTCCAAACATATAAAAACAAGACCACTCCAAATGGAATGGTCTCGTAATAGTTTAGTATTATGTTGCACTCCACTTCCCTACGCCGGTATTATCTGGATCAGGTCTAGGGTTTTGAATGGTCAATCTCAGCAAAAGCACCCCTAGTGGCAATATATTTTTATACTCTAGTTATAACATCATTATACAATCTATGCAACAAAAAGAATTGACGGTTTCCTATTATCCGCATATAATGAAGCCATAACGGGGTGCTCACAAGAGTGGGCTGAGAGTAAGCTATCGCTTTAACCCATAACCTGATTTGGATAATGCCAACGTAGGGAACATAGAGGATTAAAAGCCGAGTTCCTATGAACTCGGCTTTTTCTATGACTTCCTGGCAAGGAGGACGTATGAAAAATACATATATTACACAACCACAGTTCGCCATGATATGGTTTGGTGCCGCTCTATCTATAGCGGAAATTATGACAGGAACTTATCTGGCCCCCTTAGGGCTCACTCAAGGTCTATATGCCATCATACTAGGGCATATCATCGGCGGTATATTGCTCTTCGGAGCGGGCCTCATTGGTGGACGTTTACGGCAAGGCAGTATGAATACAACCGCCTTCAGCTTTGGACCACTAGGGGCTAAGGCTTTGCCTTTTTAAATATGCTTCAACTTATCGGCTGGACTAGCATCATGATCTACGATGCCATGCTAGCCTTACAAGAGCTAGCACCTCTATCTCCTATGATTTGGACAATAGCTATTGGAGCACTTGTCATCTTGTGGCTTTTCATCGGCCTCCACAATACGGGCTATATTCAAGCCATCGTATCTGTTCTATTGCTAGGGCTCACCCTCTACATGGGCGCTCACATGATATCGCAGTGGCCTAGTGAAGGTATCCTTCTAACTAGCGGAAACATGAGTTTCATCGCTGCCCTTGAGTTATCTATTGCCATGCCCCTATCTTGGCTGCCTCTCATCAGTGATTATACCCGTGAAAGTAAAAAACCTTTCTCCGCATCACTTACAAGTGCCACAGTCTACACTGTAACAAGTATCGTTATGTATACCTTAGGTCTTAGTGCCGCAATCTTTGGCGGTGGCGACTCCATTATTACTATCATGATGAATGCAGGTCTTGGCCTTGCGGGCCTCATCGTTATCATCTTCTCTACCGTTACTACAACCTTTATGGACGCTTACTCTGCAGGCGTATCTAGTACGACTATCTATAACGGTGCATCTAGTAAAGGTATCGCCGTCATCGTTACTATTGTGGGCACTATTGCAGCTATTCTATATCCAATGGATGATATTACAGACTTCCTATACCTCATCGGCTCTGTATTTGCACCGATGATTGCCATCTTATTGGCGGACTACTTTATCAATCGCCAACAAGTACAAACATTATCCGCTTATCTCGTACGAGGTCTTATTTGGGCCGTATCCGTTGGTTTATACCACTATATGTTACATAGTGAAAGCACAATAGGTGCTACATTACCAGCCTTTACAATGGCATTTGTCGTTACAGCTATCGTTGGATTTATAAGTAAAACAGCACACATATCAACAGAAATTAAGTAGCATTAGCAAGTAACATCTATTATAAACGTACTAATTCAATACTAAAGATTAAAGATAATAGTAAGTACACTGCTATCATTGCTATCAACTATCTAAAAAGAAAACACCTTCACAATCCACTAGTTACTGAACTATACATCTCAAAATTGTGTCCAATTTTTGGCATGTAGTTCATAGGATTATGAAGGTGTTTTATGTATCTCTATTTGATTTTAAAGTATTTTATCACTGTATCAAAACCATATGATTTGAATGTTTATCATCATTCAGCAATCGTAATAAGCCCGTTTTCACAGGTCCAGTGCCTATCGCCTACGTTTTCTGCTTCGCTTTCATCATGGGTAACCCATACACAAGGTACATCCCATTCACGGATGATAGATACGAGATCCTCACGAACTTGTTTTCTCAAATTCCAGTCTAGTGCAGATAAAGGCTCATCGAGGAGCAAAACAGTTGGTTTAGAGTAAAGAGCACGACCAAGTGCAACCCGTTGTTGCTCACCACCAGATAATCTCCCCGCCTTAGTATGGCGGTATTTTTCTAAACCTAAACGTTGTAACAACGTATTACACATGTCAGGTGTACCTCGTTTGCTATAGGTAATATTACGTTCTACCGATAGATGGGGAAACACAATATTGCCTTGTGGCATATAGCCCACTTGGCGCTCTTGAGCGGGCACCCAAAGCTTTTTATCTCGATCAACCCACGTCGTTTCATCACATTGAATACTGCCAGTTGTGGGTTTCACGAGGCCCGCGATGCATTTGATAAACGTACTTTTACCACTACCGGACTGTCCAGTCAGCACAGTAATGCCAGACGGCAGCGCACCATCGGCTTTCACAGTCACAGAAGGTCTAGCTACAGTAAAGGAAAAATGTAATCATAGAACCTCCTAATTATTGTCTGTATGGCGGAACAAGGAACCTTTTTGTAATAAGGTGAATCCCGCTCAGTAACGCCAATGTAAGAACACAAATATAAATAACTAGCTCAAAGGCATCCATGTATTGCCCTGCCTCTACATAGGAGTAGATAGCTAACGGCATAGTACGTGTTACCTTTGGAATATTACCAGCAATCAAGATGGTAGCACCAAATTCGCCCATGGCACGGCAGAACGCTAAAATACTACCTGTTAAAATACCTTTCCATGCGAGCGGTACAGATATGGTAAAGAAAATGCGTAGCTCTGAAGCACCTAATGTTCGAGCTACATCCTCCATATTATGATCTACGGACTGCAATGCAGAACGTACGGTTTGATAAAACAGTGGAAATGCAATAACAGAAGAGGCTATGACGGCACCAGAAGCGGCAAAGACGACGCTCATGCCATGAGCTTCAAGCCAAGCTCCAAAGGCATAGCCCGGTGTAAATACCATAAGCAGCGCAAAACCAACGACTACTGGCGGTAGTACTAGTGGCAATGTAATAAGGGCATCAATAATAGCAATGCCGCCCCATTTACAGCGATTCATCCAGTAGCAAGCGGCTAAGCCACTTAGGATAACAATAACGAGGGCAATGCTCGCCACCCACAGCGATAGCCAGAATGGACTCATGCCACTCCCCCTTTCTATATACAACAAGTTTAGGCTATATACAATATCTATATTGTATCATAAGAAAACGCTAGCCATGAGAGCTAGCGTTTTACCCTTATTTAGAAGTGGAGAAACCGTATTTCTCTAATACTTTTTGGCCCTCTGGACTCATTACGTACTGGTAAAAGTCTTTTGCCAATGCATTGTCATATTTTTTAATGATACCAATTGGATAGATAACTGGATCATGAGAGTCTGCAGGTGTTACTGCGGAAATTTGAACGGCATCACCTGCTGCAATAGCATCAGTTTTGTAGATGAAAGCCTGCATCACCAGCACCTTGACTAATGGAAGCCGTTACGGCTTTTACATCTTTTGCATATACTACATTAGGCTCTACTTGTTCCCAAACGCCTAATTTTGTTAATACTTGTTTACCATAGTTACCAGCTGGCACTGTTTCAGGGATTACCCAATACAATGCGTTTCACAGTAGCAATTTGACTTAACTCAACTTTAGGTTGACCTTTTGGAACTACGAGAACGAGTTCATTTTGTAACGAAATGGTTTTACATCACTTACAAGGTCTTTTTTTCTTGTAACATTTTCATATTTTTTTCGTCAGCAGAGATGAATAAGCTAGCTGGTGCACCTTGTTCAATTTGTTGACGTAATGTGCCAGAACCAGCAAAGTTAATAGCAATTTGATCGTCTGCTAAATTATGGCTTTTTTTGTAAGCATCAGCCAGTTCTGTAAGAGCCCCTTTAAGACTGGCAGCAGCTTGTACCGTAATCTTTTCAGATGTGCTTGGTTTACCTGTTTCTGCCGGTTTGCTTGCATCGTTACCACAGCCTACTAGAAAACGCAAGCATAAAAAACGCTCATTAATACTAATAGAATTCGTTTCATAATTCCTCCTGTGCATCCCTCTGGACGCCACACTGTGAAAGCTATGGTCAAACCTTGAGACACATCGACTAACAAGAAACTAAATATACAATATATTCACATTATACTATAAATACATAGTTTAGGTCGTATGCAAAAGCTCACATTCTGCATAGATATTTCTGATGATTATGATTAGTAATCATAATAGATAAATTTTTAAACCTCAAATAATACATACTATGGTATGATAATACTATAGAGGATAAGAAAGTTCTGAGCAGATTTTTGAAACTTATCCACTAATTATTCATATAATACTAACTGTATATTTACTCTATACAGTTATATAATAAGTTAAAACTATGTCCTATTTTTAATAAGAAACTCTAGGTGAGATAATGAATTTATTCGTATTAATAGGCCATATCTTTATGAATTCCATGATACCTATTTTAATACTTATAGGGGTTGGATTTATATTAGATAGAAAATTTAAACTCGATCTGTATACGCTGAGTAAGCTGAACTTCTACATATTATTACCTACTTTTATATTTAGAGCTATGTATGAAGCAAAACTTAATTCAGGTACATTAGAAATTGTATTTGTTGCATTCTGTGTACTCATACTAAACTCCATACTATCGGATATAGTTGGGCGAATGCAAGGGTTATGACGTAGCCAAGATTGGGACCTTAAAAAACTGTGTTATGTTTAACAATGTTGGGAATATGGGTGTCGCCCTTGCTATATTTGTATTTACAAACGTACCCTATGTTATTGATGGCGCCACCCCCTATGCAAACTTAGGTCTTGTAAGTGTCGTATCCATCATGATTATTCAAACCATCAGCAGTAATACGTATGGGTTCTACCAAGCTGGTGCAGGCAGACTTAGCCCACGAGATGCGCTAAAAGTTGTGTTCCACATGCCAATGGTTTATGCCATCCCAATGGCTCTACTCTGCCAGTTGCTGCCTTTTGATTTACACGGTCTCTTCTTCTTTGCGCCCCTCAATATCTTCGCCAACGCTTTCGTCGGTGTTGCTATGATTGCCTTAGGTGTACAAATTAACAGAACGCCATTAAACTTCTTTAAACTAGATGTTATGCTAGCAACAACGTTGCGACTTGTAATAAGCCCAATCATAGCCGCTGCTATGACTATACTATTCATCAAGTTCTATGGTCCTATGCATCCCAATAGCGGCGCAAACTATTATCATAACCTATAGCGTACCAACAGCCATTAATATGTCTCTCATTGCAATTGAAATGAAGAATAACCCAGAGTATGCTACACAAATCGTTATGGGCACTACAATTCTGTCAGCAGTAACTATGCCGCTATTCATTACAATCGCCTATTACCTTTTCCCATTATATTAAAAATATAAAAATTATAAAAAAATCACTCATAGTCATCAACTATGAGTGATTTTTTTACGCCTTAGTATTTAGTCTCGTCAAACAAGTCACACAAAGTGTAACTATTATAGCACCTATAATTTCATTTAAGCCTAGGTGATGATTAAGAATAACTACATCTAAACCCAAAGTAACTATTGGGCCCATTGCACTAATAACTGCTGCAAGAGATGCACTAATTTTCTTTAGCCCAAAGGACATTAAGTATGATGGAACTATAGAGCAGAAAATAGCCAAGAAAATTAAATAAATTATAGTATGAGGTTGGAGTGCTACAATCTCCGAAAAGCCACCACTATTTAGTATAAAGCCAAAAAGTAAAAACACTGTAGTTATACACATATATGTACTAGTAAATATAGTAGGACTAATACTTAAAACGACCCGCTTACTATAAATCATGAATAAAGCCCAAAAATATAGCAGAAACTAAAACTAATAACACGCCTATTAAAGTATTACTAAAATGACTGTCAACAGTGGGATTAAACATAATCCCTAATCCTAAAAATAGTAAGAATAATTAACACAATCTTTGAAATCGTAATTCTGGATAAATCTGATGATAGTAAAAAAATACATAGATAGGAAATGTAAATAAAACGGCACGTTCTAAAGAAGCAGAAATATATAATAACCCTATAAAGTCTGCCATAGACGAAATTAAATAAAGACCTGCTCCAACAAAAGAATAATAAAAAACTTGTTTTTTATTCACACTCTGCCAATTAAAATGAATCATTGGTAGGATAAAAAAAGGTAATGATAAAAGCGCTCTATATGCCAGAACACTCAAAGGACTTAATGAATCTAGATAAATTAACTTTGCCCAAATTGATTTGGTTGATAAAAATACCGTGGCAATAAATACCACAAATATACCTATATTTTTCATCAACAGGTTCACTATATATACATCTCCACTCTCATATCTAACATAATCAGAACCACCCGTAAAACGGGTGGTTTGCTCACGGGCTATAAGCCCGTAGTACTAGGCCAGCGTCTAAAGGCGCTGGCTTTCACTACGTTCAAGCCGCATAGCCATTGACTCGTAACGGTCCCCTTAAAGGGGATATGTATTACTTGCTACCCTTAAAAGGGTCCTCATATTCTTTTACACTAAGTTTATCTTTCATTTGGTCATGTAATTCTTGCTCACGTATATATTTTTTTACGGTAGCTTCATTTAATCCTACCGTACTTACATAATATCCCTCGGACCAAAAGTGTCTATTTCCAAATTTATACTTTAAGTTTGCGTGTTTATCGAACATCATTAGCGCACTTTTACCCTTTAGATATCCCATAAAAGATGAAACTGATATTTTAGGTGGAATTAACACTAGCATATGCACATGATCTGCCATAAGCTCCCCCTCTATAATCTTGACGCCCTTATATTCACATAAACGTCTCAGTATTTCACGTAAACTATTTCTGTATTGATTATATATAACTTTACGTCTATACTTAGGTGTAAATACTATGTGGTATTTGCATAACCATTTTGTGTGCGCAAGGCTCTGTGTCTTTGTTGCCATATAAAATCACCTTTCTTTTGTATATAATGCGGCTTGAACACCTATATTATACTTAAGCAAGGTGATTTTTTTGTATAACTTTCGTTGCCGCACCCGCATAGCGGGTGGTTTTATGATTCGCGACTACGTCGCGAACCAGTCTAAAGACAATAACTAAAAACACCTTTCATTCATAATATGATGAAAGGTGTTCATTGTAAAAAAAGTATTATTGATGAGATACGTGTTCCATACCCATTCTTACGAGACCTTCCACATGATCATCGTTCAGAGAGTAGTATGCAGTTTTCCCTTCTTTACGATAGGTTACAAGGCGCGCTTGACGCAACACACGCAATTGGTGGGAAATAGCTGATTGTCCCATTCCCATAGTTTCTGCGATGTGATTTACACACATTTCGTTTTCTAGTAATAGTTCTACTATTTTAAGGCGTGTAGGGTCTCCCAAGATTTTAAACAGCTCTGCTAGCTTTAGCAATGATTCTTGTTTGTCGCTCATATAGTCCCCCTTAATTTCATTCATATCCATGCTTATAGTCTGTATTTCTTATGTATAACTAATCGATGTTTCTTAAATTAGATTGCTCATATGTAGAGCATACATATAAACATTATATCATTTTTATTATATTAAAAAAGAGACTTTGTAAAAACAAAGTCTCTTTTTGTAACATATCAAAACAGGATATGCATTATTTAATGATTAGTACAGGGCAAGTGGAGTGGCTAGTTACATAGCTACTTACGCTACCCATGAATAAGCCTTTCAAAGGACCAAGGCCACGGCTACCCATTACGATAAGATCAGCATCGTATTTTTTAGCTACTGCAAGTAATGCAGGTCCTGGGGAGCCAACTTCGAATACGCTTTTAACTTTAACGCCTGTAGGAATTTCTTGCACTACATCGTTAAGAATTTCTTTACCAGTTTCTTCCATATCTTCAGCGATTTGCTCAGATACGTAGCCACCAGAGATTGGTGTTTGGTCGAAATTGGAAATAGCAGATACGATATTCGCAACGTGAACAACGATCAATTCAGCTTGGTTGCGGTCTGCTACTGCAAGAGCATGCTCTAATGCACGTTTAGCATTTTCAGAACCATCAGTAGGTACGACAATAGTTTTGTAGGTAACCATAATAACCCCTCCTATTACTAATCCCTCAAAGGGGATATGATCAAAGATCGTTTAGCCTATACTAATATATTCTAGACTATCAAGGAAAACTCCTCTTTTTCCAAAAGGATTTATTACATTATAGCACAAATTATACAGAATTATACAAATAAAAGAATATTATGTGTATATTAGAGAACTTGTGAAGATTGATTAGTATTGAGAGTCGTAGTCAGCTTAAATCCATCTAGTATATCGATAAGCTCATGTGTAGCTAAACTAACACCTGACGGACCAATCATACGCGCTACTGCTACATTGCCTTCATTACCAAGGATGATGGTAGCACCAAAGGATACTGGAGCCGCCGCCGATGTATCAGAGGTATTCGGATTTTTCATATGTCCCGCAAGATAGAACATTACATTTCCATCGATGATATGCGTTTCATAACGAGTAATGCTCGCCTTATTCACCTCAACGAGTTGTTTGAGGTAATAATCACCAAGCATTTGCTTACCCATCATCGTCGGCATCCCTGTGCTAACGGCTTGTACAGGGATTGTAAAAGACTCTACATCGAGGCGAATATTATGCTTAGTGAAAGCAATCTTACCTTTCTCGTTAAGACGAGTGAAGCCTTTTGGATACGTAAACTTGATGCCTTCTGCCACACTAATATCATTCGTTCCAGTTAAGAACTGTTTAACCCCTTTAATGGCATTAGAATTCTTTTTGTTGATCAGTTCAAAGGATGGAATCGTATGTTCCATCAAGCCAGCCTCCATGAAGTCCGCTTGAATTGGCGCATAGGTACTAACTAAATTATAGCGATGCGTAGGATCTTTATCCATAATGAATTCTGCTTCAAACACAGATTGTACCGGCTCTGTAGAGGTCATTTCTGCATAAGATTTCGGCGTTGTTTTATCCCAACGAGCAGATGTGGCACCTTTCTTACTAAAGAAACCACCTACAATATCATTATGTTCAAAGGCATTGCTATGTTGACGCCAAATGCTCAAATACTCCTCACTAGACATGCCCTTAATCGGCACACCATACCAAGTCGTATTCCATTCCTTTTGAGATACCCCATCTTGTGGTGTATTATTACGCTTTGTAAAATGACACCGTATAAAGCATCATCTTGAGTTGGACCGGCTAAGTTGAAGGAATAACCTTGAATATGCTCGCTTTCACTACGCACATCCATATCTAGCATGACACCGTCGGCTACGCGCCAAGGAATTGTGAAAAGTATAACCATTTTTATAGTCCTTAACTACCGTGTTCATTTGAGTAGCATAGGATTTATATTGGTCTGGCAAAATAGAGGCCGAATCCTTTTGAGACTCTACAATCGCCAAAGGTGTTTCAGGCATACCTTTTAAGCCCTCTGCCATGATAGAGGTCGTCCCCAAAGCCATAACAGCTAGTGTTGCTGCAATCAAACGTAACTTCATAGGTCCTCCTATAACATATTATCCAAGAACGCTTTTGTTCTAGCGTTCTGTGGATTATTGAAAATCTGTTCTGGTGTTCCCTCTTCTTGAATAACACCATCTGCCATGAAGATAACGCGGTCAGATACTTCACGAGCAAAGTTCATTTCATGGGTTACGATGATCATCGTCATATGATCATCAGCCAATTGTTTGATCGTTTTAAGAACCTCACCAGTAAGCTCAGGGTCAAGAGCCGAGGTCGGTTCATCAAAAAGCATAATCTCAGGGTTCATTGCTAGTGCGCGAGCAATAGCTACACGTTGTTGCTGACCACCAGATAAACGTGATGGATACATATCGCGTTTCTCCCAGAGTCCTACCTTCTTAAGTAATTGCTCTGCAATCGGTAGAATATCTTCATCCTTCATGCCTTTTACCATACGCGGTGCAATCATAATGTTGTCGAGCACAGTCATATGCGGGAATAAATTGAAAGATTGGAACACCATGCCCATGCGTAATAGCAAGTCATGTTGTGTTTCTTGGCTTGCATAGTTTACAGTGCCATTAGCATCAGTACTAGCAAGAACAGTACCATCTACAGTAATAGAACCACCGTCGATAGTCTCTAACTGACCTAAACAGCGCAAGAATGTAGATTTACCAGACCCAGAAGGTCCGATGATAGAAACAATTTCCCCTCTATTCATTTTGAGCGATACATCGCGCAATACTGTTTGATTGTTAAAGCGTTTTTCAATACGCTCCATATTTACAAATGTCATAAGTACCTCTTACATCATTACATACGACAAACTACCATAGAAATAGATTAATCTTCATATACAGCAAATCTTCGTTCTAAGTAGTTGAAGATATTCGTCAAAATAAAGGTAAAGATCAAATAGAATATTGCTGCCACAAGGAATGCAGAAATATCAAAGTCACGTTGTACGATAGACTTCGTAATACGCAAGATATCATTCATCGCTAATACATACACGAGAGATGTATCTTTCAACAAGTTAATCGTTTCATTGGCAAGAGGTGGCAATACGCGCTTAAACATTTGCGGCAAAATAATTTTTCGCATAGTTTGAGAGTACGTAAAACCAAGTACCTTTGCCCCTTCGTATTGACCACGAGAGATGGATTGAATACCACCGCGGAAAATTTCACATAAGTAAGCTGCGTAGTTTAATACAAAGGTAAGAACGGCTGCCGTCGCATCGTCCATTTGAATGGCCCCATCTGTAATGATTGGTAAAGCATAATAGACGAATAAAATTTGTAACATCAACGGTGTACCACGCATTAAGTACACGAAAGCATCTACTAGCTTATCTACTAAAGGCAATTTAGATAGACGCAACATAGCCATCAGGATGCCGCCTGGGATAGATAAAATCCATACAATACAGAATAGTGATACGGTTACCTTTAATCCATCGGCGATGGTTGGAATAATCTGCAATAAATAATCTAACATGGAATGCTCCTTCAAAACACGACTAGAGAAGAGGCATCTGGCCTCTTCTCTAGTGTACATTTCGTTCTTTAATTATCAGTTGTACCTACTGACCATAGTACTATTAGTATACCACGAATCGTACTATTTAGCATCGCTCTTATCAAGGTCTGAGCCGGAGCCTAACCATTTTTCAGCAATTTTATCAGCAGTACCGTCTTTTTTCATTTCAGCTAAGATACCATTGATTTTGTCACGCAAAGCAGTATCTTCTTTGCGGAAACCAACTGCGAAATCATCTACACCGTAATCAGTACCTTCTACGATTTTGTATTTACCAGGTTCTTTTGTCATGAGGTAACGAGCAATAACGCCATCAGCAATAACCGCATCTACACGACCAATACCAAGATCCATGAAAGCGCTTACGAAATCAGCATAGGATTTTATTTCTTTAACAGTTTTACCGCTTTCATCCTTTTGTAATGCAGCTTCACCAGTACTAGCTTGTTGTACGCCAACCACTTTACCAGCAAGATCAGCCTTACCTTTGATGGACTCATCTTCATTACGAACGATGATGTATTGTTTGTCTTTCATATATACATTGGAGAACAAAATATTTCTCACGTTCAGGAGATACGGTCAAACCATTCCACAACGCGTCGATTTTTTTAGATTTTAGTTCCGCTTCTTTACTGGACCAGTCGATAGCTTTGAATTCTACTTCCATGCCCAGCACGTTTAGCTGCTTCTTTTGCCATATCGATGTCTAAAGCCTACGATTTCGCCTTTATCATCTTTAAAGCCCATTGGAGGGAAGCTATCATCTAAACCAATAACAACTTTCTTAGGTAATTCTGTATTCGCTTTTTTAGCGTCTCCACCACAACCCTGTTACAAATACCATCATAGACACAGCTGCAAGGCCAACGGCCATCATCTTTTTCCAATTCATAACTATCCTCCACGGCGTTATCGCCTAATCTCTACAAACTTTTATGATTCGTACAGTTCATTTTCTGTACCTGATGATTGTATTATACTTTAGTTCGTTAAAGTTGTAAATAGTTAATTTGATAAATTTTCAGTTTTTTTAGTCTATGACTCTACAGTCTCATATTCACTGTATCTATATACTTAAAAATATATTTTGTGCACAGCTATTTTTGATTTTTATAATTTGTGCACAGCTATTTATGATTTTTATAATGATTTATATAATAATTTGTCTCATAGTTATGACTGCGTATGCTTATGGATGGCCTCTATCATGGCCATTTTGTCCTTATATGGTACTTGAGTCAAATCAAGGGGTATTACATAAATACCTCCATGACCGTTCATAGCCTGCAACTCACGCCACCCTTCGGTAAAACCGATGATATGATCGTAATCGACAAAGACAAAATATTCATCTCCCATTAAAGAGACTGTGAAAGTATTCTTTCACAGAAAAAGGCCTTCGCTTTAACACGAGGCCCTTTTCACAGATAAAAGCTTGACTTTCACCTAATCTATGAAGGGTCCACAATATGACGAGCAACAACAGATAATACCATACGCGTTCTGCCCAGTCTGAAGGCATATATTTTACGATTAACGCACATACCACAAGACCGATGATGCGACCGGTCCATTGAATTCCGCGATGTATTTCTAAGCTCTGTTGTACGGCACCTGATGAAAAGCGTTCCATCGCCTCTTGTTTCGTCATGGTTTTCCTCACAAATTGAAAGTCTACTATATGTTTTTATTTACGGCACAAGCCCATAGCTTGCTCTACTTTACGGTACATTTGACTTGCTTTAGCATGAGCCTTAGCAGCCCCTTCATCGAGAATAATATCGAGTTCAGGACTTGCAATCAATTCATTGATAGCGTTGTTGAATTGGTTCAAGCGTTGCTACTAAAAGGTCAGCGATATCGGATTTGAACACGCCATAACCTTTGCCTGCGTACATTTCTTCAATAGCTTCGTAGCTGTCTTTTGTGATAGCACGGTAAATACCCATCAAATTAGAAATGCCAGGTTTATTTTCTTTATCGTAACGCACTGCATTATCAGAGTCAGTTTGAGCGCGTTTCAATTTTTTCACAATTAAATCTGGTGCATCCAAAAGACGAATCGTAGCATTTTGGTTGTCATCAGATTTACTCATTTTCTTAGTTGGCTCTTGCAAGCTCATAACGCGAGCACCACCTTCGCCTACCTTGATATCAGGTACTACGAAAGTTTCGCCAAATCTACGGTTAAAACGCTCCGCCAAATTACGAGTCAACTCAAGATGTTGTTTTTGGTCTTCACCTACTGGAACATAGTTAGTACCATATAACAAAATATCTGCCGCCATCAATGGTGGATACGTAAGTAACGCTGTAGGAATAGAGTCACCTTGCTTTTGAGACTTATCTTTATACTGTGTCATACGCTCTAATTCGCCTACATAGCTAATAGATTGCATAACCCAACCGAGTTTAACATGTTCAGGTACTTCGGATTGCACGAACAATGTTACCTTTTTAGGATCGAGGCCAACTGCAAGGTATAACGCAGCCAAATTACGAGTATTTTGGAATAACTCTTTTGGATCTTGCGGTACAGTGATTGCATGTTGGTTAACGATGCAATAATAACATTCATCAGTATCTTGATAATCTAAGAAATTACGTAAAGCCCCCAAATAGTTACCAAGTGTTAACTCCCCACTTGGTTGGATGCCGGAAAATATAACTGCCATAATAGTCTCCCTATATTGAAATAAACCAACAGTGCCGAAGCACTGTTGGTTATATATATTATTCTACGGTTACAGATTTAGCCAAGTTACGTGGTTTATCTACATCTGCGCCGCGTGTAATCGCTGCGTAGTACGCTAATAATTGTAATGGTACAACAGCAAGGATTGGAGCGATAAATTTATTCGCACGAGGCACATAGATTGTATGGTCTACGTGTTTAGTTAATTCTTCGTCACCTTTCATGCCGATACCGATTACAACAGCCTCACGTGCTTTTACTTCACGAATGTTGCTAATCATCTTATCGTACACATCCTCTTGCGTAGCCAATGCGATAACAGGTACACCTTCTTCAATAAGCGCCAACGTACCATGTTTCAATTCGCCACCAGCATATGCTTCAGCATGGATGTAAGAAATTTCTTTCAATTTTAAAGCACCTTCCATGGCTACTGCATAGTCGATAGCACGGCCCAAGAAGAAAGCATCAGATTTGAAGCCATAATGTTTAGCAAAGGCTTTCATATCTTCATCTACTTCAAAGATTTCATGAATCAATGTAGGCAAGTTAAGAACACCACTAAGGATGTCTTCGCCTAAAGCTGGATCCATTTTACCATTTAATTGGCCAAGGTATACAGCGAACAACAAGCCTGCTACTAATTGAGTAGTGTACGCTTTTGTGGACGCTACAGAGATTTCAGGGCCCGCCCATGTATACACAGTGTTATCTGCTTCACGGGAGATACTGGAACCTACTACGTTTGTAATCGCTAAAGATTTAGCACCATGGCGTTTAGCTTCTTTCAACGCTGCCAATGTATCGGATGTTTCACCGGATTGGCTGATAACGATACATAATGTTTTGTCATCAGTCAATGGATTGCTGTAACGGTACTCAGATGCGATTTCCACATTTACAGGAATGCGCGCTAAGCTTTCAATATATTGTTTAGTTACAAGACCTGCATGGTATGCAGTACCACATGCAACGATGAGGATTTTGTTGAAAGCGGCTACATCGTCAGCAGTCCAGTTCAATTCCTCGAAGTGTACAGTTTTGCCATCTTCGGAGATGTGTGTACCAAATGTATCGCGAACTGCTTTAGGTTGGTCATGAATTTCTTTCAACATGAAGTGTTCATAACCGCCTTTTTCAGCAGCCTCTGCATTCCAGCTTACGTGGAATACTTCTTTATCGACAGCATTACCTTCACGGTCAAATACGGATACATTATCACGAGTTACGATTGCTAATTCGCCATCGCTCAAGATGTATGTATCACGTGTGTAGTTAATAATCGCTGGAATATCGGAGGCAACAAAGTTTTCGCCTTTGCCAAGACCGATAACCAATGGGTTTTCTTTTTTAGTACAAATGATTTTGTCTGGCTCATCAGCACAGATGATTTCAAGAGCATACGCACCGTCAACACGAGCAAGCATGCGGCGTACAGTACCTACGAAATCGCCATCGTACATATCTGCCAATAAGTGAGCTACTACTTCAGTATCAGTTTCAGATTTGAAATGGTACCCTTTTTCGATGAGCTCTTCTTTTAAAGGCATGTAGTTTTCAATGATACCGTTGTGAACAACAGCAAATTTACCATCTTCAGAGGAATGAGGATGGGAGTTCATATCGGATGGACGACCATGAGTAGCCCAACGAGTATGACCAATACCTACAGTCCCTTCATTAGGATCTGCTTTTACAATCGCCTCAAGATTAGCTAGACGGCCAACCTTTTTTTGAATTTTGATTGCATTTCAGCACCAATAACAGCGATGCCTGCAGAGTCATAACCACGGTATTCTAATTTCGCCATACCGTCCAATAAGAAATCAGATGCTTGATTAAAGCCAATGTATCCTACGATACCGCACATAAGTATATCCTCCTATAACTGGGGGCATTCTAGCCCCAGCCAACAACTAAGGCTAACAAATTAATGTTCTAGATTAATGTTTCAATTATGTATTAATTATTACTTTAATACAATTCATTCAGATATACTTTGTCCCCATCGTTACCGATGGGATTTTTAATATCTGTTACGACATGAATGTGCCGGAAGAGCATCCGCTGATTATTCGATCACTCTTCACCTCGTCTACCCTAACGACTGCCTTCGCGGGTACTTGCGCTATTCGCCTTTACGAATTCGGACTTCCTTTCTATGATATACGGCAGAATTAGTACAAATATGAATTATGTACTGAGCTATATTATACTAAAAAAATCGATAAAATGTAAACCTTCGAACCTAATTCAAAGGCAAGAAAAAAGATTTTTTCTATACTTCACAGTATTTTCATTGTAAGAAATTATACTGCTATCAATCTATATTTTATACAATTAGATTTTGCTATATTTTCGAAATATATATTTATAACATTTTGGAGATACTAATTATGAATAAAACAACTATTAAAAAGAAACATAAAACACATAAAAATAACATACAATATAGAAAATTACGCCGTTGGGTGCTCCCTGCCGTATTAGGTGCCGCCTTATCTACATTGGCCTTCATTCCAACCTTTGCAGCAGAAACACAAGCGAATACTAACGTAGCTGTTGTAACCACTACAGAACAAGCTCCAACTGTACCATCTGCTCAAGGTAGCACACCACCAAATGGTGCGCCACATAGCAAACCACCTGCAGGTCAATCGCCAGTAGGTGCTCCTAATGGAGCACCTCCAAGTGGAAGTCAAAACGGGGCACCTCCAACAGATATGCAAAACGGTGCTCCTACTGGCATGGCACCACACGCCGAAGTAGATCCTAGTACTTTCACAGGTACGTCTATAATAACAGAAAACAAATCTATCGCTCATGAGTTAATTACTAATACAACATCTAACCAGAATGCTTTTATAGGTAAAAATAAAGCAGTCGTAAATATCGAAAACAGCGTTTTCGATAAAACTGGTAATACTACAAGCGATGACAACAGTAATTTCCGAGGTCAAAATGCCGTAGTATTGGGTATTGAGGGCAGCCAAATCGATATTAAGGGTAGCAATATTACATCTAACTCCAATGGTTCCAATGCAGTCTTTGCTACCGGTGAAGGCTCTGTTATCAACGTAGAGAACACTAATATTCACACTAAAAGCGATTCATCTCGTGGTCTAGATGCTACGTACAAAGGCACAGTAAATGGCAAAAATCTAACGATCACTACTGAAGGCGCTCACTCTGCTACCCTTGCTACTGACCGCGGCGAAGGTGCGATTACTGCAGAAGCCGCTAAACTAACAACCTCTGGCGCAGGTAGCCCTGTTATCTATTCAACGGGTAATATTACAGCTAACAACGTGAACGGCATAGCTAATAACAGTGAAATTGGCGTTGTAGAAGGCAAAAACTCTATTACCCTTACGAACTCAAACGTAACAGGCTACAAAGATAATGGCTTCATGCTCTACCAAAGCTTCTCTGGTGATGCGGAAAGCGGTATTGCACACCTCAAAGCTGAAATAATACGCTCACAACCCACTCCACAGGTGCGTTCATCTATGTAAACAACACTACGGCTGAAGTAGATTTGTCTAACAATGCTATTTCCATGCCTAATACCAATACCCTCGTGAAAGCAGCGGCTGACTCTCGTTGGGGTAAAACTGGCGAAAACGGCGGTCACCTCACACTTCGCGCATCTAACCAAGCACTGAACGGTAATATCCTAGCTGATGCTATCAGTACTGTCGCATTAGATATGACAAATGGATCTAGCCTCGTAGGAGCTATCAATACCGACAATACAGCTAAAGAAGTTACACTGAAACTCAGCAAAGACTCTAGCTGGACACTTACTAGCGACAGCTATGTAAAATCCTTAACTAACGAAGACACAACTGGTGAAAACATCCACTTGAATGGATATAAACTCGTTGTAGCTAATAAATAATGACAAAAGCACTACTCTGGATTTTTTTGCAATTCAAAGTAGTGCTTTCTTCTTTTTTATTCAAATCTCATAGCAGTTTACATACAGACATCTTTTTTGATTTATCACACAAAATAAAAGTATCAAAAGTTATGAAACAAGCAGTCTATTAAGTAGCATCCATATATAGGACATAATTTTAATTCAACTACAGGCTTGTAGTTTTCATGTTTAATCTTATGTACCACAGTGCTTAAAGCTTCTAAATCATCTTCCCAGCTTTGGATATAACTTTGCTTTTCCTCTTCACTATCAAAGTCTTCAACCGCTTTTACGTCTTCGATACATTCTAGTAGTTCTGTTCGTTGTTTATCGACTTCACGGTGGAACAAGTCATGTTGATTCGTAGTCCAAAGACCAAAGTAATAAGGCCCCCCACTCAAATCACAGTCCTCTTCAGCTTTTGCACATTCCTCTAAGAATAGTTCGTATTCACCTAAAACATAATAGGCATTAAAGACTTCAAAATCATAAATCTCATCGTTACTTAAATAATATGCTACATCTGAGCCCAGCTTAATTTTCTTTAAACGATCAAGAGCTTGCTTTTTATTTCCTAAATACACATCACAATAAGCTATCCCCAGTAATAATCGCATTCTATTTGGGTATTTTAATAACAACTGCTCAAAAGTTGTCTTTGCTTTCTCATATTTTTTAAGCTCAAACAAACACACTGCGTAGCCATAGCTTATTTCATAATCATTAGATACACTTATTCCCTTTTCAAAGGCCTGTAAGCTTTTAGTTAACGCCTCTATCGATCCATTATCTTCGTAAGATGAGAAATGATATAATGCCAAACCTCTATAGGTCTCTATATAGGGAGAATTGAGTTTTACAGCGACCGATAGATAATCATATTCTTTTATATGTCTCTCATCGTTATAATAAAAAGCCAGATTAGTGTAAACTCTTGCTTTATCCGTATCACCCAGTTCACCACTATACGTTTCGAGGAAATCTTCTAATAGTTGAATTGAGTTTTCCTCATGCCGCAACACCTGTTTAACAGTTGCTAAAGCACATACCACATCTACATCAAGCGGATGCTCCTGCATCAAACTACGTAAGTAAGATCCAAAACGCTCTGCATATTGCATTAATACATTATAATCGCTGAATATAGACACCTTATAAGCAGTTTCATATTCTGTTTTTAAATTTTGCCAATACGCTCTTATCGTAACCGCCATATTACACCTTTACTATCAAATACACGTCTCACTATATGGCTATAATAACACAAATTACTTCCTATATACGTGCCTATAGTAACTCCTCTCATATAAATTCAAACCATGCTAAAAGATTTCCTTTAGTCTCTAGCTAGTTCTAATTGCATAAAAACAATCCCCTATTAGATATTCTAAAAATGAATAAAATATCTAATAGAGGGTTATTTTACTAAAACAAAAGACTATATTATGTTTTATCAATAGAAATCAACGCCGCATTTTTTGCATGTATCAATGTAGTATCAAATAACGGTATATCCGTATCATCCTGTTTAACAAGTAGTCCGATTTCAGTACAGCCTAAAATAACACCTTGTACACCAGATTTTACCAAATCACCAATAATATCTAAGTATTGTTGTTTAGATTCATTAGAAATAACACCTAAACACAATTCATTGTATATAATATCATTTACAAGTTCAACTTGATCTTCGTTAGGGATAACAACATGAATCCCCCGATTTTCCAAGATACATTTATAAAAATCTTGTTGCATTGTGTACTTGGTACCGAGTAGACCGACCTTTGTGATACCTGATTTTTCCAACTCTACCGCAGTCATTTCTGCAATATGCAGAATGGGAATGTGTATATGCTTTTTTATTTCATCCGCCACTTTATGCATTGTATTCGTGCATATAACAATATAATCAGCGCCGGCCTTTTCAAGAGATTGAGCCGCATCGGATAAAATTTCAGCGCTTCTATCCCAATCACCATTTGCCTGGCACTTTTCTATTTCTTCAAAATCAACACTATATAGAATACATTTTGCCGAATGTAAACCGCCCAAAACTTGCTTAATAGTTTCATTCAAAACTTGGTAATACGTAATCGTACTTTCCCAGCTCATTCCACCAATTAAACCTATTGTTTTAATAATGTTACCCCCTTAGATTAAAATATCCCAAAGCCAAAAGATAATTCATTAAGATTATTCTAATTGATATATCACTCATATCTAAGCCTCCTATATATGTTCCTGCAGCGACTTTACGTAGGACGGAGCAAAGGGACATATATAGGAGGGTATACCTTTAATATGAAATTGTAGAATGGATTCACAATTATTAAAACCCATTAGTTTAATCTTGGTAAAGATAGTTCCTCGCTGTGGATTTTGCTTCGCAAAATCTTACGCTCGGAACAAAGTGATGTGTGGGCTTCATCGTCGCAAGCTCCTCTGCCGCCTCACACCCTACTTTTATTCCGCTAACCCTTGTTCTCTACCGATAATATCAGCGATTTCTTGGCATAGTGCTTGTAGTTCTTCTTGGTTAGGACCTTCTGCCATTACGCGAATGAGCGGTTCTGTACCGGATGCACGAACTAGAACGCGACCTTCTACGCCAAGTTCACCTTCTGCTGTTACGATGGCAGCTTTAATAATATCGTTGTCTTCCCAACCTGTTTTTGTAGCAACACGAACGTTGATAAGAACTTGAGGATATTTAGTCATAATGCCAGCCAATTCAGAAAGTGGTTGGTTTTTCTCTTTCATAAGAGCCGCTACTTGTACAGCTGTCAACATACCATCACCAGTTGTATTGTAATCCAAGAAGATTACATGACCAGATTGCTCACCGCCAACGGAGAGATTGTGTTCACGCATATATTCCAATACATAACGGTCACCAACAGCAGTAGCAAATGTTTTCATGCCTAATTCTTGAGCGGCTTTATGGAAGCCAATATTACTCATAACAGTACCAACTACAGTATCATCTTTGAGTTTGCCCTCTTCTTTCAATTTAAGAGCGCATAACAACATGATTTGGTCACCATCGAGGACTTGGCCTTTTTCATCAACCAATAAGCAACGGTCCGCATCGCCATCATTAGCGATACCAAGGTCTGCATTATGTTGTTGTACAGCTACTTGTAAGCCTTCGATGTGCGTAGAACCACAGTGATGGTTGATGTTTAAGCCATCTGGATTTACGTTAATATTGATAACTTTAGCACCAAGGCCAGCTAAAATTTCAGGGCCTACACTAGAAGCAGCACCATTAGCACCATCATAAACGATTGTCATGCCTTCCAAGGATGTATCGATTGTGTGACGTACAAAGTGAGCATAGAAATGAGCTAAGTTACTGTTGTGCTCTATTTTGCCGATGCCGTCACCTGTAGGGCGTGGCAATTCATTATCCGCACTTTGATGAACATACTCTTCCAATTGATCTTCTACTTCATCTGGCAATTTGTAACCATTGCCATCGAAGAATTTAATGCCATTATCTGGATATGGATTATGAGATGCAGAAATAACTGCACCCGCATCAAAACCTTGTTGACGTACTAGGTATGCTACTGCTGGAGTTGGTACAACGCCTGCAATGACTACATTACCACCTACAGAGCAAATGCCTGCTGCCAATGCACTTTCAAGCATAGAACCAGAAATACGCGTATCGCGACCGATTAAGAACGTAGGATGTTCCTTTTCCTTACCAAAATATGTAGCCGCTGCACGACCTAAATGATAGGCTAATTCAGGTGTTAAAAATTCATTAACAACACCACGTACACCATCTGTACCAAATAAACGAGCCATAATTATCCTCCTCTAGGGATTTGTGTACATCACAAGTCCTCATATATTCACTGTTGTGTATTATATCATATTATATACACCACATATATAGATACTATACAGATACAACTATATTACGGTACCAATATGAACCTATACTGTAGTTTACTTCACAATATATTACCAACTAGTTTGGTTTTGCGTATTTAGCCATACATAAAATAGCAGTTTCTGCCCCATCGAGGGCCGCACTCATGATGCCACCAGCGTAGCCGGCACCCTCGCCCATCGGGTAGAATCCACCTACAGTTGGAGAAACGCGCTCTTCGTTGCGCCCCATACGAAGCGGTGCAGAGGTGCGAGTTTCAACGCCTGTCATGCATACGGCAGGATCATCGAATCCACGAATGCGACGGCCCCAATACGGCAACGCCCGTTCTAATACAGATGTGACGAATGGCGGTAAGCAATCGTGTAAATCGCAGTTCACTACGCCCGGTTCATAGCTATAGGTGCTATCTTGTACGCTAGGTGCCGGTGAAAGTCCCAAAAATTGACCTACTGTTTGCGCTGGCGCATGGAAATTAGAACCGCCCAACTCATAGGCCTTACGTTCCCATTCCCGTTGGAAAGCTACCCCATCGAGTGGATGCGTACCAAAATCATCGGGACCTACATTAACAACGATAGCACTATTCGCAACACCGCTATCACGAGCATACAAACTCATGCCATTTACAACAACGCCACCATTTTCGGACGCAGATGCTACAACTTGGCCGCCTGGGCACATACAGAAGCTATACGCTGTACGTCCTGTTTCTTTATCGTGGTATACAAGAGAATATTCTGCGGCCCCAAGGCCCAAGCTAGACGGTTCTACACCATATTGGGACTCATCGATTACAGCTTGATCATGTTCGATACGAACACCGATAGCAAATGGTTTTGCTGTCATTTCTACATTTCGTTTATGTAGCATTTCATACGTATCACGTGCACTATGTCCTACACCAGATAAGACAACTGTGGTATCAATGCGCTCACTACTATTAACTTCAACGCCTACGATGCGGTCATTTTCGATAAATAAATCTGTAATCTTCGCACCGAAACGAACCTCACCGCCCCATTCAATAATGCGCTCACGCATGGCTTTTACCATGGTGCGCAATTTATCAGTACCTACGTGAGGTTTATGTTTATATAAAATTTCCTCAGGCGCACCAAATTCAACAAAATATTTGGAGATTTCGTGCAATCTAGGATGGGTAACGCGAGTCGTCAATTTACCATCAGAGAAGGTGCCTGCACCACCCTCACCGAATTGAACGTTGGACTCAGGTTTAAAGACGCCCTCTTTCCAGAATGTTTCTACGTCTTCGCTACGAGTATCTACATCTTGACCGCGCTCAAAGACGATAGGACGGTAACCTTCACGGGCAAGGTAAAATGCGGCTAACATACCTGCTGGACCAAAGCCCATAACTACGGGACGATGTGCTAATGGCACATTCCCATAAACGATAGGCTCTGGATCTTCTGCTGTAAATACAGATACATCCTTTTGTTTACTTAGTTTTTTCATAATTTGAGCTTCGTTATGAACCTCAACAAACAAAGTATAGACAAAGACAATATTTGGTTTTTTACGAGCATCTACGGCGCGTCGTACAACGTGAATCGTTTCAATAGCGCCTCGCAATTGGGGATATTTCTTTTCTACAATATCCTTTATATCCGACTTGACCGTAACAGCCACGCGGAGGTTTATTATTCTAATCATATCTTTCCTATTTTGGCTCCCTTCAGGGGCAGCTTATATCGTTATTATTTGACCTAAATCCCTAACAACTGCTCTACAAGAAAATGGTTATACACTTTTATTATACAACACTACTATAAAAGCTAATATAGGATTAATAAAAAAGGTCCTAACGGAGTATGTAAATAATACTCCATTAGGACCTTTAGCATCTAATTGTAATGATTGTGAAAGCTCTACCTATACTACATTCAGCTGTACATTAAGTAGCATTCTTTTGAATTTCACATTAAGTAGCTTTCTTTTGGATTTCTACTTTTACACGCACTGTTGATGTATTACTATTGATGCCACTCGGTAAGACTAAGTTATAGGTACCTTGAATGATTTCTGTAGCACCAGATATATCAACCGGTTCCGTTTGAATATCAGTAATTGTATCAATCAGTTCTTCACGGCCTGTAACCGTTAACTGCGTAGGTGTAGCAGATGTGGATTTAACTTCGTAGCCCTCTGGTACAGTACCAACGGTCGGCACAGTAATAGGAACGGCTTTATTCTTACGCAATAAGTTAAGTTCATATTGTACTTGACCTTGATTAGGATTGATATGTACATCCAATACATTGCCAGCTATATCCCAAGCCTCTAAAGTACTTACAGCACTGAAGTTCTTAGTTTGTCCGGCAACATTGACCTTCATAACAACCTTGCTCACTGTATTAACTTGTTGCTTGCGCCCAGAAACAGTTACCTCTTTCGGCACAATCGTTACTGATTTCAAAGCAATGTCATCAGAGAATTTACCGATTGGAACAATTTCAACAGGAACCTTTCTTTCAGCATACTCGTCAACATTAATAGTGATATTGTCTGGTTTTACTTCCACAAGATTCATACCTGCAGGAGGCGTAAATCCAATAGTCACATTATTTTGACCTGGTTTTACACCAGACGCATCAATATAAGCTCGAAGATTATCTGACTTCATGGAAATAATCGTATCACGAGGGCCAGTCAATACAACACGTACTGTATCTGGTGCATCCTCTACGATATAGCCAGAATTGAGGTTTTGAACCTGTACAGGCACAGTATAGGTTACCTCCATCACAGGATTTTGATCCCGCATGATAAAGAACCACATGACGATAGCCGCTAGCAAGGATAAGAGCTTAGCAGGCCAGTTTCGTTTCAGATGAATCATCATTTGTTTGCCCTCCACTTCCACATACTAGTAATGGTTTGACGAGGGCGTTCCATAAAGGTGCGTAAAGCCTCCTTAATTTGATCCTCTGGTAAATGGCGATAAATATGACCGCCATAGGTATAAGAAATCGTACCTGTTTCCTCACTGACAACGACAACTACCGCATCAGTTTGTTCAGACAAACCGATAGCTGCACGGTGACGCGTACCTAGTTCAGTACTCAACGTACGGTCTTCAGTAAGCGGTAACAAGCATCCAGCTGCACGAATGCGACCATCGCGAATGATAAGAGCCCCATCATGAAGCGGTGTGCTCGGAACGAAGATATTTTTAATTAATTCACGGCTCAATACAGCATCCATTAAGATACCTGTATCTACGAAGTCATTAAGACCTACTTCTCGTTCAAACACGATGAGTGCCCCCGTATGTTCACGGGACATAACGCGTGCCGCCGCCATCACTTCATTGATAGCCATATCCATTTCCTCTTCGTTTACATTTTGAGCCTTGCTGAAAATACGGCCGCGACCGAGTTGCTCAAGAGCACGGCGCAATTCAGGTTGGAACACGACTGGTAACGCAAAGAGGAGTACAGTCATACTTTGTTGCAAAATCCAGTTAATAACATATAGATTGAACAGATGACTGATTAGATTTATTATTGCTAAGAACACGATACCTTTTAAAAGAGCAACGGCTCGTGTATCTTTAAGCATCTTATATAAATAATAAATACCTATAGCAACAACGAAAATATCAAGGATATCAAGTAGCCTAAAGGTATGTATAAGTGCGTCAATATGCATAAAAATAACTCCTTATACAAAATAATAAGGTACAGTCAATTCTATGACTGTACCTTATATTTTAACTCATTTTTGAGAGTACTGTAAATTTAGAAACAGATACTCCATGAGTTTTTTTCCATATAAATATATATTAATCTATAAAACAAATATTTTATATATATGCATTTTAAAGCAATCCCTTTGAACGCTTAAATGTTTTGTGTTTCAATCCACACATCCATTTGACCGCCGCAAACCATACCTTCTTTAACAGCTACATCATCATCTAGTAAAACGTCGATACGACGGTGTGCTTCTTTTTTGTTCAAAGAATCAACTGCACTTAGACGAATTTCATTTTCTGCACGGCCACCACCGATAGTACCAAAGATGGAACCATCTGGGAATACAACCATAGAAGTACCTGCTTTACGAGGTGTGGATCCACGAGTATACAAAATAGTAGCAACAGCTAATGTTTCGTTTTTATGCTCCTCAAGATATTCAATAAACTCACGATTCATGGCTCACTCTACCTTTCCGCAATGAGCCGCCTTGTTTACCACGTACCACTGCCAAATATTCACTAACGATAGATAACGCAATTTCTTCCGGTGTTTGTGCACCAAGATCTAGCCCGATTGGAGCATAAACCATATCAAGCTCCTCTTGAGTCCAACCTTGCTCACGCAACACTTCAAAAGCGTAATGAATGCGCTTTTGACTACCCATAACGCCCATATACGTAGGCAAGTAGCCACGAAGTTGTTCAAGGCATATATTATCGTACTCATGCGCACGCGTTACGATGATAAAACCATTATACTCATCAAGAGGTAAATCGTCCTTGAAATTTTCTAAAGGCAAGCATTTACGTGTAACACGTTCATCAAAGAATTCAGGGACTACATATTCTGGACGGTCATCTACAACAGTGACACGACAGCCAATGAATAGCAGTAAATCTGTAATCGCTCGGCTCACATGACCAGCACCCAATACGAGAACGGACGGATCATTTTCTACTGGTTGTACGAAACATTCAATTTCGCCTACCATACATAGAGAATTAAGTTTTGCCTTATCTACTGTAAAACCTTCAATAGCTGTACCATATAGCACGCTACCATCTTCAGCATAAACAGTCTTATCCCCTTGACGAGGACCAGATAAAACAGTAACCATCAAGGTAGTTTCAGTAACCTGTAGACGATCTTTCATCACATCATAGATTGTTTCCATCTAAATTCCTTTCATAATCCCACGCAGTAACAGCCTCTAGAACGCCGCCGCCAACAGCTAGGGATTTATCTGAAATACTATAACAATGAGACTCTTCACAACGAGCATCAACATCGGCCAGTTTAAAATGGTCCGACACAATGAGTCCACTCTTTAGAATGCCTCTAAGAATACCTGTAATTTTTGCCCGTACTGGTTCATCATCGACATAACCAATAACCTCATTAGCCTGTACAGAATCACCAATATGACGCTTTGCCGTAAATAGACCAGCCTTTGGCGAGTGTATTACACGTTCATGAGTATAGCCACCTACATTGCCAGGAATACCTGTGTTCGGCTGAGCAGGGCCATCATAGATACAGCGACCTAAGGAATGACCACGCATTGTTTCGATGACTACATCTACATCGTCCCCTGCGGTAAACCCAGGCCCAACACCGATGACAAGCTCTGCATCATCACGTTTTGTACCTAGATTCTTCTTACTTAAATACCATCTACTACAACAGCTGGTTTCAGTGTATCTAATAACTCTTCGTATGAACTAGTCACAACGGGAATTATCCCTTGTGCCAAAGTATCTTTCACTTCACTAAGGGCAACATGACGGGCTACAAAGCGTTCCAAAACCATTTCACCACGATGAACGGCATTACCGTAGCATACTTCTCGGCGAATCATAGTAGGAATCGCAATTTCACTAATAACCACGGGATAACCCGCCCGTTTCAATCTATATACAGCGCCGGAAGCGATATCTCCGCCTCCGCGCATGAGCACTAATGGTTTCATAATGCCTCACTTTCACGATGTTTTAAACGCTCAAAATCATCGGGTGTGTCGATATCGTCACCAATATCGTCACGAATCCATAATTTCAAGACATAGTCCTTGCCATCACCACGAATGATGGTCTTACCGCCTTGATCCCCTTGGATCTGTTGTAAAAAATCAAACCAATGAGAACCAAAGAGAACGGGGTTTCCCGATTGATAGTTCTCCCCATAATATGGGACAACGATAGTTTTTGAATGAAAGTTTTCACTAAATGCACTAATGACCTCATGTACGACAGCATTCGTCAGAAGAGGTTGATCCCCTACTGAGCAAAGAATACCATCTAACGGTATGGGCGATGTTTCTACTAAATGACGTACCCCCATCGCTATGGACACACCTTGTCCTAGCTGAGGATGCTCATTTCGAATCGCTTCAAAACCATAGGATGTGACAATAGGTTCTAGCTTTTCATGATCATCACCAGTAACCGCCACAAAAGGTAGTTTACATGACATCGCAGATACTACCGAACCACCCCATCCACATTGAAGAGCCCCACAGACCGCATCTAGAACAGTCTTGCCACGCCAGGGCAAGAGCTGCTTATTACATCCCATGCGTTTGGCTTGTCCTCCTACGAGGAGGACAATGCCAATATGCAAAGGACGACGGTCTATGGGGTCTCTCATTGTACTGAAAGTGGTATTACAATTTGCTTTCACATTAGTCATGAGTACCTACCGACATTGAATGATGCGACGGATTTCGCAACTTGCTTTATATCCATCAGCTAAGATGATAGCAGAAATATCGCTATCCACAATATGATCAATAAAATCATCGATGATGCGATGTTGCACTGTTTCATAACCAGTACAGAATAGGATCTTTTTCCCTTTGCTGTATTGGAATAAACCTTGCTTGTGTAATACAAGATCAGCCAACATACGCGGTGTTACAATAGCCCCCATATCGCGCTTTACGATATCTTGAACGAGCTCAATATTATGTACGTGTTCATCATCAAGGGGAGCCCCTAGCATTTGTAGGTTAACAAGACCAATCGTAGTCTTTGTAAGGGAGGGAATAACAGGTTCACTCGTCTTAGGCGCCTTGAGCCATTTTTCCTTCGCCCCATCTGCTTCTACCACAATTTGCCAGTTAGGATGTAACTTGGATAAACCATCGATAAGATCACAATCTAAGGAGTCTACTTTGTTCCTGTAATTCCAGAGAACCACGCACCACAATAACCATGTAACACACGATCAGTACAATACTCATCTGCTTCATTAATATTTTGAGTATAAATCGGTTTATAATGAGCAACCTGAGATTCATAAAGTCGAGTCGTAGTCGTAACTACGATGGGCTGACCTTTCAGCCGTCCATATTCTACTAGCTTTGAAAGCACAGTCGTTTTACCGCCTGCCCCAACAAGGGCAACGATTCCCGGCTGAATCAGTCGATTCCAATAGGATGTTTGTGATGTCATAGAACCAGGCCTCCTTAAAAAGTAACAAGAAATTAAAACTCCCTATACTTTATATTTCTCGTCCATAGCCATAAATACCTTCTCAGGTGTCATAGGTAATGTACGAACATCCGCACCAACTGCATTTTTAATAGCATGTTGGATAGCTGGACAACCAGTGTTAATAACAACTTCACCAATAGATTTAGCACCAAAACCGCCAGTTGGTTCATAAGACTCTACGAAGTCTGTATGTAATTCACCGATATCTTGACGAGTTGGAATTTTATAAGTCATAAGGTTACTAGTCTCTAAGCGACCATTATTAGAATAGCGTACATCTTCATATAGCGCCATGCCGATTGCTTGTACTACACCGCCCTCAACTTGAACGCGAGCCAATTTAGGGTTAATAACAGTACCGCAGTCGATGCAGGAATAGAAGTGAAGAGGAATAACCTTACCAGTTTGTTTGTCTACTTTTACCTCTGCAATAGATGCCATGAATGGAGGTGGGGATGTATGACTGCCCCATGTAGCGAAACCAGATAATTGTTCTGCTTTAACACCTACTAATAATTTCGGAGCTAATTGATGGATATCCATAGTTTTGGAGCCATCTTTTGTTGTGGCTACAACGCCATCAAATTCAACATTTTCAACATCAGTTTCAAAGAATTCTGCGAATTTAGCAATAATTTTAGTGCGCAATTCTTCAGCAGCCATCTTAGCAGCTGTGCCAGTTACATATGTCGTACTAGATGCATAGGAACCTGGGTCGAATGGTACGATATCTGTATCGGATTCAACAACAGTCATATATTCCATAGGACAACCGATTACTTCGCAGGCCATTTGAGTCAATACAGTATTAGAGCCCATGCCCATTTCGGAAGAACCAGTGTACAATGTGTAGTTACCATCATCGCCAAGACGAATTTCTACAGATGCTACGTCGATATTAGCAACGCCAGAACCTTGCAACGCTAATGCCATGCCAAGACCGCCGCGATAGCGCTCATCAATATCCCAAGAATGAGGGCGTTCATCCCAACGAGCCATTTCTTTTACGCGATTTATTGTATCTTGGAACAGACCAGAGTCAAGATATTCATCTGGAGCGTATACCAAGCTTTGTTCACCTTGAGCAATCAAGTTCTTTTGACGCAATTCAGCAGGGTCAACGCCCATTTTATCCGCCAAATTATTAACAGCACACTCTAATGGCCATAACGCTTCTGTAGCACCATAACCACGGAATGCACCGCCTGGTGTATGGTTCATGTATACGCCTTCTGTACCGTAGTGGATAGCTGTCGCTTTATTGTATAAAGGAATGGACTTATGCTCACCAGCTGTAGTAGTAGTGAAACAGTGAGTTGCATGAGCACCTGCATCAGTAATAGAGTCCATATCAATTACTTTGATAATTCCATCTTTTGTAGCACCTACGCGGATTTTCCATTCACGAGCATGACGTGTAGTGGAGCAAGTTTGCGATTCTGTGCGATCATATAAAAGGTAACAAGGTTTCTTCAATGTCCATGCTACAAAGGCTGTCATAATTTCTGTACAAGCCGTTTGTTTAGAGCCGAAGCCACCGCCGATACGAGGTTTTAATACGCGAACTTTAGTAGCAGGAATGCCAAGAGCACGTGCGATGTGACGGCGAACATGGAATACGATTTGCGTAGAGGATACAATTACTACACGACCTAATGCATCTACATAACCAAAGCTTTGGAATGGTTCCATTGCCGTTTGGCGTGTAGCCTGGTCAAATAAGTACCATCTACTACATAATCACATTTTGCAAGTTCTGCTTCAACATCACCTACGCGTTTGTGATAGGATACGCAAATATTACGTTTATAGTCTTGACCTACAGGAATACTGTTATGAATATCATCTTCAGGATGCACTACTGTTTCATGGTCAATAGCTGTATGCATATCAAGTACAGGTTTTTGTACTTCGTACTCAACCTTGATAAGCGGCATAGCCTTTAAAGCTGTAGCCTCATCTTTAGCTACTACGAGAGCCACTTCATCGCCTACATAGCGAACTACAGGGTCTAAAATAAGCGCATCATAAGCAGATGGCTCTGGATAGGTTTGACCAGCCAATGTAAAACGAGTATTAGGTACATCTTCATGTGTAAAGATAGCTTCTACACCGGGGATCAATTTAGCTTTAGATGTATCAATAGATTTAATGCGCGCCTGTGCATGAGGGCTACGAAGAACCTTAATAACGAGCGCATCTTTTGGAACAAAATCGCCTGTATAGGACGGCTTACCCGTCAAAATACCTTTAGAGTCAACTTTGTCATAAGCTTTACCAATGTGCTGTTTCATTATTATAGGCCTCCTTCTAAGAATTTACGAACCCCTCGAAGTTGTGATTCATAGCCAGTACAACGGCACAAGTTACCAATGAGATACTCGCGGATTTCATCATCACTAGCCTTTGGATTTTTGCGTTTCAAATTGATAGCGCTCATCATCATACCAGTTGTACAGAAACCACATTGGTCCCCACCTTCACTAGCGATGCAAGCTGCTAGTAATTCAGCTTCTTCTTCTAAGCCTTCTAATGTAGTGATTTTATGACCTGGTCCACGGAATGTAGGATATGCACAAGATAATACGATTTCGTCGTCTACCCATACAGTACAAAGGCCACAGTTTGTTGTATCACAGCCACAACGTACGCTATAATAACCAAGATTACGCAATGTATCCAACAACATTTCGTCAGTTGGCACATTAACTGTTACATTTTTATTATTAATATTTAGTACGAGTTCCATTATTGTGCCACCTCCTTAGCTAAGCGTTGAACCATTGCTTTCACCATTTCCATGCGGTATTCTTTAGACGCATGGGAGTTAGATTGATAAACTAATTCTTCAGATGCCAATTGACCTGCTTCTTTTGCTGCAGCCAATCCTTTTTCTGAAAGCAAAGCACTTGCTTTTTCTGCTAATTGAGGCACGCCAGGTCTTGTACCGATGTACACTTCAACGCCTTTGTCATCACGGCGAAGAGCACCTGTCAACACTGGGAAATCGCCACGAGAGATGCGAAGTGCTTCCACAGCTACAGGCACATCTACTTTAGGAATGCGAATTTCCATGAGAATATCACGTTCTCTATACGTCATATAGTCTTGCATGGACATGCGACCACCTTTAAAGGTAACGATGTCTGCATGGACTGCCAACAATGCAGGAATAATATCGGAGAAGCCGAACCTACTAGCTACAGATCCGCCCATTGTAGCTGTATTACGGAATTGAACGCCAAGGATTTCCTTAACTCCTTTAACTACGGCACCACCGCAGAATTGTTGTAATGGCTCAAACGTTCCACATCTCCTTGTGTCGCCATAGCGCCAATTACAAACTCGTTCTCCTCTTCACAAACATAACGCAAATCAAGGCTTGCCATATCGATCACTGATGGCCATGTGCGTCTACCTAAACGCAACCAGCAACCGCCAGCTAGCATTGGAGCAGTTTTGTTTTTTGTGGCTAATTCATAAGCCTCTTCCACCGTCTTCGGTTGTAATACTTTCATAAATGCTAACATAATCTGTCCTCTCAATGGTATACTAATACTAACAGAACTTAGATGATAACCATAAAAATGCAAGTATCATCGAACTACAAACCTAGAAGGAACTCATTAAAATCTATAGAAATTCCTCACGTTTCTTATACTTTATTGTACCAATAATTCGCTATGAAATCTACGATGAAATATATAAATTTACAAGAAATCTGCAAAGAACTGAATATTTATGAGTTCGGTGTCGCATCTTGGCCACTACCTGAGAATGCAAAATCCATTTTATACGAAAGTAACCCTTGTCCCTTTACGGCTGCCAATGTAGAGGAAAGACTATTAGGAACATCCCTTTTCACACCTAAAAGTGCTATTGTCTGTCTTTTCCCATACTATGTAGAGCATAAAGACCCTTCCAATTTATCCCGCTATACATGGGCCACAGATTACCATCTAGTCATCAATGAATATTTAAAAAAGCTTATTGAAAAATTACAAATAATAAATACAGACGCACAGTTTTCCATTCACTGTGACACCTCCCCTTTAGCCGATCGTTACATGGCTTACTTAGCAGGTCTCGGGTTTTACGGCAAAAATAATTGCTTCATCAGCCCTAAATGGGGTTCTTATGTGGTGATTGGAACGATTTTAACAACCTTAGAACTGGAACCTGATACTCCACTAACTCAATCCTGCATGGAATGTAATCGCTGCATTACTGCCTGCTTAGGTCAATGCTTAGGACATGATGAGTTTAAATTCGACACCTGTAAAAGTTACTTAACCCAGAAAAAGGAGAGCTTACTTCCGAGGAGGAGCATATCATAGCTAAAACTCCCCTCGTATTTGGCTGTGACGTGTGCCAAGAAGTGTGCCCGCACAACAAAGATATTCCTACTACACCAATTCCTGAATTCCAATCAGTAGAACCGTACATTGATATAGATGAATTAGATTCACTAACAAACAAAGAATTCAAAGCTAAATACGGACATCGTGCCTTCTCATGGCGTGGCAAAAAAATACTAATGAGAAATCAAGAAATTATTGAATCTAAAAAGCTGTTATAATTTATAACAATTTATAATACCTTTCTAGTCTTTGACATCTGTTTAGCAAAAACTTATAATATAATGACAGAGATAGCTAGATGCCTAGGAACGTCCAGCTCATCCCTAAAACTTTATTCGAGATGTAAAATGGCTGTGACGTCCTCTAAGGTGTTATGGCTATTTTTCGTTTTTACGGCAAATAAGCACTACGAATGCCCCACAAGTGAATATTTTTACAGAATAAAAAGAGACGACCAAGGTCGTCTCTTTTTTAATTACTATTTGATTTCGTAATAGTTTAGCTCATCTAAGCTCTTACCAAGGGCTGGCATATAGGTTTCAAGGAACATATCTACCTCGGGCATGTTGAGAGCTTTTAGTTTTACTAATATGGAGTCATGTGCTTCTTTAAACTCGTCGTTTCCTGCCTTCAGTTCGTTCACACACTTCATATACGCTGAAATAGTGTCTGCTGCCTTTACGATAGGCCACTCTTCACTTTCTTCAGCATCTACAATAAAAGGCTTATATACCCCTTGTAAACGCTCTGGCAAAGTAGATAACATTTTCTCTTGTGCCAAGGATTCAACTTCACCATAAAGCTCACGTAATTTGGGATCAAAGTACTTAATAGGTGTTGGCATATCGCCTGTAAAGATTTCACTCACCTCATGGTACATGGCAATAACCGCTACTTTATTAATATCTACATTGCCACCAAAGTATTCGTTCTTCAGAGCTGCCAAGTTATGAGCTACCATAGCCACTTCAAGGCTATGCTCTTGAATATTTTCTGTTTCTGTATTGCGCATAAGGCTCCATCGATTAATAAAGCGCATGCGTTTTAAAAAGGCAAAAACGAACTCATATAACCCCCATTACACAATAGTTCCCCTAAATAACTCCACGAAGTTTAAAACCATAATCAAGGAATTGTACAGCTTCTTCCCAACGATTATCATCATTAAGCATAACTACAATCATAGTATGACCATTACGCGTAGCAGATGCAATTAAACATTCCCCTGCAGCATTCGTAAAGCCTGTTTTCAAACCATTGGCACCAGGATATTTGTTGCGAATGAAGTGATTCGTTGTACGAATTGTTACAGGTGCACGATTTTGGTATGGCACCTTATAGTAATCATTAGCAACCTTATCGCGGAACATTTGGTATTTCATACCATACGCAGCAATCATCGCCAAGTCACGAGCCGTAGAGTGGTGCCCCATTTGAGTTAATCCATGTGGATTTAGGAACACACTATTCTTTGCACCTGCTTTAGTAGCAATACGAGTCATATCCTTACCAAATTTTTCTACAGAGCCACTTACATTTTCTGCTACTACAACGGCCGCATCATTACCACTGGCAACCATCATGCCTTCGATAACAGCTTCTAATGTGATTTGATCACCTACACGAACGCCTAAATTAGATTCTTCCATACTCGTTGCATAACTACTAATAGTAGCTAATTCATCAAGTTGAGTACCTTTAAGCTCTAGTGCCGTTAACAAGGTAACCATTTTTGTAGTACTTGCTGGGTGCATCCATTTATCAGGGTTTTTAGCAAATAAAATTTCCTTTGTGTCCGCATCAATGAGGACTACCGCCTCACCGACCGTAGATGGCGGCGCAATATATGCAGCATGAGAAACACTAGTACCGAAAATAATAGCGCCTATAAAGGCTATCATGAAATAAGTCGTTTCCAAACTATACAAACATTAGTTGTTAAAGATATCATATATCTCACTTTCTGTATCACATATTAACTTTCAGGGTTATCATCAATGGCAACATTCGTTCCACTTGTTTTTTTCTTAGTTCCCTTAATTTCACCAGTAGAGTTATCTACATTTTGAAGATATACAACACGTTGAGGATATGGAATGTCGATACCATATTTATCGAACGCATCTTTTACATCAGACATAATTCCATATTGCACATCTAAGAAGTCTTTCGACTTAACGCGTGCATAGGCAGCAATGCGTACAGAGTTATCGCCAAATTCAGAAATACCAATTTCCATATCTTTAGGATTGAGTACACGTTTATCAGCAGCAAAAATATTTTTTAAGATTTTAATTGCTTCATGATGATTATTGTTATAACCAATATCAAAGACGAACGGGATAACCCTTTCATGGGTATAAGCAATATTAGTTATGGCTTGGGAGGTAAGGATAGAGTTTGGTATATACACATTTTTTTGATCTTTAGTAGTGATAATAGTATACATAAATTGAACAGACTTAACACTACCTATAGTATCTCCAACTTGAATAACATGACCTGCTCTAAAAGGCTTAAATATAAGAATTAATAAGCCTGATGCCAAGTTAGATAAGTTGCTTTGTAAGGCCAAACCAATACCTAAACCAAAGGCACCAAAGGCTGCTACAAAGGATGTAGTAGGAACACCAATTTGATTTAAGCAAATCAATATTAGACCTACTAGCAATGTATAATTGATGATCTGCGTAATAAAGCTCATCGCAGCAGAGTCATAAGAGGCCTTAGTCATAATACGTACAGCAAAGGCTTTTACCCATTTAATAGCATAACGACCTACCCAAAATATAATAAGAGCTAATAATATATTGCCCGCTTGAGAAAAGAACCAATCTCGAAATTGAATCAATACATTCGCATCTTTAAACAATATTTCTGATGCAGAATAAAAAATATTGCCCATATTAAACCTCCAATAATAAAACTACATAAATGATTGAGCACATCTATTAATATGGTCATCATAAACATATATGCTATAATTTAATAAATATATTTTACACGATATAGTAAAGTTATTATATCGTTATATTACATATATAACAATCTAAATCTAGGGAGACTTACATGTTAAACAATCCATACGAAGCACCACAAGAGCTTGCTACCGGTGGTTATATAACCAAGGAGCTACACTCCGTTACAGTGCACTTTGACGATATTCACTATTCCCTTTCTAGCGGACAATTAAACGGTGGTTATCACCACACACTCGCCGTGCGCAACCAACAATTAACATATCAAATCGAAACAGAAAAAGATTTACCAGGTGGCTCGGTAGCCAACTATTTAGCACAAGAGTTCGAGCAAATCGATACGCCAGTCCATTTTAGTACAGCGCTTCTTACGTCTGCTACAATGACACTACACGCCTATGCTAAGGTCGAGGAGAAAGATACTATCGTAGAAACTATCGTTACTGCAGGGCTATGAAAAAACAGCCCATCGTGCAGGCACAGGGTATTGCTATGAAGAACGAGACGGATCGTTTGTAACGCCTGGCACAATCAACATCCTCGTCTTTACAAATAAGGCCTTAACTGATAGCGCCATGGTGAAAGCTATGATGACCATTACAGAGGCTAAAACTGCAGCCCTCCAAGATTGGGGCGCTGAAAGTGTGAAACTCTATCCATTTATGAACGAGGATATTCCTGATGCGCTCACAAAAGAACGCAACACCACTGCTACAGGGACTTCTACAGATGGCGTCATTCTCACCATCGATACAAATGGAGAAGTCTTAACCGACGCTGGCTCCTTCTCCCTCTTTGGCGATACTTTAGCCAAGGCAGTCTATGTAGGCGTGCAAAGAGCGCTATCAAACGCTATTGGCGCTGAGTAAGCAGAGCCTTTGATAAATTTATACAGAAATAAAACCGCACATCCTAGGCGATCGGGATGTGCGGTTTATTGCATATAAAACTGTTATACACAATATAACAGTTGAAAATGAATATCAAATTAAATTTTTGAGAGTCTATTTCAATTTCACTAAATAATTATATCAAGGCTAGTTATGGTAGACCATTTCTTCAACTATAAATAGCTACTTTAGATATTCATTTGTCTATTTATCAATCCATTAATATTTATAGAAGAATTGTTGTAACTTTTTAAGATTTTTAGTTTTTGTAAGACCTAACATTAATAGGATGCGAGCCTTTTGTGGACTCAAAGTGTCACTTACGAGATACCCTGCCAATGTATCTTGAGGAACCGCAGACACCATACCACTGCCCGTACGAGAAGCACGTACCGTTGGGAACTTCGTATTCTGAGTAATTTGGCGTACATTTTGTGGAATTGTGCCATGACCGAGACCAGTTAAGATCAAGCCATCTGGATTTGTAGCTACCACACTCATAGGCACCATATCATCCATACCACCATAGCAAGTTAAAATGCACTACCCGTGGCAATTCTTTTAAGATCGCTCACATCGAACTCAGAATCTTTAGTATGACAACGAGTGGAAGCTTTATAGTAATGAGCTACTCCATCTTGTACGAGGCCAAGATGTCCGAATAAGGGACTATCAAAAGGTCGCTACATTTGTCGTATTACATTTAGATACATCACGGGCGCCATCAATATAACCATTTAAAACGACTACTACACCTTTGCCTGCAGTTTCAGGAGTTCTTGCCACTTGAATAGCTTGTAATAGGTTGATAGGACCATCTGCACTAATAGCACCGGCTGGTCTCATAGAACCAGTAACGACAATAGGCTTATCAGTATGTACAGTAAGATTAAGGAAATATGCTGTTTCCTCCATACTATCTGTACCATGAGTAATAACAACACCGCCAATATCATCTTGATCAACTAATTGTTGCACTAGCTTAGACAAGTCTAACCAGTGTTTTACGGTAATATCGGAGCTTTCAATATTACTAAACTGAATATATGTATATGGGCCATATGGTTCTGTGCCAGGTACAGAGGCTAAGATTTCATCGAGTCCAAGTACGCCTGCTGTGTAACCTGTCAAATCTGTATCAGAAGCACCTTGCCCTGCAATCGTTCCACCAGTACCTATCAAAGCGATTTTCTTCTCCATATTACCTCCACTATATAAATATAAAGCAATTAATGTTGTTAAATATTTGGATTAAAGGACGGCATCATTTCTAATTTATGTTTATTGATGCGGTTCAAACGATCAATACGTTCCTTCGTAGCTAAATCTTCAATTTCGCCAGTTCTAATATAGTGGTCCAACATAGCATAAGTAAAGCCTAGTTTATCTTCATCAGACTGACCACTAAGACCATCGCTAGGAACCTTATCTACTAAATATGCAGGAATATCTAAAAGCTTACCAATTTGACGTACCTCTTCTACAACGAGTCGTGCAAGAGGACTAAATCACCTGCACTATCACCAAATTTTGTAGAATATCCAACGTAATCTTCCGAGCCATTACAAGTATTAGCTACGCGAGCGCCGTTCGGCAAGTTTTGCCCCACTGCATAGAGTGTCGCCATTCGTAGTCGAGGCGGCGTATTAATAGCTGCATCTCGAGACAAATCGTTTCTACCCGTTACAACGTCATAGCCTTCACCTTGAACAATAGCTTGCGTTAAGGCTTCGTAAGCAGCACCAATATTAACAGTCATATGAGGAATACCTAAATGCTCTACTACAGCCTTGGCATCGTCGATATCGGATTGAACACCGTTAGGCATGAGCACACCTACTACTCTATCTGCCCCTAAGGCTTCTTTGCAAAGAGCGGCTACAATAGTTGAGTCCTTACCGCCTGAGATACCAACAACGGCACTACAAGTGGGGCCATTTTGACTAAAGTAATCTCGAATCCATTGAATGAGGGCATCCTTTATAGCTTGTGGATTTTCTAACATAGGCCCTCCTATTTTTTCCGATAAATACGGTTCAATAAATCAAGTTTCAATTGATAATAGCTTGGACTCATATCAAGGTAATGACGATGAGGATTTTCAAAACGTTGTTCTTCAGGCCAAATTTCATTAGCCAATTGGTCTTTAACATATTGGCAAATTTCCTCAAGGGTTGGTAACTCTTTAATTAATTTACCGTCCTTGATGATGAGCTGTTTCATCTCTTTAAAAGTACAGTTTTCAAAGTATAATTCACGCCAAGGTTGCTCAGGGTTAATATAGCGATATGGCTCCTCTGTATCAGGTACCTCACGCAGCAAAGTCATTAAGTCTGCAATGGCACGACCTTTTTCATTGTATACGCGGTACACCTTTTTAAGACCTGGATTTGTAATTTTTTCAACGGCCTCAGAAATCTTAATACGAGGTTCCCATTTACCATCTTTCTCAATGCTTGCAATCTTATATACAGCGCCAAATACAGGATCACTCTTAGAGGTGATGAGTCTTTCACCTACCCCAAAGATATCGATAGGACCACCTTGAAGGAGGAGAGATTTTATCGTATATTCATCAAGGCTATTGGAAGCCATAATTTTACAATCTTCTAATCCTGCATCATCTAGCATACGACGTGCTTTTTTAGCCAAATACGCAAGGTCGCCAGAGTCAAGGCGAATACCTTTTAAGCGTTTACCCATAGGTTCTAATACATCTTTAGCAACCTGAATAGCATTTGGTACACCAGAATTTAATACATCATAAGTATCTACAAGGAATACAGCATTATCTGGATATACCTCAGCATAAGCCTTGAAAGCATCGTATTCAGAGCCGTAATACATAACCCAACTATGGGCCATAGTGCCGCTCACAGGAATACCAAATTGTTGTCCCGCTAACACCGTTGCAGTAGAGGCTACACCGCCAATATACGCAGCGCGCGCACCATATACGGCAGCATCCACATTATGAGCTCGACGAGCCCCAAAATCGGCTACCACTCGGCCATCTGCAGCACGAACAATACGGTTAGCTTTTGTAGCAATTAAGGATTGATGGTTCATCATAGTAAGCACTGCAGTTTCTACGATTTGTGCGTCTATGAGAGGTGCTACGATAGTAATAACCGGTTCATTAGGATAAATAATAGAGCCTTCAGGGAATGCGTACACATCGCCTGTGAAGGAGAAATCTTTTAAATAGGCTAAAAATTCATCGCTAAAAATGCCTTGGTCGCGCAAATAAGCAATGTCACGTTCATCAAAATGTAAATTCAAAATGTACTCAACGATTTGCTCGAGACCACCAAAAATGGCGAAGCCACCCTTGTCTGGATTGCGTCTAAAGAAAACATCAAATGCGACGCGATCCATTTCTTCTTGTTTCGTAAAGTAGCCGTGTGCCATGGTCATCTCATAAAAATCCATAAGCATACTGATATTGCGACTGTCATGTTGCATTAGTTCACCAACCTTCTAAAATCGAATGGATTTATTAAATCGTTAATCGTATACAATCATTATACAATATAATTCCTATATAGCTAGTATCTGCATTAGCTATGCTAATAATCATTCTTGTGATATAACTATATATATAAACTAATTATTTATATATTCCCTATGTATGTCTGTGAAAATCGTTACTATAAGAGGCTAAAACAAGCAATCTAAGCGAACTAATCATTCACTTAAGCCCTTGTTGTATAGCACTTGTTATAAGGCTTTTTATTAGATAATACATATATGATTTACAAGAGAATGAAAAGGTACCATTATGGAAACAATCGTTCAAGCAAAACGCGTATTAGAAATTTTTAAAGAAATGAGCCAAATTCCTCGCGAATCTGGCAATGAAAAAAAGGCATTAGCGATTACATCGTAAACTTTGCTAAAAAAACCTAGGTCTTGAAGCTCATCAAGACGAGATCTTAAATGTAGTTATCAAGAAGGATGCATCCCTAGGCTACGAAAGCCGCCCAAGTATCATCATTCAAGGTCATATTGACATGGTATGTGTAAAAGATCATGCTTCTAACCATGACTTCTCTAAAGATCCAATTGCTAATATCATCGAAGGCGAATGGATGCGTGCTGATCACACCACTTTAGGTGCCGACAATGGTATGGGCGCTGCTATGATGCTCGCTATCCTGGAGGATGAAAGCCAACAACATGGCCCTATGCAATTATTGTTCACCACTAATGAAGAAACAGGTATGGACGGTGCTTTTGCCCTTAAAGAAGGTCAAGTAACTGGTGATTACCTTATCAACCTTGATACAGAGGTTGAACATGATTTTACTGTTAGCTGCGCTGGCGGTTGCCACGTACATGTAAACATTCCATTGTTACGCGATAACAACCAACCAGGCTATGATGCGGGCTTGTCCATCACTGTAACTGGCCTTAAAGGTGGTCACTCTGGTATCGAAATCAACGAGCAGCGAGCAAACTCCAACCAAGTATTAACTCGCGTACTCTATGATATTCAACAACAATATCCTGTAAGCTTGGCATCTTTCGAAGGTGGCGTTAAGCATAATGCTATTCCATCTAAATCTGTAGCTGTTTTATCTGTACGCTCCGAAGATGTGGCAGCCATTAAAGCATTACTTGCATACCAAGAAAAACAATACCAACATGAATATGAAGTCGCAGACCCAGGTCTCAAATTCGTAGTGGAAGATGTAGCGACTCCAGAGGTAGTATACGCAGATGACACAACAGAAGCACTCATCACGTATATCTATCTTGCACAAGATGGGGTTCACTCTGTAAGTAAATCCATTCCAAACCTTGTAGAAACATCTAACAATATCGCTATTGTTCGTGAAAATGCACATACACTAGAAATAGTAATTTCTATCCGCAGCTCCAACAGCAATAGCCTTGAATTCTTGACTAAGAAATGATGCTTCTTGCTAAAGCTCTTGGTGTATCTGCAGAGCGCACTGGCGGCTACCCTGCATGGGAATACGACAAAGGCTCTAAATTAGAAGAGCAAGCGATTTCCTTACATAACGAAATGTTTGAGACACCAGCCAATGTTAATGCTGTTCACGCTGGCCTTGAATGTGGTTTATTGAAAGGCATATTGCCAAATACACAAATGATCAGCTTTGGTCCTACAATCGTAAGCCCACATACGCCTACAGAACGCGTCCACTTACCATCTGTAGAGAATGTGTATGTATACCTCAAAGCATTGTTAGCAAAATTACAATAATATAGTCTCTCTCCATCCCTCCTATAGGGCATCCAGTTGAGCTCCCCTCACGGAATAATCTATAGGAGGGATTTTTCATAAATTTATCAAAATATGTAAATAAATATTTATCCAAATAGGAGTATGTTTTCATATATATTACATAAGGCATACACCCTTTACTTACAAATAATTATGAATATCAACTACACTTGCCAGTATACTCATATAAAGTATATATCCCATAAATTTTAAAAAAGTCAGTTAACTCCTGATATATTCGTGATTTTATATATACCCCAGGGAGTATTTTCTGTGTTATCCTATGGGTGTATACTGTGTTTACATTACTCAGGAGGTGTATATGATTCCAATAGTTATCATATCCGGATTTCTCGGATCTGGGAAAACAACATTCCTACAACATATACTAAAAGAACATAAATCTACAGATAAAATTCTCATCATAGAAAATGATTTTGGCGAAACCAGCCTTGATGCGGTAAATCTCGCTAAATCAGGTGCTACTGTTCGCGAAGTTACATCTGGCTGCATTTGTTGTAGCTTACAAGGTAATTTTCAACAAGCATTGCTCGATATTCTCCAAAATTACGAAATTGATGTTATCTATATCGAGCCATCTGGTGTCAGCAAATTAAGTGAAATCATCCATACTTGTAAGGATGAAGAAATTGCAAAATCCGCCTATGTGCACGCTTCAATTACGACCGTTGATGCAATGCAGGCACCTATGTTTATCAAAAACTTCGGGCTCTTCTTTAAAGATCAAATTACCCATAGCGATGCGATCTTCTTGAGCCATACAGAGGATATTCAACAAACAAGTATTACAAAACGTATGATTCGTGACCTTGCACCTAATACGCCAATCCATGAAGAAGCATGGGATACCCTTTCCCTGCGGGACTACATAAAACGACTCTATCATTGTCACGACGACAACTGCTTGCATGATGAACATCTATTTATGAGTCATACCTTTAAAGATTTGCGCACTCTCAGCCTCGTACAATGGAAAACCATATTAGAAGGCATGCCAGATACAGTACTTCGTGCAAAAGGTATTGTACCAACTACAGAAGGACCTCACGAACTTCAGTATGGCACACATTACTGTTCCCTTACACCTACTGAGTCTACCGATTATAGCTTAGTCGTTATTGGCACAGATTTTAATGTACCAATGGTGCATAACGAAGTGTGTCAATCATGATACCTGTTTATATCGTTACAGGCTTCATTGGCTCTGGTAAAAGCACCTTCATTAACGAACAAATACAACACCGTAAAAAGTTAGGTGGTACAGCACTTATTAGTGCCGAAGAAGGCAGTGTAGAGCTTATCAAAAAGCCATTACAGCTCGATGCAGATACATTGAGTGCTATCAGTCCTACGAATCCATCCTCTTACGACACTATAGCTAGTGAAATCGCAAACTATATAGAGCGAGTCAACCCCAAAGAAATTTGGATTGAGTGGAACGGCATGCTCGGCTTTCACCAATTGGAAACCTTGTTATATAGTGAAAAACTGAGTCATCTATTACAAATAGAAAAGGTATTATATATTTGTACAGATCAATTTGTATCAACCATATTACCTGGTTTAGGAAATGATGTAGCAAGTCAATTGTATAGTGCAGACTGTATTATCACAGAAACGCCTACACATCACGCTTTATTGCGCACCTACAACGGCGAAGCAAAGATTGTTACACAGCCTAGCCCTGAAAAGGTAGAGCAATTATGTCGAAATTCAACATGGGGCCTAATCCCTAATCTATTAGTTATCGGTATTACCACTTATATACTATTAGTTACTGCCTTTCGACACGATATTCCTTATTCCATACACCACTGCTTGCTATTATTACGGGTCTCGTCATCGAAGCAATTCCGTTCCTCCTACTAGGAACCGTGGGCTCAACGGTCATTCGCTACTTCGTACCACAAAAGGTGTTATTAAAACTCTTGGGCGATCACTCTTGGAAAAGCTACGGTGCTGCAATGATTAGTGGTTTTGCATTACCCATCTGTGACTGTGCCATCATCCCACTATTTAAAGCACTCGTAGATAGAGGTATCCCTTTATCGGTAGCGCTTCTATTTATGCTGGCTAGTCCAATCATCAATCCCGTTACCATACTCTCTACGTGGTATGCATTTCCCGACAATCCTATGCTATCCCTGTGGCGTATCGTGTTAGGCCTAGGTGTGGCCTTATTAGTGGCCCTATCCTTCCGATTCTGGCCTCTATCTACATCTACGATGAAAGTAAGAACGCCTCAGAACCTTAGCTATGAAGAAATCGTCTTAGAATCAGCTAAATCTAAGCATATTGATAAGAAACGGCTGTTAATCCATATGGAAAAAGAGTTTTCCCAACTCCTATTCTATTTCTCTATGGCAGCTGGCGTATTATCTGTAGTCCAAGTATATGGTAAGCCGTGGCTACTCAAGGCTGGCTTTACATTACCAGACTTCGCCGCCATTCCAATTCTATTAGTATTGGCGTTCTTCTTCTCTATTTGTTCTACATCGGATGCTATCATCGGCAAGTCCTTAAGCACCCTATTCCCGATTAGTTCAGTTATGGGCTTCCTCATTTTAGGGCCTATGTTAGACATCAAAAATGTGTATATATTAAAACAATATATGCCTACCGCATTTATTGTGCGACTAAGCATAACCATTGCCGTTATGTCCTATCTAGCGGCTCTAGTATATCAATTTCTTTTAAGCTAATGATTACAAAAGGAGATGATTTCATGACATTAAGACTAAAAGATCGCTTTTCCATCGTGAAAGGCTTGCTGTATCTCACATTAGGTATTTGTTGTGTGTACCTTATCGTGACAGGTCGTTATTTAAACTATATCGCACCGCGTTACGAGCTTTTACTCGGAATTAGTAGCGTGGCCCTCATCTTAGGCGGTCTAGCGACGATTATTTGGGCTCCATCAAGATATTACAAGCATAATTGGAAATCTGTGGTTCCTATTATTATCCCGATTGTATTGCTCATCGTTCCACCCGTACTCGTTCCATCTACAGGTGTTCACGGTGCCGTTCGCGTAAATGACGATACTAACAACTTTGACTTTACAAACGACGCTATCGGTGAGGTTATTACGGTTAATAGTGAAAGCAAAGAACCGGGCATTTCTAAAGAGAAAAAAGAAATCGTTTTAAACTCCGATAATTTCTATCAAACCATTGTAAAAGTCGGATCTAATGCAGAGCAATATAAAGATTACACTGTATATATGACAGGCTATGTAAATCGTGAAGATAATACATTAAAGTCTAACGAATTTACTATTTCTCGCATGGCGATGGCTTGCTGTATCGCTGACGTAGCCCCTATCGGCATGACAGCATACAAAACAGACGGAGATAGCTTACAAACGAACAATGGGTATCTATCGAAGGCAAAGTATCTACTCGAGACTTCCACGGTCGTCAACAACCATATGTAGAAATTACAAAAATCAAATCTGCAGAACCAATCTTAGGTTATGTATATCCATAAAACAGAATTAAACAAATAAAAACGAGGCTATACGCCTCGTTTTTAATAAGAATGATTAAGTTATACATAGATCTTACATTTTATACTTTTAAGTAAATTTAGAGATACAAGCTGTATGCTAATAATCATATCTATATAATTAGAATATCTGTACAATTAAGATATCACAATAAACACATTGTATCAGTGATGTAGTTCTTTGACGATTCGTTTACCCAAAGATGCTGCTACAGCACATAGGAAAATATCCGGACCTACTGGAATTAAGAAGCACGTAATAATAACAGCTTCAACGCCAATTGGTTTACCTAAATACAAGTTCATAATGAAGTATAGATAGACCATACCAAGGCCATATACAATTAATAGATTTAATATAGAACCCACTAATAATCGTTTAAAGGTTAAGGTATCCATCGATTCAGCAATTCGCCCCACAACATAAGCACCAACCATAAAGCCAATCAAATAGCCAAAAGTAGGTTGCAAAATATAACCAGGACCGCCGCCAGAGGTGAAGATAGGTACGCCGATAAGGCCCAGTACAATATAAATACCTACGCTAGCAGCGCCTAAACGACTACCTAAGACAATGCCCGCCAATGTGGTAAATAAAATCTGCAATGTAAACGGACAGTTAGGTAATGGTACCCGTATGAAAGCACCTACGGCGATCAAAGCCACAAATAGTGCAGTCATTGTTAGCTGACGGGTGGTAATGCGAGTTTGTTTCGATACGGTAGAACTCATGGTATACCTCCATTAATAAGACAATAACAAACTACTACTTACCTAAATTAAAGCACTTGTATTTTTAATTGTCAACTTCAATTATTGACTTTTAGTTAACTATGTAGTCTAATACTATATATAACTATATATAACTATATATACTATATTTTTAAGACTTCTTATCTTTTTGACTATACCTTATAGTTATTGTCAATAGTTCATAATAACTAAAAGATATACTCATCTTCATGCAAGAAAGCATTAATTTCATCTTATATTCATATAACAAGATTAAATTATACGTAAGTAGATTGAGTAAAATCTACTTTCACAAAATCGTAAAAAACGAAACTTATAATTTGGTATCAGGAGGCATTCATTATGAAAAATGTTAAGAAAGTATCCAAAGTTTTATGTGCATTCGGCGTTAGTACAGTATTATTAGCAGGTGTAGTTGGCGCAGCTAGCAACCATGCTTACAACAATCATAGCAACTGGAACGGTGTTGGTAGCGTAGCTCCATCCGCTCAAGCTAACTATTCTGTTGATTACATGGGCGCTGTTACAGTATTCCATCAACAATTCCCTGGCGCATCTGTAAAATCTATTTCCTATGACGCTAAACACAACCCTTACTATGAAGTAGAAGGTTACTACAACAACCGTGAAGTAGAAATCAAAGTAGACGAAGCAACTGGTCAAATCGTTGGTAAAGAAGTTAAAGGCTACACAAAAGGCAACAAAGCTATCAACGTTCAAAACATCATCATCCCTGAAGTAGCTGAAACAAAAGCTATCGAAAGTTGGTGCTGACTTCCAAACTATGGAATGGACTGTTGAACGTGAAAACGGCCGAGCTGTATACGAATTCGACATGACAACTGGCGGCGGCAAAAAAGCTGAAGTAAAAGTTGATGGCATGAACGGTAAAGTTTTAAGCGCTAAAGTTAAAAATACAAAATACTAAGATTTTAAACTCATCAAGTGAACCCTATCCTAACCCACTTAGATGACACACTACACATATAACACACATACTATACACACAGTATCCACTGGATACGCTCTCTAACACAAACTAACACACAAACTCAAAGAGCCTGTAGGACTCACTACGGGCTCCCTAACTCCTATCTCACACAATAGGAAATGGTCTGTGTTCACACACCACAGACCGAACCTTACACACACTATACTCCCTTTAAAAGACCTTGGATCATTGAATCCAAGGTCTTTTTTGTGTAACAACGAAACAGTATCTAGAAACAACAGGGTTATAGGACAAAAAGTGTGTGTGACTAATCCCAATAAGTTGGAAAATCTGTAGACATATGTAGCTCATTCCAAACAGGAGCATCACCCCATTGAGAGATGGAACGATCTATTTGGCAATAATCAGATAACCGTTTGTAGATAGCAGCAATCGATTCATCTGTAGGCATACAATTTAATATATCTGAAATAGAAAGCGGTCTTGGTGAGTGCATATAGCACCACCAATAGACCGCTTTTAGTCTTCTTTCAAGTGAAAGGCCCCTATGAGCCCGTAACATACTTCTTAGTTGAGCATTTACTCCACCTTCAATACGATTATTTGTTGTAGGTATTGTAATATCAATACATTCCAAAAATGTAAATAAAGTTTGTTGCCTAATCAGACGCCATAATGATGATTCAGCTTTAAGCAAACGCTCATGTGTAGAGCGTTTGTTTCCGAATTCATCAATCGTCATTTCTCGTAAAAAATCAGAATATGTCATTCGCCACGCCGAAAGTTTATTAATCCATATAAAAGCTTGATCCATTGTTTTCACATTAAATAAATTTTTTTAGCAAGAGTATAAAAGATCCTTTCCTGCTAACGTTTTAGGTCTACTTGTCGTATATCGTCTAACCTGACAAAAAATGTGAAACAGGCATCTTTGGTGACTGCTATGAGGCCAAACTTTACGTAATGCTTTAGGCAAACCATTAGCACCATCAGACACAACAACTTTAGGTTCGGCAATCCGTTCCATTAAACACTGCCAAGCTCTAGCATGCTCATAACGACAGACATACCATCCTAGAACATGAGTATCATTGCAACAAATCAAAACACATAAATTCCTAGCTAAGTAAATTCCATCAAGATATACCACATCATGTACTTCTTCCACTTTTGGTGGCAATGGCCATATGGACCAAAATTTAGCGGTTTTACGCCTGAATGTACGACCTTTACCAGGCATATCAGCTTGAATATTGGTGCTGAATAACCAATTCAAGAATAGGCTTAATTCTTTACTTAAATTATTAATTTTAACGGTAAATGCCACCTTACAATGTTTACAAAACCAACGCTGAGAACCAGATTTTAAAACACCGTGTTTAATACATGTTTCATTACAATCAGGACATTTTATTTGTCGCATAAACTCTTCCTCCATATTTGTTTATATATAGGAAGATATAACCTCATTTTAGTCAGTAATTACAAGGGTTAATTGATGTTTTCACCCACACTTTTTGTCCACCCTCAAACTTCTCCAAAAAAAGATTAAACCCTTATAACACTAGTAAATATCTAGTGTTATAAGGGTTTTTACACACACTTTTTGTCCTATAAGCCAAACAACAAGACCTCCCATCGGGAGGTCTTGTGTATAAGTTTTATAGGTTTGATAGTTCTTTGTTCTATTTCTTAAGCGAGGTCTAGCTTAAGGATGTCATTTGTGTGTTCTGAAAGTTAGTTCTATAGTTTTCCCAATGAGATTTGAGAGATTATGCTTTATCTAAAGCTTGTGCTAAGTCTTCAATGATATCATCTACATTTTCAAGACCGATGGACAAACGGATCATATCTGGTGTTACGCCAGCAGATTTTTGTTGTTCTTCGTTAAGTTGTGCATGTGTTGTAGATGCTGGATGAATAACAAGGGATTTAGCATCGGCTACGTTAGCCAAGTTGGAGAAGATTTCTAAAGAATCAACAAGTTTAATACCTGCTTCTTTTCCGCCTTTTACGCCAAATGTGAATACAGCACCAACACCTTTAGAGAAGTATTTATCAGCCAAAGCTTTGTATTTGCTGTCTTCTAATTCTGGATAGCTTACCCATGCCACTTTAGGATGTTTAGTCAAGAAGTCTACTACTTTACGAGTATTTTCAACGTGACGTTCTACGCGCAAGGACAATGTTTCAATGCCTTGCAAGATTTGCCAAGATGCAAGTGGAGTAATGCATGCGCCAGTATCACGAAGCAATTGAGCGCGGATTTTTACAGTGAATGGGATTGGCAAATCACCATATACTAAACCATTGTAGTGTTCATCACCTTCGGAGAAGCCAGGGTATTTACCAGAACCTTTATAATCGAATTTACCAGATTCTACTACTACACCAGCCAATGTTGTACCATGACCACCAAGGTATTTAGTAGCAGAATGTACAACTACGTCAGCACCATGTTCTATTGGACGGAACAAGTATGGAGATGCAAATGTGTTATCTACGATCAAGATGATATTATGTTTATGTGCAATATCAGCTACTGCTTGTACATCGATAAGGTTGATGCCAGGATTACCGATAGACTCGATGTAAACAGCTTTTGTATTTTCATCGATAGCTGCTTCAAATTCCTCTAAGTTATCAGGATTTACAAATTTAGTTTCGATACCAAGACGTGGCAATGTAGCTGTGAACAAGTTGTAAGTACCACCGTACAAAGTGGAAGCTGCTACGATATTGTCGCCCGCATTAGCTACGTTCAAAATAGAATATGTAATCGCTGCGGAACCAGATGCTACTGCGATACCACCAGCACCACCTTCAAGTTGTGCCACACGAGCATCCAATACATCAGTAGTAGGATTGCCAAGGCGGGAATAAATGCCACCAGGATTAGTTAAGGCAAAACGACCTGCTGCTTCTTCTGCGTCTTTAAATACGAAAGATGTAGTTTGGTAAATAGGTACTGCACGCGCACCTGTTGGATCTACCGTTTGACCGGCATGTAATTGTAATGTTTCAAATCTGTATTGTTTACTCATTATGACAACTCCTTTATGTTAAATGTGAATTTAGTTCGTTGTTTATACCTAGTATGGTACTATGCTTTAAAAATTATGTCTACTATTTTTTATATGAACTTATCCATAACTTAAAACTATGGTGGGTTTTAAAAGTCACCAAGTAGTTTCAACCTACTCTAGCGAGCTAAGTAATTGTATAAATGAATGTATTGAAAAGCCCCTAGTAACTTCTAATTGACTAGTTCATATTAGAGACTATCAGAAGTAATTAGGGGCAATAGCTACATACGATAGTTTAGATATAGGCACCTAAATTTTTATCGCGTTCAAATTTCATTTTTGAATTTGTTCAATAATGTACGGTGTTTCTTGGTAAACATAATAATTTAACCAGTTTGTAAATAACAATGTACTTACAGAACGCCAGCGTACGATAGGACGTTGTTTTGGATCGTCGTTAGGGAAATAATTTTCAGGAACCGCAATATCCATACCTTTTTTGATATCCCGTTCATATTCACGATTGAGTGTATCCCAATCGTATTCGGCATGACCAAAGACAAAGATGTGTTTATTGTCTAAGCTACGAACAATAGCTGCTCCTGTTGGATCAGAGCCTGCCAATAATTCCAAATCGCGATTTTCTTTAATTTGTTGTAAAGAAACTGTTGTATGACGGGAATGCGGCATCCAGAACTTTTCATCGAAGCCACGTAAGAGTAATGGTCGATCATTGTAGATATCATGTTCATACACGCCAAATAATTTCTCATCCATAATGCATTTATTGATACCAAAGTGATGATATAAACCAGCCTGTGCACCCCAGCAAATATAGAACGTAGAGTATACATGCTCTTCGCCCCAGTTCATAATTTCTACTAACTCAGGCCAATAGTCTACCTCTTCAAAAGGCATTAACTCTACAGGAGCCCCTGTAATAATCATGCCGTCAAAGAACTCGTCTTTTACCTCCTCAAAGGTACGGTAAAAAGTTTCTAAATACTGCTCATCTGTATTTTTTGATTTTCGAGATGCAGTATGTATTAAGGTTAAATTAACTTGTAATGGGCTATTACTAAGAGCACGTAAAATTTGAGTCTCTGTAATCTCTTTAGTAGGCATCAAATTGATTAACAGAATATTCAAAGGTCGGATTTGTTGATTTTCCGCCCGTTCTGTATCCATTACGAAAATATTCTCTTGAGCTAATTTCGTTATGGCCGGTAAATTTTTTATTACTTTAATAGGCATATTATCACCTCTACACACTAAACAATTTGATAACCTAATCTAAATAATCTAAATAATCTAAATAATCTAACTAATCTGATTAAAAGCCTCTAGCCTCGTAGGCACGGCGCCAAGCTTCAAGACCTTCTTCCAATGTTTTACGAGGACACGCTACATTGATACGTTCAAAGTCTTCCCCATCTACACCAAACATGGAACCTGTATCAAGCCACAATTTAGCTTCATTGATAATCCATTCATCACGCTCTTTAGGGCTTAATGGCAACTTAGAGCAATCTAACCACATGAGATACGTCCCTTCTGGACGATATACATGAATTTTCGGCATATATTTTGCTACATAGTCGATGGTAAATTGAATATTATCTTGAATATATTCTTTTAACTCGTCGAGCCAAGGTGCCCCAACTTTATAGGCCCCTTCACAACCAACGATGCCCATCGTATTTAGCTGGCTATAGCCAGCGCGGTCGATTTCTTTAATAAAACGACGACGTAAGAAATCATTAGGAATGAAAATATTACTTACTTGTAAGCCGGCGATATTGAAGGTCTTGCTTGGTGCAGTACATACGATGCAATGCTCTGCATAGCTTTCACCTAGGTCAGCAAAGACCTTATGAGTATGCCCTTTCCAAACAAAGTCAGCGTGGATTTCATCGCTTACGATGAGTACATTATGTTTAATACAAATATCGCCAAGTCGTTTTAACTCATCCTCAGTCCACACGCGGCCTACTGGATTGTGGGGATTACATAATAGGAATAATGTAACATTTTCCTCAACGATAGCCCGTTCAATGCCCTCAAAATCAATGGTATACTTCTCTTCGCCTTTGATTAATGACACATTGATGAGACGACGGTCATTATCATCGATCACCATACTAAATGGATAGTACACCGGTTGATTGATGAGGACGCCCTCCCCTTCGTTCGTGAAAGCGCGAACGGCCATTGCCAAAGCAAAGACGATACCTGGTGTTTTTACAAGCCATTTTCGGTCTGGAGTCCAGTTAAAGCGAGTACTAAACCAATTTTGTAACACTTCAAAGTATTCATCATCGGATTCGGTGTAACCAAATACGCCATGGTTCACGCGGTCTAATAAGATTTGTTTCAACTCAGGCGGAATTTCAAAGTCCATATCCGCTACCCAGAATGGCAACACATCTGCTGGTTTACCGCGCTTTACAGCAAAATCGTATTTCAACGATTTTGTGTGGGTTCTATCTAAAATTTGATCAAAATTATATTGTCCCATAGGAACTCCTTTATTTATTGAAAGCTTGTTCCAAGTCTGCAATCAAATCATCTGTGTCTTCAATACCTACAGATAGACGCAATAAGCGACGTGTAATACCTTTACGTTCTGCATCTTCTGGCTTTAAATCTGGATGGGTTTGTGTTACAGGATAAGTCAATAAAGACTCTGTACCACCAAGACTTTCAGCAAATTGAATCAATTCAATGCCTTCCAATACTGTTTTAGCCGTTTCTTCGCTATCTACTTCGAAGGATAACATGCCACCAAAGCCAGTCGTTTGAGCTTTATTGATTTCATAGCCTGGATGTTCAGGAAGGCCTGGGAACAATACTTTTGTTACCTTAGGTTGTGTTTTGAGCCATTCAGCAAGGGCAATGGCATTCTTTTGGTGTTGCTCCATACGAAGGGCCAATGTTTTAACGCCGCGAATTACGAGCCAGCTATCCATTGCAGATAAGCAAGCACCTACGGTTTTGTAAATTAGACGCAATTTAGCAGCCAATTCATCGTCTTTCACAATAGTGAAACCAGAAATTACATCGTGATGACCACCGATGAATTTCGTACCGCTATGAACGACAATATCTGCACCCAACGTTAAAGGTTTTTGGAAATATGGGCTCAAGAATGTATTGTCGATGATTACAAGCGCATTACGCTCATGGGCTAACGCGCAGAGAGCGCGAATATCAGTAATCTCCATCATAGGATTTGTTGGCGTTTCAATATAAACAGCCTTTGTATTCGGTTTGAAAGCAGCTTTCACCGCATCAAGATCAGATGTACCTACATAGGTAAACTCGATGCCATTTTGTTCGTAAATATTTGTGAACATACGGATAGAGCCACCATATAAGTCATCGCCTAAAATGATATGGTCTCCAGGGGAGAATAGATGGAATACGGCATCCACTGCGGCCATACCAGAGGAAAATGCCAATGCATCTGTACCTTCTTCAAGGCCTGCAATCAATTGTTCCAAGCGATCGCGCGTCGGATTAGACTCACGCGTATATTGGTAACCTGTTGTATCACCCAACTGTGGATGAGAAAATGTACTAGACATATAAATTGCAGGGGAAATTGCACCAGTACTATCTGGCTTGCCACTGCCATGAACACATTTTGTATTAAATTTCATTCCAATCAACTCCTCATATTTGTATACAATATGTTAATTGTAAAGTAGACAATGATTAAGGTCAATAAAAATGGGCACTCATACAGCCTGAGTGCCCCGAAAAAGTCATATCTATTTTGAATGGGTTGCCATAACTCTAAGTTAAGTTAGACTAATTTTTAGTGCGTTTTGTAATAAGTAGAGCCAAAATAATACCTAAAGAAGATGTTACCAATTGAGGCCAACTAGATACAAATAACATAGTGTTTACAATCTTTGGTGGGAATTGGAACAGTGAAAAGAACAAAGAATAACCACCAAAAAGAACACCTGCTTTTACCAAGGCCGCCACGATGATAAGCAAAGCCTTTGGTTTATGCTGTAACCAGTGGGCTACGAATACATAGGCTGTCGTGCCAAGGGCGGTAATCAAAATAAACGGTGGCAACGGCAACATGCCTTGTAAATGTGCTACTACAGGTGCAATCCAAGCAATAACAAGGCCATTTTTCCAACCATAGCGCCATGTGGCGAGTACAAACGTAGCAGAGGTAATAGAACCGATGAGGAACATACTCACCTGGTTAGGAATAAATGGAAAAATGAGACGCAAACTTTGCGCCAATAAGGCTACGGCCAACAATAGACCTGTGCCCGTAATAGACTTTGTGGACATAAGAACCTCCTACTATACGATATAGATTTTACAAGAGGTACCTACCTCATATTTCAAATTAAGCCTCTACAAAATATAGACGCGCTCGATCATACACCCAATTATACACATACGTATAACCTAAGATAACCAATGTCATCGTTATATCCGTCATAAAAGCCATCCAAAAGGTCATCTGCATCATGTACATAATAATCGGTACAGTAGCAAGCATAAATAGACCTTCAAACAATACGGCATGGATTGTGCGGATAATTGGGCCCCGTGCTAATCGATCACCTGGTACTAGTTTATCAAAAATCCAGTTAAACACAAAATTCCAAACCATAGCTAGTAAAGAAAAAATAACCATTAATACAAAAGGCTGCCCCTCATGCGGAACAAACTGCATTACCAAACAACCAATTAAAATACAACCAAGCTCATATAAAACTGACTGTACAACTCGCTCCGAAGTAGACATAATAATAAACACCTCCAGTAAAAACCCCAGACAAGTAATTTACCATCACACCACTATTATAGTAATTTTCTTGCATTTGTCGAGCTTTGTTAAATATTGCCATTTCAGGATAAAAAGAAGCCGCATTGTATCTACTAAGCGACTTGCCCTCCCGAAGTGAGCTATGCCATTTTCGGATATAAGGAAAGCCCCTCGTAGTGTTCTGTAAGCTCGACTTGCAAGGGATGGAGAGCGAGCAGAATGCTACGAGGGGCTCTATTTAATTATCCTAAAAGTGGCATTACGAACTGAATCCATGGAATCCCCACCACGATAAAGATCGCGAGGTAGATAATCCCAAAGATAGCGCCCAATTTCCAGAATTCAGGGCCTTTATTATAGCCACTAGCAAACCAGATTGGGCTATGACCAGTACCATATGGTGTAAGGATACCCATAATCCCCATAGGTACTAACAGAATCAACATAACTTGCGCTGGATCAACGCCAGGAATTTGAAGAATTAAAGTAGCAAACAAGCCTACCATAGCTGTTACATAAGCAGTACCAGATGCAAAGAAGTAACGAAGCAAGCAGAATGCTAATAACAAACCAAGAACTGCCATTGTAGGATCTAAAGAAACCAAAGAACCACCAGCAGATTTAGCAAGCCAATCTAAGAAGCCTACATTTAAGGCCAGAAGCCATAGGTACGAGTGTAGCAAACCAAGTCAAAACATTCCATGCTGGTTTGTTAGCAAGGAAGTCTTGCCATGTCATAATCTTAGTGAAAATCATCAAAATAATAACAATCAAAGCTGTTGTTGTAGGGTTTACTTTGAATGTAGAAGCACCAATCCACAACACAAGAGCCAATACAGAAATTAAGGCCATGAAGATTTCACTGCGTGTCATGGAGCCTAGTTTCTTATACTCATCCTTTGCCCATGCTGCAATTTCAGGGGAGCCTTTCACCTCTGGCTTGCAGAATACATAGGTCAACAATGGAGTGATGATGAACAAGATAAGGCCTACTGGCAAGAATGCGAGGAACCATGTGCCCCAGTTCGCCGCTACGATACCAGATTTAGCTGACAATTCTAGAGCCAATGGGTTTGGCGCTGCACCAGTCAAAAAGATAGAGCTAGATACACATGTAGTTGCCAACGCTACCCAGTTCAAATAGGAGCCAATTTTACGAGGGTTCTTATCTGGATAGGAATCAAACATTGGACAAATACTAGATACGATTGGATAAATGGTACCACCAGAACGAGCCGCATTACTTGGGATGAACGGCGCCAATACAAGGTCCGTAATAGCGATAGCATAACCAAGACCTAAAGAGGACTTGCCAAGCTTTGCTACGAGGAACAAAGCAATACGACGACCAAGGCCAGAGTTTTCATAACCAATACCAATCATGAAAGCGGCAAAGATCAACCATACGATGGCATTAGAGAAACCACTAAGACCCCAGCTGATAGCTTGCGCATCAGTAATCGCCTTAGCGACACCGGTTGCTTTATCTACCACAGGGGCAGGACCAACCTTAAACAACATAGACACGGTAACAGCAATGATACCGATAAAAGCTGGTGGCATTGGTTCTAAAATCAACCCTACCACGAGGCCTGCGAAAATACTTACATAAATCCAAGAATTTGCGCTAAGACCTTCAGGAGCACCGATGAGCCATACAATAATAGCTACTACAAGCGGTGCGAATAATTTCCAATTCAACTTCATTAGAAACTCTCCTTACTACTTCAAAACAAAAATTGCAAAAATTGCCTATTTAGTATATCAAAAATTTTAATAAAATGATATAAACTCAATCATAATACTTATTAATTGATAATAAACTTTTAGTAATAAATTTCATCCTACTAGATAATTTTAATTTTATGCAATATAATATAAATATCAAAAATTATTGATTTATCAAAAGGATTCACATGAAACCATTTATGCATTATATAAAACCCTTATGGTTTCCTGCTGCCATAGTATCGCTTCTTTCCTTACTCACCGTGGCAGGCACATTATATATACCAACATTAACGGCAACCATCATCAATGATGGTGTCCTCAAAGGCGACCTAGAGATGATTACCAGCTCTAGCATAAACATGCTTGTTGTGGCACTACTAACCGTCCTATCCGCTATTCTAGGCGTTGCTATGAGTGCTCATATCTCAGCATCTGTAGGCAAGGTATTGCGTGACGATCTAGTAAAAGCATTACAATGCTTTTCACTCCGTGACTTTACGCACTTTGGTACCGGCACTATATTGATGCGCACAAGCAGGGACGTAGAAAAAATTCAATCTGTTCTCGGAGAAGGTTTAAATATGATCCTCCCTATGCCACTCATGATTTGCGTCGGTCTAGGACTTACCTTCTATAAGAGCTGGCAACTAGGTCTCGTCATCCTTGCCGTTATGGCTTGCATGATACTTACCATTATCTTTATTGAAAGTCGCGCCTTGCCAATTATCAAAGCTATGCAATTAAAGCTAGATGATATTACTGATCTGGTTCGAGATCATATCGTAGGTATGCCTGTTATCAGAGCTTTCAACAGGAGAACCTACGAAAACGACAAGGAAATTGTTATTTTCACAGAGTCCGCCCGACTGAACAAAAAACTGCGCCAAACCTTTGCCATCGGTTTACCGACCATACTCATTCTATTTAATATGAGTACCGTAGCTATTCTCTGGTTCGGCGGCTACAATGTCAGCATAGGCTCCCTACAGGTTGGTGATATCATGGCTGTTATCGAGTATGCAAACCTCATCCTATTGAGCATGCTCATGGCCATATTCGTAATCATCGACATCCCGGAAGCTATCGTGTGCTATGCTCGTATTCGTGAGTTGTTAGAACACGAAAATACCGATACATTCCCTGAACCATATGCTAGTAGTATTACCAATTCAATGTCTCAATCTACTAAGCATTCTACTAATCAAGGAAGCTACAAAACCTCTACAGGAACAGGAACCGCAACCGCAACCACAACCGCAACCGCAACCGCAACCGCAACCGCAACCGCAACCGCAACCGCAACCGATAATACACCAATTTTGGAATTCCGCAACGTTACCTTCCGTTACGATAATGCTGAGTCCCCTGCACTGGAAAATATCTCCTTTACGGTACATCACGGCGAAACTTTAGCGATTATGGGTGATATTGGATCTGGTAAAAGCACAATCACCAATCTTATTCCTCGTCTCTTCTCTATTGAATCAGGTGATATTCTCTTTAAAGGTAAGTCCATTTATGAGTGGAATGTAGATGACTTGCGCGCTCATATTGGCTATGTACCGCAAAAGGCTTATTTGTTTACCGGAACTATCGATATGAATGTTCGATATGGAGCCGCATCAGGACAAGTACTGTTAGTAGAAGATGTAGAAAATGCATGCCACTTGGCTAAGGCAGATGAGTTTATCAATCGCCTTGAAGGTGGTTACCAGTATATGATTTCCCAAGGTGGTACCAATCTATCTGGTGGTCAACGACAGCGCCTTGCCATGGCTAGAGCCTTAGTGCGTAAACCTGATTTATTCATATTCGACGATAGCTTTTCCGCCCTAGATGGCACTACAGAACGTGCTGTTCGTACAGCACTACAAGAGGAGTTACAAAAGGACAATCGACCAGCCCTCATTTCTGTGGAGCAAAAGGTAAGCGCCGCAAAAAAAGCAGACCATATTCTAATCATCAACAGAGGTCAAGTTGCAGGATATGGCACACATGATGAGCTAGCGACTACCTCTACTGTATATCAACAGATTTTAGCATCTCAGGAGGTGACAGCATGAGCCCATTACGTCGTTTCCTAGTCGAATCTAAAAGCCAATGGGGCTGGCTCTCGCTCCTCATCTTAGCACTTATTACTGCAGCTATATTTGAGGTTTCCGCTCCAGTGTTACTTGGTAAAGTGGTAGATGCTATTGTTAGTGGATTACAAACAGATCAAGATATCAATACTATCTTTGCCTCTATTGATACAATCATCCTCTGGCTCATTGCCATCTATAGTGGGCATGCCTTATTCACCTACTTTGGGGAATACATGATGGCTTCTATCGGTTCAAAGACAGTACTCTCTTTACGTACACGCATGAGTACTCATTTATACTCATTGCCTATCGAGTACTTTCACGATCACCAGCGGGGCGATTTACTAAGCCGCCTTACGTCTGATTTAGATACTGTAGCAGAAACAATAGGCGAAGGCGTACCAGGCCTTGTATCCGCCATTATCGGCATTATTGGTGCTACTGCTATGATGCTTTGGATTAGCCCTATATTAGGGGCCTCCATTATCGGTATTATACTAGTCGGCATCGTATGTTTAACGTGGCTATCTAAACGAGCGCGCCGCGTGTACCTTAGAAATCAGAATGCCTTAGGCGCTTTCAATAGTGGCATTGAAGAAATTGTTGTAGGAAAACCAATCATTCAAACCTTTAGCCTAGAAGATACTACGACGGACCAAGTACAGGTGCTGAATGAAAATCTATTTAAAAGTATGCGAAGCGCTGCTTTTACCAGTCAGCTTGTAGAACCTCTTGTAAAATTTCTAAATCAATTCACCTATTGCCTCGTCGCTATTCAAGGGGGCCTCATGGTGTTGCGTGGTGCTATTTCTATCGGTGATATCCAGGCATTCTTCCTCTATGTAGGCCAAGTATCGGATCCTCTATCTCGTAGTTCCTACATTATGACAAAATTTCAAGAAACTACCGCCGCTTTAGGCCGTATTTATGAGGTCATAGATACACCATCTGAAATCGATAATGGAAAACTTGTGTTATCTAATAGTAAATCCCCTATTAACACAGATACGATTGACTCGGATTCCTCTATAATGGCTAATACCTCGAATCCTATAACGCATACAGGCACTATCGACTTTGAACATGTTGATTTTGGCTATACACCATCCAATGTGTTTATGAGGAATATCAATATCCATATTCCTGGCGGCTCCATGGTGGCCATCGTAGGCCCTACAGGTGCTGGTAAATCAACCTTGGTGAACCTCATCATGCGCTTTTACGATATTATGAAAGGCCGTATCACCATTGATGGCGTCGACATTCGTGACGTATCTCGTGAAAGCTTACATAATACGGTAGGCATGGTATTGCAAGATGCATGGATTTTCACAGGCACTATTGCTGATAACATCGGCTACGGTAAGCCAAATGCTACTCGTCAGGAAATCGAATATGTAGCAAAGCTTGCCATGGCAGATCACTTTATCCGTACCTTGCCAAATGGTTATGATACAGTGCTCAAACAAGGTGGTGATGACCTATCTCAAGGTCAACGCCAATTGATTACCATCGCCCGTGCCTTCTTGGCAGACCCTAGTATTCTCATCCTCGACGAAGCAACGGCTAACGTAGATACCCGCACCGAGGTGGAGGTTCAAAAAGCCATGAACACCCTTCTCAAAGGTCGAACTAGTATCGTTATCGCCCATCGCTTATCAACAATCAAAAATGCAGACTTCCTACTAGTAGTTGAAAATGGCACCATTGTAGAACAAGGGACACATCACGAACTGATAGAGCGCGGGGGTCACTATAAAGAACTATACGAAAACTATGTGGCAGGAATAAGTATATAAAATTCAGGGTTGCCATTAACATCAATGTGAGGGGTTCCATATCCATCATTGATATCTTTCGTCATTTCATATATAGTAACCATAGAAGCAGAATTACTGGTCTGACTACCTGTACCTTTATGTACAGCAGCAGCAGTAATTCTGCTTTTTATTATTATATATAATTTCATATAAATTAAAATCATTAGGTGAAACCCTTATTTTATTCAAACCTTGTTCCGTAGTTAACCTAATAGCACCTAAATCAACCAAATCAAAATCATGTGACGAGCCATGACACGCAGCTTGATAGTACTGATAATTATATTGTTTTCGAAGCTTGTCTAAATCTTTTTCGTTTAGTATACTATTGTTAATCATAAACTGATTAACACTCATTTGTCCGCTTGATTGGATGTTATTGACTGTTAGTTGGTTTATTTTTTGTATTACCATACAATAGAATTATAGGAAAAAAGAACCACCGATAAGCTGCAACTTATCGGTGGTTCTCTTATTTATTCACCTTTAGGTACGAACCATAGGCCATTGTTATTTTTTTCCATGTAGTCTTTAAATTCTTGAGATTTGTAAGCTGCTACAATATCTTTCGCCCATTGTGCATCTTTATTTTTCTCGTTAACTACGACTTGTAGTAACCATTGTGGTAGTACATCTTCATTTGCCAATGCAGATTTAGGATCAATTTTTGCATTATAAATGATAGCGCCTGTAATAACGATATAATCAAAGTCAGTACGTACAGAAGGAATTGTAAGGGATTTCATTTCTGTAAATTTAAGATGTTTAGGGTTTTCAATAATATCTGCTTGTGTTACTGTCGCTAAATCTTTATTTGGATCAAGTTTAATCCAACCGATTTTTTGCAATAACGCATAAGCACGAGCCATGTTGGATGCATCATTAGGCACTGCAATTGTGTCGCCATCTGCCACTTGATCTAGAGATGTTTTAGAACCGCTAAAGATACCTGCTGGTACTGTTGGAATTGGAGTTAAGGCTACAAGATGACCCTTTTGTTTTTCGTTGAAGTTTTTCATGTATGCTGTATGTTGTTCAACATTAAAGTCAACCTCACCATCACTTAACACTTGGTCAGCTTGTACCAAATCAGACATATCTACGCCTTTAAAGGTATAACCTTGTTTCTCCAAAATTGGTTTTACACCTTTTTCAAACAATTCAGAGTAAGGACCTTGAGATTTACTATAGCTTAATTCTTTTTTAGCACCATTATCGCTATTATTAGAACCACAGCCTGCGATAAAAGCTACGCTGAATACTAATGCTGCACCAAGGGCAAGAAGCTTTTTAAATTTCATAGTGTTTTCTCCTATATTTTTACAATCAATATAACTAAAATCTATTTCATCAAATTAGGAACGACGTGCACGACGTGCAAAATAGTTGCCTATTGTTTGAATAATTTGAACAAAAATAATCAAAATAACTACGGTAAATAACATCAATGGGAAGTTCAATCGTTCATAACCATAGGTGAGAGCCAAATCACCTACACCACCAGCACCAATAGCACCAGCCATAGCAGTAGCACCGATTAGACCTATGGTACCTGTTGTAATAGATAGAATAAGAGAACCCTTTGCTTCTGGTAAAAGAAAATGCCAAATCACTTCAAAATGAGAGGCTCCCATCGATTGTGCAGCCTCGATAATGCCTTTATTAACCTCTAAATAGAGTTCTCAAAGAGTCGAGCAAGATAAGGTGCAATGAATATAACAAGTGGTACAATAGCCGCTGTTGTACCAACACGAGTGCCTACAATCATCTTAGTTAACGGTAATATAAACACCATCAAAATGATAAATGGTACGGAGCGTACAATATTAACAATTGTATTTGTAATGGTATAAACAATACTATTTAACGATACCATTAGGATTTGTTACTACTAGTGTAACTGCGATAATTAGACCTAATACAGTACCAATGAATAGAGATAGGAACACCATATATAATGTCTGTTCTGCAGCTAATAATAACTGCGATCCTGGAACACCAAGTTCTTGCATGAAGAAATCCATTATAGTGTCACCTCCTGCCATTCAATACCTTGAGCAACAAGATACTCTTTTACCTTGCCCACCTCAAGATCATCGCCAATAAACTGAACAATGAATATACCAAGTACAGTATGTTCTAACTCTGTTACCGTAGCAAATAATACACTTGTTTCTAAATCATAGGTTTTATTAATATGATATAGAACATTATCTGTCGTATTATTTCCTAAGAAATGCATCTTAAGAATTGTGTATGGCCTTTTATCACAAGCTAATGTATGTTTCACGGTTGATGGAATTTCATCAGGAATTACAGTCCTAACAAATCGCTTTGTTGTTTCGTGTTTAGGTTTACTAAACACCTCAAGTACAGATCCGCTCTCTATAAGCTTTCCATGCTCCATAACTACAACGCGATTACATATTTTCTGAATTACATCGATCTCATGAGTTACGATAACTACTGTTACTCCTAGTTCACGATTAACACGTTCAAGTAATTGTAATATAGATTCTGTTGTATCAGGATCTAGAGCGCTAGTTGCTTCATCACAAAGCAATATGGATGAATCTGTAGCTAGCGCACGAGCAATACCAACGCGTTGTTTTTGACCACCAGATAATTCTCCAGGATATGCATTTGCTTTATCGCCCAAATCAACAAAGTCTAACAAGATTTTAACTTTCCTATCAATTTCTGATTTAGGAACCTTATTTAGAATCAATGGAATCGCAACATTATCATACACAGATTTAGCATTCAATAAATTGAATTGTTGAAACACCATGCCGATGCGCTTACGCACCTTTCTAAGCTCATTAAAACTTAAATCATTGATATTCACACCATCTATTTCAACATGACCAGAGGTAGGTACCTCTAAGGCATTAATCATGCGAAGCAGTGTTGATTTACCAGCTCCACTAAAGCCAATAATGCCAAATATATCGCCTTTCTATGGTAAAGTTTACATCAGATAATGCAGTAACCTTTTGCTTATTAACGTCAAACTCTTTCGTTACATTTCGTATAGCAATCACTGTACCACCTCTTCCCCTACATATTGGTAGGAATTAATATTTTTCTAAAACATATCTTTAAGGTATGTTTTAATTGTATACTTAGATTACTACAATTTATAATAACTGTCAAACACAAAAAAGAACCTCACCAATTAAAAAGTTGAGGTTCTTTTTTATATAGCTTCTATACTATAAGGATTTACATTCCTATATATCTAATTTTATATCTTTTACATCAAAGCCAAACGATTCAGCCAATAAGAAAATTAACCTATCTATATCGATTAAACAAGAACAATGAGCCTAATATGATTGGTGCCCCAATATATAGCCCCATGTTTGGAAATTCTCCCAATAAGAATGCCGCTACTATAGCTGCCACGATTGGTGAAATATACATAAAGTTGGTTACATCAGACACCTTTTCAGCATGTTCAAAAGCATAACTCCAAAATACAAATCCTAAGGCACTGGAAAAGAAAGCCAGATATAGCATGGCTAGTTGTGCACTAAGTGGTGCCTGTACAATCATTTCAATAGCATGATCTGCAAAAGGTAGTGCCATAATAGCACCTGTAAACATTGACCACATGGCTATAGTAATGGAGTTATAACCTTTCAGGCTAAGGCCACGATTGAGGATATTATAAATCGCAAACAATATCATACCTAATAAAGTCCACAATGCACCCATAGGAATTGTAAGAGTAGCATTCCAAAGAATAATAATAGCTACACCTATAAATGCAGTGATAGTAAAGATCCATCCGACAGGACGTATTCTATCTTTATAGACCACTAACGCTAAAAGTGCTGTCGTCATGGGCGTCAAAGCCATAATAATACTTGAAGTAGCCGCTGGGATTGTGCGAAGACCTTCATTAAAAACAACTTGATAAACGAAGTTCCCTGTAGCACCTAATAAAATATATATGCCCCACTCGCGCCAAGATGTAGGGATGTGTAATCCCTTGAATACACCAATAATTAGCATGAGTATAGCACCACCTACCACTCTTGCTACAGAGAGTGTCAATGCATCTACTGACTGTAATGCCAGTTTACCAAACGGAAATGCTGTAGCCCATACGGCAATCGTGGCAGATGCACCCAAAATAGCTTTCATTCGATTTGTCATTAGCATCCACCTTTCACAGTATCTTTATAGGATCTTTAAAATAACATATTTTAATATTACCATAATACATTACTAATACTATAAAAAAATTAGTCCTCTTACATCGAATCCCTTCTATTTATTGATATAAATTTTCATTATCTAACAATAATAGAGTTTCCCCAACACCTAAGTATACATCGTTCAAACATTACAGTTTGTTACTATAGATACAGACTTTATAAAGAACATAAACTACTGAATTTAAATATAAATAACTACTATACTTACGAAAACTGCATAGCATGTATTGAAAATCCATATCATTTAAAATTTGTTAAATCATGACAAACATTGTACACTATAGGCATAGAAATCTATAGTTATATCCTTTTATGGAGGTGCAAAATGCAACATACTGCATGGAAAGATTTTAACACAGGTGTGTGGGATAAAGCCGTTGACGTACGCGACTTTATTCAAAGAAACTATATCCCCTATGAAGGGGACGATTCCTTCCTTGCTGGTCCTACAGAAAGAACGACAAATTATGGGACCAAGTAATGAAGCTTTATGAGGAAGAACGTGAAAAAGGCGGCATGATCGATGCCGATACTTCCGTGGCCACACACATTACTGCCCATGCGCCAGGATATATCGACAAAGACCTTGAAACGATCGTTGGTTTGCAAACTGACAAACCATTAAAACGCGCTATGTTCCCTTATGGTGGCTTACGTACTGCGAAATCCGCTATTGAAGAATACGGTTTCAAAATGGATCCGCAAACAGAAGACTTCTTCAAAAAACATCGTAAAACTCACAATGATGGCGTATTTGATGTATATACACCAGAAATGCGTGCTGCTCGTACGGCGCATATCGTAACTGGTTTACCTGATGCTTATAGCCGTGGCCGTATCATCGGTGACTATCGCCGTATCGCTTTGTATGGTGTAGATTACCTCATCGAAGAGAAAAAAGAACAATTCAGCATCACTATGGGCGATATGCTTGAAGAAGTAATTCGTGACCGCGAAGAAATTCAAGATCAAATCCGCTCCTTAAAAGAATTGAAGAAATGGCTGCTTCCTACGGTTACGATATTTCTGAACCAGCTAAAGACGTTAAAGAAGCTATGCAATGGATTTACTTCGGCTATCTTGGCGCTATTAAAGAGCAAAACGGTGCTGCTATGTCCATCGGCCGTAACTCTACATTCCTAGATATCTACGCAGAACGTGACCTTCGCAATGGTACATACACAGAAGAGCAAATCCAAGAATTCGTAGATCATTTCATCATGAAATTGCGTATGGTTCGCTTCGCACGTATCCACGAATATAATAATTTGTTCACAGGCGATCCTGTTTGGACAACTGAATCCATCGGTGGTATGGGGACTGACGGCCGTACATTGGTTTCCAAAATGTCCTTCCGTTACCTACATACATTGACTAACCTTGGTCCTGCTCCAGAACCAAACCTCACTGTATTGTGGTCCCCTCGCATGCCAATCGGCTTCCGCCGCTTCTGTGCAAAACTATCTATTGAAACATCTTCCATCCAATACGAAAACGACGACTTAATGCGTCCTAACTCTGGTGATGACTACGCTATTGCATGCTGTGTATCTCCAATGCGTATTGGTAAAGAAATGCAATTCTTCGGCGCTCGTTCCAACTTGGCAAAATGCTTGCTTTATGCAATCAATGGCGGCGTTGACGAAAAATTGAAGAAACAAATTGGCCCTAAATACCGCCCTATCACTTCCGAATACTTAGAATTCGACGAAGTATGGGAAAAATTCGACGACATGATGGAATGGTTAGCAGGCGTATATGTAAATGCATTGAATATCATTCACTACATGCACGATAAATATGCTTATGAAAAACTAGAAATGGCATTGCATGACCGCAAGGTAACTCGTTGGTTTGCAACTGGTATTGCTGGTTTATCCGTAGTAGCTGACTCCTTGTCTGCTATTAAATACGCTAAGGTAAAACCTATTCGCGACGAAAACGGCATCGCTGTTGATTTCGAAATCGAAGGTGACTTCCCTAAATATGGTAACGATGACGATCGTGTAGATAGCTTAGCAGCAAAAGTTGTTTCCACATTTATGAATAAGATTCGTAAACATCCTACATACCGTCAATCCGTTCCTACTATGAGCTTGTTAACAATTACTTCCAACGTAGTATATGGTACTGCAACAGGTTCCACTCCAGACGGTCGTAAAGCTGGTGAAGCTTTCGCTCCTGGTGCTAACCCAATGCATGGTCGTGATACTCACGGTGCTATTTCTTCGTTGGCATCCGTAGCAAAAATGCCATGGCGTGATAGCTCCGATGGTATTTCCAATACCTTCTCTATCATTCCTGACGCATTAGGTAAATCTGGTGAAACATTTGTGTCCCTCAGCGATTTTGATATCGAGTTAGATCCATCTCAATTACCTAACTCCAATACAAACTTCGCATGTAGCGAACCGAATGTTACTATAAAGGAAGATAAATAACGTCTTCCATAGTATCGGAGTGCTTTCACCGGCACCGATACGAGTGTTAGTCTTGGTTGAAAGGAGGCAATACCCATGAGCAACCAACAACAAGTTGATAACTTGGTAGAGTTATTGGATGGCTACTCCCAAAAAGGCGGTCATCATTTGAACGTTAACGTGTTCACGCGTGAAACATTGTTAGACGCTCAAACATCCTGAGTTGTACCCTCAATTGACTGTTCGTGTGTCTGGTTACGCAGTACACTTCAGCAAATTGACTAAAGCACAACAGGACGAAGTTATTTCTCGTACATTCCATCAACAAATCTAATCGAGGTTACCTATGACAGGACGTATTCATTCGATCGAAACGATGGGTACGGTTGATGGTCCAGGCATGCGCATGGTGGTCTTTCTCCAAGGATGTCCCATGCGTTGTGCTTATTGCCACAATCCCGATACATGGAATGAAATTAGCGATGATGCTAAATTCATGACTGTTGAGGAGTTGTGGGACCAGTACGAACGTAACCGCCAATTTTATACTAATGGTGGTATCACCGTCACAGGTGGGGAAGCTCTTATGCAAATTGACTTTGTTACTGAGCTTTTCACATATTTCCGTGAAAGAAACGTCCATACCTGTTTAGATACAAGTGGAATTTGTTTTGATCCCCACCAAGAGGTGGCCTACCGTAAGCTACTCAGTGTCACTAGTCTCGTCATCCTAGACCTTAAAGAAATCGATCCTGATAAACATCTGTGGTTAACTGGCAAATCGTTAGAGCCTATTCTCGGCTTTGCAAGATTGACAGCAGACGTAGAAGTTCCCATTTGGGTTCGTCACGTTGTAGTTCCTACAATTACAGATAATGCAGATCATCACTATCGTCTAGGCTTTTTCCTAGGATCTCTGAAACTTACAAGCCGTTGATTGCTTACCATATCACGTTATGGGTACTGCTAAATATAAGGAGTTAGGAATTACCTATCGCCTAGAGGGCATACCAGCTGCAACAAAAGATTTAGCAGCTAAAGCGACAAGAACCGTGGTGGAAGGCATCAAGGCCTATCGACGCCATTGGTGGAGTCCCATCAAAACACAACATCAATCATAATCAAGTTTGAGGATAACTACCTCCCTTGATATATATACATATATATACCAAGACTTGATCTATGATAGCCCTAAAAACAATAGAGCCGCTCCCACACAACCGGGGACGGCTCTTATTGTATTTATAGGTCGTTTTAATTTCTATGATTTGTACACTGATTTATGTATGTTCAGCGCATATTTCCTTTAATAGCCTATGTATCTAATATCTATTTTATTTAGATACTACATTAATTGGTTCACCCTTGAAGAAAGCTTGTACATTGTCACGGATGATACCTACCAAGCGTTGGCGTGTTTCAAGGCCTTTCCAGCCCATATGAGGTGTGATAATAACATTATCCAGTGTATAGAGTGGGCTATCCTCTGCTGGAGGTTCTACCTCTTGTACATCAAGGCCTGCACCTGCAATGCGTTTAGCCGCTAATGCTTCACAAAGGTCCGCTTCATTAATAAGAGGCCCACGACCAGTATTTACGATGACTGCACTAGGTTTCATTTTGCCGATAGCTTCTTTATTAATGATGTACTTAGTTTGATCATTCAATGGGCAATGTAATGTAATATAATCACTATTTTCTAGTAATTCATCAAGACTTACATGACGAATACCATCACCATCAGCCTTTGGTGTGCGCGTATGAACTAAAATATTCATACCAAGTGCTTTTGCTACTTTGATCACTTCCATACCAATGTGACCAGCACCGATAACACCTAATGTTTTACCATTCACTTCTGTGTGGCTCACTTGTAAATGTTGTGTAAAATTACTGCGATCACCTTTAGCAAGCATGCCAATTTGTTTCTGCATGGTAGACGCAAAATTGAGGATCATCATGATTACCGTATGTGCTACGCGCTCTGTACTATATGCGGGAATATTACACACAGTGATGCCTCTTTCCTTAGCAGCGTTGAGGTCAATATTATTATAACCTGTCCCCGCTTCTACGATGAGCTTTACTGTATCTGGGAATTGTGAAAGCAAATCAGCCCCTACGGGTAATTCTTTTGTAACTACAACGCGAGCCCCTTGAATACGTTCAATAAGCTCTGCATTTGTACTATCATCGTAAACCTGTACATCACTAGATAATACAGAAAAATCTAATGCATGGTCATAATTCATTTTACTTGCATTTACCACTACTACACGTTCGCTCATAAGAACCTCCTACATAGTTATTTAATTTTATAGAGTATACGTAATGTCTAAATTTAGGGTTACATACACCTATTAAAGAAAACACTTCTACATAAATTATACTATTATTGATATGAATTTATACCATTAATATCACAGAGAATTATATTAATTAGTATACTTTCACGTTTATTGTATATAATATATGTATAAAAAAATCATAAAAAAACAGAATTTCTGTATAAAACTTTCACAAAAAGTATTGTGTAATTCCCCAAAAAGTTATAAAATTAAAAAGTAATGTTATATAGAATTGAGGAATACCATGAGACCCACCTATTTGACCATAAATACAAGTCTCGTTCGTGAGAACTTGCGCAAAATTAAAGATAGTTTACCGGAATGGAGCACATCTACCGCTGTTATCAAGGCCAATGGCTATGGCCACGGCAGTGTTATGATGGGCCGTATTGCCGTAGAGGAAGGTTACGAATCCTTAGCGGTTGCCATTCCCGAGGAGTCCGTACCTCTTCGCAACGCAGGTATTATGGTGCCAATTTATTTATTAGGCCTCACTAGACCTCAGTCCTTTGAGCTCGTAGCAGATACGAATTCCATTCCTGCCGTCTGCGAGTCTACCGATTTAGACGCTCTCGATAAAGTGGCTGACAATCACGATATGATCATCCGCGTTGCCGTAGCTGTCGATACGGGCATGCATCGTATTGGTATCAAACCTGAGGATGCTGTAGAGTTTATCAAACGTGTTGAGTCCTACGAAAATCTTGAAGTTGACGGCTTCTTCTCTCATATGAGTAATGCGGACGCTGCAGATCAGACGCACGCTCATAGCCAAGCTATGAAATTTCATCGCATGGTAGATGAAATAAAGGCATTCCGCCCTGATGCAGATTACCGCTTCTCCCTCGCCAATAGTGCTGGTTTATTATCTGTAAAAGATAGCTTGTTCACCGACGCTCGCCCTGGTATCATTCAATACGGTATTATGCCGTCTTTAGATGTGCCAAATCGCTTAGGTTTAAAACCTGTTCTATCCTTCCATAGCGAAGTCGTTCATGTCCAACACGTTCCGGCAGGCGAAGGCATAGGCTATGGTTCTACCTATGTAACGCCTGAGCCTATGACAATTGCTACAATTCCTGTAGGCTATGCTGACGGATATCCTCGTAGCTTATCCAATCGAGGCACCGTGTTGATCCATGGTACACGCTGCCCTGTAGTAGGCCGCATCTGTATGGACCAATTCATGGTAGCCGTTCCAGATACGATTACGGTGAAACCTGGTGACAAGGTTGTTCTCTTAGGTTCTCAAGGCCATGAAAGCATCTCAGCACTTGAGATTGCCGCCCTTGCGTCTACGATTCCTTACGAGATTTTCTGTGGATTCTCTGAGCGCGTACCTCGCCAATATATATAAAATACTGAGTATAAATACTAAATTTAAAGACTCCATATAAGCAAAAGCGCAGATATACATTATAATATCTACGCTTTTTGCATTTTCAACACTTGTGAAACTTACATCATATGTAGTTATATTAAGTTATATCGAAAAAAGCCCGTAACACATGCAGCGGTCTACATGTATTACGGACTTTTCTGCTCCCCTATACCTAGCGTACTGTAAAGCAGTTACGTTCTTATTGTGAGAGAGAGTATTATATACCAAGTATATAATCTTATGATTGGGAGGGAACCACAATTCATAAGGGGCCCTCTGAACGACAGACGGCATAGGAGAGAGTCAATGTTTGTCTATCCAATCCAGAGGGCTGCGTGTGTGTAATTGTTTATTGTGTGTGTATTGTGTATGTGTTGTGTATGTGTGTGTAAGTGTATTTATGTTTTGAGTGTATAGTTTTGGGTGTTTAGTGTTCGTGTTAAAAGGGTTTGCTTTACAGTGGTATAGGAATAACGTTTTACTTATTTTACTGCCATACCTGTTTTTGCATCTAATACGATGGATACAGGTTTATTTTGTGCATCATGGAACTCTACGTTGTATACAGGTGTACCATTTTGATTAACTACAGACCAAGAGTTAATACCCGTTGCTACGTTGCCAGTCTGTGCGAAGGCTGCATTGATCGCCACATGTGGAGGTAACACAGTACCAGCATCAATAGCACTAGCTTCCATAGATGCATCATACGCTTTAGGAGTACCTTCAGTTACATTGCCAGTCGCTACATCAAGGGTCATAGAATGAGCGCCGTTGGCATTGAAACCAGCTACTTCATAGATAGCAGTTTTATCTGCTGCTTTAAAGGATACATTCGTAATCTTAGAGTCACCAAATTTACTTTCAAATTGGTCAATTAGATAATTTGCACCAATTACGAAAATACTATTTTGATCGACTACGCCTGTGGGCTGACTTGTTGTGCTAGGTTGTGATTTTCTACTTTTAGAGTTTTTTTTTCCTCTTTTGTAGTTTCTTTTTTATCAGCTTTTTTCTCTTCTTTTACAGCTTTTGCTTTAGGAGCTTTGTCTGCATGTGCTTTTTTATTGTTTTTTACTGCTTTTTCAGCTTTTGCAGAAGGCTCTGTTTTTTTATCTCCAACGCGTACTACTTTAGTTTCACTAGGAGCTTTTGCTACAGCTGCTGTTTCAATAGTAGGAACTGCTGCTGCAGGATTTGCTTCGCTAGGAACTACAATTTCTTGAGCTACTGGAGTTTTAATATCTTGAGTAGCAGTTGGAACCGGAGTAGTATCTTGAGCTACTTCAATTGCAGGAACTGCTTGATCTGCAACAGGTTGTGCTACAGGAGCTGCTGTTACGGCTACTTCTTGTGCTACAGGAACTGGAGTTGCTTGTTCAGCCGCTGTTACTGCTACAGTAGCACCGAATACGCCAGCTACAGCTAAAGCAATACTGCTTTTAAGAATAGATTTTTTCATAATATCCTCCTTGATAATTCATATATATGTAGTATTTCACATATATATTTTTAACCAACTCGGTGTTATCGATATAATTCCAAAACATATATCTAGCGTGGACTGTAGATATATAGTCTGGAAAATCCGATATATTTGAGTTTCGTCCTTGGACTGGTACACATACTATCGATAATCTATGAACTCAAAATGTAGAACCGTGCTAAAAACCTCGTTTTGGAGTGAGTCTAAAATGAATTTACATATATTTAAAATGAAAATCTATGGCTTTCGATTTTTATTTAAATATTCTATGAATACCATAACAAAAGCCGTTCATCCCATGTATAAAGGACGAACGGCATATAATTATAAGTCTCATTATCTTTAGATTTATATTCATGAGTAAACTTTCACAAAAAACGCCCCAATGCTAGCAATTTTCTATGAAAAAACTAGTATTGAGGCATTTAATTATTATATTCAAAATTAATTAACTAGGAATTATTAAGCTATAATTACTAGTCAATCATACATTAGTCATCAAACTTAACAGATAGTAATGTACCATTTATAGCATCAATGCGTACATCAACCTCTTTGTCCCCTTCGGTACCAAAGGTAACTTTGTAAATAGTCTTACCTTTCATGATGTACAGACCATTCATTAAGGCTCGTAGCTTTGTCTTGTGTTTGAGCGTAAGCAAAATTAACTACTGCTGCTGGAGGTAAAATCTCACGAGGATCAAAAGATTTTTTCTTCAAGGATTTATGATAATCACCTTCACGTTTTTCAAAGATTTGATTCGTTGCATAGATATAAGTTAACTCATACTTGCCGCTTTCATCAACGCCTTCAACATCATACTTAATTTGACCACCGTCAGCATCAAAGGAAATTTCAGTAATAACCGCATTAGGATGGTTTTGAATGAATGCATTTAATAAACCATTAGCACCGACAATCGCTGCATGGTTGCCATCAACAACTGCAACAGTTGGCTCTACGGCTACTAAAGGGGCGGCACTCGCGTTAGACATGCCAAACACTGCTGCTAACGCCAATACTAGGCTACCTTTTATAAGTAATGATTTCATAGGCTCCTCCATCTCTCAAACAGGACCATATAGTATATATACAATTATACACTAAATCAATAAGCTTTATGAATCTTTATTTATAATATTAGTGCATGGACCTACGCCCTATGATACAATGCACGTAGAATAATTTTTGTAACTACAAGTGAGCTGACTATGATTTCAATTTATCCGACAATATATCACGAATTTCAGTGCAAAGCTGATCGCTGTGAAAATACATGCTGCCAGCTTTGGACCATCGATATCGATGAACCGACGGCTGCGCGTTATCACACTATGACGGGACCTCTTGGTGAAAGCTTGCGCCAAGCGATTACCATTGATGAGGAAGGCAGCCATTTCGTATTCTCTAAAGAACAACCTATGTGCCCTTTACTCAATGAAAAAGGGCTTTGCAAAGTAGTGCTCGAATTAGGCGAAGAAGGCCTTTGCGACACCTGTCATATGCACCCTCGATTTTATAAATACATTGAAGATCTAGAACTATGTGGTGTTGGTTTATCCTGTGAAGCATCCGTGGAACTACTAGCAAAAGATAATAATAATAGAGAATTAGTGTTTACTATTGAGGATGACGATAATGAATTTAGTCCTGATGAGCGTCTAAAGCTAGAAAATGTATTTCAACTATTAGCCCTTGATTTAGAGCCTACTCTATTCCAATATACACCAAGCCCTAGCGGAGAGTATTATAAACAGCTATTAGACCTCTACAAGACTACAGAGCCTATTGATGAGGCCTGGACTACACAAGTCAATGCATTGTCTAAGGATATAGACCGGGTCGTTACCTCTGTTAAAAGTTATGTACATCAACAAGATATGAGCATTTTTAATAAGGTCTACCAATATATCTTGTATCGCCAAATCGATATGCTTGCAGACTACTCCTTAGAAGCTATCATCGCCTATGCAAAGGATGGCACTGAGTACATGCTCATGACGAGTGCCATCGAAGGAAACCCTTTAAAACAAATTGCTCGATGGTCTCAACAAATTGAATACGACGAAGATAATGTAGACCTATTACTACAACATTACGAAGCTTAACTTGAAGCATGAAAAAACCTCCTAGCAATTGCTAGGAGGTTTTATTATTTACGCAAAGAGTATACGCATAATCCAGTTATATAAAAGGTTGATAATAAATAAGACCACATAAACAGCCCCTACTGTAAGAGGCTCTACGTTCATAAGACGAGATAAAAGCATAACGGCAACGTAAATAACGGCCCCCACGTAAGCTAACCCCAATGGAACTAAAAGGACCATCAAAATAGGGGCAAGGTAAATACAAATAATAGATACTAAGATTAATGCTAAGCCCAATGCCCCTGTATATCCTTCGATATAAGCTGTTCCCATTAATACTTGTTTGAAGTCAAACTCTCGATCAAGTAGTACACTCAGTAGTTTCCACAAAATAAAACTACCTACAAACCAATACATACCAAGACCAATGACCTCACGTAAGATGGAAAATATACCATATACGGCAGGTATAAAGCCTAATAAAAAGCCTCCAAAAGCGGCGACCAAAGGTAATAATACAATACCTAAGGCAAAGCCTAACATATGGGTAGCGCACCAACCGGCGAGCCCTGCTTTGATACCCTTCTCTAAAGTACCAAACCAGAAAATTTCATCTATCCCCCTTCTTTGGTGAACGCACCAATAGGGATAGCTCTCGTAAAAATGTCGTATCCATAACTAACTCCGCTCTCAACTACACTCTAAAGTTAATTATATCATAAATTCCAAGATTTAAATTATATATAATTAATTTTAATATAAATTAAAACATAGAAAAACCGTAAGACTTTCATCTTACGGTTATATAGAGCTATATTAAAGCTGTTTACTTGACCAAAGTATGGAAAAACCGAATCCATTGAGGTAAAACGGATACGGACAGTAAGGCTACAATGAATATTACAATATAGGTCTTAACAATACCAAGACCTACATAGCGTCGCATAAGTTGAGCACCGATAAATACAGCATAATACTGACTAAACATAGTAACTAAATACGCTATGTCCGCTACATATTTTTGCTGTGCTAGGGCAAATAAAATAAGACCAAGAATATGAACAAACACTATTACAACTGTACGAAGTGCATTCGTATAGGCTAATCCATATATATAATTGCACATAACCCCTCTATATGTACCACTACCACCTAATAAAATAAGTAAGCGCCATATAACAAAGGCTCCTATGAGGATCTGAAAAATTAAAAAAGATGCATTAGCAACAGCACTGACCATATCAAAATGTGCAAAGCCTGTCATACGCTTTATGCCAAGCACAGGCGCTATTGCTTTCACCAGCAATGGTAAGGCATAGGTCATGCCATACAATACAATAGTAAAGACTACTAAATTAGTCACTGCTCTCGCTATAGTGCCATATGCAAGAATATTGTGAAAAGATTGCTCACTCAACTTTGTAAACAAGTGCAATATATCCTTATACCAATTCATAGATACTCCTTATATTTAACCTATACTTTAGGGAATTCGTAATAATTAATACTGAGTGGGCCGACGTTATATATGGCTAATAGCAGCACAATAGAAAAGTCGAAATCATCGAGCCATACAAAAAGGACGAGGCGTACCTCGTCCTAACTATAGTATATGTATTTTATCGAGTCAACATATAAAGACCTTCACACAAGAGTGATACAAGAATAGCCACGAGCATAACGCTCAAACCTTCATAGGTAGTTCCGCTAATGCAAGCCCCTGTAATACGCCCCATCGTTTGTAACAATAACCCTGTACTTAAAACACATAAGACAATCATACAGAATCCGATAACGGCCTGTAGTAATAATGGTACCGTTGTAAGAATCAACATGATACCTGCTGTAAATGTATACAAAGCAACTACCAGTTGAGCAACGGCCATCATATGCAACACACCTGTCGCTATAGCACGTACGTAAAACTTACGCTTTTGTATCATTGCATAACCAACAATGATTCCAGCCATAAGAATGCCTTTTACAATTACCCACGTAAAGCGTCCTGCATTCCAAAACTCTCGTGGCTTTCCTAGCTGTTCAAAGAAAACTTGTATTTCATGTTGACCAACTGGAAGGGAAAATAATTGCCACTTCACTAATAAAGAAGAATTGCGTATAAACGCACGTATAGCATCTATATATACACCTTCACCAACGATGGTAAATTGATAGCATATGAGTGACAATAACAGCATTCCTATTAATTGCCCATAAGCAACATCAAAGTGATACATGCGTGGACTTTTTTCTTCAATGGGGTTTAATAAGCGATACATAAACTCTATTAAACCAACCATCATATCGCTCACCACCTTTTACACAACAAGAATACGCACCACCCAAATTTGGATGATGCGGCACACAACACAACGATCACGAATTTAAATAATGAGTTTATTATTAATTCATTTTCTGTTCATTATTATAGCACAAAAGCAAGGTACATTCATACCTTGCTTTCATTATTTTCATAACTATATAATTATCTGGAACTAGCTAGTGCGATTATGGCGAACAAACTCACAATAACAATTACTGGAATTAAACTAGTTAAACAAGAAATGCCAAAAGTAGCTAAAAGGGATTTATTAATTTGGCGACTTAACATTGTTAAGCATACCCAAAATGTAAAGATTGCAAATGCGATTGATGCAAATATAATCATAGTTATCCATACAATACCTAAAACAGTAGAATCAGGATTAAATCCTAATATCACTATAAATGGCACCGATATTAATAGGATACCCAAGAAATAGAATAGCCCCATAATCTGGTTATAAGCTTGTTCATACCACATGATTTTCAACACAGATTCATAGGTAGTATGAGCATCAAACTTGTTAGCCACCCAAGAGAAAATAGCCGAATAAATAGCAATACCAATAAACGCAAATAGCAAGCCAAATGCAAGGCCTAATATGCCAATACCAGATAACGCTGCCGCACCGGTGAGAGCAACCTCAAGTTTATCTGCAAATATCATACTTACAAAAGTCGGTAGAATATTTGAAAATAAGAAGGACACCAATGCCAAAGCTGCTGTAGCATAGAATCCCTTTTTACAAGAACCATGCTCCACTATCTGAGGAATGCCACGTTTAAATGGAGCCACTAAAAGAGCCCCCATATCAGAATACCAAGTTGTTTCCATACAACCTCCAAAACTATCGTTCTACAACATATTAAATACAAATATAATTACTTAAAATAACCCACTAGAATATCTCATGTTCATTACTGTAAAAACTATGAACGCCATAATAGCACTTATGATAACAAATGGAATGAGACCAGCCAATAGGCTAATACCAAATGTTGAGAGTTTAGGTTTGTTAATTTGTTGGCTTAACAAATTTAGACTTACCCACCAAGTCCACAGAGAAATCCCCATCAGGATAAAGAAAGAGATAAGTACATATAGAATAATCGACAAAGGTAAGTCGAGTGGATCTTGTAAAGGCCCGAAATTATCAATATTAATAAAGAAATAGATGCTAGCAGGCATTATCAAAAGCCCACCAATAAGCGCCAGTAATTGTCCATACGCATAGGAATACCAATTCACCTTTAGCACTTCCTGCGGAGTAGTCTGAGCATCAAATTTATTAGCCACCCAAGAAACTAAATAGGCATTAAGAGATAGACCTAAAAAGGTAAGAAATAGATTAAAGGCTAATTGCATAGCAACGCCACCATTGGCACTCATTACAAAAATACGACCATAAAATGTATGATGCAACTGCATCATCGATATAATAATAGCCGGTATAAACGTGGTCAGCAGCGAGCCTACAACACTAACTGCTGCAGCCCCGTAAAAGCCTTTCATACAGGATCCATACGTTACGATTTGGGGTATTCCCTTATTAAAGGGAGATATACACAACTCCTTAAAATCTGAATACCATTTTGTTTCCATAAGCCCTCCTTCAAACGTAAACAATACATATATATGTTTTTCATTGTATCACAAGACACTTTTAAAATAAATATAAATTTATTTTAAATTGATTGGCGGCCACGATTAGCAAATAAAAAAAGTTGGTAGCTGCCTTAACAGAATCTACCAACCTTTCAATTACATATGTATTTAAGTTGTCATAAATAACATAATACCGCCAACTCCAAAGATGAAGGATACTATATAAAAGGAAATCCCCGTTATCCAAGGATTTACGCCAAATTGCTTTGACATAAGCTGAGCCATAACAAAGACATTAAAGAGCTCCATCGTACTTAATCCGCCCGTACCACCTCGAATACGTAAGTCTAACAAGAGATAAGTAGGCGCAGCAACAAGTACAAATATCAAATGAATCCAACTGGTAATACAGCTATTTAAAAGCAAGTCTGCCACTAGTTGCTTATAGGTAACTTGCCCCTTAAACACCTTAAAAACACCATATAAAATACCAGAGGTTACAAAAATAAATACTGCAATTCCAAGTACATAGCCAATAATAGCAACTGCCTCAAGTTCTACAGGACTGATAACCTCCCAAATAAGAGTTTTAAAAAATGGACTCTTTGGGAAAAGCAACATCAATATGTATAAACCTAAATCAGTTATAATTAGAGATCCAATAGCTAGTAATAACATATTTTTAATGGTCACAAAATGCATCCATTTTTCTATATAAGGACCAAACAAACCATTCATAATACTATACCTTATAAATCCTCACTCTTAAATAATTGATAACCCTCAAAGTAATAGCTATGATCAAGCCCCTTCATAAATAGTTCCCGATTATTGATATCGTCAGTAAGCGCCTCCGCTAATACAGCTTTAATTTCTAAATCATTTACAGGGCTGCGCTCCATAGCAGATAAATATGTCTCCTTATCAATTTGACTCCAATCAATAGTTTTTTGTAGTTCAGCACAAAGCATATGATCAAGCCACAAACGCATACTACGTCCATTACCCTCTCTAAAAGGATGAGCCACATTCATTTCTACATACTTCTCTACAATTTCATCAAATGAATTTTGTGGCATACTTTCAATAGTTTTAACCGCTTCAGATAGATACATAACAGGAACAAAACGGAAGTTCCCTTTAGAAATATTTACAGTACGTAGCTCACCAGCAAAGTCATATATATCTTGAAATAATATCTTATGGATGTCTTGTAACGTAGTCCAAGTACCACTAGACATGTTATTAAGTAAGTTCTGCTCAAATAATCTAGCTGCAGACTTTTTACTTATTCGCTCTTCTTCCCTAGCCAAAGTGGGAGAATCAGTAATGCCTAATTTATTAGTGATAACCATATTGGACCTCCTTTTTATTTTATCTCGTAATATATATTATACTATATTCGTTAAACTTTAGTTGAAACTAACATAGCATACAAAATAAAAAAGCAGCCCATTAGGGCTGCTCTTCGTTTATCTTATTTCAAAGATTCTGCAATTTTTGCAAGGTTTTCGTCCATACGTTGTAGGTATGTTTTGTCGTCTTCTTTGCTTTCAATAGTGTAAATAGTTTCTACCTTAGCACCCACTTCTTTTGCCAAAGTTTTAGATACTTCTGGGCTAGCCATTTCTTCTGCAAAGATAGTAGTGATGTTATTTTCTTTAACATATTCGATGAGTTTAGCTAATTGCGCTGCGTTTGGTTCACCTTCAGCAAATACATCTTCTACGCTGTTTTGTTCCAAACCAAAGTCACGGCTTAAGTAAGCGAATGCGGCATGACCTGTAACAAAGTTTTTATGAGGAGCTTTAGCGAATTGCTCTTCATACTTTTTAATCATTGCATCTAGTTTACCAACATATTCAGTGTAGTTCTTTTCGTAGTAGTCCTTGTTAGCTGGGTCAGCTTTTACAAGAGCATCTTTGATGTTTTTCACTTCAATTTTAGCGTCTTTTAAAGATAACCATGCGTGAGGATCTTCTGCACCATGTTCCTTAATTTCTTCAGGATCAGTATTTTTAATAGCTTCTACGCCTTTAGTCGCTACAACAGTTACGAGCTTATCATTTTTAGCTGCTTCGATAGCTTGTTGTGCCCAAGGCTCCATACCAAAACCGTTATACACGAATACTTGAGCTGTTGCCAATTGTTTCATATTTTCTGGTTTCAACTCGAAATCATGAGGCTCAACGCCATCTGGAATAATAGTAGATAATTCTACCTTGTCACCGCCAATAGCCTTTGTAAATTCAGCCATCGCATTAAAACTTGTTACCACTTGGATCTTTTTACTTGCTTGTTCCTTCGGTGCATCATTACCACAGCCTGCAAATAGAGCAGCCATCATAATGCCTACAACTAACAAAACCAGTTTCTTGACCATCGTAGTCCTCCTTTTGTTAATCCTGAACGCTATGCCTCCATAGAATACTGCTTATTCTTTTGTTGCAGTTGCGACTCAGTTGCATTTGTAATATAGTTATAGTATAAACTTACTCAGAATTTTGTCAATTAGAAATGTGGTTTTTTATATGTTATCCATAGAACATCTTTATTTTTCCTATCAAGGTCAGCCACCTTACGTGTTAAACGACCTAAATCTACATATTCACAGCGGTGACTATATATCCATCGTCGGAGACAATGGGTCTGGTAAAAGTACCCTGCTACGCCTTATTTTAGGTTTTCTTACCCCTGTGAAAGGCTCAATCAAACTACATAGCAACAACATTCGCTATGTATCACAGAAAAATGATTTCTCCCATGCGGGCTTTCCTATTACGGTAAAAGAAATCCTCGACTCCTACCGCAAGCTTTTAAAAATCAAAGATAAAAGCGAAGTTAATCGCGTATTAGAGCTCACGAATATGACGGAGTTTAAAGACCGCCTCATCAGTAAGCTCTCTGGTGGTCAGGCACAGCGAGTATCCATCGCCCGAGCCCTTATCGGCAGCCCTGACCTCATCATCCTTGATGAACCATCCACAGGCATCGACAGAAAAAGCCAAGAAGGCATCTACGCGCTTCTTCGTGATTTAAACCAAAAGCATCATATTACGATACTCTCTGTTGAGCATAACTTGGAAATGGCAATCGCTAACTCTACCAACATCTACCATATCTCAAATGGCCACGGCCACCTTTGCTCACCTGAGCAATACGCTTGCGAAATCATGCATAATACAGGTCGTAACCCTGTAGATCACGAAAATTGTTCTTGCTTCACAGATGTGACAACTCAGGCTCAGGCTCAGGCTCAGGCTCAGGCTCAGGCTCAGGCTCAGGCTCAGGCTCAGGCTCAGGCTCAGGCCGATGATACTACAACTGAGGAGGTGCGCCATGTTTAGTTATGACTTTATGCAAAATGCCTTCTTCGTAGCCATCTGCATATCACTATTATGCCCATGTATCGGTATTTTCATGGTATTGCGCCGGTCAAGTATGATTGGCGATACTATGAGTCATGCCTCCCTAGCAGGTATCACCCTAGGCTTATTAACAAATACAAACCCTATCTTAGGGGCTTTCATCTTTACCGCCATCTGTGGTGCCCTCATCGAGTTTTTGCGAAAATATTTCTCCCACCATCTCGATTTAATTCTTACCATCATCTTATCCCTCAGTATTGGTACTGCCATTACGCTCATTAGTTCAGGTAAACTGAAAGCTAATGCCAATGTATTTTTCTTCGGTAGCATTTTAACAGTAAATGCGGCTGATATGATTAGCATTGCGGTCCTTACTATTTTGTCAGTATTAACTCTATACTTCTTATATAACTCCTTACTCTACATCGCTTACGATGAAGAAGCAGCTCGCGTAGCCGGTGTTAAGGTAGATTTTATTAACTATATCTTTGCTATCTTGATGGCTGCAGCCGTGTCTATTTCCATTAAAATTGTTGGCGTCCTCGTATTAAGTGCTATGATTGCCTTACCTGTAGCATCGGCACTACAACTAGAAAAAGGATTTAGAACGACTTTACTATGCTCCATTGGCTTTAGTTTACTCGCTATGATTATAGGTCTATTCGGATCTTACTACCTCAACGTAGCTCCTGGTGGCTTTGTATCTCTAACATCGGTAGGAATCTTGCTAGTGGTGTTAGTCATTAAAAATATTCGGGCGATCATAAGACGAATGCAATTTAGCAAATAAACAAAATAATAGTTAATATATTTAAACAGCTACATTATAAGCCATATAAGACATCTAATTATTAGCCATATAAGTCATTTAACCATACAGGTGTATAACAGTTTTAGTATTTAAATAGAATCGAAAGAGAGTTATGAATACAACACCTTGGCCAGAAGGCATAAAAAAAACCAAACAGCGCGAAGCCATTTGGTCGGTATTAATAACAGCGGATAAACCTATGACAGCTATTGAGATTGCTGAAAAATTAGGCGATAGCGATACTACGTGGATGTCTACTATCTATCGCACCCTAGAATTACTAGAAACAAAAGGAATCGTTACCCGTACAACACTCATGGGTAGCGATATGGCCTACTATGAAATTACGCCGCATACACACCGCCACTATGCGGTATGTACTAGCTGTGGCACTATGGTTCCACTCCATACTTGCCCTGTTGTAGAGATGCCCAAAGAGCTCTCCGACGTAGGTTTTACCGTCACAGAACATCATCTAGAAATTGCAGGTCTCTGTAAGAAATGTAATAGCAAAAACAAATAATACATAAGCAAACCAAAAGGACGTAACCTTTAAAGTTACGTCCTTTTCTGATTTTAATATATTTTGTATTAACCTTATTTAGCTTTCACCAATTACAGCATCAATGGAGCTACTACGAAGCCAAGTGCTACTGCGATAGCAATGGATAGTACGCCAGGGATAAAGAACGGATGGTTAAATACGAGTTTACCGATTCGTGTAGAGCCGGTATCATCCATTTGTACAGCCCCCAAGAGTGTTGGATATGTAGGCAATACGAAGAGTGCAGATACAGCTGCGAAGGATGCGATAATAATGTATACGGATCCTGGGTTCTCTGGAGTAATACCGAGAGCTAGAATTACAGCAGGTACCAATGCTTGTGTAGTTGCTGCTTGGCTATACAACAATGTACTGGCAAAGAAGAATGCTACGGCTAACAAGAACGGATATGCCGCTACCATGCTAGAAGCAAGAGCTTTGATTTCAGGAATATGACCTTTTACGAAAGTATCGCCCAACCATGCTACACCTAGTACGCAGACACATGCGGATAAACCGGATTTGAATGTGCTAGTATTAACAAGCTGTGCTGTATCAAGCTTACAGAAGTAAGTGATTGCTGCTGCAATAATCATCATGAAGCCGATGATAGCATCATTTCGACCAAAAATAACTGGTTTAACAAGACCAATGTTTTTGGAGATTGCAGTTGCATAGAATACGATACAAATAATACCAATTAAGAAAATCAATACAGAAGTTTTTGCACCTGGTTTCAAAGCGAAATCTGTATTTTTTTCACGAGGCGGTGCCACATGACCTGCTGCCAAACGTTCTTGGTAAACTGGATCAGAAGACAAGTCATTATTCGCAAAGGTAGACATGATAAACGCTGTAATCATAACCGCTACGAATGTTGTAGAAATACAGATAGCAAGCAATGTAGGGTAGTTTACGCCATATGGCTCAAGGAAACCACTCATTGCAACAACTGCTGCGGATACTGGACTCGCTGTAATACCGATTTGACTCGCTACAACGGCGATGGATAATGGTACAGATGGCTTAATGTTTTCACTTTTTGCCACCTCTACGATTACCGGAATCATAGAGAATGCTGTATGACCAGTACCTGCTAGTAGAGTTAAGAAATACGTTACTGTTGGTGCCAAATAGTTGATGTGTTTAGGGTTTTTGCGCAAAATATTTTCCGCAATACGCACCAAATAATCAAGACCACCAGCTAACTGTAAGGCACAGATGGCTGCGATAGCAGACATGATGATGAGAATTACATCCCACGGAATCTGACCTGGGAACATACCCATACCAAGGCTTAACAATACAACCCCAAGGCCGCCAGCGTAACCGATGCCCATACCACCGAGGCGAACACCGAGGAAGATGGCACCAAATAAAATAAGAACTTGCATAATTACATAAATGTCCATACGATGACCTCCTTTATACATATATAGTATCATAGATATGCTAATTAATCATCGAATTTTGAGAATGTATAGAATATATTTTAAAAATTTCATGAAAATATCGATTTTTTCATATAAAAAAGCCACACCTAACGGCCTTTACACAGGCGTAAAGAAGCAATAGGTGTAGCTATTTTAATTACATATGCTTAATAGATGGATAGAATAAACCCTATACCTTACATTTCAATAGTAAGGTGCGCCTTATCATTTACAAATAATTGGACGTAAATCTTCCAACAAGCCTTCTTCTTCGGTAGCACGTTGGATACTTTCACCAACAATACGAACCATATCCTCTAATTGCTCCACAGTCGACGCCAATGGAGGCATGAGGATAACTACGTCACCGATAGGACGGCAGATGAGACCTTGTTCACGAGCAAGGATGGCCACCTTAGCACCAACCGCATCATTTGGACGATATGCTTCGTGCGTAGCCACGTCTTTTTCAAGCTCAATACCTACGATGAGGCCCCGTTGACGAACCTCTTTAACATGCTTTAAGGACTTAATAGGTTCTAAGGCCTTTGTGAAAGCTTCTACTTTCGCAGGTAATTGTTCGATAACCTTTTCATCGCGGAAAACTTTCAAGGAAGCCAATGCAACGGCACACGCCAAGGCGTTCCCTGTATAGGAGTGACCATGATAGAAGGTTTTCTTTTCTTCAAAGGTACCAAGGAATGCATCAAACACGCGTTTTGTAGTTAAAGTCGCCGCCAACGGCATATAACCGCCCGTAATACCTTTAGACAAGGTCATGAAGTCTGGAGATACACCTTCATGTTCACAAGCAAAGAATTTACCAGTCCGACCAAAGCCTGTCGCTACTTCATCGACGATAAGGAATACATCATGCTCTTCTGTCAACTCACGAACTCGTTTCAAATAGCCGTGAGGCATTACGAGCATGCCTGCTGCTGCTTGTACGAGTGGTTCCATAACGAGCGCTGTAATTTCATCGCCTTCTTCATTAAGGATACGCTCTAGTTCCGCCAAAGATTCTTCAAAGGCTTTATCTCGATCGGCTACATCTGCATAGACGCCAGGGCTCGGCAAAGTTAATGGTTTGAATAATAGATTATGGAATACTTGATGGAACAACTGAATCCCACCTACCGATACGGTACCCAATGTATCCCCATGATAGCCAGCATTGAGGGCAATAAACTTAGTCTTTTTCGTTTGTCCTACTTGTTGACGGTATTGATACGCCATCTTAATAGCTACCTCGATAGCCGTACTGCCATCATCAGATAGGAATACTTTATCTAAGCCTTCTGGAGCAAGTTCTACAAGTTCTTTACACAATTGTGCAGATGGAGGACTCACTAACCCCAATAAAGTACTATGAGCAATCTTATCGATTTGATCTTTCAACGCTTGGTTTAACACAGGATGATTATGACCGTGAATATTAACCCACAAGGAAGAAACGCCATCGTAATACTTTTTACCGTTCTCATCGATGAGGAAAACCCCCTCACCACGTTCGATTACTACCGGCTCTTGTGCTAGCCAATCTTGCATTTGTGTAAATGGATGCCATACAAACTCATGGTCCCATTGTGCTGCTTGTGAAAGCTGTTTCTCTGCCATTTTGTCACCTCATACTTAACAAGTGTTACAAACTATAACTCTCTATTACATAACTAATTAATTTATACGAAATTGTAGATCTAATCTATATAGAACTGTAGATCTAATCTATACAGAACTATAGAGCTAATCTATACAAAATCATTCTATCTAAGCTTTATAGACCTATAACTGTATTCCATAACTTTTTAGAATCAATAAACGAGCGAGCCCAACCAAGTTGAACCTTTTGAATATCTGGCCCTTGGTATGGCGGCACTACGGCTACTACTGGAATACCTGTATAACGTTCCATATCCGCTACATTGGTTTTCAATAGGAACGGATCTACGGCAGTCGTATCATTTACGATGATAGCTTTCACCTCGATACCATGCATCTTTGCATATTCACAAGTCAAAATAGCACGGTTAATAGAGCCAAGTCGGCCATCTGCTACGACAATAGCTGGTAATTTTATATCCTTCATAAAATCGGTGAAAGTTTTATCGCCATACAGAGGAGTCGTGATACCACCTGCCCCCTCTACAAAGGTTAGATCATAGCGGTTCACCACATCTAAAGTATGCTGTACAACACTATCATAATCGATTTCTATACCTGCTAGTTCCGCTGCAAGACGAGGAGAAATCTCCAGCAATCGCATAAGGATTTACTTCATGACGACGGGATTCAGGAATACCTGCAGCACGCATTAAATGCGTAGCATCCTTACTTTCAAGGCCTACATTATAATTATCCTCATCCATCGTTACGCACTCAGGAAAAGGGACCGCACTAGAAGATACGGGTTTCACCATACCAACGGCAAAACCATCATCTACAGCCATAGCCCCTAACAAGCCTGTTACAAACGTCTTGCCTACATCCGTATCCGTACCAATTATAGAAATACCTAACTGCTTCATACATGGCTCCTCTCAAGCGAATACTCACCGCCGCATAGGTTAACTAACTTATATGATTAAGTTTACAATCTAATTACAATATACAGCGAAAGGGAATATATAGTCAACCTATTATTACCGTTAAGGTTTACGTTCTTATAGGACTCTATGGGGCCCCGGATACATCGCTGACAGTTTTTAGCTAAAAATCACAGAACCCTAGCTCATCGCTCCAAAGCGAGCTAAGTCGCACTTTCACTAGGGATCACGTGATTTTTATAACTTATCGCCGTAACTAGTCCCATAGAGTCTATCTCGCACCTTTGAATACGCTAATAATAGGTTGGCTATGTAGGGAAAGAGAAAGGAGGATGGCTAAGCCCTCCTCCTTTTCTCCCCTCTCGATACGGCGAAATTACGCTAACTCGTTAATGGATATTCAGATTTGATGGGACTAATTCATAGGTACAGTAGGAAAAAGGACGCTAACTTTTTTGCCCCTAACTTATTTGATACAGTGAATTTCGTTTTATTGATTTGTGAATAGACTCGATGGGACTAGTTCATAAATACAGTTATAAAAAGAGTGATGACTAACCGATTAGCGACTTAGCTCGCTTTGGAGCGTAGAGGTTAGTTCGCGTCCTTTTTCACTTAAATGTACAAATCAACTTGGGCCCCATCAAATCTCGGATTATATTTCGAGGTAGCGGAATTCGCCTGTATCAGGATCCATCATGCCTCCATAGAATCCCATCCCTTTTGGGAATAGTGGGTGGTGGCGTAAGAAGTTAACTGTATAGATTACATTATCTTCAGAGATATGGAACCGGTCCATCCAGTCGATAAGGCCTGGTTCAATCATGCGAATTGCATCTTCGCTGATACCTTTAGCTTTCATAGATTCCATAAATGTTGTAGCAGAAAAATCTATCATACCGCAGTTTTCATGACCGATGATTAGTACGTCTTCAATTTCCATCCCATAGGTGGCTACGAGTAGACTTTGTACGATATTGTCAATAGGTTGTGTTACGCTGTTACCTGCAGTTTTAATAACGATGATTTCACCGCGATCAAAACCTAATGCGTCTTCTAACATACATACTAAACGTGTGTCCATACACGTTACGATGCCAAGCTTTTTAGTAGGGTGGCTTGTTAGCCCAGCCTTAGGTAGTTCAGGGTGTTGTTTCACATATTCTTTATTAGTTTCTATTATTTTTGCAATGTCAATCATAAGGCACCTCACTATATGTGTTCTATTTCCACTTGAAATAGATTCTACTCATTATATACACCGTATTCATCACAAAACAAGTTAAATTTATCATTTATAAATAATTATTATAACTTATCAAGCTCATAAAAAGACCATTAATTACATAATAGTTCTATACTCATCATTAATATTCATACTAATATCCACCAATATCAATATATTCATAAAGATGAATATATTGTATATTTCTTACATAAATAGTAGATTAAAAAACCACTCTTGTGGTACTATTAATACTATAGAAAACAAACGCCACATGATACCGCATATGACGTAAACTGTATGTACAGTAAGGAGGTTTTATAATGGGTATCAATCAAAAAACGTTGCCAGGCATTTTGCTCTGTGCCGTTCTCGCTATTCCTTGTTGGCTACTAGGACAGCAGTTTCATCTAGTAGGTAGTCCAATCTTTGCCATCATTTTAGGTATAATTATTGGCACTATCTTCACCTCTTGGAAGCGAGAAAAGACAGGTGCTGGTATTGGATTTACATCCAAAAAGATTTTACAATGGGCCGTTATCTTATTAGGCTTTGGGCTTAACATTACACAGATTTTACATGTAGGTTGGATTTCTTTACCTGTCATTATCTCTACCATCGCTACATCTTTAATCGTGGCTTATGTTATCTATCGCCTAACCCACATCGACTCCAATACAGCGGTTCTCATCGGTGTAGGCTCTTCTATCTGTGGTGGCTCTGCTATCGCTGCGGCAGCACCAGTTATTAAGGCAGAAGATCAAGATATTGCGCAAGCGATTTCTGTTGTATTCTTCTTCAATGTAGTAGCCGCTTTCGTTTTCCCTCAATTTGGCGATGCTATCGGTCTTTCCAACATGGGTTTTGGCTTATTTGCAGGTACTGCTGTAAACGATACATCCTCTGTAACTGCAACTGCTGCTGTATGGGATAGTATGAAAGGCACTGGTACACAAGTACTAGAATATGCAACAATCGTTAAATTAACTCGTACCCTTGCTATTATTCCTATTTGTTTAGGTCTTGCTAGTTACCAAGTATATAAAGCAAAACAAAATGCAGCTCAAACAGATGGCTCTAGCGTAAGCGTTGCGAAAATCTTCCCTAAATTCGTTCTCTACTTTGTAATTTGCTCCCTTATTACAACAGCATTATCCTACGCTAATGTAGATATCGGATTCTTAAGTATCTTCAAAACAATTTCCAAATACTTTATTACAATGGCCATGGTGGCGATTGGCCTTAATACTAATATTGTGAAATTGTTGAAATCTGGTGGCTCTGCCCTTGCATTAGGTGCTTGTTGCTGGATTGCTATCACGGCCGTAAGCCTTGTAGCACAACATATGATCGGTTTATGGTAAAAATGTACATACTTTGTATAGTATGATATAATTGTATATAGTTAGAATAGTAATAACCCCTCCAGTGATGGAGGGGTTTCGTGCTACTATTCACCTTATTAGTACTTTATCATACCATAGTCAGGAGGGTTAATATGTACTTCTTACAAGGACTTCTTGTTGGCCTCGCTACGTTTGCCCCTGTTGGCATGCAAAACCTATTTATTATTAATACAGCGTTAGTTCAGCCTGTACGCCGTATTATATTGACACTAGCTATTCTAGCGCTCTTTGATATGAGTCTTAGTGCTGCCGCCTTTACGGTATAGGTGCCGTATTAGAAATGTGGCCGATTATGAAGCTCATTGTTATCCTCTTCGGTAGCTTACTTATCATATATATGGGCTCCAATATCTTTAGAACAGAACCCGACATGCGCAATCTAAATACACATATTCCCATTCGTAAACTCATCATGTCTGCCATTGCCGTATCTTGGGGGAATCCGCAAGCCGTTCTTGATGCAACCATGCTACTTGGAGCGTTCCAAGCGAACATTCCAAAAGAGGAAATTTACTATTTCTTTGGTGGCTTCCTTGCAATGACACCAATTTGGTTTGGTTCTCTAGCCACAGTTATGCATCTATTAGCTAAGAAAATTAAAATTAGCCATATGGTATGGATCAACCGCTTCTGTGGTACGGTCCTTACTATTTATGGTGTTAAATTATTCATCGATGGTATTATGATGTTACTAGAGTTTTTCTAATATAAAAGCCGTTAGCAATGCTAACGGCTTTCTTATTTGGTTTTAGAACTCATATTTTAATTCGCATTTAAAATTCATATTTTAATTCGCATTTAGAATTCATCTAATACTTGTATAAACATATCCTTAAAGGCTTCTACATAGGTGTTATCCTGACTCCTTTGAGATACGAAATAATAATGACGTTCCATAGTCTTACCATGATTCGTAAGAGCCTTTCTCTCTATTCCTGGTAGCGCATCTGTTAGTATTTAAAGCGATCTAACAATAGTAAACCTTGTTGTCCAGCCACTAAATATCGAGCCTCTTCTAACGTTCGGGCATACGCAAAGGCACCACTATAGCCCATTGCCTTTCGATAATGGTCTTCTTCCGTCAAAGTATATTTACCGCGACACACTAAAATCAGCGGCAAATCATCAATCCTCTTCAGCTCCACACTACCTGCATCCGTGTAGCCTTGTGGAACCTCGATGATAGTAGTGGCTTTATCGATCAATTGGCTTTCATAATCATCAGATAAAACTTGCCATTGATCATTAAATGCTACATCTACACGACGATCTTGTAACATACCATATAATTCTTCATGACTGCCGCTATACATGCGAATATCTAGATTCTTATAGCGCTTTGCCATACGAATTACAGTCTGTTGCATCGCAATACCACTATACCGATTCAAATAGCCAATGCGCAAGCTCACTCGAGCATCAGTACCAATGCGTGTCGTTTCTACCTTAACATCATGAAACCGTTCTAGTAACTTTTTACCAGATCGATATAAATATTGCCCTGCAGGTGTTAGGTGAAAGCTGCGTTTCTCCCGTACCATCAATTCAACACCAAGACTATTTTCAAGCGCTTTAATTTGTTGTGAAATTGCAGACTGGGACACATACTGCTCAGTTGCCGCTTGGGTAAAACTATTATTGTCTACTACACACACAAAATACTCTAACTGTTTAATAGCATAACTATACACTCTCATCTCTCAACATCGTACGGACCACCACCGTACAACCACAACACAAACCAACCCCTCTCATTAGCTTCTGTTACCTATATTACTAATTATATTGAATTGTATGTAATTATGAAAGTCCCTAAATTACGATGCTTTGCTTTCACTCAGAATCACTTAATTGCGGTCCGTTGCTTTCACTAAGAATCACTTAATGCGATGCGTCACTTTCACTAGGAATCACTAAATTACGATAAATAAATAGTGCTGCTACAAAGAATATGGCTGCCGTAGTCCAGAATACAGCACCATAACCAAACGTACGAGCAATCATACCACTAATAACAGGACCCAACACATTGCCCATCATAGCTACACTCGATACAGCACCAAACACAACGCCGCGACACTCAACAGGAACCGCCTTAGATATGAGCGTATTAGCAATAGGGGTAACGAACCCCATGAAGAAGCCTGCAATGGCACGGAATATACCAAGGCCCCATATACTAGGCATCATATATTGAAGTATAAACAAGGTCCCCACGGCCCACGTAGCAGTAAATACTATACGAGGCATAGTCACACATCTAGTTACCTTACTAATTGAAATCGATGCTAAGGCACTGAATAAGCCAGCACCAAAGATAATAATACCAACAATAGTCGCCACAAACTCGTCGCTCATATGCATATAGTGCTTAATATATAACGGTAAAATAGGACCTATACCAGTAATACCAAAATTACATAAAAATAGCATTCCTACAAGGAGTCGTACACGAGGTATAGATAAAAAATATTTAATCAGAGAAATTTCTGATACACTTTCATCCACCTTATGTTTGAACTGTAAATTGGGCATTAAGAAGTAAATCCCTAGCATACAAATCCCAGTCAATGCAGAAAATACGAAAAATGGTGCACGATAACCTAAGAAGTCAGCCACAAGACCACCCATAAGAGGACCAAAGACGAGGCCCATAACCATAGACGCTTGGTATAAGCCCATCGCCCAAGGCACTTTCTTCTCAGGTGTTATAAGAACAATAATAGCTAATCCTATGGGCACATAACCACCCACAACACCTTGCAAAATACGCAGAATCAATAATTGCATTGGCGTCTGTGTAAAAGCACAAGCTCCAACAGTAATCATCAAGATAAATAATATGAGCATCATCACCTTACGAGGTCCCCATTGATTTGCCTTACGAGACCAATAAGGTGCACTAAGTGCTACCATTAAAGGTGTAACCCCAGATACAATCCCTGCCCACATAGCCGCCTGTCCTTGATCATGAAGTCCTAGTTCAGCCAAAAACAAAGGAATAAACGAAACTACCCCTATAATGGTTATACCGCCACCAACCTGTATGGTACAGATTAGGTATATAATTCGTTTCCAAGAAGAATCCATAATGCCCTTCTTTCTTAACAATAACAAACAGCATATACTTACACAAATTCGTAGAATATATACTTATAGTCCTATTGTATCGTAAAGAACAAAAAAAGACCATCTCTTCCTATAAAAGGTTTAGAGATGGTCTTTTCACCCTATAATTATCTCCATTTCAGGAGATCAAAGATAACGTTTACGTCCTATTACTTTGTTTAAACATCCAATAGATGTAGTAAATAACAAGTGCATACGTCACTACATCAAATACAGGCAAGAATGGTACCATTTTAGACAAACGTCCAAAACCATGAACATGAATATTTGCTGCAATGATAGCAATAAGGTTCAAACGATGAATCCAGATTGCTTTTTTACGAGATACAGATTTTGCCATATTGCCTACCCAAGGCGTTAAGTACAATACGGCAAAGATAAGAGCAATAAACATGGCTCCAAGAGAGATATAACCGCCCCAGAATCCTAAGAAGGACTTCAATGCTTTCAAGAAGTATACATACCAATGTGCACATACAAGAACAACACTAACGATACCTACGATGCGATGAACTTCAAACATTTCTTTTGGATTATATCGTTTGATAAACCATTTTGGTCTTGTTGCAATATATGTTAATACAAGCCATGCAACATAAGGAATAAGACCTAAGTGAACCTTCCAGTTACCAAATGATTTACCTCCTGTTACATAACCATATTCTACCATTCCCATAAATATTAGGGATAAAACCGCAATCCATATTAAAATATGGTATTTACTCTTAAACTGTTTTTTTACTACTTCTGCCATATAAACCTCACTATTTCTTATACAAACTACCAGTATATATCTAGATGGTCTAATGTAGCATGCTAACAATTTCAATCCACATAGCATTCTACTTAGAACTTAAAACTAATTAGTTTTTAAATCCAGATCCATCCTAAAATTAGAACTAGAATTTGAAGTTGAGGTCTGCACGGTAGAAATCATTTACACGGTTACCATCTTGTGTTTTAGCATTGAAGCCGTAGTATGCATTAATACCAATATTTTTCTCTGGAGCATAGGATGCACCTAATTGCCATGCTTTATAACCTTCATACCGTGTTTTCTTCAATAAATCATTAGATTCATATTTTTGCGTTTTAAATACAGGTGCATTTAGCTTGATCAAAGTAATCTAAGCGGATAACCCAAGAGTTCTTCTTGTTAATTTTATAATCGCCCCATTTAACGCCTACGTTCCAAACATCGGAATCACTCAAGCCAGATGCTTTTACCCACTCGCCATCAATACCGAATTTACCAACATTATATTTAGCATTAAAGCCATATACATTATCGAATTCGTTATTTGTCTTGCCATTACCCATACGTACATTTGTTGTACCTACATGAGCAAACATACCGCCAAAGCTAAAGCGATCATTAACAGCTACATTGGCATTAATAAGACCTACATCACCATTATCAGCTTTACTAGTCTTAGCAAACCGGCCTGCTGTCATATAACCATATGCACCATTTAATGTAACCTTTTTACCTAGCTTCGCTGTAGCGCCTACACCATCAAAGTTAGAGCTATAAATCAAGCCACCACCAAATTTTTGAGTGTAACGACCTGCATCTACTACAAAATTTTTACCAAATTTATGCTCTACATAAACTAGATCCCAATTAGGCTCTACCGCTTTAGCACTATCGCCTAACTCAATAGAACCTGTCGTAATACGGGCTTTCACGGAGGTGTTTTTATTAACCTTCGCATCGATACCTAAACGCACACGAGCAGTGATTTTGTCTTCGTAATCGTAACCATCGATACCCTCCTTACCGATGTAATTGATACGGGCATCACCAGTAACCTTTACATTGCCTACGCGATCTTCTAATTTTGCAACACGTACACCAAGTGTATTCAACTCATTAGAAAACTCATCGGCCAAACGATTCAACAATGCTTGTTGTTCAGCATTGCACGATCTTGATTAGCCATGCCTTTCGCAATCATTTGAGCCATTTCGTAACGAGTAATGTTATTTTGACCTTTGAAAGTACCATCAGGATAACCATTGATAATACCAGCTGTAGCCAATTGATCTACAGCTTGGTAAGCCCAGCTATCGGACGGCACATCGGAAAACGGGTTAACAGCAAAAGCTGTAGCTACACCCATCACAGCTGCTACTGCAAAAGCACTAGTCATTTTACGTTTCATCATAATAAACCTCACACACTAAAAATAAGAAATAATAAAAATGAGTAGATAATGAATAAATGAAGTTCATTATCATTAGCATATTTAGCATAAAAATAATAACAACTTTCATTAACAGAGTAAAGAGAAAATGTATATTAATCTCATAATCATATATACCTTTAACTAATAATATGGCCTATTTAATTTCCTAAGTAATAAAAATATAACGAAAAAATCCCTTCTGTATAATACAGAAGGGATTTGTATGTATCTTATTATTTCTTTTTAAACATCAAATAGATGCAGTAGATAACAAGGCCATATGTGATGATATCAAACACCGGAAGGAATGGTACCATTTTAGAGATACGTTTAAAGCCATGGATATGAATATCTGCAGCAACTAATGCAACTAAGTTGAAACGGTGCAACCAAATACCAATATTACGGCTAGATGCAGTTACTTTTCTAAGTTTTGGAGTTAAGAACGCAAGACCAGAGATTGTACCAATACTGAAGGAAGTAAGGGCTACATAGCCACCCCACCAACCGAGGACGGATTTAGCAGCTTTACCAAAATAGAGATATAAATGGAACGCAATAACAGCTACAGATGCAATGCCTAATGCACGGTGAATCTTAAACATTTCACCTAAATTATAACGGCTCGTAAACCATTTAGGACGCGTTGCCAAATAAGTCATCACAATCCACGCACACCAAGGTACAAGGCCAGTATAAACTTTATAGTTACCGAAGGCACGACCACTCTCAATGTACCCCCACTCCAGCAAACCGATCATAATTAAGGAGAATACTGCAATCCATATGAAGATATGGTAAATACTCTTATACTGTTTCGTTTCCACTTGATTCATCATAAACCTCTCTAACATAATTCCTGAAACGCAAATTTTACTAAATATATTTTATCATTTAAATCGAAATTTGTAGACTACTTTTATTAGATAGGTAGTATTCATTATAAGAATAATTCTAATTTAGTCTTTTTATTCTAACTATATAAATAACTCCAAAGTGTTTCGGTAAAAATAGGTAATTCAATCAGAAATAATGTTATGTTATGTTATAGTATATAAACTACGCTAACCAAAATTAGCAAATAAAAGCCCCTTGTATTGCTTAGCATAAACTAATATCAATACAAGGGGCTTAGATTAATTTGTCATATTATAAAGGACATACAAATCAATCATCATCCTAGTTATTTTTCATCTCGTTTACGATAAATGATGAACGGACGTGTTAAGTAGTTGAGTGGAGCACTCAAGCAGTGTACCAAGCGACTGAATGGGAAGATAATTGCCACTGCCATCCACGCGAACATGTGGAATTTAAACATAAATGGCACACCTTCCATCAAGGATGGATCCGGCATAAACGCTAATAGGCTGCGGAACCAAGGACCGATGGATACGCGGTAATCAAAGAAACCAGATGCATTAAGCAATGTTCCAGCCATACCACTGAAAATGGCTAATGTTAAGAATAAGTATAACCATTTATCAAGGCGAGATGTGTTAACTTTTAACTCAGCTACTGTGAAGCGGCGTTTCATCAAGAGCAAGAATCCTACGATAAAGATAAGCCCCGCTACAGCGCCCATATATAACGCACCTTGATGGTACATATGGTCATTAATACCAATAGCAGCAGTCCAAGTCTTAGGGATTAATACGCCTACTACGTGACCACCGATAACGCATAGCAAACCAAAGTGGAACAATGGATTGGCAATACGCAATTGTTTTTTCTCTAAAAATTGACTCGATTTTGTAGTCCAGTTTCTTTCAAAATAGAAGAAACGAACCAAGGTACCTACGATTAAGAAGGTGAAAGCGATGTAAGGCAATGCGCCCCAAAGGAATAGATTCATCGTGCACCGTCCTCCAATCCATTTGCAACAGACAAGATAATATCAAACAAGAATGCATAAGGCAATTTAGCCTCAATGAAGCGTTCTCTAATGTATTCCAATTTTGGCTTACAATAGTCGTAAATTTCTTTTGCTTTTTCATCATCGATAACGGCACATAATTCAAGAAGTGCTGGAATATAATCCGGCATTTCTTTTGGCAAATCATAGTCGTTTTCTAGGAAGAAAGCTTTAAATTTAACGAGTTCTTCTGCTTGTTCCCCTGTACCTTGTAATTCATACGTCGATAAGTACATCGTTGTATTTTGACTAAAATCAAAGGTACGAACATACTGGTCTTCGAATTCCTTTTTATTAGCAGCCTCTACATAGTCAAAGAACTCTAATAAACCTTGGCGAAGTTGAGGATGCCCAACGGATTGGGCGTCCTCTCTCCATTCAGGTAGTTCGTTATACCATTGTTCATCGGGATAGCGTAGAAGAAATGACGCAATAAGAGCGATTTTCTGAGCATCCTTCATTATTGACATCCCCCCTGTTGGGCAAGCAAATCCGCGATTTTGTTGCATTTCTAAGCGACCTTCGCGAGATACTTTCACATCAGCTGGGATAACAAAGCGATCATTATATTTGGACAATGCCAACAATTTGTACATACCGTACATTTGATCCTCTGTTAAATCAACTTTGTGTTCAATAGGACCGTCACCTGTTTCACGACGGCGCATGTATTCACGCATATCGAGAACACGTTGCAATGTACGAGCTAAAATTTCTGTATTACCTGCTGTAAACAAGTTAGCAAGGTATTGTACAGGTACGCGCATTTCATGTGCATCTGGCAAGTATACATCAGACGTTACACGTTGCAAGATTGGGCTGAGTGGTGGTACATACCAAACCATTGGCAATGTGCGATACTCAGGATGCAATGGCAATGCCACGCCCCACTCTTTTACAAGTTTGTATACAGGGGATTTTTGAGCTGCTTTAATCCATGCTTCAGAGATGCCTTCAGCACGAGCCGCTTTGATAACCTCAGGATCATGAGGATCTAAGATTAACTCAACTGTATTTTCGTAAATGTCTTGTTCATTTTTTGTGGCTGCCATTTCTTCTACTTTGTCCATGTCGTAGAATACAACGCCAACATAGCGCATACGACCTACACAAGTTTCAGCACAGATTTGAGGCAAGCCATTTTCCAAGCGTGGGTAACAGAATACGCATTTTTCAGCTTTATTAGTTTCCCAGTTATAGAAGATTTTTTTGTATGGACAAGATGGAACGCAATGTCTCCAACCGCGGCATACATCTTGAGATACGAGAACTACACCATCTTCGTCGCGTTTGTAAATCGCGCCAGATGGACATGCAGCTACACACGCAGGGTTCAAGCAGTGGTTACAAAGACGTGGTAAGTAACGCATGAATACTTCTTCGTAGTCAAATACGATATCTTGACCCATCTTAGTCAAGTTCACATCAGAGCGAGCATGTTGACCGCCAGCCAAGTCATCATCCCAGTTAGGTCCCCAAGTCACTTCCATTTTTGTTTCGTTACAAGGGAACGAGGGCGAGCTACTGGTTGGTTATTTTTACGACCACCATGAATCAATGTTTCATAGTCATATGTCCAAGGTTCGAAATAATCCTTCAATTCTGGTTGTTCAGGATGGAAGAATAACTTCATCAAACGATTTGTTTTAGAACCTGTAGAAAGAGCTAAATTACCAGAATTATCTAGCGTCCAGCCGCCCTTCCATTTTTCTTGGTCTTCCCAATTACGTGGATAGCCTACGCCTGGGCGAGTTTCCACGTTATTAAAGTACATATATTCCGCGCCTTCGCGGTTCGTCCATGTATTTTTACAAGTGATAGAGCATGTATGACAGCCTAAGCACTTATCCAAATTTAGGACCATGGATACTTGAGCTTTAATCTTCAAGCCAATCCACCTCCTTCAATTTACGAGCCACAATTGTCATATCACGTTGGTTACCAGTCGGGCCATAATAGTTAAATCCATAGCTCAATTGACCATAACCGCCGATCATGTGTGTCGGTTTCATGTGAATATGAGTTGGTGCATTATGTGTACCACCGCGACGATCTTTCTTAACTTGCGTACCAGGAACGTTGATGTGACGATCTTGGGAATGGTGCATGTAAGAAATACCACGAGGAATACGAGGGGATACTACTGCACGAGCTGCTACAACACCATTTTTATTGAAAGCTTCTACCCAGTCATTATCTTTAACACCGATTTCTGCTGCATCATCTTCGTTGAGCCAAATTGTTTGACCACCACGGAACAATGTCAACATTTGTTGGCTATCGAAGTACATACTATGTGTAGACCACTTATTATGTGGTGTTAAGTATTTCAATGTGATTTCTGGAATGCCTTCTTGTTTGTAGTCACCTTGTACTGGTTTGTAGGACAATACAGGTTTATACAATGCCATAGCTTCACCGTAATCGCGCATCATTTCATGGTCACAATAGAAGGATTGACGACCTGTTACGGTACGGAATGGTACTTTATCCTCTGTAGATGTAGTAAATGGAGAATAACGACGGTTTTTATCGTTCTTACCAGTACTTGTTACAGAGCTAATGATAAAGCGCGGTTGGCGAACCATATCATCGAAGGTAATTTTTTCTTGTTCGCGACCTTTTGCATTCTTTTCAAGACCAGAAAGACCTGTTTTTTCTTCCATCGCTTTCCAAGAGCGAACAGCCAATTTACCATTTGTACAAGAAGATAATGTTAATACAACATTACAAGCTTCCTTACATTCGTAAATGCTTGGACGGCCATGAGAAATAAATTCTGGATTATCGATTGTACCATTTTGTGCATACAATGTTTGGTATTCATCAGATACATCCCACGCCAAGCCATGAGCCCCCATTTTGTTTTCGATGTTAGGTCCCAAAGCGATAAACTTTTCAAAGATTTGGCTATAGTTGCGTTTTACATGAACGAGGTTAGGCATTGTTTTACCAGGAATTGGTTCACATTCGCCTTTGCTCCAGTCGAGAACCTTACCTTCTGGTTGAGCCACTTCACCTGGGCTGTCATGACCAAGAGGCAATGCTACGATATCTTCGTATTCTGTGAAGCCAGACTCTTTGCTACGCGAGATACTGTTTCTGCAAGGGTACGGAATGTATCCCAGTCAGATTTAGTTTCCCATGCGCAATCAACAGCTGCTTGGAATACGTGAACATATGGATGCATGTCTGTAGAGGACAAGTCTTCTTTTTCATACCATGTAGCCGCTGGGAATACGATATCAGAATATAAGCCTGTAGATGCCATACGGAAATCGATATCGATGAGAAGGTCAAGTTTACCTGCTGCATCAGCTTCACGCCATTTAATTTCTTCTGGACGTGTAGGCGCATCATCATCTTCCAATACCGCATTTTTAGTGCCCAATAAATGTTTCAAGAAGTATTCGTGACCTTTAGAAGAGGAGCCGATGAGGTTCGCACGCCATACAAACAAGTTGCGTGGGTGGTTTTCTTTAGCCGCAGGATCTTCTACGCAGAATTGTAAATCTTTATTTTTCAACGCTTGCGCCACATATTGGTTAATTTCTGCTTCTGTACCAGCACCAGCTGCACGAGCATCATTAATCAATTCTTGGCTGCCTTTATTGAAAGTAGGGTAAGATGGCAACCAACCTAAACGAGCCGCCAATACGTTATAGTCACCAGGGTGACGGTAACGAGGTTTAGCTAATTTAGATGTGCGGTCTGCCAAGTCGATGCAATCAGAACGGTATTGTTCTGTAGCAAAGTAGAACCAAGATGTACCATTTTGCAAACGAGGAGCTTTACTCCAGTCGTTAGCTGTCATGATACCACCCCAGCCTTCAACAGGACGAAGTTTTTCTTGACCTACGTAGTGAGCCCAGCCACCACCGTTAACACCTTCTGTACCACAGAACATGATAAGGTTCAAGATTGTACGGTAAATGATATCTGCATGGTACCAGTGGTTAATACCACCACCCATGATAATCATGGAACGACCTTTAGTTTTTTCTGCATTATCTGCAAATTCACGAGCTGTAGCAATAGCAATATCTGCTTTTACGCCAGTGATTTTTTCTTGCCATGTAGGTGTGTAAGGAGTGTCATCAGTATAAGATTTAGCCACTTCACCGCCGATACCACGGTCGATACCATAGTTAGCAAGAATGAGGTCATATACTGTAGTTACTTTACAGGACCATCAACAGTTTGTACAGTAATCGTTGGAATAGCACGTTCAATAACACCTTCGTGCTCTTCATCGCCAAAGTATGGCAACTTAACAACAGTCACATCTTCACGTTGATCAAATACGGATAAGCGAGGATCGATTTTAGCCCCTGTATCACGGTTTTCAAGACGCAAATTCCATTTTTGTGGATTTGTGTGACGTTCGCCCATTGTACCATTAGGGATAACGATTTCATTTGTAATTTCATCGATCAATACCATATGGAAGTCAGCGCCTTCCTCTTGGCGACCCAAGTCCTTCGCGTTTAAGAAACGACCTGGTTGAACTGCACCATTAATGTCCTCAACGCGCACAAGGAATGGCATATCTGTAAACTCTTTTGCATACTCTTTGAAGTATGGAGTTTCCTTGTCGATGTAGTATTCTTTTAGGATAACATGCCCCATAGACATAGCAAGAGCCGCATCAGTACCGGCTTTTACATTGAGCCAAGCATCGGAAGAAGTAGTAGATTCCGCATAGTCAGGAGATACGGATACTACTTTAGTACCTTTGTAACGAACCTCTGTTAAGAAGTGAGCATCTGGCGTACGAGTCAATGGTACGTTAGAACCCCAAGTCATGATGTAACCAGCATTGTACCAGTCACCAGATTCAGGAGTATCAGTTTGTTCACCCCAAACTTGAGGGCTAGAAGGTGGTAAATCGGCATACCAGTCATAGAAGGACAATGGTGAACCACCCATTAAGTTAAGGAAACGAGCACCTGCTGCATAGGACAACATGGACATCGCTGGGATTACAGAGAAGCCAGCGTTGCGGTCAGGGCCGTATGTTTTTGCAGTATATAATAAGGATGCGGCAGTAATTTCTGTTGCTTCATCCCATGTGGAGCGCACAAAGCCGCCCATACCACGGGCAGATTTGTATTTTTTTGCTTTTTCTGGATCTTCTACGATAGATTTCCAAGCTTCGATTGGGTTCTTAGCATTCTTTTTCGCTTCTCTCCAAAGCTCAGCCAATTCACCGCGTACATATGGATATTTTACGCGCAATGGGCTATAGAGATACCAAGAGAAAGTCGCACCACGAGGGCACCCACGCGGTTCGTAATCCGGCATATCATCAGGTGTTTCAGGGTAATCAATCGCTTGGTTTTCCCATGCAACAACACCATTTTTAACGTAAATATTCCAGCTACAAGAACCTGTACAGTTTACGCCATGCGTTGTGCGGACAACTTTATCGTAAGACCAACGGTCACGATAAAAATTTTCCCACTCGCGACCGCCATCTTCAGTTATTTGATGGCCGCTTGGAGATACGTCCTTCTTGCGAAGAAACTTAAACTTTTGAGACAACAAGCTCATCTCGTGTCCTCCTTCAAAACTACAAAAAATCCCTTGTGCTAGCTGAACTAACACAAGGGAGATAATCCTTTTATTCGATATTACTAATATTAGGGTCAATCATATCAACCTCTAAATCAAGCAACCCGATTAAAGCATCAAAATCACAGATTACTAGATGGTGTTTATCATAGGCTACATAGCCCAACTTACGCAACTCACTTAGCATGCGATTCAAACTTTCTCTTGATGTGGCAGCAAATTCAGCTAGCTCTTGATTTGTTAAAGCGATATCAATAAAGATACCATCTTCGCGCTTTACACCATAACTATTGGCCAAGCGCAACAAGGTAGAGTAAAATGCTCCCTTCTTGCCGTATAACAGCAAGTCTCGGTATTTTGCCTGTTGTCGTCGCATATGCAGAGTATAGATTTTCATCATCGCAATAGCCAACGAATGGTCTTTTGCAATGGCTGCTTCTAACAAATCATAGCGAATGCAATAAACAGAGCAGTCCTCCCGAGCAATAGCGTTGAACACATATGTTTTTGTGTTCTCCTCATATAAAGGAACTTCACCTATAACATTATTCGGTCCCACTAGGCGCACCGCAAAAATGTGTCCGCTAGCTTCGAACTTCTTAATGCTCATTCTACCTTTCACTACTACGTAAAAGTATTCTGCCTTGTCCCCCTCATGGAAGAGAAATTCACCTTTTTTAAGATGTAGTTCCTCCCCCGGCAAAGCAAGCAATTGATTAATTAACTTTTGATCCATACAATCACCGCTCCATGTTACTTTTAACACAAAATCCATTAGTTATACTAATCTATTTATAGTAAAAGTACATGTTTTATATACTTTATCGTATACGTAAGATTATTATAACTTATTAATTTCAAAATATGTGTGTTTTATGTCACATTCACAAAAATTTTTACACTATATAATATAATTGTGATATAAGACATTGAAAATTTACACGATACAATAATTATAACGCAGTTCCATAAATAAATTGAGTATTTTTTATAAACTCCGTATAATGAATTTAATTTATATATATATGGGGCCCAAATTGTATCTATTATGTCTTCATTGCATGTATAGTTTTTCAGTAAGGAGAAGTTCAAAATGAGCGAACTAAAAATGCCTCAAGTAGGGGCAAGCCGTAGCGAAATTGTGGCTAATTGGCAACCAGAAAATCCAGAGTTTTGGGAAAAGTTTGGTAAAAAAATTGCAAAACAAAATTTGGTAGTATCCACCATTGCCTTAACACTTTCATTCTGCGTATGGTATTTATGGGCTACCATTGCTGCCCAGTTAAACGGTGCGGGCTTTAACTTCACTACCGATCAATTATTTACATTAGCAGCCTTGCCTGGTCTTGTAGGTGCTACATTACGTTTCGTATATACCTACATGCCAGCCTTAATCGGTGGTAAGAACTGGACATTTATTTCTACACTTATTTTATTAGTTCCTGTTGTATGGCTTGGCTTTGCCGTTCAAGATACAACAACATCTTATACAACATTCATGATTTTAACGGCCCTCATCGGTTAGCAGGCGCCAACTTCTCGTCCTCTATGGCGTACATTGGCAACTTCTTCCCTAAATCTGAAAAAGGTACAGCTCTTGGTATCAACGGCGGCGTTGGTAACCTTGGTATCTCCGTAATCTACTTCTTAGCTCCATTCGCTATGGGTTCCGCTGCATTAGGTAGCGTATTTGGTGTAACACCAGCTATCATTAAAGGGAATGCAGTATACCTTGCCAATGCAGCTTTCATGTGGATTGTACCACTCGTTGTTATCCTTGCATTGATGACACGTTTCATGGATAACTTACCACTAGAAAAACCAAATCCTAAAAACCTTGTACAAATCTTTGGTAACAAACACACTTGGGCACTTACATTACTCTATACATGTTCCTTCGGTGCTTTCTCTGGTTATGCGGCAGCACTTGGCCTACTAGTAGGTAAAGAATTCCCTGAAGTTCCATTTGCGTCTATCGCATTTGTTGGTCCTCTTGTAGCAGGTGCTCTTCGCCCTGTAGGTGGTTGGTTAGCCGACAAAATTAACAGCGGTACAAAAGTGACTTTCGTTAGCCTCATCGGCTTATGTGCTACCACTGCATTGATCGCAGTTGGTGTAGATATGCACAACTTCCCATTCTTCTTTGCTATGTCCGTGTTGACATTCGTATGCTGTGGCTTCGCAACAGGTGCTACATTCCGTATGATTCCTCACGTATTCGGCAATCCATTGTTATCCTCTCTAATCACTGGCTTCGTTGCTGCTGTAGCTGCATACGGTGCCTTCATTACACCTAAAATCTTTGGCTTTGTATATTCCATGTTTGGCAATATTCATCCAGCCTTTGCTGTATTGTTAGCCTTCAACCTTGTAACTGTATCTGTGTGCTACTGGTTCTATGTGCGTAAAAGCGCAAATATGAATGTATAATTTTCTGAAAACAGAAAATTTACGTTCACTGGACGGTACAACAAAATATAATTCACTTTTCTTAACTAAGTGATAAAAGAAACCCCGCATCTCTCCTCCATATTTATCAGGTCTGCGGCCTAGGGCCTTGACCTCGTAAGTCGGATCGATGCGGGGTTCTCTTTTATAAAAATATAGTTGTAAATAAGATGCTCAGATGTAGTGAATTATATTTACGCAGTACAGTACGTACACCAAATTTTCTGTTCAAAATTATAGCATTCATTTTAAAGGGAGGGTTATAGGACAAAAAGTGTGTGTGACTAATCCCAATAAGTTGGAAAATCTGTAGACATATGTAGCTCATTCCAAACAGGAGCATCCCCCCATTGAGGGATTGAACGATCTATTTGGCAATAATCAGATAACCGTTTGTAGATAGCAGTAATCGATTCATCTGTAGGCATATAATTTAATATATCTGAAATAGAAAGCGGTCTTGGTGAGTGCATATAGCACCACCAATAGACCGCTTTTAGTCTTCTTTCAAGTGAAAGACCCCTATGAGCCCGTAACATACTTCTTAGTTGAGCATTTACTCCACCTTCAATACGATTATTTGTTGTAGGTATTGTAATATCAAAACATTCCAAAAAAGTAAATAAAGTTTGTTGCCTAATCAGACGCCATAATGATGATTCAGCCTTAAGCAAACGCTCATGTGTAGAGCGTTTGTTTCCGAATTCATCAATCGTCATTTCTCGTAAAAAATCAGAATATGTCATTCGCCACGCTGAAAGCTCATTAATCCATATAAAGGCTTGATCCATTGTTTTCACATTAAATAAAGCTTTGGCAAGACTATAAAGGTCCTTCCCAGCTAACGTTTTAGGTCTACTTGTCGTATATCGTCTAACCTGACAAAAAATGTGAAACAGGCATCTTTGGTGACTGCTATGAGGCCAAACTTTACGTAATGCTTTAGGCAAACCATTAGCACCATCAGACACAACGACTTTAGGTTCGGCAATCCGTTCCATTAAACACTGCCAAGCTCTAGCATGCTCATAACGACAGACATACCATCCTAGAACATGAGTATCATTGCAACAAATCAACACACATAAATTCCTAGCTAAGTAAATTCCATCAAGATATACCACATCATGTACTTCTTCCACTTTTGGTGGCAATGGCCATATGGACCAAAATTTAGCGGTTTTACGCCTGAATGTACGACCTTTACCAGGCATATCAGCTTGAATATTGGTGCTGAATAACCAATTCAAGAATAGGCTTAACTCTTTACTTAAATTATTAATTTTAACGGTAAATGCCACCTTACAATGTTTTGCAAAAACCAACGCTGAGAACCAGATTTTTAAAACACCGTGTTTAATACATGTTTCATTACAATCAGGACATTTTATTTGTCGCATAAACTCTTCCTCCATATTTGTTTATATATAGGAAGATATAACCTCATTTTAGTCAGTAATTACAAGGGTTAATTGATGTTTCCACCCACACTTTTTGTCCACCCTCAAACTTCTCCCAAAAAAGATTAAACCCTTATAACACTAGTAAATATCTAGTGTTATAAGGGTTTTTACACACACTTTTTGTCCTATAAGCCTAAAGGGAATAAAAAATAGCCCTCCGTTACCATGCGTAATTAGATAAACAGAAAGGCCATTTCCTAGATAATTCATTTTTTGAGATGCGCCTGACGTTCCTACTCGTCTGACTATCTATTTATATTATAAAGTTAAAGATATATATCGTCAAATTAGAATGAAGGGACTGCCAAGCAGTCCCTTTTATTATCCAAAGATTTCTTCTAGTAGTGCATCGTCGATGATGGTCCCAACGTAGAAGTCGCTAAAGATGCCGTATCTTGCGCTGGCTTCTTCGAAGCGCATATCGTATACGATTTTTTTGAATTGGATGTCGTCGTTACTGAAGATAGTAATGCCCCATTCCCAGTCATCTAAACCAACGCCACCTGTAGTGTATTCAGACAGTACGTCTAGGTATGTTTTACCAAGTTCACCGTGAGAGCGCATCAACGCACCGCGTTCTTGTTGTGGTAACATGAACCAGTTATCTGCACCATCACGTTTTTTAGTCATGTTATAGAAACAGATGTATTTGTCGCGAGGTACATGAGGATATAGTTTTTTGTTAACTTCCTCTGTATCAAGTTTAGCCTTAACATAGGCGCTTACTTCTGTTACAGATGTATATGAGTAAGTTTGTACCAACACGCTAGCAATTGCAAGGCGACGGAACTTGCGTTCTACTTGTGCCAAGTATTCAAGGGATGGACCAAGGATCCATAGGATCAAATCCCCTTTTGCACCATTACAATCATAGAATGCATAGCTACCTTCTTTAGCTTGATGTGTAGCTTCAAGGTCTGCTAAGAATGCTTTTAATTCGTTGCGCGCTGTTGCTTTTTCATCAGCTGTAAAACAGTTCCATGCGCTAAAATCCATGGCAAATACCATGTGTTGACTATGCCAACCTTCTACTGTAGGGATTGCTTTTCCCATTATGATCACTCCTATCTATGGTGATTCTATTAAAATGATATAGTTTTATTACAATAGGAATCGAAAAGACTCCATATACTATTATAGCATATGGAGTCTTTTCAAGTTAGTTTTCGATTTCACTTCTCATTTACAAGGTTTTGCACTAATTCTTTTGCTTGTTTTACACCATCTGGAATACCGATGCCATCAAATGGCGTACCGATGAGGTGTAAATTTGGATAATTTTCAGCTACATGTTCACGTATAGCCTTGATACCTGCACGATGCCCTACATTATATTGCGGCATGCAGTGAATGAGGCGATTGATGCGCACCCATTCAGGCTTAGCGGAGAACGCATAATGTGTTGAATTTCTTCGACTGCTAATTCTGAAAGTTCTTCATCACTATATTGTTCCACCACATCATTGCCTGGCTTACCGATAAAGACGCGCAATACCACTTTATCATCAGGCGTTGTTTGTGGCCATTTTTGATTTAGAATGGTACACGCTGTAAGCGGTGTGTCTGTCTTACGAGTAATCAAGAGTCCAGAGCCCTTTAAGTCGCCATCGAAGGTACTTTTATCAAAGGCCATAATAGCAATAGCACAGCTTGATTGCTCCATAGAACGCAAGAAATCAAAACCCGGGTCATCCTTAAACCATTGCGTATATGTGGCAGGCGGTGTCGCGATAATCACATGATCCGCCATAGCAGGAGCTTTATCAAGAAGTACCTCTATAGCGAAATCTGTAGTAGAATCACTAGCTTCTACACTGTTCTCAGCATTAATAGACGCAGTTCTAATAGATTTAGAATGAGACTGACAGCCACAAGCATCGTTTCCAGAGTTCTCCACATCAATAGCATACATACCTTCAACATATCGAATATTAGAAACTAGTGTCCCTGTATGCAAGTGCACATTACTAGGCATAACATCAACAATAGCGGTAATCACGCTTTCAAGACCACCTGTTAACTGGCGGAACATACCAGATTGAGCAGCAGTCCCCTTACGACTTGCCATATCCGCTTGAGCCTTAGTGGACTTTGCTTCATGGCTTTCAAATTGACGGTCTGTCATGATACCTTTACCAGCACGTGGCATATCGCCTTCTGCTACGGCACCTTTGGCAGCCTTAGAGACGCCCGCCTTTGAGTGTCCCATCTTAGCCGCCATCATCCCTTTTACCATGTTCCCATATTTTTGTTCTACTTGAATAAAATGAGGGAATGTAGACAATAGGCTGATTTTATAGATATCACCACCATAGATACCAGCTAATAGTGGTTCGATAAGCTTATCCATCATTTCTTGACCTAAATGGTATTGAAAGAAATGACCAATAGACACATCACCATTTTCATCGAGCTCATAAGGCTTTTTAAAATAATCTAAGCCAGCACGCAATTTGCCAGACCAAGAAATGAGCGTTGCTTTCACAAAGGCATCATTTCCGTAGGGATGCCCATGATAGAGCCTCCAGGGATCGGATGAATTGAGCCCTCATCATATACAAAGGCTTGCCCCGTCTCATTAGATACAAGGGTATCACCTAAACCTAAATCGTGTACTAGATCTGTCATTTCAGTTTTACGGCCCAAATAAGAATCTGGACCGAGTTCTACAACGAAATCATCAACTCGTTGTGTTTGTATTTTCCCACCAAATCGTGGTGCTTGTTCGTAAAGAGTGATATTCCACTCTGGCTTAGCATGACCTAGATAATAAGCCGCTGTTAGCCCTGTTAGGCCACCGCCCACAATTGTTACGTTCACGAATGAATCCTTTCTACTATTGCACTCGCCATGGCTTGTAAGAATGTTTCATTACAATTCGGCATCTGTGCCCGCAAATACATTGCGCCCCCATTTTCAACAAGCTCTTTACACTCTACATCATTATCGTATAGGACCTCAACATGATTACTTACAAAGCCAAAAGGCACGAAAGCAATATGCGCGGCACCAGTCTGTAAAGCTTGGTCGATAGCCTCTTCCACTGTAGGGCCTAACCATTGACCGTGAGGAGCCGCACTCTGCCACGCCACTGTCCACTTAGATAACTTACAATGCTCTGCAATCTCTTTGGCACTTTCATGTAAGGCGAATGCATAAGAATCACCGCCGTGATTATCGATAAGAGGTATGCTATGAGCGCTAAAAATAACGAATATATCTTCAGTCGCACTCACACAATCTGCGACTGCTTGTTTCCAGTATTCTGTAAAAGCCGGTTGGTCCCACCAAGAACGAATAAAATCGAATGTTACAGCCCCATGCTTACCAATGGCTGCTTGCACTTGTTTTTCATAGGCACCAGTACCAAGAGATGTAAAAAACGGAGCCGTCACAATAGCTATAATATGCTCCACCCCTTGATGGACTAAAGAGTCTACCGCCTCAGCAATAGATGGTTTCATGTGTAAATAACCAATAGCTGATGGCATAGTTGGCAATAAAGTCATCAACGTTTTATATTGATTCTCTGCCATCTTCTGCAACTCTAGATTAGACCATTGATCTATCACGTCATAGCGACGAGTAAGATTTGCAATCTCGCCTTCTGTGGGCACGCAGCCATGACGAATACTCGTCATATACGGCACTAAATCTTCCTTACTTGAAGGGCTTCCATAGGATAGAAATAATAATCCTTTTTCTCTACTTTCACCAGCTTAACCCTCTTGAGCCCATAGCTCACGACTACGTTCATGGACATAGTCCGTTAACCAATGGAGTTTTTTAGGATCTGCCTCTGGGAATACACCATGCCCTAAGTTGAAGATATGGCGACCATAACGAATGCCTTCGAGCAAGATACGGTCCACTTCGCGAGCCAATGTTTTTTCATCTCCGAATAGATATGCTGGGTCAAGGTTACCTTGTACCGTTTGTGTTACGCCACGTTCGTTCGCCATAACGATAGAGCTACGCCAATCTAGAGCGATAACATCAAGAGGCAAATGAGACCAAATAGATACTAAATGGTCTGTACCAACACCATTCATAGCCATAGGCAAATGAGGGTATTTTGCCTTTACCGTCTTGATAATGCGTTCCATATGAGGGTAAATCCCTTGTTTATATTGATCCGCATTAACAGCACCTACCCAAGAGTCAAAGATTTGCAGCGCATTAGCACCTGCCTCGGCTTGCATGGATAAGTACGCAATAGACATGTCAGCCAATTTTGTCATCAACGCATCCCATACATCGGGTGCACCGATGAGCATGCCGCGAGTTTTATTATAGTTCTTCGTCGGTCCCCCTTCGATGAGGTAGGATGCAATCGTAAACGGCGCACCGCAGAAACCAATGAGCGGTACGTCAAGCATGCCAGATGTTAATAACGTAATCGTCTTTGCAATATAGTCGACCTTTGTAGGGTCAAAGGCTTCTAATTTATCTATGTCAGCCATGGAGCGAATAGGTGTGCTGAATACAGGCCCTACGCCAGCTTTCAGCTCTACATTTACATTCATCGCCACCATAGGACTCATGATGTCCTTGTAAAGGATAGCCGCATCAACACCGTATTCTTTAACAGGTAACTCCGTAACGCGAGCACATAATTCAGGTTCTTTTGTAATTTCAAATAAAGTGTATTTTTCTTTAATTTTGCGGTATTCCGCCTGACTACGACCAGCTTGTCGCATATACCACACAGGCGTCACACCAGGGTTCTTCCCTTGGATCATGTCCAAATATGCTGTATTCAAGTGTTCAACCCCTTTCTTTCTAAATGTATACTAACACAGTTACATAACTAAAACAGTTATTTTAGTTACAACCTCTTACATGATTTTATTCTTTACTAGTCCCTATGAAAGCGAAAAGCCTCCACAGGGATTTGAAGTTAACTGCGACTTAATCTATGCCGATCAATACCGGTAATAGATTGAGCCATATCATATACAGTTCGTTGGCAAGTAAATAACCAGATTTGTTGGTTCTTACCAATTTCAGCCAATAGTTCCAAAGCACTACGTTGACGGTTTTCGTCAAAACGTACAAGGATATCGTCTAAGATAATCGGCAAGGACTCAACTTGGTATGAGAATACCTTTGCCAGTGCCAAGCGCAACGCTAGGTATACTTGGTCAGCTAAGCCGCTAGACCAGAACTTAAGCTCTAATCGCTCCCCATTGCCGTTAACAAGAGCAACCCCTTCGTTAATACCGAGGATATCAAAGGTATAGATACCACCAGTCAAACGTTCTATATAAGAAGATGCTAGTTCAAGCATGTGAGGCTGTTTCTCTTGCTCGTAAGATTGTTGTGCTTTATCCATGCAGTGGCTCATCAAAACTTGTGTAGCCCAATCTTCCAAGGCAGCCTCTAATTCACTTGAAGAGCTTCGCGCTCTTGCAACATTTGCTGTTGCTCTTGGTCAGACCCAAGAGCGCGCATAGCCTCCACAATTTGACCACGACGCTCGTACAAGGTAGCTAATTTATCTTCGATAGATGCCATCTCCCGTTCGGAATGAGCCAATTCATCGAGCCAATTATCTTTGTTACCTTCTCGCAAACGACGGTAGAACAAATCTTTATTCTCCGCATCAGGTGCTAATAAATCTAGTTGTACCTGACTTTGCTTGTAAATGGTTTGCCACTGTTTATATTGGTCCTCATCAATAAGATGTTGACGGTACTCGTTAGAGCTTTCCATACCAGCTTTATGAAGTAATTCTTTTTGGCGAAGGAGTAATTCTTTTTCCTTTCGATGCCAATTATCGTATTCATTGCGGAAGCTTTTGCGTTGTGCTTCCTTTTGTTCCCATACGATTTTATTTTGTTGGAAGTTTTTATATTGGTTGTAAATGCGTTTAAGCTCAGTTGGAGATACAGGCGCCTCTACACCAAGGTTATACCACAAGGTCATCGCTTGGTCTTCGATAACGCGTAACCCTTCTTTATGCTCTGCTAAACGCTTCTCGTAACCTTCAATAGTCCGCAACTGTTCATGGTATTGATCATACTCTTGCTTGAGGCCGAAGAAATCATCTTCTGTAAGGCTCTTCGCCGCCCCTTGAGGCAACCAAGCCTGCCAAGCCGCAAGGGCTTCATCATAAATACCTTGCAATGTATGGCCTTCTTGAATCCATCGATCGAGATGAGCTGCCCCTTCTAAGATGGAACAGGGCTAATGACTGGTGTAGCTGCCTTAATCAACGCTTCTAACTGATGTTCTACATCGGATCTACGAGAGGATAAGATTTGTAACTCATAGTTCAATTTAGACACATCGGAATTACCATTATGGGCTCTCCACGTAGCATACCAGAATAGCGCCATGGACAGAATCAATAAGATAAAGCCCCCAATAGTATAGAGCACAGATTCAAGAACCAATAATCCTGCTAACACAAGCAATACGCCAATAACGGCACCTACACCGCTAATACGTTGTAACCATTTTGGTAAATTCGTCGGTTGAGCATCTGGACCATAACTATCTCGTTTTACAGTCACTCGATCTATATCCATTAAGATTAACTCTAACTCACGTTCGAGATGTTCTTTTTTCACCAGCTCTTCTTCGCTATAATTCGGCAAAGATGCCCCTTCAAGGTTAGCTGTTGGGAGGTCATCAGAAGCCTCTGCAGGCTTTCGGTCCTGCCAATGTAACAATTGATCTTTAGCAGTGCGTAGACGACTAGCTAAGCGTTCACCTTCAAACCAGTTCACATCCTCAGCCATCGGTTCATCATCACGCCATGCCGAATACATCTTGCGAGAGTACTCTAGTTGCTCGCGTACCTTATGAATGTACGCGTCCCCTTCTTCGCACTCGCGGCGTAATTGTTCCCACTTAGCACCTTGTTGAATGAGTCCTCAATATCTTGACCATAGGTGCCAAACGGACTATCTGGGCTAAAGTTAGCTGGCATTAACGCCGCTTCCTTTTCTTGCCATAGTTGCATATTGTCACGAGCTCGTTTGATATCCTCATCGATCGTAAGGAACTCATCGCGGCTCAAGGCGAGTTCACTGTTGTACTGCTGCATGTGCATACGCGCCTCTTCACTGCGGCGATACGTATCCCATGCGCGCAACACTACATCTATGCCATCACGGTATTCCTTCCACTCTTGCAACTGACCTTGTAACTCATTTTCCGTCTGTTCCGTACTGTGAAAGGCTGTCTGCAACTCCACGTATTGTGCTTCGTGCTCTGCCAATTGACTTAGCTTTTGGCGATTCTCCTTCAGCTCATCCATCAATACATTAATACGACGTTTGCCGTTTGAGGATGCTACGAGTAAATCAGTGGCTCCTTTTTCCACATCCTTTACGACAGAGCCTAAATGCTCGCCCCCTTCAGCGCCAAAGAAACGAGACCGAACCTCTACCTCTTGCAATACATCAAGGCCTTGCAAGTCTTCTAAGGTCAATGCAAAGATGCGATTATATGTCTTTTTATCAATTCCATGCCACCAATACTGAGCAGGCTCTTCATGGATAGCAGGATTTCCAGGACTGTAAAAGTCTAGCTGTCTGCCTTTGCGGCCAATATAGTAGCTTTCACCATTGCGTTCCACCTCGAGAGCGCCAGTCATAGGACCATAGGCCTTATGAGTGCCCCCAAATAATAAGGTACGCATCCCTTCGAGCAGCGATGTTTTACCGCTTTCATTAGGGCCATACATGAGCTGAACCCCATTGTTACCCGTTGTGAAAGACCAATCACGATACGGGCCAAATTCATCAAATCGTATGCGTTTAATGTTCATCATTAGCCCCCATCAATACAGTAACACCTTCTATTTCACAACGTTTCAAAGCACGCATTAATAATTCATCGCTCAATATATCTGCATATACGCCTAATCGTTTAAATTCAGGACGATCAGCCAAAATTTGGCGTACTGTTTGTACAGCATTCCCCCTCCATCATATCGTCATAAGCACGCAAATAGTCGCCTACTACATCGGATAATAAACGGCGTTCCGCTAAATTAATGCTAGGGCGCGTATTAGAAATGATGCGATAAGGCATGACGAACACAGATTTACTTTTTTCTTCACTTTGAGACTCTTGAAGCCACAAATTGCGCACGCCCTCTTGTGTACATAGGCGATGTAACGGGCCAGTACCACTGAGAACAATGGATAGTAAAATATTTCTCTTGTGCTGCTTGCGCAAGTTTTCTTTTTTATGGCGCAAAATTTCCAATAAATCAGATTCATTTTGCATACCCGCAATATCGATCTTGATTTCCTCAAAACGAATGGCACTAGTTTCAATAAATCTCGGTTCACAATGAGCATTGTGAGATACAGAAACTAAATAGCACCCTTTAGGACCTATTTCTTTACGATGTAAGCCTTGAGGATTGCCCGCATATGCAACGAGAGGTTCCTCGCTGAGAATTTGTGATTTATGAATATGTCCTAAAGCCCAATAATCCATTGCGGCCTCAGCTAAATCCGTCAAATTACACGGACCAGTCACATTGTGATTTTCGGCGCCTACACTAGAACCTACCGTGCCATGCATGACGGCCAAAGAAAACTCATCCCGTTCAAAAGCACGATATTGACGAGCATAATTTTCGCTTTCATTACCATGACCACAACTGATACCATAAACGCCACCAATTTCTATATTGTTAACAATTAATGGAAAACGTTGTACTTGTTCACTAGAAAATACATGTACATTATCTGGCATTTGCAGTTGCGCCTTCCAGCTTTCAGCAGGATCATGATTACCTTGCACCATATAGACTGCAATGCGATGCTCTGCCAAACGATACATGGCGCGCACAAAGCGCACTTGAGCCTCTAAATTATGGTCTTCGCTATTATAAATATCACCAGCTATGACAACGGCATGAACATGCTCATCGATAGCAGTATCAATGATTGTATCAAAGGCTACATAGGTAGCTTCGCTCACGGCGCGATCAACGGCGCGGCTAATACCTGTAGCATATTGAAAGGGTGCCCCTAAATGCAGATCACCACAGTGTATAAATCGAAACGGCTGCATCTATATCCACTCCTTGTATTAGTACTTTTTATTATAGTTATATATAGTAATTACAATAGTCTATTATACTACAAAACGTTAAAGATAAGTTAAAAATAGCTATCAATTAGCCTAAAAAAAGATATAGTTAAAATAAATTTCTCCAAATTATTAATAAATATAAATTATAGGATAATCACATATTTTTCTCATAAAAGGGAATGCAAACTAAATTTATAGCAACCTAGATTTAACTATGTTAACCAATAAATACATTTGGTTGACAATTTATGCACGAAGGTTTACAATCAGATTGTCAATATTTTATGTTTTTATTAAGTTAACAATTCTTGGAGGCTATTATGGCTTTGCCTACAGACCAACAACCATCCCAAGTGGGTACATACGAAAAAATCCTTACTATTGCAAACCGCATTATGAACGGCGGCGAAATCACTAAGGAAGAAGCAATCGAGCTGATTCATACGTCAGACGATGACACTATGATTTTACTTGCTATGGCTGATAAAATTCGCCAGCATTTCAATGACAACTCCGTGGATGTATGCGCCATTGTAAATGCACGATCTGGCAAATGTCCTGAAAACTGTAAATTCTGCGCTCAATCTGCACATCATGATACAGGTGTTCAAGAATACCCTTTCATGGATGAAGAAAGCATTCTCGAGGCAGCGCGCAAAGCTAAAGAAGCCGGCGCTATTCGTTTTTCCATCGTAACGAGTGGTCGTAATACTAATAACCCAGATGAATTTAACCAAATCATTCGCGTATTAGACCGTATCAAAAACGAAATTGGCCTCGAAATCTGCTGTTCTCTTGGTTTGTTAACTTACGAACAAGCTCTCAAATTAAAAGAAGTGGGTGTAACTCGATACCACTCCAATATCGAAACAGCACCTAGTCACTTCCCAGATATTTGTACAACTCATTCCTACGAAGATAAAATGTCTACTATCGATAATGCTCAAAAAGCAGGTATTCGCGTTTGCTCTGGCGGCATCCTCGGTCTCAACGAAACATTAGAACAACGTGTAGAAATGGCGTTTGAGCTTAAACGTTTACATATTGACTCCGTGCCATTAAACATTTTGAACCCTGTTAAAGGTACTCCATTTGAAAGTAATAAAGCATTACGTCCTCTAGATATCTTACGCACCTTCGCCGTATTCCGTTTTATCTTGCCTACTGCATTGATTCGTACTGCTGGCGGTCGCGAAGTAAATCTACGAGACTTACAAGCTTACGCTTTAAAAGGTGGCCTAAACGGCATCATGGTTGGTGGCTACTTAACAACGGGCGGTCGCTCTCCTAAGGACGATCTTCAAATGATTCAAGACTTAGAATTGAGCCGTAATTCTGCCCAAGTTTAATCACTTCATGTATATACCATTCTCAATGTTCTGAGAATGTAGTATATAAATAATATTCCTAAGGATTTATAAATATTTTTACACATAAAAAGAACCATCTAGTTTGCTGTGCTAGATGGTTCTTTTTAATTCCATAATAAATTGTAAATAGCATGCCCATTAGTATTACCCTCAATAGGCTCAGGGTTTTCATTAAATTCTACATTTTCATACGGCGTCCCGTCTGCCATGTACGCATCAACCTTCAATGTTTCCATGGTTCTATTATATCTACTGATATAAACTTTGTACCGCAATTCGTCGCCACCCAGTTCATTGACTCGCAGCCACAAAAGTGCATCATAATCACTCTTTTTGTACACTGTCGTTGTCAATAAATAATTGGTTTCCTGATGCATCTGGTCCAACATAGTACCAGTCCGTTGCGTTAGCAGTCCCCCCTATACTGAGTAGCCACAAAAGAGATAATATGGTTAATATTTTACTCATATGACTGCTCCTCTCATGCTATAGAGCTGTATACTTTATAAAAGCTTAATGGCATTAAACCTTTATAAAATATACAACTTCTCCTTTATATATAATACCAAAATTGCCCCATATTTATCAACAATAATTAAACTAAATTACGAAGTTTTTTAGAAATATAAGAAATTTAAAGTAATTTATTAAATATCTTCATTTTTAACTCATTTATTGTTTTTTTATAATAACTACATCAAATGATAAATAGAGGTAACAATTCCCTGGTTACCGTACGTGTATTTATCTCCCGACAAGTAATACTAACCCCAAACCTACTACTTGTTTAAATACATGGTTCATTTGATATTAATACTAACACTCCCCTTACATGAAAAAAGGACTCCATATGGAGTCCTTTTTTCGTTGTCTAAAAACTTCATAGAATACTAAAACATATGCGAGTATAAATACTATTTGCTTTGTAAACCACGGTAAACGAATTCAAAAATAATTTTCTGAGCTTCTAACCACTCATCACTCTGGGTCCACTTATATTCTTTATTAATAGCATATAATCCGTGTACTAAGAATACAAAAACGGATACACCTACATCAAATGAAATCCCAAGTGCTTCTGCCATAACAAGCCCTTGCCGATCTTTTTCACTCCCTATAATGCGTTGTAATACATATTCTGAAATTTGTTCATCTAAAAATAAAGGTAAATACTTTTTATGTCGTATAATACGCTGACATAATGGTAGTCTATCAAAAATAGAATCGTATGCTTCTCTCAATGATATAGAATCAGAAGTAGCTGATAAGGCTTTAGCTATAATTTGTAAATTATTATTATCTACCATTCCTGGGCGTGAATAGGAAATTGCATCATCCACTAAATCATCAACAATTTCCATGATATTGCTATAGTGTAAATAAAAAGTAGAACGAGTTATACCCGAAGCTTTACACAACAATGTGACGGTTACAGACTCAAAAGAATGGTGTTCTAAACAACTAAGCAAGCCTTCTTTCAGCAACATACGAGTCATTTCTTTTCGAGTTATCATAAAACCTCCAATATAGACACTTTTATACAATGTGTCTATTAATAAACATAGTGTTAATTATTGTTGAGACTAGTATAACAAAATAAGGTACACTAGTTCTAGAGATTACAAATAATAATCTATTCAATTAAATTGACAATAATTTAATTAAGGAGATAACTATGACACAATATACTCACATTCGAAATGCCACAGGAAAATTAACAATAAAAAATACAACATTCCTTATTGATCCATTTTTAGCACCAAAAGATACTTATCCCGGCTTTGAAGGAACATTTAACTATCAACAAAGAATGCCTATGGTTGATTTACCTCTATCTATGGACCAACTATTAAGCGATGTAGACGCAGTAGTTGTTACACATACCCATCTTGATCATTGGGACGATAGCGCAGTTCAAGCTATTCCAAAATCACTTCCTATTTTTGTACAAAATTCAGCGGATCAAAAACTCATCAGCTCTCAAGGTTTTAATGATGTGCGCATCATTTTTGAAAGTGTGGACTTTAACGGCATTACATTAACAAAAACAGGTGGCTCTCACGGCACAATAGAAATGTATGCAAACCCTAATCTAGCAGCATTAGCCGGTGATGCAATGGGCGTAATTTTCGAAACATTAAATGAACCAACTGTGTACCTTGTAGGTGATACGATTTGGACAAGCGATGTGGAAAAAGCACTTCATCATTTCGACCCTAACGTTATTATTATGAACACTGGATATGCTCAAGTTTTAGGCTTTGAAGATAGTATTATTATGGGTACAAAAGATATTGGCCGCATGGTGGTACGCAAACCAGAGGCAAAAATTATTGCGGTTCACATGGATACAGTTAATCACACAGCAACAAGCCGTGAGGATGTGCGCAAGTTTATCAAAGGCAACAACATTGAAAGCCATGTAGCAGTGCCTGAAGACGGCGAAACCATCGCACTTTAATAGGTCTAAAACAATTAGTACATTATACTACGGCTAATATAAGACTAGTAAAAAATCTATCCACAAACAATAAAAAACACCCTCTAAAGTCTAGCAGTCATAATAACTGCAAGATCTATAGAGGGTGTTTTTATACGTAACTACAAATTATAATCTATCAAAAGATAAACTATTTTACTTCAGCCCAACCTAAAGCAGCACGTTTAGCATCGATATCAGCTAAGATTTTTTCAGCTACTTTCTTAGGATCAGTATTTACATACATAACAGAGCCTAAGATATCCTTAGTGTCTTCTTTAAGCCATTTTGTAACAGCATCAGAGCCTTGTGTAGGTGGCTCAACACAGTGGTAAGAGTTGATACCCATCAAGCGGAAGCCAAGGGATGCATCAATACCTTTTTCATTGGACCATTCAGGGCTAGACATAGCGAATGGCATTTGTGGCAAGTTAAGGCCTAATTCACCAGCAATACCAGCAAAAATACCAGAGGAACGAGCATTATCTACACATTCGCCAACATGCCATACTGGCGGTTGATCATCACCCAAGAACTCTTGCAATGCAGGGCTACATTTCTTAATAGCATCTGTATTACAGTAACCAAGTTTCATTAATGGGAAGGATGCACAACCATTTGTTGTGATGATACAGCCATTTTTGATAAGTGTATCAACGATATCTACAGTTGCTTTCTCGTAGATAACGCGAGGGTTGGAACAACCTACTACGTTGACAATACCACGAACTTTACCAGATTTTAAAGCCTCTGCCAATGGTTTGAAGGAACCATAATGTTTAACAGTGGATTCTGGAGAGAAACCAACTTCAGCAGTGATTTCGTATGGAGGAATGAATACAGGCATACCTTTACGCAATTCATGAGCTTCAAGGGCACGATCCAAGATTTTGCGAGCCAATTCTTTGTTTCAGACAAGTTTGTATGGTGATGATCGTAACCGATATGTTCTGCACCTGGTAAACGAGCTGCATCAGATGTAGTGATAACTTTTGTGTTGAAGCAACGTGCTACGTCCATGATAGCAGGGTAAACGTCTTGAACGTCAGCTACCCAGCAATCAAGAGCGCCTGTACCAAGTACAAGTTCAGCACCGATAGCATTACACAATGGAATAACATTTTCATAGCGGTACATGCTGGACAAACCAGAGCAGCAGATACCGTAGAATTGGATACCTTTAGCACCGATAGCTTTCGCTTTTTCTAAGTACTCTTCAGAGGCACCAATTGTACAAATTTGGGATACTAATGTTGGCAAGTGACCGTGAACAGCGATGTTAACATAACCTTTTTTCAAGGCACCGATGTTAACTTTTGATGTACGACGACCACCTTGACCGAACAATGCATCTGTTGCGATGTCCGCTGCTACTACGCCTGTGAATGTGAAAGCAAGACCACAACGCAAGAATTGTTTCATGTTGCTTTCCCAATCGCCATCTGTACCTACACATGTACGATGGTATGCATCAAAGGCTTCATTGTACGCAGAAATAGGTAAGATATCAAGGTTTTTCCAAACTTCACGGCGCTCAGCTGGAGCTAACGCTGTAATTGTTTTATATTCGCCAGGTAATGCACGGCTCAAATCTTCTAATAGAACATCTGCCAAGTCATTAGCCACTTCTTTTAAGGAACGACCTTCTTCAGGGATATTGAAAGCTTTACATACTGTGCGAATTTTTTCTTCGCCCAAAATTGGAATATCCAATTGATCGTTAGCAGCAGCTTTCAAGGAAATCAAGATTTCGCGAGCATGCGCACCATGTTGAGTCAAACCACCTGCAGCAGCACGTGTCATATTACGAGCTACGATAAGGTCAGCATCAGCACCGCAGACACCACGAGGGCTCTTAGGTGTAATTTTACATGGACCCATGAAGCAGATACGGCAACATACGCCTGCAATACCGAACGTACATTGTGGTTGTTGTTTATCGAAACGGTCAAATACTGTATCGCAACCGATTTGCTCCATGCAAAGAATCATTTCGCGTACCGCAGGATCTGGTGTTTGTTCGATAACATCTTGTTTTGTAGGCCAAGTTTTACGATACTCAGCAACGGCTTTCATGTAATCGTTTACGCCATGTTCATGAGGTACCCCTGGTTCATGAGTGTGTGGCACCCATTTATCCGTCGGCATAGCCTTTGCATGACTATGGTCGTGACCATGTTCATGATCGTGGTCATGATGATGACCGTGGTCGTGATGATGATCGTGGTCGTGACCATGATGGTGATGATGACCGCCACAATGGCAGTGGTCATGGTCATGGTGATGATGGTCATGATCATGATGGTGATGATGATGTTGTTGTTCACCATGGCTGTGTTCCTGGGTATTTTTATTTTCCACGTCTTTACTCATAATAAACCTCCTAAGAGCCTACATAGGCCAACCGTCAATAACAAGAAAACATATTCTACTTTAATTTTATTTTTTAAATCCACCATACTTGCGGGTTTTAAATCCTATCTTACAAATATGTTTTAAAGTACTTTAAGTATATTTTTTGACAGGACATTTGTCAATTGTTTTTTGAGATTTTTTTGACTCATTCATGTTTTTTTAAATGCTGTAATTATCTACATTTATTAAATTCGATGTTTTTCAGTTTTCTTTTCACAAAAGCAAAAGAGGTTAATTCCTGTAAACTTAGGAAATTAACCTCTTTTATCTATAGAATACTATATTTAGATGTTGTTTTATATAAATTATTATTCGTAAATAGTACTAAACACTCTAGTATGCCATCTGTGTAATTTATAAGAATTTCTGCATAATATTTGCCACTTCAGGCAAATGGAATCGTTTTGCTCTATCTGATCTTGCAACAAGAACTAATTGACGGAAGCAAAGTTTTGATGCAAGGGGATAAAATTTAACCTTATCTTCATCCCTCTTACTATTAAGTGTACTCGGCAAGAAAGTAATACCATAATCATCTTCTACTAAAGAGCGACAAGTATCCAATGTTTCTGATGCAATGACCGCTTTAGGCACAAAGGACTCCGCTTGACATAATCGGTTTACCAAAGACCGCAGCTTCAAGCCCTCTCGCAAAAGAATAAATGGAAATGGTCCAAACGGTGCGATTTCCCGAATACCATCAGGCGTCATGAGAGAGTCCGCAATAGCGATGGCTTTTTTATTTTCTACGCTAATAGCTAGTAAAATTTGCTCATCTAGTACGGGATAGCTTTCAAGAGCTTGAGAATAAATAGGTGTCGGGAATAGTCCTACGTCAACTAAACCATCACAAATCTGTTGCTCTAGAAGTGAGATTCACCTTCTACCACATGGAACTCCCAAGATGGTTCAATTTCTTGAAAAGCTCTTTAGCGTTTTACCCTAACATATGATGACCATAAAACTGGGACAAACCAATTCGCACATGATATGCCACATCCGTACCTTGGTTGATAATAGACTGTGTTAAAGCCTCTACTTTATGAACTAATGGCATCCCTTCTTTTGCAATTTGTAACGCTGCTGCCGTCGGCACCACCTTAGTGCGATCACGAGCAAACATAGGAACACCTAACTCTGCTTCGATACGACGAATACTTTGACTCAACGCAGGCTGAGAAATATATAATTTTTTAGACGCTTTAGAGAACGATGCCATCTCAACGATAGTACTTATGTATTTAATATCTTTTATATCCATAGAAACACCTTATAACAAAACATTATGATTTTATTATAACTAAATATTACCAAAATACAAGATATATGACGAGCCATAGTAATATAATAACTTACGCACAACAAAAAAGCCCTCCATATGGAGGGCCTTTTCTTTGAGCAGTTAGACAATCTCAATATTATATTGAGGAGTTAATAAATTTTGAGATTACATTAATGTTTTAAGTACTTCTAATACTTCTTCTGGTAATTCGTTTTTATGACCAATAAGGTTTTCTACATAGTCATAGCGGAACTCAAAAGCTTTGTGTAATTGGTGATGGTACTCACGCACTTGGAATGGTGGTTCAAAACCAGGAACCTCTACATACTCAAGGTTCGGGTATTTATAGAATGGTTTGAATTCCAAAGTACCTTCTACCAAACGTTCTAACAAATCAAGAGTCACTTCTTTTGGAACTTTGTTGTCCAAGAAGAAGCCTGTATTCATAATGTAGCATTCTACGCCACATTCAGAGAACAATTTTTTGTAGCTTTCATAATCAAGAGCCAATGGATATGTACGGAATGGATTTGCATACGGTTCGATAACAAGTGCATTTGGATCCACATGAGCATCGAGTTTTTTTCCGCTGTAGAACGGCGCGTAGCAAGTGTGGCACCCATTGTAGATGCTAGTACAGGATCATCAATTTTGAGGATCGGTGGCAATGTTTTTATCTTTCATAAGCCATACAATAGCATTAACTGGCTCGTCTACGTAATTTACGCGATTCTCTGTCCAGAATTGAGATTTTGATAGCACGACCATTGTTATTACGAACGTCTTCAGCTAATACAACCTTACGGCCCTCTTCATCCATTGTTACGCCTACGTTTTGTAGTGTTAACAAGAATTCATTAGCAGGATGTTCCACAGGGTAATCTTGCATTTTGTCAAAGTACGTAGGTTCAAGAGCAATAGAACTCAAATCCTCAGTATTGATGATATACGCATCATCATGCAAGATAGAGATATCATAACGACCATCATGTTTTTCATGAGTCAATGTAGATTTACCGGAACCGGACAAGCCGAATACACCGATAGTATAGGATTTGCCATTATCAAGGTTGTAACGTTTCATACCGCCATGGCAAGCAACATAGCCGAGGCGATTAGCCAAGGACCATGCCAATGTAAGGGTACCTTTTTTGTGCTCACCAAAATAGCGCATGCCAAGAATCATGGCACAGTTATGAGCAGGGTCAAAGATAGCAAGACCACCTGGATGACCTGGTACAATATAATCTGGATCAGAGTAGATGTAGATATCACCTTCTGGGATCTCTAAACTATCATCGTAGAATTCTTTCACAGCTGCATCAAAGAACTTGAAGTTCATGATCCAAGAATACAAAGTAGATGCGTGATCTTTTGGAATCATCAAATGAGCACGAGCGGTAAATTTTTTATCTAAACCAACAATAGCTTCAGCAGCAAGCCACTCTTTATCGCGGCTATCATACACAGCATCACGTGCGATATTAGAAAGTTCTACTTCATCAATACCTTCATCGCCAATAATACGACGAGCTTTTGCATAGCGACCTGTAGTTTTACCATCATTTGTAACTAGTACCTTTGCATCAGTTGGCAAACCTTGCTCGCATGGTTTATATACAGGCATATCGAGGACGATAACACCTGGCTCTTCAGCGGCAAGTTGATACGCTTGTGCAACGGATGTTACAGGCGTTACATTGTTCCCATAAAATGCAGTTTCAATAGTACTGCGCATCTTAGAAAATAATGGGTTTGTTTTAATTTCACTTTGCTTCCAAACGCGTCTTGTAGACATAGTATCTAGATCCTCACCTTTAAATATTTTGTAATTTCTCATGTAAAAGTAGATTAATATATGAAATATTGTTTTTGCAAATACTTTCATTATTTTCTATTTTACCCTTTTCAATCAAATTTGTATACACAAAACAGATGAATTATAGGAAATTATTGTATGTTTATTTCGAATTAGTGCAACACATCTCTAATAATAAAAATTGATAACTAATCATTCCTTAATGCTGCAACCAAAGTAAACAACATATGATTCAATGTTCATAGTCACTGCACAACACTAATAACAAAATCAGAACCACCCGTAAAACGGGTGGTTTGCTCACGGGCTATAAGCCCGTAGTACTAGGCCAGCGTCTAAAGGCGCTGGCTTTCACTACGTTCAAGCCGCATAGCCATTGACTCGTAACGGTCCCCTTAAAGGGGATATGTATTACTTGCTACCCTTAAAAGGGTCCTCATATTCTTTTACACTAAGTTTATCTTTCATTTGGTCATGTAATTCTTGCTCACGTATATATTTTTTTACGGTAGCTTCATTTAATCCTACTGTACTTACATAATATCCCTCGGACCAAAAGTGTCTATTTCCAAATTTATACTTTAAGTTTGCGTGTTTATCGAACATCATTAGCGCACTTTTACCCTTTAGATATCCCATAAAAGATGAAACTGATATTTTAGGTGGAATTAACACTAGCATATGCACATGATCTGCCATAAGCTCCCCCTCTATAATCTTGACGCCCTTATATTCACATAAACGTCTCAGTATTTCACGTAAACTATTTCTGTATTGATTATATATAACTTTACGTCTATACTTAGGTGTAAATACTATGTGGTATTTGCATAACCATTTTGTGTGCGCAAGGCTCTGTGTCTTTGTTGCCATATAAAATCACCTTTCTTTTGTATATAATGCGGCTTGAACACCTACATTATACTTAAGCAAGGTGATTTTTTTGTATAACTTTCGTTGCCGCACCCGCATAGCGGGTGGTTTTATGATTCGCGACTACGTCGCGAACCAGTCTAAAGACAATAATAAAATGAGGCAAGGCCCTAAGACCTTGCCTCTTTCACATTTAAAAGTTCAATTATTTCTTATTTTTATTAATGAATGCGTCGATTTTACCAATCAAATCATCTACATCAAAATCACCGCGCTCTGCAATCATCTTGATAGTAGCCACCTTAGCCATAACTTTTACCATAGGCGTTTTTAATTTCTCGAATTTAGGATTCAAAGAAATCAAATGATCTACAATATCTGGGCTATGTTTAATCAGATTAGACAACGTCGTTTTGGCATCGATATGGAATCGACCATCTGCATCAGCTGTTAACGGTTCTTCCTCTACCTCTTCTGCAGCCTCTTGAGCCAAGGATTTTTCTTTACTACTATCGCCTACAAAGTCAGTTTTATCCCAAGTCAACAATGTACGGGACCCTTCAAGCTCACGGATATGAGTGCAATCTTGCATCATTTCTAGTACACCACGGAATTTACCATTTTCATCGCGCACTGCCGTGTAGATAACATAGATAAACAAGCCCGGTTTATTGATCCAGAATTCAGCTTGGCTTTGCTCACCAGAACGGAATTTCTCTACGATTTCTTCTACTACATGAACAGATTTTGCTGGATGACAGTTCTTAACCTCACGGCCAATAACGTTAGCACTGCGAGGGAAAATGCGATGCGGTGTATCACTGTAGAATTTAACGAGTTCATTTTCATCTACATAGGATAAATCTACTGGAAGATGACGGAACAACAAATTGATTTGCTCTAATGTCAATTTGCCAGTAGCTACATCTAGGACAGCATCCTTACTAACAGCTGTACCTCCTACAGGACCAACATATTTGGATAATAGTCCTGCCAAATCGTTTAGGAACTCATTAGATACACCATTTTGACCGGAGTTATTTGCATTTAGTTGCGCCGCAGAGTCATTGATGCCCGGCACTACATATAAACCTGGCGGATCAATGATGGCGTAACCAATTTCATGGTCATTCTTGCTCATGCGCACAAACTCTTCATCGCTTAAAAGTTTATAAGATGTCGGCAATAGCACTTCTAACTCTTTGGAGTTCAAATCACGTAACTTCTCTAACGTTTCTGGTACAGACGCTAAGAATTCTTCGTATTTATCCTCCCGTAGCAAAGCATAGGATGCAGAGATAGCATCGCGTACGCCGTCATCAAAGGTCCACATAATACGTGTAGGACGGTCAAAACCATGATCCTCTAGCATTGGATATAATTGATTTTGCTTACGAGACAGATGCGTTCTCCATTGCGCTAGTGAATCAAAGATACCAAGCCATGGGTTCTTAATAAACTTCTCTTGCTTTAATAATTCATCTGCTTCAAGAGCGACCTTTTCAACAGCATTGATTTCTTCTAAGTACACCCACAACGGATGATTTTCTGGATACTCATTTTCTGCGCGAACTAATACGCCATCAAACAAGTTCAATAGGTCATCCATCTTATCTAGGATTTCTTCATCTTTGTAAACACCTTTTAAACTTTGCTCTGCATAAGCAAACTCATCAGGCGTACAAGTGCCAAGTTTTTCTTTTAAAATACGATTGCCCTCTTCTAAGGACAATTTTCCGTCTAAATAATCTTCTTTAACGGACACAATAATTCGGTAACGTTCATTGTTAATATCTAGCTTTTGTTTTAATGGATTCATATGTGTATACCTCCAAGGGCTAATTGATGATTATGATTTTTATTATAACATTTTGAAAGTAATTTTCAGTAGCTATAGATACAGTTTTATTATTTTGTAAAAATTTCACACAAAAAGCACCCATACCATGTACGAGTGCCTTTATTAGATATTAAAAATCAATATATTCAGTTTTAGAAGATGCTACCGGATTACCATTAGAGTCTGTAGCAGGATTAAATCGCCATGTAGAAATAGTTTCAACGAGAGCCGCATCAACAGCGCTGGAGCCACTAGATGCTATAATCTCAATATCCCCTACAGAGCCGTCTTCATTGATGGTAAAACGTACATCTGCACCATGAACAGCACCGCTATAACCGGCAAGAACCGCTTGGTCTACAGCTGGCGTAGATACCGCTGTAGGCGGTTTATAAGGCGCCGCCAATACAGAGGCCACCAAACCAGTTACAAACAATGCGCTCAACATTGTACAACGTAACACTTTATTCATCATTATCTCCTTATTTAGCTGTTACAGCATGCTTAGGCAGAGTAATTGTCATCCCAATAATAGATTCATGAGCCTTTTGATCCGTGCCGATGGCAGGTGTGAATTTCCACTGCATGATTGCTTTTTTTACTGCGTCATCAACAGGAGCATAACCAGAGGAGCGTTCAACGAAAACATTTTTAACATTCCCTTTTTTATCAATTAAGAAACGTACGCGCATATCTGGTGACACCGTAGCCGTTTGAGGAATCTCAGGCAACTCAGGTTTTACAATATGAACCTCTCTTGGAGATTCTAAGAACTTTGCCGCATCAGCTGTATAATTACCTAACATGCCGAAAGATGCAACGAGTACAGCTGCAGCAGTGTATCGGAATAATTTATTCATAATAAGCCTCCTTATTCATTTTGTCTATGCATAATATCATACTAAATAAAGATGAATATTGAAAGAATAAATTCTTATTGATAAAATTTCTCATTTATGATATATTGATTTCAAGATAACTGTTCGGACTTACATATCAGGTTGATATGACAAAAAATTACACAAAGGAGGTTCATCATGAGACGTAGAAAGCGTATTCAAATGAAGGTCATGATGGTACTTGGTATCGTTGCCCTCATAGGGCCTAACCATCTACAAGCACTTATTCCCTAAATTATTTTGACCTTAGCAGAAGACCGTATAACTGCCACTAGCCGCTACGTTAGTAGCGGCTATTTTTCCGCTTAAACAAGGGTAATTAACAAGATAACTAAAGTTTTTAACGCAGTACCTATAAAAGGAGGTTTATTATGAAATTCAATCGAATCTTATTAATCGTCGTATCATTAGCACTTATGTTATTCGCATTAGCAGGCTGTGGAAAAGATGCCGCCCAAGACAGTCAGAAAAAATTAAATGTTGTAGCTACTACTACAATGTTAACGGATTTAGTAAAAGAAATTGGCGGTGACCATGTATCTGTACAAGGACTCATGGGTCCTGGCGTAGACCCTCACCTCTATCAAGCGAGCGCCGGCGATGTAACAACTATGTCAAAGGCAGATGTTGTGGTGTACAACGGCATTCACTTAGAAGGTAAAATGGGTTCCATTTTTGACAATTTAACAAAACAAAATAAAGCTACCATCCGCGTATCTGACGCTATTGATCCAGCTACTCTACTCGACTTTGACGAAGAAGATGGCGTGAAAACTAAAGATCCTCATATTTGGTTCGATGTAGCAAATTGGAAACTAGCAGCAAAAGCTGTTTATGAAGGTCTTGCGAAAGCAGATCCAGCTCACAAAGAGGATTTCAAAAAACGCTATGATGCATACCTCACTAAATTAGATGAAACAGATGCATACATTAAAACACAAGCAGAATCTATTCCTAAAGAATCTCGCGTTCTCGTAACAGCTCACGATGCCTTCCAATACTTTGCTCGCGCGTACGGCTTTGAAGTAAAAGGTTTACAAGGTGTTAGTACTGCTACAGAAGCAGGCACACAAGATGTGAATGAACTTGTTCAATTCATCGTAGATCACAAAATTAAAGCGATCTTCGTAGAATCTTCTGTACCACACAAAACAATTGAAGCCGTTCAAGAAGCAGCTAAGGCTAAAGGCTGGAACGTTGCCATCGGTGGCGAATTATACTCCGACTCCCTCGGTTCTGAAGGCACTGAAGGCGGCACATATATCGGCATGGTAAAAGCCAACATCGATACTATCGTTAAAGCACTTAAATAAACAATGATTTGATTAACTTAATTAAATACGACAAAGTAAATTTACAGGTCTGGTTACAGTTCGGACTTATGACTTAGATAGTTTTAAATATACTTTGTTATTGTAAGTACAAGTGCTACTAGCAATATTAGCTAGTAGCACTTATTAATAGAAGGAGGTCTCTATGGAATGGGCTGTTGAAGTTGAAGATATGACCGTAGCTTATACGACAAAACCCGTATTATGGGACGTAGATATGAAGGTACCCATCGGCTCTTTAGCGGCCATCGTCGGTCCTAATGGAGCTGGTAAATCTACATTATTAAAGGCCATGTTAGGCCTATTAACAGTTATCTCAGGTAGTGTTAAGTTTTATATCGACCACCACTTAGCGATGGACAAAAAGGATTACAAGAAAATTGCCTATGTTCCGCAAAGTGGCAGCGTAGACTGGGACTTTCCTACCACCGTATTAGACGTTGTACTTATGGGCCGCTATGGTCACTTAGGTTGGTTCATACGACCAAGTAAAAAGGATAAAGAGCTCGCCCTCTCCATGATTGAAAAAATGGGCATGAGCGACTATGTAAATAGGCAAATCCGTCAACTTTCAGGGGGTCAACAACAGCGTGTATTCCTCGCGAGAGCCCTCGTACAAGAGGCAGATATTTACCTCATGGACGAGCCCTTCAAGGGCGTCGATAAAACGACGGAGCACGCCATCATCTCTCTTTTACAAGAAATGAAATCGCGGGGCAAAACGGTTATCGTCGTACACCACGATTTAAATACAGTGCCTCAGTATTTCGACTGGGTAACGATGGTCAATAAGCAAACTGTTGCCTATGGCCCCGTAGTAGATACCTTTACAGACGAAGCCATCGAGCGCACCTACGGCAAGGGGAGGATTGTATGACCATTCTCCAATCCTACACGACGCAGATGGTATTGCTCGGCACAGCTCTCTTAGGCCTTGCCAGTGGTATTGCAGGCACCTTTGCAGTACTGCGCAAGGAAAGCCTCATCGGTGATGGCCTCTCCCACGCAGCACTGCCTGGTGTAGTCATCGCGTTCTTGCTGACCGGTATAAAAGACATTGAAGTACTGATTATAGGTGCCGCCCTGTCCTCTATCACTGCAGCGTGGCTCATTACCATCACCGTAGAAAACAGTAAAATCAAATTCGATGGCGCTCTGGCTACCATACTATCTGCTTTCTTTGGTCTTGGTATGGTTCTACTCACCTACCTTCAAAGTCTAAACAATGCAGGTCAGGCGGGGCTTTCAAAATTTATATTTGGACAGGCCGCCACCATATTAGCCCGCGATGTGTACATTACATCGGCGGCAGCGCTCATTATTATCGTTTTAACAGCCTTATTTTGGAAAGAGCTAAAACTCATCTCTTTCGACGTAGAATATGCTAAAACATTGCAAATTCCCGTCACCTTTACACTCATTTTATATCGTTCACTATTGATCATGACCATCATCATCGGCATTCAATCAGTAGGTGCTATCTTAATCAGCTCTCTACTCATTGCACCGGCCGTAGGAGCCCGTCAGTGGACAAACAAGCTAGGTACCATGTGTATACTAGCAGGATGTTTTGGCATGGTGTCTGCCATTGGCGGTACCCTTTGGAGCACAACAGTACAAAAACTGCCTACAGGGCCTGCGATCATCGTCATTCTGTCGGTTATCGTACTGTTAAGCCTCATATTTGCACCTAATAGAGGCATGTTGTGGCAATATCGTAAAAACAAACAATCAAAACAAGCTTTACTATCAGAAACCGCAAAGATAAGCCCCGCCGATTTGCAACAAAAGATATATAGAGCAGACAGTGGACAGCCTCGCATAGGAGGTGCTCCATGACAGTACATACAGAGATTTTACTCATCGCCATTGCAGTATCCATCGCGTGCGCTATCCCTGGCGTATTCCTCGTGCTGCGCCGCATGTCCATGATGGCCGACGCCATTACGCACACTGTATTCCTGGGCATCGTGCTCGCTTTCTTTGTAACGGAGGACTTAAACTCACCCTTGCTTCTAGTAGGGGCAACCTTAGTCGGTGTAGGAACGGTATGGCTTACAGAGATGGTTCATAACACAGGCCTCGTCAACGAAGACGCGTCCATTGGTATCATCTTTCCGCTCCTCTTCTCCATTGCCATCATTCTCGTCAGTCTCTATAGTGGCAACGCACACCTTGACGTAGATACCGCACTTCTAGGGGAAATCGCATTCGCTCCATTCGACAGATGGGTTGTAAACGGCACCGACTTAGGTCCTGTATCACTATGGATTTCCCTTGGGGTAGCGGTCATCAACCTCGTATTAGTTATGCTCTTCTACAAGGAATTACAGCTATCCACCTTCGACCCACTATTAGCAGGGCTTTTCGGCTTCATGCCTGCCCTCATCCACTATGTGCTCATGACTATGGTATCCCTCACCGTAGTGGCCTCCTTCCAAGCGGTAGGTGCCATCCTCGTTATCGGCCTCATGATCGGACCTGCGGTTATCGCTTATTTATGGACGGACTCTGTGAAAGCCATGCTCACTAGCAGTATCATCATCGGCATTATCTGTGCCGTCATCGGTACAGAAGTCGCTTTCACCCTAGACGTATCCATTGCAGGCGCTGTCGCAACAACGATTGGTCTCGCATTATTAATTGCCGTTATTTGCACACCAAAGACAGGCTATATTGCAACCTATCTTCGCCAACGCCACTTGCGTCGTCACTATAGAGAAACAATGATGCTCTGCCACATCTATACCCATATGAATACACCTGTGGCGGCCATCGAAAACGGTATCGGTACCATTCACGAACACTTGAACTGGAAGCCAGACTATACACACCAAGCCGCATCACACCTTAAGAAACAAGGCTTGTTGTACGTAACAAATGGGTACTATATGCT